>ERZ1643247.77-NODE-77-length-132757-cov-40.578823_pt1 | contig 132757 bp, 111 predicted proteins | sample MGYA00579264_ERZ1643247 | MGnify/ENA primary metagenome ERZ1643247 (study PRJEB29033, sample SAMEA4952262) | chicken gut metagenome | biome: Broiler Chicken; feature: Gastrointestinal Tract; material: Caecum | place: Ireland | collected 2018 | study: Broiler... | reverse complement strand
TCAAGGATTATGCGGTCAATGGGATTCTTGCCAAGGCGGAAAACAGCCGTTTGGAAGATAGTCTGCAACAAGCGCAAAAGAGTGCCGCTGTCTGGAAACAGCGGTATGAAAAGATTTATGACAAGTACCAAGAACTGAAAAAGGAAGTCCAGCCATATCTGGACGCTGTCAAGCTCGCACCCGAAAAGGTGCGGGCTTTTCTTGATGCCATTTTGACCCGGACCCGACAAACAAGGCAGCACGATCAACCTTCCCGCCGCAAGTCGCAGGATATGGAACTTTAATTGATGGAGGAAACTGCATGAGAAAACACAAAGATTTTATGAGCGAACCCGACTATGGTTATATCGACATTGAATCCTGCTTTGAACCGGTTTTTGAGCCGCCGTTGGAAACTCTGGAAGAATGGCGCAGCTGGAAGGATGAACCCGAACCGACACTGGAGAACACTTCGGTCTATGTCACAGAGCCGGATGGCATCCAATATTTTTACTGCGGCAATACCCGGATTCGAGTATCCGAGCATTTCTCCCAGGCAGGCAAACCCATGGACAAGCTGATTGAAAATGTGATCCAGTATGCTGCCCGCAATGCTGGATAAACCCATTCCACAACAAAATGTCGTTGAACCACACCCACGCTTACGGTATAATAAAAGCAGAAGTATTGTAAGCGTGGGTTGTTTCGATTAGAAGGAGGATTTTTACCGTGAAACAACCTTACAATACCGCACTCTATATGCGTCTCAGCCGTGACGACGAAAACTATGGCGACAGCGTGAGCATCGAGACCCAGCGCACCATTTTGCAGCAGTACGCAAAGGAACATGGCCTTTCGGTGTATGGCGAATATGTCGATGACGGATGGAGCGGAACGAACTTCGAGCGTCCCAGCTTTCAGCGGATGATGGATGATGTGGAGGCCGGAAAGGTCAACTGCATTATTACCAAAGATCTCAGTCGCTTTGGCCGTGAACACGTGATGATGGACTACTATCTGGAATTTGTGTTCCCGGAAAAGCAGATTCGATACATCGCTGTGGCTGAAAATGAGGACACCGAAAAAGGACTTTCGGATTTTGTGCCGTTCAAGAACCTTTTTAACGAATGGTTTGCAAAGGATACCAGCCGCAAGGTGAAAACGGCGCTCCGTGCCAAATTTGCTGCCGGAGAACGCACTTTTGCCTATGCGCCGCTGGGATACATCCGCCATCCCGAAGTCAAAAACACTTTGGCCATAGACGAAGAAACCCGCTGGATCATCGAGAAAATCTTTGACCTTGCGTTTCATGGAGCGGGTGCAGCGAAGATCACCAAGACCCTGATTGCAGAGAAAGTCCCGACTGCGGGCTGGCTCAATTATCAGCGGTATGGAACTTTCGCCAATATCTATGCCAATGCGCCGGAAGAAAAATCCTATGCGTGGACGATTGCTCAGGTCAAAAGTATTCTGCAAGATGAAACCTACATTGGCAACAGCGTACACAATAAGCAGACCAATATCTCTTATAAAAACAAGAAAAAGGTGCGCAAGCCGAAAGAAGAATGGATTCGGGTGGAAAATACCCATGAGGCGATCATCAGCCGGGATGTGTTTGAGCAGGTGCAAAAGCAGATCGCCAGCCGCAGACGGCAGCAGAAGGATGCCACAACGCAGATTTTCGCCGGTCTTGTAAAATGTGCAGATTGTGGCTGGTCTATGCGCTTCGGCACGAACCGGCAGAACAAAACGCCGTACAGCCATTTCACTTGCAGCCAGTACGGACAGATGGGGACACAATGCTCGGCGCATTATATCCGCTATGACACGCTCTATGTCTATGTGCTGTCCAGAATCCAGTATTGGTCCCATCGGGCGCAGATGAGCGAAGAAAAACTCTTGCAGCAGATTTTGAAAAACGGTGACCGGGAACGCATGACCGCCGCCAAGCGTCAGGAAGCCGAACTAAAACGGGCAGAAAAGCGCAAGGCAGAAGTGGATGGAAAATTCGTCCGAATGTACGAGGACTGGTCCGCCGGACGCATCACCGAGTATAACTTCAATCTGCTGACTAAAAAGTACCAGGCAGAACAGCTGGAGCTGGAGGAAAAGATCAGCCGCTTGCAAGCGGAGCTGTCCGCAGAGCAGCAAACTGCCCTGGATGCCGAAAAGTGGGTCGCTCTCATCAAGCAGTACGCCAATCCCACGGAATTGACCGCCGAACTTCTCAATACCCTGATTGAGAAGATTGTGATCCACGAGGCCACCAAAGGTGCGGATGGTATGAGAGAGCAGGAGATTGAGATTTACTACCGCTTTATCGGCAAAATTGATTAACCTGTATCCATATCCTTAACTTTGGGAGACCGGACTGAGCCTGCCCGACATCGGCCTGCTGGAACCCCTGGCCGGGGCGCTGGGGGTCACGGTGGCCGAGCTGCTTCACGGCGAACGGCTGGCGGAACCGCTGCCCCCGCAGGCGGTGGAGGCGCTGGTCACCGACGCCGTGCGGCTGGGCCGGACCGGATTCTGTGCCGACCCGGGCCGCCGCCTGCGCTGGATCGGCCTGGTGGCGGCGGGGCTGCTGGTGCTGGGCGGCGAACTGCTGGCCGCCGCCTGGCTCGGCGGGCAGCCGATGGACAGCCTCTTTGTGGGGCGGCAGGGTCTGGCGCCGCTGCTGGCGGCCGGAATGGCGCTGATGCTCTGTTTCCTGCCTGACACCCTGCCCGCCTATTACGACCAGTACAAGGTGGACGGCATCTCCTATGGGCCGGTCCGCCTGCACCTGCCCGGCGTGCAGTTCAACAACCGCAACTGGCCCTATGTCAAACGGGCGGGACTGATTGCCATGCTGGTGCTGGTGGTGGGGTTCTGCCCGCTGCAGCTGGGGGTGGAGGCAGCCTTCCCGACCCTGCCTGCGGCGGCCCGGCTGGCGCTGTCCCTGGGTGCGGTGCTGGGCGGACTGTTTGTCCCGATGATGGTGGCGGCGGTGCGCCACGGCGGGACGCCCGGCGCCGGCCGGACGGCGGCGGTCCATGCGGCGGCGGTGGTCGCCATGGTATGCGCGGCGCTGCTGGCGGTCGGGATCCTGGGCGCTGAGGACAGCGGTTTTCGGCTGAATTATTGGGAACAGAAAGGCGCCGCCGGCTGGCAGGCCCGGTACGACGGTTTCAGCGGTCGGCGGTCCGGACGACTGCGGGGGGAGGGCCCGCTGGAACTGACGGTGGAGACGGAGGCCGGTGCGCTGACCGTCACGGTCACCGACGAGGCAGGCCGGACCCTGCTGCAGCAGACCGCCCGGACCGACGCGGCCTGGCAGCTGGCAGACCCCGGCCCGGTCCGGGTCACGGTGGAGGGGGAAGAACACCGGGGCGGGTTCACGGTCTCCTATAAGCAGCCCGGCGGACAATCCGCCGGCGGCGGTTGATTTTACGTTTCCGGCAGCCTGCGGCCAGCCCTTCGGGGCTGCCGTTTTTTTTGTGAAAAATTTGGCGGGGCCCTTGACAAAGGCGGACTGTGTGAATATACTGTACTTGTACGATAAGTACACTTGATACACAAAGGAGCGGATGCCCTCTTGGAAATCATTCTCAGCGCCGGGTCCCCCAAGCCGATCTATGAGCAGATCACCGCCCAGATCAAGGCCCAGATCATGAACGGGGCGCTGGAACCCGGCCAGGCCATCCCGTCCATGCGGGCGCTGGCGCGGTCACTGCACATCAGCGTCATCACGGTCCAGAAAGCCTACGAGGAACTGCAGCGGGACGGTTTTATCGTCACAACGGTGGGGCGGGGCAGCTATGTGGCCGCCCCCAACAAGAACTTTTACCGGGAAGAACAGCAGCGCCGGGCGGAGGAATGCCTGCAGCAAGCCGCCGAGATCGGCCGGGCGGCGGGCATCCCGGCGGACAAACTCTGCGAGCTGCTGCGACTGTTTTATGAGGAGGAATGACCCATGCCGCAAACAAACCCCGCCCCGGCGCTGGAGATCCGGGGCCTTGACAAAACCTACCCCGGCTTCGCCCTGCACGGCGTGGACCTGACCGTGCCGGCCGGGTCCATCGTGGGGCTGATCGGGGAGAACGGCGCCGGCAAAAGCACCACCCTGGGCTCGGTGACCGGCGCGATACACCCCGACGCCGGCGCGATCCGGCTGTACGGCCGCCGGCAGGAAAGCTGGACCCCCAAAGACCGCGCCCTGCTGGGGGTGGTGCTGGACAGCGGCGGCTACCCCCAGACCCTGACCCCCGCCCGCCTGGGCCGGGTGCTGGCGGACCTGTACCCGGGCTGGCAGCCGGACCGGTACGCCGACCGCCTTGCCCGGCTGGGCCTGCCGGCCGACAAGGCCATCAAGACCTTCTCCAAAGGGATGCAGGCCAAACTCTCGCTGGCGGCGGCCATGTGCCACGGCGCCCGCCTGCTGGTGATGGACGAACCCACCAGCGGCCTGGACCCGGTGGTGCGGGACGACATCCTGGACCTGCTGCTGGAATTCGTCCAGGACGAGCGCAACGCCGTGCTCATCTCCTCCCACATCACCGGCGATCTGGAGAAGGTGGCCGATTCCATCGCCTTTTTGCACGAAGGAAAGCTGGTTTTCCAGAAGGATGCCGGGGAGCTCCACGACCGGTACGGCCTGCTCCAGTGCGGGCAGGACCAGTTCAGCGCCCTGAATAAGAAGGACATCCTGGCCTGGCGCCGGCTGGACTACGCCTGGCAGGTGCTGGTGCCCGACCGGGAGGCCGCCGCCCGCAAATACAAAAACGCCGTGGTGGACCCCGCCACGCTGGATGACATCCTGCTGCTGTATGTGAAAGGAGAAATCCAATGAAAGGACTGCTGCGCAAAGACCTGTACCTGCTGCGCACCGCCCTGCCGCTGGCCCTGCTGGCGGTGGTGGTGATCGGCGCCGGCATGAGCGCGATGGTGTCGCCCAACATCTTCCTGATCATGACGCCGGTGGTGCTCGGCATCATAGAAAGCAACTCGCTGAACACGGACAAAAAGTGCGGCTGGCCCCGCCTGGCGGTCTCGCTGCCCGCCGGTCTCGGCCGGGTGATCGGCGCCAAGTACCTGCTCTACCTGCTGCTGAGCCTGGCCGGGGTGGCCATCGGGGCGGTGGCGGCGGTGGTGCTCTCCACCCTGCTGAACGCCTGGGACATCGAGACCTTCCACATCTTCCTGGTCATCGGCCTCAGCTTCCCGCTGGTGTCGGGGGCGGTGGCCCTGCCCGCCACCTATCTGTGGGAGGAGGACAAGAACATGGTCGCCACCATCCTCACCTACCCGCTGAGCAGCATGGTGTTCATCTCGCTGGCGCTGGGGATCGGGCAGATCCTGGTGGTGGAGGTGGTCTTCCTCCTGCTCGGCGCGGCGGCCTTCGCCGGGTCCTGGGTGTGGGCGGCCCGCACGCTGCCCCGGCGGGACCTGCCCTGACCCGGCCGGAACGGCGGCAATCGGCGCAAAAAGCAATCGGCCCCCGAGGGAAGCGATTCCGGCTTTCTTCGGGGGACGATTTTGTCCATCAAAAAGGGCAGGGCAGGGGGCGCTCAGGCGGGGGCTCAGTCCCGGCTGTACAGGTCCCGGGTGTAGACCTTCTGGGCCACATCGCGCAGCTCGGGGGCGCGGCGGTTGGCCAGGATCACATCGCAGGACGCCTTGAAGGCGTCCAGGTCCCGCTCCACCCGGCTGCCGTAAAAACTATCGTCCTTCAGGGTGGGTTCGTAGACCACCAGCGGCACCCCCTCCGCCCGGATGCGCTTCATCACGCCCTGGATGCTGGACTGGCGGAAGTTGTCGCTGCCGGCCTTCATGGTCAGCCGGTAGACCCCCACCACCCGGGGATGGCGGGCCAGCACCTGCTCGGCGATAAAGTCCTTGCGGGTGCGGTTGCTCTCCACAATGGCGCCGATCAGGTTCTGGGGCACGGCGTCGTAGTTGGCCAGCAGCTGCTTGGTGTCTTTGGGCAGGCAGTAGCCGCCGTAGCCGAAGCTGGGGTTGTTGTAGTGGTCGCCGATGCGCGGGTCCAGGCAGACGCCGTCGATGATGGCCCGGGTGTCCAGCCCGCGCAGCGCCGCGTAGGTGTCCAGCTCGTTGAAATAGGCCACCCGCAGCGCCAGGAAGGTGTTGGCGAACAGCTTGATGGCCTCGGCCTCGGTCAGACCGGGGAAGAGGGTGGGCACATCCTTACGGATGGCCCCCTGCTGCAGCAGCCCGGCAAACTCCCGCGCCCGGGCGGCCATCCGCTCGTCACCGGCGGGGGCCCCCACCACGATCCGGCTGGGATAGAGGTTGTCGTACAGCGCGTGGCCCTCCCGCAGAAATTCCGGGCTGAACAGCAGGTTCCGGTTGTGAAAGCGCGCCCGGGCGGCGGCCGTGTAGCCCACCGGCACAGTGGATTTGATGACCACCGTGGCCTCGGGCGCATACCGGCCCACCAGCGTCAGCACCTGCTCCACGCTGGAAGTGTCAAAATGGTTGCGGGTCTCGTCATAGTTGGTGGGGGTGGAGATGATGACCCAGTCTGCGCCGGTGTAGGCGGCGGCCGCGTCGGTGGTGGCCCGCAGGTCCAGGCGGCGGCCGGTCATGTATTCGGACAGTTCTTTGTCGGCCAGCGGGCAGCGGCGGGCGTTGATGTCCGCCACCCGGTCGGGCAGCACGTCCACCGCCCACACCTCATGGTGCTGGGCCAGCAGCACCCCGTTGGAAAGCCCGACATACCCCATGCCGGCCACGGCGATCTTCATAATACAGGCACCTCGTTTCAAGCGGCATTTTGCCTATTATAGCACATTCCCCGCCCGACGGGTAGGGGCGGCTGACGGGTTGTTCACACAAAATTTACGGCGCGGTGATTTGACACCCTGTACAACAAAGCGTATAATAGAAACCAGGATCTTACTGTGGGGATTGTGCCCTTTTGTACACAGAGCCCTGTGGGTGCAAGAAATACAAACAGAACAGGAGGCCATTGCCATGAGCGAATATGGAGCCATTGAAAAGGAAGCCAGGGTGTTTACCGAACTGTGTGAACAGAACGACCGGATCGACCCCACCTTGTTCGAGACGTTCGGCGTCAAGCGCGGCCTGCGCGACAAGGACGGCAAGGGCGTGCTGACCGGCATCACCAACATCTCCCGCATCGACGCCTTTGAGGAGCGGGACGGCAAGAAGGTCCCCTGTGACGGCAAGCTGTGGTACCGGGGCTACAATGTGTACGACCTGATCAAAGGGCTGCGGGGCAAGCGCTACGGCTTTGAGGAGACCGCCTACCTGCTGCTGCTGGGCGACCTGCCCACCGCCGCCCAGATCAAGGAATTCAACGACACGCTGGTGCGCTGCCGCGACCTGCCCACCAACTTCATCCGGGATGTTATCATGAAAGCCCCCAGCCGGGACCTGATGAACAGCCTGACCCGCAGCGTGCTGACCCTGGCCTCCTACGACGATTCGGTGGGCAACAACTCGCTGCAGACCCAGCTGGAACAGTGCCTCAAGCTCATCAGCGTCTTCCCAATGCTGGCGGTCTACGGCTACCACGCCTACAACTATTATGTCAACGAGAGCAGCATGTACATCCACCGGCCTCACCCGGAGCTGTCCACCGCCGAAAACCTGCTGCTGATGCTGCGCCCCGACCGCAGCTACACCCCGCTGGAAGCCCATGTGCTGGACATCGCGCTGCTGCTGCACATGGAGCACGGCGGCGGCAACAACTCCACCTTCACCACCCGCGTGGTCACCTCCTCGGGGTCGGATACCTACTCGGTCATGGCAGCGGCGCTGTGCAGCCTCAAGGGCCCCAAGCACGGCGGCGCCAACATCAAGGTCATGGAGATGTGCGACGACATCCGCGCCCATGTGCATGACCTGACCGACGAGGACGAGCTCAAGGCTTACCTGGGCAAGATCGTGGACAAGCAGGCTTTTGACCGCAAGGGCCTGATCTATGGCATGGGCCATGCGGTCTACTCCCTGTCCGACCCGCGTGCCGTCGTCTTCAAGGGCTTTGTGCAGCAGCTGGCCGAGGCCAAGGGCCGCAAGGCGGACTTTGATTTCTACAACGCCATCGAGCGGCTGGCCCCCCAGGTCATTGCCGAAAAGCGCCACATCTACAAGGGCGTTTCCACCAACGTGGACTTCTACAGCGGCTTTGTGTACAACATGCTGGACATCCCGGTGGAACTCTACACCCCGATGTTCGCCGTGGCCCGCATCGTGGGCTGGAGCGCCCACCGCATGGAAGAGCTGGTCAATGTGGACAAGATCATCCGCCCGGCGTACCAGAGCATCATGAAGACCCGCGACTATCTCCCGCTGGAAGACCGCGGCTGATCCCCGCCTCCTGCACCGCCCCTGACCCTGCCGGGTCGGGGGCTTTTTGCTGCCCGGCGGCCGGGGCGCGGCGGTAGGCGCTGGGGGTCATGCCGTACCGCCGCTTGAACTGCCGGTTGAAGTGGGAAAGGTTGTCAAATCCCGCCGCCTCGGCCACGGCCAGCACGGTGTCGTCGGTGCCGCGCAGCCGGGCCGCCGCTGCGATCAGCCGGCGTTCCAGCAAAAAGGCGTTGAAGCTCTGCCCGGTCATCTGCTTGAACCACCGCATGAAATGGCTGGCGCTGCACCCGCACAGCGCCGCCGCCCGGCTCACCGGGAAGGGGGCGGCGTACTCGGCCTCCACCCGGGAAAGCAGCGTCTTCAGCCGCTGGGTGTCGGCGGTGGGCGGTTCGGGCGGGGCGGTGCGCAGCCCCACCACCGCCCCCAAAAAGCCCAGCAGGGCCCCTTTCACCGCCAGCTCAAACCCGGGCCGGCGCTGGCGGCTGGCCTCGTCGGCGGCGTCCAGGCAGGCGGCGGCCTGGCGCCAGCCTTCCTCCCCGGGGCGCAGCCGCACCGGCAGCGCCAGCCGCCCGGCCTGCAGCGGCAGCAGGTAGGTCTGGGTCACCGGGTCGTCGGGGGCGCCCAGCAGCGACAGGGCGAAGATCAGGTTCTCATACTCCATCGCCTGCCCCGGCGCCTGCCGCAGCCCATGCAGCCGCCCCGGTGGAAACACAAAAATGTCCCCGGCGGCGGCCTGCATCCAGTCGCCGGTGTGGGGGCCGGCCTGCACCAGCCCCCGGCCCTTTTTCACATAGATAAGCTCCATCGTGTCCTGCCAGTGCAGCGCCACCTGGGGAAAGTCCCCCGGGATCGTGCAGGGGTAGATGTTGAAGGGAAAGGGCTGGTCCGCGTGCTGCTTGCGCTCCCGGAAGACCGCCAGATCGGCGGTGGAGGGGCCCGGCGGGCGGGCGGACGGGTCGGTCGGCATGGCAGGCACCACCTTTGACAGAAATCGGATCGGGCCGGGGATCTTCCGGATACGCCCGGGGAACCGTATGATAGGATAGTATCATATAACGCAAGGATTTGGCAAGACGTGCCGCCCGAAATCTGATAAACCTATGGATAGAAGCTGACCGGGGGCAGGCCGCCGCGGCCCGGCCCCTGGGCAGGATGACACAAACCAAAAGGGAAGGAGAGTCTCCTCTATGAATATGACACAGACGCTGGAACAGCTCACCGGCAGCCCGCTGGCCGCCTGCAGCGACCGGCAGATCTATCTGGCTCTGCTGGAACTGGTCCGCAGGAAGGCCGGCGAGCGCCGGGAACCCGTCCGGGGCCGCAAACTCTACTACATCAGCGCCGAGTTCCTCATCGGCAAGCTGCTGTCCAACAACCTCATCAACCTCGGCCTGTATGACCAGGTGCGCACGGCGCTGGCCGACGCGGGCAAAAGCCTTGCGGACATCGAGGAGGTGGAGCCCGAGCCCAGTCTGGGCAACGGCGGCCTGGGCCGCCTGGCCGCCTGCTTCCTGGACTCGCTGGCCACGCTGGACCTGCCCGGCGACGGCATCGGTTTGCGGTACCACTGCGGGCTGTTCCGTCAGGACCTGCAGGGGGGGTTCCAGGCGGAAAAGCCGGACCCCTGGCTGTCGGAGCATTCCTGGGCCGAGCGCACCGGGATCACCTACCCGGTCAGCCTGGCCGGCAGGACCTACCAGGCCCGGCTCTACCGCCTGGCGGTGACCGGGTACGGCGGGCGCACCAACACGCTGAACCTGTTTGACCTGGATACGGTGGACGAGAGCATCATCCGGGAGGGCATCGCCTTCGACAAGACCGACATCGCCAAAAACCTGACCCTCTTCCTGTATCCCGACGATTCGGACGAGGCGGGCCGCCGCCTGCGCATCTACCAGCAGTACCTGATGGTCAGCGCCGGCGCCCAGCTGCTGCTGGACGAGTGCGTGGCCCGGGGCAGCGACCTCCACGACCTGGCCGACTATGCCGCCGTGCAGATCAACGACACCCACCCCAGCATGGTCATCCCCGAACTGATCCGGCTGCTGGGGGAGCGGGGCATCGAATTTGAGGAAGCCTGCCGCATCGTCACCGATGTCTGCGCCTACACCAACCACACCATCCTGGCCGAAGCGCTGGAAAAGTGGCCCCGCGCCTACCTGGACGATGTGGTGCCCCAGCTCATGCCGATCATCGAAAAGCTGGACCAGGCCGCCCGCGCCCGCACCGACAACGAGAAGGTGGCCATCCTGGACGGGGACGAGGTGGTCCACATGGCCCACATGGACATCCACTTCAGCCATTCGGTCAACGGCGTGGCCGCGCTGCACACCCGGATCCTTGAACAGACCGAGCTCCACGATTTCTACGAACTCTACCCCGAAAAGTTCAACAACAAGACCAACGGCATCACCTTCCGCCGCTGGCTGCTGGAATGCGACCCCGCCCTGACCGCCGAGATTGAATCGCTGATCGGGCCCGGTTTCCGCAAGGACGCCGCCGAGCTGGAAAAGCTGCTGGCTTTCCAGGAGGACGCCAACGTCCTGCAGCGGCTGTCGGCCATCAAGGCCGCCAACAAAAAGGCCCTGGCAGACTGGCTGCAGCACACCCAGGGGGTCACGGTGGATCCCGACGGGATGTTCGCCATCCAGGCCAAGCGCCTGCATGAGTACAAGCGCCAGCAGCTCAACCTGCTCTACCTGATCCACCAGTATTTCGAGATCAAGGCCGGCCACAAGCAGCCGGTGCCGCTGGTCTGCATCTTCGGCGCCAAGGCCGCCCCGGCCTACACCATCGCCAAGGACATCATCCACGCGCTGCTCACCCTGTCCCGGGTGGTGGCCGCCGACCCGGCCGTGGCCCCCTGGCTGCAGATCGTCTTTGTGGAAAACTACAACGTCACCGCCGCCGAAAAGCTCATCCCCGCCTGCGATCTGTCCGAGCAGATCAGCCTGGCCTCCAAGGAGGCGTCCGGCACCGGCAACATGAAGTTCATGCTCAACGGCGCGCTGACCCTCGGCACCATGGACGGCGCCAACGTGGAGATCGCCGAGCGGGTCGGCCGGGACAACATCTATATCTTCGGCCAGTCCAGCGCCCAGGTCATCCGCCGCTACGCCGCGGGGGACTACTGCGCCCGCGAATGGTATGAGGGCGACCCCAACCTGACCCGCGCCATCGACTTCCTCACCGGCGCCGAGATGCTGGCCGCCGGCGGCGACCCGGACAGCCTGGCCCGGCTGCAGCAGGAACTCATCGGCAAGGACTGGTTCCAGACCCTGCCCGACTTCAACGCGTACCTGGTCCGCAAGACCCAGGCCGTGACCGATTACGCCGTGGCCCCGCTGGCCTGGCGCCGCAAGTGCCTGGTCAACATCGCCAAGGCGGGCTTCTTCTCCTCCGACCGCACCATTGCGGAATACGATCGGGACATCTGGCACCTGGGCCGGTAAGGCCCGCGCCGGTTTCGGGGCAGCCGCCCCCATTCCCCTGGCACAGCCGAAGGGGAGGGGGCGGCTGCCTTTTTTGTTGCGGGCGGCCCCGGCGCATGGTATACTGAAAGGAAGAAACGGCGGGCGGCCCGGCGGGACCGCCCGGCAGAACAGAAAGGCGGATGACCATGGATTTTGTCTGTGAGCGCGGCATCCCGCTGGTGCAGACCACCGGCGGCGCGGTGCGCGGATATCGGTACCGGGGGCTGGACATCTTCAAGGGGGTGCCGTATGCCAGGGCCCGGCGCTTCCATGCGCCGGAACCCGCCCGCTGGCAGGGCACGCTGGACGCCACCAGCTACGGCTGCGTCTGCCCGCTGCTCCGGCTGGGCAAACCCAGCGGCGAACTGCTGGTGCCCCACCGCTACTGGGTCCAGGACGAGGACTGCCAGAACCTGAACCTGTGGACCCCCGCCTGCGACGGGGCCCGCCGCCCGGTGCTGGTCTGGCTGCACGGCGGCGGCTATACCGACGGTTCCTCCATCGAGCAGCTGGCCTATGAGGGCGGCGCCCTGGCCCGCTGGGGCGGCTGCGTGGTGGTGTCGCTGAACCACCGCCTCAACCTGCTGGGCTACCTGGACCTGTCCGACTTCGGGCCGGAGTACGAAAACTCCGGCAACAACGGCGGGTCGGACATCATCGCCGCGCTGCAGTGGCTGCGGGAGAATGTGGCGGCCTTCGGCGGCGACCCGGACAACGTCACGGTGTTCGGCCAGTCGGGCGGCGGCGCCAAGATCACCACCCTGCTGCAGACCCCGGCGGCGGACGGGCTGTATCACAAGGCGGTGATCCTCAGCGGCATCCTGCCCGCCCACCTGCCCGACGCCCGGGGCAGCGGCCGCCCCTGCGTCGAAGCCATGATGCGGGAACTGGGCGTCACCGATGTCAAGGCATTGGAGACCCTGCCCTATGCCATGCTGGCCGAAGCCTACAGCAAAGTCGTCCCGGCGCTGGCGGCCGAGGGGGTCAATGTGGGGCGCACCCCCCACCGCAACGCCTTCTACCTGGGCGACCCGATGGAGGTGGGCTTCCGCCCCGAAACGCTGGATGTGCCGCTGGTCGCCGGCTCGGTCTTCGGCGAGTTCATGGCCTTCGGCGGCCTGGGGCTGGACCGGGCCGCCATGAGCGCGGCGGACGGCCGGGCGGCGGTGGAACGCTGGCTCGGCCCCGACGCCGCGGCGGAACTGCTGCCGCTGTTTGCCGGCGCCTACCCGGACCGCAACCCGGCCGACCTGCTGTTTGCCGACACCGACTGCCGCCTGCCCACGCTGGACTACCTGCGCCGCCGGGCGGCGGCCGGCGGCCGGGTGTACAACTATCTCTTTGACCTGGACTTCCCGCTGGAAGGCGGGCGGGTGGCCTGGCACTGTGCCGACATCCCCTTCTTCTTCCACAACACCGACCTGGTCCCCATCGCCCAGATCCCCGGTGTGACCCAGCGCCTGCAGGCCGAAATGGCCGGCGCGCTGCTGGCCTTCGCCGCCACGGGCAGCCCCAACGCCGGCGGTCTGCCCGCCTGGCCCGCCCTCACCGCCGGGGAGGAAGCCACCCTCTGCTACGGGGCGCAGACCCGGGTCTGCCGCGGGTTTGACCGCGCTTTCCTGGAGGCGTTTGCCCCCTATACGGCCGAACTCAACCGGCGGGTCTTCCAGGCCATGCAGGTGGAGATGCAGCACTGAGCGGCCGGCGGGCAGAGAACTTTTCGTGAAAATGCCGCTCCGGGCGCTTGCAAACGGACAGAACACCTGTTAGACTATAGGTGCGATTTTTTCGGGCCGGGCCCCGGCACCGGACAATGGAACAGAGCGGACGCGGCGGGCGCAGCCCTGGCCCCACGGGGGCTTCGGGCGGCTCCGCCGCGTCTGCGCCAAACGGATCAGGGGGAACTTGCATGACTTACGAACAGGCCGCGGCTCTGCCCGTGTACGACGGGTCGGACCTGGGGGCGGTCTATTCCAAACGCCATACGGCTTTTGCCCTGTGGGCGCCCACGGCTGCCACGGCGGCCGTCCATCGGTTTGCCACCGGCACTGACGGCGAACCCGGCGCCGCCGACCTGGGGGTGACCCCCATGCACCGCACCGAAGGCGGGGTCTGGCGGGCGCTCATCGGGGGCGACCTGGCGGGGCAGTATTACCTGTACGAGCTCACCTTCCCGGACGGGCACAGCAGCTGGCTGGTGGACCCCTACGCCCGGGCCGCCGGCGCCAACGGCCAGCGGGGGATGGTGCTGGACCCGGAGGCCGCCGCCCCGCCGGGCTGGGCGGCGGACCGCCGCCCGGCCGCCGCCCGGGACCCGGCGGGTGCCTGCATCTGGGAGGTGCATGTGGGCGATTTTTCGGCCGACCCCCACAGCGGCGTGCGGCCGGACTGGCGGGGCAAATACCTGGCCTTCACCCAGGCGGACACCACCCTGGACCAGGAAGGCCGCTTTCCCACCTGCCTGAACTACCTCCGGCAGCTGGGGGTCAGCCATGTGCAGCTGCAGCCGATCTTTGACTTCGCCACGGTGGACGAGACCCGCCCCGGCGGCTACAACTGGGGCTACGACCCGCTGAACTACAACCTGCCCGAAGGCTCCTACGCCACCGACCCCTGGCATGGGGAGGTCCGCGTGCGGGAATGCCGCGCCATGATCGCGGCGCTGCACCGGGCGGGGCTGGGCGTGGTGATGGATGTGGTGTACAACCACACCTACCACGCCGACAACTGGATGGAGCGGGCGGTGCCCGGCTACTGGCTGCGCCGCTGGGCCGACGGCCAGCTGACCAACGGTTCCGGCTGCGGCTGCGACCTGGCCAGCGAACGGACGATGGTGCGCAAGTACATCGTGGATTCGGTGGTCTACTGGGCCCGCGCCTACCATCTGGACGGTTTCCGGTTCGACCTGATGGGCCTGCATGATGTGGAGACGATGAACGCCATCCGCGCCGCGCTGGACGCGCTGCCCGGCGGGCGGGAGATCCTGATGTACGGCGAACCCTGGCAGGGCGGCAGCACCCGGATGGACCCCGGCGCCCGCTCGGCCGACAAGGGGGCCCTGCCGCTGCTGGATGCGGGGGTCGGCGTCTTCTGCGACAACACCCGGGACACCATCAAGGGCGGCGTCTTTGACGCGAAGGCCCCCGGCTTTGTCAACGGCGCCCCCGGCGCGGCCTACACGCTGCTCCATGCGGTGGGCGCTTTCCGGGACGGCAGCGACGGGATGCACCCCAAGGCCGCCGGGCAGGTGGTGCAGTACGTCTCGGCCCATGACAACTTCACCCTCTGGGACAAGCTCAAGGCGGTGGCCGGCCGGGACGACTTCGACCGCCCCGACGAGGACCTGCTGGCCCAGAACCGGCTGTGCGCCGCCATCTACCTGACCTGCCAGGGGCTGCCTTTCCTGCAGGCGGGGGAGGAGTTCGCCCGCACCAAAAACGGCGACCCCAACACCTACCGGGGGCCGCTGTCCCTCAACCGGCTGGACTGGACCCGGGCGGCCGCCCTGGCCCCGCTGGTGCAGTTCTACCGGGGGCTGCTGGCCATCCGCCGCGCCTGGCCGGAACTTTCCGCCCTGTCCGACCCCGACCAGCCCCTGCCGCTGCTGCTGGCACTGCCGGGGTGGCTGGTGGGGTTTGTGCCCGAGCGCACCGGCGAAAGCCAGGCGGCCCGGCTGGCGGTCTACTACAACCCCGACCCCACCCCCCACAGTGTTGTGCTGCCGGCGGGGCGCTGGCGTACCCTCTGCGACGGGGTGCGGGCCGACGCGCTGCCCTTCGGCCCGGTGTACAGCGGCGAGTACCGCCTGCCGCCGGTCAGCGCGGCGATCCTGGCCGCCGTCCCCGGCGACTGACCCGTTTCCCGGACACAGCAAACACACAGCGAACGACACAGGACTGCACTGCAGGCGCCGGCCTGCTGCAGCCTGTGTTTTTTTGCCGGTCCGGGCGGAAAAATACAAAAGGTGGTACGCCAAAAACCGGCGGGGTGGATCCGGCCCGCGCTGAAACAATCGAAAGCGGCGGGACCGGGCACAGCCCGGACAGGCCGCCCGGCGAAAAAGAAAGCGGGGAATTCCGCTGGTTGCACAAGCGACGCTTGAATTCTTTGGGCAAAGTGCTATAATGAGTCGCGGAAAGGGATGCAGTCTGCTCCCTTCTTCGTTTCCTCCGGGAAAACGCGGAGGTATTCCCCGGCGGGGCGACGGCCCCGCGGAAATGCCTTTGGCAGATCGAGGTGTTACGATGAAAGATTTGAATGATTTGATGCAGGCGATCCTGGATATGGACGCCACCCAGCGCAAGGCGGCCGCGGCGGCGGCCGAGGAGCGCACCGAGCGGCTGGGTCGCCTGGACGAAGAGCGGAAGGCCATCGCCGCCGAATATGCGGCCCGCGCCCAGGCCAGCGGCCGGGCGGCGGCCGCTGCGGCCGATGCCGCCAACCGGGCCGCGCTGGAGGAGCTGCAGCGCCGCCGCACCGCGGCCGAGCAGCAGCTGGACGCCCGGGCGGCCGCCCACCGGGACGAGTGGGTGGCGGAGCTGGTGCGCCGCACGCTGGCGCAGCCCCGGGCCGGGGGTGAGGCTTGATGGAACTGCCGATGCGTTCCAAAGCCAGCAACGCCGCGCTGGCCAAAGCGCGGGCGATGTATGGCCGCAGGCTGACCGCCGGCGATTACCGCCGCCTGGCCGCCTGCCGCACCATGCCCCAGTTGGCCGCCGAACTCAAAGCCCTGCCGATGTACGCCCCCGAACTGGAGACCCTCAACGTTTCGCTGGCCCGCCGCGCCCAGCTGGAAAGCCTGCTGCGCCAGGCCGTGTACGACCGGTGCGACAGCCTGTTCCGCTACGAGCTGTCCAGCGGGCAGAAGGTGTACCGGTACTTCACCGTCAGCTGCGAGGTGGATGAGATCATCACCTGCCTGCGCTGCCTGGATGCCGGGCGCCCCGGGGACTACCTGTTCAAGCTGCCGGACTTTCTGCAGCAGCGCTGCCAGATCGACCTGTACGCCCTGACCCGCGTCACCGACGCCAAAAGCTTGCTGGCGGCGCTGGCCGGCACCCCTTACCAGAAGCTGCTGGCCCCGCTGGCGGATGTGCCGGCGGGCCGCAAGCTGCTGGTCTACGCCGAGCCGCTGCTGGAAAACCACCGCCATCAGGCGCTGGTGGCCCTGGCGCCGGAACCCCGCACCGGGGCGCCGGGCCAGGCGCCCGGCCTGCGGGATTATATCGAGATGGAATGCGACGGGTCGGCAATATCCAATGCGGCGCGGCTGGTGCGGGTCCATGCCGAACCCCGCTGGCTGGATGTCTATGTCCGCCGGGACTGCACCGCCCTCAAGCCGGCCCAGTGGCAGTCGCTGCTGGCCGCGCCGGACTACCCGGCCTTCCAGAGCCGGCTGGCCGACACCGTCTACGGCCGCCGGCTGGCCCGGCAGAGCTACTCCTTCCTCAAGGAAGGGCTGCAGAAATGCCAGTATGCGTGGTGCCGCAAATGGCTGCGCTTCTCCACCGACCCGGCGCTGGTCATGCTGTGCTACCTCTACCTCGAACAGTGCGAGGTGAAAAACCTGGAACATATCATCGAGGGCGTCCACTACGGAATGCCCGCCGAGGAGCTGCTCCCCATGCTCATCGGCTGCGATGAGAAGGAACCGCAAGGGAGGGACCATTGATTGGTTGAAAAGATGAAACTGGTCCATGTGCAGGGCACCCTGCCCCACCTGGACGAATTTCTGGGCGCCTGCTGCCTGGACGGTCGGTTCGACCTGGAACCGGCCAGCCAGTATATGTCGGCGTCCCTGGGGTACGCCCCCCTCAATGAGGAGGACCCCTACACCCCGCTGGTGGAGCGGATCGAGGCGATGGCCGGCGAGATCGGCGCCGCGCTGCCCGACACCCCGCCCCGCAAGCTGGAGGCCGGCGACCGGGACCAGCAGTTCCTGGACGCGCTGAACAACAAATTCAGCGACCTGCGCTCCGAGCGGGACAGCCTGCAGGACCAGCAGCGCCTGTGCGAGGACGCCATCGCCCAGTACAGCCACTTCCTGAGCCTGAAAGCCAATGTGGATGAGATCACCGACTGCGCCCACGTCAAGGCCCGGTTCGGCTTTCTGCCCCAGGCCGGCTACAACAAGCTGATGAGCTCCTACGCCGACGACCCCTACATTCTGTTCGTGCCCTGCAGCCAGACCAAGGAGGGGTACTGGGGCATCTACCTGACCCCGCGCAGCCACTCCCAGGAGACGGACGGCATCTTCTCGATGCTCTACTTCGAACCGCTGCGGGTGCCCGGCGCCGCCGGCAGCCCGGCCGAGATCGTCGAGCATTTCCGGGAAAACCTCGAGGTGGTGCAGAAGGCCCTGACCGAGATCGACACCCAGGTGCGGGAGGAATGGTCCCGCAACGAGGACAAGATCGAGACGATCTACGCCGCCGCCCGCTATGCCGCCGCCGTGTTCAGCCTGCGGCACTTTGCCGCCGTCAAGGGGCAGCACTTCTTCTGCGTGGGGTGGGTCCCCGCGCGGGAGGTGGACGCCATCACCCAGGTGGCCCGCCAGATCCCGGATCTCCGCGTCACGGTGGACGACCCGGACAAGGCCGGCCACACCACACCGCCCACCAAGTTGCGTAATCCCTGGTTCGTGCGCCCTTTTGAGTTTTTTGTCGAGATGTACGGTCTGCCTGACTATGACGAGACAGACGCCACCCCCTTCGTGGCGCTGACCTTCACCGTCCTCTTCGGCATCATGTTTGGCGATGTGGGGCAAGGCATCGTCCTGACGCTGTTCAGCCTGTTCATGTGGAAGGTCAAACACAACGCGCTGTTCCACCTGATGATCCCCTGCGGCATCGCCAGCACCTGCGCGGGCTTTGTGTACGGCTCCTTCTTCGGGTATGAAGACCTTCTCGACCCGCTTTACCATGCCCTCGGCATGGCGTCCAAGCCGGTCGCGGTGATGGATTCCATCACCGGCATCCTGCTCTTCGCCGTCTACATCGGCGTGGTGCTGGTGCTGGCAGCCATGGGTATGAACATCTACACCCAATGGCGCCGCGGCCTGCTGGGCAGCGTGCTGTTCGGCACCAACAGCATCACCGGCGTGCTGACCTACCTGGCCGGCGTCAACCTGGTCAGCGCCTTCATGGGCGCGTGGCAGTTCATGCCGGTGGCCCCCTCGGCCGTCATCCTGGTGCTGGGGCTGCTCTCGCTGCTGTTTGCCGAAGTCCTGGCCCCGCTGGTCAACGGCGAGCCGGACTGGAAACCCGCCGACGGCTGGGGCAACTATATGATGCAGAACGTCTTTGAACTGCTGGAAAGCGTGCTGAGCTACCTGTCCAACACCATCTCCTTCCTGCGTGTGGGCGCCTTTGTCATCGTCCACGCCAGTATGATGATGGTCGTCTTCACCCTGGCCGGCGAGCCCGCCAACCTGGCGGTGGTGGTCATCGGCAACCTGGTGGTCATCGCGCTGGAAGCCCTGCTGTCCGCCATCCAGGGCATCCGCCTGGAATTCTATGAAATGTTCAGCCGCTTTTACACCGGCGGCGGCCGCCGGTTCGAGGCCCTGGACCTCAAACGCCGCAAGCTGCCGGGCTGAGCCCCGTTTCCAGCTGACTGTACGCAGATTCTACAAAACCAAACAGGAGGGTCTACTCATGAAAACCAATTTTCGTAAACTGATCGCCACCGTTCTTGTCCTGCTGGCCGTGGCCTGCTTCGGCACCATGACCGCCTTCGCCGCCGGCGAGGACACCGCCGAACCCACCGCCGCCACCACGGCGGACGAAACCGAGACCGAATCCACCAACGACCACAACACCTCAATGAGCGTCGGCCTGATCGCTGCGGCCCTGGCCACCGGCCTGGCCGGCATCGGCGGCGGCATCGCCGTGGCCGCCGGCGCCCCGGCCGCCATCGCCGCCAACAGCGAAAACCCCAAGACCTTCGGCAAGAGCCTGATCTTCGTGGCTCTGGGCGAATCCATCGCCCTGTACGGCCTGGTCATCTCCATCATGATCCTGTCCAGGCTGGTGTGAGCCATGCGCTTCTATCTCATCAGTGACAATTCCGACGCCATGAACGGCCTGCGCCTGGCCGGCATCGAGGGCACCGTCGCCCGCAGCGAAGCCGACCTGCGCAAAGCCCTGGACGCGGTAGCCAAACAGCCGGACATCGGCATGATCCTGGTGACAGAAAAGATCGCCGATGCCTACACCGAAGCCCTGGACCCCGTGCGGGCGGACCAGACCGGTCCGCTGCTGGTCACGGTGCCCTCCACCGGCGGGTCCGCCGCCGGCAAGGACCGCATCACCCGGTATATCCGGGAAGCGGTGGGCATCAAGATTTAAGGCAAGGGGGAGAACTATGATCGAATTGAAGACCCGTGCCGAGCAGTTCCTCAGATCCATCCAGGCCGAAGGCGAGCGCCAGTGCGCCGCCATCCGCGCCAAGACCGACGCCGAGGTGACCGAGAGCCTGTCTGCCGCCCGCCGGGAGGAACAGGCCCGCGCCGACCGGACCATCGCCTTTGAGACCGCCCGCGCCAAAACGCAGGCCAACCGCACCCTGAGCGCCGCCCGCAGCGAAGCCCGCACCGCGCTGGCCGAACGCCGCGCCCGGCTGGCCGACGACATCTTTGCCGAAGCCGCCGCCCGGCTGGCCGACTTTGCCAAAGGGGAAAGCTACGCCGCCTGGCTGCAGGCCAGCGCTGCCGACCTGGCAGCCCGCCTGGGCGAAGGCACCGTGCTGTACGCCCGCCCGGCCGACTGCCCGCTGCTCAAAACACTGCCCGCCGGCTGCACCCTGCAGCCCGACGCAGCCAACACGCTGGGCGGCCTGCGGGCCGAAAACCCGGCCCGCCGCCTGGCGGCCGACGACACACTTTCCACGCGCCTCGCGGCCCAGCGCAGCTGGTTCCTGGAAAACGCGGGCCTGGAGATCGCGCTCTGAGGGGAAACGGGGGAAGTAACCAAATGCAAACCTATCAACTCTACAGCATCAACGGCCCGGTCGTGACCGTGCGCGGCCACACCGACCTTTCCTTGATGGAGATGGTGTATGTGGGCAGCCAGCGCCTGGTGGGCGAGGTCATCCGCCTGGACGCCGACCGCGCCACCATCCAGGTGTATGAGGAGACCAGCGGCCTGCGGGCCGGCGAACCGGTGGAACCCACCGGCGGCCCGCTGTCGGTCACGCTGGGCCCCGGCATTCTGCGCAACATCTACGACGGCATCCAGCGCCCGCTGCCCGCCATCGAGGCGGACATGGGCAGCTTCATCCAGCGCGGCGCCCACGAGGCGGCGCTGGACGGCGAAAAGCGCTGGGAGGTGACGGTGCGGGTCAAGCCCGGCGACACGCTGGAGCCCGGCGCCGTCTACGCCACCTGCCCGGAAACCCCGGCCGTGGAACACCGCTGCCTGCTCAGCCCGCTGCTGGGCCGCTGCACCGTCACCTGGGCGGCGGAAAACGGCACCTACACCGTCAACGACCCGGTGGTCCGGGTCACCGACGAAAAGGGCGGGGAACACACCCTGACGCTGTGCCAGAAATGGCCCATCCGCACCCCGCGCCCCAGCGCGGCCCGGCTCACCTCGCCCCGCCCGCTCATCACCGGGCAGCGGGTCATCGACACGATGTTCCCGCTGGCCAAGGGCGGCGCGGCGGCCATCCCCGGCGGGTTCGGCACCGGCAAGACCATGACCCAGCACCAGCTGGCCAAATGGTGCGACGCCGACATCATCATCTATGTGGGCTGCGGCGAACGCGGCAACGAGATGACCCAGGCCCTGCAGGAATTCAGCGAGCTGACCGACCCGCGCACCGGCAAAAGCCTGATGGACCGCACGGTGCTCATCGCCAACACCTCCAACATGCCGGTGGCCGCCCGCGAAGCGTCCATCTACACCGGCATCACGCTGGCCGAATATTACCGGGACATGGGCTACCACGCCGCCATGATGGCCGACTCCACCTCCCGCTGGGCCGAAGCCCTGCGGGAGATCTCCGGCCGGTTGGAGGAGATGCCCGCCGACGAGGGCTTCCCGGCCTACCTGCCCAGCCGCCTGGCCGCTTTCTATGAGCGCGCCGGCTATGTCCGCACCCTGGCCGGGGCGGAGGGCTCGGTGTCGGTCATCGGCGCCGTCAGCCCCCAGGGCAACGACTTCTCCGAGCCGGTCACCCAGAACACCAAGCGGTTCACCCGCTGCTTCTGGGCGCTGGACAAGAGCCTGGCCTACGCCCGGCACTACCCGGCCATCAACTGGAACGATTCCTACAGCGAGTACCTGGGCGATCTGTCCGAATGGTACTACGACAATGTGGGCCCCGACTTTACGGCCTGCCGCAGCCGCCTGGCCGACCTGCTGCTGCAGGAAAACAGCCTGATGCAGATCGTCAAGCTCATCGGCTCCGACGTGCTGCCCGACGACCAGAAGCTGACCATCGAGATCGCCCGGGTCATCCGGGTGGGTTTCTTGCAGCAGAACGCCTTCCACGCCGTGGACACCTACGTCCCGCTGGAAAAGCAGCTGAAGATGATGGAGGTCATCCTCTATCTCTATGACAAGTGCAGCGCCCTGGTGGCCAAACAGGTGCCGGTCAGCCGCCTGCTGGAGACCGGCCTGTTCGACCAGCTGGTCCGGATGAAGTACGACATCCCCAACGACGACCTGAGCGGCTTTGACAAACTGCGCGCCGAGATCGACCAGAAGCTGGCCGCCGCCGGCGCCGACGCCCGGGAAGGAGGGGCAGCAGAATGATTCTTGAACACATTGGCTTGTCCCAGATCAACGGTTCCCTGGTCGTGCTGGAGGATGTCCCCGGCGTGACCTACGACGAGATGGTGGAACTGCACCTGGAGGACGGCACCACCCGCCTGGGCCGCACCGTTATGGTGGAGGATGACCGCTGCGTGATCCAGGTGTTTGAGGGCGCCAACGGCCTGAGCCTGGGCAATACCCGCACCGTGCTCACCGGCCACCCGATGATGATGGACCTGAGCCCCGAACTGCTGGGCCGGGTGCTGGACGGTCTGGGCCGCCCCATCGACGGCCTGGGCGACATCTACCCGGTGGCCCGGCGGGATGTGAACGGCGCCCCCATCAACCCGGTCAGCCGGGTGTACCCGCGCAACTACATCCACACCGGCATCTCGGCCATCGACTGCCTGACCACCCTGATCCGCGGCCAGAAGCTGCCCATCTTCTCGGGGTCGGGCATGAAGCACAACGAGCTGGCCGTCCAGATCGTCAAGCAGGCCAGCGTGTCGGACGGTTCCGACTTCGCCATCGTCTTTGCCGCCATGGGCGTCAAGAACGACGTGGCCGAATATTTCCGCGATTCCTTTGTCAGCGCCGACGCCATGGACCGGGTCGTCATGCTGCTCAACCTGGCCAACGACCCCATCATCGAGCGGATCATCACCCCGCGGGCGGCCCTCACGGTGGCCGAGTACCTGGCCTTTGACCTGAACAAGAACGTGCTGGTCATCCTCACCGACATGACCAGCTACTGCGAAGCCGTGCGGGAGTTCTCCTCCTCCAAAGGGGAGATCCCGGCCCGCAAAGGCTTCCCTGGCTACCTGTATTCCGACCTGGCCAGCCTGTATGAGCGGGCCGGCATCATCAAGGGCAGCACCGGTTCGGTCACCCAGATCCCGATCCTCACCATGCCCAACGACGACATCACCCACCCGATCCCCGACCTGACCGGCTACATCACCGAAGGCCAGATCGTGCTGGACCGCGGCATGGACGCCACCGGCGTCTACCCGCCCATCTCGGTGCTGCCCAGCCTGTCCCGTCTGATGAAGGACGGCATCGGCGAAGGCTATACCCGCGCCGACCACGTCACCCTCTCCAACCAGCTGTTCGCCTCCTACGCCAAGGTGCAGGACGCCAAGGCGCTGGCCAGCGTCATCGGCGAGGAGGAACTCTCCGCCGGCGACAAGCAGCTGATGCAGTTCGGCCGCGCCTTTGAGCAGAAGTTCATCGGCCAGGGCAACACCGACCGCACGATGGAGCAGACCCTCGACCTGGGCTGGGAACTGCTGGCCGCGCTGCCCCGCAGCGCCCTGGACCGCTGCGACGACGAAACGCTGGACAAATACTACGAGCCGGCCAGGGCGCGCCTGCAGGCTGCGGTCCGCGGCTGATCCCGCAAAAAAGGAGGGAGCCGTATGGCCCAGCAAGTATTTCCCACAAAATCCAACCTGATGGCCACCCGCCGCAGCCTTGCGCTGGCCAGCCAGGGCTATGAGCTCATGGACCGCAAGCGCAACATCCTTGTGCGGGAAATGATGCGTCTGATCGACCGGGCCGCCGGCATCCAGGACAAGATCAGCGCCGCCTATGCCGAGGCGTACGCCTCGCTGCAGCGGGCCAACATCACCCTGGGCTCTGTGGGCGAATTCACGGCCAGCGTGCCGGTGGAACACGGCCTGCAGATCAACCGCCGCAGCGTCATGGGGGTGGAGCTGCCCACTGTCACCCTCAAGCCCAGCGCGCCGCTGGGGCTGTATTACGGGCTGGAATCCACCAACGGCACGCTGGATGTGGCCTACCTCAAGTTCAACGAGGTCAAGAACCTGACGGTGGAACTGGCCGAGGTGGAGACCAGCGTCGTCCGCCTGGCCGAAGCCATCCGCAAGACCCAGAAGCGGGCAAACGCCCTGGGCAACGTCCAGATCCCCCAGATGCAGGCCACCATCAAGATGATCGACGAGGCGCTGAGCGAAAAGGAACGGGAGGAGTTCGGCCGGCTCAAGGTCATCAAAAATCAGAAACAGAAGTGATCCGCGGCGCTCCGCAGGCGGCTGTGTTCCGGCTGCGGCGGACCCGTCCCCATCCTTCCCAATCAGCCCCGCACGGCGAATTGAGCCGGCGGGGCTTTGTTTTGTGCGGTTTTGCCGTTCCCCGCGCCGTTTCGACCGTAACTGCGCCGCCGCCATTGTATACTGGCAAAGAACTTTGACGTTTGGCCGCCATCCGGCCGATCAGGAAAGGACGATGCCAACTATGCAATTCCGCAAAGCCAAAGGGCTGGCGGCCCTCACCCTGGCCGCAGCGCTCGCCCTGGCGCCGCTGACGCCGGCCCGGGCCGCCGCCACGCCCGGGGCCACCCGGGTGGCCGATACCGACACCTACAACAGCTACCGCCAGGTGCTGGGCAACCAGGACTCCACGCTGGAGGACGGCTGCGTCTGGGTGGACAAGACCGTCACCACCGGGCCCATCACCTTCACCGGCGACTCCGGCAGCGTCGTGGTGGACAACGACTCCGATTTCCTTGTGACCTACTCGGCCCTGGCCACCTCCACCCAGATCCTGTCCGAGACCCAGGCCCCGGTGGACGTGGTCTTTGTGCTGGATTTTTCGGCCAGCATGGCCTGGGGCCAGTACCAGGACGGCAAGGGCACGGTCACCGACCAGGCCGGCTCCCGGGTACAGGCGATGGTGGACGCCGTCAACGAAGCCATCGACCTGCTGGCCAACGGCAGCGAGGAAAACCGCGTCGGCATCGTGGTGTTCAACCGCGGGGCCCAGGTCATGCTGCAGCTGCAGCAGGTGGAGCCCAAGGCGGACAAAAACTACCTGGCCATCACCCACTGGAGCGCCACCCCCGGGGCCGACGACGGCAACAACGGCAACGTCCAGGTCACCAGCCAGATCGGGCTGCACCGCACCATCCCGCTGGATTCCTACACAAACATCCAGGCGGGGCTGTACGGCGGGCTGGAAATGCTGGCCGAGGCGGCTTCCACCACGGCGGAGATCAACAGCCAGACCGTGCCCCGCATCCCCAACCTGATCCTGATGTCGGACGGTGCGCCCACCACCTTCTCGGCCGCCGCCACGGGGGACGAATGGTGGAACGGGCTCACCAACACCCCCATCGGCACCGGGGACAACAACGCCCCCCACAGCGGCAACGGCTTTCTGCCGCTGCTCACCGCCGCGTACATGAAAAACCGGGTCACCGCCCACTATGGGGCGGACGGCAGCAACCCCGCCCGCATCTACACCATCGGCTTTATGACCGCCCAACAGAACGAGGGGATGCGCACCATGGCCGACCTGGTGCTGGAACCCGGCGCCTACTGGAACGCCCAGAACGAATTTTCCGCCACCGGTGTGCCGGCGGTGAACGCGGTGAACACCGCCTGGCAGCAGTACCGCGCCGGCACCGCCCCCACCGTCCGCTACACCCAGTCCGGCGGCGAGCGGGACTACACCGTCGCGGTGGCGCCCGAACCCTACAACCCCACCAGCCTTGTCTACCCCAACGCCTACTACCCGGCCGAAAATGCCGACGAACTGTGGGAAGCCTTCCAGCAGATCATCAACACCATCACCAACACCGCCAAGGGTCCCACCAAGGTGGAAAACGACGACCCGGTCCATTCCGGCTACCTGACCTACACCGACCCCATCGGGGAATATATGGAGGTCAAGCAGGTCAAATCCATCCTGTGGGCGGGCATCCAGTTCAAGCTGGAAGCCGGCTACACTGCCACCCCGGTGCCCCAGCCGGACGGCGGCACCCTGCAGACCTACACCGGCCACTTCGAGACCGACTCCGGCGGCAAGACCTTTGACAGCCCGGTCTACGGCCGCGGCAATGTGGATGACATCCTGATCACGGTGCGCACCGACGCCTCCGGCCGCCAGACCCTGCAGGTGGCCCTGCCCGCCTCGGCTATCCCCATCCGGGTGAACACCATCACCCTGGATGTGGACAACACCCCGGTGGACAACCAGAACAACAACGCCTTTCCGCTGCGGCTGTGCTATACCGTGGGCCTGCAGGACGGGGTGGTGCGCCCCGACGGCACGCTGAACACCGACCCGGACCAGGGCGGCGTCAGCGCGGCCTACCTGGCCGCCCATACGGTGGACGGGCAGGTCTGCTTCTACAGCAATCTGTATGAGGACGACCGCCAGGGTACCATCACGGTGGGCAGCGCCAACGCGGCGTTCACCTCGGCGGATACCAACCCCTTCTACTTCCTGCAGCAGCCCATGCCCCTCTACCTGGACCCGGCCTGCACCCAGCGGGCCACCGGCAGCTTTGACCCCGACCGCAACTACTATTTCCTGGACAGCTACTACGCCGGCGTCGGCTCGGCGGTCACCGCCCGCACCCGGGTGGTCATGCGCAGCGGCAGCAGCCTGGCCGACTGGGTCGAACTGACCGACAGCGGCTGGCAGATCCGGCAGGACGCCCCGCGCCGGGGCAACCTGTACGACCTGATCCGGCTGAAAGCCGGCAACCCCACCCTGACGGCGGTCTCCAGCTTTTACCCCACCTTTGAGGGCGACGACGCCCACAACGGCCGGTTCGTCAGCTACCTGGGCAACAATGGCCGGCTGGCGCTGGCGGCCCCGGCCTCGCTCACGGTGGCCAAAGCGGTGAAGGCAGAGCCCGGCCTGACCGCCCCGGCAAACAGCGTTTTTCCCTTCACCCTCACCATCCCCGGCAAGGCCAGCGAGATGGTGACGGCGGTGCGCCGCACCGCCGACGGCGCCCAGTCCGCCGAGGAACTGCCCTTCGACGGGGGCGGCGCGGCCTCCTTCGCGCTGCAGGCAGGGGAGAGCCTGACCATCCCCGACGTGCAGGGCATGGACTATACCGTGCGGGAAGAGACCGCCGGCCGGCCGCTGGGCTTTACCCTGACCGATGCGGCGGCGGAACCCGCCGGCAGCGGCAGTTTTACCCCGCAGGACAGCCAGGTGGCCGGCAGCATCGGGACCGATTCGGTCACCGTCACCTTCACCAACACCTACGACGCCGCCTTTGCGCCGGGCACCGGGCCGTTCGAACTGCCGGTGGCCAAGACCCTGGCCGGCGACCGCACCGACTGGCTGGACGGGGAGCGGTACACCGTCCGTCTGCAGCCGGCCGACGGCACCAACCCCAACGCCGGGCTGCTCATCGCCCAGGATACCCTCACGCTGGACGCCGCCCACCCCACCGGCCGCTTTGTGCTGGACCCGGCCCGGCTGCTGCAGGACAGCCGGCTGGAGACGCTGCGCGCCCTGGCGGCCGCCCCCGCCAGCCCCGAGAGCGCCGCCCCCGACAAGGCCCCCGGCGCCACGCCGGCCCCCGCCAGCCCCGAGACGGCCGCCACCCCCGAGACCGCCCGCCGGCGCGCCAGCCCGGCGCAGCCCGGCCTGCAGACCCTGACCGGGGAGGCCGCCGCCCTCTCCCCCGAGCAGGCGCGGGCGGTGCTGGGCGGCATCCCGGGGCAGTACACCTACTGGATCGAGGAGACCGGCGACCCCGACGCCCTGGCGGCGCAGGGCATCACGATGGACCGGTCCCGCTATGAGGTGACAATCACCATCACCGACGACGGCGCCGGCAGCCTGAGCGCTGCCCTCACCGGCTTTGTGCGGCTGGCCGGGCCGGACGGCACGGCGCTGCCGGCCCCGGAACCGGTGGGGCAGGCGTCCTTTGTGAACACCGTCGCCCTGCCCGAACCCACCCCCCGGCCCACGGCCAGCCCGGCCCCCACCCCCGACGTCACCCCGGATGCCACCCGGGACCCCGGCCGGCCAAGCTCCACCCCGGCGCCGGATATGGTCACGGTCCATTCGCCCACCGCCACCCCCCGGCCGTCGCCCACCGCCTCGCCGTCACCCGCCCCGGCGGCCCGCCCCGCGATCCCGGCCACCGGCGACCCCTTCCCCTGGCTGGGGGTGCTGGGCAGCATCCTGCTGGGGGCGCTGGGCCTGGGGCTGCTCCAGTGGTTCCGGCAGCGCCGGCTGTAATTTGGCCCGATTGTCTTGCCAAAACCGACTTCCCGCGGTATAATGAGGGTTCAAAGGACTATTTACAGAAAAGGGGACTGAAAGTATGGAAACGATGGGTAACCTGCGCCGGACCAACTACTGCGGCGAGGTCTCCCTGGCCGACGCCGGGCGCGAGATGACCGTCTGCGGTTCGATCGCCCGGGCGCGGGACAAGGGCGGCATCATCTTTGCCGACCTGCGGGATACCACCGGCATTCTGCAGCTGGTATTTGACGAGGACACCCCCCAGGATGTGTTTGCCAAGGCCGAGAGCCTGAAAAGCGAGTATGTGGTCATCGCCCGCGGCCTGCTGCGGGAGCGCGCCGCCAAGACCGACAAGATCGCCACCGGCGATGTGGAGCTGTATGTGCAGGAACTGCGGGTGCTGAGCGAAGCCCAGACCCCGCCCTTCGAGATCCGAGACGGCATCAACGTCAACGATGACCTGCGCCTGCGCTACCGCTACCTTGACCTGCGCCGTCCCTCCCAGCACGAGACCATCGTGCTGCGCTCCAAGATCTGCCAGATCGTGCGCAACTATTTCTGCGACAACCATTTCTGTGAGATCGAGACCCCGACCCTGATCAAATCCACCCCCGAAGGCGCCCGGGACTACCTGGTGCCCAGCCGTGTGCAGCCCGGCCATTTCTACGCGCTGCCCCAAAGCCCCCAGCTGTACAAGCAGATCCTGATGCTCTCCGGCTTTGACCGCTACTTCCAGATCGCCCGCTGCTACCGGGACGAGGACCTGCGCGCCGACCGGCAGCCGGAATTCACCCAGATCGACGAAGAGCTGTCCTTTGTGGATGAGAATGACATCATGACCATCAACGAAGGGCTGCTGAAAAAGCTGTGGAAGGAGATGCTGGGCATCGACCTGGTCACCCCCTTCCAGCGCCTGCCCTGGGACCAGGCCATGGCCCGCTTCGGCTCGGACAAGCCGGACACCCGCTTCGGGCTGGAGATCCGGGATGTGACCGAGGTCTTCCGCGGCACCGAGTTCAAGCCCTTCGCCGCCGTGCTGGCCGAGGGCGGCAGCATCCGGGCCATCAACGCGGCGGGGCTGGCCGACAAGCTCACCCGCAAGAACATCGACAAGCTGGGCGAGGTGGCCAAGACCTACGGCGCCAAGGGGCTGGCCTTCAGCCGCCTGACTGCCGAGGGCACCGCCTCCAGCTTTGAAAAGTTCCTCACCGAAGCGGAAAAGACCGCCCTCTACCAGGCCCTGGACGCCCGCACCGGCGACGTGCTGCTGCTGGTCAGCGACACCGACTGGGTCCGCGCCTGCACCGCGCTGGGGCAGGTCCGGCTGGAGATCGGCCGCAAGTACGACCTGATCGACCCGGACAAGTTCAACTTCCTGTGGGTGGTGGACTTCCCGCTGTTCGAGTACAGCGAGCAGGAAGGCCGCTGGATGGCCATGCACCATCCCTTTACGATGCCCAAGCCCGAAGACCTTGACAAGATCGAGTCCGACCCCGGCGCCTGCCGGGCCCTGGCCTACGACATCGTGCTCAACGGCGTCGAGCTGGGCGGCGGTTCCATCCGCATCAACGACCCGGCCCTGCAGGACCGGATGTTCCACGCCCTCGGCTTCACCGAGGAAAAGGCCCGCGCCAGCTTCGGCTTCCTGATGGATGCCTACAAGTTCGGTGCGCCGCCCCACGGCGGCATGGCCTACGGCCTGGACCGCCTGGTGATGCTGATGCTCAAACGGGACTCCATCCGGGATGTGATCGCCTTCCCCAAGGTGCAGAACGCCGGTGAGCCCATGTCCGGCGCACCGGACGTGGTGGACCCCAAACAGCTCAAGGAGCTGTCCATCGCGCTGACGGAAGCCGACCAGTGACCCGCACCCCCAACTGAATCAACCCCGCGGCCATCGCCGGATGGCCGCCGCTGCAAAGCGCTTGGCCCTGCCTCGTAGGCCGTTGAAGAGGCAGGACAGGCGCTTTTTTTGTGGTAAAATCTGCGGAGGAACAGTTTCTATGACGACCCAAACCTTGCGGCAGGACTTCGGCCGCTATGTATCCCTCAGTGTGCTCGGTATGATCGCGGTGTCCTGCTACATCCTGGCCGACACCTTCTTTGTGGCCCAGGGCCTTGGCACCACCGGCCTGGCCGCGCTGAACCTGGCCATCCCGGTGTACAACGTCATCCACGGCACCGGGCTTTTGCTGGGCATGGGCGGCGCCACCAAGTTTTCCATCCTGAAAAGCCAGGGCGCCCACCGGCGGGCCGACTCGGTCTTTACCCACACCCTGGGTATGGCGGCCGCGGCCGCGGCGGCGTTCGCCCTGACCGGGGCGCTGGGGGCGCCGCAGCTGGCCGCCCTGCTGGGGGCCGACGGCGAGACCGCCGCCATGACCGGCACCTACCTGCGGGTGCTGCTGCTGTTTGCCCCGGCATTTTTGTGCAACGATGTGCTGGTCTGCTTTGTGCGCAACGACGGCGCCCCCCAGCTGGCCATGGCCGCCACCCTCAGCGGCAGCCTGGCCAACGTGGTCATGGACTGGTTCTTCATCTTCCCCTGCGGGATGGGCATTTTCGGCGCGGTGCTGGCCACCGGCTTTTCGCCGGTCATCGGGGTCATCGTCCAGTCGCCCCACTGGCTGGGGCGGCGGCGCGGCTTCCATCTGCGCCAGGTCCGCCCGCGGCTGCGCACCGCCGGGCAGGTGCTGGCCCTGGGCGTTCCCTCGCTGCTGGACCAGCTTTCCGGCGCGGTGGTCATGATCACCTTCAACACCCTCATCCTCGGCCTTACCGGCAACACCGGCGTGGCGGCGTATGGGGTGGTGGCCAACCTCTCGCTGGTGGTACTGTCGGTGTACACCGGCATCGCCCAGGGCATCCAGCCGTTGGTCAGCCGGGCCTGGGGCCAGGGGCAGCGGGCGGCGCTGCAGCGGCTGCTGCGGTATGCGCTGGGTACGGCGCTGGTCTTTTCGGCGGCGCTGTACCTGGTCTTCTTCCTGGGGGCCGGGCCAATCGCCGGCGTCTTCAACAGCGAGCAGGACCCTGCCATGCAGGCCATTGCCTGCCAGGGGCTGCGGCTCTACTTCCTGGCAGCGCCCTTTGCGGGGGTCAACATCATCCTGGCGGTCTACTTCGCCTCGGTGGAGCAGGCCGTGCCGGCCCAGGCGGTCTCGCTGCTGCGTGGGGTCCTGGTCATCCTGCCGATGGCGGTGGCGCTGGCCGCAGCCTTCGGGATGGTGGGCGTGTGGGTGGCCTTCCCGGTCAGCGAGGCGCTGGTGGCTCTGGTGGCCTGGGTGCTGCTGCGCCGCTGCCGCCGCACCCTGTACCCGGCAAGCCGGGAAAGCTGAGCCCTGAACAGCAGAACAGCCCCGCCCCCCGGTCAGGGGGCGGGGCTGTCTCATCTTGTCAGGATGCCGGGCAACCGGGCCGCCGGCGACATCTTTGTCGGACCGCAACATCTGTCGGAACCCTTTCGGGCGCCCGCAGGCTCAGTACTTCGGCCCGGGCTTGTTCTCCTTCTGGGCGTCCGGCTTCGGGGACGCGCTGCCATTCGGGTCGGGGGCGTTCCGGGCCGCCGCATCCGCGTTCGGCGCGGTGTTGGCGTTCGGGACCGCTGCGTTCGGGGCGGGGTAGGGCGCGGCCTGCATCCGCCGGGCCTGGCGCCGGGCCCGGCGGGCCGGCCCGGTCTTCCAGAGAACCACGACGATTACCGCGGCGATCAGCAGCACCGGCCAGAGGTAGATCACGGTCAGCACCAGCCCTTTCAGGAAGAGGCTGAAGGCGTCCCACCCGTCCAGGAAGGCCCGCCCGGCCTGTTCCAGGAAGCCGGCCGGCGTCTCGGGGGTCAGCGCCTTGACCTCGCTCAGGCTGACTTCCACGGTGGAATAGTCCACCTGGTCGTCCATCCAGCGCTGCTGCTGGGTATAGCTCTCGATCTGATACTGCACGTCGGAAAGCTGGCTCTCGATCTCCAGCAGGTCGGCGGTGGTCTGGGCCTGGTCGGCCAGCTCGTTCAGCCGGTCCCGCTGGGCTTCCAGTGCGGTCAGCCGGGCCTGCACGTCAATGTAGTCGGCGGTGATGTCGTCGGCGCTCTCGCTGGCGTTCAGCAGGTTGGCCGAATTCCCCAGCGCCGTCAGCAGGCTGCGGTACTCCGCCGCCGGCACCCGCACGGTCAGGTTCAGAAAGCGGTCCTGATCCTCGGCGCTGCCGCTCAGGTCGGAGTGGGACAGATAGCCCCCGTGGGTTTCCACCGCCTCCAGCACTGCCTGCTGGGCGGCGTCAAAGTCGGTGGATTCCAGCGTCACATCGGCGTTGTAGATGACCTTGCGGGCGTTCTCGGCCGTGGCGTTCCCCGGGTCCAGGTGGGGCACCCCGCCGCCCGAAGCCCCGTCCTGGGCCGCGGCGGACATGCTCTCGGTGGAAGCGACGGCGTCGGCGCTGCCGCCGCCCGAAGCGCCGCAGCCGGTCAGCGCGGCGGTCAGGGCCAGGGCGGCGGCCAGGGCAGCCAGCCGCCGGGGTAGGAAGGTGGTTTTCATCGGCGTCCTCTCCTTTGGGTTCTTTTCCCCAGTATACCATAAATTCCGGCGCCGTACATGACAAAAAGGTAGCAAAAAAGCGCCTCTCACAGCGAGAGGCGCCCCGAGGATATAGAAGGATGCGAAATCGAAAGGTCCGCCCCCCGCCGCCGTCGGCGGGCAGGGCGGGGAAACGCTCAGTCCCGGCGGCCCAGCGGCTTGATGTCGTCGTTGTCGGCAAAGGCGGCAGCGGCAAAGCCGGCGGCTTCCAGCGTGCCGAACTGCTTGCCCAGCTTGCGGGCCTGGGGCAGCACGGTCACATCGTAGTCGCTGCGCAGCCGTTCGGCCTTGGCCAGCACCTGGGCAAAGTCGGCTTCGGGCAGGTAGAGCAGGGCCAGCCGGGCCTTGGCGCCGGGGATCTCGTACCCCTGCTCCAGCAAAACGCCGCACACCCGCTCGAACCCGATGGAAAAGCCCACGGCCGGGACCTTCTGGCCGATGAACTTGCCCACCATCTCGTCGTAGCGGCCGCCGCCGGCCACCGCGCCGGAAAACTGCGGGCAGGTCACCTCAAACACCATGCCGGTGTAGTAACCCTGCCCGCGCACCAGGCTGGGGCAGTAGGCCACCTTGTAGCGGTCACCGGCCAGCTTTTGGGCGGTGGAAAGCACATACTGCAGATCGCCGGCCAGGGCGGTGCCCTCCGGCCCGCAGGCGGCGGTCACGGCGTCCAGGCTGAAATCCCCGCCGGTCAGGAAGGCGTCCAGCGCCGCCACGGCCGCGGCGGGGCAGGCTTTCTCCTCCAGCTCGGCCTTCACGCCGGCGGCGCCGATCTTGTCCAGCTTGTCAAAGCTCACGCAGACCGAGTCGAGGGTATCGGGTGCAAAACCCATGGCCTGCAGCATCGCCCGCAGGATGCGCCGGTCGTTGATGTTGACGGTGAAATCGCTGAAGCCGATGCGCAGCAGCGCCCGGGTGGTCACGTCGATGAGTTCCACCTCGGCGTTGGGGCTTTCATCCCCGAGGATGTCGATGTCGCACTGGACAAACTCCCGCAGCCGGCCCTTCTGGGGGCGCTCGGCCCGGTAGACCCGGTCGGTCTGGATGACCTTGAAGGGGTGGGGCAGCAGGGCCCGGTTGGCCGCATAGTAGCGGGACAGGGGCAGGGTCAGGTCATACCGCAGACCCATGTCGGCCAGCGCGTCGGCGTCGCCGCTGCGCAGGGCGGCGCTGAGCTTTTCGCCCCGCTTCATCACCTTGAAGATCAGGTTCAGGTTGTCGCCGCCGTCGCTCTTGTTCAGGTTTTCCAGATCTTCCAGGATCGGGGTGGAGATCCGCTGGAACCCGGCGGCGCGGTAGGTGGCGAGGATCTCGCCCTGGATATAATCCCGGAGGGCCTGCTCCTTGGGCAGCAGGTCGCGCATTCCCTTTAAGGGTTGAGTTTTCATGGCAGAGGCAGCTCCTTTTCTTGGCTTGACAAAGATTCCCTCTTATGATAGCCCGTTCCACGCGGTTTTGTCAACCAAACCGGGCCATACTAGGGGGGATGGAGGAAAAAAAGGAGGGATCGTATGCCGAAACAACAAAAAGGCCCCCGGATCCTGGCGGCGGGGGCGGCGGTGCAGCTGCTCACCGGCATCCCGGCGGCCTGGGGGGTGTTTCAGCGGCCGGTCATGGAGGAATACGCCTTCACCCGCGCCCAGGCCACGCTGGCCTTCGCGCTGCTGGTGGCCGGGTACGGCGTGGGCTGCGCGGCGGGCGGTCTGCTGCAGGACGCCCGCGGCCCCCGGCTGGCGGCGGCGGCCGGCACCGGGCTGCTGGGCGGGGCCTTCCTGCTGGCCGCGGTGGTGCCGGCGGGCAACGCGGCGCTCTTTCTGGCGGTGTACAGCCTGCCGGCCGGGGTGGGCAGCGCCTTCCTGGCCCCGGCGGTGCTGGCCTGCGCCCAGAAATGGTACGCCGGGCGCAAGGGGCTGGCCACCGGCGTTACCGGGGCGGCCATGGGGCTGTCGGGGGCCTTCCTCACGCTGTTTGTGCGGGGTGTGGGCGGCCGGTACGGCATGCGGGTCTGCTTTGCGGCGCTGGGGGCGGTGGTGCTGGCGGTGTGCGGGGCCGGGGCCGCCGTGCTGCAGGACCCGCCGGCCCGGGGCCGGGCGCCCGCCGCGCCGGGGCTGAGCCCGCGGGCGATGCTCCGCACCCCCCAGTACCGGCTCTGCCTGGCCGGGGTGGCGCTGGCCGCCCCGCCGGTGCTGCTCTTCAGCCCCGAAATCCTGGCCATGGCGGCGGACCGGGGCCTGCCCGAAGCCTTTGCCCCCCTGTGCGTGGTGCTGGGGTCGGCGGCCTCGGCGGCCGGGCGGCTGGCCTGCCCGGCCCTCAGCGACAAGGCGGGCCGCAAACCTGTCCTGTACGGCGTCTACCTGGGGCTGGGGATCGGCTCCGCCTTCTTTGCATGGGCCCGGGGCTGGTTTTTCGTGGCGGCTTACGCGCTGCTCACCTTTTTCTATTCCGGCGGGGCGGCGGTGCAGCCCGCGCTCAACACCGACCTGTTCGGGCTGCGCTACGCCGGGGTCAACTACGGCTTCCTGGCCCTGGGAATGAGCGCCGGCAGCCTGCTGAGCTACGCGGGCAGCCAGCTGCTGCCGCTGCCCGCCCGCCACCTGGCCGCCGGGGTCTGCGCCGCGGCGGGGCTGGGCTGCTTCGCACTTGTAAAACCTTTGTGTCAAAACGGTACAGCGGTTGCAAAAAAGGCGTGATAACGGTACAATAGGGAAGCGTTTCCGCACAAAGAGGATCCCGCCGCGCCGGCGGCGTTTCTTGATAGAAAATATGGGAGGGTTGTATGTCAAACACTTTGCGTCAGGACCTGGCGCTGGCCCGGCTCACCGGGTCGGCGGCCACCGCGTTCCTCGTGGCGGTCTGCTGCGTCTTTCCGCTGTATATCGATCGCTTCTCCAACCTGGGCCTGATTAAATTCAGCGGCGTCTTCACCTTGCTGCTGCTCTTCGCGCTGCTGCTGGGGGCCTGCGCCGCCATCGGGGCCCGGCCGCAGCCCGGCCGGCTGTACAGCCGCAGCGGCGGGCTGCTGGCGCTGGCGGCCGTCGTGCTCAGCGCCGTGCTGTCCACCTGCCTGTCGCTGGACCCGGTGGCCTCCGTCTGGGGGATCGGCAGCTACTACGGCGGCATGATGCTCATTCTGCTCACCGCGGTCGGCTACCTGGGGATCCGGGCCTTTGCCGAACTCAAGGACCTGGACTTCCTGTTTCTCGGCATAGGGGTCACCTCCTCGCTGGTGGTGGTGGTGTATGTGCTCAACATCTTCAACATCGACCTGATCGGCACCTATGAAAACACCGCCGTCGTCGAGCGGGCGCAGTTTTTCTCCACCCTGGGGCAGAAGGACTTCTGCGGCGGCTTCTTCGCCATCACCACCCCCATCATCTTCTATGCCTACTTACATGCCGAGGGGCCCCGCCGCACCGCCCTCTATGCGGTGCCGATGATCTTCGGCGCGCTGGCCATGGCGGTCGTGGACGCCGAGGCGCTGACCCTCGGCATCGTCACGGCGGCGATGGTCCTGGTCTGCCACCGGGACTTCACCACCCGCACCGTCCGCCGCGGCGCCTGGATCGGGGTCGCCTTCTTTTTCTGGGCCGCCTGGATGCACTGGATGCGCCGCAGCGTCTACACCCAGGGCGGCACCTCGCTGCTGGCCCGCTTCGGGGACTGGGACCTGGCCGTGCCGGGCACGGTCTTCTGCCTGGCGGTGTGGGCCTGGCTGACCTGGCGGGCCCGCCGGGGCAAGCCGGAGCGTTCGCTCTGCCTGCTGGGCCGGGTGCTCACGGTGGTGACCGTCGCCGCGGCCGCCCTGGTCTTTCTGCTGGCCACCTTCTGGCCCGCCTTCCCGAGCCTGGGCGGGCTGGACAACTTCTTCGTCTTCAACGACGACTGGGGCACCTACCGGGGCGAAGCCTGGAAGGCATCCTGGGGCGCTTTTTGGGACGCGCCGCTCTGGCGCAAACTGCTGGGCTACGGCATCGGGTCCTTCCACCAGCTCATTGCCGACTGGGCCGGGGCGGACATGACCCCCCGCCTGAACACCTTCTACGCCGCCCACAGCGAGTATATCGAGCTGCTGCTGGCCACCGGCCTGCTGGGGCTGGCGGCCTGGGGGGCCTTCCTGTGGTTCCACCTGCGCCGGGGGTTCCTGGGCTGGTACCGCCCCGGCGTGGCCCCGGTGCTGCTGTCGCTGTGCAGCTATCTGGCCCAGGCGGCGGTGTCCATCCGGGTGTCGATGCTCTTCCCCCTGGTCATGCTGCTCTTCGGGGTGCTGGCGGCTGCCACCGCCCCGGCGCCGGCGGCCCCGTCCGCCGCGCCGCCGGCCCGGGCGTCCCGTTCCCGCCGCACTACCCCGGCGGCCGCCTCCGAACGTCCGGCCGTCCGTTACGCCCAGATCACCCTGGCGGCCGTGGCGGCCATGGCACTCTGTGCGCCGCTGAGCCAGGCCCTGCTCTGGTTTTTGTACTGATCCCACTTTTTGATCCTTCCGCCCCGCAGGCAGCCCCTGCGGGGCTTTTCCTTTTCGCTGCCCGCCGCCCGCGGGGAATTTTGCCGGGGCGGGGGATGCGGGGCGCATAGCCCGGCCGGTTCCCGGTTAAAATCTTGTTGCCGGGGCTTGATTCCGGCGGCCAAATGCGGTATGATAGATGTGCGGTTAGTTAGTAATAACTAACCGCACCGGCGGGGCGAATTCCCCGGGCCCGCCGGCCCTGCAAGCAGAAAGGAAGGTTACTCCATGAAAACTCTCACCATTCAAAAGGTTTACGGCCGCGAGATCATCGACTCCCGCGGCAATCCCACCGTGGAAGCCGAGGTCACCCTGGCCGACGGCACCGTCGGCCGGGGGGCCGCGCCCAGCGGCGCCTCCACCGGCGAGTTCGAGGCGCTGGAACTGCGGGACGGCGACGGGACCCGCTTTGGCGGCAAGGGGGTGAGCCGGGCGGTACACAACATCAACACCACCCTCAACCGGGCGCTGACCGGCCTGGACGCCGGCGACCTGTACGCCGTGGACGCGGCGATGCTGGCCGCAGACGGCACAAAGGACAAGTCTGCCCTGGGCGCCAACGCGATCCTGGCGGTGTCCATCGCCTGCGCCCGGGCGGCGGCCGCCGCGCTGGGGCTGCCCCTGTACCGCTACCTGGGCGGGGTGGCCGGCCGCCGGCTGCCGGTGCCGATGATGAACATTCTCAACGGCGGCGCCCATGCGGCCAACACGGTGGACGTGCAGGAGTTCATGATCATGCCGGTGGGGGCGCCCAGCTTCCGGGAAGGTCTGCGCTGGTGCACCGAGGTGTTCCACGCGCTGCAGGCGTTGCTGCGCGCCCGCGGGCTGGCCACCGGCGTGGGGGACGAGGGCGGCTTCGCCCCCGACCTGGCCAGCGACGAGGAGGCCATCCAGCTGATTCTGCAGGCGGTGGAAAAGGCCGGCTACACCCCCGGCCGGGACTTTGTGCTGGCCATGGACGCCGCAGCCAGCGAGTGGAAGAGCGGCGAAAAAGGGGTATACCGGCTGCCCAAATGCGGCAAGACCTTCACCTCCGCCGAACTGGTGGCCCACTGGAAGGAACTGACCGACAAGTACCCGATCCGCTCGCTGGAAGACGGCCTGGACGAAGAAGACTGGGAGGGTTGGCAGCTGCTGACCCGGGAGCTGGGCGGCCGGGTGCAGCTGGTGGGGGACGACCTGTTTGTCACCAACACCGAGCGGCTGGCCGAGGGCATCGCCCGGGGCTGCGGCAACTCCATCCTCATCAAGCTCAACCAGATCGGCACCGTCACCGAGACGCTGCAGGCCATCCAGATGGCCCACCGGGCCGGGTACACCGCCATCGCCTCCCACCGTTCCGGCGAGACGGAGGACACCACCATCGCCGACCTGGCCGTGGCGCTGAACACCGACCAGATCAAGACCGGCGCCCCCAGCCGCAGCGAGCGGGTGGCCAAGTACAACCAGCTGCTCCGCATTGAGGAGGAGCTGGGCGCGGCGGCCGTCTACCCCGGCGCCGACGCTTTCCGCACCGGCCGCTGACCCCCGGGCCGGGCAGACCGGGACTCCAACCGCCCGATAAACGGCCGCTCAGGCCGGGACCGTGACGCACAGGCGTCCGGCCCCGGCCTGTTTGATTGCGGCAGCCCGGAAAGTTCCTTGACAAATCAGGCGATAGAATTCATAATGATAAGCATAGTAAACATTCTGTCTCAGCGGAGGGTATCATGGATCTTTGCGAGATCACCAGGCAGCTTTGGGAGGATTACCTGATCGTGCGCACGCCGGAGTCGCTGACCCGTGCGATGAACCGGCTGGCGCCGGACTGCGTTTTGATCGGGACCGGAAAGCATGAATTCTATCTCAGCCGCGAAAGAATGCAGCAGGCCCTGGAGGTGGAAGTGGAGCAGACCCGCGGCTGCCGCTTCTACATTGTGGACGAGTGGTGCCAGGAGATGCCGCTGACCGAGGATGTGCGGCTGGTGTACGGCGGCCTGCGGGTGCGGGACGCCGAGCTGGGCAAGCCGGCGCTGGTGGATATGGACTCCCGCTACACCCTTGTGTACACCCGCCAGGGGGAGGATTGGGTGGTGCGCCACGGCCACCAGTCGCTGCCCTACACCGAGCAGGCGGCAGGGGAGAGCTACCCCCGCAGCCTGATCGAGCAGGTCAAGGAGGCCCGCCACCTGGCGGACCGCATGACCCGCCTGGCCCAGAAGGACCCGGTCACCGGGCTGTACAACCACCGCGGCTTTTTTGACGAGGCCAACGTCCGCCTGGCCGAAGGCCCCGGCTGCTTCATGGTGCTGGACCTGGACGACTTCAAGCAGATCAACGACACCTACGGCCACATCACCGGCGACGACATTCTGCGCCAGACCGGCGACGTGCTGTGCTCGGCCACCCGCAGCGTGGATGTGGTGGGGCGCATCGGCGGCGACGAGTATGCGATCTTCTGCCCGGGCGTCACCCAGGAAGCCGTGGCTCTGGCCATCGCCCGGCGGATCATCCGCCATGTCAATGCGGCGGCCGGCATCTCGGTGGGGTGTACGGTACGGCTGTCCATCGGCATCGCGGTCAGCGGCACCGAGACCGACACCCGCCCGCTGTTCGAAAAGGCGGACCGGGCGCTGTACAAGGTCAAGCGCAGCGGCAAGAACAGCTGCTGCCTCTATATGCCCCAGGACGACCCGACCCCGCCGCAGCCCTGAGCGGCCCGGAACAAAACAAACCGGATCCGACCCCGCCGCCGCAAACCGGCAGGGGCAGGTTTGCCGGCCGGCTGGTACGGCCGCCACAATAAAATCCCGCCGCCAACGGAAGGTTGGCGGCGGGATTTTGGCTTTGTCAGCGATCAGTCGGTCTCAGAGAACTGGTCCTTGCCGACGCCGCACAGCGGGCAGACCCAGCTGTCGGGCACATCTTCCCACTTGGTGCCGGCGGCCACGCCGTTGTCGGGATCCCCGGCGGCCTCGTCATAGATATAGCCGCACACGTCGCAGATATAACGCTTCATTTCAATGCTCCTTTTCCATGTGATGATTCGGGTCTATCTGACACCGCGGCAGACTGCGCGGTGGATCAGTAATTCAGAATGTCCTTCACGCTGCCGGACATCGAGAACAGTTTGGCCGAGAGATGGTCCAGATAAACGATGCCCAGCTTCAGCCCGCTCTCCTCATTGTACATGTCCGCCAGCTGGGGCATGGTCTGGAAAGCGGCCTCCTGCGCTTCGGGGGTGTTGTCAAAGTTGGCGGTGCCCTGCACCCGCAGCCACTCGCCGCGGTCGTTGGCGGCGCAGATCTCCAGGTTGGTGTTGTCCAGCAGCTGCTTGTAGGCCGCCTTGTGCTTGCCGATACCCAGGCAGAGATGGTCCTTGTACCACATGGCGAACCCGATGGGCCGCACCCGCGGCAGATACCCGTCCACCGTGGCCAGGTAGAAGGTGGGGTTATCTTTCAAAAACTGCATGATCTCACGGCTGGCTTCGCCGGTATTCATGGGCGTCCCTCCCTTGGTCCGCGCCCCGGGGCGGCGCCCCGGACGGCTTTCACTGTTTGTTTACTGTTTCTATTATAATACGGCGGGGGATTCAATGCAAGGTTTTCAGCGCCGCCACAATGCGGGCGGCGGCCTCCTTGGTGCGCTCGGCGTCGCCGAAGGCGGTCAGGCGGAAGTACCCTTCGCCGCAGGCGCCGAACCCTTCGCCCGGGGTGCCCACCACATGGGCGGTGTCCAGCAGCCAGTCAAAGAACTGCCAGCTGGTCATGCCGTCGGGGCATTTCAGCCACAGGTAGGGGCTGTTCTTGCCGCCGCAGTACCACACGCCGGCTTCTTCCAGCGCGGCGCCGATCACCGCGGCGTTGCGGCGGTAGTAATCCAGGTTCTGCTGGATCTGTTCCATCCCCTCGGGACTGAAGACGGCGGCCGCCGCCCGCTGCACGATGTAGGCCACGCCGTTGAACTTGGTGGTCTGGCGGCGCAGCCACATCTTGTTCAGGCTCATGCCCTCGCGCAGCAGCGCCCCGGGCACGATGGTGTAGCCGCAGCGGGTGCCGGTGAAGCCGGCGATCTTGGAGAAGCTGCACACCTCGATGGCGCAGGTCTCGGCGCCCTCCACTTCATAGATGCTGCGGGCCAGGCCCGGCTCGGTGACAAAGCACTCGTAGGCCGCGTCAAACAGGATGACCGCATCGTGGGCGTTGGCCCAGTCCACCCACACCTTCAGCTGTTCGCGGGTGTAGGTGGCGCCGGTGGGGTTGTTGGGGCTGCACAGGTAAACGATGTCGCCGGCGGTGTCCGCCCCGGGCATCGGCAGGAAGCCGTTGTCCGCCGTGGCGGGCAGGTAGCGGATGGGCCGCCCGGCCATCACGTTGTCATCCACATACACCGGGTAGACCGGGTCGGGCACCAGCACGGTGTTGTCCACATCGAACAGGTCCAGCAGGTTGCCCAGGTCGCTCTTGGCGCCGTCCGAAACAAAGATCTCGGCGGTGTCCAGCCTGACGCTGCGCCGGGCATAATAATCCCGGATCGCCTCCCGCAAGAACGGGTAGCCCTGTTCGCTGGGGATATAGCCGTGGAAGGTTTCCTTGTGGCCCTGCTCCTCGCTGGCCGCGTGCAGCGCCTCCACAACGCTTTTGGCCAGCGGCAGCGTCACATCCCCGATCCCCAGCCGGATGATGTCGGCGTCCGGGTGGGCGGCCTGATAGTCCGCCACCTTGTGGGCAATGTTGCTGAACAGGTAGCTCTCCTCCAGCTGGGCATAATGCTTGTTGACTTTCATAGGTTGTTTTCCCCTCCTGCAATGGGCGGCGCACCGCCCGTGGTTAGCTATATCTTACCACATTCCCGCCTGCGGTGCAAGGCGCCTCACACCTCCACCGTGCCGGTAAAGGCGACCTCGGCCGGGCCGGCCATCCACACCGCGTCCTTGTCGTCCACCAGGATGTTCAGCACCCCGCCGGCCAGCTGCACCTCCACCGTCTCGCCCCGGGGGCAGACGCCTCGCAGCGCCAGCGCCGCCACCGAGGCGCAGGCCCCGGTGCCGCAGGCCAGCGTTTCACCGCTGCCCCGCTCCCACACCCGCATGATCAGGTGGTGGGGGTCCCGGACGCAGACGAACTCGGTGTTGATCCCTTCGGGAAAGGCCGGGTGGTGTTCGAACTCCGGCCCCAGCGCGGCCAGGGCAGCCCCTTCGGGCAGGGTGGCCGGGTCGGGCCACTGGATCACGCAATGGGGGTTGCCCATGCTCAGGCAGGCTGCGTCCCAGCTGCGGCCGGCGGCCACCAGCTCGGCGTGCAGCAGCGGGCCGGCGCCCAGGCCCACGGCGGGCAGCGCCGCAGGGTTTGCGTCGAACCGGCCCATGTCGGCCTGCCACATCCCGTCCCCCAGCCGGTGCAGGGTCTTGCGGCCGGCCAGCCGGGTGTCGATCTCCAGGGTGTCCCGTTTCAGGCCGTGGCGATAGAGATACTCGGCCACGCAGCGCACCCCGTTGCCGCACATCCGCCCTTCGCTGCCGTCGGCGTTGAACATCCGCATCGTGGCGTCGCCGCCGGCCAGCGTGGGCGGGCAGATGTAGATGACTCCGTCCGCCCCCACCGAAAAGTGCCGCCGGGACAGCCGCCGGCTCCATTCCGCGGCCTGTTCCGGCAGGCCGGTGTCGCGGCAGTCCACATAGATATAGTCGTTGCCGCAGCCGTGCATTTTGGTAAAATTCAGTTGCATCGGTTCGCCTCCTTTGGTTGGTCTGCTTCTATCATATCGCGCCGGGGCGCTTGGTACAACCGTTTGCGTGGAAAAATCTGCCCGGACCCCCGCCGTCCGCGCCCTTTCGGGCAGCCCGGCAGGCCGGCGGGGAACTGGACACTCTGTGGCAAGGCGTCGAATTTTTGGGCCCGCGGCTTGACAACCCGCCCGGGATAGGATATAAAAATACCTGTAAGAATCATAAGGGCGACAGGGCGGCCCGGCAGCGCAGGCGGCCGGACCGGCCTGTTCTGTGCTTGCATACCGAAGGGGACGGCACCGCGCCGGGGCCAGGCGCCCCGGACCGCCCGGGACCAAACCAAGCGCGAGCTGCGCAAGAAAGTGTGAGAGAGAATGGCAAAAGACAAGAAAAAACTGGTGGAGGCGATCACCGCCCAGGAAGTGGATTTCGCCCAGTGGTACACCGACATCTGCACCAAGGCCGAACTGGTGGAGTATTCCAGCGTCAAGGGCTTTGTGGTGCTGCGCCCCTATGGCTACGCCATCTGGGAAAACATCCAGAAAAACCTCGACGCCCGCTTCAAGGCCACCGGCCATGAAAATGTGGCCATGCCGATGCTGATCCCCGAAAGCCTGCTGAAGAAGGAAGGGGAGCTGGTGGACGGCTTCGCCCCCGAGGTGGCCTGGGTCACCGCCGGCGGCAGCGAGCCGCTGGAAGAGCGGCTGGCCGTGCGCCCCACCAGCGAGACGATGTTCAGCGACCACTTCTCCCATGTGCTGCAGAGCTACCGCGACCTGCCGATGCTGTACAACCAGTGGTGCAGCGTGGTCCGGTGGGAAAAATCCACCCGCCCCTTCCTGCGCACCCGGGAATTCTGGTGGCAGGAGGGCCATACCATCCACGAGACCGCCGAGGAAGCCCAGGCCGAGACCGCCCAGCAGCTGAACTGCTATGCGGATTTCTGTGAGCAGGACCTGTGCATCCCGGTGCTCAAGGGCCGCAAGACCGACAAGGAGAAGTTTGCCGGCGCCGAGGCTACCTACACCGTCGAGGCCATGATGAAGGACGGCAAGGCGCTGCAGAGCGGCACCAGCCACTATTTCGGGGACAAGTTCTCCCGCGCTTACGACGTGACCTTCACCGGCCGGGACAACACCCTGCAGTATCCGTTCCAGACCTCCTGGGGCGCTTCCAGCCGGCTGATCGGCGCCATCATCATGACCCACGGCGACGACGACGGCCTGATCCTGCCGCCGGCCATCGCGCCGGTGCAGGTGGTCATCGTGCCGGTGGCCGCCCACAAGCCCGGCGTGACCGAGAAGGCCCACGAACTGGCCGACGCGCTGCGCGGGTCCTTCCGGGTCAAGGTGGACGATTCCGACAAGGCCCCGGGCTGGAAGTTCAGCCAGTGGGAGATGAAGGGCGTGCCGCTGCGCATCGAGGTGGGCCCGCGGGACATCGAGCAGGGCCAGTGCGTGCTGGTGCGCCGCGACAACCGGGAAAAGCAGTTCGTCCGGTTCGAGGACCTGGCCACGGCGGTGCCCGCCGCGCTGGAGGCGCTGCGCGCTTCGCTGTATGAAAACGCCCGGAAAAACCGTGAAGCCCGCACCTACACCGCCCGGAGCCTTGAGGAGATCAAGGCCATCACCGCCGAGCACACCGGCTTCATCAAGGCCATGTGGTGCGGCGACCTTGCCTGCGAGGAGGCCATGAAAGAACAGGCCGGCCTGTCCAGCCGCTGCATGCCCTTTGAGCAGGAAGAGATCTCGGATGTCTGCCCGATCTGCGGCAAACCGGCCCGCAAGATGGTCGTCTGGGGCGTCGCCTACTAAACGGCAGCGCGGCAAGAGCGCCCGCCGCAACCAGGGCCGCCCTTTGCCCCGCGTTCCGTCCGTCTCTTTGTGGGGGAAAGGTCTGTGCCCATGTTCCTGTTCATCACCTTTCTGCTCTATGCGCTGGGGCTGGTCCTCACCGCCGTGGGCAGCCGGCTGACCGGCCGCTGCGCCACCTGGTGCTGCGCGCTGTGCGGTTTCCCGATGTGGGTGGTCAGCGGCACGGTGGCCTCGCTCAGCGTGGCGCTGCCCCAGCTGGTGCTGGCCTTCCTGGCTTCGGGGCTGTCCATCACCAGTTTGGCGGTGGGGGCGGCGCTGGCCGGCGCCGTCACCGACCTGGGGCTGGTGCTGGCGCTCTGCCTGCTGCGCCGCTCGGTCACGGTGGACCGGGGCGAGTTCTGCCGCAAATGCGGCATCCTGCTGGCGGCCTGTCTGGTGCTGCTCCTCTTTGTCCGGGACGGTGCACTCAGCCACACCGGCGCCGGGCTGCTGATGGCCCTCTTCGTCCTCTTTGTGATGGAAAGCATCGTGTACCAGTACCGCCTTGTCTATGACGAGGACCTGCAGCCCATCGGGGTGGGGCCGAACCGGCTGCCCCGCAGTGCCTCGGTGCCGGCCAGCCAGACGATGGCGTTCCCGGCCATGAGCCCGGGCAACGCCGTCAAAAACCTGGCCGGGGTGCTGGGGGGCCTGGCGCTGCTGCTGGGCGGAGCCTGGGCGCTTTTGTACAGCGCCACCGCCCTGGCCAACCTGACCGGCACCATCCAGGCGCTGTGGGCGGCCACCCTGATCTCCTTCGGCTTCAGCCTGCCGCTGCTGGCCGAGGTGCTGCACCATCCTTTCGGCTCGGTCTGGAAACGGTTCGCGGTGCGCTGCCGCATCCATCCGCCGGCCGCGCTGCCGATGCAGATGCTCAACAGCGCGATCCTCAGCCTGACCTTTGTGCTGCCGCTGTGCAGCCTGACCTACCGGGCCCGGCTGCCGGTGGGGGCGCAGTTCCGCGCCTACGATGTGCCGGTCTGCGTGCTGCTGGGGCTGGTGCTGCTGGTCCCGCCGCTTGTCCGCCGCCGGCTGTACCGCTGGCAGGGCGGGGTCTGCCTGGGGCTGTACCTGCTGTACCTGGCCGCGGTGCTGCTGGCCCCGCGGGCCGGCGCCTGAAATCAACATTGCAAAAACGCCCTGTGCCGCTTGGCACAGGGCGTTCTGCTTTGGGTTGGCTTTTTGAAATCGGGGATTCGTGGTCAGCGCCCTGCGGGCTGGCGGGGGTCGGCGGCCGGCAGGCTGAAGGTGAACCGGCACCATTTGCCCTGTTCGCTCTCGGCCTTGATCTGCCCGCCGGACAGGTTCACCAGCACCTTGCAGATGTGCAGCCCCAGCCCGCTGCCCCGGGTGTTCAACCCGCGGGAGCGGTCCTCCTTGTAAAAACGCTCGAACACGAAGGGCAGCGCCTCGGGGGCGATGCCGTCGCCGGTGTTCTCGATGGAGACATACACCATGCCGCTGCTGTGGACCACCTGGAAGCGGATGACCCCGTCGGGCGGGGTGAACTTGATGGCGTTGTCCACGATGTTGTACACCACCTGATGGACCAGGTCCGGGTCGGCAAAGACCGGCTCGCGCCCGGGTTCCAGCCCCTGAATGTCGATCTTGCCGTCCTCGATGCGCCGCTCGTCGCTGAGCACCACATCGGTCAGGGTGTCCCAGACGTTGAAGCTGCGGGCCTGTACCTTGTACTCGCCGCTCTCCAGCTTGGTGATGTCCAGCATGTTCTGCACCAGCCGGGCCAGCCGCCCGGTCTCCTGGGAGACGATGGCCAGATAGTGCTTGTACTCGCTCTCGGGGATGGTGTCGTCCAGCATCCCGTCGATAAAGCCCTTGATGCTGGTCATCGGGGTGCGCAGTTCGTGGGCGATGTTGCCCATGAACTGGCCGCGGGCGTTGTCGATGGTCTGCAGCCGGGCCGCCATGTTGTTGAAGGTGGTGGCGAACTCGGCCAGCTCCTCGCAGCCGTTCACCGGCGCCCGGGCGGTAAAGTCGCCGCTGCCCAGCTGGCGGGCCGCCCCGCTGATCTGCTCGATGGGGGCGGTGATCTTGCGGGTCAGCAGCATCGACACGATCATGGCCAGCAGCAGGATGCAGATGGCCGAAATGCAGATCACGCTCAGGCTGTCCTCCAGGTACCGGTAGGTGGACTGGGTGGAGGTACACACGAACAGGTAGGCCACCGCCTGCCCGCCGTCAATGCGCCGCCCGGCCACATAATGCTTGGTGGTCAGCGTGCCGTCCAGCGTACCCTGCTCAAAGTAATCCTCCCCGGCGTTCAGCACGTCCAGCACATCGGCGGGCACCGGGGTGTCGGTCAGGGCGTCGGTCTCGGTGTTCAGGATGGTGTGCCCGGTCTCGTCGGCCACAAACACCGTCACATCGGAGGAGGTGTGAAACAGCTCAAACCCGTTTTCGATGCTTTCCCGCAGTTCGTCGTCGGCGATGGGCTTGGTGATGTCCCGGCCCATGGCGGCAAACCGGTTGCTCAGGGCGGTGGAGGCGTCCAGCACGCTGGTCAGCGCGGTGCGGCGCTCCTGGCTGAAATAGGCCATCGAGAGCGCGCACAGCACCCCGCCCATCAGCGTCAGGCTCAAAAGCAGGATCAGGGCGGTGCTGGTGAAGATCTCCTTGCTGATGCTTTTGCTTCGTTTGCGCTGCACTTTATTCCTTCACCTCGAACTTGTACCCCACGCCCCACACGGTCTTGAGGCACCACTGGTCGGACGCGCCTTCCAGCTTTTCCCGCAGGCGCTTGACATGTACGTCGATGGTGCGGGAGTCGCCGTAATACTCAAACCCCCACACCTCGTCCAGCAGCTGGTCGCGGGTATACACCCGGTTGGGGTGGGCGGCCAGGCAGGCCAGCAGTTCCAGCTCCTTGGGCGGGGCGTCCACCACCTTGCCCTTGACCTTCAGCTCGTAGCGGTTCATGTCCAGGTGGAGGTTGTCAAAATCGTACACACCCTTGTCGTCCTCATCCGGCAGGGCGCAGCGGCGCAGCACCGCCTTGATGCGGGCGGTGACCTCCTTGGTCTCAAAGGGCTTCACGATGTAGTCGTCCGCCCCCAGTTCGAGCCCCAGCACCTTGTCGTAGGTCTCGCCCTTGGCCGTCAGCATGATGATGGGTGTCTTGTTGTTCTGGCGGATGCGCCGGCATACCTCCCATCCGTCCATGCCGGGCATCATCACGTCCAGCAGCACCAGGTCGGGGTGCAGGCGCTCAAATTCCTTCAGGGCCTCGTTGCCGTCGTAGGCCATCGTCACATGAAAGCCCTCTTTTTCCAGGTACAGCCGCAGCAGTTCGCAGATGTTCTTGTCGTCATCCACCACCAGGATCTTTTCGTTTGCCATACTACTCTTCCCTCCGTCCACGGCGCGGCAGCGCCGTACAAAACTACACTTCCATTATAAAGGGCAAATATGGAAAAATAAAGAAGAAAACATCAAATTTTTCTTACCCGAACGCCCCGGTTTGTCCCGCCGGCGGGGCTGTTTTTGCCAAATGGCTTGCCTGTTGGGGCCCCGCTGTGTATAATGGGAAAAGAAACTTTGCAAACCATTGCGCTAAAGGAGCGAACGTTCTATGAAACTTGGAATCGTTGGCCTGCCCAACGTGGGGAAATCCACCCTCTTCAACGCCATCACCTCCACCCGCAACGCCCAGGCGGCCAACTATCCGTTCTGCACCATCGAGCCCAACGCCGGCATCGTGGCGGTGCCCGACCCCCGGCTGGACAAGCTGGCCGAGCTCTGGCAGACCGATAAAAAGACCCCCGCCACCGTGGAATTCGTGGACATTGCCGGCCTGGTCAAAGGCGCGGCCCAGGGCGCGGGGCTCGGCAACAAGTTCCTGGGCCATATCCGGGAATGCGACGCGCTGGTCCATGTGGTGCGCTGCTTTGACGACGACAACATCATCCATGTGGTGGAGGATGTGAACAAGCCCGAGAGCGTGGACCCCATCCGGGACATCGAGGCCATCGATCTGGAACTGATCCTCTCCGACCTGGAGGTGGTCAACAACCGCCTGGGCCGCCAGCAGAAAGCCGCCAAGACCGGCAACAAGGCCGCCGGGGCGGAAGCCGCCTGGCTGGCCGAGCTGGCCGCCCACCTGGAAGCCGGCCAGCCCGCCCGCACCTTTGATTTTGACGAGGAGGACGCCGCCCAGGCCGCCGCCCGCAAGGAGATGGGCCTGCTCTCCGCCAAGCCGGTGATCTACGCCTGCAACGTGGGGGAGGACGACCTGCTGGGCGGCATCGGGGACAACCCCTACTACCCGCTGGTGGCGGAACGCGCCAGGGCCGAGCACGCCCAGGCCATGCCGATCTGCGCCAAGACCGAGGAGGATATCGCCGACGCCACGCCGGAGGAAAAGCACGCTTTCCTGCAGGAAATGGGCATCGAGGCCACCGGCCTTGACAACCTCATCAAAGCCAGCTACACGCTGCTGGGGCTCATCAGCTTCCTGACCGACGGCAAAAAGGAATGCCGCGCCTGGACCATCCGCCAGGGAACCCGGGCCCCCCAGGCCGCCGGCAAGATCCATTCCGATTTTGAGCGCGGCTTCATCCGGGCCCAGGTCATCGGGTACGAGGACCTGGCCGCCCACAACTTCGACTACGCCGCCGTCAAGGCCGCCGGCCTGCAGCGCACCGAGGGCAAGGAGTATGTGGTGCGGGACGGCGACATCATCGAGTTCCTGTTCAATGTGTAAGGAGGGCGCCATGATCATCGGAATTATGGGGGCGATGCCCGCCGAGGTGGACCAGCTGTGCGCCAGACTGGCCGACGTGACCCGGGAGGAATACGCCGGGGTGGTGTACCACCAGGGCTGCCTGGCGGACAAGAAGGTGGTGGCCTGCTGCGCCGGCATGGGCAAGGCCAACGCCGCCTCCACCACCCAGGTCCTCATCACCCGCTATGGGGCCGAGAAGATCCTCTTCTCCGGTGTGGCGGGCAACATGACCAGCCGGATCGGCATTGGGGATGTCTGCGTGGGGCAGCTCGTGGTCTACCATGACGCCGACGCCCGCTGCATCGTCCAGAGTGCGCCGTTTCTCGAGGAATTCCCCGGCGACCCGGCGCTGGTGCGCTGTGCGCTGGATGCCTGCGCCGCCTGCGGCGTGAAGGCGATTGCCGGCAAGATCGCCACCGGCGACCGCTTTGTGGGGGACAGCGCCACCAAGGCTGCCATTGCCGCCGCCTGCCACCCCGACTGCGTTGAGATGGAAGGGGCGGCCGTGGCCCAGATCGCCGCCCGCAACGGGGTGCCCGCCGTGATCCTGCGGGCCATGAGCGACAACGCCGACGAGGAAGGGTACGAGCGGCTGGTCGTGCAGGATTTCAGTATTGACGAGTATGTGACCACCGCCACCCGCATTGTGGAAAAGATGCTCCAGACGCTCTGACGCGCCCGGACAAAGACAAACAACGACCGCGCCGCCCTGTTCCCTCGGAACAGGGCGGCGCGGCTGCGTCAGGGGGAGTCCGTTCCAGGAAGAATCGGTGTGACGCTCGCCCCGGGCGTTTCACGGGCGGCCGTGTTGAGGCAATCGGCTGCTCTTTTTCCATACCTGCGGCAGAAAGTGCCGGGCCGGTCCTCTCGGTTTGCGCCCCGAAACGGCGAGGCGCCGGCAAGACAAACGGCCCCTTTGCCGGGGCAAAGGGGCCTGCCATTTTATTTCTCGTTTTGTCCTTTTTGATTTCTTGGGCTGCCCTAGAACAATCGGCTGCAGGGGCACTCAGGGGTTCAGGATGGTGCGCCAGTCCAGGTCGCCGTGCTCCAGGCCGTGGATCAGCACTTCGGCGGTGGCGATGTTGGTGGCCAGCGGGATGTTGTGAACGTCGCAGATGCGCAGCAGGTTCATCTCATTGGGTTCGCCGGGTTTGGCGGTGATGGGATCACGGAAAAATAGCAGCATGTCCACCTCGTCGCAGGCAATACGGGCCGCGATCTGCTGGTCGCCGCCGTGCTCGCCGGGCAGGAACCTCTCCACCGGCAGGCCGGTCGCCTCAGCCACCAGCCGCCCGGTCGTGCCGGTGGCGATCAGGTGATGGTTGGACAGAATACTGCGGTAAGCAATACAAAACTGTACCATCAGCTCTTTTTTTGCATCGTGTGCAACCAATGCGATCGTCATACAGAACCCCGCTTCCCTCGTGCCAAGGCACGATGAACAACTTCAAAACTCTTTCTATTTACCAACCTGTAAAGGTCAAAGGAATCCGCTCCCCCAACAGCCGGCCGGCAATCGCGGCCCCGGCTGTCCGGGCGGCGCAGCTTTCGGGCACGGCAGTGCCCTGGGCGCCGGCCAGCTGCAGCGCCGTGCTTTCGGGGATCGCCCCGATCAGCCGCACCCCCACGGTGTCGATGCACTCGTCCAGATCATACACCGGCGCCTTTGGGCCGAAACTCTGCCGGGCGATGCGGTTGACGACCAGCCGCACGCTATCCTGGGCGTGGCCGCCGGCGATCAGCGCGTCGGCCACGATCCGGCCGTCCCGCAGGGCCACCGGGTCGGGGGTCAGCACCAGCAGGGCATGCTCGGCCAGCTGTGCGGCGGCGGTGAACGGGGCGCCCATGCCGGCGGCGGTGTCAAACAAGATCCAGTCAAAGTACCCGCGCATGGCAAGAACCAGCCGGGCCAGCGGTGCGCTGCGCACCTCGCCCCCCTCATACGGGGCGCTGATCACCGAAAGCCCCGGGTACAGCGGACTCTGTACGACGGCCTTTTCGCCCTCACACCGGCCGCACAGCACATCCTCAATGTCATAGACGGTCTTGCCGTACACGCCGGCGATCACGTCCACGCTGCGCAGGCCGGAGTCCAGCTCGATCAGCAAAACGCGTTTGCCCCGGCGGGCCAGTTCCGCGCCGACCAGCACCGCAACGGTGCTTTTGCCGGTACCGCCCTTGCCGGAGCAGATCATCATGGTTTGTGCGTTCACGCTGAATAGCCCCCGGGTTTATGGATTTTTACAGACGGAATCATGTCGGCGGAGTATACCACACCGAGATTATCCTTTTATTATTCTAGCACAAAAGAACGACCCGGGCAACTGCTTTTTTGATAAAAAATGGACAGTTTTTTTGCACACAATCACGGAGGGGCCGCCCCGCATTTTTGGCGTGGCGGCCCGCTTTTTTCCTTTTTTTCCAAGGCTCAGCTCCCGTACAGCGCCCGCACGGTCTGCCGCAGCACCGGCGCGGCGTTGGCGCCCCCGCCGCCGTATTCCAGCACCACAGCCATGGCGTACCGGGGTTCTTCGGCCGGGAAATAACCGATCAGCACCGAGTTGGTGTAGTACCCGCCGCCCGGGGCACGCTCCGGGCGCTGGGGGCTGCCGGTCTTGCAGGCAAGGGTCACGGGGCTGTCCCGCAGCACGGCCAGGGTGCCGCTCATGGCCACCATCCCCTGCCGGATGGGGCCGAACACCTCGCGGCCGCCGGGGGCGGTGTCCGCCGTCCGGGGCCGGAACTGCCACACCGTCCGGCCAAGACTGTCATAGGCGGCTTTGGCAAAGTGCAGCGCCGGGCGCTGTCCGTCCCGGGCCAGGGCCGCCGCGTAGGCCGCCAGCTGCAGCGGGGTCACGGCGGTGTTGCCCTGGCCGATGGCGGCCTGCAGGGCCAGCCCGTCCTGGTAGTTTTCGTCGGTGGTCCAGGTCAGCCGGCCGGCGGCCGTCGGCAGTTCGGCGCCGGCGTCGGCGGCCAGGCCCAGCCGCTGCGCTGTGGCGGAAAACCCATCCACCCCCACCCGGCGGCCCACATCATAAAAGAAGATGTTGCAGCTGTGCTGCAGCGCCGGGATCAGCGACACGGCCCCGCTGTGCCCCAGCTGCAGGCAGCGGGGCTGGTAGCCGCTGTAGAAGGTGTACCGCCCGCCGCAGAACACCGTGTCCGCCGGGGTGATGACCCCGCCGGCCAGCGCGGCGGCCGCCACGGCCGGCTTGAAGGCCGAGCCCGGTGCGTACAGCCCGCTGCACACCCGGTCAAGCAGCGGGGCCGCGGCGTCTGCGGACAGGGCGGCATAGTCCTGCCGCCAGCGGTCCAGGTCATACCCCGGGCAGGAGACCGCCGCCAGCACCCCGCCGGTGCGCACATCCACCACCACCGCGGCCCCGGCGCTGCATTCCCGGCCGTTGCCGGCGGTGCGGGTGGTGCGCAGGGTCCGGATCTGGTTTTGCAGCGCCGCCTGCAGGGCCTTTTGCAGCTCGCTGTCCAGAAACAGCTCCAGCGTGGCCCCGGGCCGGGGGTCCTGCAGCAGCCGGGTGCTGCGCCGGCCGTCCCGGTCCACCGCCACCTGCAGCCGCCCGCTGTGGCCGCGCAGCAGCGAGTCGTAGACCTGCTCCAGCCCGCTCTGGCCGATCTCGTCATTCATCGCAACCCCGGCGTCCCGCAAAGCATGGTTTTCAGCCTGCCACTGTTCCGCCGTGATGGCCCCGGTGTCCCCCAGCAGGTGGGGCAGCAGCGTCCCGTCGGGGTGGGTGCGCACCCCGCGGGCGATCAGCCGCACCGCGCCGCTCTGGGGCAGGCCGGCGGCGTAGAGGGCGGCGGCCGCCGCCTCGTCCAGCCCTTCGGCCAGCGGCAGCTCCCCGGCGCTGGCGGCAGAAAAAAAGGCGGCGAGGTGTGTTTCCACATCCTCGCCGTCCAGGCAGGTCTTCAGGTTCAACGTCTCAAGCGTCCGCAGCGTCTCGGTCAGGTCGGTGCCGGGCGGGGCCGGCAGGCAGAGGGTCAGGTCGTAGGCGGTGGCGTCCCGGGCCAGCACCCGCCCCCCGGCGTCCACAATGTCGCCCCGGGCGGCAGGCAGCGTCACCTGGTAGCGGGTCTGGCTGAGCTCCGCCACCCGCCGGGCGTAGTGGTCTGCCTGCAGGAACTGCATCCAGCCCAGCCGCAGGGCAAACAGCGCAAACACCGCGCCGCACACCACAGCCAGGGCGGTCAGCCGCCCTTTGCCCGGCCCCCGGGGCTTTTTCTGCCTGTTCATCGCCTGCACCGCCTTTCCCGGGGTATGCCCGTCTGTGCTGGAATTTCCCTCATTATACACGGCGGCGCGCCAAAATGCAAACGGCCGCTCACCCGGTCGGTACAAACACCACCCCGCCGCTGCGGCCGGTGCCGGTCAGGGGCACCGTCTCCCGCAGGCCGGTGCCGTCGGGCTCGGGCGCACCGGCCAGCCTGCCGACCCACTGCCCGTCCAGGGTGGTCACCGTGGTGCCGGCGGCCAGGGAGCTGTGGCGGGGCAGGCCGGTCACCTGCAGCCGGCCGCCTTCCCGCAGCAGCAGCCCGGCCGTCTGCCCGGCCAGCACCGGCACGGCCCCCCGCCCGACGCCCGGCGGGTCGGCCTGGGTGGTGTCGGCGTCGGCGCTGCGCACCACCCCGCACAGCCGCCCCAGCTCGTCCAGCACCGGGGCGCCGGCGTCCAGCCCGCCGGCCGCCAGCACCAGCCCGCCGTCCGCCGCCCGGGCCGTGACCCGGGCGGGCTGCCATCCGCCCTGCGGGCGGGTCTCGCTGCCGGTCAGCGCCCGCAGCGCGTCGTTCTCAGTCTGCAGCAGGTCCGCCCGGGCCGCCGCGGTGCGCAGGGCGAAGCATTCGGCTTCCAGCGCCTGCAGCCGTGCCTCGAACCCCGGGGCCAGCCGTTCGGCCAGGGCGCTTTCCAGCCGGCGGGGCAGGGCGGCTGCGGCGGCGCCCAGCGGGGTGGGCACCCGGCGCCCGCCCCACCACAGCCCGGCTGCCAGCAGGATCACCGCCGCCGCCACGGCCCGCCGCCGCCCCCGCCGGGGCGGGCGGCCCAGGTCCAGTGTTCTGCTCATGCGCTCACCTCCGTCACCGTAACTATATGGCGCACCGCCGCCGGGTAGACTTTCCGGGCCCGGTTCCTGTATAATAAGACGGAGGTTTCGCGGGCGCGCCTGCCCCGGAAATCTGTGAAAAAGAGCGGCGGCCCGGTTGGCAACGCCCGGGCTGCCTAAACTTGGGTGTATCGGATGCACCCCGATAAGGAGGACCCCTTCATGTCCTATCGTCTGCTTGTGTTGGATATCGACGGCACCCTGCGCCCTTCCGGCCAGGACCGGGTGCCCCGCGCCGTGGCCGAGGCAGTCTGCGCCGTGCAGCGCAGCGGGGTGCGGGTGGCCATCGCCACCGGGCGGGGGCGGTGCTGCATTCCCAAAGGGATGCTGCGCAGCATCCGGCCGGACTACTGGCTCTGCGCGGCCGGGGCCCAGCTGCTGGACCGGGGCGGCGCCGAATTGGCGGCCCGCCGCATGACGCCGGAGGAGATGTACGCCCTGGTGGATTTCTTTGAGGACCACGACCTGCCGCTGCGCTTCGTCTTTCGGGACGCCACCTACGCCTACCTGGACTACCCGGCCTTTGCGGCCCGCAGCCGGACCCTCGGCGATTCGCTGCGCGACGGCGAGGACCAGGACCGCCACCTGCAGGACATGCCCTTCACGGCCTTCGGCCACCTGAGTCCGGCCCAGGCCGAACAGTTCCGGCAGAAATACGGCTACCTGGGCCTGCGGTTCGTCTTTGAAGGGCCGGATTCCTGCGACATCCTCTCGCCCGGGGTGGACAAGGCCGACGCCCTGGCCGCCCTGCTGCGCCGCCTGGACCTGCCGGCGGCCGACTGCGTGGCGGTGGGGGACAGCGACAACGACGCGGAGATGCTGGCGCTGGCCGGCCTGGGCGTGGCGGTGGAGGGCAGCAGCCCGGCGGCCCTGGCGGCGGCGGACCGGACCTGCCCTTCCGCCGCCCGGGAAGGGGTGGCGGACCTCTGCCGGGAACTCTGGCCGGCGGCCTTTGCCGGGGCGGAGTGAAAGGGGGCTGACCATGCCGAAACAGACAGGCTATACCCGGGTGGGCCCCGGTTTGCCGCCGGTGTGCGGGGCGCAGGCGTCGGCGCTGATCCTTGGCAGCTTCCCCAGCCCCAAAAGCCGGGAGCAGGGGTTCTTTTACGGCCACCCGCAAAACCGGTTCTGGCCGCTGCTGGCCGACCTGACCGGGGCGCCGGTGCCCGCGTGGGAGGACATTGAGGCCAAAAAGAGGATCATCACCCAAAACGGTCTGGCACTCTGGGATGTGATCCGCTGCTGTTCCATCCGCGGCGCGTCGGACGCCTCCATCCGGGAGGTGGAACCCAACGACGTGCCCGCCCTGATCCGGGCGCTGGGGGTGCGGGCGGTGTTCTGCAACGGGGCCGCGGCGGCCCGGCTCTATGCCCGGTACCTGCAGCCGGCAACCGGGTTGGCGGCGGTGCGGCTGCCCTCCACCAGCCCGGCCAACGCCGCCTGTTCGCCCCAGGCGCTGCGCCGGGCCTGGGGCGCGGCACTGGCGCCCTACCTGCCAGCTGTGGACAAATTGTAAAAAATCCCGGAACGGGGCGGCGGGCGGCAAAATTGTTTGCATCCCGCCGCGGTTTGCATTATAATGAACCTGTGAACGATCGGACAATGCCCCGGCCGCCGCCGGCGGAACGAAGGGAGAGGAGGCTGCCATGACCCAGTGGGAAGAGACCCGGCGCAGGCCGGTGCTGCCCTGGTACCTGGCTGCGCTGGTGTGGCCGGTGGCGGCGCTGGCGCTGCCCATCTACCAGCCCTGGGCGCTGGGGGCGACGGCGGTCCTCAGCGCGGCGGTCGGGCTGGCCGCCGCCCGGCTGTGCCCCGCCCGGCTGGTGCGCCGCCAGGTGCCCTGCACCACCGGCGACGCCGAGGCCGACCGGCTGCTCACCGACATTGCCGGCCGGCTGGATGCCCTCGGGGCGCTCAACGGGGCGATCCCGGACCCGGAACTCTCCCGTCAGATGGACCGGATGGAGGCCGCCGGCCGCGCCATTCTCGAGGAACTGCGCCGCGCCCCGGACAAGGCCCCCCAGCTGGACCGCTTCGCCCGGTATTATCTGCCGGAGGCGGTCAAGATCATGTCCGCCTACGCCCGCCTGCAGCGGGTGCAGGGCCCCAACGCCGACGGGATGCGCCAGGAGGTGCTGGACACCGCCGGCACCATCGCCCAGGCGTTCGAAAATCAGCTGGACGCGCTGTATTCCGCCGAGGCGCTGGATCTGAGCACCGACATCGAAGTGCTGGAATCCATCCTGAAAAGTCAGAACCTGGCCGATTGACGGCCTTGCCCATACCACCCGCAGGGTGAACGCTGAAATGAAGAAAGGATGACCCATCATGGCAGAACAAAATGCGACCCCGGACCTGGAACTGAACGTGCCCGCCGCCCCCAGCCTGACCCTGGAGGCGGAACCCGCGCTGACGCTGGACCCGGCCGCCGATGAAAAGGTGGTGGAGGAGGCCAAGAAGGCCGCCCCCGTCAAGGTGGAGGACACCCCCCTGTCGCCGGAAGAGCAGCAGATGGTCGATGACTTCGCCCAGAAAATCGACATCACCAACTCCCAGATGGTGCTGCAGTACGGCGCGGCCAGCCAGAAAAAACTCAGCGACTTTTCCGACACGGCGCTCTCCCGGGTCAAGACCAAGGATATGGGGGAGACCGGCGAGCTGATCACCGACCTGATCGGGGAACTGCAGGGCTTTGACGCCGCTGAGGAATCCAAGGGATTCTTCGGCTTCTTCAAGCGCCAGCAGGCCAACATCGCCAACCTCAAGACCAAGTACGAGAAGGCGGATGTGAATGTGGAGCGCATCAAGGCCAAGCTGGAGGACCAGCAGGTCATCCTGATGAAAGACATCACAATGCTGGACAAGATGTACCAGCTCAACCTGGTCTATTTCAAAGAACTGACCATGTATATCCTGGCCGGACGCAAAAAGCTGGCCGCCGTGCGGGCCAACGAGCTGGCCGCCGCCCAGGCCAAGGCCCAGCGCACCCAGCTGCCCGAGGACGCCCAGGCCGCCCGGGACCTGTCCGACCAGTGCGACCGGTTTGAAAAGAAACTCTACGACCTGGAACTGACCCGGAACATCTCGATCCAGATGGGCCCCCAGATCCGGCTGATCCAGTCCAATGACACGATGATGGCCGAAAAGATCCAGACCACCATCGTCAACACCATCCCGCTGTGGAAGAACCAGATGGTGCTGGCCCTGGGCATGGCCCACAGCCAGCAGGCCATGCAGGCCGAGCGCGCTGTCACCGACGCCACCAACGAGCTGCTGCGCAAAAACGCCGCCACCCTCAAGCAGGGCACCATCGACATCGCCCGGGAGTCCGAGCGGGGCGTGGTGGACATCGAGACCCTCAAACAGACCAACCAGGAGCTGATCTCCACGCTGGACGAGCTCAACAAGATCCGCGCCGACGGCAAGGCCAAGCGGGCCGCCGCCGAGGCGGAACTGGGCCGCATCGAGGGCGAACTGCGGGCCAAACTGCTGGAAGTGAACCGCTGAACCGCGGCCCCCGGCGGCGAACCGTGCCGGAAAGGAGGCGCCCATGCAGCTGGAACAACAGGAAACTTTTGAGATCACCGGCCCCCAGCTGGAAGTGCTGGGCCGGGCAGAGAGCAAGCTGCCCGCCCCGGCGCGCAAAAAGCCGGTGGCGGCGCTGGCCCTGGCGGCGCTGGCCCTTGTGTCGGTGCTGGGCATCGGCGGGGTCAAGCTGCGGATGCGGTACGACCGGACGCTGGCGCTCTACACCCGGACCGACGAGTACGGCAACGGCATCCTGCAGGACCAGGACGACCAGGCGGACGCCGCGGCCAGCCTGATCCGGCTGGGTGAGCGCATTCTGGGCGAACAGGACGAGACCGTCGCCCGGGCCCGGAACGCGCTGGACGGCTGGAACGCTTCGGACAAGCAGGACCCGGCGGAGCAGTACGACTGCAACGCCGAGCTGTACAGCGCCGTGGGGGACCTGTACCTGGCCGCCGACCAGGCGGCGGGGGAGGGGGAGACGGCCCAGCTGGAAGCGCTGTACGCCGAATTCACCTCCCGCCAGGCGCTGATCGAGCGGGCGGCCGCCAACACCTACAACCCGGCGGCCGAAAGCTACAACAGCGCCGCATCCTGGTTCCCGGCCAACCTGATCGGCGCGCTCTGGGGCGTTGAGGAAGCGCCGCTGTTTGCCCCCGGCGCCGACTGAGCGCCGCCGGGCCCGCCCATGAACCAAAGGAGGCAAGCCCATGAGAGATACCGCTGTGCGCCGGGCGGCCGGCCTGACCGCCGCGCTCTGCCTGGCACTGGCCGGCGCCCTGCCGGCTGCGGCCGCGCCGGAGGTGGACCCTGACAAGGCGGTCATTGACAACGCCGACATCCTCACCCGGGATACGGAGACCTACATCACCGACCTGAGCACCGCCCTGCAGGAGAGCTGCGGCGCCCAGATCGGCGTGTATACCGTCGAGTACATCGGCAATTACACGATGGAGGGCTATACATACGAGCTGGCCAACGCCTGGGGCCTGGGCGACGCCGAGCGGGACAACGGCATCGTGCTGGTGCTGGCCCCCGGCGAGGACGACTACCGGGCCATGTGCGGCGCCGGCCTGGAGACCCAGTTCACCGTGCCGATGCTGCAGACCATCCTGGATGAGAACCTGCTCCCCAGCTGGGAGGAAGGCGACTATGACGCCGGCGCCCGCGCCACGGTGCGGGCCATGGCGGACCAGCTCTGCACCATCTACGGCCTTTCGCTGGATCTGGACGACCCGGCGGCCAGCCTTGCCGGCACGGCGTCCGGCGCCCGCCCGGCCCGCCAGTCGGCCTTCCCCTGGGTGGGCCTTGTGGTGCTGCTGGTCGTGCTGGTCTTTGCGCTGGTCCTCTTCGCCCGGCCCCGGGGCCCCGGCTATCACGGCCCGCGCTTTATCTTCCTGGGCGGCTGGCGGCCGCGTCCGCCCCGCCCGCCCTATCCGCCCCGCCCGCCCCGGCGGCCTCCGCCGCCTCCGCGGGGCGGCTTCGGTGGCCCGCGTCCCGGCGGTCCCCGCCCGCCTCGGCCCGGCGGCGGTTTCCGGGCAGGCGGCGGTGGCTTCCGCGGCGGGGGCGCCGGCCGGTCCGGCGGTTCCTTCCGGGCTGGCGGCGGTTCCTTCCGCGGCGGCGGCGCCGGTCGGCGGCATTGACCCCGCCCCCCGGCGCTCCGATCCAGATGAAAGCCAATGAAAAAAGGCACCCGGTCCGGGTGCCTTTTTTTCTGCTGTCATGCGGCTGCCGTGCAAAAACGGCGGCTGCGCGGAAAGCGCGGCGGAGGGATCAGACCTCCTTGAGCTCCCCGCGGGAACTGGCTTTCAGGTAGGCATAGATAAAGCCGTCCAGATCGCCGTCCATCACGGCCTGCACGTTGCCGGTCTCGTAGTTGGTGCGGTGGTCCTTCACCATCGTGTAGGGCATGAACACATAGCTGCGGATCTGGTGGCCCCAGGCGATCTCGTTCTGCACGCCCTTGATGTCGTCGATCTTGTCCTTGTGCTGCTGCAGGGCGATCTGGTAGAGCTTGGCCTTCATCATCTCCATGGCGTATTCCCGGTTCTGCAGCTGGCTGCGCTGGGTCTGGCAGCTGGTCACGATGCCGGTGGGCTTGTGGATCAGCCGCACGGCCGAGGAGGTCTTGTTGATGTGCTGGCCGCCGGCGCCGGAGGAGCGGAACACCTGCATCTCGATGTCGTTGGGGTTGATCTCGATGTGGATGTCGTCGTTGAGCTCGGGCATCACTTCCAGGCTGGCGAAGCTGGTCTGGCGGCGGGCGTTGGCGTCAAAGGGGCTGATGCGCACCAGCCGGTGTACGCCGTTTTCGCTCTTGAGCATCCCGTAGGCGTTGGCGCCCTTTACCATCATCGAGGCGCTCTTGATGCCGGCCTCGTCGCCGTCCAGCACATCCAGCACCTCCACCGCGTAGCCGTGCTGTTCGGCCCAGCGGGTGTACATGCGGTAAAGCATCTCGGCCCAGTCCTGGGCTTCGGTGCCGCCGGTGCCGGCGTGGAAGGTCAGGATGGCGTTGTTGTGGTCATACTCGCCGTTGAGCATCGTCATCAGCTGCAGTTCGTCGATGGCCTTGGCCACCTCCTCCACCGCCTGTTCGCCCTCGGCCGCCAGCTCGGGGTCGTTCTCCTCCTCGATCATCTCCAGCAGGGTCTCGGCCTCCTCATACTGGGTGGCCAGCTTGCGGTAGCGTTCCAGCTTGTTTTTCAGCTCGCCCATCTCGCCGTACACCTTCTGGCTGCGGGCCTGGTCGTCAAAAAAACCCGGCATGGTCATCTGGTGTTCCAGCTCGGCCAGCCGCTTTTCGCTGGCCTCGATGGAAAGCGCTTCCCGCAGGTCGTTCACGGCGGTGTCGTAGCCGTGCAGTTTGGATTTCAGTTCGTCAATGGTGATCATGTGGATTCCCCTATACTTCAAATGTGTTTCCGGGAACAGGGCCCCGGTTCCGCCTTTTCAAGACACTGATACAGAATCAGTATACCGCAAAACCGCCCGGGTGTAAAGGGCCGCCTTGCTGGCCCCGCACCCCTGTGCTATAATGGAGCCACTTGTGGAAAAAAGGAGAGGAATTCCGTGAAAACCCTGCCCCGTACTCTGTGGGAAGTGCTCAAGTTCGAAGCGGTCTGCAAGCTGCTGGCCATCTGCCTGGTCTACCCGGTGCTCAACGGCGTCTTTCAGATCTACGCTGCCTCCGAAGGGCTGAACTTCAACGCCGGCGTCGTCTCGGCGTTTCTGAGCCCGGCCGGGCTGCTGGTCCTGCTGGCGGTGGGCGCCGGGGCCACCGCCTTCGCCTTCTGGGAATTGTCCACCGTCATCCGCATCGCGGCCCTCACCCGCCAGGGCGACCGCTTCACCTGGCGGCAGCTGTGGTGGGGCTCGCTGTGGGGGTTGGGGGCGCTGCGGGGCTGGTCGCTGCCGGCCTCGGCGGTGTTCTATCTGGCGCTGGTGCCCCTCACCGCCGTCGGCTATGTCCACACCCTGCTGCCCACCCTGGCGCTGCCGGAGTTCATTTACAGCGAACTGCGCCGCTACGGCACCCTGGGCATGGCGGCCATGATCGCCATACCCGCCCTGTACTACCTGCTCACCGCCCTGTGCCTGTATGCGCCGCTGTACATGTCGCTGCGCCGGCAGCGGTTCTTCGCCGCGGCCGGGCAGAGCCTGCAGGTCTGGAAGCGGAGCTTCTGGCGCGGCGGCCGCCCGGCCTGGCAGGGCTGGGCGGTGGTGGGCGCTTGCTGGGTCTGGGTGTCCGCCGCCACCCGCATCGCCCAGCACTGGCGGCGCAACCGGCTGGATCTGGTGGACTTTGACAGCGCTTTCTTCCGCAACCTGCTCTACTCCGAAGCCTTCCGCATCGACTTCGCCTACTGGGTGGTCCGCTCGGCGCTGGATGCGGCGGCCATGGCGCTGTTCATCCGGCTGCTGCTGGCGGTGGCCGACCCCGAAGGCGCACTGCGGGCGCAAGCCGACCCCGCCTGGCAGGGGGACGCCGCCGTCATCGCCGGGGTGGTGCGCCGCCGGCTGGGCCGGATGCGGGCGCGGTTCCTGGCCCGGTGGCAGCGCCGGGGCACCCGCATCGGCACCGGGGCGCTCTGCCTGGTGCTGCTGGTCTGGATGATGGCCGGCAGCGCCCCGCCGATGCTGGCCCACCCGCCGGTGGTCATCGGCCACCGGGGCTGCCTGTATGAAGTGGAAAACACCCTGCCCGCCATCGAGGCCGCCGCCGGCTGCGGCGCCGACTACGCCGAGATCGACGTGCAGCTTTCGGCCGACGGCGTGCCGGTGGTGCTGCATGACGGCAACCTCTGGCGGCTGGCCGGGCAGAACCTCAATGTGTCCGAACTGACCGCCGACCAGCTGACCGCCCTGGAACTGCCGGCCACCGGCGCGGCCACCCGGGCCGGGCGCGTCCCCACCCTGGAGGAACTGCTGGCCTGGGTGGCCGACGACCCGGCGCAGATCGGGCTGCTGGTGGAGGTCAAACCCACCGCCGACAACGCCGCCGTCCTTACCGGGGCCATCCTGGAACTGGTGGAGCGGTACGGCGTGGGCGACCGGCTGATGTTCATGTCCCAGGACTTGACCAGCGTCAACACGCTGCAGGCCGCCCACCCGGAATGGTGGGTGGGATACTGCGCCTACGGCTCCACCGGCGACCTGGATGAAGGGATCTGGAAGTACGATGTGGACTTCCTGGCGGTGGAGGAGTCGATGGTGTCCAACCGTCTGGCCCGGACCGCCCGCAGCCAGGGGCTGCCGCTGTATGTCTGGAGCGTCTATGATTCGGACAAGATGCTGCAGTACCTGCAGATGGGGGTGGTGGGGCTCATCACCGACTTCCCCGACATTGCCCGGGACGTGGTGGACGGCTACCGCGCCGGCGACACCGCCCCCTACCGGGCACAGACGCCGGGCGGGGCGGCCCGGGCGGCCTGAGGGGAAAAGTTCCGCTTTGTTCATGGAAATTTCTTTGCTTTCATCCGCCGCATGGTGTATAATAAACACAATTCGGGAGGCTTTCTCAGCAGGGAAAAGCCCCACAGGATCCACGGAGGATACACACACGAATGAGTAACTATGCCGGCAACAGATGCCCTGTCTGCCAAAAGATCTTTACGGATAAAGACGACATTGTGGTCTGCCCCGACTGCGGCACCCCCTACCACCGGGCCTGCTGGCCCAAGGAGGGCTGCGTCCACGCGGCGGAACACGGCCAGTTTGAGTGGCGGCCGGACAACGCCCCCGAAGCGGAGGAGCCTGTCTGCCCCAACTGCGGGGCCCACAACCCGCCGGGGGCCCATTTCTGCAACCACTGCGGGGTGCCCCTGCCTGACCACCCCGAAAACGCCGACCGCCCCCAGCCCCAGCAGCCGCCGCGCCCGGCCTACGACAACCCGGCCTACAGCGCCGGCCCGGCGGGCGGCGCGGGCCGCGAACCCCGCATTGAAAGCTACGCCGCCGGGCCGGACGGGGTCTACCGCAAGGCCCTGGGGCCGGAGGATGCGGTGGAGGGCATCAAGGTCAAGGACTGGGCCACCTACCTGGGCCCGTCGGGGCTTTACTACCTGATCCAGTTTTACCGGATGCAGGAGACCAAGCACAAGGTCTCCATCTCCATCTCGGCGCTGCTGCTGGGGCCCATCTACCTGTTCTACCGCAAAATGTGGAAGGAAGGGGTCATCTTCGCGCTGCTGGACTTCCTCAGCGCGGTGCCGGTCTTCCTGGCCATGCTGGTAGTGTCCGACGCGCCGCTGGTCAGCAACATGTCCACCGATTGGCTGCCGACGGCGATGAACGTGGGGATGTTCCTGAACTACGGGGCCATGCTGGTGCGCACGCTGTTTGCCCTGTACTGGTACCGCAACACCGGCATCCGCCGCATCCAGGCGGTCAACAGCCGGGAAGGCGGGGAGCAGCAGCGGCAGGATCAGCTGGCGCTGTGCGGCGGCACCAGCATCCCGGCGGTGCTGGGGTACCTGGCGGTCTGCGTGGCCTTCAGCATCCTGCTGATGTTTTTGGGGGTCAACCCCACGGCGGTTTCGTCCCTGTTAACCATGTAAGGGCGGCCCGGCCCCGGCGGGCCGTGCCGTATCACCAAGTATTTTTTGGGAGGAGTCACTATGAAGACAACACTGGTCATTATGGCAGCCGGCATCGGGTCCCGGTTCGGCGGCGGCATCAAGCAGCTGGCGGCCGTGGGCCCGAACGGCGAGATCATCATGGATTATTCCATCCACGACGCCATCGAAGCGGGTTTTGACAAGATCGTGTTCATCATCCGCCACGACATCGAGCAGGCGTTCCGGGAAGCCATCGGCGACCGCATCGAGCGCATCTGCGCCGGGCTGGGCGTCGAGCTGGGCTACGCCTTCCAGGAACTGGACGCCCTGCCCGCAGGGGTCGCCCTGCCCGAAGGCCGCACCAAGCCCTGGGGCACCGGGCAGGCGGTGCTGGCCTGCAAGGACCAGCTGGACGGCCCCTTCGCCGTCATCAACGCCGACGACTACTACGGCAAGGAAGCCTTTGTGCAGCTGCACAGCTTCCTGCAGAACTACGACCCGGCCAGGCCCGGCGAGCTGTGCATGGCGGGCTTTGTGCTCAAGAACACCCTCAGCGACAACGGCGCGGTCACCCGCGGCATCTGCCGGATGGATGAAAACGCCTGCCTGACCGGCGTGGACGAGACCTCCGGCATCGAGAAGACCGCCGACGGCGGCGCCGCGGTGGGCGGTGCGCCCATCGACGCCGAGAGTCTGGTCTCGATGAACATGTGGGGGCTGACCCCCGGCTTTGTCGGGATGCTGGAGCAGGGCTTTGTGGAGTTCTTCGGCACCATCGCCGGCAACGAAATGAAGGCCGAGTACCTGCTGCCCATCTTCATCGACGAGCTGCTCAAGGCCGGCAAGGTCACGGTCAAGGTGCTGCCCACCCATGACCGCTGGTTCGGCGTGACCTATCAGGAGGACAAGCCCGTGGTCATCGAATCCTTCGCCCGGCTCATCGAGGCGGGGGTCTACCGCAAGGACCTGTTCAGCGACCTCAAACAGTGAACCACCCACCCCGCTGTGTACGGGGCGGCTTCGGCCGCCCGCTGCGCCGCGGGGCTTTTTTGTACCGGGAAGGAAGGCACGAAAATTGCAAAACCTTGGCATCCCAAGGCATGGAAAGTGAGGACAAAATGCGGTATCGTAGCATCAGGAGGGAATGCTGTATGAGCAAAGAAAAGAACAGACTGCCGGATGAGATGCTGCGCCCTGCGGCGGAGCTGACCTCCGAACAGCGGGACACGGCCCTGGCCTTCCATGCGGAGCGGCTGCTGCGTTTCGGCCGCCGCCACAAGCTGGTGAAGGAACTGGACCAGATCGTGGCCCGCAACGAGCTGCTGGACCTGCTGGGCCTGGCCGCGCCCTATGAGGGCAAGGTCCCCAAGGAGGAATTCGACACCCCCACCGAGATCCTGGAACCGATGCTGGACCTGGCGGCGGCCAAGGGCCTGTTTGACGACCAGGTGCCCCAGTACCGCATCAACTTCGAGACCCGGCTGATGGGCGCCATGATGCCCCGGGAAAGCGAGGTCTGCCGCAAGTTCCGCCGCGAAAAGGCCAAGCGCGGCCCCGAGGCCGCCACCGACTGGTTCTACGACCTGTGCGTGGTGTCCAACTACATCCGCACCGCCCAGATCGCCCGCAACATCCAGTGGACCGCCCCCACCCCCTACGGGGAGATGGAAATTACCATCAACCTCACCAAGCCGGAAAAGGACCCCAAGGTCATTGCGATGGAGCGGCTGCAGCCGGCGGCCAGCTACCCCAAATGTATGCTCTGCAAGGAGAACATCGGCTATGCCGGGCGCATCAACTTCCCGGCCCGCCAGACCCACCGCATCGTGCCGCTGAACCTGGCCGGCGAGCCCTTCTACCTGCAGTACAGCCCCTATGCCTATTTCCATGAGCACTGCATCATCCTGCATGACGAGCACAAGCCTATGACGATGGACCGGGACACCCTGGCCCAGATCTTCGACTTCGTCAGCCAGTTCCCCCACTATACCTGCGGGTCCAACGCCGACCTGCCCATTGTGGGGGGCAGCATCCTCAGCCACGCCCATTTCCAGGGCGGGCGCTACACCTTCCCGATGCAGAAAGCCTCCATCGCCCAGCCGCTGCGGGATCCCCGCTACCCCGGGGTGCGGGCGGGCATCCTGCACTGGCCGGTCTCCGCCATCCGGCTCATCGGCCGCAGCTCCCAGCAGGTGCAGATCGTGGCCAACAACATCCTGTCGGCCTGGCGCGGCTACAGCGACGAGAAGGTGGGCATCCTTGCCCACACCGGCGACACCCCCCACAACACCGTCACCCCGATTCTGCACTATGACGAGCAGGACGGCTACATCCTGGACCTGGCGCTGCGCAACAACCGCACCACCGAGGAATACCCCGACGGCATCTTCCACCCCCACAAGGAATACCACAACATCAAAAAGGAGAACATCGGCCTCATCGAAGTCATGGGCCTGGCCATTCTGCCCGCCCGCCTGAAGGAGCAGAGCGCCCAAATCGCCGACATCCTGTGCGGCGCCCCCAACACCAGCCGGGAGCCCGGCAGCCCGCTGGCCGTCCATGCCGACTGGATCGACGAACTGCTGGCCCGCTACGGCAGCGACATGACCCCGGTGGCCGCCCACGCCGCGGTGCGCAGCGGCATCGGCACGGTGTTCTGCCATGTGCTGGAAAACGCCGGCGTCTTCAAGCAGGACGACGAGGGCCGGGCGGCCTTCCTGCGGTTTGCCGAAAAGGTCGGCTTCCAAAAAGCTTGACATTTCCCGCTGTGTCTGGTAAAATAAATTGATGTGTCAGATTGACACATATCCTTGCCCCCGGGCAGGGGGCCTTATGTCCAAAAGGAGGTGTACAGAATTATGGCTAAGTACGAAACCATGCTGGTTACCAGTTCCGCCCTGGATGAGGAAGCGAGCGCCGCTCTCATCGGCAAGTTCAAGAGCTTGATCGAGGCGAATGGTACGATCGATTCTGTCGATGATTGGGGCAAGCGCCACCTGGCGTATCCCATCAACGACGAGACCGAAGGTGTGTACACGGTGATCAAATTCACCGCCGACCCGTCTTTCCCGGCGGAGCTGGACCGTGTGTACAAGATCACCGAAGGCGTGCTCCGCACCATCATTGTGGCGGAGGAAGCCTGAGCGGCCTTAGGTACGAAGGAGTAAAGACCAATGCTGAATGTTGTTGCTATCATGGGCCGGCTGGTGGCCGACCCGCAGCTGCGTCAGACGACCTCCGGCAAGAACGTTGCGTCCTTCCGCATCGCCTGCGACCGCAACGGCCGCCGCGACGCGAACGGGCAGAGCAACGCGGATTTCTTCGACGTTGTCGCCTGGGAGCGCAGTGCCGAGTTTGTCTGCCGTTATTTCCAGAAGGGCTCTCTGATCGCCATTGACGGCCGTCTGCAGTCCCGCACCTATCAGGATAAGCAGGGCAACAACCGCAATGCGGTCGAGATCGTGGCCCAGAACATCAACTTCGCGGCCCCGAAATCCCAGAACCCCGCCGCCTCCGGCATGGGCGCGCCGCAAGCAATGCCCGCGCCCGCCCCGGCAGACTACGCCCGTCCGGCTGCTCAGCCCGCCGCGCCCGCCTATTCGGCTGGCTCCAACGACGATTTTTCGCTGATCGAGGATGAGGGCGACCTGCCGTTCTGATCGTATCATTTTTACAAGGAGGTTAGAACCATGGCTATGGATCGTTCTTCCCGCCCGATGCACCGCGGCCGCCGCAAGGTGTGCAGCTTCTGCGTGGATCGTGTGGAACACATCGATTATAAGGATCTGCCGCGCCTGCGCCGCTATGTGACCGAGCGCTCCAAGATCATTCCCCGCCGCGTCACCGGCACCTGCGCTTTCCATCAGCGCGAGCTGACCGTTGCCATCAAGCGCGCCCGTCACATGGCCCTGATGCCCTATGTGAGCGACTGATCGCTTCGCGCCAGACAAAATTGCAATGAAAATACCGCCAGCCGCAAGGCTGGCGGTATTTTGCTTTGCGGGCGGGGGAGGGGGGCGGGGCTCACTCTTCCTCGTCCAGGCAGACCGGCACGCCCCGATGCTCCACCGTGGTGGAAAACACGATCTGGGTGCGGGTGCGGCCGAACTGCTGCAGCCGGTTGATGAAGGCGTCCAGCTCCTGGGTGGTGCCGAACAGCACCTGAATGAGCATGCTGTAATCCCCGGTGACGCAGCAGCATTCCACCACATGGGGGCAGCTTTCGATATAGGGGTAGAACTCCGGCTTGCGCTGGGGGTCCATGTCCAGATTGATGAAGGCTTTGACCAGGTACCCCAGCTTGGCGGCATCCACCTGGGCCTGATAGCCGGTCAGGCAGCCTTCTTTCTCCAGCCGGGCGATCCGCGCAGACACAGCCGGGCTGGACAGAAACACCCGGTCGGCGATCTCCTTCAGCGGGGCACGGGCATCCTTCTGCAAAATGTCGATGATCTTCCGGTCGATCCGATCCATGTCTGTCACCTCGCGCTGTGTATTCATCTTCGGTATTGTACCACGGTTTGGGCAAAAGGTAAAGCCGGCGGCCGAATTTTGGAAAGTTTCTCCAACATTCGGCCGCCGGCCTTCGGGTCGGTCAGTGGGGGATATACTGCATGGCGTTGGTGCGGCTGCCGTTGATGCGCAGCTCCAGGTGCAGGTGGTAGCCGCCGTTGGCGCCCACCACATCGCCGGTGTTGCCGACGTAGCCGATCACCTGCCCCTTGGTCACGGTCTGTCCCTCGCTTACGGTGAAGGAGGACATGTGGGCGTACAGCGTGGCGTAGTTGCGCCCGTCGTCGGCGGTGCCGTGGCTGATCTGCACGCAGTTGCCGTAGCTGGGCATGCTGCGGGCCGCGCTCACCACCCCGTCCGCCACCGCATAGATCGGCGTGCCGCCCGCGGCGGGGAAGTCGGTGCCGTTGTGGTGGGACCCGTCGATGCCGTCCGGGTCGCCGTAGTTGCAGCTGATGCGGGTGCCGGCGGCCAGGGCCGGGCCGAAATCCAGGCTGCAGGTCAGGTCCGGGGTGGAGTATCTGTCGTTCTGCTGCCGGGCGTAGGCGTCCAGCTCGGCGGTGGCCTGCTGGTAGGCACGGCGGGCCTCCTCGGTCACCTGGGCCAGCGCCTGGGCCTCGGCCTGCTGGCGGGTCAGCGCACTGTTGGCGTCCTGCAGGGCGGTGGCCAGCTGGCCGCTGGTGGCGTTCAGGGCCGCCTGGTTCTCCTCCAGGCGGGCCTGGGCCTGGCGGGCCTGCTCGGCGGCGGCCTCGGCCGCCTGGCGCTGGGCGTCCAGCTGGGCGGCCTGGTCGTTCAGTTCGCTCAGCAGCTGGTCGTTGCGGGCGGTCAGCGACTGCAGCACCTCGTCAAAGGTCAGCAGCTGGAACAGGTTGGACACCTGGCTCAGCAGCTGGATGCCCCCGCCGCTCTGCAGCTGCTGCATGGCCAGCAGCTGATCGCGGGCCACCTCCATCCGGGCGTCAAACTCGGCCTGTTTGGCTGCCAGCGCGTTGCGGGCGGCCTCGGCTTCCCCGTTGGCGGCGTCCAGTTCGGCCCGGGCCTGCTGCAGCGCGGTGTACACGCTGGACAGCTGAGCCTCTACCTCCGATACCCGGCCCTCGATGGAGCTGATCGTCTCCTGGGTGCTGTCGATCTGCTGCTCGGCGTCTTCCTGCTGGCGGGTGGCTTCCTCGTAGTCCTCCCGGGCCTGGTCGGCCCGCTGCTGCAGTTCCTGCTGGCGGGTGGCGGCCCGGGCCGGCAGCGCCGGGACCGCCAGCAGCAGGGCCAGCGCCAGGGCAGCGGCCCGCCGCCGTAACAGACAAAGTCTCATGGTCATCCTTTCCGCGCCGGGTCCGGCGCTTGTTCGATCCGGCGCGGCCCCGCCGCCCGGCAGGACCTCAGCAGGAAATCTCCCCGGCGGGGTCCACCGCTGTGCCGTCGCGCCACAGTTCCAGGTGCAGGTGGGGGCCGGTGCTCATCCCGCTGTTGCCCACGGCGCCCAGCACCTGGCCGGTCTGCACCATTGTGCCGATGGCCAGCGGGGTCTGCCCCTGCAGCTGGCTGTACAGGGTGGTGCGGGCCGCCCCGTCGTCGCCGATGCCGTGGTACAGCAGCAGGTAGTACCCCTTGTCCGGGTCATACCCGGCCGCCAGAACGACCCCGTCGGCGGCTGCCAGCACGGGGGTGCCGGCTTCGGCCGCCAGGTCCAGCCCGGTGTGGGGCTTCGGCGCCGCCGGGTCGTCCCCGAACAGTTGGCTGACGGTGCTGTAGCTGCTCAGCGGGCAGCGGAAGGCGCCGGTGTGCCGGAGCTGGGCGGCACCGGCTTTCTGCACCGCCAGGTCCAGCATGGCCGGGTCTTGCAGCAGGGCCAGCAGACTGCCGTCGGCATCCGGTTTGCCCAGCAGGGTGCCTGAGTAGGGCAGGTAATACTGGGGCGGGACCAGGCTGCCGTCACATTGCAGTTCCAGGTGCAGATGGTTGCTGGTGGAGTTGCCGGTGCTGCCCACCATGCCGATGGAGTCGCCCTGGGCCACGGCCTGTCCTTCCCGGACCGTGATCGCCGCCAGATGGGCGTACAGCGTGGTCCAGCGGTGGCCATTGGCGTCAAGGCCGTGGTCAATGACCACATAGTTGCCGTAGCTGTAGTGGTACCCGGCCCGGGTCACCTGCCCGCCCGCGGCGGCCAGGACCGGCGTGCCGCGTGGGGCGATCAGGTCGTCCCCCTTGTGGACAAGGCTGTAAAACCGGCTGATGTAGGTGTAGTCCACCGGCAGGATGAACCCGCCGACCGGCTCAAAGACCGGTGCGTCGGCCGTGCCGGAGGCGTCTGCCGCCGGATCCCCGGGCGCCGGGGCGTCGCTCGAAGCCGAGGTGTCGGGAAGGGCGGTCGCCGCCGGTTCCGCGGCCAAGACCGGGGTCTCGGGGGTCTGGGCCAGGCTGGGCTGGGCCAGCAGCACGAACCCGGCTGCCATTGCCGCCGCCACACACAGCCCCAGGGCCAACCGGCCGGGGGCACGGTAGCGCAGCGCATGCAGGATCCGCACCCGGGCGCCGCTCTGCCCGAAGGCCAGCGCCCCGGGCGGGGCGGTCCGCAGGGCAAAATGCAGCAGGCACTCGCAGTAGCGGGCCCGCTGGGCCTCGGTGCGGCCCCGCACGGCGGCTTCGTCGCAGGCTTGCTCCATCGCCCGCTCAAACTGGCGGAAGGCCAGCCAGGCCAGGGGGTTCCACCAGTGCAGGCAGACCACCCCATAGAACAGCGGCTTGGTGAGCATATCCCCCCGGCGGATGTGGGTCTGCTCATGCAGCAGCACGGCCGCCCGGGCCTCGCCATCCAGGCCGGCGGGCAGGTAGATCCGGGGGCGCAGCGCCCCCAGGGTGAAGGGGGTCTGCACCGCCGGGCTGCTGTAGCAGCCGTCCGGGGTGCGGCAGGCACAGCGCAGCTGCCGGTGCAGCCGCCGGCTGCCCGCCGCGGCCCGCGCCAGCAGAAAAACGGCCCCGCCCAGCCACACCGCGCCGACAACCCCCGCCCAGGCCGGGTGATCGCTTGCCGGCGCCCGGGTGGGCAGCAGCACCAGCACAGGGGCTTCGCCGGCCGGGGCGGGCGGCTCGGCCAGCGTCTGTACGGTCCGGGTCACCGTCTCGGCGGCCCGGGCCAGCTCCGGGTCCCGGGGCTCGGGCAGGGTGACGGGGATCACCCCGCCCGGCAGCGCAAACCGCAGCCCCACCGCCAGCCAGACCAGGCAGAGCAGCCAGCCGGGGGCCCGGGCCCGGCGCAGTACGGCGCACAGCCCCCAGGCCAACAGGGCGGCGGCCCCGCCCATCAGACCGGCCATCAGGCAATGCTGCATCCAGGGCATCATCATGGGGCCTCCTCCCGCTGTTGGGCGGCGTCCAGCAGGGCGCGGATCTGGGCGGCCTCCTCGGCGCTGATGGGCTTCTCGTTCAAAAAGGCGGCCACGAACCGGGGCAGGCTGCCCCCGAAGGTGCGGTCCACCACGGCGGCGCTCTCCTGCCGCTGTACGGCGTCCTGCTTGACCAGGGCGGTCACGGTGCCGCCCTCATTGCGCAGGATGCCCCGGCTGCACAGTTTTTTCAGCACCGTGTAGGTGGTGCTCTTCTTCCAGCCCAGGACGTCGGCGGCCAGCCGGACCAGCTGCCCGCTGGACAGCGGCTCGTTGGCCCACACCAGGGCCGCAAACCGGTATTCGCCTTCGGCCAGGCGGCGGGGTTGTTCCATCGGGATCTCCTCTCTTCCAGCTTCAAAAAATGTGGGCGCGCCGGTGGGCGCGCAGAGTCTTTTGTGTTGAGTCTACCACGATAGACTCGGCGCTGTCAAGTCGATCTTTCGTGGCGCGGCAGCCTGGCGGCGGCCCGGAACGCCGCCCGCCCCCGCCAGGCGCCGACACCCGGGGACTGCCGGCAGAGCCGGGCGAACGCGGCGGCAAAACCCGGCGTTTCCACCGGGCGGATTTTGTGGTATAGTAATAGGGAGCAGGCCCGTTCCTGTCGAATCCCACAGAAAGCGAGAGACACCCATGAAGAGGATCCTCCTCATCGCCACCGGCGGCACCATCGCCAGCCGGCCCACCGCCGCCGGCGGGCTGGCCCCGGCGCTGACCTCTGCCGAACTGCTGGCCTGCGTGCCCGAACTGGCCGAGGTTTGCCATATCGATGCGCTCCAGCTGTACAACCTGGACTCCACCAACATCGGCCCCGACCAGTGGATCGGCATGGTCCATGCGGTGCGGGACCATTACGACGCCTACGACGGTTTTGTCATCACCCACGGCACCGACACGATGGCCTATACCGCCGCGGCCCTCGCCTACATGATCCAGCGCAGCGCCAAGCCGGTGGTGCTCACCGGCAGCCAGAAATCCATCTACAACCGGGACACCGACGCCCGCAACAACCTGTACCGGGCGGTGCTGTATGCCTGCCACCCGGCCGCCTGGGGGGTGCAGCTGGTCTTTGACGGCAAGGTGATCCTGGGCACCCGGGCCCGCAAGATCCGCACCAAGAGCTTCAACGCCTTTTCCAGCATCGACTACCCCGACACCGCCGAATTCCGGGACCTGCGCCTGGTGCCCTTCCTGCCGATGCCGGCAGGGTATGGCCCGGTGCAGTTCCAGGACCGGCTGGACCCGGCGGTCTTTGTGCTGCGGCTGGTGCCGGGGATGCAGGCCGACATCATCCCGCTGCTGGCCGGCCACTGCAACGCCCTGATCCTGGAAAGTTTCGGGGTGGGCGGTCTGCCCGGCGGGGACGACGGCCCGCTGTTCGCCGCGGTGCGGGACTGGTGCGCCGCGGGCCGGCTGGCGGTGTTCACCACCCAGGTCCCCCACGAGGGCAGCGACCTGGCGGTCTATGAGGTGGGCCGGGCCGCCAAGGCGCTGCCCGGCGTGCTGGAAGCCCAGGACATGACCCCCGAGGCTGCCGCCGTCAAGCTGATGTGGGCGCTGGGCCAGGCCGCCGACCGGGACGAAGCCGCCCGCCTGTTCCTGACGCCGGTACAGTTTGACCTGGCCTGAGCGGCCGGGCCGGCAGCAAGCAAAAGAAAAGCCGTCCGCATCTTTGCGGACGGCTTTTTGTATGCCTGTTCATTTTGACCTCATGGTGCTTTTTCGGTACCTCAGGGGGCTCTGCCCGACCATCGCGGTAAACCGGGTGGAAAAATTGCTCTCGTCGCCAAAGCCCACCTGGTGGGCCACCATCCCCACCGGCAGGTCGGTCTGGGCCAGCAGCTCCTTGGCCCGGGTGATGCGGTAACAAAGCAGGAAGTTGTAGGGCGTGGTCCCCATATACTGGCGGAACAGCCGCAGGAAATAGCTTTTGCTGATATGCGCGTTGGTCAGCAGCCCGTCCAGACAGAGCGGCTCGTCAAAGTGGGCGTGGATGTAGGCCACCGCCTCCTCGATCAGCTGGCGGTTGGCCTGGCCGGCCTCGCCGGTCAGCTGCTGGCGGGCCATCTTCGCCAGGATCTGGTGGATCACCAGCGCCTGGCTCACCGCGCTCTCGGCGGTCTCGCAGCCGGTGCCGTCCAGCAGCGCCTGCCAGAGGGGCAGAACCTCTTCCCGGGGCAGGGGAATGGGGGCGAGCCGTTTGTCCGGGCAGATCACCGGCTCCAGCGCCTGCACCCCGGACCCGCCCACCAGCGCCCAGTAATGGTGCCAGCCGCTCTGGCCGGGGGCGGTGCGGCAGCGCTCCACCTGTTCGCCTTCCAGGATCAGCGCCATGCCGGGTTCCAGCAGGATCTGGCTGCCGTCATGCTCGATCAGGCCGGCGCCTTCCAGCGTGTAGAACAGCAGCATGCCGTCCCGGACGCTGCGGGAGGCCATATACTGCGCCCTGCCGTAGAACAGGCCGGATTCGATGCAGTAATAGGGCTGACACAGCGCCAGTGCGCCGGGGGTCGTGCGCAGCCATTGGCTCCGCTCTTCCACATCCAGATTGTGTGTCAACATGTTCCAAGTTCACTCCCTTCGTTATGGCGGGGCGTGCCACTGCGCCGGGACCGGCCCCCTTCGCACAGTGGAAGAATGACAAAAAACCGAGGTATCATTTTTTAGGAACCTCATTGTTTTCGCTTCTGCGCCGGAAAGCGCGAGGGAATTTTCAAAAAAGTCGCCGTGTCGGCCGAAATCGCACACCATTCGCCGGAAACTGTGAATGGACCTTTACAACTATTTTACCAAAAATAAGACAAAAATGCAAACCCATCCTGCAGTTTGCACAGAAAAGGCGCCCCGCCGCAGCCAGACAGGCCGCGGCGGGGCGCCGGAATATCGGGGGAAAGGATTTACTTCATCAGTTCGCAGACCAGCTGGGCGTAAGCCACGGGATCTTCCAGCGGCAGGCCCTCGATCAGCAGCGCCTGGTCATACAGAAGCTCGCTGTATTTGCTGACCTTGTCGCTGTCGCCGGCCTTTTGGGCGGCCTGCAGCGCGGCGAACACCGGGTGACCGGGGTTGAGCTCCAGCACCTTGGTGCTCTCCATGCCGGCCTCGTTGCCGGGCATCTTGCGCAGCACCTTCTCCATCTCCATGGACAGTCCGCCCTCGCTGGACAGCGACACCGGGTGATCCTTCAGGGTGGGGGTGGCCTTGACCTCCTTGATCTTGCCGTTCAGCGCGGTCTTGATCGCCTCAAACAGATCCTTGTTCTCGGCGGCGGTCTCCTCGGCGGCCTTCTTCTCCTCCTCGGTCTCCAGGCCCAGGTCGCCGGCGTTGATGTTCTTGAACTCCTTCTCCTTGTAATCGCGCATGATCTGCAGGCAGAATTCGTCCACATCCTCGGTGCACAGCAGCAGGTCGTAGCCCTTGCTCAGCACCAGCTGGGCGTTGGGCAGCTTGCCCAGGCGGGCGGCCTCGTCGCCGGCGGCGTAGTAGATGAACTTCTGGTCCTCGGGCATCTTCTCGATGTACTCATCCAGCGTGACGAGCTTCTGCTCCTTGGCCGAGTAGAACATCACCAGGTCGGCCAGCAGGTCCTTGTGCATCCCGTAGTCGCCGTAGATGCCGAACTTGATCTGACGGCCGAACGCCTTCCAGAAGGTCTCGTACTTCTCCCGGTCGTTGACCAGCATCGCGTGCAGCTCGTTCTTGATCTTCTTTTCCAGGCTGTTGCGGATCAGCCGCAGCTGGCTGTCCTTCTGCAGCGTCTCACGGCTGATGTTCAGGCTCAGATCCTCGCTGTCTACCACGCCCTTGATAAAGCTGAAGTAGTCGGGCAGCAGGTCGGCGCACTTTTCCATGATCAGCACGCCGGAAGCGTACAGCGCCAGGCCCTTCTCATACTCTTTGGTATAGTAGTCATAGGGGGTGCGGCCGGGCACAAAGAGCAGCGCCGTGTAGGTGGCGGTGCCCTCGGTGCGGGAGGTGATGACCCGCAGCGGATCGGTGAAGTCGGTGAAGCGGTTCTTGTAGAACTCGCTGTAATCCTCCTCCTTCACATCCTTCTTGTCCCGCTTCCAGATGGGCACCATGCTGTTCAGCGTTTCCAGCTCGGTGTAGGTCTCATACTCGGGCTTGTAGTCCTCGCCGGCGTCCTCGGGTTTGGGCTTCTGGCGGCTCTTCTGGCGGTACATCGTGATGGGGTAGCGCACATAGTCGCTGTACTTTTTGACAAGGCCGGCCAGGGTGTATTCGTCCAGATACTGGCTGTACTCCTCGTTGTCGGCATCCTCCTTGATGACCATGATCACATCGGTGCCGGGGGTCTGCTTGTCGGCGGGGGAGAGGGTGTAGCCCTCCACGCCCTTGGACTCCCACTGCCAGGCTTCGTCGCTGCCCACCGCCCGGGAGATGACCGTCACTTTGGACGCCACCATGAAGGCCGAGTAGAAGCCCACGCCGAACTGGCCAATGATGTCGATGTTGTCGCTCTGGTTTTCCTGCTTGAAGTCCAGGCTGCCCGACTTGGCGATGGTGCCCAGGTTCTTTTCCAGCTCTTCCTTGGTCATGCCGATGCCGTTGTCCGACACGGTCAGGGTGCGGGTGTCCTTGTCGGCCGCGATGTGGATGGTCAGATCAGACTTGCTCACCCCCAGCGAGGTGTCGGTCAGACTCTTGAAATACAGCTTGTCGCAGGCGTCCGATGCGTTGGAGATCAGTTCCCGCAGGAAGATCTCCCGGTTTGTATAGATCGAGTTGATCATCAGGTCCAGCAGCTTTTTGCTCTCTGCTTTGAATTGACGGATAGCCATAAAATCCCAACCTCGTTTTCGTGGATGAATTTGACGTTTAGCACTCTCGTGCTTTAAGTGCTAAAAGTAGTTTAGCACCATCCGCCCCAAAGTGCAAGACCCTGACCCCCTTTTAACAAAAAATTCAAAAAGGGGCGGTGGTTCCCCCTTTTCAAACCCGGCGGTTTGCGGTATGCTAATCTTGGTACGGATCGAAAGCCCCGGCGCGGCGGCCGTGCGACGGCGCGCCGGGCGGCCGGGGCTTCGGCCTTTGCGCGGCCGGCCGCACCCGGATTCTTGCAGCAAGGGAAGTGTCAGTATGTCCATCCATGGCGACAGAGCCTACGCCGCCTTTCTGGAAGGGTGCAACTGCGCCCAGTCGGTGGCGGTGGCCTTTGCCCCGGAACTGGGGCTGACCCGGGACCAGGTGCTCCGCCTGGCCTCGGGGTTCGGCGCCGGTTTCGGCCGTATGCGGGAGGTCTGCGGCGCCTTCAGCGGCATCACGCTGGTGCTGGGGGCGCTGTACGGCAACACCGACCCGGCGGGGAAAACCGCCACCTACGCCCGCGTGCAGGAGCTGGCCGCCCGCTATAAGGCAAACAACGGCGGCAACAGCTTGGTCTGCCGGGAACTGCTGGGCCTGCAGAAGGCCGAGGGCAGCCCGGTGGCCAGCCCCCGCACCGCCGAATACTACAAAAAGCGCCCCTGCCCCCAGCTGGTGCGGCTGGCGGCCGACCTGCTGGACGCCTACATCACCGAAAACCCACCCCCGGAACACAAGGAGGACCCCCATGCAGCTGTATGAGACCACCCTGCCCGGCGGCGCCTGGCTGCGCGGCTGGGTGCGGGACGCCACCGAGTCCATGCCCGATTACAACGTCCGCCCGGCGGTGCTGGTGCTGCCCGGCGGCGGGTACGCCCACTGCAGCGTGCGGGAGGGCGACCCGGTGGCCGCCCGTTTCCTGGCGGCGGGGTACCAGGTGTTCCTTTTGAACTATACGGTGGCCGAAGACCCCGCCCGGGCCCCGTTGGGCTATGCCCCGCTGACCGATGTGGCCCGGGCGCTGCTGCACCTGCGCCGCCATGCCGCCGCGCTGCGGCTGGACCCGGCCCGGGTCGCGGTCTGCGGGTTTTCGGCCGGCGGGCACCTGGCGGCCTGCTCGGCGCTGCTGGCCGGCGACGTGCAGGACCGGCTGGACCTGCGGGACGGCGAGACGATCCGGGACGCCCGGCCTGACGCGGTGCTGCTCAGCTACCCGGTCATCACCACCGGCCCGCTGACCCACCCGGGTTCGGCGGACAACCTGGCCCTGGGCGACCCGGCCCTGCGCGCCCGGTTCAGCCTGGAAGACCGGGTGGCCGACGCGCCCGACCTGCCGCCCTTCTTCCTCTGGCATACGGTAGCCGACGAGCTGGTCCCGGTGGAAAACAGCCTGATGCTGGCCCAGGCGCTGCAGCGGCGGGGCGCCTGCTACGAACTGCATATCTTCCCGGGCGGGGCCCACGGCAGCAGTCTCTGCACCCGGGAGGTGGGGTGCCCCAACGCCCACAACCGTGTCTGGATGGAGCTGGCGCTGACCTGGCTGGCCGATGTGTTTGACTATCACCTGTAAGGGGGAACATCTACCGTGAAGATCTTTTTCTACACGCTGCGCCCGTTTGACGAGCTGGACTACTGCGAGCGCTTCAAGCAGCAGTACGGCATCGACTATGCCTGGACCACCGAGGCCCCCAACCCCGGCAACCTCCACCTGGCCGACGGCTGCGACGCCGTCAGCACCAACCCCTGCGAGATCCGCCCCGAATACCTCGAGACCTTCGCCCGGGGCGGCGTGCGGTACCTGCCCTGCCGCAGCATCGGCTACGACCACATCCCGCTCAACGCCGCCAGGCAGCTGGGGCTGCGGGTCTCCCACAGCCACTACCCTCCCGAGGGGGTGGCCAACTACACCATCATGCTGATGCTGATGGCCACCCGCAAAATGAACCAGATCATGCTGCGGGCCGCCGCCCAGGACTACTCCCTCCAGGGCAAGATGGGGCGGGATCTGTCCGACTGCACGGTGGGGGTCATCGGCGCCGGCAAGATCGGCCGCACCGTGCTGCGCCACCTGGCCGGCTTCGGCTGCCGGCTGCTGGCCTACGACCTGTATCCGCAGCCCGAGGCGGGGGTGAAGGCGGAGTATGTGGACCTGGACACCCTCTACGCCCAGAGCGACGTGATCACCCTGCACCTGAACGCCACGCCGGAAAACCACCATCTGATCGACGCCGCGGCCATCGCCCGCATGAAGGACGGGGTGCTGCTCATCAACACGGCCCGGGGCACCCTCATCGACCCGGACGCCCTGGTCCGCGGGCTGGAATCCGGCAAGATCGGCGGCGCCGGCCTGGATGTGGTGGAGGACGAGACCGGCATCTGCTACTACAACCGCTGCGGCGAGGCGCTGAACAACCGGGAGCTGGCGCTGCTGCGCAGCTTCCCCAACGTGATCGTCAGCCCCCACACCGCCTTTTATACCGATGTGAACGTGGCCAGCATGGTCAAAAGCGTGTTCGAGGCGGTGGACCATTTTGCCGCCGGCGTCCCCGAACCCAACGAAGTCCGGCTGTAAGGGGCCCCGACCCTTTGCGGGAATCCCCGGGGCGGCGCCCCGGCCGCCCTGACAAAACAAACGGCTGCGCACCTGCCCGGCAAGGGGGTGCGCAGCCGTTTGTCTGTCTGTGTTTGTCTGTCTGTTTGTCCGGCCGCCGGGGCTTCAGCAGATGAAGAACCCGCCCCGGCCGCAGCAGCAGATGCTGCACAGGTTGCAGACCATCAGGTACAGCCATGCCTGCAGGCAGAAGTTGCCCTGCTGCATCCGGGACCCCGGCTGGGTGTAGGCTTGCTGGTAGGTGGTGTAGCTGCGGCTGGGGTTCTGCAGCCGGTCCAGCAGGCGCTGGTATTCGTAGTTGTTGGGCTCCATCTCCACGGCGGTGCGGGCTTCGGCCTGGGCGCGGATGTTGTTGCCCAGCCCGGAGCTGGCCAGCGCCGCATAATAATGCCACCGGGCGGTGCGCTGGCCGGTGGGAATGCCGTTGAGCACGTTCATTGCCTCGGTGTAATAGCCGTTGCGGATGTAGTTGTTGGCGGCCTGCATCTCGGGGCTTTCCCGCCCGGTGTTGCTGCGGGTCTCGTACCCGCCGAAGCCGAAGGGGTCAAACCCGAAGCCGAACCCGAACGGATCCTGGTACTGCCGGCCCTGGCCGGAGTACCCGCCCTGACCGCCGTACCCGCCGGCGGAACCGCCCGCCCCCGGGCCGTAGCTCTGGCGGGCGCCGCCGCCCGACCGTTCCCGCATGATCTCGCTGTAGGCCGCCTGCACTTCCTTGAACTTGTCCTCGCAGGTGGGGTCGTCCGGGTGCAGGTCGGGGTGGTACTGCTTGCACTTCTGCCGGTAGGCTTTCTTGATGGTCTCTTCATCGGCGCCGGGCTGGATGCCCAATACGCTGTATGGATCGGTCATTCGCTTTGCGTCCCCTTCCTTGGTTTGCCGGGCTTATTGCGCGCTGCCTTCAGCAGCGAATACTTGCACCACACCCCGGCATAGATCGTATTGTGGACCAGCTGCCCTTCGGGGGTGTCTTTCAAAACAGGCAGCAGGGAAAAATTCTCGGCGCACAGCGCCATCTGCTGGGTCAGCAGTTCATGGCATCTGGCCTCGTACCCGGCCTTGTCCGGGCCGAAGGCTTCGGCGGTGGCGGCCAGGGCGTTGAACCGCCCGCGCCGCCGGTCTTTTTCCAGGTCGTCGTAGGCGTCCATCAGGTAGATGAACCCGCCCAGCCCCCGGCCCATCCGGTCCAGCGGGGCGGCGAACACATCCTCCCGGTACTGCAGCACCGCGCCCAGCAGCCCGCCGAAGCAGCCGCACAGGGCGTCCAGGTCGGTGCAGCCGGCGCTTTCCAGCCGGTCCAGCTCCGCGAGCTTCTGCCGCACGGCGTCGCACTGGCGGGGCCAGCGCTGCCGGATCGCCGCCAGGTGCCCTTCCAGCTGTTCGGCCGCCCGGCGGCTGATCCCCCGGCGGTCGTCCTGCCAGTCATCCAGATAGTTGTAGTAGGCCAGCAGCACCGTCATGTCGGCGGCATACTGCAGGCAGGGGTTGTCGGCCCGGGGACGGGGTTTCAGCGGGTGCGGCGCGCACCGCCCCGAGGAAAAGCCGGTGGGCGGGTCGTACAGGGCGCTGAGCAGCAGCGCCGCAAAGGTCATATCGTAAGAAAGCGCCATCCGTGCGGCCAGGCCGTATTCCCGGCCCAGCAGCCGGCACAGCCCGCAGTAGTAAGCCTGGTAGCGGTCCATGGCCGCATCGTCCAGACCCTTGCGATAGATCGTAACATATCCGAACACGCAGCGTCAACCTTTCGGAGGGGCGCCCCTCAGCTTTTTTTGATAAAGGTGGTCCCGCATTTGGGGCAGGTGATCGAGATCCGCCCCCGTCCGCGGGGCACCCGCAGCTGCTGGCGGCAGTGGGGGCAGCGGAAATACCGGTAGACCTTGCGCTGGTCGAACCGGGTCTTGGCGCTGCCGAACCGCTGCTGCACCGCGTACCGCTTTTCCAGGAACCAGCGGTTCTCCGCGCTGCGCCGGGCGATGTTGCGGCTGAAGATGCGGAAATAGCTGTAGATCAGCGCCGCCCATCCCAGCCAGCCCAGCAGACGCAGCGGCCTGGGCAGAAACAGTCCGAGGATCACCAGGATCAGGGCCGCCGTGGACAGGAACTGGCTGAACGGGTCCACCCCGTACCGCCCGGACATAAAACGCTGGAACCAAGCTTTCATGAAGAACGCCATCCTTTAATGAAAATTGACTCGATTTGTAAACCGAAACACAGTATGCCACAAATTTATGGTTAAATCGTGAACAGGAAGGAAACAGAATCTAAACAACTTGACCGCTGTATCCCGGCGTGCCGGGCTGAACGGCGGCGCGGTGCGGGCGGAAGGTCATGGCCGCCCGCCCGCGCTTTTTCGCCCGGCGGGGCAGGGGAGCTTTTGGCGGAATCGGCGGAATTGTTGTATAATGAAAGAAAACTCCGCAAAGGGGACCTGCGCCATGTACAACGCCCTGCTTTCCGATTTTTCCCCCGCCGCCATTGCCGCAAGCGGTCAGTGCTTCCGTATGCGGGAGACCGCGGCCGGCTGGTCGCTGATCGCCGGCGGCCGGTATCTGGAGATCCGGCCCGGCGATACGCCGGACGCCTTTGTGTTTTCCTGCACCCGGGCGGAGTTCGACGCCTTCTGGCGGGCTTATTTTGACCTGGATACCGACTATGCGCCCTTCCGGGCCCGCTGCCTCAAACGGGACGCCTACCTGCAGGCGGCCTGCCGCTACGGCGCCGGGCTGCGCATTCTTCGCCAGGACCCCTGGGAGACGCTCGTCAGCTTCATCATCTCCCAGCGCAAAAGCATCCCGGCCATCCGCCGCGCCGTCGAGGAACTCTGCCGGGCCTGCGGCGCCCCCCTCGACCCGGGGCAGGCGGAGCGCCGGGCTTTCCCCACCCCGGCGGCGCTGGTGTGCGCCGGGCCGGACCGGCTGGCGGAATGCGGGCTCGGCTACCGGGCCGGCTATGTCTATGACGCGGCCTGCCGCGTTCACAGCGGCGAACTGGACCTGGCGGCGCTGGCCGACCGGCCCACCGATCAACTGCGGGAAGCATTGATGGAAGTCCGCGGCGTGGGCATCAAGGTGGCCCAGTGCGTGGCGCTCTTCGGCTACCACCGGCTGGAGGCCCTGCCGGTGGATGTGTGGGTGGACCGCATCCTCAAACAGCATTACCCCGGCGGGTTCCCCCGCCGGTATGCCCCCTGCGCCGGGGTGCTGCAGCAGTATCTTTTCTACTACGCCCGCTGCGGCGAAGGCTGACGCGGCGCCGGGCCCGCCCGCTCACCGCCCGCCCTGCGCCGGCGCCGCCCGGACCAGCCGCAGGAGGGTCTCCACATGTTTTGTCCGGGGGAACAGGTCAACCGGCTGCACCGCCTCGGGGCGGTAGCCGGCGTCGGCCAGGGTGCGGGTGTCCCGGGCGGCGGTGGCGGGGTTGCAGCTCACCATCACGATGGTGCGGGGAGACATCTCCACAAGAGCCCGGAGGGTGGCGGCGTCGCAGCCTTTGCGGGGCGGGTCCACCACGATCACGTCGGGGTGCTGCCCCTCGGCCGCAAACCGGGCCGCGGCAGCCCCGGCGTCCAGGCAGTAAAAGTCCGCCTGCCCGGCGCCAAGGCCCAGCCGCGCCGCGGTGGCGGCGGCCGACTCCACCGCCTGGGGCACCACCTCCACCCCCACCAGCCGGCGGCAGTCGGGCAGCATCGAAAGCCCGATGGTCCCCATGCCGCAGTACAGGTCCAGCAGAAAATCGTCCGGCTGCAGCCCGGCAAACGCCCGCGCCCTGGCATACAGCAGCTCGGCGGCGGGGGTGTTCACCTGGTAAAATTCATGCACCCCCATCTCGATGGGCACCCCGGCCAGCGTGTCCGCAATGCGGCCGGGGCCCAGCACGGTGCGGGTGCGCGGGCCAACGATCACGTTGGTGCGGGCGGTATTCTCGTTGACCAGCACGGTGGTCAGGGAAAACTCCCGCTGCAGCGTTTCGCAGAGTTCGGCCTCCCGGGGCAGGGCTTTGCCGTTGCAGACAAAGCAGAGCAGCCGCTGCCTGCTGTGCCAGCCCTGGCGCATGTACAGGTGGCGCACCAGGCCGGTGTGGGTCGCTTCGTCGTAAGGTTCAACGCCCAGCTGCTCAAACAGCGCACAGGCCCGCCTGGCCAGCGCGTTCATCCAGTCGGGCTGCAGGCGGCAGTCCGGCGTCTCGATGATCCGGTGGCTGCGCCCGGCGTAAAACCCGGTCACGATCCGCCCGTCCGTCCGCCGGCCCACCGGCAGCTGCACCTTGTTGCGGTATCCGTTTTCCAGCGGCGAGGCCAGCGCCGGGGCCACCGGCAGGCAAAGCCCGCCCAGCCGGGTGAAGGCGTCCTGCACAAAGCCGGTCTTGGCGGCCAGCTCGGCCTCATAGCTCAGGTGGCGCAGGCTGCACCCGCCGCAGGGGCCGCACACCGGGCAGTCGGGGGTCCGGCGGCCGGGACCGGGGGCCAGTACCTCCTCGATGCGGCCGTAGGCGTAGGTTTTCAGCGCTTTGGTGACGCGCACGCGCAGCCGGTCGCCGGGGGCGCTGCCCGGCACAAACACGGCCATGCCTTCATGCCGGCCCACGCCGCTGCCATCGCTGGACAGGCTGTCGATGGTCAGGGTGAGGGTCTGGTTTTTCTTCAAAAGGATCTCGGGCATACAAACAACCTTTCAGTCAGTCAAACGGTCGGTAAAAAATGCCGGGCCCGCCGCAAAAGGCGCCGCGCAGGGCGCGGCGTCGATGAAACCAGGGGGAGGAAAGGCGGCCTCACAGCTGGGGGTCTTTTTCCAGTGCGGCCAGGTATTTGCTGGGGGGCACCCCCTTGACCTTTTTGAAAACGCGGGAGAAATAGAACTGGTCAAAGAACCCCACCGATACCGCGATTTCCGCAATGGACAGATGGGAGTTTTTCAGCAGGGAACAGGCTTCGCTGATGCGGTAGCCGGTCAGGTAGTCGATGGGGCTCTGCCCCACGTTGGCCATGAACACCCGGTACAGGTGGCTGCGGCTGACCCCCACGGCCTTGGCGATGTCGTCCACTGAGATGTCGTGGGAATAGTTGAACTGGATGAACTTGATGGCGGCCAGCACATACTGGCTGCTGGAGGACCCGGGGTTGGGCAGGGCGTCCCGGGCTTCCTTCATCAGCTGGGCCATGAACAGGTAGAGGTAACCGGTCATCAGCGCCTCGCACTGGGGCTCGGTGCCGCGGGACAGATAGATGTTGTACAGCGCTTCCCGCACGCCCTGGGGGTCCTTGCAGTGATGCAGCGGGTGCTGGTCGGTGAAGGGGGTCTGCTGCACCAGCTTGTTGGCGCAGGCACCGTTGAAGCCCACCCAGTAATACTCCCACGGGTCGGTCTCGTCCGCCGCATAGGTGATGAGCTGGTTGGGCTTGGCCAGAAACAGGTCCCCTTCCTGCAGGTGAAAGGCCAGCCCGCCCACCTGGTACACCCCCCGGCCGGCCACCACCAGGTGGATCAGGTAATGGTCCCGTACACCAGGGCCCCAGGTGTGCCCGGGCTGACAGAATTCATGCCCGCAGTTGAAGATGGAAAGCTCCACATTGTCGGTGTAGTTCTGTTTGTAAGATTGCTTCAGCAGATTTGCCATGCCAGTGCCCCCAAGACAGGGGCTGTATCAGAAAAAAACCGGACCGCCGGTCCGCTTTTGATAGGCCCCAGGATGCTGCGCCGCGGCGCAATTTTTATTATTATACCAAGCTATTCATCAAAAGTCCATGTTTTCTGGTAAAAAAACTGTTTACTTGGCGGCAAAATTTGTTATACTAATTGCAAGTAATCCGCTTGTTCTGGTGCCGACGATAAAAACGACCCCGACTTTTTTGTGCATCATGACCAAAGCGGTCCGGTTTACATAGCAAGAAGGGAGCCGAACCATGGCAACGACCACCGAATGGAAACAGCAGATCCAGGCGGGCAGCTGGGATGCCGCCCTGTCCGAATTGTATACCCCCGACCAGGTCCCGGCCCAGCGGTCGCGGTACCTGCGCACACTGGAAGGCTTTGAGCAGAACTTTGGCGCCGACCGGGACGTGCGGCTGTACAGCGCCCCCGGCCGCACCGAGATCGGCGGCAACCACACCGACCACAACAACGGCGTGGTGATGGCGGCCGCCGTGGACCTGGACATCATCGCCGTGGTGGCGAAGAATGACCGCAACACCGTCCGCTTCATCTCGGAAGGCTTCGGCAAGATCGACGAGATCGACCTTTCGGTGCTGACTCCCCAGCCTGAGGAAGCCGAGCACAGCGCCTCGCTGATCCGCGGCGTGGCCGCCGGCTTTGCCCGGCGCGGCGGGACGCTGGGCGGCTTCGACGCTTTCTCCACCAGCAATGTGCTGCGCGGGTCGGGGCTTTCCTCCTCGGCGGCGTTCGAAGTCTGCCTGGGCGCCATCTTCCGGGGCGAGTACAACGCCGACCGGCAGGACCTGTTCAGCCAGGTGGAGATCGCCAAGATCGGCCAGTATGCCGAGAACCTCTTCTTCGGCAAACCCTCCGGGCTGATGGACCAGACCGCCTGCGCCGTGGGCAGCGCCATGTCCATCGACTTCCGGGACCCTGAGGCCCCGGTGGTGGAAAAGGTGGCCTTTGACCTGGCCGGCGAAGGGTACGCGCTGTGCATCAGCGACACCAAGGGCAGCCACGCCGATCTGACCGACGACTACGCCGCCATCCGCCGCGAGATGGAGGCGGTGGCCGAGTGTTTCGGCAAGAAGGTCCTGCGGGAAGTGGAGGAGGCCGAGGTGGTCGCCGCCATCCCCGCCATCCGCGCCAAGGTGGGCGACCGGGCCGTGCTGCGGGCGCTGCACTTCTACAGCGAATGCCACCGTGCTGTGGCGCTGCGCCAGGCACTGGAGGAAAAGGACTTCCCCGGCTTCCTGCGCCGGATCATTGCGGGCGGCCATTCCAGCTTTGAGTACAACCAGAACGCCTACAGCATCCACAACCCTGCCGAGCAGGGGGTCCCGCTGGCGCTGGCCATCAGCCAGCGGGTGCTGGAAGGCCGCGGCGCCTGGCGGCTGCAGGGCGGCGGCTTTGCGGGCACCATCCAGGCGTTTGTGCCGCTGGATCTTTTGGAGAGCTACCGCACTGCCATCGACGGCATCTTCGGCGCGGGCAGCTGCCATGTGCTCACCGTGCGCAACCACGGGGCCATCGAGGTCACCCGCGACCTGTAAACGCGGCCTGCCCTGAATCAGGAATCCGGACGGTATCCGTCCGGATTCTTTTTTTGCGCTGTGACTTTTTTGTTTGCGCCGTCGTTTATCAGGGTGAAAGGGCCCTGAAAACAAAACGGAGGAGGAACCCGTGTGCCTACACCAAAAACCAATGACGACGCCCTGCTGGCCCTGCTGCAAAGCGACCCCCAGGCCGGGCTGGCCCGGCTGCTGGACGCCTACGGCGGGCTGATCCACGGGGTGGTGCGGCGGATACTGCCCCGCAACCCCGAGGATGCCGAGGAATGTGTGGCCGACGTGCTGGTGGCGGCCTGGCAGAGCGCCGGCCGGCTGGCCGGCGAACCGGACCGCCCGCTGCAGGGCTGGCTGGCGCTCACCGCCCGGCATATCGCCATCGACCGTTACCGCCGGCTGCGCCGCCGCCCCGGCACCGACCCGCTGGACGAGACCCTGGCCGCAGACTGGCTGCTGGAGCCCCGCACCAGCGAAGGGGAGGACTGTATCGCCGAGCTGGTGGCCGCCCTGCCGGCCCCGGACCATGAGATCTTTCTGCGCCGGTATTACCTGCTGGAACCCAGCCGCACCATTGCGGCCGCCCTGGGCATGAGCGAGCACACCGTCAATGTGCGGCTGTCCCGGGGGCGGGCCAGTCTGCGGCGGCAATACATGGCCCGTATGCACCCCAATGCCAAGGAGGGACCTGAACAATGAAAGCACAGCGCAATGCACAGGACAACATCCGGCGGGAACTGGACGCGATGCCGCTGCCCGACAGCCCGCTGACCGAGGAACAGAAGCGGCGCATCCTGGCCCGGGCCTGCGAGAAAGCCGGCCTGAAGGCCCCGGCGGCCCCCGGGGCGGGCCGTTCCCTGCGGGTGGTGAAAAGCCGCCCGGTACGCGGCCGGCGCCGGGCGGTGCGCACCCTGCTGGTGGCGGCGGCCGTGGTCTGCCTGGGCACCGTGACGGTGGCGGCTGCGCCGGCCGTTTTGCGGATGCTGCAGGGCGAGATCCCCTTCTTTGCCGTGACCCCCACCGCCAGCCCCGAGACCGCCGATCCGCTGAAAGCCCCCCGCGGCAGCTACGACAGCGCCCGGGCCCAGCTGGAAGCCTACAACGCGCCGGTGGGCCAGAGCGTCACCCACGACGGCGTGACCATGACGCTGGATACCATCGCCATGGATGTGTCGGGCATGGACGCCTTCTTCACCATCGACGGCGGCGAGGCCATCCAGGGCGCGATCGGCCAGGACGGCTACGCCCCCGACTGGGACAAACTCCAGGCGCTGTTCAAGATGTGGCGCACCGCCGTCAACGGGGACGACAACGCTCTGAACCAGGTCCAGACCGATTACTACCTCAACGAAGCGGGCCAGCTGCAGATCTGGTCGCAATATCTCTTCAAAACGCCGCCCCAGGGCGATGAAATCCGGGTCGAGATCCACGCCGAGTGCAACATCGGCCCCGAGGCGGACAGCCTTTACGGCGATTGGCAGCCCTTCGAGTTTGCGGTCAGCCTGGACGGCGCCTCGGTGCGCGCCGGCGGCTGCACCGTGCAGCCCGGCACCTATGACATGGGGCAGGGCGGCACGATCGACCCGGAGACTGCCGGGCTGAACTGGCCGGAACTGGCGGACAAGATCACCGGGCCCACCCGGGTGGAGCGGCTTTTGTACATCCGGTACCTGGCCTTCGGCCCGCTGGGCGGCAGCCTGACCACCGACCAGGGCGGCATCGAATATCTGGACGGCGTCATCCGGGCCGAGGGCCTCTCCGGCGAGGAGCTGGCCCTGGCCGATGACACCGGCAAGACGATCTACGCCAGCTCCAACCACCAGCAGAACCTGGAAAGCCTCAACCTGACCGCCCCCGACCCGGCGGCCACCGCGCTGACCCTCACGCCGGTGGTGCTGGATATGGACCACTACGATCTGCAGACGCGCACTGTCACGATGGACCAGATGCGCAGCGGCGTACAGATCCCGCTGAGCCCGCTGGGCGGCTACACCGTGCGGAATTTTGCCATCGAGGACCATGCCATCACCTACGAGATGGTGCCCTACGGCGTCTGGGCCGGCGGCGACGCCAATCTGATCCCCGACGACGAGGGGGTCATCGACCTGGTCGAGAGCGAGGCCACCGTGCTGGGCGGCGAGCAGGACGGCGAAACGGTCACGATCTACCATTCCGGCCTGCTCAGCCGAACGGCGGACGGCACCACCGGCGTCATCACGGTGCGGCATGACTACTATGCCGCCACCCGCGAACAGATCGAGAGCATCCCGGGCTTCCGCTACAACTACCAGGGCGCCTACAGCCTGGACACCGACCACGCCCTGACCCTGCCGCTGCAGCCGACGGACTGACCCGCCCCGAAAGGCCCGCCGGGCAACCCGGCCGCCGCAGCAAAAAAACAGCAAGGGACCGCGCCCGAACAGAGCGCGGTCCCTTGGTTTTGTTTTGCGGTTTTATCTTGCGGCAGGCGGGTTCAGCGGGGGCGGTTGCGCCGGTACAGCACGGCCAGCCCCTTGAACAAAAGGTCCCCGTCAAACAGAATGTCCCGCCGGCAGCAGGGGATGATGCCCCGGGCCAGCCCGCCGGTGGCCACCACCGTCAGCGGTGCGCCCAGCTCGGCCTCCACCCGGTCGGCCAGCCCCTCCAGCATCGCCGCGGTGCCGTACACCGCGCCGCTGTTCAGGCATTCCTCGGTGTTCTTGCCGATCAGCCGGGCCGGGGCTTCGGGGGCGATGGGGGGCAGCTGGGCGGTCCCGGCGCTGATGGCCCGCAGGCTCGTCTGCACCCCGGGCACGATGAACCCGCCCAGAAACCGCCGGTCGGCGCTGATCACATTGTAGGTGCTGGCGGTGCCCAGGTCCACCGTCATGCAGGGCAGGGGATACAGCGCCGCCGCCCCGACTGCGTCGGCGATCCGGTCCTGGCCCAGCCGCTCCGGCGCGTCGATGGCAAAGGTCAGCCCGGTGTCCAGGGTGTGGGCCACCCGCAGCGGTTCGAACCCGGTCAGCCGGCGCACGGCCTCGGCCAGCGGGCCGCTCAGGGCCGGCACCACGCTGCACAGGATCGCGCCGGTGCAGGCGGCCTTTTCAAACTGGAACCTCCGCAAAAGAAAGCGAAGCTCGGCGGTGTATTCGTCCGGCGTGCAGTGGGGCCGGGTCACCATCCGGAAGGCGAAGCGGATCCGGTCCCCCTCCAGCCCGCCGATGCAGATGTTCGTGTTGCCGATGTCAATGGCCAAGATCATGCGGTTCGCTCCCCGAAAGCGCCTTGGCCCCCTGTACGGGGCGCGGCGCCTGTCCTCTCTTGTTTTCGCAGGCGTGCTGCGTTCCCAATCATTATACCGTCAATCCTGCAAAATGAAAAGTGGTATTTTGCCCGGCGCGCCATTTGCTATTCTGCGGGGAATGTGGTATTTTGTATGCAGGATAACCCAATCCCCGGCGGGCGGCAGGCGGGCGGCCCGCCGGGGAGGCGCCCGCTTGGCCGGCCTGCCGGCGGCGACTTCGGACAACTTTCCGGCCGTTTGGCATTCCTTTCAGAACCCGGGGGCCCGCCGCGGGTCCTGTTTGACCGTTCGAATCATCAGAACAGGGAGGCTTACCCATGGCAAAAGATTTACAGGGCAAAACCATCGTGCTGGGCATCACCGGCGGCATCGCGGCCTACAAGATGCCCAATGTGGCCCATGCGCTGGCCAAGCGCGGGGCGGATGTCCATGTGCTCATGACCCGAAACGCCACCGAGTTCATCGCGCCGCTGGTCTTCGAGACCCTCACCAACCGCCGCTGCATCGTCGATACCTTCGACCGCAACTTCCAGTACGATGTGGCCCATGTCTCGCTGGCCAACGCCGCCGACCTCATGCTCATCGCGCCGGCCACCGCCAACGTCATCGCCAAGCTGGCCCACGGCCTGGCCGACGACATGCTCACCACCGTCACCCTGGCCGCCACCTGCCCCAAGCTGGTGGCCCCGGCCATGAACACCCACATGCTGGAAAACCCCATCACCCGGGACAACATCGACACCCTGGCCCGCTACGGCTTCACCGTCATCCCGTCGGGGGCCGGGCTGCTGGCCTGCGGGGACGTGGGTTCCGGCCGCCTGCCGGAAGAGCAGACCCTCCTTGACTATGTGGACCGGGCCCTCTTCGCCCCGAAGGACCTGGCGGGCAAAAAGGTCGTGGTTACGGCCGGCGCCACCCAAGAACCCATGGACCCGGTGCGCTACATCACCAACCATTCCACCGGCAAGATGGGGTATGCCGTGGCCCGGGCCTGTATGCTCCGCGGCGCTGATGTAACGCTGCTCACCGCCCCCACCGCGCTGCGCCCGGTGCCCTTTGTCAACACCGTGCCCTGCACCACCGCCGCCGACCTGTTCGAAGCGGTCAAGGCCCATGCCATGGACGCCGACGCCCTGGTGATGGCCGCCGCCGTGGCCGACTACCGCCCGGCGGCGGTGGCCGATGAGAAGATCAAGAAAAAGGACGGGGACCTGACCCTGCCCCTGGCCCGCACCCAGGACATTCTGGGCTGGGTGGGCGCCCACAAGCCGGACGGGCTCTTTGTCTGCGGCTTTTCGATGGAGACCGAGAATCTCCTTGAAAACTCCACCGCCAAACTCCACCGCAAAAACCTGGACATGGTGGTGGCCAACAACCTCAAGACCCCCGGCGCCGGCTTCGGGGTGGACACCAACGTGGTCACCCTCATCACCCGGGACGGGGCCGAGGAACTGCCCCTGCTCACCAAGGACGAGGTGGCCATGCGCATCGCCGCCGCCATCGCCGCCCGCTGAACCCGACCGCCCCCGCCGGTTTGCCCGGCCGATCATTGTGTGCCCCCGGTCCCCGCTTTTTGGCGGGGACTGTTTTTTTGTGCGCTTTTCACAGAACTTCAAAAACCTATCCCACAATTTTCACAAATCAGGGCTATAATCACTCTCGGATCATCCGGCGGGGAAGCCCGCTGTGCAAAAAAGGGGAGTGTATACCTTGATCGAAGTCAGTCACCTGACCAAACGCTACGGCGCCCATCTGGCGGTCGATGACATCAGTTTCACGGTGGAGGACGGCTGCATCTACGGCCTGCTCGGGCCCAACGGCGCGGGCAAGTCCACCACGATGAACATGGTCACCGGCTATCTGTCGCCCACAAGCGGCACCGTCACCATCAACGGACATGACATCCAGCAGGAACCCCAGGCCGCCAAAGCCTGCATCGGCTACCTGCCCGAACTGCCGCCGCTGTACATCGACATGGGCGTGACCGAGTATCTCGGCTTTGTGGCCGAGCTCAAAGGGGTGCGCAAAAAGGCCGACCGGACCGCGGCGGTGGCCCGGGTGTGCGAGCGCACCGGCCTGCGGGAAGTTTCCCGGCGGCTGATCCGCAACCTGTCCAAAGGCTACCGCCAGCGGGTGGGGCTGGCGGCGGCGCTGCTGGGCGACCCCCAGGTCATCATCCTGGACGAACCCACCGTCGGCCTTGACCCGGCCCAGATGATCGAGATTCGGGAGCTGATCCATGACCTGGGCCAGCACCACACGGTCATCCTGTCCAGCCACATCCTCAGCGAAGTGCAGACCATCTGCGACCGGGTGCTCATCATCTCGGGGGGCAAGCTGGTGGCCCAGGGCACGCCGGAAGAACTGGCCGCCCGGCTGGCGTCCCGCGGTATGATCTCGGCCACCGCCCAGGGCGGGCGGGAGGCCGTGCTGGCCGCCGCGGCCGCCCTGCCCGGGCTCAGCGACCTGCGGGTCACCGCCGAGAAGGGGGACGAGGTCAGCTTCACCGCCGTCAGCACCGACGGCGCTGACCACCGGGCCGAACTTTCCGCCGCGCTGGCCGCCGCCGGCTGCCCGGTGCTCAGCCTGGCCAGCGAGCAGATGAGCCTGGAAGAGGTCTTCCTGCAGCTGACCGAGAGCGAACCGGCCGGCGGCGAGCCTGCCGGCGACGAGGCGCAGCAGCCCGCCGGCCCGGCGGCCGCGGAAGCCGAACCGCCCGCCCCCGACGCGGAAGACGGCGCGGGGGACGAACCGGGTGATTCCGCCGGGGCCGGCGCCCCGCCCCGACCGGAAGAGGAAAACGGGAAGGAGGGGGACTGAGTCATGACTGCGATCTTCAAACGGGAGACCAAAAGCTACTTCACCGGCATGATCGGGTATGTGGTCATTGCGGTGCTGGTGGCCTTCATCGGTCTTTATTATTCCGCCAACTGCCTGGTGTATGGTTCGCCGGACTTCTCCAGCGTGCTGTATTCCACCACCATCGCCATGCTCTTTGTGCTGCCGGCGCTGAGCATGCGCAGCTTTGCCGACGAGCGCCGCAACAAAACCGACCAGCTGCTGCTCACCAGCCCCATCACCATCCCGCAGATCGTGCTGGGCAAATATCTGGCCCAGCTGGCCGTGTTTGCGGTGCCGATGCTGCTGGCCTGCCTGCTGCCGCTTCTTCTCTCGGCCTTCGGCGAGGTGCTGCTGGCCGGGGCCTATGCCACACTGCTGGCCTACTTCCTGCTGGGGGCGGCCTGCATCGCGGTGGGCACCTTTGTCTCGGTGCTCACCGAAAACCAGATCATCGCCTACCTGGCCACCTTCGGCCTGCTGCTGGTCTCTTATCTGATGGAGGACATCCAGACCCTCTTCACCACCGGCAGCACCATGGCCTTCATCATCTTCAGCATCGCGCTGGTGGTCATTGCGGTGCTGGTGGGCCTTGTCTGCAAAAGCCTGACCGTCGGCTGCGGCACCTTCTGCGGCGGGGCGGTGCTGCTGATCCTTGTGTTCCAGATGCGCCCCACCTGGCTGCTCAACGGCCTCAACAGCGTGCTGGACGCGCTGGCCCTGTTCGCCCCCTTCCGGGATTTTGTGGGCGGCATGTTCAGCCTCAGCAGCATTTTGTACTATCTGTCGGTCGTGGGGCTGTTTTTGTTCCTGACCGGCCAGGCGCTGGAACGGCGCCGCTGGAACTGAGCAAAGGAGGGAAGCGACTATGAAATTCCATTTCAGCAAAAAGCCCTCCGCCCCGGCGCCCCAGCCCACCGAGGCACAGCGCGCCAGCCAGCGCCGGGCATTGGGCGCCGGCGCCTACGCCAGCGCGCTGGGCGCCATCGTGCTGGTGGTGGTGATCCTTGTGAACCTGGTCGTTCAGGCCATCCCCACCAAATACACCGAATTCGACATCTCCAACACCGGGCTGTTCACCCTCAGCGAGACCACCGTCAGCATGCTGAAAAGCCTGGACAAGGACGTGACCGCCTACTACCTGGGCGAGACCGGCGGCGAGGACGCCAACCTTACCCGCCTGCTGGCCCGCTACGCTGGCGAATCCTCCCATTTCCGCTGGGAGCAGCGGGACCCGGCGCTCTACCCGACCTTTGCGGCTCAGTATGACGCCCAGGACGCCTCCAACGGCAGCGTGATCCTGGTCTGCGGCGAAAACCACACGGTGGTGGATTCCGCCGATCTGTATGAGTACGACTACTCCAGCTACTACACCACCGGCTCGGTGGATATGCGCTTCAACGCCGAGAACGCCCTGACCACCGCGGTGGCCCAGGTCACCCGGGATGCCTCCTACACCGCCTACCAGCTCACCGGCCACGGCGAAGCGGAACTGGGCAGCGACTTTACCGAGGTGCTCACCAACGCCGGCGTCACGCTGGAAAGCCTGAGCCTGACCACCAGCGCCGTGCCCGAGGACGCCGCCGCGCTGATCCTCAACGCGCCCCAGGCGGACCTGTCCGAACAGGATGTGGATGCGCTGCGCAGCTACCTGGACGGCGGCGGCCGCCTGCTGGTCACCACCAGCCTGCTTGCCGACACCCCCAACCTGGACGCCCTGCTGGCCGAGTACGGCATGACCCGCCAGGAGGGCCTGCTGGTGGAGACCGACGTCAACCACTTTGCCTACGGCTACGGCGGCACCTACCTGCTGCCGGAACTTCAGTCCAATGACATCACCTCCGGCGTGGTGGACGGCATGTACGTCTTCGCCCCGGTGTCCCAGGGCATCCTCACCGGCGAAGCAACCGGTACGGCCACCGCCGAATCCGCCACCGACGAGTCCGCAGCCGACTCCATCACCCACACGACGCTGCTGTCCACCAGCTCCTCCGCCTTCTCGATGCTGGACTACGAGACCGCCACCACCATCCAGCAGGGGGAGAACGACCCCACCGGCAGCTTTGACGTGGCGGTGGCTGCCGAAAATTCCGACACCGGCGCCCGGGTGGTGTGGATCAACTGCGCCAACCTGCTGCTGGACAACATCAACAGCGCGGTGTCCGGCGGCAACGCCCAGTTCCTGGGCAGCGTGATGAACTGGATGAACGGCGAGGAGAACGCCGCCGTCATCGAAAGCAAGAGCATGAGCGCCGATTCGCTGGATGTGCCCGCCGCCCTCATCATGCCGCTGGGGCTGATCATCGTGATCCTGCTGCCGCTGGCCAGCCTGCTGGTCGGCGTGGTGATCTCGGTGGTGCGCCGCCGCCGCTGACCCTGCCGGGAGGTGTTTGCCATGAAAATTTCCAAAAAAATGATGCCGCTGGCGGTGCTGGTGGCTGTGGTGGTGCTCCTGGCGATCGCGCTGGCGGTGCTCTCCGGCCTGGATACCGAGGAGGAAACCGGCCTGCCGCTGTTTGAGCTGGACCCCGAATCGGTCACCGCCGTGTCCTACCAGCAGCAGGACGAGGAGGACCCCGTCGATGTGACGCTGCTCTATGCCGATGAGACCTGGACCTTGTCGGACGACCCGACCCTGCCGCTGGACCAGGAGACCACGGCCAACCTGGCCGCCGACATCGCCGGCCTGACTGCGCTGCGGGACCTGGGGACCGACGCCGAGACCGAGGAGATGGGCCTGGACGAACCCACCGCCGTGCTGCGGCTGGCCGTTGACGGCGGCGACATCACCGCCGAGCCCGCCACCGGCGAGACGGCCTCCGGCCTGTACACCCTGACCATCGGGGCCGAAAACAGCGTGACCGGCGCCTACTACGCCAAGGGCAGCTGGGGCGACAGCGTCTACACCATTGACAGCTCCGATCTGTCCGGCCTGTTCAAGACCCCGCGGCAGCTCTATGCGGACCAGGAGATCACCGACCTGGAGACCACCGACCTGACCGCCATGACGGTGGAACTGCCCGGCGAGACGCTGGACTTCGCCTATGACGGCGAGACCTGGACCCTTGCCGACGACCCCGACTACCCGCTGGACCAGGACATCGTGACCAAGATGGCTTCCACCCTCTGCTCGCTCAAGAGCCAGTGGAGCATCACGAGCCCCGAGGCCGACAGCGTCTACGGGCTGGACAGCCCGGATGCCATCGTGACCCTCACCGGTTCGGACGGCACGACGGTGACGGCCCGGTTCGGCGCCGTCTCGGCAGAGGATGACACGGTCAGCTACCTGCAGGCCAGCACGGCGCCGGATGTGGTGTACGAGATCGCCTCCAGCAATCTGTCCGCCTACGCCTATACGAAGGACAGCCTGCAGGCCGCCACCGACGAGACCGCCACCGAGGAGAGCAGCGAGGAGGACATCATCGCAGAAAACCCGGTGGGCGGTGCGGACGACTACGTCTCCTCGGTGCCCGCCGACGAATGACCGCCCGCCGGCGCACCGGGCTGCCTGAGCGGGACAAACACGGCCCCGCCGCGGCGCCTGACCGGCTGCCGGCAGGCTGAAACAGGCGGGGCGGCCGCCGGATGGCCCGCCCCGGCAATCGCACAGCATCGACCCCCGGGGGAAGTGAAAACCGCTTCCCCTGGGGGTCTGAGCGTGTCGAGAAACTCGACACGCTGCACAAGGGGCAACAGCCGCGCACGGCAATTGCCTAACGCGACTGTTTCCCCTTGTGTATGTCCGGGTTGCGGTGCCCGCATCATGCGGCGCGCCTTGGACGGCGCTTGCATTCTGCGACCGCTGCCCCTGCTCCGCCTCGCTGCATCCGCCGCAGGCGGCGCTCGGCTCCGCAGCCCTTCGACAAAATTTTACGCCAAATCGCGCACTCGTCACTGCGTTCCTCGCACACAATTTGCCGTAAAATTTCCCTGTCGGTGTCGCCGTCGTCGGCACATGTCCGCCGACGGCGACGAATTTTTTCAACAGCCTGCGCCCCCAAGGGAAGTGAAAACCGCTTCCCCTGGGGGCTTTTTTGTTCAGCCGGGGAAAAGCCTTCGCGCAGACCGCCCCGGCGGCGGTGGACTTTGCCGGGCGGATATGGTAAGATCGAAACAGCGGAAAGGGGGGAGGGCACAATGCTCATTCGGGACGAAACCATCGACCGGGGCCGGCCGTTTGACTGGGGGCGGGTCTCGGCCGACTATGCCAGATACCGGGACATTTATCCCCCGGAGTTTTATGACAGGATCACGGCCCGGGGGCTGTGCGTTGCGCCGCCCTCCTTCACGGTGCGCCACTATGCCGCCATGGCGGAACTCAAGGTCAAAAAATAACCCGCGGCCGTTCGCTTCTCTTTTGTCCGGGGCCATGGTATAATAATCCCAAAACAGCCGCCGCGGCGGCCGGCAAGGGGGAATGGCGATGAAAACAGGACGACGGCGCGGCCTGGCGGCCTTTCTGGCCCTCTGGCTGCTGGTGCTGACCGGCTGCGGCGCCCCTGCCGCCGGCCCGGCCCCCACCGCCCGGCCCGCGGCATCCGCCCCGCCCACGGCTGCGCCCACCGCCGCCCCGCTGACGGCGGCGGACCTGACGCTGGAGGAAAAGGTCGGCCAGCTCTTTCTGGTCCGGCCCGACGCGCTGGACCCTGCCCGGACCCCGCAGCAGATCGAGGACCCCGACGCCGCCGGCGCCACCGCCCTGACCGACGCCATGCGGGCCACGCTGGCCCGCATCCCGGTGGGCGGGGTGGTGCTGTTCGGCAAGAACATCGCCGACGCCGGCCAGCTGACGGCATTCACCGCCGACCTGCAGGCCGCCGGCCGGGTGCCGCTGCTGCTGGCGGTGGATGAGGAGGGCGGGGCGGTGGCCCGGCTGGCCAACAGCGGGGCGCTGGACCTGCCCCGGTACGAGAGCGCCGCCGCGGTGGGCGCCGAGGGCCCCGAGGCCGTGCGGACCATGTACCGGACCATCGGCGGCTATCTGCGGGAGTACGGCTTTGCGCTGGATTTTGCCCCGGTGGCCGATGTGAACACCAACCCGGACAACCCGGTCATCGGCAGCCGGGCATTTTCCGCCGACCCGCAGACCGCCGCGGCCTGCGTCCGGGCGGCGGTGGAAGGGCTGGGTGAGGCCGGCGTGCTGGCCTGCCTCAAGCATTTCCCCGGCCACGGCGATACCGCCCAGGACAGCCACGAGGAGGCGGCCGTCACTGAAAAGACGCTGGCGGCGCTGCGCAGCGGCGAGTGGACCCCCTTTGCGGCGGGCATCGCCGCCGGGGCCCCGCTGGTGATGGTGGGGCATATCACCGCCCCCAACGCCCTGCCGCCGGCCGAGTCCGACCGCCTGGCCGGGTTCAGCGCCACCGTCCTCAACGACTGGCTGCGGGGGGAACTGGGCTTTGAAGGGCTGGTGGTCACCGATTCGCTGGCCATGGGGGCGGTCACCCGGCGCTATTCCCCCGGCGAGGCGGCGCTGGCCGCCCTGCAGGCCGGCGCCGACCTGCTGCTGATGCCGGCGGATCTGGAGGGAGCCTACACCGCGGTGGTGCAGGCGGTGGAAAGCGGCCGCTGGCCCGAAAGCGAGCTGGACGCCCGGGTGGAAAGGATCCTGGCGGCCAAGCGGGCGGCGGGGCTGCCGGTGTGAAGCGGAAACGATGGTAGAGAGGGCGAGGTACGGAATGTCACAACCCAAAAAGCTGCAAAACCTGACAAACCTGCAGGACCGCACGGTCCGCAGCTCCCTGGCCGGCACCTGCGCCGGGCGGGTCAAGCCCTGGCAGGTGGAGGACTGCGCCCCCCGCACGCCGGCCCGGCCGCTGTATGCGGTGGACGGTTGGTTTTTGACCCAGCGGGTCTCGGGCATACAGCGGTATGCCATCGAGATCCTGGCCGAACTGGACCGGCAGATCCCCGCCGGCAGCGTGGAGATCGTCCTGCCCGAAGGCGCACCCCAGCCGGTGTACGACAACATCCGGGTGGTGGTGCAGGGGCAGGCGAATCCACTGTGGGAACAGCGGGACTACCCCCGCTACCTGGCCGGGGCCGGCCGCCGCTGGCTGTGCATGTGCAACGTGATCCCGCTGCATTCGCCGGACGCCTGCCGGGGCATTGCGGTCTGGCACGATGTCTGCTACCGCGCCCGGCCGGATTTTTACCGCGACCCCCGGGGCCGGGCCAGCGCCGCCTGGCACCGGCTGCAGTACCGGGCCATGGCCGCCCGGGCCCGCCGCATCGTCACGGTGTCGGAGTTTTCCAAAACCGAGATCGAGCGGTACTACGGTGTGCCGGGCGAGCGCATCACGGTCATTTACAACGCCTGGCAGCACATGCAGCGGGTCGCGGCGGACGAAAGCATCTTTGCCGGGGCCGGCAAATGGCCGGCGCTGCGCCCGGGGCAGTATTATTTTTCGATGGCCAACCTGCTCAAAAACAAAAACTTCCCCTGGGTGCTGCGGGCGGCCAAAAACACGCCGGAAGCGGTGTTCGCCATCGCCGGCGGCGGCAGCCTGCAGGCCGAAGCCCGGTCCCTGGGGCTGGCGGAACTGCCCAACGTCGTCTACCTGGGCTACGTCACCGACGAGGAGGCCAAGGCCCTGATGGCTCATTGCCGGGCCTTTTTGTTCCCGACACTGTACGAAGGGTTCGGCATCCCGCCGCTGGAAGCCATCGCCTGCGGTGCGCCCGCGGTGCTGGTCAGCGACACCCCCTGTATGCGGGAGATCTACGGCCCCCACGCCGGGTACATCGACCTGGCCGCCAACCCCGGCAACCTGCGGCAGATCACCCCGCCCGCCGCCGACCCGGCCGCGGTGCTCACCCGCTATGCCTGGCGGGAAAGCGCCCGCCGCCTGGCCGGGCTGATGGGACTGTGACGGTGCCGGACGCAAAGGAGACATTATGCAGAATCATGAACTGACGCTCAACGGCAAGCCCTACACCGTACAGCGGCTGCTGGGCAAGGGGAAAGGCGGGTATTCCTATCTTGTCTGCGACGGGACACAGCGGTATGTGCTCAAGCAGATCCACCACGAACCCTGTGATTACTATCAGTTCGGAGACAAGCTGGCTGCCGAACTGCGGGACTACGAGCGGCTGCGGGCGGTGGGGGTCCCAATGCCCGAACTCTACGCCGTGGACACGGGGGCGGAACGCCTGCTGAAAGAGTACATCGAAGGCGACACCGTCTTCGAGCTGGTCCGGGCGGACGCGCTGCCGCCTGAATGTCTGGACGAGATGCGCGCCATCTGCCGGAAACTCTACGCAGCGGGGCTCAACATTGATTATTTCCCCACCAACTTCATCCCGCGGGGCGGTGCGCTCTACTATGTGGACTACGAGTGCAACGCCTATATGGAGCAGTGGGATTTCGAACACTGGGGCATTCAGTATTGGAGCCAGACCCCGGCGTTCCTGCAATACCTGCGCGAACACGAAACCTGAAACGATGCAAACGCACAGCCCCCGCCGTTTTCGGCGGGGGCTGTGTGTCTCTGTTCAGGTCGGCCGGGGCAAGGGACGGCTGACGGCTCTCCCTTATCCTTCCCTGTCCAATTGCCGGTACTGCAGCGCCTCCATCAGCGCGGCGGCGTCGATGACCTCGCGGCCGTTCAGATCGGCCACCGTGCGGGCCACCCGCAGGATGCGGTCGTAGGCGCGGGCACTGTAGCCCATGCGGTCAAAGGCTGCCCGCAGCATCGTTTCGGCGGCGGGGGCCAGCGGGCAGAACCGGCGCAGCAGCCCGCTGGGCAGCTGGGCGTTGCAGCGCACCCCGGCGCCCTTGTACCGGTCCTGCTGCAGGGCGCGGGCCTCGGCCACCCGGCGGCGGATGGCCTCGCTGGGCTCGCCCCCGGTCTCGGCGGCCAGGGCCTCATACTCCACCGGCCGGGCTTCCACATGCAGGTCGATGCGGTCCAGCAGCGGCCCCGAGATCCGCTGCCGGTACCGGGCAATGGCGCTGGGGGTGCAGCGGCATTCCTGCCCCGGGCAGCCGTGGTAGCCGCAGGGGCAGGGGTTCATCGCCGCCACCAGCATGAACCGGCAGGGGTAGGTGGCGCTGCCGTGTACCCGGCTCACGGTGATCTGCCCGTCCTCCAGCGGCTGGCGCAGTACCTCCAGCGTCTCGCGGGAAAATTCCGGCAGTTCATCCAGAAACAGCACCCCGTTGTGGGCCAGGCTCACCTCGCCGGGCCGCGGCTGGCTGCCGCCGCCGGCCATGGCGGTGGCGCTGACGCTGTGGTGCGGGCTGCGGAAGGGCCGCTGCCGCAGCAGCCCGGTGCCGCCCGGTACCAGCCCCGCCACCGAGTACACCGCCGTCGTCTCCAGCGATTCGGCGTAGGAAAGCGGCGGCAGAATGCCCGGCAGCCGCTTGGCCAGCATACTCTTGCCGGTGCCCGGCGGGCCCACCATCAGCAGGTTGTGCCCGCCGGCGGCGGCCACCTCCAGCGCCCGGCGGGCTTCCTCCTGCCCGCGCACATCGGCAAAATCCGGCCCGGTCCAGACCCCGTCGGCATCATAGCCCTGCGCCGTGGCGGGGGAGAGGGGGGCGGCCCCGCTCAGGTGTTCGACCACCTGCCGGGCCGTGCGGGCCGGGTAGACGGTCAGCCCTTCGGCCACGGCGGCCTCGGCGGCGTTTTCGGCGGGCAGGAACAGCTCCCGCACGCCGGCTTTGGCGGCGGCCAGCGCCATGGGCAGCGCCCCGGCGATGGGCCGCAGAGCCCCGTCCAGACCCAGCTCCCCCAAAAAAGCCTGGTGCGGGGCGGGGGCGGGCAGCTGGCCCTGGGCCGCCAGCAGACCGATGAAGACCGGCAGATCGTACAGCGGGCCGGTCTTGCGCACGTCGGCGGGGGCCAGGTTGACCGTCACATGGCTGCTGGGCCAGGGATAGCGCAGGTTCTTGATGGCGCTGCGCACCCGCTCGCCGCATTCGCGCACGGCGGAATCCGGCAGGCCCACCACCGCAAAAGCCGGCAGCCCGCCCGAGATGTCCGTCTCCACCGCCACCGGGTACCCGTTCAGGCCGGATACCCCCAGGCTGTTCACCGCTGCATACACGCCGTCCGCCTCCCTTTCACATCCATGGACTCTGCTATCAGTATAGCGGCTTGCGGCCCGGCGGGCAAGCAAAAACGCCGAAAAACAGAAAAAAGAGGCTCGAAACCTGGCCCAACCCCCAAAATCCGATTGACAAGGACGGTCTGGATTGGTATATTTATGATAGTTAAGCAAAACTACCCAAAATATTTTGCTGAAAGAAAAGCGCAGGTGTTCAAAATGTATAAAGAAATGTATGAACGTTGGCTGGCTTATGATCTGGACGATGCGGACCTCAAACCCGAACTGGAAAAGATCCAGGGGGATGACGCCGCCATCCAGGACCGCTTCGCCGTGGCGCTGAAATTCGGTACCGCGGGTCTGCGCGGGGTCATCGGCGCCGGCACCAACCGGATGAACGTCTATGTGGTCCGCCAGGCCACCCAGGGCCTGGCCAACTGGGTCAAGACCCAGGGCGGCACCCAGACCGTGGCCATCAGCTACGACAGCCGCATCAAGAGCGATGTGTTCGCCAGGGCCGCCGCCGAAGTGCTGGCCGCCAACGGTGTCCATGTGCGCATCTACAAGGCGCTGATGCCGGTGCCGGCGCTGAGCTTTGCCACCCGTTACTACAACTGCAACGCCGGCATCATGGTCACGGCGTCCCACAACCCGGCCAAGTACAACGGCTACAAGGCCTACGGCCCCGACGGCTGCCAGATGACCGACGAAGCCGCCGACATCGTTTATGCCGAGATCCAGAAGACCGATGTGCTCACCGGCGCCAGGACCATGCCCTTTGCCGAAGGCATGGAAAAGGGTCTGATCGAGTATGTGGGGGATGACTGCATCCGCGCCCTGTACGACGCCATCGAAGCCCGCTCCATCCGCCCGGGCATCTGCAAGACCGCCGGTCTCAAGCTGGTGTACAGCCCGCTGAACGGCTCCGGCCTGGTACCGGTCACCACCGTTCTGCGGGAAATCGGCATCACCGACATCACCGTCGTGCCCGAGCAGGAATACCCCGACGGCAACTTCCCCACCTGCCCCTACCCCAACCCCGAGATCTTCGAGGCGCTGCGCCTGGGGCTGGAACTGGCCGAGAAATCCGGCGCCGACCTGATGCTCGCCACAGACCCCGACGCCGACCGGGTGGGCATCGCCGTCAAGTGCAAGGACGGCAGCTACGAGCTGCTCACCGGCAACGAGGTGGGCGTGCTGCTGCTGGACTACATCTGCGCCGGCCGCATCGAGCAGGGCACCATGCCCAAGGACCCGGTCATGTGCAAGTCCATCGTCTCCACCCCGCTGGCGGACAAGGTGGCCGAGCATTACGGCGTCGAGTGCCGCAATGTCCTCACCGGCTTCAAGTGGATCGGCGACCAGATCGCCCGGCTGGAGGCGGACGGTCAGGTGGACCGCTTCCTCTTCGGCTTTGAGGAAAGCTACGGCTACCTCGCCGGGCCCTATGTCCGGGACAAGGACGCCATCATCGGCAGCATGCTGATCTGCGAAATGGCCGCCTACTACCGCTCCAAGGGCAGCTCCATCAAGGAGGAGCTGGAGCGCATCTACGCCGACTACGGCCGCTACCTGAACAAGGTGGACAGCTTCGAGTTCCCGGGCTTGTCCGGCATGGACAAGATGGCCGGCATCATGGAAAGTCTGCGCAAGGACCCGCCCAAGGACTTTGCCGGCGACAAGGTGGTCAGGGTCGTGGACTACGAAAAGCCTGAGGAGACCGGCCTGCCCGCCGCCAATGTGCTGATCTATACGCTGGAAAGCGGCTCCACCGTGGTGGTGCGCCCCTCCGGCACCGAGCCCAAGATCAAGACCTACTTCACCACCAAGGGCAAGGACCTGGCCGAAGCCCAGGCCAAGAAGGACGAACTGGCCGAGGCCATCAAGCCGATCCTGGCCTGACCGCCTTTGCCCCGCAGCGGGCGGCGTTTTGCCCCGGCCGGGCGCCGGCTGCGCCGGAAAGGGGAGCGGGCGGAGGAATGGGTGCAAGAAAAACCTTGACATCCCGCCGCATTTTTGCTATACTATTTCGGCAATCGTTCAGATGGCTGCTCCATTCGCACAGGATGGCGTATGCTGGTAGCCAACATTCGGAGATTGTGATGAGCGCATATATCAAGTATGCCTCCCCAAGTCATGATCGTGAAAGAGGTGAAACGCAATGAAAGAAGGCATCCATCCGAAGTATGTGGATTGCACCATCACCTGCGCCTGCGGCAACGTCATCCAGACCCGCTCCACCAAGCCGGAGATCCGTGTCGAAGTCTGCAGCAAGTGCCATCCCTTCTACACCGGCAAGCAGAAGCTGGTGGATACCGGCGGCCGTGTCGAGCGCTTCAAGCGCCGTTACGCCAAGACCGGCAAGTAATCAGAACCCCATCGGTACCGCAGGCGGGCTTTCCGCCTGCGGTATCTTCGTCTCTGTCAGGAAAGGAGAGCGCCCATGCCGGACTATCGCACCATCCGCGGCACCGCCTGCTATACCTATGAAGAAAAGCGCAGCCGGTTCATCGGCGCGGTCTCCTTTGCCGATACCGAGGAAGCCGCCCTCGGCTTCCTCAACCGGGTGCGGGCGGCCAACCGCACCGCCCGGCACAATGTCTATGCCTATGTGCTGCAAAGCGGCCGGGTCCGCTATTCGGACGACGGCGAACCCGCCAAAACCGCCGGCACCCCGGTGCTGGAGGCCATCCAGCATGCCGGCGTGTCGGATGTGGTCCTGGTGGTCACCCGGTATTTCGGCGGGATCCTGCTGGGCACCGGCGGGCTGGTGCGGGCCTATACGGCCGCGGCGTCCGGCGCCCTGGCCGCCGCCGAGCTGGTGCAGATGCGCAGCGTGGTGGACTGCGCCCTCGCGGTGCCTTATGCCCAGTACGAACCGGTCCGCCGCCTGATCGAGCAGGCGGGCGCCCGGCTGGAGGAACCGGAGTTTGCCGACAGGGTCACGCTGCGCTGGCGCCAGCCCGCCGGGGAGGAGGGGGCGCTGTGCGCCGCGCTGGACGAGGCGCTGCGCGGCGCGGCCGCCGTGACAGTCACGCCGCCCCATTTCGCCCCCTTCTGAATCGGCCTGCACCTGCCGCCTGCGCCCCGCTGCGCGGGCGGTTTTCCGGCCCGGAAGGGGGGCGAATTATGAACGAAAGGTGAAATTTGCCGCATTTCCGCCGACTTCAAAAGTGTTTTGGCCGTTTTTATCGTATCTATACTATAGAAGACATTTTTCTGCCGCGGGCAGGACAGGGGGGACTCCATGACCATCCGGGAACAGACACAGACCATCGAACGGCTGACCCTCAGCCGCTATGCGGCGCTGAGCGAGCAGAGCCGCGGCCGCCGCCGGCCGGAACCGGAGGACCCGCTGCGCCCCTGCTTCCAGCGGGACAGGGACCGGATCCTGCACTGCAAGGCGTTCCGCCGCCTCAAACAGAAGACCCAGGTCTTCCTCTCGCCGGAGGGGGACCATTACCGGACCCGGCTGACCCATACGCTGGAAGTCAGCCAGATCGCCCGCACCATCGCCCGGGCCCTGCGCCTCAACGAAGATCTGACCGAGGCCATCGCCCTGGGCCACGACCTGGGGCATACCCCCTTCGGCCATGCAGGGGAGCGGGCGCTCAACAAGCTGTGCCCCGGCGGGTTCACCCACTACCGCCAGAGCCTGCGGGTGGTGGACTTCCTTGAAAAGGACGGCAGGGGGCTGAACCTTTCCTGGGAGGTGCGCAACGGCATCATCACCCACACCACCGGCACCTGGGCCCGCACGCTGGAGGGCTGCGCGGTCCGCTATGCCGACCACATCGCCTTTCTGAACCACGACATCGAGGACGCCATCACCGCCGGCGTGCTGGACCCGGCCGCCCTGCCCGCCGATGCGGTGCGGGTGCTGGGCACGACCAAGAGCGGGCGCATCACCACCATGATCACCGACCTGGTCAACAGCAGCCCCCGGGACAGGATGTCCTTCTCCCCCGAGGTGGAGGGCGCCTACAACCTGCTCAAAGACTTCATGTACTCCACCGTCTATGTGGACAAGGAAGCCAAGCGGGAGGAGGGCAAGGTGGACAAGCTGGTGGCCGAACTCTACGAGCGGCTCTGCGCCGACCCCGGCCTGATGCCCACCTTTTACATGGAGATCGCCTTCAACGAGGGCATCGACCGGGCGGTGGCGGATTACATCTCCGGCATGAGCGACCGGTTCGCCGTCCGCCTGTTTGAACAGCTGTTCGTGCCCCAGAAGTGGACGGTGCTGTAAGGCGCAGCCGGGAAAGGAGGAACGCGGATGGAGTTTCTGAGTGAAGTGCTGGATCTCTGCGTGGAGTTGCTGGGCGAGGTTTTCGTCCGGTGGATGCAGAACCTGGCCCGGGCCAACCGCAGGCTGTACATCGGGCTGTTCGGCCTGTTGCTGCTGGCGCTGGCGGGCGGGGCGGCGGCCTTTCTCCTCCACAGCCTGTGGGGGCCGGCCTTTGGCCTGATCCTGCTGCTGGTGTTTGCGCTGATCCTTTTCGTGATGGGGCTGCGCAAACCCAGGGACCGCCGCGCCGCCGCCTGGCAGGCCGACCGGGACCGCAAGGAGCGGGACCGCCGCACCCGGAAACGTTTCGGCCGCTGACCACGGCCCGGAAAGCAGGCCGGGGCCCCGGCGGCGATCGTATTTCAGCAAGAGGGAAAGGAGGGGAAAGAGGATGATCCCGCAGGAATACATCCAGGAAGTGGTCCGCCGCAACGACATCGAGGAGCTGGTCGGCCAGTATGTGCAGCTGCGCCGCCGCGGCCGCACGCTGGTGGGGCTGTGCCCCTTCCACAACGAAAAATCCCCCTCCTTCACCGTCTATCCGGACACCCAGAGCTTTTACTGTTTCGGCTGCGGCGCCGGCGGCGACGCCATCACCTTCGTGCGCAAGATCAACAACCTGAGCTATGTGGAGTCGGTCAAGCAGCTGGCCTCCCGCGCCGGGATGCCGATGCCGGAGGAGGATGACAAGGAGGGCCGCGCCCGCAGCCGCCTGCTGGAGATCAACCGCTGCGCCGCCCGCTATTTTTACGAGCAGCTCAACCAGCGCACCCCCGAGGCGGCCGCCGCCCGCCGCTACTGGAAGGAAAAGCGCGGCCTGTCCGACGGGGCCATCCGCCGCTTCGGGCTGGGCTATGCGCCGGATGATTTCTCCGGCCTGCTGCACTATCTGCGCCAGCGCGGCTTCCGGGAGGAGGAACTGGAAAACTCCGGCCTGGTCAAGCGCAGCCAGAAAGGCAACCTGTACGACATCTTCCGCCACCGGGTCATAGTGCCGATCATCGACGTGCGGGGCAACATCATCGCCTTCGGCGGCCGGGTGCTGGACGATTCCAAGCCCAAGTACATCAACAGCCCCGAGACGATGGTCTACAAGAAATCCCGCACGCTGTTCGCCCTCAACGTGGCCAAAAAGTCCACTTCCAAGCGGTTCATCCTCTGCGAAGGGTATATGGACGTGATCAGCATGCACGAGGCCGGGTTCGACACGGCGGTGTGCGCCTGCGGCACCGCCCTGACCGCCGAGCAGGTCAAGCTGCTCAGCGAATATGCCGAGGAGACCGTCCTCTGCTACGACTCGGACGAGGCCGGCCAGAAGGCCACCGAGCGCAGCCTGCATTTGTTCGAGAACAGCCCGGTCAAGGTCACGGTGCTCTCCATCCCCGGCGCCAAGGACCCGGACGAGTTCATCCGCACCTATGGCCGGGACCGGTTCGAGATGATCCTCAACGGTACCTCCAACCCCACCGAGTTCGAGCTGGGCAAGGCCAAAAAGAAGTACGACCTGCGCACCGACGACGGCCGGCTGGAGTATATCCGGGAGGCCATCGGCATTCTGGCCGGCAGCGGGGTCAGCCCCACCGCCCGGGATGTGTACGCCGGGCGCATCGCCGGCGAGACCGGGGTGGCAAAGCAGGCGGTGCTCTCCCAGCTGGAAGGCGCCCTGCGCGGCGCCGCCCGGCGGGCCCGCCGGCAGGAACAGCGGGACCTGGCGGCCCAGGGCAACGGCGCCGGCATCCGGGTGCCCTATGACCGGGGCGGCGACAGGGCCCTGGCCCCGGCCAAGGCGTCCCGCCAGCTGGTGGCCGCGCTGCTGCAGGACCCGGACCAGATCCCCTATGTGCGCAGCCGGCTGGACCTGGAGACCATCCCCGAACCCGAGATCCGGGCGGCGGTGGAGGCCATCTACACCTGCGCCGACCAGCGCCAGCCGGTGAACGCCACCTCGCTGCAAAGCCTGCTGCCCGACGAAAAAGCCTACAGCCTGGTCATGATGGTGCAGGCCCAGAACAGCGGCCAGACCCTGGTCCGCCAGGACATCGACATGTACCTGGACCGGCTGCGGCGCGGCACCCCCAAGAGCAGCCAGGCGGCCAAGACCGACGACGACGGCTTCCGGCGGCTGTTCGCCTCCATCGCCCAGGACAAACACGCCGGCGCAGCCGAAGAATCCTGATACCACCGCCATCCGCCTGCGGGGCGGAAAACGGCCAACAATAAAAAGGGCCCCGAGCCCCAAAAGGAGACAGTATTTATGGCAGAAAAGAAAGATCCCATCATCGCATTGATCGAACAGGGCCGCCGCATCGGCAAACTCAGCAGCTCCGAGATCAGCGACGCCATGGAGGAAAGCGGCCATGGCATGGACGTGGAACGCATGGAAAAGCTCTATGAGGAGCTGGAAAACCAGGGCATCGAGGTGGTGGACGACGACCCCATCGCCGATGTGCAGGACACCGTGCTGACTGAGGACAATGTGGACGATTTCGAAGATTCGCTGTCCAGCGAGGGCGTGACCATCGACGACCCGGTCAAGGTCTACCTGAAGGAGATCGGCCGGGTGCCGCTGCTCAGCCCCGACGAGGAGATCCAGCTGGCGCTGGCCATCCAGAAGGGCGGCCCGGAAGGGGAGCGCGCCAAGCAGCGGCTGAGCGAGGCGAACCTGCGGCTGGTGGTCTCCATCGCCAAGCGGTATGTGGGCCGGGGGATGCAGTTCCTGGACCTGATCCAGGAGGGCAACCTGGGCCTGATCAAAGCGGTGGAGAAGTTCGACCACACCAAGGGCTTCAAGTTCTCCACCTACGCCACCTGGTGGATCCGTCAGGCCATCACCCGCGCCATCGCCGACCAGGCCCGCACCATCCGCATCCCGGTACATATGGTCGAGACCATCAACAAGGTCAAGAAGGTCTCCAGCCAGCTGCTGCACGAAAACGGTCATGAACCCAGCGCCGAGGAGATCGCCGAGCGGCTGGACATGCCGGTGGACAAGGTGCGGGAGATCATGCGGGTGGCCCAGGAACCGGTCAGCCTGGAAACGCCCATCGGTGAGGAGGAGGACAGCCACCTGGGCGACTTCATCCCCGACGACGAGGCCCCGGTCCCGGCCGAAGCCGCCAGCCAGACCCTGCTCAAAGAGCAGCTGGCCGACGTGCTCAAGACCCTGACCCCCCGTGAGGAAGAGGTCCTGCGCCTGCGTTTCGGCCTGAAGGACGGCCGCCCCCGCACGCTGGAAGAGGTGGGCAAGGTGTTCAACGTCACCCGTGAGCGCATCCGCCAGATCGAAGCCAAGGCCCTGCGCAAACTGCGCCACCCCAGCCGCAGCAAAAAGCTCCGGGATTTCCTGGACTGATCCGGGTCCTTCCTGTTTTTCACCGCCGCCCGAGCAGGGCGGCGGTTTTTCTGTCTGAACAGTTTCTGTCTGAACAGAAAAATCCCGGTTGTCAAGGGCCGGTCTGTACAAAGTCGGAGCCCGGCTTCTGGTCAAAATGACGGCTTAACAGGCGCGGCGGCCTTTGTCAAGGGCTGCGCTCAGGTGGAAAACCGTCAATTTGCTGAATTTATTCACACGGGGCCGGGCGTTCGACGCTTGGAGCCAAAAACACACCGAAATGTAAAAAATGCGAAGGAGCGGCCACAATTTTCAAAAAAACGTTGACAAAGGGGGCGGCTTGCGGTATACTGAACCAGTATCACAAAAATGGAATAGAGCGCCCTCAAGGGGCTGTACCGCCCGGGTCCTGGCGAAAACTTTGTGAAAAGTGACGAAGATGACCTGCACACAGCGCGCCTTTGGTGGCAGCTTTGTCAATCTAATGGAATAGGAGTGGTCGCATTTTATGGTAAAGGTCAAGCCCGTACAGAATGGCCGCACGACTAGAATGAGCTTTTCCCACATCAACGAAGTGATCGGGATGCCCAATCTGATCGAGATCCAGAAAAACTCGTATAACTGGTTCCTGGAGGAAGGCCTGCACGAGGTTTTCCATGACATCGCCGCCATTGAAGACTACACCGGCAACCTGGTGCTGGAATTCATCGATTACCGCCTGGACAATCACCCCAAGTATACCATTAAGGAATGCAAGGAACGCGACGCCACCTATGCCGCCCCGCTGTATGTCACCGCCCGGCTCATCAACAAGCAGACCGGCGAGGTGAAGGAGCAGGAGATCTTCATGGGCGATTTCCCCCTGATGACCGACTCCGGCACCTTCATCTCCAACGGCGCCGAGCGGGTCATCGTCAGCCAGCTGGTGCGTTCCCCCGGCGTGTTCTACGCCTCCACCAAGGACCGCACCGGCAAGGACTTGTTCACCGCCACCATGAACCCCAACCGCGGCGCCTGGCTGGAATATGAGACCGACTCCTCCGACGTTTTCTATGTCCGCATCGACAAGAACCGCAAGCTGCCGGTCACCACCTTCCTGCGGGCGCTGGGCCTCGGTTCGGACGATCAGATCCGCCAGTTCTTCGGCGAGACCGAACCCAAGATCGTCGCCACGCTGGAAAAGGACATCACCCACAACACCGAAGAGGGCCTGCTGGAATGCTACCGCAAGCTGCGCCCGGGCGAACCCCCGACGGTGGAGAACTCCCGCAGCCACATCAACGCCCTCTTCTTTGACCCCCGCCGCTATGACCTGGCCCGCTTCGGCCGGTTCAAGATGAACAACAAGCTGGCGCTGGCCCGCCGCATTGCCGGCTACAAGGCCGCCGCCGACGTGGTCGCGCCCCTCACCGGCGAACTGCTGGTGGCCCGCGGCGAAAAGATCAGCCGGGAAAAGGCCCGGGAGATCGACGCCGCCGGCGTCAGCCGCGTCACCGTGATGGTGGAACGCAAGAACGAGGAAGCCGTGCCGGTGGTGGTCATCTCCAACGGCTGCGTGGACGCCCAGCCCTTCTTCAGCTTCGATGTGGAGGAGTGCGGCATCAACGAGCGCGCCTCCTTCGCCGAGATCCGCAAGATCCTTGACGCCACCTCCGACCCGGAGGAGCAGAAGGAACTGCTGCGCCGCAACCACGACCTGCTCATCAGCCGCACCGTCACGGTGGACGACATCTTTGCCTCGGTCAGCTACCTGATCGGCCTGGACCACGGCATCGGCTCCACCGATGAGATCGACCACCTGGGCAACCGCCGGGTGCGCAGCGTGGGCGAACTGCTGCAGAACCAGTTCCGCATCGGCTTTGCCCGCATGGAGCGTGTTGTGCGCGAGCGCATGACCCTGCAGAACCAGGAATCCGGCGAGATCACCCCCCAGAGCCTGGTCAACATCCGCCCGGTGGTCTCGGCCATCCGGGAGTTCATCGGCTCCAGCCCGCTGTCCCAGTTCATGGACCAGAACAACCCCCTGGCCGAACTGACCCACAAGCGCCGCCTGTCCGCCCTGGGCCCGGGCGGTCTGTCCCGTGACCGCGCCGGCTTCGAAGTCCGCGACGTTCACTACACCCACTACGGCCGCCTGTGCCCCATCGAGACCCCCGAAGGTTCCAACATCGGCCTGATCTCCTACCTGGCCTCCTTCGCCAAGATCAACAAGTACGGCTTCATCGAGGCGCCCTACCGCCGGGTGGACAAGGACACCGGCGTCGTCACCGACGAGGTCGTGTATATGCCCGCCGATGTGGAGGACGAGTACATCGTCGCCCAGGCCAACGAAAAGCTGGACGAGGAAGGCCGGTTCGTCCGTCCCCGCGTCTCCTGCCGCCACCGCAACGACATCCAGGAATTCCCCCGCGAGATGGTCGATTTCATGGACGTTTCGCCGCGGATGATGGTGTCGGTGGCCACGGCGTCCATCCCCTTCCTGGAAAATGACGACTGCAACCGCGCCCTGATGGGCTCCAACATGCAGCGCCAGGCCGTGCCCCTCATGGTCACCCAGCAGCCCATCGTGGCCACCGGCATGGAATACAAGGCGGCCACCGACTCCGGCGTCTGCGTGCTGGCGGCCCATGCCGGCACCGTCGAGGCGGTCAGCGCCGACAAGATCGTCGTTCGCTGCGAGGATGGCTCGGCGGACACCTATGAGCTCATCAAGTTCATGCGCTCCAACCAGGGCACCTGCGTCAACCAGCGCCCCATCGTCCAGGTGGGCGACCATATCGAAGCCGGCGAGGTCATTGCCGACGGCCCGGCCACCAAGAACGGCGAGATCAGCCTGGGCAAGAACGCCCTTGTGGGCTTCATGACCTGGGAAGGCTACAACTACGAGGACGCCGTCCTGCTCAACGAAAAGCTGGTGCGGGAGGACGTATACACCTCCATCCACATCGAGGAGCATGAGTCCGAAGCCCGCGAGACCAAGCTCGGACCCGAGGAGATCACCCGCGACATCCCCAACGTGGCGGATGATTCGCTGGCCAACCTGGACGAGCGCGGCATCATCCGGGTGGGCGCCGAGGTCAAGACCGGCGACATCCTGGTGGGCAAGGTCACCCCGAAGGGCGAGACCGAGCTCACCGCCGAGGAGCGGCTGCTGCGCGCCATCTTCGGCGAAAAGGCCCGCGAGGTGCGCGACACCTCGCTGCGCGTGCCCCACGGCGAATACGGCATCGTGGTGGACGTGAAGGTCTTCACCCCCGAAAACAGCGACGAGCTCCAGCCCGGCGTGCGCATGTGCGTGCGGGTCTACATCGCCCAGAAGCGCAAGATCAGCGTGGGCGACAAGATGGCCGGCCGTCACGGCAACAAGGGCGTTGTCTCCCGCATTCTGCCGCAGGAGGATATGCCCTTCCTGCCCGACGGCACCCCGCTGGACATCGTGCTGAACCCCCTGGGCGTGCCTTCCCGTATGAACATCGGGCAGGTGCTGGAAGTCAACCTGGGCTATGTGGCCAAGGCGCTGGGCTGGAAGGTCCAGACCCCCGTCTTTGACGGCGCCCACGAAAGCGACCTGCGGGACTGCTTTGCCGACGCCCGCGCCAAGTGGCACGGCGAGAACGCCCCCGAGTACCCCACCAAGCTGGACCGCCTGATGGGGGAGAAGGGCCATATCATCGACTTCAGCAAGATCGACCTGACCGACGACGGCAAGACCACCGTCTACGACGGCCGCACCGGCGAGAAGTTCCCCTCCAAGGTCACCGTCGGGTATATGTACTACCTCAAGCTGCATCACCTGGTGGACGACAAGATCCACGCCCGCTCCACCGGCCCCTACAGCCTGGTCACCCAGCAGCCTCTGGGCGGCAAGGCCCAGTTCGGCGGCCAGCGCTTCGGCGAAATGGAAGTCTGGGCGCTGGAAGCCTACGGCGCCGCCTACACCCTGCAGGAGATCCTGACTGTCAAGTCCGACGACGTGGTGGGCCGTGTCAAGACCTACGAGGCCATCGTCAAGGGCGAGGACATCCCCAAGCCCGGCATCCCTGAGAGCTTCCGCGTCATGCTCAAGGAACTGCAGAGCCTGGGCCTCAACATCGTCGTGCAGGACAAGGAAGGCAACGAGGTGGACATCCGCCAGGAATACGACGACGAGGACGCCGGTTTCGAGGGCAACGAGATGCCCGGCGAGAACGTGCTGCTGGAAAGCGAATTGCAGGATGACTACAGCGTTCAGGACGCCGACGACGGCTTTGACGGCGACGCGGACGAGGACGCCGAGCCCGACGCCGAAGCCCTGGCTGACATCGAGAACGGGGACGTGTTCGACGATGAATAAGCCGCACCGCCTGCTATACTTGAGTGAATGAGAGGGTTCGCTGAATGGATAATAAAGAGTTCGATTCGATCAAGATTGGCCTTGCGTCGCCGGATCAGATCCGTGCCTGGAGCTACGGCGAGGTCAAAAAACCCGAGACCATCAACTACCGCACCCTGAAGCCGGAACGCGACGGCCTGTTCTGCGAGCGCATTTTTGGACCCACCAAGGACTGGGAGTGCCACTGCGGCAAGTACAAGCGCATCCGCTACAAGGGCAAGATCTGCGACAAGTGCGGGGTGGAAGTCACCCGCGCCAAGGTCCGCCGCGAGCGGATGGGCCATATCGAGCTGGCCGCGCCGGTCTCCCACATCTGGTACTTCAAGGGCATCCCCAGCCGCATCGGCCTGATGCTGGACATCGGCCCCCGCCAGCTGGACAAGGTGCTGTACTTTGCCAACTACATCGTCACCGACCCCGGCTTCACCCCGCTGGAGAAAAAGCAGCTGCTGACCGAGCGGGAATACAAGGAGATGCGCGAAAAGTACGAGGACACCTTCGAAGCCGGCATGGGCGCCGAGGCGATCCAGAAGCTGCTGGCCGAGATCGACCTGGATCAGCTGTCCAACGAGCTGCATGAGGAACTGGAAAAGGCCAACGGCCAGAAGCGCGTCCGCCTGCTCAAGCGGCTGGAATGCGTCGATGCTTTCCGCCTGTCCGGCCAGCGCCCCGAGTGGATGATCCTCACGGTGGTGCCGGTCATTCCACCGGATATCCGCCCCATGGTCCAGCTGGACGGCGGCCGCTTTGCCACCTCCGACCTGAACGACCTGTACCGCCGGGTCATCAACCGCAACAACCGCCTCAAGCGTCTGCTGGAACTGGGTGCGCCGGACATCATCGTGCGCAACGAAAAGCGGATGCTGCAGGAAGCGGTGGACGCCCTGATCGACAACGGCCGCCGCGGCCGCCCGGTCACCGGCCCCAACAACCGCGCCCTCAAGAGCTTGTCCGACATGCTCAAGGGCAAGCAGGGCCGCTTCCGCCAGAACCTGCTGGGCAAGCGCGTGGACTATTCCGGCCGTTCGGTCATCGTCGTCGGCCCCGAGCTGAAGATGTACCAGTGCGGTCTGCCCAAGGAGATGGCCCTCGAACTGTTCAAGCCTTTCGTCATGAAGGACCTGGTGGAAAAGGGCATCGCCTCCAACATCAAGGCCGCCCGCAAAAAGGTGGAGCATTCCTCCCCCGAAGTGTGGGATTCGCTGGAAACCGTGATCAAGGGCCACCCGGTGCTGCTCAACCGCGCCCCGACCCTGCACCGCCTGGGCATCCAGGCCTTCGAGCCGGTGCTGGTGGAAGGCCGCGCCATCAAGCTGCACCCGCTGGTCTGCACCCCCTTCAACGCCGACTTTGACGGCGACCAGATGGCCGTCCATCTGCCGCTGTCCACCGAGGCCCGCCGCGAAGCCAAGATGCTGATGCTGGCCTCCGGCAACCTGCTTAAGCCCTCCGACGGCGAGCCGGTCACCGTGCCCACCCAGGATATGATCCTGGGCTCCTACTACCTGACCATGGTCAACCCGGAGGACCCGGGCCACGACAAGGTCTTCCGGGACGAGGCTGAGGCCCTCATGGCCTATGCCGAGCATGTGGTCACCCTGCAGGCGCCCATCAAGGTGCGCCGCACCATGACCTTCAACGGGGTGGAGGAGAGTGCGCTTGTCAGCACCACCGTCGGCAAGATCATCTTCAACACCCCGATCCCCCAGGACCTGGGGTATGTGGACCGCACCGACCCTGTCCACAAATTTGACTACGAGGTGGATTTCCAGGTCAGCAAGAAGAAGCTGCCGGACATCATCAGCCGCTGCCTGACCAAGCACGGCACCAAGCGCTGCGCCATCATGCTGGACGCCATCAAGGCCCAGGGTTACAAGTACTCCACCCTGTCCGCCATCACGGTGGCCGTGCCCGACGCCATCATCCCCGAGGAAAAGCCTGCCATCCTGGCCGCGGCCGACAAGAAAGTCGGCGAGGTCATGGCCAACTTCAACGCCGGCTTCCTCTCGGACAGCGAGCGGTATGAGCATACCGTCCAGATCTGGCAGGAGGCCACCGAGGAAGTCTCCAGCGCCCTGTCCACCAACCTGAAGCAGAACCACCAGCGCAACCCCATCTATATGATGTCCGACTCCGGCGCCCGCGGCTCGATGGACCAGATCAAGCAGCTGGCCGGCATGCGCGGCCTGCTGGCCAACACCGCCGGCAAAACGCTGGAAATGCCCATCCGCGCCAACTACCGCGAAGGTCTGAACATCCTGGAATACTTCATCTCCAGCCGGGGCGCCCGGAAGGGTCTGACCGATACTGCCCTGCGCACCGCCGACTCGGGCTACCTGACCCGCCGTCTGGTGGATGTCTCCCAGGAGGTCATCATCCGCGAGGAGGACTGCCACGCCACCGAGGGCATCATGGTCAGCGAGATCAGCGAGGGCAACGCCTCCATCGAGAGCTTTGCCGAGCGCCTGATCGGCCGCTATGCCCTGCATGACGTGGTCGATCCGGCCACCGGCGAGCTGCTTGTCTCCAAGGACAAGATGATGGATATGTTCGACGCCGAAAAGATCGAAAAGGCCGGCATCACCCAGCTGGAGATCCGCAGCGTCATGACCTGCCGCGCCCATGTGGGCGTCTGCGCCCGGTGCTACGGCTCCAACATGTCCAACGGCCAGTGCGTCAAGGTGGGCGAATCGGTGGGTATCATCGCCGCCCAGTCCATCGGCGAGCCCGGCACCCAGCTGACCATGCGTACCTTCCACACCGGCGGCATCGCCTCGGCTGAAGACATCACCCAGGGTCTTCCCCGGGTTGAGGAACTGTTCGAGAGCCGCCGCCCCAAAGCCATGGCCATCATGTCCGAGATCGGCGGCACCGTCCACATCGACGATACCAAGAAGACCCGCCATGTGGAGGTCCTGGGTACCGACGACAACGGCGCCCCGACCACCAAGAGCTACATCATCCCCTTCGGCCAGCGGCTGAAGGTGATGGAGGGCGACGTGATCGAGAAGGGCGCGCTGCTCACCGAGGGCCACGCCTACCCGCAGGACATCCTGGCCGTCAAGGGCCGCATCGCCACCCAGAACTACCTCATCAGCGAGGTGCAGAAGGTCTACCGCCTGCAGGGCGTGGAGATCAACGACAAGCACATCGAGGTCATCGTCCGCCAGATGATGCGCAAGGTCCGCATCGAGGATGCCGGCTCCAGCGATTTCATCGTCGGCAGCGTGGTCAACCGCCGCGACGTGATGATCGAGAACGAGGCGCTCCAGGCCCGCATCGACGCGGGCGAGGAGGGGGTCAAGCTGGTGCAGGCCAGCCAGGTGCTGCTGGGCATCACCAAGTCCAGCCTGGCCACCGACAGTTTCCTGTCCGCCGCCTCCTTCCAGGAGACCACCCGCGTTCTCACCGAAGCCGCCATCAAGGGCAAGACCGACCCGCTGGCCGGCCTGAAGGAGAACGTCATCATCGGCAAGCTGATCCCCGCCGGCACCGGTCTGCCGGAAGTGGAGGAGGAGCTGGTCCGCGCCGAAGCCGAGCGGGACTCCGAAGGCACCGCCTACGACCACGCGGAATAACCTGCCCCGCACAACCTGAATAACCCGCCAACCGCCCCGAAGCCCCGCTTCGGGGCGGTTTTTACAAGAAAGAAGGAGCTTTTTCTACAATGTGTCGCTTCCCATTACTCACTTTTGCGTGATATACTATACGTAGTTATTTCCTTTTATGCAAGAGGTGCGCAAATAAAACAATCCCTGTTGCGAGAACCCTCATAAGAATTTATAGAGAAAGGAAAATTGACATGAAAACAGAAGAAAAGAGTCCACAGAAATTGACGTGTACATTGGAAAAGTCCAAAGTCGGAGTTGTAGCTGTTTTGCTTGTAATGGCTATAGCTTTTGTAGTACTTATCTTTTATATGCGCGGCTCCTCTGTGGTTGAGTCAGAGGTCATTAGCGAGTCGAGTTTGCAAGATATTATTAATGTGAGTGAGCTTTCCACATTTACTGCTGTCTATAATGGAATAGCAGAGGTGAAAAATGAAAAGAATGAGAAACAAACAGATTATTATGTATCGTACGAAGCAAAAGTAAAAGCCGGAATCGATTTTAGTAAGGTGAGCATTGAGTGCGACGATAAGAATAAGAGCATTAAAATTACAGTACCCGACGTGTACATCACGGACATATCGGTAGATATTGCATCGCTGGATTACATTTTCTTGAATGAAAAGGCAAATAGGACTGCGGTTTCTGAACAGGCCCTGAAAGCATGTGAACAGGATGTGGAAGAAGAGAGTCAACAGCAACAGGCGATTATTGATTTGGCGCAGGAAAATGCACGGAATGTGCTGAAGGCATTGGTTCTTCCGTTTGTGGAGCAAAATTCCCCGGACTATGCGATAGAAATTCTTTGAGAGGAAGTGCAGATATGAAAAAGACAATAGCCGCAGCTTTTGCAGTTGTTGCGTTGACTTTTACGGCGTGCGGCGCCCAACCCAAACCAAACATGCAACTGGAACTATCACAAATGAAGGCGATTTGTGAATTATCCGTGATGGAATGTTATTACCATAATGTTGCAAAATATTCTGAAGAGGATGCTCAAAAGTTTTTGTGGTGGTCTATGACAAGAAGTTTTGGATCGAGTACAGTGGCGTGGTAAGCCTTGGCGTAGATATATCGCAAGTTGATTTTGAACTCAATGGCGATGAAGTTATTATAACTTTGCCTCCGGCCAAGGTACTGGACTGTGATGTGGACTCGGATTCTCTGACAGAAGATTCTTATATTGTGGATGCGAAGTCAGCCAAGATTGATGCGGCTGACGAGACGACAGCTTTCAGTGAGGCCCAGGAGAAACTAGAAAAGAGCGCGGCAGCAGATACTACGCTGCTCACAGAGGCACAGCAGCGCACGAAAACACTGTTGGAAGATTATGTCAACAATATTGGAAAAGCGGCAGGGCGTACATATACAATAAAGTGGAACTACTTAGAAGGTGCTTACGAAGAACAAGAAGAAACATTGGAAATTGACGAAGCAACAACTTCTGAATGAGTCTGTAAAATTGGTGCTCGACTCGCTAAGGCCGCCAAATCCCATGCTGGGGGGCGGTCTTAGTTTTCCTGTACAACACCCGGACCGGCGGCGGAAGCGGCAGCATGATCTTGGGGAATGACCTGGCAAGACATTTGTTTTATCCGCCCCGTCGGTGTATAATACTATCTGTACGGCCGAACGGCGGCCGGCATGTCATACAAAAAGGAGGCAGCACGATGCCCGAAACACTCAAAGAACGCACCGCCATCGACAAGCAGTTCACCTGGGACCTCTCCCGTCTGTTTGCCGACGACGCGGCCTGGGAACAGGCCCTCACCGAACTGGACGGCCTGGTGGCCGGGGTGGCCGCCTTCGCCGGCCGGCTGACCGACGCACCCGCCATCCTGCAATATCTGGAAGCCTCCACGGCGCTGTCCCGCAAGCTGTCCGACCTGTACTGCTACGCTTCCATGCGCCACAGCGAGGACACCCGCGCCGAAGCAGCCCAGAGCATGTACGCACGCATCTCGGCCAGGTATGCCGCGGCGGTGACCGCTCTTTCCTTTGCCGAGCCGGAGATTCTCGCCCTGCCGGAAGAGACGCTGCGCGCCATCACCGCCGACGAGCGGCTGGCCGGCTACCGCTTCCTGCTGGAGGACCTGCTGCGCCGCAAGCCCCACACCCTCACCGCGCCGGAGGAAAAACTGCTGGCCAGCTTCAGCGAGGTGGCCGGCGCCCCCGCCGAGATCGCGGACAGCCTGCAGGACGCCGACCTGGTCTTCGACCCGGCTGCGGACGGCACGGGGGAGAGCCATGAGGTCACCGGCTCCAACTATATCCTGCTGCAGACCTCTCCGGACCGCACCCTGCGGGAAAATTCCTTCCGCAGCTTTTACAAGGGCTACCGCCAGCACATCAACACCTTCGCCGCCACCTACGCCGGCGCCGTGAAGGCCGCCACCGCCGAAGCCGCGGCCCGGCATTACCCCTCCTCCCGCGCTATGGCCATGGCCGGGGAAAACATCCCCGAGTCTGTCTATGACAGCCTGGTCGCCTCGGTGCGGGCCCACCTGCCGGTGATGTACCGGTATGTGGCGCTGCGCAAGCGGCTGCTGGGGCTGGACGAGCTGCACTATTACGATGCGTACGCCCCGCTGACCGGCGAGAGCACCGCCCGCTATACCTATGACCAGGCCAAGGAGATGGTGCTGGAGGCGGTGGCCCCGCTGGGCGAGGCGTATGGCCGGGAGGTCCGCCGCGGGCTGGACACCCGCTGGGTGGATGTGTACCCCAACAAGGGCAAGAGCGGCGGCGCCTACTCCACCGGCACCTATGACTCCGAACCCTATATCCTCATGAACTTCACCGGCACACTGGACAGCGTCTCCACCCTGGCCCACGAGATGGGGCACAGCATGCACAGCCTGCTGGCCAACCGGCACCAGCCGCCCCAGTACGCCGGCTACACCCTCTTTGTGGCCGAGGTGGCCTCCACCGTCAACGAGAACCTGATGATCGAACAGCTGCTCAAAAAGGAGCAGGACCCCGCCGCCCGGCTGGGGCTGCTGAACCAGTACCTGGAAAACTTCAAGGGCACGGTGTTCCGCCAGACCATGTTCGCCGAGTTCGAGCGGGAAGCCCACGCCATGCGGGAGCGGGGCGAGGCGCTGAGCCCCGCCGCCCTCAACGGGCTGTACGGCCGGCTGGTGAAGGACTATTTCGGCCCCGAACTGGCCGAGGATGAGGAGTACGCGCTGGAATGGGCCCGCATCCCGCACTTCTACCGCCCGTTCTACGTCTACAAGTACGCCACCGGCTATTCCACCGCCGTGGCCCTGTCCGAAGCGATCCTGAGCGAAGGGGAGCCGGCGGTGCGGCGGTATCTGGAATTCCTGTCCATGGGCGGCAGCGCCTACCCGCTGGACGAGCTGCGCCACGCCGGCGTGGACCTGACCACCCCGGCCCCCGTGGACGCCGCGCTGGACAAGTTCGCCCGCCTGCTGACCGACGCCGAGGACTGCGCCGCCCGCCTGGGCCGGTGAGGGAAGTTTCCCACTGATTTTACGCAGTTTTTTCCCAAAGAGGCTTGACATTCCACCCGCCATGCCTTACAATAACAATTGCGTGACTTAAAGGGGATAGTGTGGCCTTTTGGCCCGCAGCCCCCCGCAGCCGGCGCAAAAAAATACTGATGAAAGGAGAAAAGAAATGCCTACTTTTAACCAGCTCGTGCGCAAAGGCCGTGAGGTCCTGGTCACCAAGAGCACCGCGCCTGCCCTTCAGAAGAGCTACAACTCCCAGAAGAAGCAGTACACCACCATGAACAGCCCGCAGAAGCGCGGCGTCTGCACCGCGGTCCGTACCATGACCCCGAAGAAGCCGAACTCTGCTCTGCGTAAAGTTGCCCGTGTCCGCCTCACGAATGGTATCGAGGTCACCTCGTACATTCCTGGCATCGGCCATAACCTGCAAGAGCACAGCGTCGTTCTGATCCGCGGCGGCCGTGTCAAGGACCTGCCCGGTGTGCGTTACCACATCATCCGCGGCACCCTGGATACCCAGGGCGTTGCGAACCGTAACCAGGCTCGCAGCAAGTACGGCGCGAAGCGCCCCAAGGCCGGTGCCAAGAAGTAAGGAAACATCTTTTCGCCATAATGCAAGGATCAGCAATGATTCTTCTTGTGGCCTTACGGGAGTTTCTATGCTTTCGAGTACCGATGATATCATTATGTGAAGGAGGGAAGAAAGATGCCCAGAAGAGGTAATATCGCAAAACGCGAAGTTCTGGCTGATCCTATTTACAATTCCAAGATCGTCACCCGCCTGGTCAACTCGATCATGCTGGATGGCAAGAAGGGCGTTGCGCAGAAGATCGTGTACGAAGCCTTCGACATCGTGAAGGAAAAGACCGGCAACGATCCGCTTGAAATGTTCGAGAAGGCGATGGAGAACATCATGCCCAGCCTCGAAGTCAAGGCCCGCCGCGTCGGCGGCTCCACCTACCAGGTCCCCCTGGAGGTCAGCCCCGCCCGCCGCGAGACCCTCGGTCTGCGCTGGCTGACTCTGTACAGCCGCAACCGTGGTGAAAAGACCATGTCTCAGCGCCTGGCCGCCGAGATCATCGACGCCACCAACAACGTCGGCGGCGCGGTCAAGAAGCGTGAGGACACGCACAAGATGGCCGAGGCCAACAAGGCTTTCGCCCACTACCGTTATTGATCCCGTTTGCGTAACCTAGGAGGTTAAAGCCATGGCAACGCCGAGAGACGTTTCTCTGCAAATGACCAGAAATATCGGTATCATGGCGCACATCGACGCAGGTAAGACCACCACCACCGAGCGTATCCTCTACTACACCGGCATCAACCACAAGATCGGTGAAGTGCATGACGGCGCTGCTACGATGGACTGGATGGAACAGGAGCAGGAGCGTGGTATCACCATCACCTCCGCCGCTACCACCTGCTACTGGAGCCATACCGAGACCCAGCACGATCCGGCTCAGTTCAAAAAGAACCGGCATCGTATCAACATCATCGACACCCCGGGCCACGTGGACTTCACCGTTGAAGTGCAGCGCAGCCTGCGCGTGCTGGACGGTTCCGTGACCGTTCTGGCCGCCAAAGGCGGTGTCGAGCCTCAGTCCGAGACCGTGTGGCGTCAGGCGGACGAGTACAAGGTCCCCCGTATGGTGTACGTCAACAAGATGGACACCATGGGCGCCGACTTCTTCCGCTGCGTGCAGATGCTGCACGACCGCCTGCATGCCAACGGCGTGCCCATCCAGCTGCCTGTCGGCCAGGAAGATACCTTCAAGGGCATCGTTGACCTGATCGACATGAAGGCCGACATCTACTACGATGACATGGGCAACGATGTCCGTGTGGAAGAGATTCCCGAGGACATGAAGGAACAGGCGCAGGAGTATCACGACAAGCTGATCGAGGCTGTGGCCGAGACCGACGAAGAGCTGATGATGAAGTATTTGGAAGGCGAAGAGCTGACCAAAGAAGAGATCAAGGCTGCGCTGCGCAAGGCCACCATCTCCAACGAGATCGTGCCTGTCGTCTGCGGTTCCTCCTACAAGAACCGCGGCGTGCAGAAGCTGCTGGACGCCATCGTCGATTATATGCCGGCTCCCACCGACGTTCCCGCCATCAAGGGCACCAACCCGGACACCGGCGAGGAGGAGGAGCGCGAGTCCAGCGACAACGCGCCCTTCGCCGCCCTGGCGTTCAAGATCATGACCGACCCCTATGTGGGCAAGCTCTGCTTCTTCCGTGTCTACTCCGGCACCGTTGAAGCCGGCACCACTGTCTACAACTCGGTCAAGGATCAGGACGAGCGCATCGGCCGTATCCTGCAGATGCACGCCAACAACCGGAAGGACATTGATGTCTGCTACGCCGGCGACATCGCCGCGGCGGTGGGCCTGAAGAACACCACCACCGGCGATACCCTGTGCGATGAAAAGCACCCCATCATCCTCGAGAGCATGAACTTCCCCGAGCCGGTCATCCGTGTGGCCATCGAGCCCAAGACCAAGGCCGGCTCCGAGAAGATGGGCATTGCGCTGGCCAAGCTGGCTGAAGAGGACCCGACCTTCCGCACCTGGACCGACGAAGAGACCGGCCAGACCATCATCGCCGGCATGGGCGAGCTCCACCTGGAAATCATCGTGGACCGTCTGCTGCGTGAGTTCAAGGTCGAAGCCAACGTCGGCGCGCCCCAGGTTGCCTACCGCGAGACCATTCGCAAGGAAGCCAACCAGGAAACCAAGTACGCCCGCCAGTCCGGCGGCAAGGGCCAGTACGGTCATGTCAAGATCAAGCTGGAACCCAACCCCGGCAAGGGCTACGAGTTCGTCAACGGCATCGTTGGCGGCGCGATCCCGAAGGAATATATCCCCGCTGTCGACCAGGGCATCCAGGGCGCCATGAAGGCCGGCGTGCTGGCCGGCTACCCGGTCGTGGACTGCAAGGTCACCCTGTGGGACGGCTCCTACCATGAAGTTGACTCTTCCGAAATGGCTTTCTCCATCGCCGGTTCCATGGCGTTCAAGGAAGCGATGAAGAAGTGCGACCCCGTCATCATGGAGCCCATCATGAAGGTGGACGTTATCGTTCCGGACGAGTATATGGGCAACGTCATCGGCGACCTGAACAGCCGCCGTGGCCAGATCCAGAACCAGGAGTCCCAGGACGGCACCGCCCGGGTGACCGCCCAGGTCCCGCTGAGCGAGATGTTCGGTTACGCCACCGACCTGCGCAGCAAGACCCAGGGCCGCGGCCAGTACTCCATGGAGCCTGCCGATTACCAGCAGGTGCCCAAGAGCGTGGCCGACAAGATCATGACCGAGCGTGCGAAGAACTGATCCTTCTCGCTTCGTAAAGGTTGTGTCAAGGCGGAACTTTCACGCAATAGTGCTTGATTTTTTCCGCACAATCTAGTATGATAGCCTTATAACAGGCATCACCATGTCTTATACAAAGGAGGAAACTTCCAATGGCTGAAAAGGAAAAATTTGACCGCTCGCTTGAGCATGTCAACATTGGTACCATCGGTCACGTTGACCACGGCAAGACCACTCTGACGGCTGCCATCACCAAGGTTCTGGCCCTGAAGGGCGATGCGGACTTCATGGATTACTCCAGCATCGACAAGGCCCCCGAAGAGAAGGCTCGTGGCATCACGATCAACACCGCTCACGTTGAGTATCACACCGCGAAGCGTCACTACGCTCACGTTGACTGCCCCGGCCACGCCGACTATATCAAGAATATGATCACCGGCGCTGCGCAGATGGACGGCGCGATCCTGGTCGTGGCCGCCACCGACGGTCCCATGCCCCAGACCCGTGAGCACATCCTGCTCGCCCGTCAGGTCGGCGTGCCCAAGATCGTTGTCTTCATGAACAAGTGCGACATGGTCGATGATGACGAGCTGCTCGACCTGGTCGAGATGGAGATCCGTGAGCTGCTGAGCAGCCAGGACTTCGACGGCGACAATGCTCCCGTCATCCGTGGCTCCGCTCTGAAGGCTCTGGAGAGCACCTCCACCGATCCCGAAGCTCCCGAGTACAAGTGCATTTGGGAACTGATGGACGCTGTTGACAGCTACATCCCGACCCCGGACCGCGCTGCGGACAAGCCCTTCCTGATGCCTGTTGAGGACGTCATGACCATCTCCGGCCGCGGCACCGTTGCCACCGGCCGTGTGGAGCGTGGTACCGCCCATGTCGGCGACCAGATGGAAATCGTCGGCCTGAAGGAAGAGAAGCTGACCACCACCATCACCGGCCTGGAAATGTTCCGCAAGAGCCTGGAGTACGCTCAGGCTGGCGACAACATCGGCGCCCTGCTGCGTGGTATCGACCGTGATCAGATCGAGCGCGGCCAGGTTCTGGCTGTGCCCGGCTCTGTGCATCCCCACACCACCTTCGACGGCCATGTGTACGTTCTGAAGAAGGATGAAGGCGGCCGGCACACCCCGTTCTTCAACAACTATCGTCCTCAGTTCTACTTCCGCACCACCGACGTTACCGGCATCATCACCCTGCCCGAGGGCACCGAGATGTGCATGCCCGGCGACAACGTCGATATGCATGTTGAGCTGATCACCCCGGTTGCCATGGAAGAGGGCATGCGCTTCGCTATCCGCGAAGGCGGCCACACCGTCGGCTCCGGCGTTGTCTCCAAGATCGAGAAGTAAGTTTCTCGTCTGAAACAGACAAACCATCAGGGCTCCTGCCTTCGGGCAGGGGCCCTTTTTGGCAGCACCGAACAAAGAAGATCCGGCAGGCGGAGCATTCCGTGCCGGATGAAAAGGAGCGTTGTGCGATGAAACACGGCAGACCCACCCGGCTCTATAACGTGCTGTTTCCCATCTGGTTCCTGATGTACCTGTATCCTTCCTGGCTGCCGCTGGCCGTGCTGGCCTTCAACTTTGCCTTCGACAGCCTGGTGCTGGTGCTGGCGGCCCGCTGGCAGAAGCTCACCGGCATCCGGCGGCTTTGGCGGCAGACCATCCTGAAGGTCTGGCTGCTGGGCTTTGCGGCGGACATCCTGGGCGCCCTGCTGAATCTGGCCGTCTATTTTGGTGTGACGGCGCTGGCCGGGCTGGGCGGCGTATGGGCCGAAGCGCTGTACGGTTTCTGGCACCCGCTGAACTTCCCCGGGGCGACTGTGTTTGCCATCCCCGGCGCGGCGCTGGCCGGCTGGCTGATCTATCGGCTGGACCGGCGCTTTGCCTTCCGCCGCACCGGCCTGCCGGCGCAGACGGCGGACCGGCTGTGCCTGGCGCTGGCGATCGCCACCACCCCCTACACCATGCTGATCCCGCTTTATGCCTGGTAACACGCTTGTGGCGCCTGCGTTTGGCCCGGAGCGGTGTCCGTCCTCCGCCGGTTTTGCGCTGTAGGCGGCCGGGCCATATGTTGCGATATTGGACAAATCGTGGTATAATAAACCGATAACAGTATGGTATCGTGTGTGAAGGGAAAGGAGAGTTCCATGCAGCAGGAAACCGTCATCGTTCTCGATTTCGGCGGCCAGTATAACCAACTCATCGCCCGCCGTGTCCGGGAATGCAACGTCTATTGCGAGATTTATTCCTACAAAACCGACCTGGCAAAGATCAAGGCCAGGAACCCCAAGGGCATCATCTTCACCGGCGGCCCCAACAGCGCCTACCTGCCCGATTCCCCCACCATCGACCCGGAAATCTACACCTGGGGCGTACCGATCCTGGGCATCTGCTACGGCAGCCAGCTGATGATGCACATGCTGGGCGGCCATGTCTGCAAGGCGCCCGAGCGGGAGTACGGCAAGACCCTGGTGGACCTGGATACGGCCAGCCCGCTGTTCACCGACCTGCCGGATCAGAATGTCTGCTGGATGAGCCACAACGACTACATCGAGCAGGCGGCCCCCGGCTTTGAGATCGTGGCCCACACCCCCAACTGCCCGGTGGCGGCCGCCCAGGATCCGTCCCGCGGCCTGTACTGCGTCCAGTTCCATCCCGAAGTCCTGCACACCGAAAACGGGACCCGCATTCTGCACAACTTCGTCTACAAGGTCTGCGGCTGCGCCGGTACCTGGAAGATGGATTCCTTCGTGGAGCAGGCGGTGCAGGCCCTGCGCGCCAAGATCGGCAATGGCAAGGTGCTCTGCGCACTGTCCGGCGGCGTGGACTCCAGCGTCTGCGCGGCCATGCTGGCCAAGGCGGTCGGCAAGCAGCTGACTTGCGTCTTTGTGGACCACGGCCTGCTGCGCAAGAATGAGAGGGAAGAGGTCTGCCGTGTCTTTGGCGAGGGCGGCGGATTTGACATCAACTTTGTCTGCGTGGACGCCCGCCAGCGTTTCTATGACAAGCTGGCCGGCAAGACCGAGCCGGAAGCCAAGCGCAAGATCATTGGCGAGGAGTTCATCCGCGTTTTTGAGGAGGAAGCCAAAAAGATCGGCGCGGTGGATTTCCTGGCGCAGGGGACCATCTACCCCGACGTGGTGGAAAGCGGCCTGGGCGGCGAATCGGCCACCATCAAGAGCCACCACAATGTGGGCGGCCTGCCCGACTATGTGGACTTCAAGGAGATCGTGGAGCCGCTGCGCGACCTGTTCAAGGACGAGGTCCGCCAGGCCGGCCGGGAACTGGGGCTGCCCGAATACCTGGTGGCCCGCCAGCCCTTCCCGGGGCCGGGGCTTGCCATCCGGATCATCGGCGCGGTGACCCCCGAAAAGGTCGCCATCGTGCAGGACGCCGACGCCATCTGGCGCGAGGAGGTGGACAAGCTGCCCGCCGAAAAGCGCCCCAGCCAGTATTTCGCGGCCCTCACCAACATGCAGAGCGTGGGCGTGATGGGCGACGAGCGCACCTATGACTACGCCATCGCGCTGCGCGCCGTCACCACCACCGACTTCATGACCGCCGAGGTGACCCTGCTGCCCACCGAGACCATCACCACCGCCGCCAACCGCATCGTCAACGAGGTCAAGCACATCAACCGCGTCCTCTTTGACTACACCACCAAGCCCCCGGCCACGATTGAGTTCGAATGATTTCAGAGGCCAGAAAAAGCCCGTGATTACTGGGTTTTCCAAGGCTTGATGCCCTCCGTGGCAACGATTTGGCAACAGTTTTCATTATTCCAAAGATAAAGAGCTACCTGATTTTTGAAAGTCAGGTAGCTCTTTTTTGCGTTTATTTTTCCGTTTTATTTTCTCTCTTTTCTCGGCGAGTTGCAATCCATGCATTTAATCCGATTTTACCAATAGTAAGTAAAACTATAGCTATTACAGGAGCTAAAAAAGAGGCAGAAGTTCCCAATACAGGGGCAAGCGCAATGGATATGCCGCCTACAACATAGCTTTGAACAACGCCAGATTCTTTTAAGATTGCGAGTCTGCTATCCTTGTATTTTTCATCTCCTGTCAAAAAGGCTTCTATTTCATCCAAAACTTTTTCAAAAAAGATAGAAGGATTCTTTTGTGTTCCAAAAGGAACATTCATAGGGATAGTTGCTGTTAACCATGTGTTCGCAACAACCTCATAATCATTTGTTTGTGAATATAACTGATTGATAATATTTTTTTGATATGTACTTAACGATTCAATCCAAGAATTTGGATCAACATTAAAGATTTCACTAATATCGTTCATTCTAACATCTCCTTGATATATTCGGCTGAAATAGCATGTGTTGTTTGATGTAAGGTTTGGGGGTCAATTCCTCCTATGCTGATTGAACCATTAACTTGTGGAGCGTAAGAGCCTATTAAAATCCCGGCAATAGCTCGTTTATCTGGTATGACAATAGGACTTCCGGATTGGCCCGGACGAGATTGGATGTTCAAAACAACGTTTTTAAGTTTTATACAACTTGATTCAATAAGTATTTTTGCTCCGATAGATGTATCTTGCTGAGTCAGAACCATTCTACCATGATCTGAATGAGGATATCCGAATACAGCTATAGACTCCCCTACTTGAAGTGAATCTGTAGAATCCAAAACAAAATTAGATTGTACAGTAGTAGAAACTTCTAAAATACAAACATCAGCAATAGGGTTGATTTCCTTAATTTTAGCAGGAATACACCGTATTGAGTTATTAGAGGTGTCTTGGTAATCCTGAATGGAATTTACCTTGTTCATTACAATAACTAAGCCGCTATCGTTGTTTCCAGTAACATGCGCCGCAGTAGCTAACAATCCACTTCTGTTAATGAAAAAAGCTGTTCCTAATAAAGTGACACCATTAGGAGTAACTCTACCGACGGGATGAACAACATAACTAATGTCTGTAAAGTACATTTTCCTCACTCCTTGTTTTTCTTAAATTCTTCCGCCAGCAAATCGCTGAGACCTTGGGAGGGGACAACCTTGTGCCAGCGGCCTGTAGTATCAAACTCCGGGTAGCGGTAACGCCAGCGGTCGTAGTCCTCTTTGCTGATCTCCCCCGACTTCAACTTGGCCGCCTGCTCTCCCCAGGCGCAGAGCATCTCATGGAGCCTTGCTGCGTCCTTGCCCTGGAACACATCCACCCGGAGATGTATCTCTCCGTCGCATTCGCAAATTTTCAGGCCATAGCGGTCTTCCAGGGTAAAGAGAGTGTGCATAAGCCCCACATAGGAGTCTATGTCCGGCACAGCCAGGGCATGGGGAGAAACCTCCAAAATCTGTGCCAGCGCAGCAGTTAGGTCTGCCTTGGGCGTCCGCGATCCGTTCTCGTATTGGGCAAGGCGAACATCAGCAGACTTCTCCGGGAAACCAAGCGCCATCCCAAGATATTTCTGCGTCATGCCCCGCAGGGTGCGGAAAAAGTGAATGCGTTCTCCAATCGCCATAACGGCCAACTCCCATCTGGATTCTTGATAAATTTAGCATAGCAGAAATGTTTAGGATAGTCAAGAGAACTCTAAACAAATTTATTTAATATTTTCCTGCAAACCGCTTGACTTTAACCGATATGCTTAGTATAATGAAGATGATATAAGCAAATAAGCTTAAGGAACAGAAATTTTACAAATTGGACGCCCTCAAAACGGCGAAAAAATGTCCGTTGTAAAGTGAGAGGGGGAATTTCAGACGAAGCAAAACTGAATGACCGTCCGACAGATACTTTCTCCGGGGAAGCAGGCGACGATATGAGCGTGCCAAGGAGAAGAACAAACGGCACAGCGCCGGGAAGGGTTGCCTGCCAGAGTCTGAAGGGTGAAACGGCAAACAAAAAAACGATCACGACAAGGAAAGGAAGGTATTTTTGTGTATGGCAGAAAAACAGTCGTTTATGCGAGTCGATGAAGTGGCGCAGGAATTGGGCGTTTCCAAGTCCTATGCTTACAAGATCGTACAGAAACTCAATGCGGAACTGAAAAGCCTCGGTTACTTGACCATATCCGGCAGAGTCAACCGAAAGTTCTTCTATGAGAAGCTGTGCTACGGCGAAAAGGAAAGGAGGGGTAACTGATGGCAGTCTATAAGGAAGAAAAGACCAACACCTGGCGGGCGGTCTACCGCTATACTGACTGGAATGGCGAGCGCAAACAGACCCAGAAGCGTGGCTTCAAGACCAAACGGGAGGCTCAGGCATGGGAGCGGGAGCAACTCAACAAATCCACTGCCGACCTGGACATGACCTTCAAGAGCTTCGTGGACCTCTATACGGCGGACATGAAAACCCGGCTCAAGGAAAACACCTGGGCCACCAAGGAGCATATCATCCGCACCAAGCTGCTGCCCTATTTCGGCAAACTAAAAATGTGTAAAATCACGGCTCAGCAGATCATCACCTGGCAGAATGAGATGATGAATCACAAGGACGAGCGGGGCAAGCCCTATTCGCCGGTTTATCTCAAGACCGTCCACAACCAACTCAGCGCCATCTTCAATCACGCGGTGCGGTATTACAATCTGCGGGAGAATCCCTGTAAAAAGGCCGGGAGCATGGGCAAAAAGAAAAACCGGGAGATGCTGTTCTGGACTAAGGATGAGTATCTGAAATTTTGCAGAGTCCATGATGGACAAGCCCCTCTCGTTCTATGCGTTTGAGATGCTCTATTGGTGCGGCATCCGGGAGGGGGAGCTTCTGGCTCTCACTCCGTCTGACTTCGATTTTGAGAAAGGCACCGTGTCCATCAATAAATCCTATCAGCGGCTGAACGGGCAGGATCTGATTACCACACCAAAAACGGAGAAAAGCAACCGCGTCATCACCATGCCGCAGTTTCTGGCAAATGAAATCCAGGACTATCTCAAAATGCTCTACGGCATCGGGCCGCATGATCGGATCTTCACTGTCACTAAGAGCTATCTCCATCGGGAGATGGAGCGGGGTGCGAAAGAGGCCGGGGTCAAGCGCATCCGAATCCACGACATCCGGCATAGCGCGGTATCGCTTTTGATTGATATGGGCTTCTCTGCCACGGCCATTGCCGACCGGGTGGGCCATGAGAGCATCGACATCACTTACAACTATGCGCACTTGTTTCCGTCCAAGCAGACGGAAATGGCGGATAAATTGAACATGGAAAGGGGCAATTAAAAATGTCGGCAAAGAATTTGGACAAGCACAACCGCTGGCGGAACAAAACGGTGGCTTTCCGAGTGTCTCCGCAGGAGGACGAGCAGCTTGAAATCTTCGTCAAGCTGTCCGGCCTGACGAAACAAGATTACATCACCCGGCGGCTGCTGGAAAAGGAGGTCGTGGTGCAGGGTAATCCCAGAGTCTATAAGGCCCTCCGGGACGAACTGGCCGCTGTGCTGGACGAGTTGCGGCGCATTGAGGCCGGACAGGGCGTGAACGATGAGCTGCTGGACACCATCCAGATGATCGCAACCATTATGAACGGGATGCAGGAGGACACTGTCTATGGGAATTGACGCAAAAGAAAAGACTGCCCGAAGCACATCTGTTGGCGCAGATGAGAGGCAGTCCATTCAAAAAGATTCTGACAACAGTATACCCGCTTCGGAGGCAAAACGCAACAGGGAAATGGATGATTTGGAGGAAATGTACCGCAGGATGCAGCGCATGGCTGACCCGCGCTATCTGCACACGCTCACCATGACCGAGCTGTTTCAGACCTCCTACAAAAGCCGCCCGCCCATCATTGAAAATCTGCTCCATTCGGGAGCATATCTTCTGGCGGGCGCGCCCAAGATCGGCAAGTCGTTTCTGGTGGCGCAGATCGCCTACCATGTCAGCACCGGGCAGGAGCTGTGGGGCTGCAAAGTCCATCAGGGAACCGTCCTTTACCTTGCGTTGGAGGATGACTTCCAGCGCATCCAGAACCGGATGTTTATGATGTATGGCGTGAACGACACGCCCAATTTGCACTTCGCCACCGCTGCCGGAAAAATCGGGAACGGTCTGGACGAGCAG
>ERZ1643247.76-NODE-76-length-132855-cov-32.440821_pt1 | contig 132855 bp, 95 predicted proteins | sample MGYA00579264_ERZ1643247 | MGnify/ENA primary metagenome ERZ1643247 (study PRJEB29033, sample SAMEA4952262) | chicken gut metagenome | biome: Broiler Chicken; feature: Gastrointestinal Tract; material: Caecum | place: Ireland | collected 2018 | study: Broiler... | reverse complement strand
AGCATTCGGCTGTTAACCGAAGTGTCGTCAGTTCGAGTCTGTCAGGGGCAGCCACAAAAAGGAACCGCTAAAGCGGTTCTTTTTTTGTGGCTGCCCCTGACAATTGGGGAGAACTGAAGTTCGGTGAGGTGGGCGGTGGCAGCAGCCGCGCCCGCCGAACTTTGCCCCGCAGGGGCAAGCCCTGTCAGGGGCAAGGGAAAGTAAACTGTGTGGAACCGCGAACCTCTCTTTTTTTGTGGCTGCCCCTGACCCGCTCTCGGGCAGACGTTCGTGCTCGGAGCGGAGCGGAGAGCTTTGCCCCGCAGGGGCAAGCCCTGTCAGGGGCAGCCATGATTGCAGACGAAAAGGATGCAAGACAAAAAACCATGAAAAACAATGCGTTTTTCATGGTTTTTTGCTGTTTAAGCGGCAAAAATGAGCGTTTTTGAAAAGCGGAGCAAAGATAAGATCTTATGGCTGCTTTTCTGTGAATGATCGAAAAAACAGGATTTGAACTGCCGACCTCTTCCATTTGTTTGAAATAATCTTAGAAAGTGTTATAATAGAAATCGTTAGGAATATTATCGGACATACGCAGACAGAAGAAACATTTTCTCGAAAGAACTTGTTTGTAGTAAAAGGCACTGCCGCTCACGGTGAAGAGAAAAAAAGATAAAGGAGCGAAAGAAAATGAGCGAAACAAAGATTTGCCCGCAATGCGGTGCGCGCAACGAGGGCTTGAATTTACAGGAAACGGACGGGTCATACGTCTGCTGTAAGTGCGAAGCCGTCATCGACACAAAGAAATACGGTACAAAAAACAACAAGGAGGCGGAACATGAAAAATAATAAAGAACTGATCAGCGAGATCCTCAAGGACATCAAGCACGATATGACGGACGAGGAGATCCTCGCATTGCTGGCGGGAAGTAAAATATCGGTGAATCCCGCAAAAGAGGCGAAGGAAAAAGTTTCGTTCGGGCAGCGCGCAGCGGACGCGATCGCAAAATTTGCAGGGAGCTGGGCGTTCATCGGCTCGTTCGTCGGAGTATTGCTGTTGTGGATGATCCTGAATATCTGCCTGGCGGCAAACGCCTTCGATCCCTACCCGTTTATTTTACTCAACCTTGTCTTATCCTGTGTGGCGGCGATACAGGCGCCCCTCATCATGATGAGCCAGAACCGTCAGGAGGAAAAAGACCGCCAAAGAGCGGAAAACGATTATAAAGTCAATCTCAAAACGGAGATACTGATCGAGGACTTGTACAAAAAAGTAAACCGCATTCTTGCGCGGCAGGATGCTATTTTGAAGCGTATTGAAGGGTGCGAAGAAATTCCCGTTGATAAAGCAAAACAAAAGAAGGACGAAGTAAAATGAAAACCACATTGCTGTTTATCCGTCACGGACAGAGCATGGCAAACGTGAGCGGAGTTTTTGCCGGGCAGCTTGATGTTTCCCTTTCAGAGTTAGGCAGAAAGCAGGCAGAGGAATTGAAAGAGTATCTGTTGAGCAAATATAAAATCGACGCCATTTATTCGAGCGATCTATCTCGCGCGTATGAAACTGCTTTACCGATCGCAATGGCGCTTGGACTTTCGATCCAAAAAGATTCGGCTCTTCGCGAAATCGACGGCGGCAAGTGGGAAGGTTTTTCGCAGGAGGAAATCGCCGCGCGCTATCCGCAGGATCACGCTGTCTGGCGCAATGATATAGGTCTCGCCCGCTGTACCGGAGGAGAATCTATGCTGGAAGTACAGCGCCGCGGCATTGCGGAAGCAGCACGGATCGCGAAAAGACATCCTGGACAGACGGTCTTGCTCGCAACACACGCTGGTTTTCTGCGTGCGATGCAATGCTATTGGCAGAAGCTGCCGCTGTCGGAGATGAAAGATATACAATGGGTCCCCAACGCTTCTGTAACGGAAGTACAATACGATGACGGCGTTTATGAACTCGTGCGGTTGGGCGAGGCATCATTTTTGAAAGGGGATGTCACACGCCTTACGAATATATAGTCGCTTCTGTTTGAAAGGGCAAGGTTATCTTGCCTTTTTTATTTAACATACACAGCCATTTGAAATAAATACCTGATCGGACGATTTTTGTGGATCGCTCCATCAGGTATTTACTGAAAATTTTCATTACAGCCGGCGGGCGATCTCTTCGCGCGACGGAAGATGTTCGATGGCACCGTGACCAAGCGTATTGAGCGCGCCCGTAACATTGCCATAGGCAAACGCCTCATCCAGCTTTTCCGCCGTCCATTGGGCGGGAGAAGTCCCGTCCAGCCGCGAAAGCACGCCGGCGAAGAAGGCGTCGCCCGCACCCGTCGTATCGACGGGCTTGACGTCGATTGCAGGGAGCGCGTGTCTCTTTCCACCGAAGCGCCATTCGCAGCCGTTCTTTCCGAACGTCACGCAGACGAGTTTTTCGGGGAAGCCCGAAACGTAATCCTCGCCGAAGATCGCAACTTCGTCCTCCGAAAATTTGACGATGTCGGCAAGGGCAATGATCTCACGGTAGACTTTTAAGGCCGCCCGCGTATTGCGGAAGATATCCGAACGGAAGTTGACGTCGAAACTGACGAGCTTTCCCGCCTCGCGGGCACGGCGCATAAGTTCAGCGGCATAGAGGCGCCCCGCCCGTTCGCTCAGCATCAGGGAGCCGACGTGGACGATGTGCGCCCGTCCGAGCAAGTCTTCGGGCACGGCGGGCAGATGATAGTCTGCGGTGTTCTTTCGGTAAAAGCAGAAGGAACGGTCGCCGTGTTCGTCGAGCGAGACAAAGGCGAGCGTTGTATTGCGGCGGGGATCGCGGCGAAGATACAGCTCTTTCAAGCCCTGCGCACGGGCAAACCGTTCGAGGAAGGTCCCCATAAGATCGTCGCCGACGCAGCCCACAAAGGCGCTCTCCGCCCCGAACTTTGCTGCGGCGCACGCCACGTTGAAGGGCGCGCCGCCCGCATTTTGTTCGTAGACCGTCTTGCCGCTCTGTACGCTGCCGGTCATATCACATAAAATTTCACCGATGCAAAGGATCATATCGTTCTCCTTTCTTTTTGTGCGTTGTCTTCCCTTTGACGGGGCGCACAAATCTTTTATGATAAGCCAGGTGTAATACATAACCACCCTCGTTTTTGTATTATCATTATACCATAACTTGTCTGTTTTCGCAAGGGGATACCGAAGGCGGACATGGGTAAGAAACGGAGTCAATCGAAAGGTTTGGCGGTGTATGAGCCGTGTCGATCACGGAACGGAATTTTGCAAAAGTTCGGTCACGCTCGATGAAGAAAAACTGAAAAAGGCAATCTGCCGTGCGTTGACGGTTGCCGTCAGAGATAGAAAAGAAGTTATGGGTTTGATCGTGTCCAATCTCTCTTACGCTTTTACAGGCGAAAACGATGTTCTGGATACCTATGCCATAGAGAAACAGATGGAAACGATCAAGAGAGAAATCGACGGAAACATCGAACTGCTCGAAAGAACGGAAGGGGATAAGGGGCGGATCGAGAAGATAATCGAACGGCAGACAAATGAGCTGGCTGCTTTGCGGGAACAACTAAAACTTGTACAGGCAAAGATCGAGAGCAATCAAAGTGTCAATACCGAGGTTGAGCGAATCAAAAAGTTGTTGGCCGATGATTCTTTGAACTTCGACGTGTATGACGATAGGACGGTGCGGCTGTTGATCGAGTATATCCGCGTGATGGAAGAAGGGAAAATCGTGATCATGCTCAAAGGCGGTATTACGATAGAAGAACGGGTCGAGTAAAATATCGGGGGCGAAGAAATTTGCCTCCGACATTTTTATAGCTATATCGTTGATTTTTGCGGTGCAATTTGATATGATATAGGCAATAAAAGTAGCAGCGTGTGTAGCCTTTTCGTTCACAAATCACACAAAAAGGAACCGCTAAAGCGGTTCTTTTTTTGTGGCTGCCTCTGACCCGCTCTCGGGCAGACGTTCGTGCTCGGAGCGGAGCGGAGAGCTTTGCCCCGCAGGGGCAAGCCCTGTCAGGGGCGGGAAAAAGAAACGTGCGCGGGGCCGCGAACCTCTCTTTTTTCGTTGGCTGCTCTGACCATCGCACAAATAAAAGACATTGTAAGGTATCTGTTGAAGCTGTTAATAGTAGTAACAACAGATATTTTTTTAATTTTTTTCGGCAGTAGAAGAAAAATCTGGCAGGTGCGCTGTAGTTTGAGAAAAAGTTATGTTAAAATAATAGCAGGCATCCATGAATATGGAATGCAAATATCGGGAAAAGGTGGTATAATGAATGGGAGGCGGAGGAGTCCCCAGCGGCGGGGTTACGATTATAGAAATATTTGGGCAAAGGAGTTTAAAACCGACAGGTAAGCCAAATTCACGTACAGATTTATATGTAAACGGTAAAAGGAAGCAGAGTAGATGGTATGATCAGAATGGAAAAGCAATAAGGAATAGGGATTATTTTCATCAGGATGGTGATCATACACATGTTTTTCCTCATGACCATCTATGGGATTGGAGTAAAAAACCGCCAAGAAGTCCAAACGGGATATTGCCCGATTATGAAAATTATCCGAGGTGAATGACTGAATGAAAGAAAAAATGAAAACTGAAATGCGCTTTTGCGAAATATGCGGGTATCCTGTCGTCAATGATGAATCCGGGGTTTGCATGTGCTGTGAGAGATGCGGATGGCAAAGCTGCGGGGATAATATAGAATACGAAGAAAAATACGACATCAGTTATCCCATGGTGGTGCCGCTTTCTCGGGCGAAAATGCAATACAGAGAGGGTAAACCGTTTAAGCCGACTTTTGAAGATTTCATCCACGGATTAGATTTTTACAGCGAAATGGCCTTTACCTATCGGCGCGTAAAATATGGTGTATGTTACAGAAGCGATCATTCGGTACTGTTTTATAATGCAAGGCAGGTTTGGTCGTTTCCGACGAAGGATGCGTTTTATAAATTTGCAAGTATTGGCGGCGATTTGTTGAAAGATATCTGGGATCAGGTGCAGGAACCGCGTTATATGTGAGAGGGATGGATCGGTTTTGCGGTATAGAGCAATCAAAAAACGGCTCCGCGGAGGCGGGGCCGTTTTAGTTTGGCGTTGAAAGTTTCAGGTGCGTTCCCGTTAAATGGGGAGGATGCGGAAGATCTTGTGCGAGATGATCATGAAGATGAGATCGAGGATCCAGATGATGTTCCAGCCCAAGAGAAGGCGCAGGATCCCGGCGAGGATCTTCCCTTCCATAAAGCGCGTGACGAAACCGCACACCCACGAAGTGACGGGGATGATCGCCAAGATCACGCTGACGAGATAGCTCAAGCCGAAATAGTCTTTTTTGGCAGCCATGATAGTCCCTCCTTTTTTGATACTACTATTGTACTCTTTGGCGGCGGAAATGTCAACCTTTTGACAAAAAAGGCCGAAAAAATCTTTTGCGGGCGGCGGTGGGCCGCCGGGCGCGGGCTGCCGAAAGCGCGGGGCGGCGCAAAAATCTTTTGCGGGCGGCGGGGGAGCCTCGCCGCCAAATCGTTTGACATTTGCGCGCGCATAAAATATAATGTTATATATTTAGGTATCATTGACAAGGCACAATACACACACAAGCGCCGCGCCGTCTGCGGCGGAGAAGAGAAGGAGAAAGCCATATGCACGTACCCGAAATGTTCGGCGAAAACGTCTTTAACCTGCAGGTGATGCAGGCAAAACTTCCGAAAGACGTGTTCAAATCGCTCAAAAAGACCATCGACGAAGACAGGCCGCTGGACGCCTCTATCGCCAACATCGTCGCCAACGCCATGAAGGACTGGGCGGTGGAAAAGGGCGCCACTCACTTTACCCACTGGTTCCAGCCCATGACGGGCATCACCGCCGAAAAGCACGACAGCTTCATCTCTCCCACGGGCGACGGCAGAGTGATCATGGAATTTTCGGGCAAGGAGCTGGTGCTGGGGGAGACGGACGCCTCGTCCTTCCCTTCGGGCGGGGTGCGCGCCATCTTCGAAGCGCGCGGCTATACCGCCTGGGACCCCACTTCGTACGCCTTCATCAAAGACGGCACCCTCTGCATCCCCACCGTGTTCCTCTCCTACAGCGGCGAGGTATTGGATAAAAAGACGCCGCTTTTGAAGAGCATGCGCGCCCTCAACGAGCAGTCTCTGCGCATCCTGCGCCTGTTCGGCAACACCACGGCAAAGCGCGTGTATCCCACCGTGGGCGCGGAGCAGGAATATTTCCTCATCGACAGAAAGATGTTCGACGCCCGCAAAGACCTCGTGTTCACGGGCAGGACGCTGTTCGGCGCCAAGCCGCCCAAGGGGCAGGAGCTGGAAGACCATTACTTCGGGCCCATCAAGACGCGCGTCTCCGCTTTCATGAAAGACCTCGATATCGAGCTCTGGAAGCTGGGCATCCTTTCCAAAACCAAACACAACGAGGTGGCGCCCGGCCAGCACGAACTGGCGCCCATCTTCACCATCACCAACATCGCTTCCGACCAGAACCAGCTGATGATGGAGACGATGAAAAAGGTCGCCTTCAAGCACGGGCTGTACTGCCTGCTGCACGAAAAGCCCTTCGAGGGCATCAACGGCTCGGGTAAGCACAATAACTGGTCGCTGTGCACGGATACGGGCGTCAACCTGCTCGACCCCGGCTCCACCCCCGCCGAAAACGGGCAGTTCATGCTGTTTTTATCCGCCGTCATCAAGGCGGTGGACGAGTATCAGGACCTGCTGCGCCTGACCGTCGCCAGCGCGGGCAACGACCACCGCCTGGGCGCCAATGAGGCCCCGCCCGCCATTTTATCGGTATATCTGGGCGAAGAGCTTTCGGAGGTGGTGGACGCGCTCGAGCAGAACAAAAAGTACGCCGGCAAGGGCAAGCAGACGATGAAGCTGGGCGTCGATACCCTGCCCGAGCTCCCCAAAGACACCACCGACCGCAACCGCACCTCGCCTTTCGCCTTTACGGGCAATAAGTTCGAGTTCCGCATGCTCGGTTCCACCTTCTCCATCGCGGGGCCGAACATCATCCTCAACACCATCGTCGCCGACGCCCTGCGCGAATTTGCCGACGAGCTGGAGGGAGCGGAAGACTTCAACGCCGCCCTGCACGACCTGGTCGTGCGCACCATCCGCGCCCACAAGCGCATCCTCTTCAACGGCAACAACTATTCGGAAGAATGGGCGCAGGAGGCGGAGCGCCGCGGGCTGTTGAACCTGAAAAACGCCGCCGAGGCGCTGCCGCACTTTGCCGCCCGCAAGAACGTGGAGCTGTTCGAGCGCAACCATGTGTTCACCGAGCGCGAGGTGCGCTCGCGCATGGAGATCATGCTGGAAAACTATTCCAAGGCGATCACCATCGAGGCGCTGACCATGATCGAGATGGGGCGGCGAGACATCTACCCCGCCGTCAACGACTATATCGCCGACCTGTGCAGGGTGGTGGAGCGCAAAAAGGCGTTGCATATCGAGTCGCCCTCGGCGCAGGTGCTGGCGGAAAAGCTGTCCGCCACCAACGAGGCGATGTACGCCAAGGCGGGCGAGCTGGAAAAGCTGGTGGCAGAGGGCAAAGACATCCACGGCGCCGAAGTGCAGGCGCGCTTCTTTGCCGACAAGGTGCTGCCCGTGATGAACGCCATGCGCGCCTGTGCCGACGAGATGGAAGTGCACACCGCCAAAAAGTATTGGCCCTTCCCCACGTATGGCGACATTTTGTTCAGCGTATAAGGAAGGGCATAAAGGCGCGCCCGTCCGGAAGGGGGCGCTTCCTAAAAGACGGCGCGTTTGCCCGGAAGGGGGCGCGGCTGCCAAAAGACGGCGCGTGCCCCAAAGGCTGCGCATACTATCAATTCGGAACGCGGGAGCGGCAAAAGCCGCCCCCGCTTTTGCTATCCGTTCTGCTTATACCTGCTATCAAAAAGAACGAAGCCTGCAATTTTGCCGCCGCGCTTGACGGGCGCGGGCGGCAGGGGTATAATAAGGGAGTGATGTGCGGCGACGGGATGCGCCTGCGGGCAGGGGGCGATCCGGCGGGCGCCGGGGCGCGGGGCGCCCTTTGGCGGTATTGCGGGCGGTGCCTGCGCAAAATTTTGCCGAAGGCGGGCAAATATCGCTTTCCTTATGGCGAAAAAAGAGTTATAATAGATACTGGCGGAGAATGTTTGAAGTTTCGCCGCCGTCAATATTATATCTCGGAGAGAACGCAATATGTTAACATCGATCGTCGGCATCAACTGGGGAGACGAGGGCAAGGGCAGGATGGTAGACCTGCTTTCCAAAGACTACGATATCGTCTGCCGCTATCAGGGCGGCAACAATGCGGGGCATACCGTCATCAACGACCGCGGCAGATTCATTTTGAACCTGCTCCCTTCGGGCATCCTGCGCGAGGGCGTGGTGTGCGTGATGGGCCCGGGCATGGTCATCGATATCAAGCACCTTGCCGGCGAGATGGAGCGCCTGCGCGAGGCGGGCATCCGCATCTCTCCCGAAAATTTGAAGATTTCGGACAGGGCGGTCATCACCATGCCGTACAACGTACAGCAAGACTGCCTGGAAGAAGAGCGCCTCGCCGATAAAAAGTTCGGCTCTACCAAGCGCGGCATCGCGCCCATCTATGCGGATAAATACCTCAAAAAGGCCTTCCGCATGGGCGAGCTGCGCAACATGCAGCTGCTCAAAAAGCGCATTCCCGACATCGTGGAATGGAAAAACCTGACCATCGTCAACGCCTACGGCGCCTACCCCGTCAAGGCGGACGATATGCTCTCGTATTTTGAAGAGTACGGCGCGCCGCTCAAAGACTACATCTGCGACGTCGGCCTGTATCTCAACGAGGCGAACAAGCAGGGCAAAAAGATCATGTTCGAGGCACAGCTGGGGGCTCTGCGCGACATCGATTTCGGCATCTATCCCTATACGTCTTCATCCAACACCATCGCGGCGTATGCGCCCATCGGGGCGGGCGTACCCAATTTGAAGCTGGATAAGACGATCGGCATCATGAAGGCGTATTCTTCCTGCGTGGGCGAAGGCCCGTTCACGGCGGAATACTTCGGCGAAAAGGCAGAAAAGCTGCGCGCCGCCGGCGGCGAATACGGCGCGGCGACGGGCAGGCCGCGCAGAGTGGGGCCCTTCGACGTGGTCGCCTCCAAGTACGGCATCCGCTGCCAGGGCGCGGACGAGATCGCGCTCACCAAGCTGGATATCCTCTCCGGGCACGAAGAGCTGGAAATTTGCACCGGCTACGAGCTGAACGGCGAGGTGCTGACCGAATTCCCCTTCACCGACGTTTTGGATGAATGCAAGCCCGTATTTGAAAAGATCAAGGGCTGGAACTGCGACATCTCCAAGTGCCGCAAGGCGGAAGACCTGCCCAAAGAGGCGATGGAGTACATCCGCTATATCGAACGCTCCTGCGAGTGCAAGATCCGCTACGTCTCCGTCGGCGCCGAGCGCGACGCGTACATCGAACTGTAAAAAAGCCGCATCCGCGGCAGACCATATCGCCCCCGTCACTCTGTGTGCGGGGGCTTTTTTCTAGTAATGGTTCACGAAAATTCTTTTGAGCTGACAAAAGAATTTTCCGTGATTTGAAAGACAACCCGACGTTCGCGTATGCTGCGCAACGCTCTGCGTCCGGTTTTCTCTCGGCTGCGCGCTTTTGAGGGCACGCTTATTATAAAACGCGCGCAGCCTTCACTCTTTTCGCATGCAGCTCCCCGCTGTAGGGTGAAAAAGCAAAAAGTGTGATTTTTACTTTTTCAAGAATTATTTTAATGTATCCAAAATTCTACATCCTGCATTTATCTTTTTTGTTTTGAACTTTTCTGCAAAAAATCTGCGGCGGGCGCCGCGCAAGGAGGAACACCATGAAAGTACCTTTTGTAAAGATGCACGGGGCGGGCAACGACTATATCTATTTCGACTGCCTGCATTCTCCCCCGCCCGCGGATATGGCCGCGCTCGCCATTCGCCTTTCCGACCGACACAAGGGCATCGGCGGCGACGGGGCGGTATTCATCTGCCCGAGCGAGATCGCCGACGCGCGCATGCGCATGTTCAACGCCGACGGCAGCGAGGGGAAGATGTGCGGCAACGCCATCCGCTGCGTGGCAAAGTATCTGTATGACAGCGGCGCCGTTCCCCGCGCGGAGATGCGCATCGAAACGGGCAGCGGCGTCAAGCAGCTTGCCTGCCGCATAGAAGGGGGCAAGGTGCGCACCGTGCGCGTTGACATGGGCCCCGCCTGCTTCGACCCGAAATCTCTCCCCGTATCCCTGCAGGGGGAAGTGGTGGGGCGGAAGGTGCATATCGCCGGGGGCGAGCACGCCATCACCTGCGTCTCCATGGGCAATCCGCACTGCGTGGTGTTTGAAGACCCCGACGGGCTCGATCTTTCCGCCGTCGGCCCCCGTTTCGAGTGCGACCCGCTCTTTCCCGAGCGCGTCAATACCGAATTTGTCAGACAGACGGGCGCGCGCAGCCTGCGGATGCGCGTATGGGAGCGGGGCAGCGGCGAAACGCTCGCCTGCGGTACGGGCGCCTGCGCCGCCGCCGCAGCGGCGGTCATGCTGGGGCTGTGCCCGCGCGGAGAGGATATTTCCGTGCAGCTTTCGGGCGGCGAGCTCATGATCAACGTCGGCGATACGGTGACCATGACGGGCGAAGCCGTCCTGGTGTTCAAAGGAGAGATAGAGTTATGAAATATATCTTTGTGACGGGCGGCGTCGTTTCCGGCCTGGGCAAGGGCATCACGGCGGCCAGCCTGGGCAGGCTGCTCAAATCGCGCGGCTACAAGGTCGCTTCCCAAAAACTGGACCCGTACATCAACATCGACCCCGGCACCATGAGCCCGTACCAGCACGGGGAGGTGTTCGTCACCGAAGACGGCGCCGAGACCGACCTCGACCTCGGCCACTACGAGCGCTTCATCGACGAAGACCTCAACAAATTTTCCAACCTCACCACGGGCAAGGTGTACTGGAACGTCCTCAACAAGGAGAGGAACGGCGAATATCTCGGCCAGACGGTGCAGGTCATCCCGCACATCACGGGCGAGATCAAGTCGTTCATCTATTCCGTGGGCGAAAAGAGCCATGCCGATATCGTCATCTGCGAGATCGGCGGCACCATCGGCGACATCGAAAGCCAGCCCTTCATCGAGGCGATCAGGCAGGTATCGATGGAACAGGGCAGGGAAAACTGCTGCTTCATCCATGTCACCCTGGTGCCGTACATCACCGGCTCGTGCGAGTTCAAGTCTAAACCCACGCAGCACTCGGTCAAGGAACTGCAGGGGATGGGCATCTCGCCCGACATCATCGTGGCGCGGGTAGACGCGCCCCTGCCCGCCGAGCTCAAGCGCAAGATCGCCATGTTCTGCAACGTGCGCGAGGGGTGCGTGGTCGAAAACCGCACCCTGCCCCTCTTGTACGAGGCGCCGCTCATGCTCGAGCGCGAAGGGCTGTCGGGATCGGTGTGCGATATCCTGCACCTTCCCGCAAACGACATCGACCTTTCCGGCTGGCAGGCCATGATCGCCCGCGCCCGCGCCTGCGAAGAGAGCGTGCGCATCGCCCTCGTGGGCAAGTATGTGCAGCTGCACGACGCCTACCTCTCCGTCGCCGAGGCGCTCATCCACGCGGGGTTTGAAAACGGCGTGCAGGTGGAGATCGAATGGGTAGACAGCGAGATCGTCCGCGAAGACAACGCCGCGCGCCTCTTGGAAGGCGCGGACGGCGTGCTCGTGCCGGGCGGCTTCGGCGGGCGGGGCGTGGACGGCAAGGTGGCGGCGGCAAAGTACGCGCGCGAGAGCGGCATCCCGTACCTCGGCATCTGTTTGGGGATGCAGACGGCGGTCATCGAGTTCGCCCGCCATGTGCTCGGCTATGCCGACGCCGATTCTTCCGAATTCAACCCCGAAAGCGCCCATCCCGTCATCGACATCATGCCCGACCAGCGCGGGGTGAAGATGGGCGGCACCATGCGCCTGGGGGCGTACCCGTGCAGGCTGCAGCCCGGCACCCGTTTAGCTGCGGCCTACGGCAAAGAGCAGGTATCGGAGCGGCACCGCCACCGCTTCGAGTTCAACAACGACTACCGCGCCGCATTCGAGGCGGCGGGCATGCGCATCAGCGGCCTGTCGCCCGACGGGCGGCTGGTAGAGGCGGTGGAGCTGCCGGGGCATCCCTTTTATGTGGGCGTGCAGTTCCATCCCGAGTTCAAATCTCGCCCCAACGCGGCGCATCCCGTGTTCCGCGCCTTTGTGGCGGCGGCGCGGGCGGAGGCTGCCAAAAACAACCCGCTGCTGCGGAATTGACGCATAAAGACAGCTAAAAAACCCGCCGCTGCGGGATGGGCGCGCGTCGCGCATGCGGCGCGCGGCAAGGCGCAAATTATAGAATAAGTCCGCAGAGGCAAAGGCAGAGGCAATAAAAAGCCGCCCTGCGGGATCGGATCATATTTCGGAAAGGAAAAAAATCAATGCAGTTGAATACAAATTATCTTCGCTTACAGGAGAGCTACTTATTTTCAGACATCGCTCACCGCGTGCAGAAGTTCGCGCAGGCGCACCCCGATGCCAAGATCCTGCGCATGGGCATCGGCGATGTGACCCTTCCCCTCGCCCCCGCCGTGGTGAGCGCCATGCGCGCCGCCGTGGAAGAGCAGGGGAGGGCGCAGACCTTCCGCGGCTACGGCCCCGAGCAGGGGTACGACTTTCTGCGCGAAGCCATCCGCGGCTATTATGCCCGCCGCGGCATCTCCCTCGCCGCCGACGAGATCTTCGTCTCCGACGGCGCCAAGTCTGATTTAGGGAACATTCTGGATATCTTCGACGTCTGCAACACCGTGCTCATCCCCGACCCCGTGTACCCCGTGTATGTGGACACCAACGTTATGGCGGGGCGGAAGATCGTATTTGCCGACGCCGTGCGCGCCAATGGCTTTCTGCCCATGCCGGATGAAAAGACGGACGCCGACATCATCTATATCTGTTCCCCCAATAACCCCACGGGCGCGGCATATACCAAAGCGCAGCTGCAGGCGTGGGTCGACTACGCCAACGCGCGCGGGGCGGTCATCCTCTACGACGCCGCCTACGAGCGCTTCGTCACAGAAAGCGGCTGTGCGCGCAGCATCTTCGAGGCGGAAGGGGCGGAAGAATGCGCCATCGAGTTCTGCTCTTTTTCCAAGACGGCGGGCTTTACGGGCACCCGCTGCGGCTATACGGTGGTGCCGCAGGCGTTGAAGAGGAACGGCATCTCCTGCAACAAGCTGTGGCTGCGCCGCCAGACCACCAAGTTCAACGGCGTGGCGTACATCGTGCAGCGGGGCGCCGCCGCCGTGTTCGGCGAAGAGGGCGAACGGCAGATCGAAGAAAACCTCGCCGTCTACCGCCGCAACGCCGCGCGCATCGCCGCCTGCCTTGAAAAATTGGGCGTCTTCTATACGGGCGGGAAAAATTCGCCCTATCTGTGGCTGGAATGCCCCGGCTTTGCGGATAGCTGGAAGTTCTTCGACTATTTGCTGGAAAAGGCCGCCGTCGTCGGCACGCCGGGCAGCGGATTCGGCAAAAACGGCGAGGGATATTTCCGCCTCACCGCCTTCGCGAGCGAAGAGGCGACCGTCGAAGCCGCCGAACGGATGGAACGGTTGCTGGGATAGGGGTTGCGCTTTTTTGGTGTCCTGCTTTTGAGCCGCACAAGTTTACCTCATCCCGATCGAGCACGCTCCACTCTTCTGTCAACCCGAGCGGGCGAAACATATCCCCCCTGTCATCCTAAGCAAGGGAGCGAAGCGACCGAGTCGAAGGATCTTGTATAGAACGGCGAGCGGTTCCGAACACGGCAAGAAACGCAATGGTAAATTTAGTGTGTAGAATTGAGGATAGAATAAAGGGTGTTTTATGACTCTTCCGCAATTTTACATTCTAAATTCTACATTTTACATTTACAAATTGTCATTCGCTCTGCAGCGCTCCGGCGAGGCGGCGGAGGGCGGCGGCGGGGGCGATGGCGCGGACGGGCGCAAGCGGGTCCTCCGCAGGTTCGCCAAATGAACTTTCCGCAGGTTCGCTAAATGTGTCTTCCGCATGCCCGCCGCGGTCGGGCGCGAAGGGGGCATCCGCAGATAGCTCCGTGCCTTCCGCATCATTTTTATATGCCTGTACCGCCTGTTCCGCCGCGCCTTGCGGCCGCTTTGCGCATGCATTCCCCTGCGTGCTTTCCGCATTTTCCGTAAGCTGCCGTAAGAGGGCGGCGAGCGCCGCTTCCTGCGGCGCATTTTTTTCGCCCTGTTCGCGCGGGGCGGAAAAGAGCTGCAGCAGCTGCGCAAAAAGGCCCGGCGCATCCTGCGGGGCGCCGCCTTCGCCATTTCCCTCTTGCGATCGGAATAATTGCAGGAGGGAAGCGAGCAGCTGCCCTTCTTCTCCCTGCGGGGACGGCGCGGCGCTGTTTTGCGGGGGCTGCATGGCGGCGTTTTGCGCCTGCGGGGCGGGGCATTGCGACCCCTGCGCCGCCTGTGGGATGGCGGCGAGCGCCGAAAGCAGCGGGGCGAGGGACGGGACAGAGGGCGCCGCGAGCAGCAGAAGGATGAGCAAAATTTCCATAAACGCTCCTTAGGCGGCGTCAGGCGTGGCCGGCGCCGCATATACTGTATTGTATGCCGAAGGCGGGCAAAATTGCCCGCAGACAGGGCAGGGAGGTGAGCGGTGAAAGACTTCAAGTCTTATTCCAAACAAAAACAGCAGGAAGGCATCCCGCAGGACGTGGCGGAGGCGGCAAAGCAGCTTTCCGACGTGTTCGCGGGCAAGGGCGAGGCAGACGTGCTGCGCGCCATCTACCGCGAGGCGGAGAAGGGCAGAAAGGCGGGCACGCTGCAAGATAGCGACCTCGACAATTTTTTTGCCGCCGTGGCGCCCATGCTCGACGCGCCCAAGCGCAAAAAGCTGGAGCAGGTGATCGCAAAATTGAAAAAGATGTGAAGGGAAAAGACGCGTTCGCGCCGCCCTCCGGCCTGTCAGCCTGAGCCAGCGCGGCAAAGCCGCTGTTACGGCGCGATAAATGTAGAATGTAAAATGTAGAATGTAAAATTTTGGATGGCGTAAAAATACGCTTCCTGTCACCCCGGGGGGAGCGCTGCCCTCCCGCCTGTCATCCTGAGGAGCGCAGCGACGAAGGATCTCATTTGTAAATGTAAAATGTAGAATTTTGGATGCTTTTTTCAAAATAATTCTCGCGCAAGCAAAACCACGCTTTTGCGCCAGCGCACTCAATTTGCGCGACAGCGCTCTTGCAGGAAAGGTGAAGCCGCGGCATTTTGATAATGGTGTGCCCTAAAAACATGCCGCGGCGAGGGAAACTCCGATTGCGCCGCCCGCAGGGCGGACAATGGGGTTTTCCTGAAAATCACGAAATTTTGTTTCATCAGCTTGAAACAAAATTTGTGAACAAATTTTCGTGAACTATTTTGACACGGCGCGTACAGCGGAAAGGAAGGCGCGCACTTCCTGCGCGGTGTTCGCGGGTGAAAGCGAGGCGCGCACCAGCCCGCACTCCGCCGTGCCCAGCCCCGCGTGCATGCGCGGGGCGCAGTGCAGGCCGCCGCGCACGGCGATGGCGTATTCGTCGGATAGGCGCTGGGCGAACAGCTCCGATTGCAGGGCGGGGCAGGCGAAGGCGGCAATGCCGAAGGGGTTGGGCATAGAATACAGCCGCAGCCCGTCGATCTCTTGTAAGCCCGCGTGCAGCTGCCGCGTCAGGCGCAGCAGGCGGCGGCTTTCCCGTTCCATGTGCAGTTGCAGGTGCAGCGTTCCCTCCGCCAGCGAGAGGATGGCAGGGTACGAGAGGGTGCCCGCTTCCAACCGTTCGGGATAGAACGGGGGCATATCCTCGTCGGCGCTGAGGACGCCGCTGCCGCCGAACAGGAGGGGAAGGGGATCGAAGCGGGCGGAAAAGAGCAGCGCACCGCTCCCCTGGATGCCGCCCATCCCCTTGTGCCCGGCGACGCACAGGGCGTCGATGCCCGCCTCTTGCATGTGCACGGGGATATGCCCGCAGGCCTGCGCGCCGTCGCAGACGGTCAGAACATGCGGCGGGATGCGCGCCCGCACGGCGGCGGGGTCGATGGCGGCGCCCGTGACGTTGGAAGCGAGGGTAAAGGCGCAGGCGGCGGTGTCTTCCCGCACGGCGGCGGCGATGTCTTCGGGCGGCACGCGGCCCTCTCGCAGGGGGACGACGGTGAGGGCGATCTTGCCCGCCCGCCGCAGGGAAAACAGCGGCCGCAGGACGGCGTTGTGCTCGGCGGCAGTGGTCACTATGTGCGGCAGGCGCCCGTTCGTCTGCAGGGAAGGGAGAGAAAACAGGGCGATGTTCAGCGCCTCCGTACAGCCGCGCGTAAACACGGTGCGGTCGGGGTCTGTATTTCCGAAAAATCTACACAGCCGTTCGCGGGCTGCCGACAGGTTTTTTGCCAGCGCCGCTGCCAAGGCGTGCCCGCTGCGGCCGGGGTTGGCGCAGATGCCCTCGATGGTCGCCAGCACCGCCTGCACCACCGCCCGCTGCTTTCTGCCGCCCGTGGCGGCGTTGTCGAAATAGATCATGCTCGGCTCCTTTTTGTTGGAAAGCGGCGCGCGGCCCGGTGCCGCCTCGCCTTCATACTTACTATATTGCCCTGCCCGCCGAAACTTGCCTGTTTTTTTGGGCTTAAAAACAAACGGGCGGCCTTTCCTACCGTCCTGAGCCCGTCGCAGGCAAGCCGCTTAGGCAGACGGCGCACTACGTTTGCCGCCTCGCCCGCAGCGCCTGCCGCTCCTCTTCCCAAAAAGTTCTTCGATACTTTTTGGGAGCCCTGTAAAAGCGACCAAGTGGAGGGATCTTGTACAGAATGGTAAAGCAGGGAAGAAAATGGCTCTATGCATGGCTTCCCCCTGAGGGACCTGGCGCGGAGCGCCTGATGAGGGGATACCGTCCTTATTTTAGGCGGAGCGGCTAATAACGAGGACGGAACAACCCTCATTCGTCACGCGCCGCAAAAGCGGCTCGTGCCACCTTCCCCCTTAAAAAGGGTGAAGGCATGAAAAGGGAAGGCGTTTGTTTGCTGATACGCTTGCGCGCAAGATTTCTCCACTCGGTCAATAAACAGGGCTCCCGAAAATCGCAGCGGAGCGAGATTTTTGGGAAGAGGAGGAGCCGCCTTGCAAGTCGAGCATTTTGCCTTTCGGCAAAATGCTGACAGCATAGGCGTGTGACGACGAGGTCGAAATGAAAAAAGAAGGCCATCCGCAATTCTACATTTTACATTCTACATTTTACATTTTACATTTTTGCAGGGCGCGGGGCGGTAAAAATTTTTCAAACGGGAGGGAAAGATCATGGCAGTCGTCTATGCGGTGTTCCGTTCGCGCGGGCAGGCGCTGCGCTTTACGGCGGCGTTGTGCGGGTGCGGCGTGCAGGCGGATACCGCCTCCGCCCCGCAGGAAGCGCACATCGGCTGCGCCCTGGCGGCGCGCTTTTGCCCGCAGTGCCTGCCGCAGGCGAAGCGCCTGCTCTCTTCCGGCTGCTGGAATACCTTTGCAGGCTTTTACCGCCTCGAACGGGCGGGCGGCAATATCTTTGTATCCCGCATCGGCTGAAGGCGGCGAGCGCGGGGGTCGAAAGGTAGGCGGGCGGCAAAGTGCAGGGCCTGCCGCAGCGGCGAAAATGATCAATTTAGAATGTAGAATGTAAAATTGCGGAAGGAGGAAAGGAACTTTTTTAAGCATATCCAAAATTCAACATTTTACATTTTACACTTGCCATTTAGGAATGAGATCATTCGGCGCGCACGGGTTTCGCCCGTGCCGGCTCAGGAAGACAGAGGGGCTGCGGCGGGGTGCTTTGCCAAGACTGACGTTTCCATAAAAAAATCGCGGCGGGGCATCGGGCGGCGCGGCTCTCCGCAGTCGTTTGGCATTGCCGAAAAATCGGGGCTGCGGCGGGGTGCTTTGCCAAGACTGACGTTTCCACAAAAAAATCGCGGCGGGGCATCGGGCGGCGCGGGCCTTCGCCGCCGTTTGGCGTTGCCGAAAAATCGGGGCTGCGGCGGGGCAAAATACCTTGTAATCGCCGCCGTTTTATGGTAAAATAGCGGCATGGACGCACAAAAGGCCGCACAGGCATTGCAGATACTGGCAAAAAGTTATCCGGACGCGCGCCCCGCGTTGCACTATTCCACCGCCTACGAACTGTTGGTGGCGGTCATCCTTTCGGCGCAGTGCACCGACGAGCGCGTCAATATAGTGACGGCAGAGCTGTTCAAGGAACACAACACCCCGCGCACCATGCTCGCGCTTTCACAGCAGCAGCTGGAAGGGTACATCTTTTCCTGCGGGCTGTACCGCAGCAAGGCGGCGCACATCCTCTCCGCCTCGCGCGACATCGAAGAAAAATTCGGCGGACAAGTCCCTGCCGAATTTTCTTCCCTCAAATCGCTGGCGGGGGTGGGGCAGAAGACGGCGAACGTGGTCGCATCCGTGTGGTTCGACGCCGACGCCATCGCGGTGGACACGCACGTCTTCCGCGTATCCAACCGCTTAGGGCTGGCGCACGCCGCCACGCCCGCCAAGACGGAAGAGCAGCTGAAGCAGATCATTCCCCAACAAGACTGGTCGAAGGCGCACCATTGGCTGATCTGGCACGGGCGCAGGGTGTGCCATGCTCGTCAGCCGGATTGCGCCGCCTGTCCGCTGGCGGAAGTGTGCGATCATTTTTCGGAAAGAGAAGAAAAATAGGGCGGAGCGCATTCGGAAAAGCGCACGGAAAATGCGCAAGCGTGCAATGGTTTTTCCGAAAAAGAAAAACAAAGAGCAAGCGTACAGAAAGGCGCGCGGGAATATTTTTGAAGCGCGCAATGATTTTTCCGAAAAAGAAAAATAGAGAGCGCACGCGGAAATGCGCGGAAAACATGCAGGCGCGCGGGAACGCATTTGAAGCGCGAGGGCAAAGGAGAACACTATGGCATCCCTGTTTACGGATAAAGTAAAGATCACCATCAAGGCGGGCGACGGCGGCGACGGCATGAACTCGTTCAAGAGCTTCAAGGGCTTTGCCAACGGCGGCCCGGACGGCGGCGACGGCGGCAAGGGCGGCGACGTGTATATCGTCGGCGACAAAGATAAAGGCGACCTCATCGACTTCCGCTACGGCGGGTCGTTCAAGGCGGGCGACGGCGAGCGGGGCGGCACCAATAACTGCTTCGGCAAGGGCGGCGCAGACGTCACCATCGCCGTGCCCCTCGGCACGCTGGTGCGCGACGCGGAGACGGGCAAAGTGCTGTGCGACGTGTACGCCGACGGCGAAAAGCACCTGTTGGCGCGCGGCGGCAGCGGCGGCAAGGGCAACGTGCGCTTCACCACGGCGCGCAGGCATGCGCCGCACTTCGCGCAGAAGGGGCAAAAGCGGCAGCCGCATACCCTCATTTTGGAATTGAAGGTCATCGCCGACGTGGGCCTGATCGGCTTCCCCAACGTGGGCAAGAGCACGCTTTTATCCAAGATCAGCGCCGCCAAACCCAAGATCGCCAACTACCACTTCACCACCCTTTCCCCTAATCTGGGCGTGGTGAAGTTTTACGACCGTTCCTTCGTGGCGGCGGATATTCCCGGGCTCATCGAGGGCGCGGCGGCGGGCGCGGGGCTGGGGCACGATTTCTTGCGCCACATCGAGCGCACGCGCATGCTGGTGCATGTGGTGGATATCTCCGGCGTGGAGGGGCGCGACCCGCTGGAAGATTTTGAAAAGATCAACGCCGAGCTTGCCGCCTACAGCGAAGTGCTGGCCTCTCGCCCGCAGATCGTGGCCCTCAACAAGTGCGACATCTTCGGCGCCGAAGAAAATATCGCCCGCTTCCGCGAACGCTGCTTTTTGCCCGTTTTCACCATCGAGGCGATCACCGGCAAGGGCACGCGCGAGCTCATCGAGGGCATCTTTTCCGTGTTGGAAACGCTGCCGCCCGCCGAGCCCATCCCCGCCGACGAATTCGAGTACGACGCGCCCCGTTCGGACGAGTTCTTCATCGAAAAAGACGAAGAAGAGGGCGTCTGGTATGTGACGGGCGGGCTCATCGACATGCTCGAGCGCAACGTGGTGCTCTCCGACCCCGATTCGATGGCGTATTTCCAAAAGGTATTGAAGGACAAGGGCGTCATCCGCGCCCTCACAGAGCGCGGCGTACAGGAAGACGACACCATCGTCGTCGGCGGGGTGGAGTTTGCGTTTAAAGAGTAGAGGGGTTCACAAAGGGGTTCACGCGTTCCTCGGCAGGCTGCTGCCTGCGGAACGCCGTGATTTGAGAGACAACCCGACGTTCGCTTATGCTACGCAACGCTCTGCGTCCGGTTTTCTCTCGCCGCCGCGCCTTTCAGGGCACACCTTTTATCAAACGCGCGGCGGCTTCACTCTTTCCGCATGCAGCTCCCCGCTGTAAGGTGAAAAAGGCAAAAGTGTGATTTTGCCTTTTTCAAGTGTTATTGGAGTGATGGAGAGTTAGTCTTCATCCCGCGCGACGTAGCGCACGGGTGCGGACATAAGGGCGGCGTGCCGCTGCTCCTTGCCTTCCCCCGAGGGGGAAGGTGGCGGCGCAGCCGACGGAAGAGGGGTCCCGCACCCTCTCTTGTCATCCTGAGCGAGCGAAGCGAGTCGAAGGATCTATGAAACAAAAATTATCCTTGTCATCCCGAGCGTTAGTCGAGGGATCTTGCGTAGAACGCAAAAGTCGTTCCGAACACGGCAAAAGAACTTGTAACAGGTGCGCTTACGCGCAAGATTTCTCCACTCGCGTTGCTCGGTCGAAATGACAGAAGGGGGCGAGCGCAGGAGACCTATTCGACTGCGCGGCTCAAAAATCAGGGCTCCCGAAAATCGCAGCGAAGCGAGATTTTTGGGAAGAGGAGCGGCAGGCGCAGCGGGCAAGGCGGCAAACGAAGCGCGCCGTCTGCCATGGCGCCTTGCCAGCGACGAGCTCAGGGTGACAAGGAAGTAGAGCAGAGCGCGCGGCATATCCCTTTCTGTCATCCTGAGGAGCAACGCGACGAAGGATCTATGAAAGAAATGGTAAATTCAGAATGTAGAATGTAAAATTCTGGAGCAGATAAAAATATTTTTCACCGCATCCAAAATTCTACATTTTACATTTTACACTTTACATTTTGAATGTTGCCGAGATTTTCGTGAACAAAAATATTCGCGCAAGCAAAACCACGCTTTTGCGCCAGCGCCCTCAATTTGCGCGACAGCGCTTTTGCAGGAAAGGTGAATTTGCGCGGCGTTTGAAAAGGTGTGCCCTTTCAATGCCGCGCAAAGAGGAAAACTCCGATTGCGCCGCCCAAAGGGCGGACAACGGGGTTTTCCTTAACTCACGGCGTTCCGCAGGCGTCAGCTCGCCGAGGAACGCGTGAATACATTTAACGGAGGTAATACATGCTGACAAGCAAACAACGCAGCAACTTAAAGAGCATCGCCGCCAATCTGCAGCCCATCGGCCAGTGCGGCCAGTGCGGCGTGAACGAGAATATGATCGCTTCCTTTTCCGAGGCGCTGGAAGCGCGGGAACTGATCAAGATCAACGTGCTCGAAAACGCCGAAGAGGGCGCCAAGGCGCTGGGGCAGGAACTGGCGGCGGCGCTTTCGGCAGAGTGCGTGGCGGTCATCGGCAGAAAGGTCATCTTATACCGCCGCTCGTCGCGCAAAGATTTTCCGCATATCAAATTCTGACGGCGCGCGGCTTTTTGCCGCGGCGGGGACGCGTCGCGCAGGCGGCGCGCGGGCGTTTTGCGGCGGGTATTTGACGCAAGATACGAGGAGAAAAGACCATGCAAGAGAACAAGAGCGTAAAAATTTCGCTGGCGGGGGATCTGGGCAGCGGCAAGAGCACGGTGGGGGCGATCCTTGCCGAAAAGCTGCATGCCGCCGTCTATTCCACGGGCACCATCCAGCGCAAAATAGCCGAAGAGATGGGCATGACCACCCTTCAGCTCAATCAATATATGGAAACGCATCCCGAGATCGACGGCAAGATCGACGACGGGCTGCGCGCCCTGGAGCATTCGCCCGAAAATATCATCATCGATTCGCGCATGGCGTGGCATTTTATGCCCTCGTCGTTTGCGGTGTACATGGCGGCGGACGCGCGGGTGGCGGCCGAGCGCATCTTGAAGGCGGGCAGGTCGAGCGAGCCGTTCGCCTCGGTAGAAGAGGCGATGCGCTCCATCGCCGACCGCAGGGCCAGCGAAGCGGCGCGCTACTTTCAGCTGTACGGCGTGCACATCAAAGACCTGGAAAATTACGACTACGTCGTCGATACCTCGTATATCACCCCCGAAGAGGCGGCGGCGCACATCCTGGCGCATTATCAGAGCTTTTTGCGCGGAGAGAATTTCCCCCGCTACGAGCTGAGCGCCCTGCGCCTCTTTCCGGGAGGGGAAGAGGAGGGGCAGCCCGCCTTTTTTGAAGCGGACGGCTTTTACTACCTCGCTTGCGGCATGCGGGCGGCGGCGGAAGAGATCGCCGCGGGCAAGCCGCTCATCGCCTGCGTGCAGGCGGCGGCAGGGGAGCCGTGTTCGCGCGCGCAGCTGGCGGCATGGCAGGCGCGCACGGGCGTGCGCTACCCCGCCCTGCCCCGCGGCCTGGGTGAATAAAATGTTGGAAGAGGAAAAGCGTGGCGCGTCTTTGCTCGGCCCTGCGCGTTCGGCGGCTTCCAATAAAATATCGGAAGAAGAAAAGGCGGCGCTCCCTTCCTCATCCTGCGGGGGCAAAGCGCCGGAAGAAGGAAAAGCGGCCTGCGGGCGCGTTTTGAGCCGCCGCGAACAGATCGAGCGCAGCATCATCACCGCCTGCCGCAAGGGCATCTGGGGGAGGTTCGTCAAGGGCGTCAAAGAATACGCGCTGGTAGAGGAGGGCGACCGCATCGCCGTGTGCATTTCGGGCGGGAAAGATTCCATGCTGCTTGCCAAGTGCATGCAAGAGCTGCACCGCCATTCGGATATCCCCTTCGAGCTGCATTTTTTGACCATGGACCCCGGCTATGCACCGCAAAACCGCGCCCTCATCCAAGAAAACGCGCAGCTGTTGGGCATCCCGCTGCACATCTTCGACTCCCCCGTATTCGCGGCGGCGGAAGCCGCCCCCAAAAACGCCTGCTACCTGTGCGCGCGCATGCGGCGGGGGTATCTGTACGAAGAGGCGCAGCGCCTGGGCTGCAACAAGATCGCCCTCGGGCACCACTTTGACGACGTCATCCAGACCATCCTCATGGGGATGCTGTACGGGGCGCAGATGCAGAGCATGCCCCCCAAGCTGTGGAGCACCAACCACCCCGGTATGCAGCTCATCCGCCCCCTGTATTATGTGCACGAAGAGGACATCGTCCGCTGGAAAGAGCGCAACGGCCTGCGCTTTCTGCGCTGCGCCTGCCGCTTTACCGAGCGCTGCGAGGCGATGGAAGACGAATCTAAGCGCGCCGAGGTGGGGCGGCTGATCGCGGAATTGAAAAAGACCAATCCGAATGTAGACATCAACATCTTCCGCAGCGCCTATAACGTGCATGTGGATACCCTCATCGAGTACGACACCCGCGGAAAACGGTACGGTTTTTTGGAGCGCTACGCGCAGAAAACCCCCCAAAGAGAGGAATAAACAGGAGCATCCCTTGCGGTTTTTTGCAGGGGATGCTCTTTTGCCATTAAAAAAGGGAGAAGCCAAAGCGGCTTCTCCCCGATGTCTCTATGAGGATAGAGATCTTGGCAGTCAATTTGCCTTATTTTGTATCCTGCAAAAGCACCCGACGACGGCGATGAACACTGCAACAGCCGCGATCGCAATGACGGCTACGATGTTTCCGATAAATTCGGGATGCCCGAATGCGACGATGCTGTTCATGTAGTCGGCGATCGAGCCCACTGTTTCGGTGCAGGTGACGAACGCAAACAGGCCGAGAGAGAAGCAGATCGCCATGCCGAGGATGAACCAATCGAAGCGGATAAACATCTGCAGCACGCCGCAGGCGATGCCCGCAATAAAGAGCGCGATAACTGCGTTTTCATACATGCCCAGCGCCGCACCGTATACAAGGTATACGATCAGCGCGACGATGCCCACGGCGCACGAGGCTATGTTCAGGTAATATCCGATGCGTTTTCCTTTTAAAAAGCCAGCCATTATCTGTTCTCCTCCTTCTTCTTTCCGAAAACAAATGTGCTCAGCACCAGCATCGCTGCACAGCCGGCGGTCAAGATCGCCGAAACGGTGATCGCCGTATTCAGCGCGCCGATCCACCAAGGCTCCATGTAAATGATGCGGGTGTCGGGAGAAAGCCCGTTGACCGCCGAGGTCAGCGTGTACGAATACAGGGTGTTGCGCGTCGCGTCGCGCAGGCGTTCCAGCACATAGCCGTCCTGATATGTGGTAATGTGCTCGATGATGCCCGCCGTGGAAGCGCCGCCCATGTCGAAGCAGAAGCTGTCGTTATAGCCCATCAGCTGTTCGACGAAGTGGCTGGCGTAATCGTCGACGGCGGCGTCTGTGATGATATGCCCTTGGAAGCCCCATTCGTCGCGCAGCACCGTCTTGTTGAGCGAATAGCATGCGGGGGAATAGGTCAGGCCCTGCCTGCCGTAGATGCCCATCGCGGCGAGGGCGCCGCCCTTGTCGTCTCGCATTGCGCCTTCAAAGCCGCGCAGGGAACCTTCGCGGAAGGCCTGTTCGCGGTAGAAGATGGCGACGCCGTTTCTCTGCGTCTCCCAGTCGTTGCCGGCAAAGTGTTTGATGCCCGCATTGATGCCCTTCGCCTGCATGGCAGACATTTCGGTCATGCCGACCAGATAAGAGACGTTCGCGTCTTCCGAATAATATTCGTAGTTGCGCCCGCTGAAGGGAGTACGGCGCAGGTCGCCGCCGCCCGACCACGTCTCGTTGATGCCCATAAACAGCATTTCTTCCGCCATCAGCTCGCCGCGCCGCGCCTGCAGTTCTTTGTTCCAGGTGGCAGCCAGCACGGAGGTGAAGTTGCCGCCGAAGTGTACGTAGTAGTTTTCCGCCTTGTCGCCGTAGCCGATGGTGTCGCCGAAGGGGATATCGGTGCCGTTGCAGCCGTCGCCGCCTATGATCTGCGGCAGGCCTACGCGGGCGATCGCCTGGCTGCCGTGCATGTTCGCAAGCAGCGTCGCCATCTCTTCGATGGTCAGCTGGTCGAGGAAGGTCTCCCATTTCGGGCTGTCGTACGCTTCGCCGCGCATCTCAACAAAGAGGATCTCCGCCTCCTCGTCGGCGCTGCCCTGGGTGAATCCCGCGTATTTATCCTGCGCGTCGGCGGGCATTTCGTACGTTTCGCCCTGCAGGCGCTTCTGCATTTCTTCCCCTTCGCACGGTACGCTCACGGCTTTGGTGGGGAAGGTGCCGGCCCAGTCGGAACGGGTGAGGTATTTGACGGTCACGCCCGTATCATCCGACCAATAGTTGATGTCTTGCTCGGCAAAGGCGTTGGTCACGCGGTTGCCCGTCACGGCGGAATAGCAGTAGCTTTCGGTATCGGGGTCGCCGTTGTCCGAAGGCACGCCCTGCGTCAGCTTATATACGCTGTCCGCTTCGAGCGTGTCGTCGGCGGCGCCGTCCTGGTCAAACATCCCGGTATAGCCCTGTACGGCAAGGATGTTGTTGAGCGCGTCGTGTGCGCTGTCGCCCACGGCGAAGTAGTAGTCGCCGCCGCTGAGGATATAGCCTTTTGCGCCTTCCTGATCGTAGGAGGCGAGCATATACCGCTCGACGGGCACTTCTACCGTCACGCTTTCACCGGGCGCCAAGATATCCGTCTTGTCGTAGCCGACGAACTGTATAGCGGATTTTTCTACTTCGTATTCCCGCTCATAGTCGCCGTACGGGGTCTGCGCATACACGAGCACGGCGCATTTGCCCGCCGTATCGCCCGTGTTTTCCACGCGCACGCTGACGGCGTACATATCGGTATCTGCGTCGTACGCGGCGCCCGATATCGTCTGAGAGAAGGTCGTATACGAGAGACCCCAGCCGAAGGTGAAGCACATTTCGTCTGCATAGTTCCAGGTGTTTCCCTGTGAGCGGAACGCGCCGACGGAGGAGAGGGCGTTGCCGCTGTTGTTCATGATCCCGTCGGCATAGCGCGTTTCATAATACTTATAGCCGACGTAGATGTTTTCCTGTTCCACTGCCACATGCGTGTTCTTTTTATCGGTGATGATGCCGTCGGCGGCAAAATCATTGACGTTAGACCACGCGGGCGTGTTGCCCGCCTCGTTCACAATGGCGGGAGAAGAGAGCGAATCTGCCGCCCAGGTATCCGAAAGCCGCCCGGAAGGGTTGCTCTCGCCGCTGAGGATATCGGCAACGGCGCGGAAGCCCGTCGTGCCGGGGCTGCCGATCCACAGGCAGGCGTCTACGCCGTAGTCGTCCAGCCAATCCAGCTCCAAAAAGTAGGTGGTGTTGACGATGACGATGATGTTGTCAAAGTTTTCCGCCACGATCTCGAGCATGTCTTTCTCGTTCTGATGCAGGGCGAGGCTGCTCATCGTTTCTACGACGTCCGGCGTGCCGGTGTCGTCTTCGCTGACGGCCATGTCGCTGCCTTCGCCGCCCTCACGCGCCAAGACAACGATGGCTGCGTCATTATAGTCGGCAAAGGTGGCGCGCACTTCGTCGGTATAGATGGAGGCGGGCGCTTCGCAGTTGCCGGTCGCGCGATAGTTCTTGTTTCCGTCGCTCTTGATGAGGTCGGGGTTGTTGTTGGTCGTTGCGCCGAATCCCGGAGGGCCGCCTGCGCCGATGGTGGTGCGCGGATCCATCGATCCGTAGGCATTGAACAGCGTCTCGTTGATGCGGAAGCCTTCCTCTTCCAGCGCTTCTTTAAAACTGACGGTCAGTTCAGGGTCGAGATAGGTGCGCGAGCCTGCGCCGGAGGTATGGTACAGCGGGTCGTATGCGGCAAAGCCGAACAGGCTGATGTTGCTCTGCGAGCCTACGTCCAGCGGCAGTACGCCGTTGTTGCTCATCAGCGTACTGCCTTCGCGCGCCTCTTCGGCGATGTGCGCATATACGGCTTCCTGCATGGTGCGCAGGTTCGCTTCCGTATAGTCGCCGAACTCGCTCTTGTAATAGATCAGGTCTTCGTTCGGGTCCACGGCAGAGTTGTCGATCTGCGTGGTCTCGATGTTCAGAAAACTATTTACGGTGCCTTCGTAGTTGAGTGCACATGCCGTCCCGAAGGAAAAGAAGGCCAAAATGAGCGCCAGCAGGGCGGTCATGCCTCGCCAAAAGACGGAATTACGCAAAAAAAAGTTTTTCAAAGGTGTGTCTCCTTATCAAATTTGTCCGCAATGCTGCGGCGGCAGCCGGCCGCCTTTGCGGGGCGGGCGGCAGGGCATACTGTAAGGGGAAATACGGGCCCTCTGTCGATCGGCCGTTATATCTCCCCTTATAGCATAGGAGGAAGCGCTTCTCGGAAACAAAAGGACGGCCTGCAGTCCGTGTCCTTTGCGTATACTGTAACACGTTTTTTGCAAAAAATTTTATCTTTTTCGTATCTTCCCCTGTTTTTTTCGTGAACGGTACGGCGGCATAAAAAAACCGCACCCGTGCGGGTGCGGAGCGATCTATTTTCCCTGTGGGATGGGTATGGTGATCTTCAGGCAGAAATATCCGTCTTCGACGCAAACGCTCATCGTGCCTCCGTATTTTTCGGCGATATAGCGGATGCTGCGCAGCCCGATGCCGTGCCTGCCGTCGTCCGGCTTGCTGCTTTTGGGCAGATCTTTGTCGATGAGGGGAGGGTCTGAACAGTAGTTTTCTAAATTGATGAACAAAAAATCTTGCCGCGGCAGCAGTTCCAGCGTCAGGATGCGCTTTTCGGGATTTTCTACCCGTTCCAGCGCTTCTACCGCGTTGTCGAAGGCGTCGCCCAGCATGGTGTACAGATCTACCGGTTCCAAAAAATCGATGCGCCGCCCGTCCGCCAGATAGGTAAAGCGGATCTCTTTGTCGCGGCAGCGGAAGCATTGGTCGGTCAGCAGGGCATCCAGCACGCGGCTGCCCGTGTTCGCGTTCAGGTCGTATTCCTGTACCGAAAGCTCCATGGCGTCCAGCTGGTGGGCGCGGGCGGCGGGGTCTTCGGTCAGGCGCAGGGCGGCGATGGCGTGCTTGATATCGTGGCATTTTTGGTTGATCATGTCGATGTTGCGTTCCGCGCGTTCCTGCTGGCTGCGCTGCGTGTACAGGATGTTTTCGATGGTCTCGTTTTCCTTTTGCAGGGCGCTCTTTTCAAATACGCCGAATTCGGTGAACAGTACGAGTATATTGACAAGTATGACCAGCAAAATGGCGACGGTGCGCGCTGCGGGAGGCTCGATGTGGTCGTCTGCATACGGGGCGAATATGAATACGACGGCGACGGTGCAGATCAGCAGCGTCCACAGCTTAAAGTTGTCTACCTTGAGTTTGCCGTCTCGTCCTGTTCTGCGGATGTACAAAAAGTAAAATGCCACGCAGCAGATCGCAAAGATAAAGAGTGCAGCGAGCAAAAACAGCCATATCTGATCGTAAGGCCGCAGGGCCGGCAGCGAAAAGAGCAGGATCGTCAGCTGTGACGATATGTTTTGCAGTGCCGCTGAGGCGATGTTGTATACCACGATCTCGCGCAGCCGGATGCGAAAGCAGAATGCCAAAACGAGTCCGTTGGCAAAAAAACTGAGCAAAAAGTTTATATTGATGACCCAAATGTTCAGCTGCGGCAAAAAAGTAAACAGCAGAAGGTCTGCCGCTACAGAGATTGCCAGCCGCAGAGGAAAATGCGGCCGCCGCTCAAAGTTCCAAACAAACAAAAGGCATACGATCAATAATTGGATATTGAACATTTTTGTTATGATAAAGCGCAGCAGGTCCTCCATGTCATTTTCTCCCCAAATATTCGTTCAGCGCCGCCATGAGGGGGCGGACTTTGCTGCGGCTGACAAGCAGTTCGTCGCCGCCTACGGTCACCGTATTGCCGCGCAGCCGCTGCACATGGCGCAGGTTGACAAGGTAGCCTTTATTGCAGCGGAAAAAGCCCTTGCCGGCAAGACGGCTTTCAACATCGCTCAGCCTGCCGAATAGTTTGCTGCTGCCCTCTGCAGTGTGGAATATGAGGAAGTGGTCGGCAACTTCGATATAGTAGAGGTCTTTGAGCAAGAATCTGGCTAAGTTGGTCACCGTTTGAATGCTGAATTGTTCTCCGATGTCTTCGGCCAACTTTTTTTGCAGTTTTTGCATTTGCCGCGCAAAAGAAAAGTATTCGATGGGTTTGACCATGTACCCGACGGCGTCCACTTCGTAGCCGCGTATGGCGTACTGCGCCATCATGGTCACGAATACGAGCAGTACGTTGCGATCGAGCGTGCGCAGCTTTTTTGCCGCCGTCAGCCCGTTCATGTGCGGCATTTCGATGTCTAAAAACACCACATCGTAGATCGGGCGGTAATCACTGATAAAATCGAGGCCGTTTGTAAATGTGTCGGCGGTGCAGATGGTGCCCGTCTCCTGTGCCCAACATGCGATGTATTCGCAGAGAAGGGCAGCGGCTTCTGTTTCGTCTTCGACGACGGCGATACGCATACGAGGGAACCTCTTTTCGGGTAGAATTTGTATTTGTTATGGCACAGATTTTGAGGAGGGCAAGCCCGCCGGGCTTGCCTTTTTGTATATCGCAATAAAAAATTTTATGGGGGTATCACCTTTCCGGGCGGAGGCCCTTGGGCAGGAATTTGTTCTTTTTGACCGCCTCGTAGGCGAGCACGGTGGCGGCGACGCCCACGTTGAGCGAGTCGCAGCTGCCTTCCATGGGGATGGCGATCATGCTGAAATCTCCTTCGTACCAGTCGCGGGAGATGCCGTAGCGCTCGCTGCCCATGACCAGGGCCGTCTTCTTGCCGAAGGGCTCGTCGTAGTAGTACAGCTTGGCGCGCGTGTCGGCGAGGTACACGGTAAAGCCGTGAGAAGAGAGCCAGCTTTTGCAGCTTTCCACACTTTCAAACTCAAAAAAAGGCACGGAGAGCACGGCGCCCTGGCTGCCCTTGATGAGCTTGGGGTGGGTCATGCGCGCCTTGCGGTTGCACAGGAACACGCCGTCCACCCCCGCGCCGTCCGCCATGCGCAGCATGGTGCCCACGTTGCCGGGGATCTCGATGCCGTCTAAAACGAGCAGCACGGCGTCCTGCGGCGGGTCGAATGCCGCCAGGTCGTGCGCGGGCAGCTGCGCCAGCGCCAGCAGCCCGTCCGGCTGGCCGCGTTCGGAGATTTTTTCAAACGTCTTTTCCGAAACGGTGTACACCTCTTGGGTGCGCGCGGCGAGCTTTTGCACCAGCGCCAGCGCTTCGGGGGTGCGGATGTGCGCGGGGCAGAGGAAGAGGCTGTCGATCAGGGTCTGGAATTTTTCACACAGCTGCAGCATCCAGATGCCCTCGGCGATGAACAGCTTGTGCGGGTTGGGTTTTGTGTTGGAAGAGACGGCGCGGATCTGCTTGATCTTCGGGTTTTGTTCGCCGATGGCGCGGGCGCCGCAGCCGTCTAACAGCGTCTGTATATCCATGCCATAACGGTACCATTTTTCGCCGCGTTTGTCAAGGGGTTTTGTATATTTGTGAAAGAAGGGAAGGGGCGTTGTGCCGCGCATGTCTGCGCCCGCGCGCGGAGCCTGCCGCTTCGGGGAATGCCTGCGCTCCTCTTCCGCCGCGCGCCTTACGCGACGCGCGGCACGTGATTTCCGTCTCCTTCGCCCGCGTAGAAATGTAAAGTGTAAAATGTAGAATGTAAAATTGAGGACGGTGTCAAAAAATCCCCATGTCATCCCGATCGAGGGAGCGAAAGAAATGAGCGACCGAGCAGAGGGATCTTGTAAAGAACGCAAAAGCCGTTCTGAACACGGCAAAAGAAATTTAAAATTTAGAATGTAAAATGTAAAATTTTGGACAATATATAAAATATTTTTTGAATATATCCTCAATTCTAAATTTTACACTCTACATTCTACATTTGGATGAGACGGATCGACTGCGCGGCTCACGTCTCGTTCGCCGCTCCGCTCAGGGTGACAGGAGAGGGCCCCCGCGCGCTCACGCGCAGAAATGTAAAGGGTAAAATGTAGAATGTAAAGTTCTGGATATAATAAAAATAATACTTGCGCAAGCAAAACCACGCTTTTGCGTCGGCGCACTCAATTTGCGCGGCAGCGCTCATGCAGGAAAGGTGAAGGTTGCGCGCGTTTTATAAATGGTGTGCCCTGCAATGCGCGCAGCCGAGGAAAACTCCGAACAGAAAGCGCGCTATCTGTCGATAGCGCGCTTTGGTTGGGGTTTTCCTAAAATCACGGCGTTCCGCAGGCAGCAGCCTGCCGAGGAACGCGTGAATATTTTCACAGCGCCCTGATGCTCTCCACCGGCTTTTTGCGGGCGGCGGCGCGCACGGGCAGGTAGGTGGCGGCAAACGAGGTCAGGGCGGCGATACCCAGCATCACCAGCCACGAAAGCGGCCCGAACACGAAGGCGGATACGCCTATCTCGGCGGCGAGCAGGGCGTTGAGCGCCGCGCAGACGGTAAAGCAGACGATCACGGCGAGGAGGTAGCAGGCGGCGGCGATGATGGCCGATTCCGCATAAAAGATCTTGAACACGTCCGCGCTGCGGGCGCCGATGGCGCGCAGGATGCCGATCTCGCGCTTTTTATAGGCGATGGAGGCGGAGATGAAGTTGAACAGCAGCAGTATGGAGAACACCGCCATGACGACGCCGATCCACAAAAATACCTGCCCGAACATGTCGATAAAGTTGTCGATGCTCTGTAGGTCGTGTTCGGCGGGGGAGGAGATGGTGAAGAAGGTGTCGTCCGCGTTCACCTGCCCTGCGCCGCTGCAGAGGGCGCGCATGCCCGCTTCGCTCTGCGGAGCGGGGAGGACGAAGGCATGGTAGCGGACGTCGGCGGGGCGGACGTAGGCGGTCTCTTCGATGCTGCTCGCAAGGTTGCGGCTCCCTATGGCGTTCACGATGGGCAGGCATTCGGCTTCGTTCATATACATCGTGGGGTAGCCGCCAGCCGTTTCCCCGTAGGTAAAGCCGACGAGGGTAAAATCGCCCAGCGCGGATCCCGACCGGCTGCGGAGGGTGATCTGCGTATCCAAGGCGTATTCCGTGCCTTCGTATTTTTGAATGAGGGCGTACACGCTTTCCAGCGCCGCGCGCACCTCTTCTTCGAGGGCGATGCGCCTTTGGGAAGAGATCTCTTCCCCGTTTTCGTCATATTCATATACGAAGTATTCGCCCGTGTACAGGATGGAGTCTTCCCGCTTAAAGGCAAGGCGCGCCTCTCCCGCGGCCGTTTCGCCGCCGCTTGCAGCGACGGCTTCGATCTCCGCCTCCTGCATCTTCTGCACCATGGGGCGCAGGTCGGAATAGTTGACGACGACCTCTCCTTCCGCCAGCTGCGCCTGCGTGCGGCCGTCAAAGAAGGAGATTTCCGCAGGCGTATCGCCGTAGGGGACGGGCAGGGAGCAGATCTCCTGGGTGCCGCCGATCGTTTCGCCGCCCGCTTCGATCTCCAGCGGATCGCCCAAGGGATAACAGAAGTAGTTGCCGTTGTTTGAAAAATGGGAAGGGGTCAGGTCGCCGCGGTGCGCCCCGTAAAAATCGGCGGAGACGAACAGCGAGCCGTACAGCCCGTACGAGAGTTCCTCTCGCAGTTGCTCCAACACGGCGGCGCGCTCGGCCGCGGGGGCGGCGTCCAGCCGCTCGGAAAATTCTTGCGGCGGGGCGATGTCGAGCACGCCGCGCACGGTGACGGAAATTTCTCCGCCGCCTTCGGCGGTGATGGCGAGCGTCTTGCCGACGATGTCGTCATACTTTTCCAAGGCGACGGGATCGCCCGCCCCGTCTTCCAGCCCCGCCTCCTGCAGGGCGGCAAAGGTATAGGCGGTGACGAGCGCGTCGCTCTCGCCTAAGGAGGAAAGGTCGGTATCCGTCAGCAGGTATTGCTGCCAGTAGGCGGCGGCCGCCTCGTCCAGCTCGGCAAAGCCGTTCAGCTCCGTCGTATAGAGGGAGGAAAGCCCCGCGCTGCCCGCGTTGCGGATGCCGAAGCTCTCGTCCGCCCATTCGCCGTCGGTAAAGTTGTAGACGGCGGTGCCGTCGCCGTATTCCGCCCGCAGAGCTTCTATCTCCTGCGGAGAAAAGCCCGTGTTGCGGCTGCGTTCATAGGAATCTGTGAGCTCGGTGCCGATAAAGGTGAGCTCCGTGCAGCGGTAGTTGTTTTCCAGCCGCAGCGTCTGATAGCCGGCGTCTAAATAGGTGCGCGCGGCGGTGGCGGCGGGGTCGTAAAAGGTCAGGGTAGAAAACATCCCGAACAGCGCGAAGGCGATGCAGGCGAGCAGGATGGTGAACGCCAGCCGCAAGGGCTTGGCGCGCATGCTGCCGGCGCCGATGCGCACGGCGTGCGGCAGGGGCAGTTTGGAGCGGATAAAGCCGTTTTCCGCTGCGCCTTGTGTGGTTTTGAAAAAAGCGCCCGCGGCGGCGTAAGGGGAGCCCGCGGCGGGTTTTGCGCGGGAAGGAAGGGGGCTTTTTGTATTTTCGGCGGCGGCTTTGGAAGGGGAGGGGCCGCTTCCGACAGGGGCGGCCGTGCCCGTGCCTTGGGCGGTTTTTGAAGAAGTGCCCGCGGCGGCGGAAATGACTTCGGCGGCCGAGCCCGCATCATCGGCGGCAGAGAAGATACCTTCGGCGGCCGAGCCCGCATCATCGGCGGCAGAGAAGGTACCTTCGGCGGCCGAGCCCTCTTCATCGGCGGCGGCAAAGGAGCCGTCTGCCTGCCGGCAGCGGTCGGAGATGACCTTGCCGTCTTTGAGTTCGATGATGCGGTCGGCATAGGCTTCGGCAAATTCCCTGTCGTGCGAAACGACGACGACCAGTTTGCCGCGGGAGAGCTTGTGCAAAAGGTCCAAAACCTGCCTGCCCGTGTCCGAGTCGAGCGCGCCCGTGGGCTCGTCGGCGAAGATGATGGCGGGGTCTTTGACCAGCGCCCGCGCGATGGCCACGCGCTGCTTCTGCCCGCCCGATAAAGTGGCGGGGCGGCGCTTTTCAAACCCTTCCAATTCTACCTGCGCCAAAATGTCGCGCACCCGTTCGCGGCAGTCCGCCTTGCCCTGCAATTTCAGGGCGAGGGCGACGTTCTCTTCCACCGTAAATTCTTCTAAAATATTGTATTCCTGAAACACGAACCCCGCCAAGGTGTTGCGGTAGCCGTCGAAGTCGGCGGCGGAAAAGTGCTTGCTGCTGCGCCCTTTGACGACGATCTCTCCCCCGTCCGGCGCGTCCAGCCCGCCGCATACGTTCAACAGGGTCGATTTGCCGCTGCCGCTCTTGCCCAGTATGAATACCATGCCCGTTTGGGGGAAGCGCAGCGAAACGCCGTCCAGCGCCCGCACAGGCTCGCCCTTTTTCGGCTTGTAGATCTTGACGAGATCTTTGACCTCTAACATGCGTTTTCTCCTTGCTTTTTTCTTGCATTGTAGCACGGCGGCAGGGAGAATGCAAGGAAGAAAGGGCGAAACGCTGTCCCGCTTTTGTCCCAAACTGCGAAAAACGGCGCGGGACAAGGGCGGGACAAGAAATTTGCGGGAATTTTTTTGGGGGGGGACGGGAGTGTAAAATGTAGAATGTAAAATGTAGAATGTAAAATGGTAAATTGAGGATGAAAAAAGGGAGCGGGGCGCGCGGGCGCATATTCTTGCCTTTCCCTTGGGAGGGAAGGTGTCATTCGGAACGAATGACGGAAGAGGGGCGTTCGCCTTCCTTCTTGTCATCCTGAGTAAGCGCGGCGTAGCCGTGCGAGCCGAAGGGTCTCTGAAAACAAATACTTTCCCTGTCACCCTGAGCGGAGCGGCGAAGGCGTAGCCAAAGCCGCGCAGTCGAACGGGTCTCTGAAAATAATACGCCCATGTCATCCTGAGTACGTCGTTTCCGTTTCCCCCCTGTCACCCTGAGCGGAGCGGCGAAGGATCTCTGAAAATAATACTAACCTTGTCATCCCGATCGAGGGAGAGAGAGAAACGAGCGACCGAGCAGAGGGATCTTGCATAGGACGCAAAAGCCGTTCCGAACACGGCTCTATCCATTGGCTTTCTACGAAGTGGCGAGTCTTAAGCGGCAAATATCACCCCAAAGAAGGTAGCAAAATTTCCTGTACATAGCCGCAGAGCTCGCAAGTCCAGCGCCGAAAGCCGTCTTCCGTGGCGGTCGGCTGCTGTTCAAAATATTGAAAATCATGTTTCGTTTTGGGAAGGGCGCGCTCTTCTATTTTGCCGCAGTTTGCGCATATCCGCCGCTCCAAACCTTCCACATCGCAGCGAGGGGCCGTCACCTGCTGCCAGTCGCCGAAGTCGTGTTCTATCTTAGGAATTTCCTGCATAAACTCAGCCCCGCAGATCAGGCATTTTGCCAGCCTTTGCCCGTCCGCCTCTTCCGTTGCCTCCGCGATCGTCTCGTAGGCAAATACATGCTCGCCTTCCGAAAGCTGCTCCCCGCAGCGGATGCAGGCGCGGCAATGGCCTGTTTCGTCGTAGAGCCACGCCTCGCCGTAGTCGTGCAGCAGGGCGGAAGTTTCGCGCATTTCGGCTGCTCCGCACGAGCAGCGCCGCAGCTCAAGGCCCGTCATATTACATGTAGGGGGAGTTGTCTCTTCCCAGTCGCCGAAGTGGTGCCCGGAGGCCGCCGTCAGGCGGATCTCCTGCTTGCCGCAGGTAAGGCAGGCCCGCGTGTCGGCGCCGGGTGTCTCGCAAGAAGCCGGCATGGCGCTCGTCCATTCCCCAAAGGCATGACCCGTCGCCGCGAAGGCGCGGCTCTCTTCTTTCCCGCAATTTTTGCAGGTACGCACCTCAATGCCTGCCGCTTCGCAAGTTGCGGCGGTGGACGTTGCCCAGTCACCGTAATCATGCCCCGAAGAGGAGATCAATTTTTGCTCCGCTTCTCCGCATTCGGAACATGTGCGCGTCTGAATTCCGCTTGCCTCGCAGGTGGCGGCGACAAAAACTTCCCATTTCCCAAAACTGTGACCGGAAGCAGGAACGCGCTCGGCGGTATAGTAGCCGCAGACGGCGCAGCTATGCATACGGATGCCCGAATTTTCTGCCGTGGCGGGGATGAGCTCGCGGCTTGCCATGGCGTGTGCGCCCGCCTCCGTTTTGCCGCAAAGGGTGCAAGTGCGAGAATGGGAAAGGTTATCGTTCGCCCAATCGCCAAAAAGATGCCCCGTCGCCGCGAAGGCACGGCTTTCTTTTTTGTTACAAAGCGCGCAGACGCGTGTTTCTTCCCCGTTTTGTTCGCAAGAAGCGGGAATGGAAGTCGTCCATTCGCCGAATTTGTGCTCCAGCGCGGCAACAGAGCGGCTCTCTTTTTTATTACAAAGCGCGCAAATGCGCGTTTCTTCTCCGTTTTGCTCACAGGTAGCGGGAATGGAAATCGCCCAGTCGCCGAATTTGTGTTCTAAAGCTGCGATCGTGCGGCTTTCTTTTTTGTTACAATTCACGCAGACGCGCGTTTCAATGCCCGTTGTATCGCAAGTTGCGGAAATAGAAATTTTCCATTCGCCAAAACTATGTGTTTCCAAAGAGGGAATAGGGGCAGTCTCAATTTCTCCGCAGACAGAGCAGCCCCGACGCATAACGCCCGCCACGCCGCAGGATGCGGGCTGAAGAATTTCCCAATCACTGAAATTGTGTTCATCCAAAGCGGGGATAGGGGCGGTCTCAATTTTTCCGCAAGCAGAGCAGACCCGCCGCATAACGCCCGCCACGCCGCAGGAGGCTGGCTGAAGAATTTCCCAATCACTGAAATTGTGTTCATCCAAAGCGGGGATAGGGGCGGTCTCAATTTTTCCGCAAGCGGAACAGATCCTTCGCATGACGCCCGCCACACCGCAGGAGGCGGGCTGGATCACTTCCCAATCGCCGAAACTATGCTTCAAAGCCGCAATTACGTGCCGTTCTTCTGCTTCACAAAACGCGCAAACGCGTATTTCAATGCCTTCTCGTTCGCAAGCTACGGATTGCACCGTTGTCCATTCACCGAACGCGTGCCCGTCGCTCGGCAGATAGCGCGTCTCCGTTTCGCCGCAGAGGGGACAAACGCGGCGCTCTTCCTGCGGCTGTTCGCAGGAAGAAGAACCTTCCGCTTTCCATTCGCCAAAGTCGTGTGTAAGCGCGGGAATGTTTTCCGACTGCAATGCATTGCATGTAGAGCAAAAGCGGACGCGTCTGCCGGTAGTTCCGCAAGAGGCGGGCGTGAGGGTGACCCATTCGCCGAAGCTATGGACGTGCTCACCGCTTTCGCCGCCTTCGCCGGGGTCTGGTTGCGGATCATCTGCCGCCTGTTTTGCCCCGCAAACGCCGCAAAAACCATCCGAAAAGGCGTGTTCTTCTATCTCTATTTCATCGCAAATAGAACAAACACGCATGTGTGCGCCGTCCTCGCCCGGAAGCCAAATACCAAAATCATGTCCCGACGGCGGCGTCTCTTCCGTCTCGCTGTAGCCGCAGGCGCATTGCAGCAGAGCGACGCCCGTCTCCGTGCAAGATGTTTCCGTCAGCTGCACGCGCAGCAGGGTATGAGACTGCGGGGCGGAACTTTCGCCGCATTCCACGCACACCATATAGTGAGAAATGTCATCATGCACCACCGCCATACGATGGCTGCATCCGCCGCATCCCGCCGGCACAGCGAGCAAAACAAGGCAGAAAAAGAGGCAAAAAGCAGCAGCAAACCGCCTGGCAAACATAGGCGTTTCTCCTTTGGTGTAAAATATTAAATCGGCATATATAACGTGTATATGTGTATTAAAATGTGCGCGTAAATTTGTGCATTTCTGCCGATATGCGCGATTTATATACACTCGCATATATGTTTATGATAATGATATCATACCCTGCCCGCTTTTTCAATACTTTTTCAAAAATCGTTAAAAAAATTTTTTTGACATGGGTAAAACGCCGAACGCAGTTAAAATCGGCATTAAAGTTTTTGCCAAGATCACCAGCCCTGCTGCCGGCGGAAGGGTACCCGGCAAAGCGATCTAAAAATTCCGATAATATAGACGTTTTCTGACTATAAACCGTTGACAAACGCAGATCCATTCTGTTACAATAAATATGTATAATATGTCGCTTTTTGTCCGACTTCGGCGGCATTTTTGTTTATGACATGTTTCCGAAAAATGTATAGCTTGTTCGGAAAATACGAGGCAAGTATTAAAGCGGCAAGTATTTGAATTTAGTATATGAAAAAGATATGCGTAAGGGATGGCCGGGGGAATGAATGGAAAATAAGTTTTCAATCGTAATGCCTGTATATAATGCAGAAAAATATTTGCAGCGATCGTTATCACATGTTGAAGCTTTGCCGCAGGATGAATTTGAAATTTTATTTATTGACGACGGTTCTATCGATCAAAGCGCAAGTATCTTGGTGGCATATTGTAACGCACATGTCAATGCACGCTTTATAAAGTCAGCGCATCGAGGTGTTTCGGCGGCACGGAACGCGGGCATCGAAAGGGCAAAAAACAGCTATATCCTGTTTTTGGATGCGGACGACCGGTTCTTGCCGCGCGTATTTTCCGTATTAAAAACGGCCATCGAAGAGAATGGCGCGGATATTATCGTGTTTGGAGCAAATGTTATAAACTATGACAGTGAACATACGCTTCCGGATATATGCCCGCGCAATATCGTGTATCGCGGATTCAAGCCGCAGGCCTTGTTTGACGAAGTGGGCGCGAGGCCGTATGTATGGAATTGCGCCTATAAAGCTGAGTTCTTGCAGAAAAACGGTATCCGTTTTGACGAAAAAATATCGTTAGGCGAAGATCAGCTGTTTCAGTTTACGGCATTTCCACAGGCCGAAATAATACAATTTATCAGCGACAAATTATACTGTTACAACTATTTGCGGGTCGATTCAATCACATCTAATATTTTGACTCAAGGTGTTAATCGATGCAGGTTGCATATTATGTTGGTTGACAAAGTAATTGAAACAGTGTCAAAAGTTCAAAATTGTTCCCAGATAAAAATTCAAACGGTGTCGTGGCTATATTATTTACTGAAAAATGATATGTTTGAGTTATGTAAGGATGAGTTTGAAGAAATATCAAAGTCGTTGAAAATTATTTTAAAGGATAAGGGTATCAATATATTAAAAATGAAAGTAAATCTCAAGAAAAAGTTGGCATATTGCAGTTTATTGAACTATAAATTGTGTATTTTGAGACGAGTGTTGAAAGTTTAACGGGAGGTTCATGATGAATAATATATTGAATTGGAAGCATTTTGAAGAGCACGATTTCTTTTTTGAAGGTCAGAAAAAAGAAGAAAAGAGTAAAAACAGACAGTATCAATTTTCTATTGTTGTAGCTGTTTATAATAGCGAAGAATATATTGAAGAAACGATAGAAAGCGTTTTAAATCAAGATTTTGATTTTTCTAAGATTCAGTTAATATTGGTTGATGATGGATCAACGGATAAATCTTTTGATTTATGCAAATCATACGCAATCAGATATCCGGAAAATATTATTTTAATACACAAAGAAAACGGAGGAGTTTCTTCAGCGCGTAATGTTGGTACATATTTTGCAGAGGGAAAGTATATTAATTTTTTAGATTCGGATGATAAATTTGGTAAGAATGTATGTAGCGAGGTTTATAAATTTTTTGAAGTGAACCAAAAAAGAGTAGATGTAGTAACTATCAAGGTTGAAATATTTGGAGATAAAACGGGTGAGTCGTGGTATAATAAGAAGTTTGAAAAAGGGAATCGTGTAATTAACTTATTTAACGAACCAGCTATATATTTAAACTCAACAAATAGTACGTTTTTTCATAAACGTATAAAAAATCAACTGTATTTTGATGAGAATTTGACGATTGCTGAAGATTTGAAGGTAGTAAATACAGTACTAATGAATAAATATGCACTGGGCGTTTTAAATACTTGTAGTTATTATTATAGAATTCGTTTGCATAATTCTTTAGTTTCTACGGCCAAAGTTAAGAATGTATGGTATTTGCCATATTTAGAAAGAGTGTACTTTTGGTTGTATGAAAAATCCATGAAGCAGACAGGACGTTTTTTGGAGTTTTTACAGTATACCTTATTGCGCGAATTATATAATAGAATAAACGAAAATACTGAATGTATTAAAGTATTGCAAGATCAAACATTAATTGACATTTATAAGTCAACATTATTTCGTGCACTTTTTTTGATTGATGATAAGATTATAAGAAAGTGTGGCTTTATTAATACAGATTTTATGCTGTATATTTTTTCAAAAAAATATGGCAAGCCAATCATTGATTACGATAATGGGAAGCTGAATTTTACATGGAAGAATGGAATTAAGATAGAAAAAAAATTATACGCAAAATTTGAAATGTGTTCAGTTGTGTATGATGAGCTTGTTTTGGAAGGGTATGTAATTGTTAACAATATCGGATACACCAAAGATGAGTGTTTAGTTTATTATTCGTTGAATGATGATATGCATAATGCGGAAATAATTAAACATACAAGCAACGATCTTTTGGCTTTTGCGGATGAGTATATATTATATAGAAGATACTTTAAAATTAAAATTTGCTTGCCAAAAGAAAAAATCAATATCAAATTTTGGTTGCATATCGGAGAGGCTAATGTGCCATATCAAATTTATGGATATGGCGAGTGGTTTGGCGTCGATAAAAATTTGCTTAATGCATATTATTATGACAAACATTTCTTGCTTTCAGTTAAAGAAAATATATTGTATATTGAAAAGGCTGCCGCTTTTTTTGTCATTAGACGTGAAATTTTGCTTTTAAAAGAGTTAAAAAGTATTGGCAAGAAAGATAAAAAATATTATAGAGCATTTTTGGCGAGGCTATATCACGATATAATGAATTTAATGCCTCATCGGCCGGTTTGGATTATCTCTGATAGGTGTATAAGCGCAGGAGACAATGGGGAAGCATTTTATTCCTATTGTAGACGAAAGAAGTGGATTAACTCATATTTCGCAATAAATCAGGAATCAATTGATTACAAACGATTAAAGAAAAAGAGGTTTAAACTTTTAACTATTGGATCAAATAGGTATAAAACTAAATATTTGCTTGCAACTAAAATTATTTCTGCACATTTTGATAATAGCGAATTAAGGCCTGCCTTATTGCCCGGTATGAATGATGTCATCGCAAAAAAAATGCACGTCTTTCTTCAGCACGGTATAACAAAAGACGACGTGTCAAAATTTTACTCAAGGAAAAGGCAAAAAATTGATAAGTTTATTGTAGCCGCTAATCCGGAGTATGAGTCGATAATTTCAAACACTAATTATTTCTGTGACAGAGATAATGTGTGCCTGACCGGATTTCCTAGATATGATAAGCTTTATTTGGAAACCGAGAAGATAATTTTAATAATGCCAACATGGCGAAATGATCTTGTAACTTTTGGTAGTAATTCAAAGAATGCAAAGATAAGTAAAGATTTTTTGAGTAGCTATTATTATGCTTATTTTCATGAATTAATGGTTGAGCTGAGTCTTGACAAATTGGTGAAAAAATTAGGATATAAGATTTATTATTTCCCGCATTCAAATATGCTGGAGACTAATAGCTATTTCTCTGATATTGCGGGTATTGAAATTGTTACGAATACTGAACGTAATTATACTAACATATTTGCACGTGCGGCAATAATGGTCACGGATTATTCGTCAACGGCTTTTGATTTTGCATATCTTCGTAAACCAATAATTTATTGTCAGGGCGATTATGATGAATTTTTTAAGAGTCATACGTATTCTAAGGGCTATTTTGATTATGAACAAGATGGCTTTGGGAAAGTAGTGCTAACGGTTGCTGACGCTATTAAAGAATTGCATCGCATCATGGGGCAGAATTGTAAAGTCGATGGTGAATATCTCGATCGGATCAATCAATTTTTTAAGTTTATCGATAGAGAAAATTCCAAAAGAGTATTTACAGCAATTACGGAGAAGATATAATGAAAAAAAGCGCTAATAAAACAATGAATATTCTTTGTGCGACTGATAGAAATTTTTTATATCCTGCTTATGTTACGATCCAGTCTGTGATAGAAAACCATAAAGATATTGATATTAGTTTTTTCCTTTTGGCTGCTGAAGATATATTAGAGGATGAACGTTTTAGACTGAAAGAATTTGTAGAAGCAAGTGGGAATACAATTCAATACCTTTCAGTTGATGATAGTGGTTATGAAAATTTTATTGTCAGCGAGAGGTTTAACAAGGTTGCATATTTTCGACTGATGGCGCATGAATATTTGCCGAAATCGATTGACAGGATACTATATCTCGATGTGGATATCATTGTCGACAAAAATATATACGATGATTTTTATATGCAAGATTTTAACGGTAAATATCTAATAGCAACAAGTCATAATCCAAATCCGGATTATTCAAATATGCTTAATTATTCTATTGTTAATTTAGAGGCGGCTGCGCGTGGTGAATATTTTAATTCGGGCGTGTTGCTAATGAATCTTGTGCAATTTAGGGAAAATATAACAATTGAAAAGTATAAAGAGGCTTATAATGCGTGCTTGGATCAAGGGCTTGAGGTGTTTTATGATCAGGGGCTGCTGAATTATATGTTTTTTGATAAAACTTTATATTTTTCCTCAATGGATTATAATTTTAGGTATTCTATTCCTATTGATTATAAGAATCGATTAGATCCTCGCCGCGTTTATAAAAAAGCTATTATTCATTATACGGGGATGAAACAACCATATAAGCCTTGGGATTTGATGTTAGAGGAAGAAGATATAGCGAAATTTGGGGATGTGCCGTTTAAAGATAACTATTTTTATGTTAGCAGAGAGTTAAATGTATTAATGAAAAAGTGGTGGGGTTATGCTGAACAGACCCCTGTTTATTCACAAGTACTTAATGAAATGTTATTAAAGAGGAAATGGTTTAGGCGAAATTTGCTGGATTTTGCGATAAAGCATAATAAACTTTTAAAAGAGATTTCGTTGAAAAATAATGGCAATAAGCAACAAATTATAAAAGAACAAAAAATTGAAAAATTGCCTGATAATTTTCACTATAGGGCATATAACATAATGTGTCGATTATGTGCTCCAATTTTTGCAATTAGAAGACTTTTAAAAAGACAATGAGGTAGTAAAATGGTAATAAATAATTTGGAAATAAGAGAAAATAGCCTATTGTTTTCTGTTGATTGTGTCGAGGATAGCACTCCTTGTGTTATGAGGCGGGTTTCGCCTGATTTATGGAGATATCATGATAAACGTGTTCTAGTACGTAAATTGAATTCAAATACATTTATTCTTGATGAGAATTTTGTTTTTGAATTTTTTGATTTGGGTATACATTATTGTGTGTGTGATGTTATTTGTCATGATAGTCGGGCGGAGAACGATGCTGGATTAATTATCGGTGATATTGAAAAATATAAAACATTTTCGGCTGATGTCGTTTATGAAAAAAATTTTGGAACGGTTAAGGTGTGCTTTTATATTAATGCTAGTAGAGCATTGTCTATGCGATTATCGTTTATTCCAAAAACTATTTTCCATATTTTAAAATTAAGTGAAGATGATAATTACATAAATTTTAGGTTTAAATCTGATTTCCATTTTGAAAATGCTGACATAGCATTAGCATGTCGAGAAAATACTGAGCATAATTACCATTATAGATTTTTAAAAAAATTCGATATAATTTCCGCATCAAGCGAAAATGATAAGTATTTTAGAATTGCAAAAAGGGCAGTGCTAGAAAACTTGTTTTTAAAAGATAGAGATGTTTTGGACATTGTGGTAATAATGGGCGATACGATTTTCCCTTGTTATGCGGAAAATGATTTGAGTACAAATTATTTCAAAGTGCAGATCGGTTTTGAAGCATGCTGTTTTGTTAGTGAAAATAAATATTCCAGTATATTTGTTAGGAGAATACAAGCTGATGATCAAGAAAAGAAAATTAAAGTTGCGATATTGGGATCTTGTTTTACAAAAGAAGCATTTCATTCGTTAAAGTATTTAAATCCAGATTATAAGTTGTTTTATGAAAATGGTCTAACTGCTTTTCATTCATCAATTATTTCTTTGGTTTCAAGACCGGTCGAATATGATTTGCAAGATTTAGAAGGTTCACTAGATAGAAAGACAATAGATAGATATGGTGAAAGAGAACTTTCTAAAACATTTTTTGATGAATTGCAAAGCTATAGTCCCGATTATTTAATTGTCGATTTATATGTTGAAACAGCAGCTCACATTTATGAACTTTCAAATGATTGCTATTTAACTGATAGTTACTATTTTAAAGGAACTCAATTGGCTAATAAGCTGAAATTTAAACGTAAAATTTCAATTTATGACGATGAAAGATTTTTGCTTTTCAAGCAGGCTCTTATCAAATTTCGAGAAAAGATTGAAGGTATCATTCCATTAAAAAATATTGTTTTGATAAAAGCGCGGCGCGCTGTTAATAGAATAGATAATGGTATTGTTACAAAATGGCCGCAACAAGAGTATATAAAATATGCAAATAAACTTTGGGATAAGTGTGATGAGTTGTTCGAACGCATTTTTCCTGAGGCGCGGATTATTGATATGCGAAATGATGATAAATATTTAAGTCAAAAGCAGTCGCCCCTTTCTTTTTCTCCGCAATATCTCGTTGATGTATATTATAAAGATCTTTTAAACAACTTTAATAAAATCGTATTATACGATCTTATAAATAATTTAGTATAATAAAAAACCACCAGCCGCGCAACGCGCGGCTGATTTTATGTTCGGAATCTATCCGCTTGCGATCGCACGCTATCTCGAAAGAGCCCTTTTGATTATGGCAAGCGCCGTATTATGCGCAATAAGTATACCATATTGGAAGAGATATTGCAACCGCGTTCAGAGCAAGTTATATTCCTCGTCCGTCACGGGTTCCTGCCATTCGTTGGAGGTGTTCTCGCCGGGGACTTCGACGGCGATGTGCGAAAACCAGCTATTTCTTTTTGCCCCGTGCCAATGCTTGACGTTCGCGGGGATGACGACCACGTCGCCCGCTTTCAGGCTGCGCGCCGGCTTGCCCCATTCCCGGTACCAGCCCTCGCCCGCAATGCAAAGGAGGATCTGCCCGCCGCCCTTCGCGGCATGATGGGTATGCCAGTTGTTGCGGCAGGCAGGCTCAAACGTGACGTTTGCAAAAAACGGAGCGACGCCCGCAGGCGTGAGCGGGTTTAAGTACGATTTGCCGATAAAATACCGAGCATAGGCAGAATTTTCCTGCCCCAAGCCGAAAATGTTGTTCTTTTCAAAATCTTTATCCATAAAACACCTCGCGTTGATCATTATTTAGATAACAGCTCTTTCGCACAATTGAGCGCGTTGAAGAGGCGCGGAACGCCCATATACGGCATGGCGTGGACGAGCGCGCAGACGACTTCTTCCTTCGTGCTGCCCGTCTTCAACGCGCCTTCGACGTGAGAGCGCACCTGCACTTCCGCACCGCCCATCGCCGCCAGCATTACGACGGTCAGCAACTCGCGCGTTTTTCCGTCTAACACTCTCCGCGTCATGAAGTCGGAAAAGCACAGCTCGGTCAAAAAGCGCGGCACCGCCTCGGCAAATTCTGCGGGCAGCCATGTGTAGCGGTTTTTTATTTCATCGCCGTACACGGGTTTTTGCAGGGCAAGCCCCTTGGCAAAGCGGTCCTGTTCCGTCACCGTTTCGCCATTTTCGAGGGGAAGGGCAATGCCGTTTGCGGCAAACACCTCGTCCATCGCGGCGATGGCGTTGAGCGTCTTGGGGAAGCCGATAAAAGGTGCGCACTGATACACCGTTTCGCGGATCTCCGCAGGGGAAATGCCGATATTGAGGCAGGCGGCGACGTGCGCTTTTAATTGCGGCAGCGTCTGGTTGACGGTCAGAACGGTGACGGTGATAAGCTCGCGCATTTTGTCGTCGAGCGAGCCCGTATAGCTCACCTCGCCGAAGATAAACCGCTGCAAGATGCGCATGAATTCGGGATCGTTTCCCTCGTTTTGCGTCGGCTTGCCGCCGAAGAGCTTTTCAAATTTTTCTTGGCAATTTTCAATTCTGTCCATCCGTATAGTCCTCGCGTCGATCGTTTTGCTGTCATTATACCACGCATGCATGGCAATGTAAAATACTTATTATTTATCGTCTGCCATGCACTGAAAGCATTGCACAAAACGGCGGCGGCCTCGGCGGGAGTATGATAGGGCCATCGGCGCCGCTTAAGGATCGAACGCCGTCTAAGGATCGGCCGCCGCTGCCTCTGCAAAAAGTGGGGGGGTAGACAAAGCGCGGGTTTACAAAATCGGGTGTTGACAAAGCAAAAATTTATGCTATAATAATAGTGCTCCGCGCCGAAAAGGCGGGACAAAGCCGGCGCCGCGCCGGAAGAGCAAGGCAAGGTTGGCGCGGGCGCCGTGGGGCTGATGCAGGCAAAGAAAAGAGAGGAATGATAGTACTCGCGCTTTGCGGGCATTTCACTTCTTGAATTTCTGAAGGCCCAGGATTGAATTTCTGAAGGCCCCGGCGGGCTGCCGCCCGATCGCAGGCCCGAATACCATAATTGAAGAAGGCAAGCCCGCGGGCTTGCCTTCTTTACAGCGGGCGAGGGAGAGAGAATGCAGGCGGGGCGGATTTTTGCTGTTCAAAGCAAAAAAACTGCAGTTCATGACATCGCCGATTGCGCTTCTGCGGCAGATATGGTATAATGATCTCGCCGCAGAAGGTGATTTGGCTTTGACGGGCAGCTTGCGGCATGCTTCGATCAGGCAAAGGATGGGATTCAAATGATACGCATCGCATTGGTAGACGACGAGCCCGAGATCACCGATCAGATCGCGGGCTATATCGCACAGTACTATCAAAAGATCGGGCAGGGGCAGGAGGCGTATAAATTATACGTCTACCGCGACGGCAAAGAGCTTTTGCAGCGCTTTCCCCGCCACATCGATATCATCTTTATGGATATCGAAATGCAGGAAGTAGACGGCATGACCGCCGCCGCCAAGATCCGCAAGGTCAACCAAAACGCGGCGATCATCTTTCTCACCCGCCTCGCGCAGATGGCGATCAAGGGGTACGAGGTCAACGCGCTCGACTTTATGGTCAAACCCGCCGACTATTACAGCTTTGAACTGCGCTTTGTAAAGGCGCTCAACTACCTGCGCCGCTTCAAAACCAAAAAGCTCGCCATTTCACCGGTGGGGCAGGGGACGCGCTTTGTCGAGTTTACAGACATCTATTATGTCGAAGTGTTCGGCCGCTCGCTGGTCTTCCACACCAAAGACGGAGACCTTACGATGAACGGCACGCTGAAAGAGGTGCAGAGCCACCTCGAGGGGGCGCCCTTTGCGCTGTGCAACCGCTACTGCCTGGTCAATTTGCAGTACGTTGCGGGGATGCAGGGAGGAAAGGTGCTCGTAAACGGCGCGCAGATCCCCGTCAGCCGCGGAAAAAAAGAAGATCTGTTCAAGGCACTTTCGGCCTATATTTCGGGTACATAAGGGGAATGGAAAGTGGAGTACGTTTTGTGGGACGCCTATTACACCACCCTGTGGGGCCGTATTTTGTTTTCTGCGACGTTTATCGCCGGGGGGCTGGCGGGCGCGCTGCTGTTCAGCAGCGGCAGGCCGCGCAGGCGGTGGTTTTTTGTGCGCGTCGTCGCCTGCTTTGCGGTGAGCGGCACGGTCTCCTTTTATCTGTTTCCGTGGGCTTCGCTCAGCCGCAACACCGCGCTGTTGATCTTTGCTTACCTGGTCATGTTCGGCATGATCGTCTGCTCCGCATGGCTGTGCAACGACTGCGGCCTGCGCGATGCGCTCTTTTATGCCGAAAACGGTGTGGCGGCGTTCAGCGTGGTCAAACTGATCTTCGACTGCATCGGGGCGATCACTATTTACGCGGGCATCCATATCCGGCCGTACGGCGCGGTGTACAGCGTCATCTACATCGGGCTGGGGGCGGTGGTGTATGTGCTCTTGTATTGGCTGCTGAAAAAGCAGAGCCGGACAAGTTTGTCCGTCGCGCCGCTGCACCTGCTTCTCCCTACGTCGGTGATCCTCGCCGTTTCGGTCATCTTCAATATCCTGTTCGGAAAGTTCACCTACGCCTATTCGCTGCAGGCAGACATCATCGTCGCCATCAAGCTCATTCTGCTGCTGTGCTGCCTGCTGGTTTTGATGATCAATTTCGACGTGTTCACCATCAACCGCCAGCGGCACGAGATGGAGACCATCTCGCAGCTGAGCAAAAAGCAGCAAGAGCAGTTCGCCTTTTCAAAGGCGAATATCGACGCGCTGAACATCAAATATCACGATCTGAAGGGGATGATCGGCTCGCTGCGCAAGGTCGCCGACCAAAACATCGCCGCGCCCCTGCGCGAGGCGGAGGCGCAGATCGACGCCTACGACAAGACCGCCAAAACGGGCAACACCTATTTAGACGTGCTGCTCACCGAGCGCAGCATCTATTGCGAGCACAACGGCATCCGCTTCACCTATTCGGTGGAGGGCGAGGCGCTCTCGTTTATGCAGCCGATGGACGTCATCTCCTTTTTTGATAACTGCACGGGCAACGCCATCGAGGCGGTGATGCAGCTCCCGCCCGAAAAGCGGGTGGTCACGCTGCAATGCAGCCGCCGGCAGGGGATGCTCTCCGTGCGGTGCGACAACTACTTTTCCGGGCAGCTGCGCCTTGCGGGCGGCCTGCCCGTCACCAGCAAGCAGAACGCCGCCGAACACGGCTTCGGGCTGAAGAGCATGCAGCTGATCGCCAAAAAGTACGGCGGGCAGCTGACCGTCTCTGCCGAAGGCGAGATCTTTACACTGACGGCGGTGATACCGTGCTGAAAACGGGCTCGCAAAAATCTCGGCGCGACGGCGCCTGTGATTTTCTGCGAAAAAAGACAACCCCGCGACGTACCCCCCCCTGTCACCCCGAGCGCAGTCGAGGGGCCTTATACATACTCGCGAAAATCTCGGCGCGACGGCGCCTGTGATTTTCTGCGAAAAAAGACAACCCCGCGGGGCGCCTGCACTGCAAGCTAGCCGCGGGGTTTTCCTCTGCCCCGCGCATTTGAGGGCACGCCTTTTTTAGAACGCGCGGGGCATTCACCTTTCCTCCGAGAGCCTCACGGCAAATTGTGTGCGCGGGCGCAAAAGCGTGGTTTTGCTTGCGCAAGTGTTTTTTTATGCCCTCTACCCTGTCACCCCGAGCGAGGGCGAAGCGCTCCCTTTTGTCACCCCGAGCGAGGGCGAAGCCCGAGTCGAGGGGCCTTATACATACTCGCGAAAATCTCGGCGCGACGGCGCCTGTGATTTTCTGCGAAAAAAGACAACCCCGCGGGGCGCCTGCACTGCAAGCTAGCCGCGGGGTTTTCCTCTGCCCCGCGCATTTGAGGGCACGCCTTTTTTAGAACGCGCGGGGCATTCACCTTTCCTCCGAGAGCCTCACGGCAAATTGTGTGCGCGGGCGCAAAAGCGTGGTTTTGCTTGCGCAAGTGTTTTTTTATGCCCTCTACCTTGTCACCCCGAGCGCAGTCGAGGGGTCTTGCGCGTTGCGCTTTTGTTACAAAGTCTTTTTGTATTGCCGAATGTAGGCGATACCTGTGCGATACGCTTACGCGCAAGATTCCTCCGCTCGGTCGGGCTATGCCCTCCCTCGGTCGGAATGACAGGGGAGGTGGGTTGCGCCCTCACTCGGTCGGAATGACAGGAGGAGAGCGGCTCTCGGTCGGAATGACAGGGGAGGTGGCTTCTCGGACGGACTGACAAGGGGGCGGGCTTCGCCGCGGTTTTCGCAAGCGCGGCCCTTCCGTTCATCACACTTTTTTTGCAGCTCGTGTCGGGGCGTTTTGCCGATTGTGCAGCTCATACCAAGAAATGTGCCGTTCATCGCAGCGCTATTGCAAATTTTGCCGTTTGGGTTTACCATAGTGGTACCGAAGCAGTTCGGCAAAAAACGATTTTGGAGGGATTTTTCTATGGCAAAAGTCAAAAAAGCGGCGCTCGCGTTTGTGCTCGCCGCGGTGGCAGCGGTCTCGCTGCTGTGTGTGGGTTGCTCGGGCGGCGGCGCCGAGATCGACGGCATCTATCACTACAACACCAGCGAACCGGAGATCATCGAGCAGGGCCGCTTGTTGAGCACCAACTCTTCCAGCCTGACCATCTATACCGACAACACCTTTGCGGCAAGCGCGCTGCTGGATACGCTGTATTCTTCCGACGGCACGTCGTACAACCCGACCTATTTCGGCTTCTACAACGTGTATGGCACGTACGAAGTGCTCAGCGAAGATACCGACCTGAACGAGCGCACCATCAAGATCACAGAAGTCAACAAGATCGTGACGGCAGACGGCTCTTTTGAAGGGGACGCGATCCCTGCGGCGGTCACCGAGGTGATCGGCACCAGCCTGGTCGGGAAAGAGATGATTTTGACGGGAGATTACGAATTGACGGAAAACCTGTTTGACCCGCACATTCTGCTTGCATTCGACGAGTAAAAGGAGTGATCGCATGAAATCGACAATCAAAAGCAGCATCTGGCGCGGCGTGACCGCTCTGTTGATGTTCTTGTTCGTCGTCTCCATCTTCGGAGGGATCGTGGCAAACGCCAACGCGGGCGGCATCAACAACTTTTTGGGCATCTCGGCGGCGACCAGGCCGAGCGGCGACGGAGAAACGCGCTTTGCAAGCAGCTACGGCGAACTGTCGGACGAAAACCTCGCCAAGCTGATCGCAGACGAAACCGAATACACGACGCAGCAGCTGGAAGAGGGTTCCGTGCTCCTCAAAAACAACGGCGCGCTGCCGCTCGAAGAAGGCGAGCGCAACGTGACCTTGTTCGGCCGTTCGACCGTAGAAGTCCGCTACCGCAACTCCTGCGGCGGCCCTACGGTAGACCCGGCGCGCGAAGTTACCATGAAGAAGGCGTTCAACGACGCCGGCTTCACCATCAACGACACCTTGTATAACGCCTATGCCGCCAGCGCTACCGCACCCGTCAAGGCCAACGATACCACGGCGAACATCGGCGAAGAGCAGATCTCGTTCTACACCCAAGAGCTGCGCAGCTCCTTCGCCGAGCACAACGACGCGGCGATCGTCCTCCTCTCCCGCTGGGGCGGCGAGGGCACCGATATGTCGCTCAACGACAGCGAGGGCGTCGCCCAGCTGTCGCTGCACCCCACCGAGCGCGACCTTTTGCAGATGGTCCGCGACTGCGGCGAGTTCGACAAGATCATCGTCCTCGTCAACAGTATCTATCCCATGGAGCTGGGCGAGCTGGACGACTACGGCGTAGACGCCTGCCTGTGGATCGGCAACCCGGGCTTCTACGGGCTGACGGGCGTCGTCAACGTATTGACGGGCGCGGCGAACCCCTCGGGCAAGCTGGTCGACACCTATGTCGAAGACAATTACTCCTCCGCAGCCATGCAAAACTTCGGCACGGACGCGATGATGTACACCAACAGCGCAGAGCTCGCCCCGCACGAACAGCGCTACGTCGTGTACGCGGAGGGCATCTACGTCGGGTATAAGTATTACGAAACGCGCTATGCCGACGCCGTGATGGGCACCGGCAACGCGAGCGGCAGCGCGGGCGTGTACGCCTCGCAGGGCGGCAGCTGGAATTACGCCGACGAAGTGGTCTATCCCTTCGGCTACGGCCTCTCGTACACCACCTTCGAGCAGACGCTCGACAGCGTCGTCTACGACGAAGCCGCCGATACCTTTACCGCAACCGTCACCACCACCAACACGGGCAGCGTCGCGGGCAAGACCCCTGTCGAACTGTACGTGCAGCTGCCGTACATCGAGGGCGGCGTCGAAAAGTCTGCCATTCAGCTGATCGCCTACGACAAGACGGACATCTTAGAGCCGGGCGCAAGCGAGACGAGCGAGATCACCTTCAATCGCTACCTCATGGCCAGCTACGATACGAGCGCCCACGAGGGCGCGGGCGGCTACATCCTCGACGCCGGCACCTACTACTTCGCCGTCGGCGACGACGCGCACGACGCGCTCAACAACGTGCTCGCGGCGCGCGGCTTCACCGGCATGGTCGACCCCTTCGGCGCACCCGCCGCGGGCGACGTCAACTGCGTGCAGACGTACGAATTGGCCGAGCTCGACGACACGTCGTACCGGCTCTCCCCCTATACCGGCGCGGAGGTCAAGAACATCTACGACTTTGTAGACGTCAATTATTACTTTGACGAACCCGCCGTCACCTATCTGACCCGCAGCGATTGGCAGGGCACCTTCCCGCAGACGGTGCGGCTGACGGCGACGGAACAAATGATTGAAGATTTAGAAACATATAACTACGACATCGAAGAGGGCAAAAAACCGCTCGACCGGGTCACCTACGAACAGCCGGCCGGGATCTCTCTGGCGGATATGTGGGACGTCGCGTTCGAAGACGAAAAGTGGACGACGTTCGTGCAGCAGCTGTCGGTAAAAGACCTCGCCACGATCGTCAACGAAAACTACGGCCAGCCGAAGATCGACTCCATCGTCAAGCCGGCCACGGTCAACAGCGAAGGGCCGGAGGGCTGCTCGCTGAAGTATCTGTACGGCGACGAAGGCTGGTGCACGGGCTATGCGAGCCCCACGGTGCTCGCCGCCACCTGGAACCACGAATTGCAGCGGCAATACGGCGACTTCCTCGCAGAAGACGCGCTGTATGCGGGCGTCAATTCGATCAACGGCGTCGCCGCAAACATTCACAGAACGCCCTTCGGCGGGCGCGCGGCCGAATATTTTTCGGAAGATGCGATCGTCTCGTATTACGCCGGGAACAACGTGATCAAGGCGATGTCGGATAAGGGCTTGGCGGGCAATTTCAAGCACTTCTTCCTCAACGAACAAGAAAACGGCCGCCAGGGCATCTCGACCTTCTCCAACGAGCAGGCCATGCGCGAAATTTATCTGCGCGCGTTTGAAGGCGGCATCACCGACGGCGCCCTCGCCATCATGACCTCATACAACCGCCTCGGCTGCGTCTACATCGCGCAAGATCCCGTCACGCTGAACGCGCTTCTCCGCGACGAATGGGGCTTCTGCGGGTACACCATCACCGACTATATCCAGCAGGGCGAATATTCTTCGACCTTGGATACCGTCATAAACGGCACCGATATGTTCGGCGGCAGCGACCGCGGCACCGAGATCCAGCAGTTTGTACTGCGCAACCGCTCCACGAGCGGCGAGGTGGTAGAGCGCCTGCAAGAATCGGCAAAACGCATCTTATGGTCTTTGAGCAATACCAATATGATGAACGGCCTCACGAGCGACGCCGTTCTGTCGGATACGATGTATTGGTGGCAGGCCGCCATCTTGGGCATCCAGATCGGCGCAGGCGTCTTGACCGCTGCGAGCGCGGCGATCTACGTGTACATGCAATATTTTAAGAAGGAGAAAGCTGCGGTATGAAATGGCTGAAGATCAAAGATAAAAGCGTAGGGTTTTACTTGGAGCTGGCGGCGGCGGTGCTGCTCGTCGTGGCGCTCATCATGGGTTCGAGCGGCGGGCCGCTCCTGAACAACACCAATTTCGGCGCGGATATGATCGTCGTGGTGGTGCTTGCAGCCGTGCTCGCCGTGGCGCCCTTCTTTCACAAATTCCGCTTCTGGGCGCTGCTGCCCGCGGCGTGCTCGTTCGTGGCGCTCGGCATCTTGTTTAACGGCGGGGCGGCGGTCATCATGGACCGCATCAATAACGTCGTCTATTCGGGCGGCAACTTCGATTCCGTCGTTACTCTGTTCATTCTGACGGCTGCAGCGTGCCTCCTCTGCATCGTCGCCTGCTTTATGGGCACGGAGCGAAGATCTGCGTGATATCATTCCCCTCGCGTGGGGCGTGATATATCCCATCCAAAAGGACGTAGGGCAATGCCCTGCGTCTTTTTTGTTGCGCTTCTGGCTTTTATCGTGTAAAAGAGCGTAAAAAATTGTCATCCTTCGGAATAAGAGGAAAAAAGTTACGCATACTTTTGTCGTAAAAGGACGGCGGAAAGCGGCTGCGGCGGGCTGCCCGCCACAAGCAAGCCCGATAAGGCATACCACGGCTACGGGTTGAAGAGCATCCGCTATGTGGCGGAAAAGTACGGCGGCGTGTTTTCGTATAAGGCGGAAGGCGGCATCTTTCGCGCCAGCGTCTTGTTCCCCGTGCCGGGGTGTGCGGCAGTTTTTGCACGGTTTTTAGAGGGAGCCGACGGGCGAAAATCGCTGCAGGGCTTGACTTTTGCCCGGGCTGTGGTATAATTGTGGCAATAAACCATGCGGCGGGCGCATGTTCCGCCGGGTCGGGGGCGCGAGGGTGGCAGAATTTTTTCAAACCTATTATCTGGCGCAGAATTTCGGCGTGGGCTGGATCGTAAAAGATGTGCTGTATGCGGCGGGGCTTGCCTTTTTGCTCTCCGCCGTCAATTGGCGTTCGCCGCGGAGCGTGGCGCTGCCGGTCTGCAAGGCGGCCTGCCTGTGGGGCGTACTGCTGCTGGCAAACAGCGTCTTTTATATGATCTTCAGCGGCGGCAATATGATCGTCGTCACCTATCCGTTGGTCGCGGCCCTGGCGATCGTCTGCATTCGCGGCCTGCGCGTCACTTCGCGTATCGCGCAGGCGGGTTGCTTTTATATGTTCTTTATCTATGCGGTGCATTCGGTCGACCTGCTGTATGCCCTGTGGACGGGTTCGGAAGGGTTTGACCCTGTCAATGCCGCCAGCCGCTTTTATGAATGGATCCGCTGCCTGCTTATCTTCATCTTTTTTGTCGCTGTAGTGACCTACCTGCGCATCTGTACGACGGAATGTTATGAATATGTAGACAATGCGGGCGTCGTCATCCTCGTCATTTTCATGGTCATCATGGCAGTGCTGCCCGACTATGCCGAAAAGGGGACAACGCTGCAAAACTGCATCACCAACTTTGCGCTGTGGATATTGCAGCTGCTGGCCTATTTCATGTTTTATTCGGGCACTAAAGAGCATGCCCGCCATCTGGAAGCGCAGATGGTGCTGCTGCACCAAAAAGAAGAGCTGGAGCAGCTGCACGTTTCGCAGAAGAATTACGAAAATTTGCAGATGCTCCGCCACGAAGTGAAAAATCAGTACGGCTATATGCAGATGATGCTGCGCGAAAAGCAGTACGAAAAGCTGGAAAAGTTTTTCGGCGAGTGTGAAGATCGGGTGTTGGAGACGCTGCCGATCGTAGACTGCGGCAATTACGTGGTCAACGCCATCCTGAATATGGAGGGGAACAAGGCGCGCTATTACGGCTGCCGCATCGAGCACAAGATCGCCGTGCCGCCGCGCCTGCCCGTCGCCGACAGCGACCTGTGCAGCGTGCTCACCAACCTGATCGACAACGCCATCGAGGCGTGCGGTCGCACCGCTCTCCCGCCGGAGGCCTGCGCCATCGGCGTAGAGGTGCGCCAGCAGAACCGCTCCCTGTTTATCCGCGTTACCAATCCGCTCGGCGGCATATCCGCCGGGCAGGCGCTCGCTTTGCAAACGAGTAAGAAAGACGCCGCCCCGCACGGGTATGGGACAAAGATCGTGAAAAAGATCGCCGAAAAATACTGCGGCTGCGTGCATTACAGTACGCAGGGGAATACATTTATTGCAGATGTGCTGCTCTCCCTGTTTCCGCAGGAAGAGGCGGCGAAGGAGGCATGATGGATATACTCAAAGTAGCTGTTTGTGACGACGACGATTGCGCTTTAGACGGTATTGCCGGCGCGGCGGAGGCCGCCTTCCGCAGGCACGGCGCGCAGGCGGCGATCGAGCGCTTCCATTCCATGCGCCAGCTGAACGAGCGCATGAAGGAACAGCGCTTCGACTTGCTGTTGCTGGATATCGACATGCCGAAGGTAGACGGCATCCGGTTCGGCCTGTACCTGCGCGAAAATAAAGACCGCACAGAGATCGTGTACGTCTCTAACCGCGAAGACAGGGTGTTCGAATCTTTTCAGGTGCATCCATTCGGCTTTGTGCGCAAGAGCCATTTTCTCAAGGATATCGGCGCCGTCATCGATGCGTTTTTGGCCGCCCGGCGTGAAGAGGATAAAGAAGGGGACCAGTTGCTCGTGCCGCAGGGCAAGAGCGGTATCGTCAGCATCCCCATCCACTCCATCATCTACATAGAGGGGAGCGGCAAGCAGCAGCTGGTGCATTTAGACGACCGCAAAGACGTGCTCGCCCTGCGCAGCTCAATGGAGAATTTAGAGAGCAAGGTCGCGGGCAAGGGATTTTTGCGCATCCACAAGGGGTATCTGGTCAACTACCGCCGGATCTCGGTCATCGCCAGAACGCAGGCAGAGCTGACCAACGGCGAGGTGCTGCCCCTCAGCCGGAGCAACGCGGCGCGCATCCGCGAAGAATACCTGCGCCTTTCGCAGGCAGACAGGTCTACGCTGCTGTAACATAATATCATTCCGCCATGAACGGGCGCATCCTGCGGGTGCGCCCGTCCTTTTTTGCATTTCGTGCCGAAAATGTGCCGTTTCGTTCCGCGGGGCGGCTGTGTCTGCTTCCCGGCGAGCAGGTCGTTCCGTTCTCATGAAAATCGCCGCCGCATCTGCTATACTGGTTCTCGGTCGCAGGGGCTGCGGTGCGCCGCCCCCTGCAAAAAAACATAAGGAGGCACACATGAAGGCAAAGAGCAAAAAAGCGGGCGCGATCGGCATCGCCATCGTCGTCATCTGTCTGGCGGTCATGATCGTCGCCGACGTGCTGGTGGGCACGTTCTACAGCATGATCATGCTGTTTTTCCGCAGCGAGACCAATACAGCTATGGAAATGACGGAAGAAGAAGCATTGTCGGCCGCGCAGGAGTTCACGCAGAAGGTGGAAGAGGAGGGGCTCGTTCTGTTAAAGAACGACGGCATCCTGCCGCTTTCGGTCACGGAAAACAAGAAGGTGAATCTGTTCGGCAACACGTCTTACCAGAATCTGTACCAAGGCACGGGCTCTGCATCCAGCTGGTTCAAGCAAGACATCAACGTCAATCTCAGAGAGGGCATCGAGAACGCTGGGTTCGAGGTCAACCCCGGTCTGTGGCAGTTCTATGAAGACAATCTGCAAGAGCGCGAGGACCAGGAGGGCGGCGTGACGGATATGTCCGGCGCGGATGCTTCCATCCTCGAACAGACGATGAGCCAGTACCAGAGCTACACCTACGACGGGCAGAACATTCTCGAGTATTCCGAAGAGTATTCGGATACGGCGATCCTCGTCTTTGGACGGGCGGGCGGCGAAGGTTCAGACGCCAAGCTGGATATGACGGGCGTCACCGGCGGCGACGCCGGCAAACACTACCTTGAGCTGCAGCAGGTAGAGATCGATCTGCTCGACTATGTCACGCAGACGTACGAAAACGTCATCGTGCTGCTGAACACGCCCACGCCGATGGAGATCGGCTTTGTAGACAGCGACGAGATCGACGCCTGCATCTGGTTCGGCATGCCCGGCTCTACCGGCAACAACGCCGTCGGCGAGGTGCTCGCCGGCAACGTGACGCCCTCCGGCCACCTGGCGGATACCTGGGCGTACGACCTGACGTCTAACCCCACCTATTATAACTTCGGCGACTATACATACAGCAACTTCACCGATCCCCTCGGCCAGGACCGCAACAAGTACGTCTATTACAACGAGGGCATCTACGTCGGCTACCGCTACTACGAGACGGCCGCGGCGGAGGAGTTTATCGATTTTGAAGAGACGGTGCAGTATCCCTTCGGGTTCGGCCTCTCGTATACGCAGTTTGCCTGGAGCGACCCGCAGTGGTCGGTCGAGGGCAAGGGCGGAAAGATCACCGTATCCGTTACGGTGACCAACACGGGCGAGTATTCCGGCAAAGACGTGGTGCAGCTGTACTACCATGCGCCCTATTATGAAGAGGAGGGCATCGAAAAGGCAGAGGTCGTGCTCGGCGGCTTCGCCAAAACAAAACTCCTCGCCCCGGGCGAATCGGACACGGTCACCACCACCATGGATTTTGACGACATGTCTTCTTACGACTACAAGACGGAGCGCGCCTACGTGCTGTCTGCCGGCGAGTATCAGCTCAGCCTGCGCACCGATTCGCACACCGTCAAGGCGGAAGATATGACCTATTCGTTCGACGTAGACGACAAGATCGTCTACAACGAAGAGAACGGCGCCCGCTCTTCCGACGCGCAGGCGGCGACCAACCTGTATGACGACGTGTCGGCAGGCGACGGCAGCTTCGGCGTCATCGCACCCCTGTTGACCCGCGCCGACTTTGCGGGCACCTTCCCGACCAGCCGCGACCAGTGCGCCGACGCGGAGGCGAGCGACGAGGCCATCGCCTTGATGACCAACAGCTATGCCGGGTCTTCTATCGATATCGACAACCTCGATGCCGATCACCCCGAAGCCGAAATGCCCGTTACGGGCGCAGACAACGGCCTGACCATCGCAGATATGATCGGCCTGGAGTACGATGACCCGCTGTGGGATGAGCTGCTGGATCAGCTGACGCTCGGCGAGCTGAAGACGCTGTTCGGCAACTGCGGCTGGCACAACCCCGCGGTCGTCTCTATCGAAAAGGCGATGGCGGTCGATATGGACGGCGCCGAGGGCCTGCACAACCTGACGACGGATAAGACGGGCAACCAGTATGCCAGCACGGTAGTCCTCGCTTCCACCTGGAACGTAGAACTGGCAGAAGAATTCGGCGACGTGTATGCCGACGAGTGCCTCGTGGCGGGCGTTTCCGGCCTGTATGCGCCCTCCATGAACACACATCGCTCCCCCTTCGGCGGCAGAGCGTTTGAGTATTACAGCGAAGACGGCCTGCTCAGCGGTAAACTGGCGGCCGCGCAGATCAACGCCTTGTGGGACAAGGGCATCACCGTATACATCAAGCACTATTTTATGAACGACCAGGAGACCAACCGCCAGAACACAGTGCACACATGGGCAACGGAGCAGGCAATGCGCGAGATCTATGCCAAGGGCTTCCAGATCTGCGTGGAAGAGGGCAACGCACACGGCATCATGTCGTCGATGAGCCGCATCGGCTGGCGCTGCGCACCGCTCGATTACAGCAGTATGACCGCATTGTTGCGCGGCGAATGGGGATATCATGGCACGGTCATCACCGATGCGCAGTCGCTGGCACCGGGCGAAGCGGAACAGGCACTCGCCGCCGGGTGTGATATGGTCTGCCGTACTTCGGCGACGCAGTATCTCGATTCTACCTTAGAGTCTGCCGGCGGGCAGTACATGCTGCGCGAGGCGGCGAAGAATATCCTCTACGTTACCGTCAACAGCATTGCGATAAGCTCTGATTTCAATGCGGGCTTCCCCATCTATAAGCTGCTGCTGATCGCCGTCTGGGTAGTCGTGGCGCTGTACCTTGCCTACGGCACGGGCGAAATACTGCTCAAGCTCTATCCCGAGCAGACTGTCGTCTCCAAAAAGTGCAAGTGGATCGTGCGCGGCGTCCTGTGGGCGGTCGCGGCGGGTATCCTCGTCACCCTGGCGGTCATGTTCTTTACCACCTGGCTGCCGGCATTGGAGTTTGCATTCCAGACGGTCTGATCTCGGCAGTGTCATAACAAATAACTAAAGAGGCAAGCCCGCCGGGCTTGCCTTTTTGTATAGTCTGGATGTTTGTTTGGCAGGGGATGGCGGCGGATCGTTTGCGTTTGCGCCCCAGAATGTTTATCGTGTAAAAGAGCGGCCGAAAAAAGACGGCGCCCGTCGCCGATCACTTTGCAAAGGCTGATAGGCCAAAGGGGAGACATTTTGCATGGCTCCTTCTTCTCTTGGTCAGATCGCCTATTTAGAATCGTTGGATAGCCGATCGTAAAATTTGGCGCACAGCCATGTTAACCGATCTTTTGAAACATAACAGTCGTCTGTTGTATTTCGATCTATAGTTTTGAAACAGCAGGCGCAATGTTCTTCCCAAATTTTTGCATAATCGCCTTGCGTTGCAAAAAATAATTCATCCGCTTTCGCCGCAGGGGTAATAACTTCTTTCCATTTTTTAGGATCATTTTCAAAATCGTTTTTTAGTTTTGCGGCATATTGTTGAGGATCGATTTTCATAAAATCATCTTTCAACAATAAATTTTTAAGGAAAATATCCATAAAATAGTTCCTTGAAAAATTATTTAAAAATGTCCATAAGAATTTCCGGCAATTTATTCTTCCATCCCTCGGTGAGTGCATAGAGATGAAGTAAATGCGGATATAATGGGTCAACGGCGAAGCTTTTTGATCAACCATTCAATGAATATACAAATTGCGCAAAACAGAAGGAATATGCCGATAGTGATAAAAAAAGCGGCGACCCAATTCGTTAAGAACAAAAAAACTATATAAATTGAAATAATAGAAATCAACTCTATCACTCCGACAAAATTTGTTTTGTCAAAATAGCGCAGCAATGTTGGGGTTTCAAGTGATTCAATAAAGGTAACTAAACAGTCAAGGAGGTAATTTAGGAAATTCATTTGCTTCACCAAACCGTTTTTACCCGCCCCTGCGCCTTAAAAGAGCAGGGGCGGACGTCGTTTAACGAGCGCATGATCGGCGGATCAGTTTCGCCTCGAAAATTTTTTCAAATTCCGCAAGCGCCCCTTGTGTCGCCAAATTTTTTTGGCAAACAAAGCGCGCGCTCTTGTTTGGAAAGAAAAATTTGATTTGATACCAGTCTCCCTTGTCGATCACTTCCTTTACATCGTCTAAATTTCTGATTTCGCAAAACTTTTCGCTTTCGCTGATGATCGTATCTCCCTGCAGGCGTATCGTTTTTGGCAAAATCAATCAGTGAGGTTTTTTAAGCGGCATGAGCGCAGCCAATACCACAAAGACGAGCAATACTGGAATGACGATAAAAAAGATTTGGTCCCACGTGATCGCCGCATAGACAGCAGGGACGGCAATGATCATGGAGGGAACGAATGAACAAATGAACCCGACCAAGCATTCTGTCCGCAGCACATATTTTTTGCATGCACCCGTCGGTTCGCCTAAAAATTCGATCACCGTAAAGCTCCTCCATACTTGATCTTTGAATGTTATCATTATACGACGAATTGTCCGTAATGTCAACGCCGCTCGCGTTGAAAATGCAATGATTTCCTTGGCTTCTGCAGAGGAGAAATATGTATCAAATAATCGAGATAAAAAGGTAAGCCCCTGCTCTTTTTAGAGCAGGGGCGGGTGTTATTTAGCGCTTATGTTTTTTGCCGAGTTTTTGTTCCAGTTCGATTTTTTTCCATATCGTCAGATAATCGTATAATAGTTCGCGATATTTTTTGCGGAAGGTCCATAACGACTCAAAATTGACGTGTATCCGCTTCTTTTCGATATGCTTCAAAAATTCGGCGACCACTTTATATGTTATGTTGATCCGATACAGTGTTACATATTTATAGATTATCTCGATATTAGGAGGAACTCTTCCTGTACTCGGTGTTATTCCTGCCGGATAGCTGCAAAAATCGATGTTGAGCAATTCGATATCCTCGTAGGCCATCCATTCTTTTTTTCCGAACAAGTGCTTTTGGTAACAAAATTCCTTTTCGTAAAAGGTGATCGTGCTGAATGGAAGCTGCGAAAGGCATATTATCAGCAATACAATTAGCACTAATGCAGATGTACAAATGAGGGCAATCGCTAGATTTCTGTCCTTTTCGTCAAAGAGCATGGTAATCAGGAATCCAATCGTAATTAAAGGCATTGCCCCAAATACGCACATCTGTACAAACGGTTCATAACGCGCCAAATAACGTTTGCCTTTCAACCGAGTATTCCATCCAAACATTCTTTTGAAAAATCTTATTCCTCTTTTTTACATTTGCGATAAAGCATAAAAAAGAAATTTACGATATAAGGAGAAACAAGCCAAGCGATCAAAAAGGTAATGATGTACGGAAGTGAATTTTGCAAGAGCGATCGACCGGTGATAAGTCCGTATAGCAACATGACTATCGGAAAAATATAAATGATCAAATCGGAAGCGAGCTGCTTCCAAAACGTTTCTTTATAAATGAGTCCGCTTTTCCATTTTCTGTTCATGATGAAGATATGGAAAAACAAAAATTTGCTTTTGCGTAATTCGTAATGAGATCTCCGTATTGCGCTGTTCACCCCAAAAATACCGTCTTGCGTATATGGTGTATTTATGCAATAGATGAGCCCGTGATATATACGGCAAAATATTCCTGCGGCAATTACTATCAAAACCTCGCTCCACCAAGGCATACATTTCTCCTTAAATCATGTGCGTGATATGCTTTATCCGAAAATCGTCTTGCATGGGGTCAATGGCTATTTTAATATCATCACTTGGTCAAATTTTGGCGAGTAGAGGATCTGTACCTCTTTTCCGATCAAATTGCGAAAGCCCGCACGGTGTTTTTCACTCGTTTTGGTGAGCTTGCGGTCTTGATAGGTGACTTTTAGCCCGATCTTGACAGGATCGGTCACTCTGAAGCCAATTTCCGAAACAATAAACGGAACTGCATGCCTCACGAGCATGCCTTCGTCTGTCAGCCAATGTGCGACAATATGTTTGCGCCGCTTTTGTATGATAAAGACAACAGCAGTGACGATCAATATTGTGACGGGAATAAATATCAAAATGCAAAGTCCTCGTATTGTTGTCATGTCTTGCCGGCTGATGACACAATAGAGCAATGCGCCGAGGATGACAAAAAGTAGCCCGCCGAACATGGAAAAAAACAGTACAAAAAATCGCGTTGATAAGAATTTGCCAAATTTGAGAGTATGAGATATTTGCTTTACAGTATATTCCATAAATATTTGTAGAAATTTAATCCTTCCGAATAGATACTTGAGAGGAGATTGTTTTTTACCCTCTCTTGCAAGGAGTCTTGTTTGCCAAATAATTGGTTGGAATATTTGTCAAAAACCATGCCCCCTAAAAAGCCGCCAATCAGATCGCCTGATTTTTTACCTATTGTACCTAACGTGTTTCCGGTAATAATCTTTCCGATTTTTAGTCCGCCGACCGTGGCTTGGCTGAGAAATTCTCCGGCACTTTGTCCCAGGGCTCCCATGATTTTACCGGTAGCAAATGAAAAAGCTCCGCTGATAGCGCCGACAGTTGTGTCGATGGCAAATTGACCTAGATCCATTTCACCGGATGTAGCTTGGGTCTCCATAGAAAGTGAGGCACCTACAGCGGCGCCTGTTAAAACGGCAGCCGCTATACCGCTGGTAGCTACAGCGCCCACAATTAGAAGAGCCGTTACAGCGCCGGCGATCAGCCATTCCCACCACGCATTCCCCTCCGGGTCGATGTTCATGACGGGGTTGTTGTTGCAGTAGGCGTATAAGTTCAGCCCGCCGATGGTTTCGGGGTCGAGGTAAGAGACGTCGTCCGCGCTCAAAAACCTGCCCGTCTCCGGGGCGTAATAGCGGTTGATGAGGTAGTACAATTTGGTTTCGCTGTCAAAATAGTACCCACGGTAGCGGAACGGGTTGAGCTTGAGTACGTTATTATTATACGACGAATTGTCCGTGATGTCAACACCGCCGGCGGTAAAAATGCGGTGATTTCCTTGACTGCTGTAGAGTAGAAATATATATCAAAAAATCTAGACAAAAAGGTAAGCCCCTGCTTTGAAAAGAGCAGGGGCGGGGGTGTTAGTACTTTCTTTTGTATCCTTTTTGAATGATATCCGGTTTGATTTCTATTGGATACGAATTATATGCTTCGGCAAATTGCTTGATCGTGTTGATGATAGTTGTTACCTGTTTTGCGCTGAACCGATTTACGTCCAGGTTTTTTGGTCTTCCCTTTTCGTAATTCAAAACGATCACAGACATTAATATACTTGTTGGGCCCATCCCCAGTATGTACTGCATGGATCGCAGCCCTTTATAACTTATCTTTAAGTCTTTATGATAGGTTATAAATAACGTCCGGTTTGCAGACAGGTATATCTTCGTCGGGGTCAATACTATTTTATACCGCACAATCTCTCGTATCAGTAAAATAGTTAATGGTATTGAGATTCCACATGATAATATCGCTACAAAGTAGCTTTTGCCGATAATTAAAATAATTGGCGAAACAAACAAAAAGGCAGACAAAAATAGAAAGAGAAAAGTTAATGTAAAGATGTGTAGTTTTCCTTTTGGCCGCATTTCAATTTTTTCAGTATCCAACAAAATCTACTTCCTTATGATCATGAAATATTTAAATAGTGTTCGATCAGCGACTGCGTAACAGAATTGACTAAAAAGCCGTTCGTCAAGCTGGAAACAAATAAATATCCGGCGCCTTTAGCTAAAGTTTTTGAAGACATAGACTGCCCGAATTTTATTGCTTTTGTAAAGCCGGATCTAAATACCTGTTGCCAACTGTGGCTGCCTTTCGTAATACCGGGGATCTTGGCGTATTTTGCCAAACCGGCTGTTGCAAAGCCAATTCCCAAAGAAATTACACTTTTTACGATAATTGCTTCCCAAGGCCGATCGTTTTCACCGGTCGCCTTTTCGAGTGCCGCCCCGGCAAAAGTACCGATTGCGCCCGAAGCGACAGAACCGATAAAAGCTCCCGTACCTGGTATCAAAGACAAAGCACCGCCGATTGCACCGCCAATGGCATTGCCTGCATAGGTTTCCCATGACGACATCTCCCATTCATCGTTTACAACAGACGATACAACGTCACCGACAAATGTGCCGGCCGCGCCAACAACTGCGCCAACCAAAGCAGCAATGCCGATAGAAAGGAGAATTGCTATGATAGAATTCCCCTCCGGGTCGATGTTCATGACGGGGTTGTTGCTGCAGTAGGCGTACAGGTTCAGCCCGCCGATGGTTTCGGGGTCGAGGTAAGAGACGTCGTCCGCGCTCAAAAACCTGCCCGTCTCCGGGTCGTAATAGCGGTTGATGAGGTAGTACAGTTTGGTCTCCGCATCGAAGTAATACCCGCGGTAGCGGAACGGGTTGAGCTTGAGTACGTTATTATTATACGACGAATTATCCGTAATGTCAACGCCGCTTGCGTTGAAAATGCGGTGATTTCCCCAGGCATCGTATACATATTCGCCCACCTTGGTGTTGCCCTGGTAGACGGCGACGATATCGCCGAGCAAATTTTTGCGGTAATAGTATTTGGTGCTGTCTACCTGTAAACCGACGATGCCGCTATGGTCGTAGAAGTATACGATCTGCGAAGGGGAATTCATGCGTTTTTCCGCCAGCAGCCTGGTGCCGTCGTAGCAATAAGAGACGAGCACCATGCCGTCGTTGCTGTATTTGACCCTGCGCACGCCGTTATGGTCGTACTCGAAGTAGTAATTGCCGTACGCCGCCATCCTGCCGCGGTAGAAGGTAGTGGATGTTCCCTTATAGCGGGTAGGGGTGCCGTCTGCGTTGTAGGCGCAGGTCTTGCCGTCGTACGAGGTGAGGCGGTCGCCGCTGTACACATAGTTGGCCGTCTTCAAAGTGGAGCCAAGGGTGCCCGTGGTGTAGGCGTATTCCTTGCGAGAAGTGATGTTGCCGCCGAGGTCGTAAGTATAGGCAAAGCTCTTGCCGAGGCGTTCATTGTCTTCCCTGGTCAGGCGGCCGAGGAGGTCATAGGTGTACTTGGCGGAGTCCGTCTGCACGATGTTGCCGTCCTGGTCGTAAGCATACGACTCGGAGCCGCTCTGCCCGCCGTAGCTGTAAGAGACGGAAGCCACGTTGAACGAGGTCTCGGAATCGACTCTGCCGCGGGTGTAGGTGTACGTCTCCGCAGCGCCGGAGCTGCCGCTGATGGTGCGCGAACGGGAACTCAAACGGTCAAAGCTGTCGTAGGTGTCGGCGGTGTTCATGAACTGCGCGCTGCCGACGGTGAGCTTGGTGGTGGTGATCTTCTTGTCGTGGAAGGCGTCGCCGGCGCTGTAGGTATACGTTTCGTTGACGGCGTTGCCGAAGCCCGTGGCCTGCCTTGCGGCGACTTGGTTGTCGTCGTTATAGGTGAGGTTGGCGGCATAGCTGCCCGATTCGTAGCTTTCCACGGCAGTTTTGGTCAGGTTGCCCTTCACGTCGTAAGAATAGTTGACGGTATTGTTGGTGCTTTTGACCTTGCGCAGCACGCTGTTCGCGTTGACGTCGCTGCCGACGGTGCCTGTGGGGGAGCCGTACGAATAGGTATAGCTCTGTGCGTCGGTGCCGCCTTCGCTGATCGAGGTCAGGCGGCCGTAAACGTCGTATCGGCGGGTGCGCTTCTGCGTCGAGCCGTTGTAGCGGCGTACCTGCTCGACGTAAGAAGGATTATAGGTGGCCGTCGCGGCGAGAATTGCGTGAACCGTATTACCTGCCGAGGAGCTGCTGCCGGGCGGTGCGGAGGATCTCCAGCGCTTCGGCGGGGGAGTGGATGTATTCGCTGGAGCTCTGCTTTTTATCGGCAGACAGGTTGAGGCGGATGTTGCTGCTGCGGTATTCGCGCGGGGTGCAGCCGAACTTCTGGCGGAACACGTTCGACATATACTTCGCGTCCGAAAAGCCCGCGTAGTTGGAGACCTGCGTGACGGAGAGGGAAGAATCTTGCAGCAGCTGCACCGCCGCCTCCAGCCGCACGTTGTTCAGGTACTGGTAAAAGGGGACGCCGATGTTTTTGGTAAAAAACTGCGATATGTAGTTCGCCGTCAGGTTCTCCTGCTTGGCAAGGTCTTCCAGCTTGACCTGGAAGGGGTAATTTTTGTCGATGTATTCGACGATGCGCGTGATGCGCGCCGCCGTCTTTTTGTGTTCGAAGTACTGCTGTTCCGAAAGCACCTTGTGGGGCACGTGGTTGGCCAAAAAGCGCAGCAGGTCTAAGATACCGATGAGGATGGACAGGGTGTTGACGGGCGGCGAGCCGAAATAATAGTCGGATAGAGAGAAGAACATCTCCCACAGCCTGCGGCGCGCTTCGTCTCCCAGGCGCGCGGTGACGTTGTTTTCCAGCGCCACGCAGATCTTCAGCTTTGGTAGATATTCCTGCATAAAAGTACGCGAAAACTGCAAGAACAGGCATGTTGTTTCTGAATTTTTAGACGACAATATTTCATGAGGCTGATAGGGGTTGATGAGGTAGACATCGCCTTGTTCGAGTGTCGTCTTCTCATTTTGCACGGAGAGGAAAGCCTGGTTGGAAGAGAGCATACACACAAATTCAAAGGCATTGTGGGCGTGAAAGGTCCGGTACGTGATGCTGTTTACAAACAGCTTTACGTGGCGGATCTTTTCATAAGTGATCAGTTCCAACGGGTTATCCATGGGCATTTTCCTCCAAATGTGTGTTTTTAACCAAGTCAAAGCAAAGAGGATCCGATCGTAAGCGGGTATCTCACCACATCTGCGGCGTTAAAGCCCTTGCCAATACGTCGGTGTATTGGCTGCGGTCTTTGCCTTGCATCTGTGGCAATTTACCCGCTTGCGATTGCTCCGCACCCTGAAAGAGCGCATTTTACGATGGATTGGGGCGACAGACGAAGCAGCAATACACAGTATTGCAATGAGGATGAGCCCCAAGGCGCATAAAAGGCGCCTTTCAGGGCGGGGCCCTTTTGCTTTGACTTGGTTTGATTATACTCATGCTTAGATAAAAATCAAGGATAATTTTTGCTTTGTTTCAAAATATAAACATTCCTGAAAGGCGAACGAAACATTCACCTTGAATTATGCAGAGGGGATGATATACTTGTATCCAGTCGATATTTGTGCATGCTTTGCCGACACGGATAAAAAGAAGGAGAGCCGGCATTTCCTGCGGCGGCCCATGGCGGCAGTTACGGCGGCCCATGGCGGCCGCGTCGCCGGAAGATGTCCATGGTGACCTCATTGCCGGAAGAGGTCCATGGCGGCCGCAGACATGCTCTGCAAGGGGGGTGGTATGGCGGAAGCGGTATGCGCGGCATATTCTTCCGCGGGATATCGATGGTAAGTTTGGCAAAAGCCGGGCGCTCTGCCGCACCGTTTCGCTGCGGCGGCCTCGGTTCGACCAAGTCAAAATGAGCGGATATCCGTACCTTTTGATTTGGTTTTGCTGTCGTGTGGACAATAAACACAAAATTTTTCAGGAGGATATAGCATGAAAAAGAGTAAGCTGTGGCAAGGCTTGTCCGGCGTAGCGGTGTTTTTGTTTGTACTGATACTTTCATTGACAGTGCTCGCCAACAGCTATGCCATGCTCGTCAACGACGCGCTGGGCTTGTCTACGAGCGGTCTGACCCTTTCGGGCAGCGACTACGGCGGCGAAGACGGCACGTTGACGGACGAAGGGTATGAAGAGCTGATCGCAGATTCGTATGCGTTCTGCATCGAAGAAGAGGAAGAGGGCGCCGTGCTGTTGATGAACAACGGTGCGCTGCCTTTGGAATCGAACGAGCGCAATGTGACGCTGTTCGGCAACAACAGCGCCCACACCATCTACCGCAGCGGCGCGGGCGGCCCCACCCCCAACGACGATTACGTGATCGACATGGCGAAGGCGTTCAAAGACGGCGGCTTCCAGATCAACCAGGCGCTGTATGATGCCTATGCTTCCAGCGGCATCCAGTACGGCACCGATACCGCCGGCGAAGTTCCCGCTTCCTTCTATACCAACGACCTGCGCGATACCTTCTCTTCGTACAACGACGTGGCCATCGTCACGTTCGCCCGTTACGGCACCGAGAACACAGACCTTTCGCGCAACACCGCAGACGGCAAACCGCTGCTGGCCCTTGCCGACAACGAGGCAGCCCTGCTGCAGATGATCAACGAATCCGGGCAGTTTGACAAGATCGTCGTGCTTTTGAACGGCGCAATGCCTATGGAGCTCGGCTGGTTGGAGGAGTATAACGTCGATGCCTGCCTGTGGTTCGGCAACCCCGGTTATTACGGCCTCCCCGGCGTGGTCAACATCCTCACGGGCGATGCCAACCCTTCCGGCCATACCGTGAACACCTTTGCCGCCGATTCGATGGCGTCGCCCGTCATGCAGAACTTCGGCGACTTCACCTTCACCTTTGACGGCACCCCCGTAGACCAGCAGTTCGGCACCAAGTACGTCGTGTACGCCGAAGGCATCTACGTCGGCTACAAGTACTATGAGACCAGGTACGAAGACGTCATCCTCGACCAAGGCAACGCGGGCGATTTCGATTACGCCGCCGAAGTTGCCTACCCGTTCGGCTACGGTCTCTCGTACACCGAGTTTGATCAGAAGATCGACAGCGTCACCTACGACGCCGAAAAGGATATCTTTACCGTCGCGGGCACCGTCACCAACACCGGCGACGTAGACGGCAAGGCGTCCGTACAGGTATATGTGCAGTCTCCGTACACCGAGTACGACAGGCAGAACGGCGTGGAAAAGGCGGCCGTGCAGCTGGCAGACTACGACAAGATCGACGTCGCCGCCGGCGCCACCGAGTCCTTCTCCATCGAGTTCGACAGATACCTGCTCGCCTCGTATGACGAGAACAACGCCAAGGGCTACATCTTCGAGCCCGGCAACTACTACTTTGCCATCGGCAACGGCGCGCACGAAGCGCTCAACCATATCCTCGCCGCCAAGGGCGCGACGGGCATGGTCGATCATGACGGCAACCCCGCACAGACGAGCGAAGACTGCGTCAAAGTCTGGTCGCCCGATCTGAGCGAAGTGGACACCGAGACCTACAAGACCTCTCCGTATAACGAGGACATGCAGGTCACCAACCGCTTCGACGACGCAGACCTCAACTACTGGGCAGACGCCGACGAGCAGATCACCTACCTGTCCAGAAACGATTGGACGGGCACCTTCCCCAAGACCGTCTCTTCGCTGCATGCAAACGACCGCATCGTAGACGGCCTGCGCATGGACAAGTATGAAAAGGCTGCCGACGCGCCTTCCTATTCCTCCCTCGACGGCGTGGAATACAACGTCGTTCTGGAAGCGCCCATCGACTTTATCGACATGAAGGGCGTCCCGCTGGACGATCCCAAGTGGGATGAGTTCCTGTCGCAGATGTCTTTGTCCGACCTGTGCATCTCCATCGGCGACGCGCGCGGCATCGCGGGCGTGTCTACCATCAACAAGCCGATGAACGCCATTGCCGAAGGCCCCGAAGGCCTGCTGGCGAAGTTCAAGTTCGGCGACCAGCGCGCCTGCACCGGCTGGGCGACCCTGCCTACCGTCACGGCGACCTGGGATCATGAAATGCAGAGCCGCTACGGCGACCTGATGGCGGAAGAAGCGCTGTTCTCGGGCGTGGCAATGGTCAATGCGCCCGGCTGCAACATCAACCGTTCCCCGTACGGCGGCCGTGCTTCCGAGTATATGTCTGAAGACTCCATGCTCTCGTACTACTCCGTCTCCAACATCCTGCACGCGATGCGCGAGAAGGGCCTGATCGCCAACGTCAAGCACTGCTTCCTCAACGAGCAGGAGACCAACCGTCAGGGCGTGGCTACGTTTGCAAACGAGCAGTCCATCCGCGAGATCTATCTCCGCCCGTTCGAAGGCGCCCTCACCGTGGGTGCGAGCATGGGCATCATGACCTCGTACAACCGCATCGGCCTCACCTATGCCGCGGCGCATAAAGTCCTCATGGAAGACGTGATGCGCGGCGAGTGGGCTTACACCGGTTCCATCATCGACGACGCTCTCTCCCAGAGCGAATATTACGGCAGCACTGCCGACATGCTGATGGCGGGCACCTGCATCTTCTGCCTGGACGGCGCACGTTCGGCACAGATGCGCGAGCTCATCGAAAGCACGGACGACGGCGCGCTGCTGCGCAAGCTGCAAGAAGCCAACAAGTATATCTTCAACGCCCTGCTGCAATCCTCGATGGGCGGCAGTATCGACGCTGACTATACCTATGAAGGCGGCCTGATGTGGTGGCAGTCGCTGCTGATCGGCATCAACGTCCTCTTCGGCGTGCTGGCGGTAGGCTCTGTCGCCGCGTATGTCGTGTATACTTATAAAAAACGCGACGAAGATACCGGCAAGGAGGTAAGATAATACCATGAATGCTATGTTGAAAAATAAAGGGCTGGGCTACTGGCTCTGCACCGCGGCGTCCGTCCTCGCCCTGGTCACGGCGATCGTCATCTTCGCCACCCAGGCAGAGGCGCTGCCGCACACCGTTACCGGCAAGGGCACCTATATCAGCATCGTTCTGCTCGTCGGCGTCGTCGTGCAGATCGTGGTGACCTTCGTGCCCCTGCGCTTTGCTTCCATCTTGTCCGTCATCTGCTTCACCGCGGCGTTCGGCGTTACGGCCAACACCATCCCCAACGCGGTGGCAGACTACTTCAACAAGGTCGCATATACCGGCGGCGATTTCGGTATGTGCATGCTCTACGCCGTCGCGACCCTGCTCATTGCCCTGATCAGCATCGTGGCGTGCTTCTTTGGCCAGACCAAAGACGGCAAGGCGGTCATCTGAGGTGAATATGATGAAAAAGAAATTTTTACTGATCGGCGCCCTCGTGTGCATGCTGGCTGCCTGCTGCGCCTTCGCTTTCATCGGCTGCGACGATAACGAACAGGAAGACCCCGAAGGCATCACCTATTCCGAGGCCACCAATCCCTACGCCGAAAAGACGTGGGAAGAATACGGCGACCTCTTCGACTGGGGCGCCAAGTGGGACAGCGATCCCGTCGTATACGTCTTCGAAGGCTCGTACAGCGAGGCGTTTCAGGGCAACTATTCGCGTACATACCTGTACATGAACTGCTATGAAGACGGCTCTCTGCACGCGCAGTACGGCTGGGAAAACTACTACGGTTATTGGACGAACGTCGATAACTACGGCCGCGAACAGCTGGTGCTGCACCTCGTCCGCTATAACGACGGCGAGTACAACAACGGCGTGTACGAATCGGTCGTCTCCCCGTACGACAGCGCCTATTACGAGTATTCTTCCAGCGTCATCTGGAACCAGTGGGGCACGCGTACCGTCCTCATCTTCGGCTTCCGTTATTCTCCCGTGACTGCCGTCACCTTGGATACCTCTAAGGTCAAGACGGAGTACATGCTGGGCGAAAGCCTGAATACTGCGGGCCTCGGCGTCACCGTCACCCGCGAAAACGGCGCTTCCGCCTTGGTGGAAGAGGTCAGCGGCCAGTACACGCACGTCAACTACGAAGGCTTTGACAGCAACAAGGCCGGCACCCAGACCGTCACCGTCTCTTACGACCGCGAAAAATCTGCCACCGCCACCTACGACGTCAACGTCATCGGCGTAGAGAGCGTCGATATCGACGTCTCCGCCGCCAAGACGGAATACAGCGTCGGCGACGGCTTCGACGCGAGCGGCATCACCGTGGTGGAAACGTACGAGAACGGCGTCACCAAGACCGTTCCCGGCGACCAGCTGACGGTGGAAGGCTTCGATACCTCCGCCGCGGCCGAAAACCAGGAGGTCACCGTGTCGTGGAGGGGCGAATCTGCTTCCTTCACAGTCAACGTCACCGCGCCCGTCTTCAAGGGCAACACCACGTATAACGGCAGCTCGACCAGCATGACGGTCACCATCCTCACCCCCGATACCTGCTCCGTGCAGTTCAGTGGCAAGACGGTCACCGCCGCCTACGACATCCGCGAGATCGCCGGCAAGACCATCTACTTCTTGTCCGCACCCGAAGACGGCATCGTCGGCTCCAGCGAAGAGGAATGGGCGGGCCTGACCAAGACGTTCACCGCCGATAAGGCGGCAGGCACCCTCGCGGGGATCGCCGCTTACGTCGTCCCCAATGACGACGGCCTGACCGACCTCGGCGCGGGGCGCGATACGTACGAAGTGATGCCCGGCATCAGCGGCGGCACCACCAACCGCTACGTCCTCATCGACGAAGCCGCCGGCGAGTGCACCGTCACCTATAAGTACTACAACGATACCTGCATCGATACCTTCGTGGCGAAGTATACCTTGAGCGGGAACACGCTGACCTTGACCGACGTCGTCAGCCAGCAGGTCTCCGCCAGCGGCAAGTCGTTTGCCGACCTGGTTAAGACGTATACGCTCAACGAAGACGGAACTGTATTTACCGTGAAATAAGCGGAACATACGGCCGGAAGGTTCAAAGTATTTTTTCTTGACCCAATGTACTGGTGTGAAAGGGTACCCCCGCCGCATTTGCGGCGGGGGTATTCTCGGTTTTGCGGGCTTTCCGTTTTGCGTACAAAGCCCCGCCGCCTTCGCGACGGGGCTTCGGTTTTGCGGGCAGCTTGTGTGCGGGCCGCCCCGCCGCCTCCGCGACGGGCATCGGTTTTTGCATGGCAGCTTTTGTGCGGGCCGCCCTCGCCGCCTTCGCGACGGGGCATCGGTTTTTGCGGGTTTTCATTGCTTTTCCTGCCGCGGCAGCGCTTTCCGCAAAATCGGGGATTGACAAAGCGAAGATTTATGGTATAATAATAGTATATTTTGCCGAGGGGCAAGTTTTTGCCGAAGCGGGGGCGGCGGGATCGCTTTCCGGTTGATTATATTTACGGACAGGGAGAAGCGCGGTATGTTTGTGATCGCAGTAGTCGAAGACGAAAAGAGGGAGCGGGCGCGGATCAAAGAATTTTTGCAGCGCTATGAAAAAGAGCGCGGCGAACAGATGCGCGTGATCGAATTTGAAGACGCCGTCGAATTTTTGACGGGGTATAAACCGATCTACGATCTGGTATTGATGGATATCCAGATGCCGTATATCGACGGCATGGAGGCGGCAAAAAAGCTGCGGCAGATGGATGCGAACGTGGCGCTGGTGTTCGTCACCAACATGTCGCAGTATGCCGCCCGCGGGTACGACGTCTCGGCCGTCGCCTTTCTGATCAAACCCGTTTCCTATTACAGCTTTTATACCTTGCTCGATAAGGTCATGCGCGGGCACAGGCGAGAGGGCGGAGAAGAGCTCGTCGTGCATCTTGCGGAAGGGATCAAGGTGATCCCGCTGGACAGCGTCCGCTATATCGAGGTCAGGGATCATCGGCTGCTGTATGTGACGGACGAAGGGACGCTGGCCGCGACCGGGACGCTGAAGGCTTTGGAAGAAAAGCTGCCGAAGGATCGGTTCGTCCGCTGCAATAGCTGCTATCTCGTACACCTGAAATACGTGAAGGCGATCGTCGGCGATACCGTTCTTGTCGGCGAGGATCGGCTTCCCGTCAGCCGTGCAAAGAAAAAGCAGTTCACTATGAGCGTTTTATCGTATTTCGGAGATACCTTGTAAGTTATTATGGATCACACCTCGTATGTTGCCGTCAAGTTTTTGACGGAACTTCTGCTGCTGGCGATATTGTTTGTGTTTCCCTTCGGCAGGAGAAAGTGGTTTTTCTTGCGGGCGCCCGCCTGCCTTCTCGTCTGTTTCGGCGTTTCTATCGCCTGTTCGCCGCTCGTCATCCCGTACCATACCTTTGCCTTCCCGTATGGTGAGCTGGTCGGGCTGCTGCGCTATACGCTGCTGTTTTTCTGCCGAAGATCTGTTCATGCCGGCTCTGCGATCCCTCATTGAGCGCAGATACATAAAGGAGAGATGGGGAGGAAAACCAATATAGACAGAATACGCCGAATAAATCATCATTTACGATATCTTATTTCGCAAACGGCAAGAAGTATTGCGCAAAAGGCAGAAAAAATTTAGACAAATTTCTAAAAAATCTTTATAATAGTAGATGCGGCGGCAATGCATTATGCTGACGGAGGAGGGAATATGAATATTGCTATTGTAGATGATGAGGAGGCTTTCCGAAATACACTGACAGAATTTTTGAAGCGTTTTTTTCGTGAAAATCAACAATATGCGCAGGGGTTTTCTATCGAGAAATTTCATGACGGCGAGGAACTTTTGCAGGGATATACGCCACGCTTTGATATTATTTTTTTAGATATAGATATGGATGTTGTCAATGGAATGGAGACGGCTAAGCGTATTCGAGAGGTTGATGACATGACTGCGATCATCTTTGTCACAAGGATGGCGCGGTACGCCCTACAGGGGTATTCGGTGGCGGCACTTGATTTTATTTTAAAGCCGGTCGATTATATCAGCTTTTCAATCAAGTTAAAGCGTGCCCTCGTGAGGGTCGAGTTAGAACGGCCGCGCTTGATACAGGTCAGCCAAAATGGAGAAACGCATTATATCAATATCAAAGACATATTATACATAGAAGTGTTCAACCATTACTGCGAATTCCATGCAAAGGGCAAAAACTATCGCATTTGGGGCAGTTTGAAAGAGATAGAACAGCAAATTCATGACGACACATTCTGCTTATGCAACCGCTGTTATCTGGTCAACCTGCGCTATGTGACGGGTATCGAAAAGAATGAAGTATTGCTTGGCGGCATTCGGCTAGCGATCGGGCGGTACAAGAAGAAAACATTTTTAGAGGCGTTGGCAAAATATAATGGTAGGAGACGGTGAGCATGATAAGCCGAATCGCTGTGATCTATTTTGCTTGTAAACTCTTTCCGTCGCTGTTGGTCGGGGCATATTTGCTGATGCCGCAATATCCGAGGCGGAAGCAATGGAAGATGATCGCCGTTGTGTTGGCTGTTGTGATGACGGGTTTTTCTGGCTTCCTTTGGTATAATGCGACGGGGGCGTGGTTTTCAACGCTTGACAGATTTGGAATCTTGCTCTGTGATCTAGTTTTTACAGCGGAGCTTGTTTTGTTCTTTTTGGCAGTGTATCGATGCAGACTGTTCCCTGCCGTTATTTTTGCCGTCGGCGGATGGGCGGCCGAGCACACTTCGCACCAAATTGTAGCGATTGTAGAATGCCTGCTGTTAGAAAATGCAGAACAATGGCAGCGCTTTTTGGTCGATCTTTCTTGTTACATTATCGTATACGGTATCTTGGTGTTTATTTTCAGCAAGAAGAGGAAGTTGAGCGCACCGTCCGTCAATAAGAGGATGATTGTACCGGCAATCGTTCTGTTCATTGTTGTTTCGGTACTAGCGGTCTATAATCCGTATGATATCGCTAAGTCTGCTAAAATACTGAATTATGCGTATGCTCTTGCAAGTTGTTCAATTATGTTGTTTCTCCTTTTTGGAGCATTTGAAGAGGGTAGGCTGCATCAAGAAATCGATCTGCTGAATCAGCTGGACAGAAAACGGGCAGAACAGTACGAGATGAGCAAGGAGAGCATCGAAGCAGTCAATACACGCTGTCATGATTTAAAAAAATTAATCGAACAGATATTATCGGACAAGCGTACGGTCGATTTACAGGCTGTTGCTAAAGAATTACAAGAATACGATTCGATTGTGCAGACTGGCAATGCCGCCTTTGATACGATCCTCACGGAAAAAAGCCTGTTTTGCCAAAAAAACGGAATCAAGTTTACCGTCGTGGCGGATACAAAAGATCTTGAAAAGCTCAGCGATATCGATATTTATTCGCTGTTTGGCAATATTTTAGATAATGCGATCGAGGCCGTTATGAAACTGCCTGTAAAAGAGCGGCTGATCGATTTGACCGTACGTACGGTTGGCGAGATGCTCTCTATTCATGCAGAAAATCTTTTCGATGGGGCATTGGTGTACGGAGAGGGTGAAATCGTCACATCAAAGCCGAACGGCGCTGAACATGGGTTCGGGTTGCGAAGCATCCGCCGTATTGTAAAAAAATATGCGGGCGAAGCGGTTATATCAGTCGAAGACAAGATTTTTTATCTCGATATAGTGATTCCCTTTATAAAATAAATTTGTACTTAATTTTACTCCGCCGTTTGGCGGAGTTTTTGCCTTTCGCGCAATGCTGAATGCCGTTGCAGAGATTGCTATTGACAGTTGTCCCGTTTGTTTGTATTATGTAAGCACGGCAGCCGGAAGGGAGGTGATCGCGTTTACAGAAAATAGTAGATCGTAGGGCGTTTACTTTTAATTTTGAAAAGATAAGGAGAAATCAAACAAGATGTTTAAAACAAAAAAATGGGCTACATTGGCATCTGCAATCGGATCGTTATTCATTGTGCTGATGATTGGCGGAAATATTGCACTGTCGAATGCAGGGTACTTGAATTATGCGCTTAACGCAACGACAAGTATCATTATTCCAGATGAAAACGCTGATAACGTAGATACAGAATATTTCAAGACATCCATTGGCGATGGTACATATTCGGAAGAAAACCTACAAAAATTCTGGGAAGATGCATATGAGCAGAATATCAATGAAATGAAGGAGGGCGCGGCGCTTCTAAAAAATGAAAACGATGCGTTGCCGCTGAAGGAGGGAGCTCATATTTCGTTATTCGGGCATGCAACGGTGCAGCCTCTGTACGATGCTATGGCAGCGGGAACGAGGGTTGCCTATGCTCCGACGCATCGGACCGATTATGTAACGGCGCTGAAGAATGCCGGATTTGTTGTCAACGATGCTTTGGTCCAAGCCTTGGAAAATGGTGACGCCGTGCGCGGCATACCCGGGGCGATATCTGTATTGCCGCCTACGGCAAACGGATCGGCGACGGGAACCGAAGAAAATCTTTCTTTTTACGAGGCACAGCGCAGTACATACACCAACGACTATCGTGATGCGGCTATCGTGATGTTTGCGCGCGAAGGCGCTGAAGGTACAGATCTTCTGATGGATGACAACGACGACCCCGGCGGCAGTACAGAGAAGATTTCCTCTTTGGCGCTGCACAAAAATGAACTGGATTTGTTAAAGTTGGTGCGAGAAGATTTTGATACGGTCATCGTGTTGTTAAATTCTCCGTACCAGCTCGAGGTCGAGCAGATTGAGGAGTACAGCGACGCTATTTTATATATCGGCGCGCCCGGCCATAAGGGTTTTGAGGGGGTTGCCGATATTCTCAAGGGCGGCACAAATCCTTCCGGACATCTCGTAGATACTTATGCGGTCAATTCGCTCAGCGCGCCCGCCGTTGTCAATTCCGGCACGCGTACGCCCGAGTGGTCGAACCTCAGCGAAATCAGAGCAGCACTAGGGGATAATGACGATGCAAACCGCTATACATCTAACGAAAATGTAGAGCGCGTGTCTGTACAGGTTGAAAATATCTATATCGGCTATCGTTATTATGAAACACGCTATGCCGACAGCGTATATGGCGGGAGAGGAGCATCCGCCGCCGTCGGGTCATCGAACGGTGGGGCGTGGAATTATGGCAGCGAGGTATCGTATCCATTCGGGTTTGGCCTCAGCTATACATCTTTTGAACAAGAGATTACCGGCTTTTCAAACGACGAGAACAGTGTCAGTATCACTGTTAATGTGACAAATACCGGCGATATCCCCGGTAAAAGTGTTGTACAGTTGTATACCCAAACGCCGTACGGGCAGTATGAAATCGAAAATGGTGTAGAAAAGAGCGCTGTGCAGCTGGTCGGGTTTGATAAGACGGAAATATTAGAAGCCGGAGATTCGCAAGAGCTCACGATCACGGTCGATAAATATCTGCTTGCTTCGTACGATCAGAATAGAGCGAAGGGGTATATCCTCAGTGAAGGGGAATATTGCTTTGCGATCGGTGAAAATGCGCACGATGCGCTCAATAATATCTTGGCGTATCAGGGATATACGACGGAAGACGGTATGGATGCAGATGGAGATGCCGAATTGGTACGCGGATATAGGCAGTCATTCGATGCCGAAAAGTATAAGCGTGGTGAAAATAATGTCATCGTTACCAACCAGTTTGAGTCAGCCGATCTGAATTATTGGCAGGAAGGCAAGGTGACATATCTGTCTCGTGCAGACTGGGAGAACACATATCCCACGCAGCAGACATATGTCACGGCCGACGAGAAGATGATCGAAGTGCTCAGCGGCAAATGGTATATGACGGAAGATACGTCTTCCCCGTATTACCATTGGAGCGACGAAGCCCGTGAAGCGCCTACGTATGAAGAGGTCGCCTCTCGCTTCAAAAATTTAGGGTCGGATTTGACGATCACGATCGCGATGATGCGCGATGTCGATATCGACGATCCTGTTTGGGATGAATTTATGTACCAGGCATCGCCCGAAGACATGGTCAATGGCACGGCCGAAAGCTTCGATAACCTGCCTGTCGGCTCTCTTTCGCCGCAGTTTACCGTCGGCGACGGCTGCGATTCGGCTATGGCGCGTCCGGTATTGTATATTGATCCCGAGACGGGTGAGCGAACTGCTGATGCCGGCATGTCGCTGCGGTATTGTTCGCACAACATTTGTGTTGGAACGTTTAATAAAGAGATCATTGAAAACAGAGGCAGGCGGATGGGAGAAGACGGTCTGTGGGGCAAACAGATGTGTATCTTTACCTCCGGTTTGAATTTGCACAGAACACCGTTCGGCGGCAGGAACTTTGAGTACATGAGCGAATGTCCGACAATGACATATCTCTGCTCCATCATAGAAACGACGGCTTTGGAAAAAACCGGGGTGCATGCAGCCCCGAAACACTTCTGCAGTAACGACCAAGAGACACAGCGTGAAGGAGTAGCGGTATTTATGCGTGAGCAAGCTTTCCGAGAAGGCTCTTTGAAAGCTTTTGAAGGGGCGATCCGTTTTGCTAAGGTGGGCGGATTGATGGCATCGTTTGAACGTATCGGTATGGTATACGCTTCGTATCATTATGACTTGATGACGACCGTTTTGCGCGACGAGTGGAACTTCCGAGGGTTTAATGTAACGGACGCAAGCAAAAACGATGTTAATATCGATATCGATAAGGGCTACTTCAACCACTATAATGAGGGCTTTGCCGCAGGGACGAATCAGTGGTGTTTCGATAATGATGCCCGCCACGGCAGGGTAGCATTGGAACAGGCAAAAGAAAATAATGATGGTTACATCCTCTTAAAAATCTTTGAATCGGCCAAGTATTGGGTGCATGGAGTTGCAACGTCGAATATTATCAACGGCATGAGCGCAGGCGATAAAATTGTTCCGGTTACGCCGATGTGGCAAACGGCTGTTCGCGTTGCACAGGTCGTATCCGGCGTCCTGTTTGGTGCGGCCGCTGCGTTGACGGTCGTGCTCTCTGTGGTCAATACAGTAAAAAAACAGAAAGGAGGAGCGGACAATGGCGGGATTTGCCAATAAACTGCGGCAAAAGACAGCTGGATATTATATAGGCTTTAGCGGCGCCGTTTTGGCGATTATTGCCTTGATCATATACGGCGTATATGTTGCGCTGGGCGGCAGCAATCAGGCGTTGATTTATGTAACCGTGATTTGCGGTGTGTTGCTGGAATTGATTTTGTTTGCATATGACGGGAAATTTTCCGATGCACTTGCGGCAATACCGGCTATTCTGTTTTTTATCGCCATGGGGCTGGAACTGAATAGAGACTATGGCAATATCGTCGACAAGGTGAGTAACATTCATATGTATGGCGATTCGAGTTTAGCAATTTATAATGTCTTACTGGCGGCGATATGGGTCATTGCGGCGATACTCTGCATCATTTCATGCGGAATGAAGCGCAAGAAACAGAAAGATTAGAGAGCAAATTAAAAAACTGAATCAATGAGCAAAGAGGCAGGCCAAGTCAGGTTTGCCTCTCTTATACATTTAGAAGAGTGGGGCGCCTTGCATAAGGGCGCTCCTTTTCTTCCTCGGGTTTTTATCGTGTAAAAGAGCGTCAAAAATTGTCATCCTTCGGAATAAGAGGAAAAAAGTTACGCATACTTTTGTCGTAAAAGGACGGCGGAAAGCGGCTGCGGCAAAAGCATAGCTTTTTTTCAAACGGTATGAAAAAAGAGCCCGGCAGTACGCCGGGTTCTTGCCCTTTTTCAAAAATGAAAGAGCGGCAAAGAAGGCAAGCCCGCGGGCTTGCCTTCTTCTCTTGTGCCGTATGTGCTTGTTCGGCTGTCGGCTGTATTTATGCTCCTTCTTTTTGTCTGTTCATAAAGCAGCCGACGGCGGACAGCAGCATGCCGATGCCGAATACGACGGCCATGGCATAGTTCATGACGGCGAGTTCCGGATGGCCGTAGATGACGATGCCGAGCACGTTGTCGGTGATGTTGCCCACGCCGCCCGACAGGTTGAACCCGAGGGCGAGGGCGTACATGACGACCGCCGCAATGGCGAACAGGGCGCCGAACTTGCCGTCGTAAAAGAACAGGATCACCTGGCAGGCGATGCCGATGGCGGCAAAGGCGAAGATGGCGGGGATCCCTTCGCCGCCGCGGTTTTTATAGACGGCGAAGAGGACGATCCCGACGATGGCGGCCAGGATGGCGACGCTCATCAGCCAGTAACCTATCGTTTTGCTCTTCAATTTTTCGATCATGTCATTGTCCTCCGATGCTTATTTGGCCTTTTTGACTTTGCTCACGACGAGCAGTACGGCGCAGGCCGCGGTGATCGTGCCCAGAGAGATGTTGATGGCGAGCAGTGCCGTCTGCCACCAGGGCGTGACCTGTACGATCATGTCGCCGGGCGCCATGCCGTTGACGACCACGCTGTTGCAGATGGCGTATTCCCAGCTGATGGTGGCGTCGATCAGCTTTTCCAAAATGTAGCCGTCGTCATGCTCTTTTGCCCATGCCAGCGCCAGTTCGCCGTGCGTGCCTCTGGGCGAGAAGCTGTCGAGGCAGAACTGCTGCGAGCCCGCGTCGAGCATTTCCAGCGTGTGGTAGTCGTACTTGCTGCCCAGGCCGCTGTTGAAGGGGCAGGCGTCCGTCACGATGTTGCCCGTCCAGCCCCATTCGCTGCGGAAAACGGTGGTGTTCAGCGTCTTATTGGAAGAACTGAAGACCATGCCCACGCGTTCATACGACTGCATCAGGCCGCCCGCCTTGGCTGCGCGGAGGGCGCCTTCGGCTGCGCGGAGAGCGCCTTCGCGGAAGGCCTGCTCGGTGCCGAATACGGAAACGCCCATGCGCTGCGTCTCCTGGTCGTTGCCCACGCAGTGTTTCGGCGCGGCGTGCGAACCTGTCTTTTCCATCGCTTCTACTTCGGGGATGGATGCCAGGTAAGAGATGGTGGGGCACTCGCTCATGTATTCATAGTTGCGCCCGCCGAACGGCGTCCTGTGCAGGTTGACGCCGGTGCCGAAGTTTTCCATGCTCACAGACCAAAGGCCTTCTTCGCCCATCGCCTTGCCGCGGCCGGCATACAGGTCGGCGTTGTAGGTGCCCGTCAGGATGGGCTTGCTGGTGTAGCGGTTGTTGGGGCGGGTGATCTTGGCCGTATCGTCGTTGGCGCCGCTGGCGTCGGTGTGCGGCCTGTTCGTGCCGCTCTTTTCATAGATATACACGGTGCCCTGCACGCTGTCGCAGCCGTCGCCCGTCACAAACGAAGGCGACAGCGGCTCGATGGCGGGGTTGGTGAGCCCTTCCACCGTTCCCAAAACGATGTCTTCCACCTTGAGCTGGAAGATGAACTTTTCCCAGCTGTCTCTGTCGGTGATGGGAACGCCGCGCATGGAGGCGAGGGAGAGGTTGGAGTTGACGCCGAACTGCGACGCCACTTCGTCAAAACTCGGCGCGTCTTCGGGGGTGGTGTAGTAGTTGCCGCTCAGCATTTGGATCATCTCGTCGGTGGCCTCTACGGTCGTCTGGGCGGTGGGGAAGGTGTTCCAGTCGCTCCTGGTCAGGTAGGTGCCCGCGTTTTCGACCCAGTAATTGAGGTCGATGTCTTCAAACTGGTTGGTCACGCGCACGCCCGTTTCAGACATCATGTATTTTTCCGCGTCGAAGCCCTGCTCGTAGCTGTACACTTTGTCTTCGTCGCCGTTTTCCGTCATGCCGTCCGCCGTGGTGTAGCCCTGCGCGGCGAGGATGTTGTTGAGCGCGTCGTGTGCGTCGTCGCCCACGGAGATATAATAGGTGCCCTCGCTGAGGATATACCCTTCGGCGCCGTTCGCGTCATAGGCGGCGAACAGGTAAGGGTCGATGGTCACGGTGACGGTGTCGCTCTCGCCGGGGGCAAGCAGCTTGGTCTTGGCAAAGCCCGCCAGCTGGATGGCAGATTTTTCCACCTTGTTTTCCACTTCGTATTCGCCGTACGGGGTCTGCGCGTACACCTGCACCACAGATTTGCCCGCGGCGTCGCCGACGTTTTTCACAGAAGCGGTGACGGTGATCTCGTCTTTGCCGACCTTCACTTCGCCGAGCGTCTGTTCAAACTCGGTATAGCTCAGGCCGAAGCCGAAGGGGTAAGAGACTTCGTTTTCATACTTCCAGGAAGCCGCCCCGAACGAGGCGCCCTTGGCGTTGTCCGCGTCGCCGCGGCCGATCACGGTGTCGGCATAGCGGGTCTCGTAATAGCGGTAGCCGATGTAGATGTTTTCCGCCTGGAAAGAGACGCGCGTGGCGTTCTGTGCCTCGCCGATCTCGGCTACGATCTCGTCCGCGTTGGAATAGTAGGGGGTCTCGGAGCCGCTGTTGACCGCCGCGGGGGAGGAGAGCGAGTTGGTGGCAAAGGTGTCTACCAAGTGGCCGGAAGGATTTGTCTTGCCGCTCAAGATCTCGGCGACGCCCGTGAACCCGTAATGGCCGGGGGTGCCGATGTACATGACGGCGCCGGCGTAGTCTTCGATCTCGTACACTTCCATCGGGCAGCCGGTGTTCAGCAGCACGATCACGTTGTCTTTACCGAATTTTTCGCTGACGATGCGCAGCATCTCGCGCTCGTTGCTGTGCAGGGCGAGGGCGCTGATGGTGTCGCCGTCATCGTCGGTATCCGTCATGTCGAGGTCGGTGCCTTCGGCGCCGATCCTGGAGAGGACGACGATGGCCGCATCCGTGTATTCGCCCACGTCCGCCATCAGTTCCGAATAAAATTCGCCGCCGAATTCGCCCGCGCCCGTCGCCACCGAGCTGCGCGCGCCGTTGCTGCCGTTGTCTTCGCCCGCCGTCGGCTGCGCCGCGAGGGCGTTATAGATATCCATATTGACGGAGAACCCTTCCGCTTCCAGGGCGGGGATGAGTTCTACCTTGGCGGTCTCGCCGCCGGTGCCGATCCTCGTGCCGGCGGAAGCGCCCTGCCAAACGGGGTGTGCCGCCGCCAGGCCGAAGAGGGAGACTTTTGCGTTCGCCGCCAAAGGCAGAGCGCCGTTTTCGTTATACAGCAGCGCCGCGCCTTCGCGCATCTCGTCTTCGTTCTGCTGTTTTACGAATTCGTCCAAAAGCTTCAAGTTCTCTTCGTTGAACTGCCCGTCTCCGAACGAGGTCTTGTAGTATTGGGTGTCGATGTTCTCTGCATCGGGGTTGGGGATGACGATGCTTGTCTGCACGTTGAGCGCGTCGTTGATGGTGCCGACGTAGCTGTTGGCGATGCTCGTGCCGATGAGTACGAGCGTCAGCAGTGCGGCAAACACGGCGGTCAAGCCTTCCCAAAGTTTTGCCAACTTCCTCATATATGCCTCCATAGAGATTTTTTCGCCCCCTGTGCGGGAGCGAAAACAGCATAACACGGAAAGTTTTGGCTGTCAATACCCCTGTCGTGCTCGGTCCGCAAGCGGGCGTAGTCGGTCGCGGTGGGCAGGAAAAATGCAAAGCCGCGGCGGCATTTTTTGCAGGGGAAAGGGGCAGAGGGCGGCAGCTTTTGCAGGGGCAAGGGCGGCAAAAAGCCGGGGCGGCAAAGCCCCGGCGAATGTGTTTTATGCAAAAAGGAGGCGGTTTTTGCGCGCTTTTGCAGCGTCTTCCGCGGCGCGGCGGTTCGTGTGCCCTATGTCGCGGCGGTCAGCGGCCGCTGAATAAAATATCCAACAGAAAGATGTCTCCGTCAAAGCCGAACAGCAGTTCGCCGCCGTACTTTTCCGCCAGCATCTTCATCGATTTCAGACCGAAGCCGTGGTTGAGTTCGTCCGCCTTGGAAGTGGCGATCTCGTCGCCGTGCAGGGCGACGGGCCCGGCAAAAAAGTTTTCGATGTGGATAGAGACCATCTTGCCGCTGCGCTTGACCAGGATGCTGATGCTGCGCCTGGCGGTGTCTTGGATGCGCATGACCGCCTCGATGGCGTTGGAAAGCGCGTTTTCAAACAGGCAGTACAGGTCGTATGCGCTCATAAATCCGAGCAGCTTTCCGTCGGCGATGACCGACAGGTTGATGGAATTGCGCTCGCAGTACAGGCTCTTTTCGGTCAGCACCACGTCTAAGATGTCGTTTCCCGTCTTCACCACGCTGTCGTAGACGGAGATGTTTTCCTTCAGCTCGTTCAGCCCGCTCGTCAGCAGCGGGTCGTTTTTGTCCGCGATCTCTTCGATGCGGTGGCGGATGTCGTGGCACTTGACGTTGATGGCCTCGATGTTCTGCTTGGTGATCTCGTACTGCTTCGCCTTCTCCTTCCATAAAATGTTGATGGTCTGCAATTCATTTTCGAGGCGGCGTTCCGAAAGGTAGCTGAAGAGGATGAACAGTTCAAGCACGACGGATACCAGGTTATAGCTGTCGATGATGAAGCTCAGGCGGCGGCCGATCTCTTCGGTGATGAACAGCATCAACGCCGCGAGCACGATATTGACGATCACCACGGCGATGGTGAACAGGATGGCTTTATGTTTCTGCACGGCGATGTCGAGGTTGACCTTCTTCTTCAATACAAATACAAAGAAGAACACGCACAGCGTCGCGGCGGATAAGGCGACGCTGACGGCAAGGTGTACCGCCTGCACGGCATTTGCAGGCAGGAGCTCGTCGATCCCCGTGACGGTAGATAAAAAGCTGTACGTCTCCCCCGGCAGCTGGTGCAGGGTGTGGCCGCCCGCCACACAGAACAAAAATTCCCACAGCGTCATCTTGCGGCAGAACAGTACGCTCAGCCCGGGGAGCAGGGCGAGCATGGTGTACATGAACGAGGTATATAATACGTTGGCAAGGTAGTTGTTTGCCTGGTAGACATAGAACAGGAAGCCTGCGGCCAGGCACACGAGGGTGGACAGGGCCGTGCGCAGGGCAAAATGGCTGCGCTTGGGCAGGTAGTATGCCACCAGATGGATGGCGGCGAGCGTTTCCGCCACGACGACCAGATTGACGAAGTTGACTTGCGAGATCATTTGCTGCCTCCGATATAGCTTGCCAGCGCCTTGACGAAATCTTTTTTCCGCGCCCTGCTGACGGCAAGGGCTTCGCCGTTTTTCAAATACACAAACCCCTCCGCGTAGTACGCCACATAGGCGAGGTTGACCAGGTAACACACGTTGCACTTAAAAAACAGCGACGGCGGCACCTGCGCCTCGATCTCTTTCAGCTGCATCCGCATCTTATAGGTGTCGCCGGTGCAGTGCAGCAGCAGGTCGTGGTTGGCTACCTCCGCATATATCAGCTGCGAAGAGGGGATCAGCTGTTTTTCTTTGGCGGTGACGATGGCCGTCTGCGCCGCCAGGTTCCTGTTCACGATGCGCATCGCCTTGTTCATGCGCATATAAAAATTATAATATTCCACAGGTTTGACGATAAAGTCGACGGCGTTCACCTCATAGCCGGATACGGCGTACTGCGCCATGTTGGTCATAAAGATCAGGGGCGTGAGTTCGTCCGTCTTGCGGATTTCTTTGGCGACGTCGAGGCCGTTTTGTTCGGGCAGCTGAATGTCTAAAAACAGCAGCGAAAACTGCGCGCGGTAGCCGCCGAGGAAGGCCGCCGCCGTGCAAAAATGCTCGACGGCAAACGCATAGCCCTTTTCTTTGCCGAAGCGGACGATGCAGTCGCGCAGCAGGTTAAAATCTGTTTCATCGTCTTCGACGATGGCAATTTTGATCATCTTTTGTCTCCGCCCTTTACAATATCTCCTGTATTATACCATGCCTTTTTTATTTTGTAAAGGCAAAATCTGAAAAAATCGCCCGCCTCCGCACTGCCGGGCCTTATATCTGTGCTGCAATATGTTCCCGCAGCCAACATGGCAAGCCCGCCGGGCTTGCCTTTTTCCTTTCCTTATATATTATATATAAAAAGGAAGGGATGCTTTTGCGGCCGCTTTGGGCGGCGCTTGACAGCGGCGCCAAAATGCGGTATAATACATATATCATTGGTCGCGCGGGGCCGCATAGAGCGGCGCGCAGGGCGCTTGATGCGCAGACCGCGCGGAAAGCGCCAAAAGGACAAGTATGGAAAAGGTTACCAACGTGGCTGTGCTCATCGACGCCGAAAACGTCGCCTCGCACAGCGCCAAACAGATCTTCGACGAAGCCTCCAACTACGGCAACATCATGGTCAAGCGCATCTTTGCGGACTGGTCCAAGACCTCCGTGCGCGGCTGGAAGGAAGAGGTCAACCGCTATTCGATGACCGCCGTGCAGCAGTTTGAAGTGCAGGCGCGCAAAAACACCACCGACATCGCCCTCATCATCCAGGCGCTTTTGATCTTGTTTGAAAAAGACGTAGACGTATTCTGCATCGCCGCCGGCGATTCCGACTACACCCGCCTCGTGCGCGAACTGCGCGAGCGCGATAAGATCGTCATCGGCTTGGGCGGCAGAAACGTCAACCAAAGCTATGTGAACGCCTTCAACGAATTCATCTATTTAGACGCCGGCGAAGAAAAGCCCGCCGCGCCCAAACGGGAACGCGGCAAGGGCGGCAAGGCGCAGGCGGCGCAGCCCGCCCCCGCCCCGCAGGAGAGCGAGATCATCGACAACAAGCGCAAGAGCGATCTGCATAACATCATCGACCGCATGATCGACAACAACGGCAAGGCGTTCTATGCCCAGATCTCTTCGGAGATGAAGCAGAAGTATTCCGACTTCATCCCCAAAAACTTCGGCTGCAATTCCTTCAAAAAATTGATGGAAAAGCTGACGCCGTATCTGAAAAAGTATTCCATCGGCACAGAGGCGGACGGCACCACCATGTACCTGTACCGCAGCAGCAAAAAGTAGGGGGGGCCATGTCGGAAGCAGATCTGTATAAATTGTTTTCTTCTTACGACGGCGAAGCGGACCTGTCGGACTTCACCCCCCGCCGAGTTTGAAAAGCTGCTGCGCGAGGGGAAGCAGCAGAATTTTAAGGAAAAGTATTTTTCCTATTATGACGACGTAAAGAGCCCCTCCCTCAAAAAGCAGGACTGGTGAGCTAAAACGGCGCAGTTTGCGCCCCATGAGCGCAAACTGCGCCCGTAGAATTTGTTTTCGGCGGCTTTGCATAGTACTATGCCGTACATACTTCGCCCGTTTTTTGGCGGGCGTTTCAAACCGATCATATGGGTACGCAGGGCGTAAGCCCTGCGCGCGCGGGCCTGCATCTTGTGTGCGGGCCCTCGCTTTTTATGCGGGGCGATGGGTGGAGCATCGCTTTTTATGCGGGGCGATGGGTGGAGCATCGCTTTTTATGCGGGCCCTTGTGCGCGCCTTTTCATTTTATATAGGGGAATGGCTGCGGTGGGCGCTTTTGTAAATTGCGGAGCGGCCTTTTTGTAAACTGCGCGTGCGCGGTTTGTAAAGCGCGCGTACTTCCCGTTTGCGCCCTTTTATGCTATAATAAAGGCGTAAACAAGAGGGGAAATTCCCCCGAAAGGAGGCTCGGAATGAAAAAGATCGTCTGTTTGGGCGAAAAGATCGCCCTCGGCTGTGTGTGTGCCCTGGCGCTTGCCGCCTATATCTTGAGCGCGGTGCAGGGCGGCATCGCCCATGCCGGCAACGGGATGCCCGTCATCGATTCGGGCATGACGCCCGGCGTGCTGTTGTTTTTTGCGGGCATGTTGATCGTCGCGGCGGTGTACGCCGTGTACCGCCACGTCGGCGTCTTGTGGCTGCGCATTTTGGGGTTTTCGCTGACGGGCGGTTCCTTCGTCATCGTCGCCCTCACCGAATGGCTGATCGACGGCTATACCTGGACGACGGCGTACCTGAGTTCTGTCACCTGGGAGTGGCTGGGCAGGGGCTGGTACACCGTGTTCACGGCGGGCTTCGTGGTCTGCGCCGCCGCCGCGTGTGCGCTGTGGTTCGTCATTTGGGCGCGCAGCGGTAGAGAAGAAAAGGCGGCGTAAAAATTGTAAAACGGCGACGCTCCTCAAGAGGGGGCAGCTTCTTGGGCTGTGTAAAATTGTAAGACCGTAAAACTTTGTAAAATGCAGATCGGGCAGCCGTTTGGCTGCCCCATTTTAGCGATTTATTCCGTTTGCATAGTAGTATGCGTGACATAATTGCGCCTTTTGGCGCGGGGAAGGGGCTTTTTTACGCAAGGGAAGAGGCTCTCCGGCGCGCCGTCGGGTCTGATAGGCGCGCGGCGTGGCGGGTTTGAGCGCGCCGGCGGGTTTGACAGGCGCGTTGCGGCGGGGAAGCGATGCGGCAGAGGCCGTTTTACAGACGCGTGCCGTCTTCGGCGTAGCGCACGGTGCCGCTCTGCAGGGTGCGCGCTTCGCCGCCCGCGGCGTATTCGAGCACGGCGCAGTACCAGCCGGCGCGGATGGGGGCGGAGGCTTCCAGCTGCTGCCCCATGTCGAGGTCGCCGCTCTCCGCCTGCGCCACGGCGATCATGGCGGCGGTGTCGCTTGTCTCTTTGTCTGCGTAGTAGAGGGTGAGGGTGACGGGCAGCAGGGCGCTGTCCAGCGAAAATTCGTTATAGGCCGCGGCGGTCACGACCCCCTCTTCCGCCCGCAGCCGCACCGAAAGCAGGGTGCAGACAAAGTTTTGGCAGCCGCACAGCGCCAGGCACAGCGCCGCCGCGAGGAAGAGCGCCGCCAAAGGACGCAGCAGGCGCATTGCCGGCCTTCCCTTTGCGGTGTGCACGGCGCCGTTAGCCTGCCTAGCGGCGCGCAGCAGGCGCATTCCCTGCCTTTCCTTTGCGGCGCGCACGGTGCCGTTAGCCTGCCTTGCGGGGGGCGGCCGCCTCACTTGTCCTTCCTCCGCAGCAGATAGATAAAGAGCGCCGCCAGCACGGCGATGAACAGGCATAAGATGACCGCCAGCACCACCATGGGCGTGTTCTGCGGCAGCACCACGATCCACACCGTGGCGCCCGCGTCGTACATGGCGTCCTTCACGGCGTAGGCGATGGTGGCCGCCAGCCCGGCGACTCCCGCCGCCAGCAGCACCCCCAGGGCGATCAACAGCAGCCTGCGCGTTTTGCGGCGAGAAAGCCCCTGTAAAGTCTCGCCTGCCTTGGCGGTATTTTCGCCCGCTTCGGCTGCGGGGGCCGCGCCTACAGCCGCACCTGTCGTGCTTGCCGCGCCTGCCGCGCCCTCCGCCGAACCTGCCGTCAGATCCGCAGCAGCATCTGCTTCGGCGCCCTCTTCTTCGATGCGCCCGTTCAAAAACGCCTTGGCGTTTAAGCGGAAGGCGGCGCAGAGGGCCGCCGCCTGTTTGGCAGAGGGGACGCTCTTGCCCGACTCCCAGCGCGAAACGCTCTGGCGTGATACGCCCACGCGGTCGGCAAATTCCTGCTGCGACAGGCCGTATTTATCTCTGAGTTGAATGAGTTGTTCGCGCAGCTGCATCCCGTCTCCTTTCCGCGCCGCAGGCCGCTCGCGGGGTCCGGCCGTACGCCCGTTGATAGGGCGCGCGGCTTTTTTACTTTTTCATTATATATTATATATATATTATAGCATACGCCGCCGCCGCCGTCAACCGCCGCGGGCATAGATATGCCCGCGTGTCGGCGGGTGAACGCGGGTGAAAAGTTCGGCCGCCCGTGCGGCGCGGCCCCGGCAAAGCCCCGAGTGGCAGCGGGTGAAAAGAATGTGAATTTTTTCGGCGGCGGAAAAAATCTATTGACTTGTCGGCATTTTTGTATTATCATATTAACGATTTAAGGCTTAACAAGTAAAGGCTTAACAAAACGCGGCTCGAGACAGGGGCTTCACGACGGATGCGTTCAAAAGAGGAGGATATTGAAAATGGATGCCAAAAAATTGCTGCAGACGGTATACGCGACGGGAAAGCGGATGTACGACGCCAAGCTGTTCGGGCGCGGGCCCTTCAACCAGACGGAGATGCAGATGATCGGCGAGATCCTCGCCAATCGCGAGCGCGGCAAGCGCATCATCTCCAGCCGCCTGGCAGAGGCGCTGGGCATCACGCGCTCGGCGGTGTCGCAGATGGTCAACAAACTGGAAACGAAGGGCGTGGTGCGCCGCGTCCCCGACGAGCGCGACCGCAAGATCGCCTACATCGAGCTTTCGGATAAGGCGTGCGCCATGTACGAATCGTTCAAAGAACAGGTGCTCGGCTGTCTTTCCAAGATCGTCGCGCGCATGGGCGAAGAGCGCGTCAGGCATTTTATGGAAGAAGCGCAGGAGTTCATCTCCGTCTACGACGATGTAGTGCACGAAATGGCGCAGGAATGCCCCGAAGGCTTCATCCTCAAATAAAAATTCATTCTCAAAGAGCCGTTATTTTTGACCCGGATAGAAGGAGAATTTATGGAACAGGCAATACTCAGGTTAGAGGCGATCACCAAAGACTACAAGGTCGCCGATACGGCTGTGCACGCCTTAAAGGGCGTCAGCCTCAGCTTCCGCAGAAAGGAATTCGTGTCCATCCTCGGCCAGTCGGGCTGCGGCAAGACCACGCTTTTGAACATCATCGGCGGGCTGGACCACTACACGGACGGCGACCTCATCATCAAGGGCGTCTCCACCAAGCACTTCAAAGACGGCGACTGGGACGCCTACCGCAACCACAGCATCGGCTTTGTGTTCCAGTCGTACAACCTCATCCCGCACCAGACGGTGCTGGGCAATGTCGAGCTGGCGCTCACCCTTTCGGGCGTATCGCAGGAAGAGCGCAAAAGGCGCGCCGCCGAGGCGCTCGAGCGCGTGGGGCTGGGCAAGGAACTCAACAAAAGGCCCAACCAGCTCTCGGGCGGGCAGATGCAGCGCGTCGCCATCGCCCGCGCCCTGGTCAACAACCCCGAAATTTTGCTCGCCGACGAGCCCACGGGCGCGCTCGATTCCGAGACCAGCGTGCAGATCATGGAACTCATCAAAGAGATCGCCGGCGAGCGGCTGGTCATCATGGTCACGCACAATCCGGAGCTTGCCCGCCGCTATTCCACCCGCATCGTCGAGCTGCACGACGGCCTCATCGTCGGCGATTCCGACCCCTTTGAAGCGGAAGAGGGCTACGCCGCCGCCGAAGACGAGCAGCCCGCCGCGGCTCTGGGCAAACAGGGCAGGAAGCAGGCGAAAAAGCGCCGCAATAAGACGAGCATGTCCTTCTGGACGGCCTTTCGCCTTTCGGGCAGGAACCTGTTGACCAAAAAGGGGCGCACCGCCGTCACCTCCATCGCCGGCAGCATCGGCATCATCAGCGTCTGCCTGGTGCTGGCGCTCTCCACCGGCTTTTCCGGCTATATCACCAAGACGGAAGAGGATATGCTCTCCTATTACCCGCTCGAGATCCAAGAGACCTCGCTCGACCCCACTTCCATCATGGCGGGGCTGCAATCGGCGGGAGAAGTGCCCGACCTTTCCGAATTGGATAACAAGGTGTACGTCAATTCCTTCCTCACCCAGATCGCGCAGGGGCTGACCGTCGCCAACGACATCACCCAGGACGGCTATCTTGAATATCTGTATGAAGATATGCCGCAGGAGTGGTACTACGCCATCACCCAAAGCACGGGCGTCACCCTCACCGACAGCCTGTTTACCGAAGTGACCACGGGCGTGGGCGAGGACGCCAAGGACGAGATCCGTTCCCTCTCCTCCCTCAAGCAGTATTTCATCAACGTGTTGGAAGACCAGGAAGAGAAGTACGCGCAGATGGCGTACCTGGTTGATTACCTCGGCTCGGTCGTCAATACCATGCCCGGCACCTCGTCGTTCGACGAAGGCCGCGGCGCCTATTCCGAATACGTCCTCTCGCAGTACGATATCGTCAATGAAGAGCAGGGCGGCTACTTCCCCCGCGAAAGCAACGAGGCGGTGCTGGTCATCGGCAGCAACAACGCCCTCACCGACCTGCTGCTGGCGCAGCTGGGCTACATCACCGAAGATGACTTTCTGAGCCTGTTTGAACTGGGCGGCGGCGATACCGAAGGCTACGACCCCGACTCCGACGTGGGCGAAGAGGGGATGACCATCCCCTTTGCAGAGCTGACCGCCAAGCCCTTCACCTTATATTATAACGACGCCGTCTATCAGCGCAACCCCGCTTACTTCCCCGGCAGCGGCCACGCCTTCACCTACGTCGGCGAGCGTTCGGACTTAGAGACGGACGGCGGCGAAGAAGGGGTGGAAGTCAAGATCACCGCCATCCTCCGCCTCAAGGACGATCTGACCTACGGATGCCTTTCCAGCGGCCTCAACCTCACCGAGCAGCTGGTGGAAGAGTTCGTGCAGAAGAACATGAGCTCGCAGATCGTGCAGTGGATGAACACCTCCGCGTCCATCACCGACCTCATGACCGACCCTTCCAAGGCGGCGGAGGCGGGGCAGATCGACATCGGCTCGGGCGAGGCGGGCAGCACCATCTACCTCTCCCCCTCGGCGCACCTCAACGGCAGCTACTATGCCCAAATCACCGACGCCCAGCGGGCGGAGATCGAAGAAGAATACCCCGGCATGGGCGCCCTGCTCGACTTTTTGCAGGAGCTGTACATCTCTAATTCCATCGGCTTTGAACAGGCGCTGCGCGCCCTCGGCGGCGACGATACGCCCAATGCCATCGCCATTTACCCGCGCGACTTCGACACCAAGGAACAGATCCTCGCCTATCTCGACGCCTGGAACGCAGACGCCGACGCGGACGGCGAGGGCGGGAAGACCGCCGTGCAGTATACCGATACGGTGGGCATGCTGATGAGCATGATGCAGACCATCCTCAACGCCATCACCTACGTCCTCGTCGCCTTCACGGGCATCTCGCTGGTCGTCTCCACCGTTATGATCGGCGTCATCACCTACGTTTCGGTGGTCGAGCGCACCAAAGAGATCGGCATCCTCCGCGCCATCGGCGCCCGCAAAAAGGACATCAAGCGGGTGTTCAACGCCGAGACCTTCGTCATCGGCCTGTGCGCGGGCCTCATCGGCATCGCCGCGGCGTACCTGTTCCAGGTCATCATCAACGCCATCCTCACCCCGCTCACGGGCATCGCCGGGCTTGCCTCGCTGCCCTGGTACGAGGCGCTCATCATGGTCGCCATCAGCGTGGCGCTCACCCTCATCTCGGGGCTGATGCCCGCCTCCGCCGCCGCCAAGCGCGACCCCGTGGAAGCGCTCCGCAGCGAGTGATCGGTCCAAAATATGTATCAAACCATACGGCAGGCTCCTTCGCGGGGGCCTGCTTTTTTGCGCAAATATATGTAAACCGATTATGAAATTATCGTATTTATTATTGAAAAACTCTCTGCCGCCCGCAGGGGCGGCGGCGGGCATCAATATCCTGCGCATCGGCGCTGCCGCGGCGCTGGCCGTCGCCTGGGAATGGTGGATGATCCTCGCCGCCGTGGGGGTATTTTTGCTGTTCGGGGCGATGTTTCTGCGCATCGTCGGCAAGCACACCCGCCGCATCTACGGTTACGACGCCGCCAGGCGCCACCTGTTTTTGAAGTTTTTCGACCTCAAGGCGTACATCCTCATGGCGGTGATGATGACGGGCGGCATCCTCATGCGCACCTTTCACATCATCCCCGACCGCTGCACGGCGATGTTCTATACGGGGCTGGGCACCGCCCTCACCCTGGCGGGCGTCGCCTTCTTTATCATCTTTATCCGGAATTTATTGTCAGAGAAGAAAAGGCATACCATGGATCAGACCATCTACCAAAGCTATCTGCGCATCCTCGGCGAAGAGCTGCTGCCCGCCATGGGCTGCACCGAACCCATCGCCGTAGCGCTTGCCGCCGCCACCGCGCGCGACCTGCTCGGCGAGCCGCCCCTGTCCGCGGAAGTCGCCGTCAGCGGCAACATCCTCAAAAACGTCAAGAGCGTGGTCGTCCCGCACACGGGCGGGTTGCGCGGCATCGCCGCCGCCGTCTGCGCGGGCATCGCCGCGGGAGACGCTTCCAAACAGCTGGAGGTCATCTCCGCCGTCTCCGAAGCGCAAGTCTCCGCCGTCCGCGCCATGCTGGAACAGTTCCCCGTGGAGGTGAAGCTGGCGGAAGAGGCGCACATCTTCGATATCTGCGTATCCCTGCGCTCGGCGCAGCACACCGCGCGCGTGCGCATCGCCGATTTCCACACCAATATCGTCCTCAAAGAGCGCGACGGAAAGGTCCTCTTCTCGCGGGCGGCGGAAGGGGGCGAAGAGGCGCTCACCGACCGCGCCTGCCTGACGGTGGAAAACATCTTCCGCTTTGTTGAGGAGGTGAAGATCGAAGACATCCGCCCCGTCCTTTCCCGCCAGATCGAGTACAACATGGCCATCGCCGCAGAGGGGATGCAGCGCCCCTACGGCGCCAACATCGGCAAGGTGCTGTTAAAGTACGCAGGCGAAGACATCGCCGCCAAGGCGCGCGCCTGGGCTGCTGCCGGTTCCGACGCCCGCATGAACGGCTGCGAAAAGCCCGTCGTCATCGTCTCGGGCAGCGGCAACCAGGGGCTGACCGCCTCGGTGCCCGTCATCGTCTACGCGCAAGAACTTGGCAAGAGCGAAGAGGAGATGCTCCGCGCCCTCGCCCTTTCCGACCTCATCACCATCCACTTGAAGACGGATATCGGCAGGCTGTCCGCCTACTGCGGGGCTGTGTCTGCCGGCGTCGGCGCAGGGGCGGGCATCTGCTACCTGTGCGGCGGCGGGCTGGAAGAGATCTCGCATACCATCGTCAACGCCGTGGCCATCAATTCGGGCGTCATCTGCGACGGCGCCAAGGCCTCCTGTGCGGCAAAGATCGCCCAGGCGGTGGAGGCGGGCATCCTCGGCTACGAAATGTATAAAGAGGGCAACCAGTTCTACGGCGGCGACGGCATCGTCACCAAGGGGGTGGAAAACACTATCAAAAACGTCGGCAGACTGGCGCACGACGGCATGGCGCAGACGGATAAAGAGATCATCGACATCATGCTGCACAGCTGCTGATGCTTTGGCACAAAGCACTTTGCGCGGCTGTTTGCAAAAATTTTTGTAGTTGCCGCCTTCTTCGGTTATTTTTTGGAAGAAGCGTTCGACGCGGCCGGTTGAAAAAAACTTTTCCGCGGCATAACGCCGCGGCAGAAAAATATAAGATCGTTCCCGCGGCATAGCGCCGCGGCAGTAAAAGACAAAACGGCAGGCCCCGTACAGGAGCCTGCTTTTTGTTTTGCCGCAAAGAGTGTGGTGGCTCGTGCGCCCGTCTGTCATCCTTTTCATATTGTGTCCGCTCTGCGCATACAATAGGGCATACCGCAGGGCGGTGACAGAATGCGGCGGAGGGGTTTTCGACAGAGACAGACGCCCTTCGCCGATATCTGCCAAAATCTTCGCCGCGGCGGCAGGTATAATGAAGGGGTACAAAACGTTTATCCGCACTTGGGGGCTGCGCCGCTGCCTGCCGGCGGCGGGGGCGGTGCTGCTGACGGCGGCGCTGTGCCTGGCGCTGCATCTGACGGGCGCCTACGCCGTCTATACGGGCGGCACGGTGCGCCGCCTTCCCGTCTACAGCGTCGAACGGGAAGAAAAACTGCTCTCCATCACCTTCGACTGCGCCTGGGGCACCGACCATACCGACGCCATCTTAGAGGCGCTCTCGCGCGAGGGGGTGCGCGCCACCTTCTTCATGGTGCAGTTCTGGGCGGAACGCTACCCGGAATTCGTCAAAAAGATCGACGAGGCGGGGCACGAGATCGGCACGCACAGCGCCACCCATTCCCACATGACAAAGCTCTCGAAAGAAGAGATACGCGCAGAGCTTTCTTCCTCTTCCGCCGCCATCACCGCCGTCACGGGCAAAAAGGTGGATCTCTTTCGTCCGCCCTTCGGCGACTATAACGACGCGCTCGTTTCCTGCGCGGAAGAAGAGGGCTATGCCGTCATCCAGTGGGATGTTGACAGCCTGGACTGGAAAGACCTCTCCGCGCAGGATATCGCCATGCGTGTGATCAACCGCGCGCGGCAGGGCAGCATCATCCTCTGCCACAACAACGCTCTCCACACGGCGGAGGCGCTGCCCGTCATCTTGAGCACCCTCAAAAACAGCGGATATACCTTTGTGCCCGTCGGCGAACTCATTTGGCGGGGCGGAAGCGTCGACGCGAGCGGCCGCCAGCAGCCGCCTCACGGGGCGGGGCAATAATCAGGAGGATAGTTTTATGAACAGTACCGAGAAGAACAACCGCGTGTTTATCATGGGCGAGATCGTCAGCGAGGCAAAGTTCTCGCACGAGGTGTACGGAGAAGGCTTTTACGAGCTGAGCGTCAAGGTCATGCGCCTTTCGGGGCAGGCAGACATCCTGCCCGTCACCGTATCCGAGCGGCTGATCAGCGAGCGAGACTTAAAGGTCGGCTCCACGCTGTGCGCGATGGGGCAGTTCCGCTCTTACAACAAGCTGGAAAACGGCCGTTCGCGGCTGATGCTGACCGTATTCGTGCGCGAGCCGCTGGACGCGCCGCCCGCCCGCAACCCCAACAGCATCGTGCTCAGCGGCTATATCTGCAAGCCGCCCGTCTACCGCACCACCCCCTTCAACCGCGAGATCGCAGACTTGTTGGTCGCCGTCAACCGCGCCTACAACAAATCGGACTACATTCCCTGCATCGCCTGGGGGCGCAACGCGCGCTTTGTAAAGAACTTGCAGGTAGGGGATAAGATCGCCCTCTCCGGGCGCATCCAGAGCCGTGAATACCAAAAGCGCCTGAGCGAGGTCGAGGTAAAGACGATGACCGCCTACGAGGTGTCCATCTCCAAACTCGCCGCCTTCGATTCGGCGGAAGATTTCGATTTAGAGCGCGAATTTATGCTCTACACGGGCACCGAAAAGGCAGAACCCCACCCCGAAGGCTCGCACAGTCAAATGTAAAATTTAGAATGTAGAATGTAGAATTTTGGATATATTGAAGAAAGTTTGCATCCACCCCCAGTCATCCTTGAGGAACGAAGTCCTTTTCCTGTCATCCTGAGGAGCGAAGCGACGAAGGATCTCCGAAAACAATAAAAAAGAGGCAAAACAACGGTTTTGCCTCTTTTCCTTATTCTTTCCAAAAAACATTTGCCCCGCCGTCTGCCGGCGCTTTATGGGCGGCGCGGCGGCTGCATTTTCCCAAAATACACGTTCAAAAAATCAGCTCAGCGTCGGCTGTTTGCGGTAGATCAGGTAGCACAGGCTCAACAGCACGACGGCGGTGACGATGGGCACGAAGATGAGCGCGTACACGACCGCCTGGTTGGCCTCGTAGATCATGTTTTGGTTGATCATGCCGCGGTAGATGCGGCCGTCTTCGCCGCTGTACGAGATGACGAGCATGCCGTTTTCATCCGCGTCGCCGTAGATATGCACCAGGTCGCCGTCTTTGGTGGTGTAGGTAGAGCCGTCTACCGCCGTCAGCGTCCAGGCGGTATTGCCGCGGATGTGCCCGATGGTGAAGGGCTCCTGTTCGGCGCTGTCGGTCAGGTAGGGGAGGATGTACTGCATGGGGATGAAGCCGTAGCGCACGTTGCCGGAAAGGTCCTGCGTGCGCACGAAGCAGTAGCCGCTGCAATCGAGCGCGTCTTCTCCGTCCAGATACAGGGCGGAGAGGATATAGACCTCGGTCGATTTTTCCAGCTGGGTGATCATGCAGAAGGTATAGTTGCTGCCGGAGGCGTTGGTGGCGCTCATCAGCGGGTATTTATACAGCCCCACGGCGTTGGTGGTATAGCCCACGTTGTAAGGCTGCCCGGCGTCGTCGCGCGCCTCGTGCAGCGCATCGCTGTCGGCGATGGTCTCGCAGCCGCCGCGGCCGAGCACCAGGCAGGTCTCGTAGCTGCGGGTGATGTTGACGCCCGTGTCGTCTACCGTTTCATGGTAGAACATGACCACGGACCCGGCGCTCGTCTGCGCCAGCAGCACGCCCACGCGCTCTTCCTCTTCCCGCTCGTAGACCGAGCAGTCGAGGGTGTCTTTCCCCTGCAAAGAGGTGAGGTCGAGCTGCACCGAAACGGCGCCCTTTTGCACCCGCACCAGCCTGCCGGAGGCAAAGCCGTCGTCCGCCGAGGCGGTATAGATGGTGTCGTACAGCCCCGTGGCGGGGATGGTGCTCAGCGCGTTGACGCCGAGGTTCTGCGTGACGGCGACAAAGCCGTCCGCGAGGATATACACTTCGTCGGTGCGGAACCCGAACGAGAAGGCGACGGGCCGCGTGTCCGCGCCCGATACCAGCCCGTCGAGGGAGGCGGACAGGGTGCTGCTGTTGCCGTTTTCGGGGTTGAACTTGGTCACCGTGCTGCCGGAAATGCCGAACACGTTGCCCGCGTAGTCCGCCACGATCTGCGTGGCGCCCGTCATGCTGCACAAGATCTCGCCCGCGCCGCTCAGGTAGCCGTCCGCGTCAAAGCGGCGCACGCTGCCCGTCGAAGAGAGGGTGTACACGCTGCCGCCGATGTCGGTGGCGACGGAGAGGAAGGTCTCGGTGTCGGAAGCGGCAGCCGCCTGCAGCGAATAGTTCCCCGCCTCGTCGCGGAGGATGGAGTGCTTGCGCACCGAGGTATTGTCTACGATATAGAAGTTGCCGAAGGAATAGGCGAGGTCGAAGATCTCGCCGCCGATTGCCTGCCTGTGCAGCAGCGTTCCTTCATAAGAATAGATATAAACGTCGTATTCATCCGCCACGGCGAATACATCCGCGCCCGCGCATACCAGCAGGGGGCGGGAGGCAGGCGTGAAGGGGGTGTACGTCTTTGCGGCGGCGTCGTAGATGATGACGCGGCCGTTGCCGTTATCGGCGATGACCGTCTTGTCGTCGTAGGTGGAAATATCCTGCGCGTCCGCGCCTAAGCGGGCGTCGCTGTCCGAATAGCGGCTGATCTCGTAGCCGTTGTAGCGGCCTTCGGCAAGGTCGTAGCCGCGCACCGTGTCCGAAGAGACGACGTACAGCATCTCGCCGTCGTAGTGGACGGAGCGGATGCCGGATACAGTCTCTCCGTCCGCGCCCTCATAGGGGGCGGAGGGCACCGCCTCGCCCGCGGGCGCCGCCCGGTAGAGCATGTTGTTGGTCGCCGAAACGTAGTAGCACTCTTCTCCTGCCACGATAAAGGAAGAGACCGCCTGCGTCGTGTTCCATACCGCCGTGTCCGTCAGGGCGCTGCGGATCTCGGTATTCCAGGTATAATAGGCCACGCCGCCCGCCGAAGCGAACACGGGCACGATGAAGTTGCTGGCGTTCTGGATGGTCTCCTGCGCGTCTAAATCTACCTCCGCGCCGTTCATGGGCGCGCGCATGATGACGTTGCTCGAGGGGGCGTAGTACAGCGTGGTGCCGTTGGCGCTCACGTTGACCACATACGAGGCGCAGGTCTCGATGCCCGTCTCGTAGGGGTCTTGGGTGGGGATGATCTCGATGGGCTCTCTGTCCTCATCTTCTCCTTCGCCCTCTTCGCCCGTGCCAGGTTGCTCGCTGCCGCCTTCGCCCGGCTGCCCGGAGCCGCCCTGCTCGGAGCCGCCCTGTCCGGAGCCGCCCTGCTCGGAGCCGCCTTCGCCCGGCTGCTCGCTGCCGCCCTCTTCGCCTTCGCCCTCTTCGTCCTCTTCTTCGTAGATGTAGATGGGCTCGCCGTCAAAGCCGTCCGGCGTGCATTTCAAATAGCGCAGCGGCGAATTTGCCCCTTCGCTGGTCAAAAAGTACAGCCAGGTAGAGCCGTCCGCTTCCACCAGCTGCAGCTGCGAAACGGCGCCCGCCATATCCAGCGTATAGAACTGCGTGCCGCCGTTCCTGTAATAGAGGACGAGCCGCGCCCCGTCGGCGATGGCGAGGTAGTCGTCGGTCGTATCGATGTCGGAAGGGCTGTTCAGGTCGTAATATTGCTCGTAAGAAGAGGGCATCAACAGCCGCATGCCGTCCGCCGCGCGCGCGGCAGGGCTCTCTTGCGCCGCCGCGGGCAGTACGCCCGCCGTAAGCGAACAGGCGCACAGCGCCGCCAGCAGGGCGACGCCCGCCTTTTTCAGTGCCGATTTTTTCATTCCGTATCCTCGGCGCCCCCCATAGCGGGGGCGTTCTTTTATTTTTGGCGGCAAAGCGCTCCGCGCGCCCCTGTCCGCTCATTTTGATTATATCATAAATTCCTCCGTTTGTCGACAAAATTACTCTATTTTCATGCCGCCGCTCGCATTTTCTTTTTTTTGGAAAAATTTTCAAAAACAGGCGGACGTATGCCTGTTTCATCTGCTATACTCAAAGAAAATACGAACATATGTTTGTATTTCTTGGCAGGTGAAATGGAATTCGCGCCATTTGTATGCGATAATAGAATTGCGTGCAGCAAAAAATATGGAACGGCGGAGGGAAAAACGACATATGAAAGAATATCAGGCGGCGATGCTGCTGGCATATCCGCGCATCGGGCGCATCGCGGAGCATCTGGGGCAGCTGATAGAGGCGAAGGCTGCGGCGTCGTACCGCGGCAGAGAACGGACGGAAGAGTGCGTCGAACAGATCTTGCGCTATCTGCGCGCCAAAGACTGCCTGCTCGCCTGCGGCGCGGCGGTAGACGAGGTGCTTGAAGGCCTCACGCGCGAAGAGCGCTATTTACTGGAATACAAATATTTCCGCCGTCAGGAAAAGCTGGCGGCGGAGTTCGGCGGCTTCGGCCTGCCCTGCAGCGAGCGGCAGTATTACCGCATGCAGCGGCGGTTAGAGCGCAAGGCGGCTGAGCTGTTCATGCGGGCAGGATATACCGAAGCGTGGTTTTTGCGCCTGTTTGCAGACCTGCCGTACATGATGCGCCTGCTCGATTCGGTGCGGCAGGGCAAAAAGGACATGATCGACCTCCGCCACCGCGGCTCGCCCATCCGCCGCGCAAAGCAGGGGCAGTCAATGTAAATGTAAAATGTAGAATGTAGAATTGAGAACGGCGTTAAAAAAGCCCCCTTGTCATCCTGAGCAAGCTCGTCGCGTCAAGGCGCCATGGCAGGCGGCGCGCTTTGCTTGCCGCCTTGCCCGTTGCGCCTGCCGCTCCTCTTTCCCAAAAATCTCGCTTCGCTGCGATTTTCGGGAGCCCTGTTTTAAGCCCGCGCGAGCCGAAGGTTCTCTAAAAATAAAAAGCATCCCTGTCATCCCGACCGAGCGAAGCGAGCGGAGGGATCTTGTATAGAACGTAAAAGCAGGGAAGAACGCGGCAAAGGCGCTCGTAACCGATACGCACCGCGCAAGACCCATTCGACTGCGCGGCTCGCGTTTCCGTTCGCCGCTCCGCTCAGGGTGACAGGGGAGTAGGTGGAGCGTGCGGCATCCCCCCTTGTCGAGCGAGCGCGGCGCATCCGCACCCCCTTGTCATCCTGAGGAGCGCAGCGACGAAGGATCTCTTTTTGAATGTAAAATGTAGAATGTAAAATGTAAAATTTTGGACGCTTAAAAACAAATACGAAAAAAAGGAAAAACGACGCTTTTTCCTTTTTTCCCTTATGAGCATACGGATGGAGGTGAATGCGCCGCGCGTCCTATAAAGGGTGTGCCCTGCAATGCGCGGCGCAGAGGGGAGAAACCGTTGCAGAGCCGCCGAAGGCGGTGAACAACAGGTTTCCCCCTTCCTCACGGAAAATTCTTTTGTCAGCTCAAAAGAATTTTCGTGAATTCATTCGCGGCGAGATTTTCGTGAACATCGTCGGCTTATCCCTGATAGAATTCCCCCGCTTCTTCGGGGGCTTTCTTTTTGCCGAGCTGCGGGCGGAAGATGAGCACGAGCGCCGCCAGCGCCGCCGCCCCCAACAGGCACAAGAGCACGATGCTCGCCGTGCTCAGGCCGCTTTCGGCGGGCTGCACTTCTTCCGTCGGCTGTTCGGGCGCGGGCGTTTGGGTGTGTTCGGTGTTCAGGGGATAGTCGAGCGCGGTGCAGGCAGAGGCGGGCACGTACCCGAAGGCGCCGTCTATTTCCACATAATAATATGTAGAAGAACCGAAGGAAAAGGTGCCGTAAAAGGGCGCGCTCAGCGTGTATTCGGTGATAAATCCCCCGGGCAGCCCCGCGCCTTCTCCCGCAGTGAAGGTGACGTCTACGCTGTAATGCAGGTAGGGTTCGGAAGGGGTATAATCGACGAGCGTCACTTCGTCCGCCGCCACATACCCGCGCACCGCCGTGCGCCCCGCCTCGCCCGAAAGGTACTCGGCGGCGTAAAAGCTGCCCGCTTCGCCCGTGATCTTCACAAAATAGCTGCGCGGCAGGATGAACAGCCCGCTGCTCTCGTCGGCGCTGCGGTACAAGTACACGCCCTCTTCGGTGATGCGCGCCCAGCCGAAGCTCTCTTCTTCGCCCTCTTGCTCCTCGCCCGCGGGCTGCTCTTCCGCGGCAGTCTCTTCTGCGGCAAGGGCGGTGAGCGGCGCACAGAGCGCAAAGGGCAGGCACAGCGCCAGGGTCAGCAATAGTTTTTTCATACACAAAACCTCCTTCTTGGTTTGGGAACAAATTGTATCACACCCCGCGCCCGTTGCGGGGTGTTTTTTTGCCGAAATCGCACGGATCTTGTATGTACGAATTGTGTTCACGAATTGTGTTCACGAAGATCTCGGCGCCGCCTGCGCGGCGCCGCCTGTCATCCCGAGGAGCGAATTTTTTTATCATCCCGAAGAGCGCAGCGGCGAAGGATCTCATTCCATTTTGTCATCCTGAGCGGGCACGGCGCAGCCGTGCGAGCCGAAGGATCTCCGAAAACAATATGCAAAAAAAATGAAAAATTGCAAAAATACCCATATTCAGCCAAAAGTTGACGTGTTACAACGCGATTTTTGTTATAAAATATATACATCAAAGAGCGGGCAAGCGGCATAACGGCCGCAGCGCCGCACGGGGCGCCTTCCTATGGCCGCCTCGGGCGTCTGTTTACGGGCGCATACAGTTTTTCTTTTTCGCGGCGGCTCTTGCAAAAACGGACGGGCCGCGGGCGATGCAAAATACAAAAGCGGTGAAAACCGGCGGAGCGAAGCTCTTTTTGCCAAACAGTGAAAGGGCAGTCGCTCATTTTGGCGTTGCCGAGGCCCGCGCGGCCGAGGCACCCGCCGCGCCCCATGCGGTGCGGCAGACAGACAAACGGGAGGTAAAAATATGACAAGAGCAAAAAAGGTCATCCTTGCGCTCATCTGCGCGGCAGCGCTGTGCTGCGCCGCCATCGGCGGCGTGCTTTTGGCGCGCCAGCCCGCACATGCGGCAGCAGGGGATGTGACGGCGCTCGAGATCGTAATACCGGATAATACGCGGTTTTACGTCTTTGAAGACTTGGCAGACGTCAAGGGGAAGATCACCGTCAATGCAGAGATCGAAGGCGGCAGCTCACGGCAGTTGGATGCGTCTGAATATGTGCTGTCCGTCCAAGGCCGCGGAGATATGACCGAAGCAAACGGTCAAACATTTGGTAATACGGCGGCTGGGACATATACGCTGATCGTTGAGCCTGCCGACGGCGTACAGGCGGCGGGTGATGTTCGCGGTACGAAAGCGATCGAAGTTCGTATCGATGAAGTGATCGGCATCGAAGCCGCATATGATGCAACGGCGGGGCAGACAGTTTTTCCTCATACGCCGTATAATGAGTTGCAAAATTATATTACCGTTTCGCTCGTATATGCCGGCGGCAGGCGTTTGTCTACCAACGATTATGTGTTGAGCGGCGATATGATCGCGCCTGCACAGATCGAAGGCGGCGGAAATACATATGACGTTGAGTTAAATGTAACTTATAACGGGGAAAATTTTGCCGGTGAAGAAGAAAATAGAAAATGTACCGTTACGATCACCGGCGTTACGGCTGTTGCGCCTGCGAGGATCATTTTGAACGGCAACAGGCCGACGAGCAGGTCAGGGGAATCGTTTGATGAGGTGCAAAGCAGGTTGACTTTTACGGTCAACTATACAGATTTCGGTTCAAACAGCGAAGTTCATTGGAATGCCGAAAATTTTAAATGGTATTATACAAAGTATGAGAATGGCGTATATGAAGTCGTAACGGACGGGACTAAAACGGCATTCGACTGGGAAACGTCAAACGGCGGTTTGGAGCGCATTGCGTTTACCTATACGGAAGGCGGGGAAACTATTCCTAACGACAGCAGCACGGGTTCCATTATTGAGAGCGGTGGGAAACAGTATTATTATGTCGAGATCCAGCTGTTGAAAGAACCTTATCCCGAGCTCGATATCGTTACGGAGTACGGGGCATATTCGCACGGGAATCCCGTGGCCGATCTGCCGTATAAATATGGTGAAGCCGGTGTAGGGCAGGAACAGATCGTTTCTTTAGGGCAGCAGTCTACGACCCCGTTTAATCACGAGATCGTGTCTATTACCTCTGTCATGAGGCAGGCTTCGCAAGGAAACAGTCAAAATATAACTGAGAATGCCGTCGTTTTGAAAGGCGGTGAACAGACGGGCGAAGTATCGCTTACAGAGGTGGGGACGTATACCATCACGCTTACGCTCGTCAATGATATGTATTATTGGAGTTCGCTGGGCGAAAACGGCGACAATTTTATCACCTACACCGTCACCATCATCCCGGCAGAGCTCGACCTCGGCGTTTCGTTCACGGGCGAAACCGAAAACGACGCAGGAGTAGCCAAGAGCGGCTGGACGTATGGCGGCAGCGTGACCGAAACGGCAAACGGCACCCTGTCCGTCGGCGAAACGGATATCTTGACCGTCACCGGCAATTATGGCGACGGCAAAGTTACCTATCATTTTTTGGATGCAAGCGGCAGCGAGATCGGCACTTCCATACCGACGAACGCCGGCAACTACTATGTGTATGTATCCGTCGCGGCATCTGCCGACGGCAGGTTCGCCGCGTCGTCGATGAAGCCGGACGACGGCACTTCTTATACCGAATGGGCGGTGCCCTTTATCATCGGCAAGCAAGAGGTGTCACCGTATACCGAGACCACGCCCGAAAGCGACGGCGGGCAGATGGTTTTCGACTATGCAGTGTATACAGGCAGAACGCTCACCGCAGTCGAGAACGACCCGAATGATTGTTATTCGATCGTGACAAACGCGGGCGGCACAGATGTCGACGATTATAATGTCGAATTGCAGCTGGATGCTCGAAATAATTACCGCTGGGAAGGCAAGACGGCAGAGTTGAGCGGCGCCGATTTTGACAACAGCGTCGCCTTTGCGCAGACGACGGTCACATTCCGCATCGTCAAGGCGGAAAACTCTCTTACCGTCACCATAAGCGGCTGGACGTATGGAGAAACCGCTTCGGAGCCGTCATTCAGCGCTTCATTCGGTGAGCCGAACCATACATATTATCGGCTCACGGGCACAGGCAGAGAACCGGTCGAAGATATCGCCATGGCAGGCGCCGGCGATTACGTCGTCGTGGCGACGGTCGCAAATACCGATAATTACGGTACATACAAAGACGGCGCATGGGTCGATACCGTCGCCGAAGCGCAATTTACCATCGCCAGGCAGGGGGTCGATCTGCCGAGCGGTATCCAAACGCAGCGTACTTACGATTATGGCAATACGCTGACGGCGTGGAACGGCAGTTCGCAGGCGTATACGGTTTCGGGCAACACCGCGACGGTCACGGGGGATTACACGGTCACCTTCACACTGAACGATAACTATCAGTGGAAGGAAAGTGTTGTAGGCGGCAGCGGTCAGCCGACAAGCACGACGGCGGAGTATTCCGTAGATTGGAGCGTCAAGCCGCTTGCCGTTTCCGTCCCCACCGGCAGCGACCCGGACTATACCTATGACGGCAGCGCGCAGACGTATACCTTTACCGGGTGGACGGCCGGGAAGAATAACATCGCGCCGATCTCCGTTCTCGTCGAAGAAGGGGAGGCGGTCATTTCCGATGCCGCCGATGCAGCCGCCGGCACCGTCAGCCTGACGGATGCGGGCAATTATACCATCACCCTGTCTTTGACCGATACGACAAACTTTGTCTGGGCGGACGGCGGCGATGCAGAGCGCGAGTTTGCGTTCACCATCAACAAAGCAAATAATGATTTATCTGTCACGGTCGAGAATTGGACGTATGACGACGGGAGCGCAGTCGTGCCCTCTGTCAGCGGCAACAACAGCGGCGCAGCCGTTATATATACGGTAACAGGCGTTACGGATACTTCTTATTCCCAATCGGGATCGTGGGCAGAGGTCAAGCCCGTCAACGCAGGGCAATATACGTTGACGGTCTCCGTTCAAGAAACGGATAATTATAATGCGGATACGTCGGAAAGCGTTTCTTTCACCATCTCACAAAAAGGCGTGACGGTGGGGTTTGCTTCCGATACGGAATACACCTATACGGGTGCGGCGGTCGATGTCGTGCTGACAGTAGACGGTCTCTCGGTCGATCTTGCAGACAACGAATATTTCACCGTAGTCAGCGGCTACCAAGGCACGGACGCCGGCAGCTATACCGCCACCATCGCCTGGAAGGGCAACTATAAAGAAAGCGGCGCGGCAGACGACTTTGCGACGGCGCAGCGCAGCAAAGAGGTCGGCACATGGACGATCGATCCCTTCGCCGTCTCGCTGCCGGAAAGCGAAGAGTACACGACTACGTTCAGCAATACACAGCAAAGCTGGACATGGAGCAACTATGACGGCAACGATACTGTATTGACCGTCGATGCATTTACGGTCTCCGTTACAAGCGAGCCTGCGTCTTTAAGCGGCTGCGGGAAGGGCGACAGCGGCTTGTACGCCAAGTATGCGGGCGCTTATACATTCACGCTTGCGCTCAACAATGAAGACGGTAAGACAAATTTTGTTTGGAATAGTGGTACTGCCAACGACACGGCCGACAAGACGCTCACATGGACGATCAATAAGGCAGTCGTGACGACTGTCGCTCTCGGGAGCGGAGACGACACCGGCAGGCAGATTGCTCGTCAAGAGGGCGTGGGGCAGGCGCCGCAGATCAGCGTCACCGTCAACGGAGCGGTAGGCGATCCCGGCTTGTTTACGGTGGAGGGCTATAAGACGGGGTTGGCAGGTTCCATTGAGAGCCAAAAGCCTTCCGACTACGGCACATATTATGTCGTTTTGCAGCTGACCGATGCGAACAATTATCAGTGGGCTGTCAACGAGGCGGATCAAAATGCCGCAGCGCTTGGCGGAGAAGATACCATCCCGCAAGAAAATACAGCGCAGCTATGGGTCATTTATCAGATCACCGGCACTGTCTATTCGATCTCGATCGATGATATCAGTGGCTGGGAGTACGGCAAAGATACGCCGAACGTTCCCGCGATCGGCGGAAATACTACGGCACTCGTCTCTGCCTTGAACAGCGGGGCGACGATCTCCTATACTTTTGAAAGGCAGAACGGCAATGGTTGGGAAAAAGTCTCGTTTGATCAGTCCGCATATTTAGCGGCAGACGGCTATTCTTTGACCGCTGTACCGGAAGAAGTGGCTGGCGCTGCGGGGATGTATCGCGTGTCCGTCTCCGTTACAGAAACGCCCGACAATAACTATTCTGCAGCGGGCGATGTATCCAACACCTTCACCATCTCTCCCTATACGCTGACGGAAGATGACATTGCATGGAGAGAGCTTTCGCCTACATATAAGGGTTCGGCTTATACCTACGGCACAAGCGCGGACAATGACGTCTACGCGCGCTATTATACGTATAGCTATGAAAACGGCATCTATGTGCGGTCGTCTTCTGCGGACGCCTTTTTCAGCCTTACGTTGACGAACGGCGACGATGCGTTTACCGATGCCGGCAGCTATACCTTCACGGCGAGCACAGAAAGCGGCAACTATGCGCTTTCGAAAGACCTTGCGGCGAAGACGTACATCATTGCGCGGGCTGAGTTGACGATCAGCGTCACGGGCACGTATGAGATCACCTACGGGGACGAAGCGCCTACGCAGTTTACTTTCGGTTACGATACGCTGTTGGGCAATGATTCTGCCGACAGTTGGGGCGTTACGGCAACGACCGATTATAAGCAGTATGATCCGATCTCGTCCGATATGGTTCAGTACACGATCTCGATCGTTGGAAAAGACTATGATCCGAACTATACTATTTCTTATGAAGGCGCCACACTCACCGTCAAGGCGGCGGGGCTGACGGTTTCCGTCATCGAAAGCGTTTCGCGCACATATGACGGCTGGGAACATCCTCTGCAAGCGGGCGGCAGCAATTCGATCTACGGCAGCATTGTCAAATCGGCTGTTTCCGTCAACGATCAGGCAATTTCCTGGAAGTTTGCCACGGCGGCGTTCAATGCAGACGGCACCATCACAAGCGGCGGCAGCGAGATCGGCAGCGTGCGCGACGTAGCGGACAGCGGCACCATCTACTACTACGTCTCCGCGCCCAACCATGCGGCGCAGAGGGACAGCGTGCAGATCACCATCACCCCCGCCGAACTCACTTTGACGGCGAATAATATTTCCGTCGTATACGGCGAGGCGATCGCAGAAAGCGCATACGGCTATACCGTCAGCGGTCTGGTGGGGAATGATAGCAGCAAGCAGGCAGAGCTGTTTGCGAAGTACACCGCCGAATACAGTGTGCAGGTAAACGGCAAAGAGTATGCAGCGGGCGTGGACGCCAGCTCTTATAGCGGTGCCGTCACGCTCACCAACACGGATGAACTGAACGGCTTGCTGCCCAACTACAGCGTGCAGGCGCCCGTCGCAGGCGGCCTCACCGTTACCGGTCGCGCCATCAGGGTAGAAATCGGTTCCGTTCCCAACGCAAACTACGGTGCGGTGCTCAACGCGACAGACCTTTCTGTGACCGGTATTCAAGCGACGAACGGCACGGGTGACGGCGTGATCGCGGGTGACCTCGTGCAAGATGAGACGACCGGCTATGCAAAATACGCCAATGTGTTTACGCTGGTCGTCAAAAACGCCGAAGGCGTTGAACAGACGCTCGGCACGGCGCTTTCTGTGGGGGTATATACCATTGAAGGCGTGGCAGGCGGCTCGCGTACAGCTAATTATACGATCACTTTTGTGAGCGGCAGTTATTCCGTCGGGCAGAGCACGCTGCAGGTGGTAGTGACGGGCGCCTCTTCCGCAGTATACGACGGCGCGGCGCACGGGTATACCGTCAGCGTTTCCGGCGTGAACGATGCGGTCGTGAATTATACGGTGAAGTATACCGATAGTGAAGGCGAAGATATCGAAGGGCAGCCCGTCGATGCGGGTACATATACGCTGCATATCGAAACAGAAGATCCGAACTATGCGCCGTATACATATACAACCGAATTTACTATCACGCCCCGTCCCATTACGGTGGAGTGGGATGTTCCCACCCTCGTGTACAACGGCGAAGATCAGCTTTCCGAAGTGACCGCCAAATACTTTGTTTATGAAGACGGCAGCCTGAGCGCGACAAATTCTGTCGATCTGAGCGTTGCCCTGCAGGGCGGCGGCTCGATGATCGATGCGGGCACATATACGGCGGAAGCCGCTTTCAAGGCGGCAGACGGCAACTACACCTTGAGCGGCGCAACAAACCCGACAACTTCTGTCACCGTCTCCCCCCGCCACATCGTGGTGACGATTGAAAACAAGACGAGCGAATACGGCGACGCGCTGCAAACTTTGACGGCGACGGAAACGCTCGGCACGGTCGCGGACTGGACGAATGACGGAAAGGGCGCCATCGTTCCCGGCGATGCTAAGCCGTACCGCCTGTATATCCAAGGCTACACAGGCGGCCATCTCGCCGTGGGCAGTCATAACATCTTTGGCTCTGCCGAGGCGGAAGAGGGCGGCGCCATCGACGCCAACTATGACGTTGAGTTCAGAGACGGCACAGAGCAGGCAAACCACGGCGTGTATACCGTTACCCCCCGCGCGGTGACCATCTCCTTTGCAGAGGATACATATACCGCCACCTACGGCACACAGTTCGACTTTGCCGCCGCAGCAGATGCGGTGATCTTTGCCCGCGGCACGGGCGGAGCGTCGGGCAGTGCCTTCGCAAGCGGCGAATCGTTCGCGTCCGTTTTGGGCGAAACGAAATTTGCCGTCATCGCCGTAGGTTACAGCGCGACGTCCGCAGCGGGCAGCGCCTTTACCATGCAGATGCAGCTCGGCAACACGACGGAGCGCCCCCTTTCCGTCGACAACTACACCTTCACCTTTACCGACACCGCCACCCTGACCGTCGGGCAGCGCGCGATCACCGTTGCCATCGGCAATATTCCCGGGGCAGGGGAAGACGAATTGCTGTACGGCACAGACGCTGTTGCAGATGCGTATGCAAAACTCTATGACTATGTTTCCGTAACGCCGGGTGCAGGCGTCAGCGGCAGCGCGCTCGTCAACGGTGATACCGAAGGGAGCGTGTTCAGCCTGACCGTGTACGGCACGGACGTGGTCGTGCCGGATGACAAAACGCCCGCAGGCACCTACCATATCGTAGGTATGCCGATCGGCGGCAATTACGATATTACCTTTACGGGTTCGGCCGTCTATGACGGAAAGTCCGCCGGCACCTTTATCATCAGCGTCAACGGCGATGCGACATCCGGTATCAGCGTCTTTACCGACGATGCAAAACAGGCGGTATTCACCTACGACGGCGAAGAGCATTACCTGCTGCTGACGGGCGCAGGATACGGCGCTTACGGCAGATTAGGCGAGCTGGCAATGGCAGACGGTCTGAACCTTCGTGCCGCTGTCAACAATGTGGAGTGGAACGTCACGCAGAACAATCCCTTCCTGTGGCAGTTCAGCTTTACAGACAGCACGACGACGGGCTCGGACGGTATGCCGCAGTTTACCTCTTCCGTGGCATCCATCAAAGACGTGACGACGCAAAACGGCGGCGTGTATACCGTCTATTATATCGTCTATATGCCCGACAACCTGAACTACGCCGCGGCAACGGGCTCGTTTACCGTCAAGGTCGAGCAGGCGACGAACGAATGGGCGAATGAAGACGAATACGGCCACGAAGGCTGGGCGTATAACGAACAAGAGGCGGATGCGAGCGAAACCAACCCGCTGTTTGACGGGTTAGAAACGGGCAGTCAATTTACCGCCCCGCAGGCGGTATTCGGCACGGCCTATAACCAAGCGGACGGAACGGTCTCGGGCGTCACCTTCACCTATTACAGCGACGATACCTATGCGGAAAGCGCCAGGATCGCCGACCCCGATACCTTCTTCACCTACAATACTCCTGCGGACACCTACTATGTCAAGGTAGAAGTGGCGGGCACGGATAATTATACGGGCTTGACGGGGTATTATGAACTGGTCGTTTCCAAGCATATCCTCTCCGTGCGCTGGAATCCGGAAAACCTGACGGTAGACGACGGTTTGAGCGGCACGAGCGTGCTCGGCTATAACGATCGCTTTATGACGTATGTCGCCGCCGATTTGACGGTGACGGCAAGCGGCACAAGCTTTACGGCAGAAAAGCCCGCCAATACGGGCAGATACGGCGCCACGTTCATCATCAAAGACGAGCTGCTGGCAAATTACGAGTGGGCAAACGCAGACGGCAACGACGCCGCCAACTGCACCATTTACTTTACCGTTTCCGAGGCGGAAAACGTCGTCACCGTTACGATCACAACCGATGTCGGCGGTACGGAAGGCTGGACGTATGGCGACAGCGTCACGTTTGCCGCGTATCAGCTCGGCAGCGCGGGGCAGAGCGGCACCATCGTCGTTACGGCTACGTCTATGCAGAGCGTTTCCTACGCATATGCGCGGGATGTTGCGGGAGTGACGGACGGCAGCGACAGCAGCCTGGTATATAACATTTCCGCTCTGCCTACAGACGCGGGTACCTACTGGGTACGCGCATATGTGACGGGCGATATCGATGAAGGTTACGGCAACAAGGCGGGCTATGCCAAGTTTACCGTCGCCAAATATCAAGTCGCCGTGCCCACGGCAGGCGCACTGCTGGGCGGCGACGGCGGCGTGTATGACGGCAGCGTTCATACCTATCTTCCCACGCTGGACGGCTTCACCTGGGATACGAACAACTACGGTATGGCGGTTTTGACGCTGGATAATGGCGAGCAGGTCATCCTGCGCGTTTCCGGCAACCGCGCCATCGACGCGGGCGGGCATACCGCCAAAGTGTCGCCGGTCGATCCCGATAATTATGTATGGGACGACGGTTCGGCCGCAGAGAAGGAACTGGAGTGGTCGATCGAAAAACAGACGCTCGCGCGCCCGTTCATCGGTGAAGACGGAAAGTACAGCCTGACTACGACCTATTCTCCTTCCACAACGATGCAAGAGCTGAGCGGCTTCAATGCGGAAGTGATGGGCTTTGCCGGGGCGGCATACGGGTCTTCGTATTATTATGCAAACGAAACTTCGTACCTGTCTGCAGGCAACGCGGGCGAGTATTGGATCAGCATCAGCCTGAAGTACCCGCAGAACTATCAATGGGCGACGGGCGACGGCTACAACGGCGAAGATGCCGATGCTTATACCCGCCTCACCTGGACCATCACAAAGGAGGTATTCGATATCGATGACTATGCTGATATTCGATTCGCCGTCGGCGAATACGTCTACAACGGGCAGGTGCAGTATCCCCGCCTCGAAGACGCCGGCAACTTGCCGAGCGGCGTGCGCCTCGTCGGTTACGAGGTGACCGCAGGCAACGGCATCGACGCGGGCGGACATACCGTCACGGCGCGTTTCGCGCTGACGGGCAGCCATGCGGACAACTATACCTTCGCCGCGGGCGGCGACGCGCTCACGCAGGAGTACACCATCGCCAAAGCCGTCATTTCGGACGTCACCTGGACGGTGCAAAGGCATTATACCTATAACGGTGAAGATCAGTTTGACGTCGTCAAGGCGTACTACGGCCTCGGCGGCAGCATCCACGAGCTGCAAGTCGGCGTGCAGAAGTTCAAAAACTATCAAGAAGGCGGCTACACCTTCACGGTGGAGGGCTTTAAGGCGGGCGATGAAAACGCCAAAAACTATACGCTGTCCGGCACCTTCAGCGAGACATTCTATATCGACAAGCTCTCCGTCTACATCGTCGTAGGGGAGGCGGCGGGCAGCCATATCTATGACGGCCTGCGGCCGACACTTACCGAATACGGCTTCGGCAAAGTAGCCGTGTACGACATAGACGGCGACGACCTGCGCGACGACTTCATCGAAGTGCACGACAAAGCCGATTGGGAAGCCAACATGCGCTTTGCGCTGCTGGATGCAGACGGCAATGAACCGTCCGCATGGAACGTCGGCAGCTATACCGTCACGGTGACGGGCGCGGAGTTTTTGCAGAACTATGCCGTGACCCGCATCCAGACGGGCACGCTGGAGATCGTTCCCAAAGAGATCGAGATCACAGGCTTCGACAGCCCCGGCGCGGCCTTCGGAGACGATGTGTTTGAATCCGCAGCGGTAACTGCCGTTGACGGTTTGGTCAATGGCGAAACGATCGGCGAGCTCAACTTCCTCTACACCTATACCGGCACCGCAGACGACGGCTGGACTGCGAACGGCACGCTGACGAACGAGATGCACGCGGGCAGCTATACCGTCAACGTATCGCTGCAGGGCGGCAACTATGTGCTGACGGGCAATGTTTCGTATTCCTACAAGGTCAGTCCCATGCTCGTCGACCCCACGCTCGTCGAGATCGACGACCTGCCGTATACCGGGCAGGCGCAGACGCTCACCAAAGAGGATACCCGCTTTACCGGCACGGGCAGCGCGTATGACTTGTTCGATTATTCCGTCGCGGCGGAGAGCGGCACGGAAGTGGGCGGCTACCGCGTCACCCTCATCATCGGCAACGCCAACTATTTGTGGCAGTCGAGCGCGGCGGGCTACGGCAACATGACGACGGACCGCACCTGGTACATCGTCGCGGCGCAGGCGGAAGATATCTCCGTCAGCCTGCCGCAGGTCAGCATCACCCATTGGGGCGAGACGGCGGCAAGCGTCACGGCGGGCGGTTCCGTCGCTGCCATCGGCGGCACCGAGATCTCCGTCAATATCACCTATCTGTTTGAAGTCAAAGATGAAAGCGGCAGCTGGGTCAAGTTCACGGGCAGCGTATGGAATGCGGGCGACTACCGCGTGCGCGCCCAAGCCGCCAACGACAACTTCCCCGCCGCATATTCCGAGTATCATGAATTTACCGTACAGCCGGGCGTCTACGACGTGAGCGGCCTCGCCTTTGCGGATATGACCCTCACCTACGACGGGCAGGCGCACGGCCTCGTGCTCACCGTAAACGGCAGCGCCGCTGCGGGCGGCAGCATCGGCGGCGGCGCGCTGGGCGCGACGGGCACGGTGGCCTATACGCTCGGCGGAGCCGAGACGGATGCGGGCACCTACACCATGACCGCCACCCTCACCGCGGGCGCAAACTACACCTTTGCGGGCGGCGAGACCGCTTACGAACTGACGGGCACGCTCGTCATCGAGCCGTATACCGTCACCATCCAATGGGCGGCAGGCGACTTCACCTACGATAAGCAGGACCACAGCGGCGACGTCTGGGCGTACTTCATCGGCGCGGGCAACAGCCATATCGACCTCGCCCTCGAAGGCGCGGATGAAATGGTCGACGCGGGCGAATACACCTTTACCGTCACGGGCGCAAGCGATCAAAGCGGCGCTGCGGTCGACCTTGCAAACTATATGCTCGCGGGCGGCGATGTCGCGGGCGCGCAGAAAGAGTACACCGTGCGCAAGTTCGCGGCAGCGGTGAACTGGGGGCAGACCTCCTTCACCTATAACGGAGAGGATCAGAGCGCTTCCGTGCAGCCGAGCTTTATCGGCGTCGGCGGCGAAGAGATCGCCCTGTCCGTTCAGCCGCAGGCGTTGCGGGACTTCGGTACCTATACCTTTGAAGTTGTCATCGGCGAAGAGCTGAAAAACTACGAACTTTCCAACACCACGGCGCAGATATCCATCGCCAAACTGCCCGTTACCGTCACCGCGGACGACATTTCCGCGGTGCTGGGTGCGGCGGAGCAGACGCTCACCTATACCCTCGCTCCTTCGGAGGCGGCAGAAGTGTTTGCCGCAGACGAGGCGGCAGACAGGGTAGAGGTCTCCCTCTCGCGCGTTCCCGGCACGGCTGCCGGCGCATACGACATCTACATCTCCGTCACGGGCGAGGGGGCGGAAAACTACGCCCTCACCCTCGTCGGCGGCACCTATACCATCCGCGAGCGGGCGATCGAGCTCTCCATCGAACTGCCTGCCGACCTCGTGTACAGCGGCGCGCCCAAGGCGGCGGTGCTCATCGCCAAAGAAGTGGGCGGCGGCGAGATCGCAGTCCCCGCGGGCATCTCTCTTTGGTATGAAGGGAAGGACAACGCGGGCAACGCATACGCCTCGGCGCAGGCTCCCGTCAACGCGGGCAGCTATACCGTCAGCGTGCGCGTCGACACGCAGGACTACGACGTTTCCAACGCAGACATCGCCGTCGAAATGACCATCGAGCGGGCGGAGGCCTCTATCGATGTTTCCGGCGTGCAGACGCAGTACACCTACACGGGCGCGCTGCAGCGCGTCGATGGCGGCGCGGCGCTCAGCCACGGCGAATCGGCGCTCGTCTATTCCAATAACACCTTTACATCGGTTTCCGAGGGCGACGGCAAAGTCGTTTCCGTCGACGCCGCGGCGAGCTGCAACTACAAGGCGGCGCACGCCGAGGTGACCATCTTCGTCGCCCAGGCGGCCATCTCGCCCGCCGTCAGCATCCATGGCTGGACGTACGGCCAGAGCGCAAACGGCTACACCGTGACGGGCAACCCGGGCGGCGGCGCCATCGAGGCCGTGTACGGCGGCACCACCAACGCGGGCGCGGCATACAGCGGCGGGCAGGCTCCCACCGAGGCGGGCAGCTATACCCTCACCGTCACCGTCGCCGAAACGGAAAATTACCTCGGCGGCAGTGCGAGCACTTCCTTTACCGTGGCGCGGGCGGCGCTGCATGTGTCCGTTTCCATCGAAGGCTGGGCGTTCGGCGAAAGCCCCAACGGCTACACCGTGTCTCCCGCTTCCATGCGCGATACCATCACCTCCGTGCGCTACGCGGGCGAAGGCTACAGCGGCAGCCAGCCGCCCACGCAGGTCGGCAGCTACACGCTCACCGTCACCTTTGCCCAGACGGCGAACTATCAGGGCGGCAGCGCTTCCGACAGCTTCTCCATCACCCAAGGCACACTCGCGCCCGGCTCCGTCAGCCTGACCATCGAAGGCTGGACGTACGGCGAGGCGCCCAACCTGCCCGTGCTCACGGGCGCGCCCGCAGGGGCAGAAGTTTCTTACCGCTACAGCGGCACCGCCAACGACGGCACCGCCTGGAACAGCGACACCGCGCCTTCCAAGGCGGGCAGCTACAAGGTGACGGCGCACATCTCCGCCGCAGGGTACGCTTCGTTTGAAGCGGAAGCATCCTTCACCGTGGCCCGCAGGCTCGTCGCCGCGCCCACTTTGGGCGATACGGGCGAGCGCACCGCCTCTTCCGTGTACGACGGGGAAGAAGTGCGCATCGCCGTCACCGGCTACGACGGGGCATTGATGGACTTCACGGCGGAAGAGGGCACGCAGCTCGTCATGGAAGGGCAGCAGCTGCTGCTGGCGGCAGACGCCGAAGGCACCTATGTGCTGCAAGTTTCCCTCAAAGACATCTATAACTACGGCTGGGCAGACCTCGCCGAGGGCGAACAGATCGCAGGCGACATCGCCCTGACGTGGGAAGTGACGCTCGCCATGCACTCGCTGCTGTGGCTGATCATCCTGCTCTTTATCCTATTGCTCATCCTCATCGTGCTGCTCATCGTGTTTGCCAAAAAGGACCACGACGCCCGCGCGCGCATCGCCGCAGCGCAGCAAGGTGCGGAGAGCGGGGCGGACGGCGCGGCAGACGAGCGCCAAAATTACGCGCTCGCTCCCGCGGGGCTGCTGTTTGCGGTGCCCGTGTGGCAGATCTCGCTGATCGCGGCTCTGTCCGTGCAGGGCGGCTCTGTCCGTGCAGGGCGGGGCTTTTTATCAATGCGGGGGGCGTCTTGCGGCCGCAAGGCACGCGGCCTTTTTGCGCGGCGCGTGCCCGTTTTGGGCGCGGTATGCTATCCATTCTGCACAAAATATTGAAAAAATGATAAAATATTTTCTGAATTTTTATTCAAGTGTTGACATACGCCGCGTTTTGATTTACAATAAAAAGAGGTGAAAGCGCGTAACCAAGTCAAAGCAAAACGAACCCGCCCTGAAAGGCGCCTTTTGCGCGCCTTGCGGCTCATCCTCATTGCAATACTTGGGTATTGCTGCTTCGTCTATCGCCCCAATCCATCGCAAAATGCGCTCTTTCAGGGTGCGGAGCAATCGCAAGCGGGTAAATTGCCGCAGATGCAAGGCAAAGACCGCAGCCAATACACCGACGTATTGGCAAGGGCTTTAACGCCGCAGATGTGGTGAGATACCCGCTTCCGATCGGGTTCGCTTTATTTTGACTTGGTTATATCCTCTTCACCCTCAAACAGAAATTTATGGCGGAGGTTTTTTCATGAATACGAGGAACAAAGAGTGGCGCTCCAGCATGCGCCTGACCGTCGATTACAACTACATGATGAAGAAATTCATCGGCGGCGACGGCTTCAAAGATTCCGAACTTGCAGAGATGAAGGAGAGCGCCGCGCAGGCGTTCAACTACGTTGCCGAGCACCGCGGCAAGGGCATGATGGGCTGGACGGAGCTCCCGTACAACCAGAAAGAGATCGTCGAAGACATCATCGCCACCGCCAAAGAGGTGCGCCGCAAGTTCAAATACTTCGTCGTGCTGGGCATCGGCGGCAGCGCGCTCGGCCCCATCGCCGTGTTCAACGCCCTGTGCCACCTGCATTATAACGACCTCGCGCCTTCCAGGCGCCGCGGCCCTAAATTTTATGTGGAAGACAACGTCGACCCCGAGCGCATGAAGGCGCTGCTCGACGTCATCGAGCCGGAAAAGACCTGCTTCAACGTCATCACCAAGTCGGGCGCCACCAGCGAGACGATGGCGCAGTACCTCATCATCAGCGACATCTTGAACAAAGCCCTCGGCGACAAGGCGAACGAGAACATCATCGCCACCACCGACCACGCCAAGGGCAACCTCATCAAGCTCGCCAAACAGCATAACTATAAGACCTTCTACATCCCCGACGGCGTCGGCGGCAGGTTCTCGGAGCTGTGCCCCGTCGGCCTTCTGCCCGCGGCGGTGCTGGGGCTGGATATCAAGGCGATGCTCGCGGGCGCCGCGTATATGGACGGCGTGTGCAATAAGCCTTCCATCGCCAAAAACCCCGCCCTCGCCTGCGCCGTGCTGCAGGTGATGGCGATGAACCGCGGCAAAAATGTCGGCGTGATGATGCCCTATGCCGACAGCCTGAAGACCATGTCAGACTGGTACTGCCAGCTGTGGGCGGAGAGCCTGGGCAAAAACGTCACCTTAGACGGCAAGCCCTGCAACGTGGGGCAGACGCCCGTCAAGTCGCTGGGCGTCACCGACCAGCACTCGCAGGTGCAGCTGTATACCGAAGGCCCGTTCGACAAGGTGGTCACCTTCCTCTCCGTCAAAAACTATCGCGAAGAGTTCCCCATCCCGCACGGCTGTGAAGACATCCCCGACGTCTCCTTCCTCGGCGGGCATACGATGAACGAGCTGATCGCCGCCGAAAACAAGGCCACGGCGTACGCGCTCGCAAAAGCCGGCCGCCAGAGCTATACCGTGTGGCTGCCCGAAGTCAACGAATTCACCCTGGGCGAATTGATGTACCTGTTTGAATTGCAGACGGCTTACGCCGGCGCCATGTTCAACATCGATACCTTCAACCAGCCGGGCGTGGAGGCAGGCAAGCAGGCGACCTTTGCGCTCCTCGGCAAAAAGGGATACGAGGCCAAGCGCGCCGAGCTGGACAGCGCCCCCGCCGCCGAAGACAAGTATATCGTGTAAAACGGCTCCCTTCGCCGCTTTGCAGGCATCTTCATTTGCATCACACCAAGGCCGCGCCGCAAGGCGCGGCTGTTTTTTTTCCGCCATCCTGCGGCGAGGCGGCGTTTTCCTCGCCGCCTCAAATCACGGAAAATCGCAGGCGTCAGCTCGCCGAGATTTTCGTGAACCATTTCCGCCAAATTTTCCCCTTTTTCGGCGTAAGCAGGCAAGATTTTTCCGCCGCAACGATGTACAATATATGCAAGTCAGAGCAAAGAGGGCCCTCCCCAAAAGGCGCCTTTCAGGGCGAGTCCCTTTTGCCTTGACTTGGTTATCCTGTAATCAAACCGACCGGGGGCACAGACCGTGGCGCGTAAAATCGTAATCACATCGGGCAAAGGGGGCGTCGGCAAGACGACCGTCGCCGCCAATCTCGGCATGCGGCTCTCCGTCATGGGCGAGCGCGTCGTGCTGGCGGATACCGACTTCGGGCTCAACAACATCGACGTCGTCTGCGGCGTAGAGAACCTCATCGTCTACGACGTAGTGGATGCCATCGAGGGGCGCTGCCGCGCCAAGCAGGCGCTGGTGCAGCATCCCGAATACCCGAACTTGTTCATCCTCGCATCCAACCACACAGACCCGAACAAGTACATATCGCCGCAGGCGGTGCGGCTGATCCTCGACAACCTCGCGCCCCGCTTCGACTATATCCTCATCGACTCGCCCGCCGGCATCGACGCGGGCTTCCACCGCGCGGCGGCGTCGGCGGAGGAGGCCATCGTCGTCACCACCCCGCACATCTCGTCTCTCCGCGATGCCGACAAGGTCATCTCCGTCCTGCGCAGCTACCGCATGCGCAGCGCAGACCTGGTCGTCAACATGGCGCGCGGCGACCTCATCATCGACGGCGAGATCTTGTCTCCGCACGAGATCTCGGAAGCGCTCAACCTGCCCCTCATCGGCATCATCCCCCAGGAAGACGGCGTGTTTTTGGGGGAACGGGGCAGCGGCGACGGGCAGAAGGCCTTCCGCCTGCTGGCGGAAAACATCGCCCGCGGCACGCGCAAGCTGTACAACGTCACCAATAAGTACAACGGGTTTTTCGGCAGTATCCGCCGCAGCCTGAAAAAGAGTTTATAGGAGGGGAATATGCGCAAGTTATCCGAAAACGCCGTGCGCGCCAAACACATCTTAGAGCGGGAGGGCTCGCCCCTCTCCGCCGAGTGCGAGAGGATGCTCCTGCGCGAGCTGGAGCGCACCCTCTCCGCCTTTTTCGACCTGACGGGCGAGCTCCGCCTGCAGCTGGTCAAGGAAGGGCGCGGGTACGCCGTCAGCGTACACGCGAACGCCGCCAAGGTGCGCCCCTTCGGGGTGGTCAAGTAGGGGGGGAAGGAAAACAAAAGCATCGCTTGCCGTCGGGCGGCGTCGTCTCCAAAGACAAGTACGCGGCTCCCTATGCGGAAGCCGATACGGTGCGCGGCTCCTTATGCGGAAGCCGCCATGCGGTGCGCGGCCTCCCTGCAAGGCCGCTTTTTTCTGCCGCGGGTAGTGCCGCCTCGTCCTTCCCGCACAAAAAAATATACAAGATATAGTGTTTTTGGCGCAACTGTTGCAAATGTTACAGTTTTTTTTGAAAAAAGTGCTATAATAGAATATACGCGAGGACGGGCGGCTTTGCCCGCGCCGTCTCGGCAGAGAAACCACACCGGAGAGGGAACCAAAGATGCAGGTCATCAAGAGAGACGGCGCCGTCGTCGATTACGACAGGGCAAAGATCGCCATCGCCATCGGCAAGGCGAACGCGGAGGTAGAGGCGAAGGAGCGCGCTTCCAAACAGGAGATCGAAGAGATCCTTGCCTATATCGAGGGAAAAAAGAAGAGGCGCATGCTCGTCGAAGACATACAGGACATCATCGAAGAGAAGCTGATGGAGCAGGGGCACTATACCCTCGCCAAGACGTACATCATCTACCGCTACAACCGCGCCCTCGTGCGCAAGGCGAACACCACCGACGAGGCCATCCTCAGCCTCATCAGCAATTCCAATAAAGACGTGATGGAAGAAAATTCCAACAAGAACGCCCTCGCCGCCGCCACCCAGCGTGACCTCATCGCCGGCGAGGTCTCTAAGGACCTCACCAAGCGCATCCTGCTGCCCGAAAAGATCTCGCGCGCGCACGAGGAGGGGGTGCTGCACTTCCACGACGCCGACTACTTCATCCAGCCCATCTTCAACTGCTGCCTCATCAACATCGGCGACATGCTGGATAACGGCACGGTGATGAACGGCAAGCTGATCGAAAGCCCCAAGAGCTTCCAGGTCGCCTGCACGGTGGTCACGCAGATCATCGCCGCCGTCGCCTGCTCGCAGTACGGCGGGCAGTCGGTGGATATCCGCCACCTGGGCAAATACCTGCGCAAGAGCCGCGAAAAGTTCATCCGCCACTTCCGCGAGGCCTGCCCCGAGCTCACCGACGAAGAGATGCAAAAGCTGGTGGACGACCGCATCCAGGACGAGCTGAAAAGCGGCGTGCAGACCATCCAGTACCAGATCAACACCCTGATGACGACCAACGGCCAGTCTCCCTTCGTCACCCTGTTTTTGTATCTGGACAAAGACGACGAATATCTGGAAGAAAACGCGCAGATCGTCATGGAGATCCTGCGCCAGCGCTACGAGGGCATCAAGAACGAAAAGGGGGTATATATCACCCCCGCCTTCCCCAAACTCGTATATGTGCTGGACGAGATCAACTGCCTCAAGGGCGGCAAGTACGACTACATCACCGAATTTGCCGTCAAGTGCTCTTCCAAGCGCCTGTATCCCGACTATATCTCCGCCAAAAAGATGCGCGAGGCGTACGAGGGCAACGTCTTCAGCCCCATGGGATGCAGATCCTTCTTATCCCCCTGGAAAGACGAAAACGGCAATTATAAATTTGAAGGCCGCTTCAATCAGGGCGTCGTCTCCATCAACCTGCCGCAGATCGGCATCGTGGCGGGCGGCGACGAAGAAAAGTTCTGGAAGCTGTTCGACGAGCGGCTGGAACTGTGCCGCGAGGCGCTCATGTGCCGCCACCGCGCCCTGTTGGGCACCAAGTCGGACGTGTCGCCCATCCACTGGCAGTACGGCGCCATCGCCCGCCTCGACAAGGGCGAGGTCATCGACCCGCTGCTGTTCGGCGGCTATTCCACCCTCTCTTTGGGCTATATCGGCCTGTACGAGGTGACCAAGCTGATGACGGGCGTGCCGCAGACGGACCCGAAAGGGGAGGAATTCGCCGTGCGCGTCATGCGCCACATGCGCGAAAAGACGGACGAATGGAAGCGCGAAAGCGGCCTCGGCTTCGCCCTGTACGGCACGCCGGCGGAATCGCTGTGCTACCGCTTCGCCCGCATCGATAAAGAGCGCTTCGGCACCATCGAAGACGTCACCGACAAGGGCTATTACACCAATTCGTATCATGTAGACGTGCGCGAGAATATCGACGCCTTCACCAAATTCTCTTTCGAGGCGCAGTTCCAGACCATCTCTTCGGGCGGGTGCATCTCCTACGTCGAGATCCCCAATATGCAGCACAATTTGGAGGCGATGGAAGAGGTCGTCAAATTCATCTACGATAACATCCAGTACGCCGAATTCAACACCAAAAGCGACTACTGCCACGTCTGCGGCTATGACGGCGAGATCGTCATCAATGAAGACAACGAGTGGGAATGCCCCAACTGCCACAACAAAGACCATAAAAAGATGAACGTCACCCGCCGCACCTGCGGGTATCTGGGCGAAAATTTCTGGAACCTGGGCAAGACCAAAGAGATCAAGGCGCGCGTGCTGCACCTGTAAGCGGAGTTCGGCTTCGGCGCGGCAGGAAAGGGCTTTTATCCCGCGCCCGCTGCATATGGAAAGGGCTTTTGCCCTGCCCGCAGGCTGTGGGCGCGCGGGAAAAAGTTTGGCGGAAATTTCCGCCATGCGATTGCGCCGCGGCGCAAAATGTGTTACAATAGGGACAGAAACGTTTCGCTATATGAATTTCGCAACCATCAAAAAACACGACGTCGCCAACGGCGTGGGGGTGCGCGTGTCGCTGTTCGTCAGCGGCTGCACCCACCGCTGCAAGGGCTGTTTCAACGCCGAGGCGTGGGATTTTGCCTACGGCTCGCCGTTTACGGAAAAGACGGAAGAAGAGATCGCCGAGGCGCTGCGCCCCTCGTACATCGCGGGGCTGTCCCTGTTGGGGGGCGAGCCGTTCGAGCCGCAGAACCAGCGGGCGCTGCTGCCCCTGCTGCGCCGCGTCCGCCGCGAATTTCCGCAAAAGTCGGTTTGGTGCTACAGCGGCTACCTGTACGATACCGAGCTTGCGCCCGGCGGCAGGGCGCACTGCGAGGCGACGGACGAGATGCTCTCGTATATCGACGTGCTGGTAGACGGCGAGTTCGTCGAGGAATTGAAGGACTTGAAGCTCCGCTTCCGCGGCTCTTCCAACCAGCGCGTCATCGACCTGCCCGCCACCCGCGCCGCAGGAAAGATCGTCTTATGGCAGCCCTCCAAATAAGAAAAGGACGGAAAAAAGATGCGGCCGAAGCGGCGCGAGCGCTGCGTCGAACGCAAGTGAAAGGGGCGCAAATGCGCCGAAAGGGGTGATACCATGCAGAAAGTCAAAGTCAAGATCAAAAAACTGTTGCCCGAGGCAAAGCTGCCCGCCTACGGCAGCGAATTTGCGGCGGGCGCCGACCTGTACGCCTTGAGCGAGCATTCCATCCGCATCGGCCCGCAGGAGACGGCGGTCGTCCACACCGGCCTTGCCGTCGAGATCCCCGCAGGGTATGTGGGTTTGATCTACGCCCGCAGCGGGCTGGCTACGCGCGAAGGGCTTGCCCCCGCCAATAAAGTGGGCGTCATCGATGCCGACTATCGCGGCGAGATCCGCATCGCCCTGCACAATCATTCCAAGTACGAGCAGAGCGTCGAACCGGGCGAGCGGGTGGCGCAGCTGGTCATCGCCCCGTATTTGGCGGCGGAGTTTGAAGAGTGCGACGAGCTCTCCGATACCTGCCGCGGCGAAGGCGGCTTCGGCTCTACCGGAAAAGGCTGAGAGGCCCCCGGTAAAGGCAAGTCCGATCGTTTCGGTTCCGCCGGCAAAGGCCGGGCGGTCGTTTCTGAAAGACAGGGGAGCGCCGTGCTTCCCGCAAAAATAAATCATAAGGAGATACACCTATGGCTAAGTATGTATGCAGCGTCTGCGGCTACGAGTACGACGAGGCGGCGGGCGATCCCGATAACGGCATCGCGCCCGGCACCAAGTGGGAAGACGTCCCCGAAGACTTCACCTGCCCTCTCTGCGGCGTGGGCAAAGACCAGTTCAATCAAGAGTAACGGTGCGGCGGCGCTCCCTGCGGGGGCGCCGCTTTGCCGTTTTGCGGGGACAGAGGCGTTTTTGCCGTTTTGCGGGCGGTACTTTTGTTTTGCGGAAGGGGTCGCTCGCCTTCTTGGCGGGCGCAGCCTGCTTTCCGCGCCCCTTTTTTTAGTTCCGCCCGCCAATATTCTGTATTCTGTTTGAAATTTTGCCGCCGATATGGTATAATAGCGGTATGATCACCTTCAACCAGACGATGCCGCGCGAACGCGCGCGGGCGATGAACGCCGTCGTGCTCGCCTTTGTGGGGGATGCCGCCTATTCGCTGTATGTGCGCGAGGCGCTGGTCTTTTCCTCCGACTACAAGACGGGCACGCTGCAAAAGCTTGCCTCGGCGCGCGTCTCCGCCAAGGGGCAGGCGGCGCTGATGCAGCGGCTGCTCCCCCGTTTGACGGACGAGGAGACGGAGATATTCCTGCGCGGCAGGAACGCCAAAAAGCCCACCAAGAGCAAGAACGCCTCGGTGGCGGAATACAACGTGTCTACGGGGTTTGAAGCCGTCATCGGCTTTTTATACCTCGTCGGCGACTATGCGCGCATCGACGAATTGATCGCGGGAGAACTGATATGAAGATCGAAGGACGCAACGCCGTCTTAGAGCTGTTAAAGACGGACAAGGCGGTGGATAAGCTGCTGATGCAGAAGGGCGCGGAGGGCAGCGCCGGCAGGATCTTTGCCATGGCGCGCGAAAAGAACATCCGCGTGCAGTTCGCAGACGCCCGCGCCTTAGACAGGGAGAGCGAGGGCGGCCGTCACCAGGGGGTCATCGCCTTTCTCTCCGACTACGAATACGCGGACTTTTCCGACCTTCTGCTCCCCAAAGCGGGGGGCAGGATGGTCATCGTCTGCGACGGCGTCGAAGACGTGCACAATCTGGGCAGCATCCTGCGCGTGGCGGAGTGCGCGGGGGCGGACGGCGTCGTCATCCCCAAAAACAAGAGCGCGCAGGTCACGGGCGCGGTCATCCGCATTTCCGAAGGCGCCGCCAACCACATCCGCGTGGCGCGCGTGCCCGGCGTCAATTACGCCGTCGATACGCTCAAACAGAGCGGCTATTGGGTATACGGGTTGGAAGCGGACGGCGAGGACATCTACGCCTCCGACCTCACCGGCGACATCGCCCTCATCGTCGGCGGAGAAGACAGCGGCATCTCTCCCCTCACCCGCAAAAAGTGCGATAAAATACTCTCCCTGCCCCTTTGCGGCAAGGTGAATTCTTTGAATGCCTCGGTGGCGCTGGGCATCGCCGCCTACGAGGCGGTGAGGCAGCGGCGATGAGCGAACTTTCCGACGAGGCGCTGGCAGCCGCGGCACAAGGCGGCGATGCGGCTGCCTCCGAACAGCTGCTGCGGCGGTATAAAAATTCCGTGCGCGGCGTCGCCCGTTCCTTCTTTTTGGAAGGGGGAGATGCCGAAGATCTGGTGCAGGAGGGGATGATCGGCCTCTACCGCGCCGTCACCGACTTCCGCAGCGGCGGCATGAGCTTTAAGAACTTCGCCTATCTGTGCATACGGCGCAGCATCGTCAGCGCCGTGCGCGCGGCGGCGCGCAAAAAGCACAGCCCCCTCAACAAGGGCGTGCCCCTGCCCGAAACGGACGAGGCGGGCGGGGCAGACCCCGAAGAGATCGTCATCGGCAGCGAAGAGGCGAGCGAATTTTTCGAGCTTCTGCAGCGCGAACTGACGCCCGCCGAGTACGGCGCCCTCACCGCCTATATGGAAGGGCTGAGCATGGGCGAGATCGCCGAGCAGCAGGGCATCAGCCCTAAAAGCGCCGAAAACGCCGTCCAGCGGGCCAAAAACAAGGTGGCAAGGCACTTCGGCATCGCCCGCGGCAAAGGGGAATAGAAGGGCTCCTGCGGCCTCACACGGCCGCCCAGCAGCGCAAATATAAAATTTAGAATGAAAAATGGTAAATTGAGGACGCATGGAAAAATATTTTTCCACAATTCTACATTCTACATTTTACATTTTACATTTAGAGGGACGGATCGAGATAGAGGCTCACGTTTCACCCCGCGCTCTGCGCGCCGCATCCGCGACGCGCCCTGTCATCCTGAGGAGCGCAGCGACGAAGGATCTCTGAAAACAAAACCGTCCTCAATTCTACATTTTACATTTTACATTTGAAAGAGACCCATTCGACTTCGCGGCTCACATGTAGTTCGCCGCTTCGCTCAGGGTGACAGGGGGGAAGGCGGAGCGTGCGACATACCCCTTTTTGTCATCCTGAGGAGCATAGCGACGAAGGATCTCTGAAAACAAAACAGTCCTCAATTCTACATTCTACATTTTACATTTTACATTTGTATGAGACTTATTCGACTGCTTTGACTTGGTTAAAGATTCGCGTGCGAAGGTAAATATCATGTATCAATCTCTATACCGCGCCTTCCGCCCGACTACGCTGGACGGGCTGGTGCGCCAGGAACACATCGTGCGCATTCTGCGCAACCAGATCGAGACGGGCCGCGTCGGCCACGCCTACCTTTTCTGCGGCCCGCGCGGCACGGGCAAGACGAGCACGGCAAAGATCTTCGCCCGCGCCATCAACTGCGAGCACCCGCAGGGCGGTTCGCCCTGCGGCAAGTGCGCCGCCTGCAAGGCGTTGGCGGACCCTTCCAATCTCGACATCACCGAGATCGACGCCGCCTCCAACAACGGCGTCAACGAGATGCGCGACCTGCGCGAAAAGGTGCAGTACCCGCCCGTGGCGGGCAAATATAAGGTGTACATCGTAGACGAGGTGCACATGCTCTCCGATTCCGCCTTCAACGCCCTCTTGAAGACGCTGGAAGAGCCGCCCGCGCACGCGGTGTTCATCTTGGCCACCACCGAGCCGCACAAGCTCCCCGCCACCATCCTCTCCCGCTGTATGCGCTTCGACTTCCGCCTCATCCCGCAGGCAGACATCGAGGCGCACCTCAAACAGGTGTTTTCCGCCGTCGGCAAGGAATTTGAAGAAGAAGCCGTGGCGGCCATCGCGCGGGCGGGCGCGGGCAGCATGCGAGACAGCCTCTCTGTCGCCGACATCTGCCTCTCGTACAGCAAGGGCAAGCTGACCTATACCGACGTGTGCGAGGTGCTCGGCAGCGCAGACTTTGCCGAGATCGCCAAGCTGGGCGAATATATCCTCACGGACGACGCCTCTTCCGCCCTCACCGAGGCGGAGCGCATCATCGCCTCCGGCAAGGGGGCGGGCGTGCTCGCCAAGGATATCCTCGTATTCTTGAACCGGTGCACCGTCGCCGCCAACTGCCGCGACGGCAACGCCGTGCTCAGCCTTCCAGAAGAACTGTACGCCGAGGTGCACCGCATCGCCGCGCGCGCGGACGCGCGCAAGCTCTTGCGCGCCTGCGAGATCTTCGCACAGGTAGAAACCGACCTTCGCTATTCTTCGGCGCCGCGCATCGTGCTGGAAACGGCCATCGTCAAGGCGTGCCTCCCCGCCGCCGATCTCGACCTGTTGACCCTCGCCAAGCGGCTGGACATGCTGGAAGCCAAGCTTTCCGCGGGCGTGTACGCCGCTCCGCAGCCGTCGCCCGCTTCTTCTTATTTGGAACGGGAAGAGAGGGCGCCGCGTGCAGAACGGGGAGAAGAGCCGCCGCGCCTGCGGCAGGAAGCGCCTCTGCCCGCCGACGACGAGGCCCCTCCCGAAGAGTTTTTCGCAGCGCCGAGCGCGCCCTTGCCGGACGCAGCTCCGCGCAGGCAGGCGGCGCAGGCGGTAGACGCATCGCTGCCCGAAAACAGAAAGCTGGCCTTCGCGCATTTTCTGCGCGCCCTGCGGCGGGGGGCCAAAAACGGGGTGCTGTTCACCATGTGCCAGGACCTCGGCTCCTTTTTTGAAGGGGACACGATGGTGCTGGTGACGGACAGCGACACCATCTTCCGCCGCCTGCAGGCGCCCGACAACGCCAAGGCGGTACAGGCGGCGCTGGAGAGCATCGGCATCCGCGCCTACGACGTGCGCATGCGCGGCGCCCGCGTCGATCCGGTGCAGCAGGGCATCGAGGCGCTGAAAAAGAACTTCCCCGCAGCGCCCTTTGAGGTCAAATAGGCGTTCGGGGCACGGCATTTCAAACGATAATTCGCAGTATTTTGGAGGAAACAGACATGGCAGGATATAAAGGCGGCATGGGCGGCAACATGCAGAACCTGATGAAGCAGGCGCAGAAGATGCAGGAGGAACTGCAAAAGACGGAAGCGCTGCTCGACGACTGGGAGATCGTCGGCACCAGCGGCGGCGAAGCGGTCGTCGTGTACATGAACGCCAAAAAGAAGATAGACGGCATCGAGATCGACCCCAAGATCGTCGATCCCGAAGACGTGGAGATGCTCGAAGACCTGATCGTCGCCGCCATCAACGACGGCTACAAGAAGGCGGACGAGGTGTATAAAGAGAAGATGGCTCCCTACGGCGCCATGGGCGGCATGGGCGGTCTGCTGTAAGGAGCGCGCATGGAAGTATACATCGAGCCCATCGGCAGGCTGATCAACGAATTTTCCAAGCTGCCGGGCGTGGGCAAAAAGACGGCGCAGCGCTACGCCTATAAGGTCATCGACATGACCGAAACGCAGGCGCAGGAGTTCGCCGCCGCGATATTGAACGCCAAAAAGAAGGTCAAATACTGCAAGATCTGCGGCAACTTTTCCGAAGAGGAGGTTTGCCCCGTCTGCAAGGCGCGCGACGGCCGCGTCATCTGCGTGGTCAAAGAGCCGAAAGACGTCATCGCTTTAGAAAAGCTGCACGAATACCGCGGCGTGTACCATGTGCTGCACGGGGTCATCAACCCCATGGAAGGGGTAGGGCCCAACGACATCCGCATCCGCGAACTGTTGGCGCGCATCGGCGAAGGCGGGGTAGACGAGGTCATTTTGGCGACCAATCCCGACGTCGAGGGCGACGCCACGGCGCTGTATATCGCCAAGCTCGTCAAACCCCTGGGCGTCAAGGTCACCCGCCTCAGCCGCGGCATCCCCATCGGCTCCGAGATCGAATACACCGACGACGTCACCCTCTCCCGCGCCTTTATTGAGAGGAAGGAGATGTAGGAAGCCGGTTCACGAAAATCTCGGCGAGCTGACGCCTGCAGAATTAAGTTCTCACAATTTCTTTCGAGCTGACGAAAGAAATTGTCGAGAGGAAGGGGGAAACCTGTTGTTCACCGCCTAATCGGCGGCTCTGCAACGGTTTCTCCCCTCGCCGCGCGGCATTTAGGGGCACACCAGTTATAGAACGCCGCGCGGCTTCACCCTCATCCGTATGCTTATAAGGGAAAAAAGGAAAAAGTGTGATTTTTCCTTTTTTGAGAATTATTTGGAATAAACATGCCGCATAAATTCACCTTTCCTGCAAAAGCGCTGTCGCGCAAATTGGGGGCGCTGGCGCAAAAGCGTGGTTTTGCTTGCGCAAGTGTTTTATTTCATCCTCGATTCTACATTCTACATTCTACATTCTACATAAAAATGTTGGAGCGTGCGCGCACAGGGCGGCGTATCGTTCTCCCGCCTTTCATCCCCAATTTGTAACCAAAACCCGTGCCTTTTCAGGCCGCGATCAGGAGGTCAAATCATGCAAAAAATATCCGTTTTAGGCTGCGGGCGCTGGGGCTCGTTCATTGCCTGGTACCTCGCCACCAAAAAGGGCAAACAGGTCTGGTCCTGGGGCCCCGCCGGCGACTATTCGTACGAGGTGCTCAAAGACACGGGCAAAAACGAGTACGTCACCCTCGATCCGTCCATCACCCTGACCTGCGACCTCGCCGCGGCGGTTGCCAGGGCAGAGATCGTCATCATCTCCATCAGCTCGCAGGGCCTGCGCGGCTTCATCCAAAAGATCAAGGCGGCGGCAGACGTCTCGGGCAAGGTCTTCGTGCTGTGCATGAAGGGCATCGAGGCGGAAACGGGCGAGCGCCTGTCCGAGATCCTCATCGAGGCGGGCATCCCGCAGGAGAGCATCGCCGTGTGGGTGGGCCCCGGGCACATCCAGGACTTCACCGCCGGCATCCCCAACTGCATGGTCATCGACAGCCATAACGTCGCCCTCAAAAAGGCGCTGGCGGACGACTTCAAGAGCGACCTCATCCGCTTCTATTACGGGAACGACATCATCGGCACCGAGATCGGCGCGGCGGCAAAGAACGTGATGGGCATCGCCGCGGGCGTGCTGGACGGCGGCGGCGTGTCCACCCTCAAAGGCCCGCTCATGTCGCGCGGCGCGCGCGAGGTGGCGCGGCTGATCGAGGCGCTGGGCGGCAACGGCCTCTCCGCCTACGGGCTGGCGCATCTGGGCGATTACGAGACCACCCTCTTTTCCCGCCATTCGCACAACCGCATGTACGGCGAAATGCTCGTCAAGGGGCAGCGGTTTGAAAAATTGGCGGAAGGCGTGATGACGGCGGCGGCGATGCGCGGCCTGGGCAGGCGCCTGGGGGTAGAGCTGCCCATCACCGAGGCGGTGTACGACGTCTGCTTTGCAGAAGAGCCCAAAGAGGGGAGCTGCTGGCACGACTTGTGCATGGAGCGCATCTCCCGCCTCTTCTCCCGCGATACGAAGTTTGAATTTTAAGCGCCCGCCCGCACTTTTTTGTATGGGTCGAAGAAGAAAAACCGTGATTTCAGGAAGCTATTGAAGAATTGTCAAATCGAGTGCGGCACCTTGTGAGATTTGTAAGGAACAGATCTTGCGGTGTTCGGAAAGATGAATTGTCAAATGAAGTGTGACACTTTGCGAGATTTGTAAGGAACAGATCTTGCTGTGTTCGGAAATGCAAAAACGCGCATCTGTCGATGCGCGTTTTTCGCTGCCTTTGGCACCCCCGGCGCGCCGCATTCGCGACGCGCCCCCGCCTCTTCTTCCTGCGCCCCTTTACCGCTCCGCAAAGCAAAAGACGGCGCGCCGTGCGGCGCGCCGATCTCGTATAATAAAATCAAAAGATATGTTTACTTCTTCCCGTTCCAGCAATAGGTGCACAGCTTGCAGGAAGGCAGCCCCGTAGAGGCGATCATGTCGTCCAAGCGGTGGTAGCGCAGGCTGGTAAAGCCCAGCTCGCTGCGGATCTCTTCCAGCATGGCCGCGTATTCGGGAGAGTCGGGGTCGGTGTAGGGGGTGATGTCGGCATGCTCGCCCGAAAGTTTGGCGATCTTGCGCCGCGCGATCAGCTCCATTTCCGAAGCCGAGCGCGAAAAGTTCAAATACGGGCAGCCGTAGAGGATGGGCGGGCAGGCGAGGCGGATATGTACCTCCTTCGCGCCGCTGCCGAATAAAAAGTTGGTGGTGCCGTACATCTGCGTGCCGCGTACCAGCGAATCGTCGATGAGCAGCAGCCGCTTGTTCTCGATGAGCGAGCGGATGGGGATCAGCTTCATGTGTGCGATCAGGTCGCGCCGCTTCTGGTTGGTGGGCATGAACGAGCGCGGCCAGGTGGCCGTGTATTTGATGAACGGCCGCACCAGGGGAATGCCCGAGCGGTTCGCATAGCCCACCGCGTGCGCCGTGCCCGAATCGGGCAGGCCCGCCACGC
>ERZ1643247.74-NODE-74-length-134015-cov-26.285182_pt1 | contig 134015 bp, 115 predicted proteins | sample MGYA00579264_ERZ1643247 | MGnify/ENA primary metagenome ERZ1643247 (study PRJEB29033, sample SAMEA4952262) | chicken gut metagenome | biome: Broiler Chicken; feature: Gastrointestinal Tract; material: Caecum | place: Ireland | collected 2018 | study: Broiler... | reverse complement strand
GCGGACCAATCGGTTATGAGCCGACCGCTCTAACCAACTGAGCTAAAGGCCCCTGATTACGGGTTACATTGCTTCAATCACAACGCTTAGCTATTTTATAATATATAGCAAAAAAAGTCAACTGTTTTTTTATGGTTTTTTCAGAGTTTTTCACTCTTTTTTTGTGCCCGCGGGCAAAAGCCGTTTCGACAAAACTTTTCCGCCCGGGCCATATTATCGCAAAATCTTTTCTTCGGCGAATGGTATGATAACACAGGAAATAACGAGGGGAACGCCCCCGGAACACGGAGCGCATCATGAACATAACGGTAAGAGGCACAGCCGAAACGCTGTACATATATCTTTCGGGCGAGTTAGACGAATACAGCGCCCGCGCCGCGCGTGAGCGCGCCGACAGGGAGATCGACGAGCACGCGGGCGTGAGCCGTGTGGTCATCGACCTTGCGGAAGTCCGTTTTATGGATTCCGCCGCGATCGGCTTTCTCATCGGCAGATACAAAAAGCTCAAACGCTATCAGACGCCCCTGTTCGTGCGCGGCGCTTCCGCCGCGGCGGACAAGGTGCTCTCCGTAAGCGGCATCTATACGCTCATTCCCAAAATATAGAGGAGAATATTCATGAAAAACCATATGAAGCTGGAATTTTCCGCCATTTCCGAAAACGAGCCCTTCGCGCGCAACGCGGTGGCGGCTTTCTGCCTCGCGCTCGACCCTTCGCTCGACGAGCTTTCCGACGTAAAGACGGCGGTGAGCGAAGCGGTTACCAACTGCATCGTGCATGCATACCGCGGCGAGCCGGGCAAAATCGTCATCGAGTGCGAAACGGAGGCGGGCGCCGTACATATCCAGATTTCCGACTTCGGCAGGGGGATCGACGACCTGAAAAAGGCGCTCGAACCCTTTTATACCACGGCGGAAGAGGAGGAGCGTTCGGGTATGGGCTTCACCATCATGCAAACATTCATGTCGGATTTTGCGGTGAACTCTTCCAGGGGCGGCGGCACCTGCGTGCGCATGTCCAAATACTTCGGGCGCAATAAGAGTTCGGAAGTGGCAAATGCTGAGTGATGAAGAAACGTACGGCTATATCCGCGCCGCAAAACAGGGCGACGAGCGCGCGAAGGAAGCGCTGCTCGAACACAATGCCTCCCTGCTCAAAAGCATCGTAAAGCGTTATCTGGGCAAGGGGGTGGAATTCGACGATTTGTATCAGCTCGCGGGCATGGGATTGCTGAAAGCGATCCAGGGCTTCGACGAAAGCTACGGCGTCAAATTTTCCACCTATGCGGTGCCGATGATCGCGGGGGAGATCAAGCGCTTCATGCGCGACGACGGCTCCGTAAAGGTTTCGCGCGCCATAAAATCGACGGCGAAAAAGATGAATGCGTTTATCGAAGAGTATTCCGTCCGATACGGCAGGCCGCCCACGGTGAAGCAGATCGCCGAAGAATTCGGCGTGGAGGAGAGTGAGGCTGTGTTCATTATGGGCTCGTCGCGCATGCCCGTATCCATTTATGAAAAGGGCGAATATAAAGACGAAGATTCTCACGAACTGCTTGACAGGCTCCCCGCGCTCGACGATCAGGACGATATGATCGAAAAACTGCAACTCAAAAGCGCGATCGCCGCGCTTCCCGAGCGGGAGAGGAAGATCATTTTTTTGCGGTACTTCCGCGATATGACGCAGAGCGAAGTCGCCGAAGTGATCGGCGTATCGCAGGTGCAGATCTCGCGCATCGAAAGCCGCATCGTAACGGAAATGAAGGAAAAACTGGGGTAGAGCAAACGGCAGGCGTACGGGAGGCGCCCGCTTCGGCGGGCGCCTCCCGCATTTATTTTTAAAATTCGATCGTCCTTGTGGCGACGTTTCGCACGAACGCGGCGTCGTGCTCGACGAACAGGAGAGACGGCTCGTATTTCAAGAGCAGCTGCTCCGTCTGTATGCGCGAAACGAGGTCGATATAATTGAGCGGCTCGTCCCACACGTACAAATGGGCGGGCGTCGCGAGAGAAACGGCGAGCGCGACCTTCTTTTTCTGCCCCTCGCTGTAAAGGGAGATATCCTTTTCGAACAGGGCGCTGCGAAAGTTGAGCTTGTTCAGGATCGCCATCACGAGCGGCGGCTTCGCCCCGTGCGCTTCGGCAAACTTGTATAAAGACCCGCAAAGCCCGCCCGTATCCTGCGGAAGATAGGAAACGATCAGATCGTTCGGCTTTGAAAATATACCCCGCATAGGGGAAAGCTCGCCTGCCGCCAGCTTCAAAAGCGTGCTCTTGCCGCACCCGTTCGCGCCCCGCACGGCGATCCGTTCTCCGCGGCGGATCTCCGTGCTCACGCCTTGCACGACGGCCCTTCCGCCGTATCCCGCAGAAACGTGCGAGAGGGTGCAGAGCGCCTCTGCGCGGAAGGGCAGGGGACTGAGCTTCATCTCCCCGTAAAACTCCGCGTTTTTCAGAAGAGCGCTCTTTTCCTCGATCGCCTTTTCTCTCCGCTGTTCGGTGCTTTTGGCGCGCTTTGCCATTTTTGCCGCCATTGCGCCGATATGCCCTTTGTCCGGCCGCAGTCCGGAAACTTTTTGATTTTTGCTCGCTTCCACTTTGTTCGCCCAGGAACTCGTCCTCTCGGCGGAAGCTTTGAGCGCGTCGATCTGCTTTGCCAGCCGCGCGTTCTTTTCCCGTTCGGCGGCGTCGGCGGCGGCCTTGTCTTTGAACCAATCGGAAAAGCTGCCCTTCCTGAGCGTTGCTCCCTCCGCCTCCAAAACGAGTATATGGTCGCAGCATGCGTCCAGAAAATCCCTGTCGTGCGACACGAGGATAAACCCGCGCTTTTCTTTCAGGTAAGCGGCGAGCCGTTTTCTGCCCGTCTCATCGAGGTGGTTGGTCGGTTCATCTATCAGGAGGAATGCGTTTTCCTCCGAAAACAGGGCGGCGAGCAGAAGCTTCGTCCGTTCCCCGCCAGAAAGCGTACCGAAGGGCTTTTCGAGCGTTTCCTCCGCAAGTTCCAGCCCGCGCATCTCCTTCTTTAACCGCCACAGTTCGAGCTCGGGCCGCGCGCAGTACAGCGCGGAGAGGGCGTCGGGCGCGTCGGGAACGGAAAAGGGGAAGTATTCGCATGCGCCGGCGCACGACGCGCCTCCTTCGTCCGGGGAAAGCTCCCCGCCGATAAGCTTTAACAGGGTGGTCTTTCCCCGTCCGTTCCTGCCCGTAAGGGCGAGTCTCCAATCGGTGTCGAGCGTGACGGAAAAGTTTTCAAATACGTTATCGTAAGCGCCGGGATAGCGATAGGTCAGATTTCTGATGCTGATTTGTGACATGGTTTCTCCTTCTTTTTCCTTCTCGTGATCTTGGAGCCGTGCACAAAAAAACGACGCGGGGCCGCAAGAGAAAATCCCGCGGCTCCGCGTATGTTTATCCGAAAATATCTCTTGCGACAACGCGCGGAAAAGAGCGGTTTTTGCCGCCCGTTGTTCCGCGTAAAATTGTTATCTGCAAGAAATGTACATTTCGCCTCCCGTTCGCATGGCGGACTTTCCGCCCCTGTGCGCTCTTATTTTATCACGGAGAAACCGCGCGGTCAAGCGTTATTTTATAAAAAAGCCGATTCCGCGCCCGTTAAAATGCGCCACGCCGCCGATAAAGGTTGACAAGCGCGTTTTTTTTCTCTATACTATACCCGTAAATTACTCTGGAGAGACCAAAAAACGGCGCCGAAGGTGTAACCCGCACGCAGTGCGGCTATCTCTCAGGCAAAGAGGACAGAGCGGTTTTATTTCCCTCGGTCGCTTTCGGGCGGCTTTCTTTTTTGGCATAAGAAGAACCAATGTCATTCGGTGAGATCATTCAGGCGGTAGACGATTTCGTGTGGGGGATTCCCCTCATCGTGCTCATTTTGGGCGCGGGCGTCTACCTTTCGGTGCGCCTGCTGTTCGTGCCCGTGCGCAAACTCGGCCGCGCTTTCAAGTACATGTTCCATAAAGAAGAGGGCGCAGGCGAGGTTTCCAGCTTCGGCGCGCTGTGCACGGCGCTTTCGGCGACCATCGGTACGGGCAATATCGTCGGCGTGGCAACGGCGATCACGGCGGGTGGCCCCGGGGCGCTCTTCTGGATGTGGCTCGCCGCCTTTTTCGGAATGGCGACCAAGTATGCGGAGGGGCTGCTTGCCGTCAAGTACAGGCGCGTGTATGCCGACGGGCATACGCTCGGCGGGCCCTTTTATTATATTGAAAACGGGCTCGGCAGGCGCTGGAAGTTCCTCGCCGTCATTTTCGCCGTGCTCGGCATGTGCGTGGGGCTGTTCGGCATAGGCACCTTTTCTCAGGTCAACAGCATAACGGACGCGGTCGGCAATATCTTTACTTCCGCGCCCGAGCTCACCCTCTTCGGCATGGAATACAATCTCGCGGTCGTCATCGCGGGCATTCTCCTTACGCTCGTCGTCGGGCTTGTGCTCCTCGGCGGGGTCAAGCGCATCGCAAAGGTCTCAGAAATGGTCGTGCCGTTCATGGTCATACTGTATGTGGCGGTCTGCCTCGTCATTCTGGGCGCAAACGTCACGGAGATCCCCGCCGCGTTCGGTCAGATCTTCGTGGGGGCGTTCAATCCCCGTGCGGTCGCGGGCGGTATTGCGGGCAGCTTTTTCGTCGCCATGCAGAAGGGCATCGCGCGCGGCATTTTTTCCAACGAGGCGGGGCTCGGCTCCGCGCCGATTGCGGCGGCCGCGGCAAAAACAAAGGAACCCGTAAGGCAGGGGCTCGTTTCCATGACGGGCACCTTTCTCGATACGCTCATCGTCTGCACGATGACGGGGCTTGCCATCGTCATCACGGGAGCTTGGCGCGTAGCAGACATCGAAGGCGTCGCAGTCACGATGGAGGCGTTTTCTGCCGGGCTTCCCGGTGTTTTGGGTGCGGCGGGGCCTGTCATTTTAATGGTCTGCCTCATCTTTTTTGCCTTCACCACCATACTGGGCTGGAATTTTTACGGCGAGAGGTGCCTCGAATACGTCGCGGGCAGGAAAAAGTTTACCATTTATCTCTATCGCACGCTCTATATCCTCGCCGTGTTTATCGGGCCGTACATGACGGTCGCGGCGGTATGGAACATCGCCGATATCTTCAACGGACTGATGGCGATCCCCAATTTAATTGCGCTTTTGCTCTTGTCGGGCGTGGTCGCGCGGGAAACGAAGGCGTATTTTAAGAAATACCCGAAGATGAAAGACGTCAAGGCGGCTGAGGCCGCCGGTACGGTCGGCTGCGCGGCGGAAGAGACGGCTGCCTCCCCCGTCGACGAACTAATTGAAGAAGAGCCGCTGCAAGATCCTTCTCCCGGAGACGAGGGAACTTCTGGCGGCACGGGCTGATCGAACGAGAGAGTTGATCGGATGAGGAGAAGAGGGAGGCAAAGGCGCCGCCCTGCAAAAATAAAGTCTATGAGAGGTCTATGATGAAAGAAGACAATACGCCGCTCGTCGGCGACATTGCCGAAGAAGCGCCCGCCGCTGACGGCGCTCCCGAGGCGGAAGGGCAGCCCGCCAAAAAACACGGCGGATTTACGGGAAAACTCGGCTTTGTGCTCGCCGCGGCGGGCTCTGCGGTGGGATTGGGCAACCTATGGCGCTTTCCGTATCTTGCCGCGAAATACGGCGGCGGCATGTTTTTGTTCTGCTATGTCGCTTTGGCGGCCACCTTCGGTTTCTGCCTGCTCATTTTGGAGATCGCCATCGGAAGGAAGACGGGCAAAGGCGTTATCGGGGCGTTTGCCGCCCTCAACAAAAAATTCAAATGGCTGGGCTTCTTCTGCCTGATCGTACCCGTCATCATCGTGCCGTACTACTGCGTCATCGGCGGCTGGGTAGTCAAATATATATGGGCGTTCATAACGGGCGATACTGGCTCTTTTAGCAGTCAGGCTGCCGCGGGCGAATATTTCACCGCATTTACGGGCGGCACGTGGGAGCCTATCGTGTTCTTTCTCATCTTTGCGGCGGCAACGGTATTCGTCGTCGTGTTCGGGGTGCAGAAGGGCATCGAGCGTGTCAGCAAGATCCTCATGCCTCTTCTGGCGGTGCTCGCCGTGTTTTTGGCGGTCTATGCCTGCTGCCAGCCGGGTGCGCTCGAAGGTGTCAAAAAACTTTTCGTGCCCGATTTTTCCGATTTCCGTGCGGAAACACTGCTCGCGGCGCTCGGGCAGCTCTTTTACTCCATGTCGCTCGCCATGGGCATCATGATCACTTACGGCTCGTACATGAAAAAGAGCGCCAGCATTCAAAGTTCCGGCGTTCAGATCGCGCTGTGCGATACGCTCTTTGCCATTTTTGCCACGCTGATCGTCATTCCGTCCATCTTTTCCGTTACGGGCGGCGGCGCCGCGGCGGAAGAGGCGATGGGGCAGTCGGGCCCTTCTCTCATGTTCGTCGTGCTGCCGCAGATGTTCAACGGCATGTTCGGCGGCAGGGTGATCGGCGCGGTCTTCTTTGTGCTCGTGCTGTTCGCCGCGCTCACCTCGTCCATCTCCCTCGTGGAGGCGATCGTCGCCGTGTTGCGCGAGAATCTGCACATGAAGCGCTGGGCGGCGTGTCTGGTCGTATTCGGCGTCATGCTCGTTTTGGGTATCTTGTCTTCCCTCGGCTTCGGCCCGCTTTCCTTTATCCATATAGGAGACAAAACGCTGCTCGATATTTTCGATTTTGCCGCAAACAGCGTGCTGATGCCTCTCGTCGCGATCGGTACCTGTATCCTTGCAGGGTATTTTATCGATACCGACTCTCTGATGGACGAAATAGGCATGCGGCGCAAAGGCTATCGCATGTATTATAAAATCATGATCCGTTATATCGCGCCGATCTGCATGGCGGCGATTCTGATCAGCGGCCTGTTCCTCAGCCTGTAAAATGAGTGCCCCGCGCGCGTTGCGCGGGGTATTTGGCTTTAAATCTATAAATTTCGGCGCGGGAGGCGTGTTTTTTGTTATATTTGTTTGACAAAGCGCACATAAAATGGTAAAATAAGCTTCGCGACAAATAGGGCGCGCTCTTTTTTTGCGCCCAAAAACGTATTTGCCGGCACGATCGCGGGCGGGCAAAACGTGATCACGCTTTCTTTAAATTGCGTAAGGGCAATTTATCGAAAATATATTCCATTCTTACAAGGAGGTAAAAAATGCCTACAATCAACCAGCTCATCAAGAAAGGCAGGGAGAGGCGTCCGGAAAAGAGCAAGACCCCTATCATGGCGCAGTGCCCGCAGAAGAGGGGCGTATGCCTTTCCGTTTCCACAACGTCTCCCAAAAAGCCGAACTCGGCGCTCCGCAAGATCGCAAGAGTCCGCTTGACGAACAAGCAGGAAGGTACCGTGTACATTCCCGGCGAGGGTCATAACCTGAACGAGCACAGCTCCGTTCTGATCCGCGGCGGCAGGGTGCGCGATCTCCCGGGCGTTCGTTATCACATCATCCGCGGCGCGCTCGATACCGCAGGCGTTGCGAAGAGAAAACAGGCTCGTTCCAAATACGGCGCAAAACGCCCCAAGTAATTTGATCCGAGCGGCGGGAGTTCCCCGCAAAAAAAGTAACCTACTTGTCGGAATATATTTTTGATATGCCCGATATAAAGTAGGCAGTATGCCGCAAGGCAGAAGGTTCGCTACCTCTCTTTATATAATTTATGATAGAGGCAAGCGATAGCTGTACTGAGGGGCAACCCTTACAAATCTGTTCACAAAGAGAGAAAACGCCGGCAGCCGCAAGGCGTGCGGCGGTATCTTTCTCAAACTCACGGAAAAATATTTGTCAGCACAAATATTTTTTCGTGAACAAGGTTTAATTTGCGGTAAAAAATATTCCTTGTAATTTACTGCAAGGCGCGCGCAAAAACGACGCTTTTTGCAAGCGCACTCGATTTGCCAATGCTTTGGCTTTTGGGAAGAGAGTGAATTTGCGGCATTGCATAATATGCGTGCCCTTAAAAATGCCGCAAAGAGAGAGAAAACGCCGGCAGCCGCAAGGCGTGCGGCGGTGTCTTTCTCAAACTCACGGAAAAAATATTTGTCAGCACAAATATTTTTTCGTGAACAAGTCCTTTCCTAAAAATAAAAGGCGTTTGCCAAAACTGCGTTTTTGGCAACAAGCCCCCAATTTGCCGCGATGAGCGGCCTTTGGCAGGAAAGGTGAATTCGGCGCATTTATATTAGGAGAGCCCTTAGAAGGCGCCGAAGAGGAAAACTCCGAACGGGAGCCGATTTTATATCGGCGGACGTTGGGGTTTCCCTAAAAATCACGAAATTATTACGAACTCTTTTCGTAATAATTTGTGAACAAATTTAAATTTAAAGGAGGACAAAAAAATGCCCAGGAGAGGCAGTGTACCGAAAAGAGACGTATTGCCCGATCCCGTATACGGCAGCAAGGTCGTGGCGAAACTCATCAACCAGATCATGCTGGACGGCAACAAGGCGACGGCGCAGAAGATCGTTTACGATGCATTCGATATCATGAAAGAGAAGCTCAACAAAGAGCCCCTCGAGATCTTCAACCAGGCGATGACCAACGTCATGCCTGTACTCGAAGTCAAGGCGCGCCGCGTCGGCGGCGCAAACTACCAGGTGCCGCTGGAGATCCGCCCGGAGCGCCGCCAGACGCTCGCAATCCGCTGGATCGTCATCAACACCCGCAAGCGCAGTGAGCGCGAAATGAGCAAAAAGCTCGCCGCCGAGCTGATGGACGCTTTCAATAACACGGGCGGTTCCGTCAAGAAGAAGGAAGATACGCACCGCATGGCGGAGGCGAACAAGGCGTTCGCGCATTTCAGATTTTAATCGGAGGAGAAGAGTATGCCCAGACAATTTGGTCTTGACGTAACGAGAAACATCGGCATCATGGCGCACATCGACGCTGGTAAGACCACGACGACCGAACGTATCCTCTTCTACACGGGCAAGACGCACAAGCTCGGTGAAACGCACGAAGGGGCCGCGACGATGGACTGGATGGTCCAGGAACAGGAGCGCGGCATCACCATCACGTCCGCCGCTACGACTTGCACATGGAAGGGGCACCGCATCAATATTATCGACACTCCGGGCCACGTCGACTTCACCGTCGAAGTGGAGCGCTCGCTCCGCGTTTTGGACGGCGCCGTTGCCACATTCTGCGCGAAGGGCGGCGTTGAGCCGCAGTCGGAAACGGTGTGGCGCCAGGCGGATAAGTACAAAGTTCCCCGCATCGCGTATGTCAACAAAATGGACATCAACGGTGCGAATTTCGACAACGCGGTCAAAATGATGCGCGAGCGCCTCGGCACGCGCGCCATCCGCATCCAGCTCCCCATCGGCAAGGAAGATACCTTTAAAGGAATCATCGACCTCGTAAACATGAACGCGGAGATCTATAAAGACGACCTCGGCACGCAGTTCGAAAAGACGGATATCCCCGCCGACATGATGGAGGACGCGAAAAAATACCGCGCCGAACTCGTAGAGGCGGTCGCCGAACAGAGCGACGAGCTGATGGAAAAATATTTCGAGGAAGGGGATCTTTCCGTCGAAGAATTGAAAACGGGCCTGCGCAAGGCGACCATCAGCATGGCGATCACGCCCGTTCTGTGCGGCTCTTCCTACCGCAACAAGGGCGTGCAGTTCCTGCTCGACGCCATCGTCGATTACCTGCCTTCGCCTTTGGACGTAGACCACGTGAAAGGTATCAACCCCAACACGGGCGAAGAAGAGGAGAGAAAGACCTCCGACGACGAACCCTTCGCAGGGCTCGCGTTCAAGATCGCGGCAGACCCGTTCGTCGGCAAGCTCGCGTTCTTCCGCGCCTATTCGGGCGTTTTGGAGTCCGGCTCCTACGTTTATAACAGCACCAAGCAGAAGAAAGAGCGCGTCGGGCGCCTGCTGCAGATGCACGCGAACCACCGCGAAGAGATCCCGATGATCTATTCGGGCGATATCTGCGCGATCGTCGGTTTGAAAGAAACGACCACGGGCGACACGCTGTGCGACGAAAAGCATCCCATCGTGCTCGAACAGATGGAATTCCCCGAACCCGTTATCAAAGTCGCCATCGAACCCAAGACCAAAGCCGGTCAGGAAAAGATGACGATGGCGCTCGTCAAGCTGGCGGAGGAAGACCCGACCTTCAAGACGTACACCGACAATGAAACGGGGCAGACCATCATCGCCGGTATGGGCGAGCTGCACCTTGAGATCATCGTCGACCGTCTGCTCCGCGAGTTTAAGGTGGAGGCGAACGTCGGTCAGCCGCAGGTCGCTTACCGCGAAACTTTCCGCAAGGCAGTGGATGCCGAGGGCAAGTATGTCCGTCAGTCGGGCGGTAAAGGTCAGTACGGTCACTGCAAACTGCGCCTTGAACCGCTGGAACCCGGCCAGGGCTACGAATTCGTCGACGAAACGGTCGGCGGCTCCATCCCCAAGGAATATATCCCCGCCATCGACAAAGGTATTCAGGAGGCGGCCAAGAACGGCTTCCTCGCCGGCTACGAAGTGGTGGACTTCCGCGCGGTCGTGTACGACGGCTCGTATCACGAAGTCGACTCCTCCGAAATGGCGTTCAAGATCGCCGGCTCCATGGGCTTTAAAGACGGTTTGAAGAGGGCGAACCCCGTTCTGCTCGAACCGATCATGAAGGTGGAGATCGTCACCCCCGAAGATTACTTCGGCGACCTGATGGGCAACGTCTCCTCCCGCCGCGGCACCATTACGGGCACGGAAGACAGGAACGGCGCCAAGGTCATCGACGCGCAGATCCCGCTGTCTGAAATGTTCGGCTACGCGACCGACCTTCGTTCGCGCACGCAGGGCAGGGGACAGTTCACTATGCAGTTCTCGCATTACAGCGAGGTACCGAGGTCTATTTCCGAAAAGATCATCGGCGAGCGCGGCAAAAAAGCCGAGTAACACTGCTTTTTGAAAATTTTTTCAAAAAAAGTCGTAAAAAGATTGAAATTATTTTCAAAGTACGCTATAATTATAATTGCTTGTAAAAGCCGCTATTCATGTTAATGATAGATAGCTGCAAATGCCGGAGTCTTCGGCGCACAAGTTATCATTAAAAAATAAAATTTTTTGGAGGAACGAAAATGGCTAAGGCTAAATTCGACAGAAGCAAACCCCACGTTAACGTCGGCACGATCGGCCACGTTGACCACGGCAAAACGACTCTGACCGCAGCTATCACGATGGTTATGGCTGCCAAGGGTCAGGCTGCCAAGATGAAATACGACGAGATCGACAAGGCGCCGGAAGAGAAGGCTCGTGGTATCACGATCAACACCGCGCACGTCGAGTATCAGACGGACAAGCGCCACTATGCGCACGTTGACTGCCCGGGACACGCCGACTATGTCAAGAACATGATCACCGGCGCCGCGCAGATGGACGGCGCGATCCTCGTCGTTGCGGCGACGGACGGCCCGATGCCCCAGACCCGTGAGCACATCCTGCTCGCCCGTCAGGTCGGCGTCCCTTATATCGTCGTGTTCATGAACAAGACCGATCAGGTCGACGATCCCGAACTCCTCGAACTCGTTGAGGAAGAGATCCGCGATCTTCTCACCAAGTACGGCTTCCCCGGCGACAAGACGCCCATCATCAAGGGTTCCGCGCTCAAAGCGCTCGAAAAAGCTACGTCCGGTGCGTCCGATGCGGAGATCCTTGCCGCTCCCGAGTGCAAGTGCATTCTCGAGCTCATGGACGCGATCGACGCGTATATCCCCGATCCTGTCCGTGAAGACGACAAACCTTTCCTTCTCCCCGTCGAAGACGTGTTCACGATCTCCGGCCGCGGCACCGTTGCTACGGGCCGTGTTGAAAGGGGCGTTGCGAAGGTCGGCGATCCCGCTGAGATCGTCGGTCTCATCGAGAAACCTCGTTCGACCGTCATCACCGGTCTTGAAATGTTCCGCAAGATGCTCGACGAAGCGATGGCAGGCGACAACGTCGGCGCGCTCCTTCGCGGTATCGACCGTAAGGACATCGAAAAAGGTCAGGTTATCGCGAAACCCGGCTCCATTCATCCTCATACCGAGTTTGAAGCGCAGGTTTACGTTCTGACCAAGGAAGAAGGCGGCCGTCACACCCCGTTCTTCAACAACTATCGTCCTCAGTTCTTCATCAGAACGACCGACGTTACGGGTTCCATCAAACTGCCCGAAGGCGTTGAAATGGTCATGCCCGGCGACAACGTCAAGATCGACGTTTCCCTCATCAAGCCCGTCGCTGTTGAGGAAGGTCTCCGCTTCGCTATCCGTGAAGGCGGCAGAACGGTCGGTTCCGGCGTCGTTTCCAAGATCGTAAAGTAATCATTCGATCCATCAAACAGGCTTCGTATAAACGAGGCCTGTTTTTTTGCAAAGCTGTATTTTGGAAAAATAATTTTCATTGCAAAAAATATTTGCAATACCAATAATATTATGTTATAATAACAAAAAAGGCGGCGTTGTTTGCGCAACATTTCCGCCGGTATCGCCGGGAGAGGATATGAGATGAAGAGGCGTTTGTTTGCAGTATGTTTTGCGGTTCTTTTATTGTTGTGCGCCGCGGGTTGTGCGCAGGTTCGGGAGCTTACGATGCATCGCAATGCCCTTGTATGGGAGGAAGAGGACGGTGCGGAGGGGTACCTCGTGTATGACGGCGAAACGCTCCTTGCCGAAACGCAGAACACGGCCGTTTTGCTGCGCACCGAGTCGGGCGAGCGCGATATTTCCGTTTACACCTCTGTCGAGGGCGAGAAGGGGAAACTCGTCGGCAAAGCGACGTATGTGAGCGCCGCCTATACGCAGAAAACTTTTTCCGGAAGCGCCGCTCTTGCCGATTATCTTCGCGACGACGGATACTATCTTTACGGCGCGCAGCATATCGTGATCGATTACGACGGCTTTGCAAATTCGCAGGATAATTTTGCAGGAGTCATCTATATAGCGAACGACGTCATGAAGCTGAGTTTTCTCAGCAAAAAACGCGTCACTGTACGCGCGGATCTTGTCATTCAGCAGCGCGCGACCGATTTTGAATTGGAGCTTGAAAATATCATATTGCAGGGCGCGGGCAAGATGCCGAATGCCGTCGCTTTCGACGAATCGGTAAGCGCACCGCAGACGGATCTTGTTTTAAGCGCTTACGGCGTTTACAATGCGATCCTTTGCGGCTACAACGCGCCGAACGGCGCGCAGGGGAGCGGCGACGGCATGTTGCAGCATGCCGGCAACGGCGGCACGGGCGGCGCGGGCGGCTGCGCCGTCAGCGCCGCCGGGCTTCTTTTGTATACCGAGGGCGATATGCGTTTTTCGGGCGGCAACGGGGGCGACGGGGGCGACGGCGCGGACGCGGTTTCGGCCGAAACACTGTATCTGAATATGAGCGGCGGGCAGGAGCTTCGCCTCATCGGCGGGGCAGGCGGTTCGCGCGGCGAACTCGGCAGCGGAAACAACGGGCTGTCTACCAATCACGGCAAAAACGGTTCCTCAGGAACGGGATATGCCGGCACGCCCGTCGTGATCCGCGGTATGCTCGGCTGAGAATAAACATAATACGCCGAAGCGGGAGATTTTGTATGAAAGAATTTGACAAAATGATCGCCGGGGAGATCTACAATCCCGGTGACGATGAACTGGTAAAGCTTCGCACCCGCGCGAGAAAGCTGACGCGCGAATATAATTTAACGGAGGAAGAAGAGCAGGAAAAGCGCCAAAAGCTCTTGCGGGAAATATTCGGTTCCTGCGGCGATTTTATTTATTGCGAGCCGCCGCTCCGATTCGATTACGGAATAAATACGCGGGTAGGAGAAGACTTTTTTTCCAACTTCAACCTCGTTATTTTAGACTGTGCGCCCGTCCGTATCGGCAAGCAGTGCTTTATCGGCCCCAATGTTACGATCGCAACGCCCGTGCACCCGTTTCTCGCGTGCGACAGGAACATGCGGCGTGCCGCAAACGGCACGAAGTTCGATTACGAGTATGCAAGGCCGATCACGATAGAGGATAACGTATGGCTCGCCTCCAACGTGGTCGTATGCGGCGGCGTCACGATCGGGCACGACACGGTCATCGGCGCCGGCAGCGTCGTAACGCACGATATCCCTTCGGGCGTATTGGCGGCGGGCAATCCGTGCCGCGTGATACGTCCTCTTACGGAGATGGATAAACTGAAATTGCCGAACGAATAGGATCGTTCGGATAAATTACAACAAGCCTGCGTTACAACAAGCCTGCGGCAAATTTTTGCCGCAGGCTTTGACCTTTTTAAAAATTTAGACCTGTTTTGTTTTTGCCGTAAGATGTGCAAAACAAGGTTTACCGCGAAAGCTGCGCCGCAGCAGAGGATCAGCGCGGCGGGAAAAACGCTTCCGAAGGTACTGATCCCTGTGGTATAGTATTGCGAGTAAAGGGAGCTTGCGGCATATGCGGCATCTCGGCAGAAGAACGCGGTTACGGCGCGCCGTTGCTCTCATTTTTGCCGAATGTTTTTCGATCAGCCGTTGACAGACAGGGATAAAGAGGGTATAATAAAAGTACAAACGAAATGAGAGGTGTGTATTATTATGCCTAAGACCAAAATTTTTGCGGATAAAAACTTGAAGATCGGCGCCATCGATCCGAATATTTACGGCTCTTTTTTGGAGCATCTCGGCAGGGCGGTATACGGGGGCATCTACGAACCCGGGCACCCCTCCGCCGATAAAGACGGCTTCCGTGAAGACGTCGTCGCGCTCATACGCGAGCTCGGCGTGCCCCTCGTGCGCTATCCTGGCGGCAATTTTGTTTCGGGGTACGACTGGAAAGACGGCATCGGCAAAAAGTCGGAGCGGAAGGCGCGGCTCGACCTCGCGTGGGCGAGCGTGGAGCCCAACGAATTCGGCACCGACGAATTTATGAAGTGGTGCAAAAAGGCGGGCATACAGCCCATGCTCGCCGTAAATATGGGCACGGGAACGCCGAAAGACGCGCTCGAACTCTTCGAATACTGCAATCACCCTTCGGGCACATATTATTCCGATCTCCGCCGCAAAAACGCGTCGGAAGAGCCGTACGGCGTAAAATACTGGTGTATCGGCAATGAAATGGACGGCCCCTGGCAGATCTGCGGCCTCACCGCCGAAGATTACGGCAAAAAGGCGCTCAACACCATGCGCATGCTTCGCTGGGCAGACGCAAAGAAAGCGGACGAAGAGGGCGCGGTGAAGTTCGTCGTTTGCGGCAGCTGCCATGCGCAGATGCCCACCTATCCCGAATGGGACAGGATCGTTCTCGAACATACCTATGAAGAGACGAATTATATCTCCATGCATCAGTATTACCAGTACAGGCCATCCTCCAAAAATCCTCTCGAGGATTTTCTCGGCAGCGCCGACAATATGGGGGATTTTATCGATACCGTGCGTTCGACCATCAATTACGTCCGCGCGAAAAACCGCTCCAAGCATCGGGTCTATATCAGCTTCGACGAATGGAACATCTGGTCGCAAGACGCGCCGCGCACCGAGCCGAACTGGGTCAAGGCGCCCCGCATTCTCGAAGACGTATATACTTTCCGCGACATGCTCGTGTTCGGCGGCATGATGAACGCGCTGCTGAACCATGCAGACGTGGTCAAGGCCGCATGCCTTGCGCAGCTTGTCAACGTCATCGCGCCCATCATGACGCAAAAGGGCGGCGCGGCGATCCGCCAGACGACCTTTTATCCCTTCCGTTACGTATCGCAGAACGGCAGGGGCGAAACGATCCGTTCGATCACGACGAGCGGCTCGTTCGACAGCATGTACGGCAAAGCGCGGCTCGTCAACGAGGCGGTCACGCACGATGCTTCCAAACGGGAAGTATGCGTGTTCCTCTGCAATTACGGGCAGAGCCCCGAAGAGATCGAACTCGAACTGCGTTCCTTCGGCGACCTCGTTTGCCGTGAATACGTCTGCATCGCCGGCAACGATCTCGACGCCGCAAATACCTTCTCCTCGCCCGATGCGGTCGTTCCCGAACAGCGCGAGCCCCTCGCCGTGAAAGACGGTACAAAGGCGCAGCTGCGCGCCGACGCGATGAGCTGGAACTTCCTCAGGTTTTCTTATTGAACCGCTGCATTTTATTCGGCGGATTCCGTTAACATCGGTTGACTTTTCTTCGTTTATCTTCTATAATATAAGTAAGTTTACTCAGGTAAACTTACATGTGCGAGGAGGGTGGAGAGAATGTCTGCTGCGGAGCTACGGTATATGCTCGCGACCCATCAGCTGGGCGAGAGGGGGAGTGGCGTACGCCTTACGGATATTGCGGATAGAATGGGCGTTACAAAAGTCAGCGTTTACAGAATGAGCGAGCGTTTAGAGGTGATGGGCATGATGACGCGCGGCGCGCACAGCCGGATCGCGTTGACGGAAAAGGGCGAAACGCTCCTGAAAGAGTACAAACTCTGTATAGAATTTGTCAGCGGTATGTTGGAAAAATACTGTAAAACGCCGCCCAATACGGCGTTTTATGAGGCGACCAACATTGTTTGCGCTGTGGGTGACGGGAGCCGCGCTTCGTTGTTGCGCTGCTTGCGGAATGGCGAAAGCAAACAGTAAATAACGGAACGGAGCCGGTCATGGATCGGCTCCGTTGTTTTTGTTCTGGGTACGGGAGAAGGTTTGTTTCGGGCGAACGGCGTAACGATCCGGACAGAGATATCGGGATACCGCTTCGCGGTGAAAGCGAACGATCGCGTCGCGAACGTGTTGCGGGCGGATGACGCGGGCGTCTTTTCCGAATCTTTGAAAGTACTGCACGATCTGCATATAAGAACACGCAAAGTAGTAGCGGTCGTTTTCCACGCGGACAGGTATGGGGCGGTGTACGTACATTTTTTTGAATTTGTCTATACCCTGCTCGGTGAGCTGTATTTCCACCTCTTTTTCATTTTTTCCGTAAATGAATTGCGGCCCGTAGGCGAGCATTTTTTGGAATATTTCAATTTGGTCTTGCGTGAATACAGAGGGTTCCGCAAGCTCGGTAACCGAAACGATGCGAGACAGACGCAGCGGGATACAGTCGTTTTTTCGGCCGGCAAGCAAATAGCCGTGCAATTCCTCTTTGGAACAGGCAAAACAGTATGGGGAAAGTTCGAGCTTTTTCTCCTTTCCGCCGCGGGTGGTGACGAAGATCGTTTTTTTCTTTTCGATGGCGCGCTGTATGGCGCGGTATTGCGGCAGAAAAATGATTTTTTCCCGTTCGTCCTGCGGGAGTGACGCATAAGAGGAAAACATGTTACGGAAATATTCGGAAACGGTGCTTCCGCCCAAAAGATAGTCTTCGATATAGGCGATGATCGGTTCCGATTCTTTGGTCGGCTTAACGCCTACGGTCATCGTAAATTTTTCGTTGCCCGGAGCCGCCTCCCGTTTGTTGACGTGCCCCGCAACTTTATAACACAGATCTTCAAGCTCCGTTTTTGAAAGGCGGGCGGCGGAGAGCGCTTTTTTCAGATATGAAAACAGCTCTTCCTCCTTGGAACGGAAGGTTTCGTGATAGTTCACGATCAGCCGCGTGAGCAACGCGTTGCGATTGATCGTCCTGCCGTCTTTTTTATAAAATTCAAAGGATTCCGTATCTTTCACAAGGATCGATGCCGTACGTTGCGTAACGTTTATCTTTATTTTTTCGAGCATGTCGGAGCCTCCTCTGTGCATATATGCAAATTATACCATAAAAAGGGGGCAAATGTAAATTTCTTATTTAACTGATATCTTATAAATTTTATCATTATAGCATATATATCGCACTATTTTATGAAAATAGAGGGGGCAAAAAAATAAATCGAATTGCGCATTTACAAATGATCGTTTTTTTGAGATAATAGACGTGTAAAAAACAGCGAAGGAGGAAACGAAAATGAAGGTGTGCCATACACAGGTCATGAAACTGATCAAGGAATTGGAGGAGCAGAAGCGGCTCCTCATCGAAAAGGAAGACGAAAACAGCGTCGTATCCTATAAGGAAGGCGAGGAACGTTTGCCTTCCGAATACGATTACGCGCAAATGCGCGCACAGTTGCGCGCGCTGGACGACCGCGTGCGCGCTCTTCGCGGCGTATTGGCAAAAGCGAATTGTACGGTCACCGTGGAGCCGTTCGGTATTACCGTCGGGGAAGCGCTCGTGATGCTTGCGCAGTTACAGGCGGAAAAAGTGCAGGTCGAGAGCCTGGCCGGGCGCAGACAGGTTTCCCGCCGCATCACGCCCAACGGCGTCGTGGAGTATACCGAATGTATCTACGACGTTGCCGGCGCGGGCGAAGATGCAAAAGCTTTGCGCGAAAAAATCGGCGAGCTGCAAATGGCGATCGATCGGGCGAACTTAACGAATTACGTGGAAATCTAAATTGATTTTCCGCGAAAAACGCTGTTCCGATACTTATTGGCGGAGGGCTTGCCCTAATGCATAACAGCACGGGTTCCCGGTTTATCGTTATGGTTTTTGTTTCGGAGTAATACGGTCGTAGATTATGGGTTAACGGGTTTAAGTCAGAAAGGTGATTTGATTGAAGAAAATACAGCGTTTTTCGAAAAACTTAACGGCGGGCGAAGTTCGGTTTCAGCCCGCTATTTTTTTCGCCGACGGGAGAGGGGAAAAGTCCGCCGATAACAAAAGAGATGCGGATACGATCACAAAAAACGGATAATTTCGGAATAAGCGGAAAAAAGTTACGCATACTGCTCTCAAAACGCCGCAGTAATTTGCGGGAAAAGGGAGAAGAAGATGAAAGCAACGGGAATCGTGAGGAGAATAGACGAGCTGGGGAGGGTGGTTATCCCCAAAGAGATCCGCCGCACCCTGCGTATCAAGGACGGCGACCCCTTGGAGATTTTTACGGACAGAGACGAGCTCATGCTCAAAAAATATTCGCCCATCGCCACGCTCGAAAAATTTTCGGAAGGCACCACAAAGTCGCTCAGCGATCTGAGCGGCTTTCTCGCCGTCATCTGCGATACAGACGAAATACTGTTCGCGTCCGGCGACGGCAGAAAGGAATTTGCAAAAAAGCATATCTCCGGGCAGCTGGAAAAGATCATGCAGGGGCGCCGCAGTTATATCGCGAATCTTGCCGAGGGAGGCGACATCGTGCCGCTCGCGGAGGATTCCGATTTTAAGGCAACGGCGCAGATCATCGTGCCCATCGTATCCGGAGGAGACTGCCTCGGCGCGGTCTCCCTTCTCAGCGGAGAGGAGGGCGCGAAAATGGAGAGCGGCGCGGTGAATCTGTGCCGCCTCACGGCGGACATTCTGGCAAATCAGTTCGAGTGATCGCTCAAAGAGCGCGCCCGCGCGCTTGCGCCTGCGGGCGCGCGTTACATATGAAAGCGCAGAATTTTATCAAGGGGGCTCTCATCATTTCCGTTGGCGGGCTCGTCGCCAAAATATTGGGCGCCCTGTACAGGATACCTCTCACGAATATGCTCGGGGGAGAGGGCATGGGGATCTACCAGATGGTCTATCCGCTCTATTGTCTGCTGCTCACCCTGTCCGCTACGGGCATACCGTCGGGGCTGGCGCGCATCGTGGCGCAGTCGGAGGCGCGGGGAGAGCGCAGCCGTTCCGCCGCGGTGCTGCGCCGTGCCCTCTTTCTTTTTTCGGCGATCGGGCTTTTGGGCAGCGCGGTCATGTTTTTCGCCTCGCCCGTCATGAGCGGCTGGCAGAGGGAGGCGGGCGCTTCGCACGCTTACAGAATGCTCGCGCCGAGCGTGTTTTTCGTTTCGGTCATTTCCTGCTACCGCGGGTACTTTCAGGGGAAAGGGAATTTTCTGCCCACGGCGCTATCCGAAATTTTCGAACAGGCAGTCAAAATTTCGTTGGGGCTCTATTTTGCGTACACGTTCCGCCAAGATCCTGCCGCGGCGGTCGCGTACGCCCTGCTTGCGGTAACCGTGAGCGAGGCGCTTGCCGCGGCGTTCATGATCGTCTGGGGCAGCATAGGTTTACGGGGCATGCCGAAGCCTCTGTATCGGGAGCGCGCCGCCGTGCGAGCGGGATCTCTGCTGCGCTTTATTCTGCCCGTTGCGATCGCGGCGGGCGTTTTGCCCCTGTCGAACATGATAGACAGCATCATTATCGTCAATCTGATCGGGCGGTATGCGGAAAACGCCACGGCGCTCTACGGCGTGTTTTCCGGAGGGGCGAACACGCTCGTCAATCTCCCCGTATCCCTCTGTTACGGGCTTGCGGCGGCGGTCATACCCCTCGTTTCCTCGCTCTACGCAAAGGGCATGGCGGGCGAGGCGGAAAAAAAGATATGCTTCGCCCTCAAATGCACATTTTTCGTATCCGTTCCTGCGGCGGCGTTTTTGTTTGCGTTTCCCTCCGAAACCTGCGTGTTCCTGTTCCGCTCCGTTACGGGAGAGGAGGGCGCCTGGCTCGTGCGGCTGGTGCGCATCATGTCTTTCGGCGCGGTGCTCCTTTCCGCGGTGCAGACTCTTTCCGCCTGTCTTACGGGCAGAGGGAAGCCGAAGATCGCCGCGCTTTCCGTGTCGGTCTCCGTCGCAGTGAAGATAACGCTGGAATTTTGGCTTGTCAAAATACCGAAAGTTTCCGTCGCGGGGGCGGCGATCGCGGCAATTTGCTGCTATTTTGTTGCTTTGCTCGTCAATTTGTTATATAGTATAAGGGATAAAAGCAATTTCGCGCGCATGGCGTTCGACTTGTGCAAATTCGCGGGCGCGGCGGCCGTAGCGGTCGGCGCGGCGTATCCGCTCCGCTTTGCGGGGGCATTGGCGCTTCTCGGGGTATCGGCTGCGGTTTATATTCCGCTTTGCCTCTTGTTGAAGTGCTTTTCGCGCGAGGAGCTCGGCATGTTCGGAAGGAGAAAAAACTATGATCACGATAATAGGGCTGGGGTGCGGCCCGGAAGATCTCACGGCGGGCGGAAAGGAAGCGATCCTTTCCGCAGATAAAGTTATTTTGCGCACAGGCGAAACGCCGCCCGCCGAAAGCGTGCGTGCGTTGGGCGTCCCCTTCGAGACGCTCGACTACATATACGGCAAGAGCCGCAGCTTCGATACGCTCGGCAAAAATCTCGCCGCGGCGGTATCGGAGGCGGGCAAAAGCGCCAACGTAGCGTACTGCGTGGACGGAGACGCGTCGGAAGACGTGTCCGCGCAGATCCTGTTGAAGAAGCATAAGGACGCGCGCGCCGTGGGCGGCGTTTCCAAATCTTCCCGCGCGTTTGCGGCGGCGCACGTGTTCGGCGGCACGGCGGTCTCCGCGTACGGCATGCAGGGGTATGTGCGGGCGAGCCTTCCCCTGTGCGTTTACGACATAGACTGCGACCTGATCGCCGGAGACGTAAAGCTCAAACTCTGCGATCTGTTCGGCGACGAAGCGGACGCTTTTTTCGTTTCCGAAAAGGGAGCGAAAAAGATCAAACTTTACGAGGCGGACAGGCAGAAGGTTTACGGCGCGTTTTCCGCGGTCGTCATAGACGAGATGCCGCTGCTGAAAAAGAAGCGCTTTGATTACGAAGATCTGTTGGAACTGATGCGCCTGCTGCGCGCTCCCGGCGGCTGCCCTTGGGACAGGGCGCAGACGCACGAGAGTATCCGCGCGAATATGATCGAGGAGGCGTACGAGCTCGTGGACGCCATCGATTTGAAGGACGACGACAAGATCGTCGAGGAGACGGGCGACGTTCTGATGCAGGGCGCGTTCCATTCCGTGCTCGGGGAAGAGGAGGGCGCGTTTACGAGCGCAGACGTTCTCAGCGGCGTCTGCTCCAAACTCATCTTCCGCCATTCGCACATTTTCGGAGAGGATAAGGCCGCAGACGAGGGCGGCGCGCTCTCCGTGTGGGAAAAGAACAAGAGGAAGGAAAAAGGGCAGAAAACGGTCGGCGATTCGGTGGCGGACGTGCCCAAGGCCTTCCCCGCCGTCATGCGGGCGCAGAAGGTCGGAAAGCGCGCCGCAAAATCCGGTTACGATTTCAAAAACGTCGACGAAGCCTCTCAGAAGGTCTCAGAGGAGCTTGCCGAGCTCAAAGAGGCGCTCGCCGCGGGAGACAAGGCGCGCATAGAGGAGGAGGCGGGCGATCTGCTCTTTTCCGCCGTCAACGTAGGCAGGCTCGCGGGGGCGGACTGCGAAACGGCGCTGCGCGAGAGCACGGATAAATTCGTCGCGCGGTTCCTGCGGACGGAGGCGCTCTTGCTTTCCGACGGAAAAAAGATGGAAGAGCTCTCTGCGGACGAGCTGTGGGCATATTACGAAAGGGCGAAAAAAGATGAAAACGAAGCCCGTTGAAGCCGGCGGAAGGACGATCGCGAACAACGTGTTTTGCGCGCCGCTTGCGGGGTATACCGATTTTGCCTTCCGCAAGATATGCTACCGCTACGGCGCGGGGCTGTGCTTTACGGAGATGGTCAGCGCAAAGGGGTTTGCCTATAACAACGAAGCGACCCGCGCATTGCTGCACACCGACCCTTCCGAAAAGGATACGGCGGCGCAGCTGTTCGGCAGCGATCCCGATATCATGCGCGCCGCCTGCGAAAGCGAATGCATGAAGGATTTTTCCGCCGTAGACATCAATATGGGTTGCCCCGTGCCGAAGGTGTTTAAAAACGGGGAGGGGAGCGCCCTGCTCGGCAATATGCCCCTCGCCGAAAAGATCATATCCGCCTGCAAAAAGAGCGGAAAGCGCGTCTTTGTCAAATTCCGCACGGGCATTGCCGAAGAGAAAAAAGTTACGGCGGAGTTTGCGAAACTGTGCGAGGGCGCGGGCGCGGATCTGATCACCGTGCACGGCAGAACGCGCGACAAATATTACGCGGGCGAGCCCGATTATAAAGAGATCGCCGCGGCGAAAAATGCGGTAAGTATCCCCGTCATCGCCAACGGCGGGATCTTTTCGGACAAAGATGCGGAAGCGATGATGGAAAAGACGGGCGCGGACGGCGTGATGGTCGCGCGCGCCGCGCTGTACGACCCGTATGTTTTTGCGGAGATCACCGAAAGCGGCGTCCCGCGGGACGTGAAGGGAGACGTGCTCGCGCAGATCGAAGACATGCTGCCCTTTTACGGGGAGCGCTTTACCGTGGTGCAGATGCGCAAAATGCTCTCCTTTTATATACGGGGGATGCGCGGCTGTGCGGAATGGCGGAAGCGCCTTTTTGCCGCCGACTCGCTTTCCGCTCTGCTGGGGATCTTGTGTGAAATTTTCCCGGAAGGCGGGCAATAAACGCTTTTGGCCGTTCGTGCTGTTGACAAAATGCGGCAAAAAATGGTAAACTGAAACAAATGTATATCGCAGGCATCAACGCGGAGCGCGCGGGCGTTTCCGGCTTTAAAACAATGGTGGGCAGATATTCCCATCGGAAGAGAGAAAGATTCTGGGAGATCGACTTTTTGCGGGGGCTTTGCGTCCTCCTCATGGTGTTCGATCACTTTATGTATTGCCTTTGGGGCGTGATGCCCACGATCAACCAGATTTTGGGCACCAACCTCTTTGCCGAGTGGCAGAGCGCCGCCATACGCTATTGGGAATGGAACGTGCGCGTCAATGTGCGGGAGATCGTCATCTGCGTCTTCTTTCTCCTGTGCGGCATTAGCTGTACGCTCACGCGGGGAAATTTCAGAAGGTTTATCCCGCTCGCACTGGTGGCGCTGGGCATATCGTCCGTAACATATCTGCTCGACGAAACGTTTTTGGACGGCTCGTTTATCATTTTCGGCGTCATTCACATGATCTCGTGCGGCATTCTGATGTATGCGCTTTTAGATAACGCCGTATCCGCCGTATGTGCGCTTTTGGGTGAAGGAAAAAGGGCGCGCACCGCGGAAAAAATACTGCGCTATATCCCCGGTGCGGTCGGCGTCGCCTTCCTCATCGTTTTGTTCGCGCTGTATGCGGATATAGAGATCCGCAACGGCGCATTTACGATCGTTTCGACCTTTCCGCGCAGCCCCGACAACGCCGAAAATATTTTCCGTTCGATCTTTCTCTTTGTGAGAGGGTACAATTTCACGACGGTTTCGGCGGATTATTTCCCCATTCTCCCGTATGCGGCGGTCATTCTTACCGGCGGCATATTCGGCAGGGCGATCTACCATACGGCGGCAAAGTATACCTTTATGCCTCTCGACGGCGCATGGAACAGGGGCTTTTGCTTTTTGGGCAGGCATTCGGCGTTCATATTCGTCGCGCATATGGTGGTCATACCGATGCTGATGGGGATTTGCGGGCTCATATTCAAATTATTTATCTGAACGGAGTATCACTGCATGAAATACGAAAAACTGCTTCCCGAGCTTTCCATGTATGAAGCGGCAAGGGCGAACGTTGCCGACAGAAAGGTGAACGTCGCCGTTTCCTTTTACGGAAAAAAGTATTCCTTCGAGGAGGTGTTCCGCCTCATCGATCTGCTGGCGGACAATCTCGCCGCGGAATTTTCTCTGAAAAAGGGAGATACGATCACGCTGTGCGCTCCGAATTCTCCGCAGGCGCTCCTTGCGTTTTATGCGGCGAACAAGCTGGGTGTAAAGGTCAACCTCGTACACCCGTATATCCCGCCGGAAAAGCTTGCCGAAAGCATAGAAAGGACGGGTAGCCGGCTGTTGTTCGTATACGATCTCTATAAGGGAGACGCGTCTTTTTTCAATGTTCCCGTGCTGGTGAGCAACTGCGGATATTTTATGGGCGGCGCCGCGAGAATTTATTACCGCCTTACAAACAAGCGCACGATGAAGGGCGGGCTTGCCTTTGAAAAATATCTCAAAGATAAGGGCGCGCCCCGCACGAGCCCCGTGCGATTCGGCATGGAAGAGCCCGCCGTATATCTTGCGAGCGGCGGCACCACGGGCGAACCTAAGATCATCGCGCACAATAACTTTGTGTTCAATAACCTGTGCGGCAAGGCAGATGAATTTCTCAGCGAGCCGCTCGAACGGTATACGGCGCTCTACAACGTTCTGCCCATTTTTCACGGCTTCGGTTTGTGCATCAATATGCACATGTGCATGATGATGCGCGCGACCAATATCATGTGCATCAAGTTCAACGCCAGAATGAGCGCGAAACAGATCATCAGGGAAAAGGCGAACATTCTGACGGGCGTTCCCACCATGTTCTTAAAGCTTCTCGGCGAAAAGACGTTTACGGAAGGGGATCTTTCCAACCTGAAAGACGTGTACGTGGGCGGAGACAGCGTGCCCGATTCCCTTGTAAGGGAATTCAATGCCGCCCTCTCCGCGGGCGGCAGCACCGCAAAGATGTATATCGGTTACGGGCTTACCGAAACGGTGACAGTCTGCCTGGTAAACACGCTGCGCCATAATTGCCCGTCGTCGATCGGTTATCCGCTGTCGAATACCGAGGTGCGCATTTATAAAGACGGGGCCCGCCTGCCTGCGGGAGAGGTCGGGGAGATCTACCTGCATACCGACCAGTTCATGCTCGGGTATTTGGGGGAGGAGCACGCCCCCTTTGCCGAGGAAGACGGCAAAAAGTGGCTCAAAACGGGGGATTACGGCTGGCTGAACGAAGACGGCTTCCTGTTCTTCAAACAGCGCATCAAAAATATGATCAAGGTGAGCGGCGTACCCGTTTATCCTTCGGAGATCGAAGAAGCCGTGCTCGCCGTGCCCGGCGTAAAGAAGGCGTGCGCCGTCGGCAAAGACGACGCCGTCCGCGGGCAGGTCGTAAAGCTTTTTGTAGAGATCGACGAGAGTGCGGACGAACACGCGCTCTCTGCGGAGATACAAAAAGTCTGCCGGGAAAAGCTCATTGCGTACGCGGTGCCGCGGCAGATCGTGTTCCGCGGCAAGCTGCCCGTGAATCTGATCGGGAAAATAGACAGGAAAAAACTCGAAGAGGAAAAATAACGAAATACCCGCGCAGCCGCGCGGGTATTTCGATTTAAAAATGTAAACACAAACTAATTATATGTTTATTTCAAATTTTATAAAATGACTTGACACATATCAGCATATATAGTATAATAAAAAACGATAAAACCGAAAGAAAGGCGCCTTTCTTTTTTCTGCATGCAGAAAAAAGAAAAATCTGCGTTTTTTAGTGGGAGAAAAAATGTATTGCAGGCATTGCGGTAAAAAAATAGAAGAGGACAGCCACTTTTGCCCGTACTGCGGAAGCTCGACCAGGTCTGCGGAGAGCGAAAAGAGCGACCCCGCGAACGCGCAGAACGCGGAAGCAGACAGGTATGCAAGCGCCGCGCCCGAGGATCCCTTCGGAGGAGTCGGCGCAAAAAATACGGGCGGCGCGGGCAATCCGTACGCGGGGCAAAATACGAATTACAACAATTACGGCAGTTATAACAGGCAGGCGCCCCCGCCCCCTCCGCCGTATTACGGGGCTTCGGCGGAACCTGCGCCGAGTATAGGCTGGGGCGTGCTCGGATTTTTCTTTCCGATCGTCGGGCTGATCTTATTTCTTGTCTGGCACGACGATTATCCGAAACGAGCAAAAATGTGCGGCAAGGGAGCGCTGATCTCGGTCATCGTTTGGGTGGCATTCTTCGTGCTCTGGATCATTATTGCCGTTATCATCGTTGCCGTGGCAGGTGCATCATCGGCGTTTGCGGCGCTGTTGCTGATATAAATTTGAAAGACAGGGAGGAAAAAGAGATGTATTGCAGGAATTGTGGCAAAGAGATCGGCGATGCCGACGCGTTCTGCCCGCATTGCGGGGCGGCGCAGGAGGCTCCTCCGCAGGAACCGCAGGGAGAGCCTGCGGGCGCGCAGTATCGCGAGCAGAGCCAATTTCACGATCAAAATCAATACCAATATCAATACCGCGGAGAGGGCGCTTATCCCGCCGCGGAAGACAGCGGCAGCGCGGGCTGGGGCGTGCTCGGGTTTTTCTTCCCGATCGTCGGGCTCATTCTGTTCCTTGTATGGAAGGGCACAAAGCCCCGCTGTGCGAAAAAGGCGGGCATCGGCGCGCTCATCGGAGTGATCGTGGAGTTTGTTTTGGGTATTATCCTCGGCATATTGATGGTACAGTTGGCCGACGAATATTGGAACGAATATTATTACGGGGCCGTGCAGATCGTTTCGGCGCTGCGATTTATGTAAAACTTATGAGCCTCCGCTTTTGCGGGGGCTTGTTTTCTTCGGGTTGACTTTTCGCGGGCGCTGTGTTATAATCAACGCATTAAGGAGATTTTATGAAGAGCGAAAATATAGCGGCGATCTCCACACCCGCGGGAAGGGGCGGCGTTACGGTCATACGCCTCAGCGGAGATTCTCCGCTCGCCGTTGCGGAGCAAATGTTTTTGCCGCGCGGCAATACGCGGGTAAAGGACTTTCAGCCCTATCGCATGTATCCGGGCGAGATCGTTGCGGAGCATTTCAAAGATTTCGGGCTCTGCGTCTATTTTAAGGCGCCGCACAGCTTTACGGGAGAAGACGTAGTGGAGTTCCATTGCCACGGCGGAACGAGCATTGCGCGCGGCATTCTTTCCCGCGCCCTTTCTATCGGTTGCCGAGGGGCGGAGCGGGGCGAATTTACCAAGCGCGCCTTTCTCAACGGCAAGCTGTCTCTGTCTTCCGCGGAGGGGCTGATCGATATGATCAACGGCGAGAGCGAGGCGGAAGTGCGCGCGGGTTACATGCTCTACGGAGAAACGCTCAAAAACGAAGCGGACGGATTGCAGGCGGAGATCACCGATATTCTGGCGGGGATCGACGCGGATATGGATTTCCCCGAGGAGGACATCGAGCACACCGATCTTTCCGATATTGCAGTGCGGCTGAAAAAGCTTTCTGCAAAGCTTTCTTCGCTTACGGCCTCTTACGGCACGGGCAGAAAGATCAAACAGGGGGTGCGCGTCGTCATCGCGGGCAGGCCGAACACGGGCAAGAGCTCCCTTTTGAACGCGCTGTTGCAGGCGGAAAAGGCGATCGTTTCTTCCGTTCCGGGCACCACGCGCGACGCCGTGGAGGGCACGCTCGAAATAGAGGGGGTGCGCTTCAACCTGTACGATACGGCGGGCATACGCGAGAGCGAAAACGAGATCGAGAATATCGGCATCGCCCGCGCCCGCGCGCTCATCGACGGCGCAGACCTCATTTTGTTTGTGCTCGACGGTTCGGAAAAGATGAGCGAGGAAGACGCGGAAATTTACAGGCAGGTGGCGGATAAGCCGAAGATCGTCGTTTCCAATAAAAACGACCTGCAAGGGGAGGGCGGCGAAAAGTGCGATATACGCGTATCCGCCAAAACGGGAGAAAACATCGCCGCGCTCAGGGCGATGATGCTGGAAAAGAGCATGGCGGGGTACGACACCGACGCGGCGTTTTTGATAGAAAAGAGGCATTACGACGCGCTCGCGTGCGCGCTTGCGGAGATAAACGAGGCGGTCTCTCTGTGCGGAAACGTGCCGCTCGATCTGTTGGGCGTGCATCTGAAAGCCGCATGGGACAAGCTCGGCGAGATCAGCGGCAAAACGGCGACGGAAGAGATCATCAACGAGATATTCTCGAAATTCTGCGTCGGAAAGTGACGCCGCGCCGTTACATAGAAAAGTAAAATCGAGGGAGAGAGCAGTCGATGGTCAATCTGGAATTGTACAGGGTGTTTTATACGGTGGCAAAGTGCGGGAGCCTTACGAGGGCGGCAGACGAGCTCTTTATCAGCCAACCCGCGGTCTCGCAGGCGATCAAGCAGCTGGAAGGGCAGCTCGGCACGCCCCTTTTCAACCGCACGCATCGGGGCATGGAACTTTCCGAGCACGGCGGCAAACAGATCTTCGACATCGTCGCGCGCGCTCTCGGCGAGCTCGACGAGGCGGAAAACAAGCTCAAAGAGATCAATTCCACTGCCACGGGCACGATCCGCATCAGCGCGTCGGATACCATCTTTTCCTACGTCGTCATCGATAAGATCGCGGAATATCACGAAAAATTCCCCGCCGTCAAGCTCAATCTCATCAACTGCATCACGACGGAGACGCTCGATCTTCTCAAAAGCAACAAGTGCGACATCGCGTTTTTGAATCTGCCCGTAGACGATAAAGACATCAACCTTTCGGGCGTGATCATGCCGCTGCACGATACGTTCGTGGCGAACAAAAATTACGCCGCGCTCGCGGAGGACGTGCAGCCGCTCAAATCCATGCACGACTATCCGCTCCTGATGCTCGATCAGAATACGGTAACGCGTAAAGCGATCATCAATTTTTCCCATTCCATCGGCGTGCACCTGCACCCGGAGGTGGAGTGCGGGAGCCTGGAACTCATGATCCAGCTCGCCAAAAACGGCGTCGGCATCGCCTGCGTGCCCAAGGAATACGTGCGGCGTGAGCTCAACGACGATACGCTTTTCGAGATCAGAACGGAGCCCGCGCTTCCCGCGCGCTCCATCGGGATCGCTTTTCCGAAAAATCAGCCCGTTTCCTATGCGACGAAGGAGTTTTTCAAGCTGTTCAATAAAGACGAATAATCGAGGCGGAAAAGACAAAAGGCCGCCCGCGGCGTATGCCGCGGGCGGCGCTCTTTATTTTTGGGGGCGTCTCTTTCCGTTTTCGTCGATGAGCATGGTCGGGCGCTCGTCTTTGAGCGCCATCAGATAGTCGTTGTACTGTTCGTCCGTCAGCGTTCTGACCTTGGCTTTTTTCTTTTTCGGCATGGGAGACCTCCTTTATTTTACTGTACTTAATATGCCCCGTTCGAGCCCGAAAAATACTCATGCGCGCGCAAACGCATAAAAAGGGGAAAGGGCGGGCAAACTGCATCTGTAAAAAGGTGGAAAAATGTTAGGGCAGACGGTTTTTTTCAGAAACAGGCCGCGGCTGATTTCCGCGGCGGCGGTCGCCGGGCCGAAGGAATGTGCGGGCGTTTTGGGAACGTACGTAGATCTGGCGCTTTCAGACGACATGTTCGGCGAAAAAACGTTCGAGCGCGCGGAGCGGAAAATGCTCTTGTACGCCGCAGACAGATGCATGAAAAAGGCGGGCATACCGCCGCAAAGGATAGACGTGTTTTTATCGGGCGATCTTTTGAACCAGATCATTTCCGCAAGCTTTACCGCGCGCGAGATCGGCATTCCGTTCCTCGGCATATACAGCGCGTGTTCGACCATGAGCGAGGGATACCTGCTCGGCGCGGCGCTTGCGGACGGCGGGTACGTAAAATACGCGCTCGCGGCGACGGGCAGCCATTTCGCCTCGGCGGAACGGCAGTACCGTTTTCCTCTCGAACAGGGAACGACGCGCCCGCCGCAGTCGCAGTGGACGGTCACGGGCGCGGGCGCGGCGATCATTTCGTGCGAGGGCCGCGGCCCCTGCATCACTTCGGCAACGGTGGGCAAGGTCATCGACTTCGGCGTTTCCGACGTGAACAATATGGGCGCCGCGATGGCGCCTGCCGCGGCGGATACCATTTTGGCGCATCTGCGCGATACGGGCAGGGATCCTTCGTATTACGATCTCATCGTTACGGGAGATCTCGGCGCGCTGGGCAGCCGCATCGTAAAGGATCTGGCGTGGGAAAAGGGGGTGGATATTTCCGCCAATCACGTGGACTGCGGCGAGATCGTATATAAGGTCATAGAGGACGAGTTTCAGGGCGGCAGCGGCGCGGGTTGCAGCGCCGCGGTCATGAATTCTTATATTTATGATAAGCTCACGGGCGGCAGCGGGATCAGGCGCGTGCTCTTTGCGGCTACGGGCGCCCTCCTTTCCACCGTTTCGTCGGGGCAGGGGGAAACGATCCCGTGCGTTTCGCATGCGGTCGCCATAGAAAACGGGGAGGCGTAAGTTGGAAAAATATTGGGATCTGCTTCTTATGTTCGTCAAAGCGTTTGCGGTAGGCGGGGCGATCTGTACGGTGGCGCAGGTCGTGATCAACAAAACAAAGCTCACCGCGGGCAGGATACTCGTTATATTTATGCTCTCGGGCGTGGCGCTCGAAGCGCTGGGACTTTACGATTACATCGTGCAGTTTGCGGGCGCCGGCGCAACGGTGCCCATCTGCGGGTTCGGCTATCTGCTGGCGCGCGGGGGGATACGCGGCGCGGAAAAGGGGCTCTTTTACGCGGTTACGGGGCCGCTTTCCGCCGCGAGCGCGGGGGTAACGGCGGCGGTGATCTTCTCCTTCCTGTTCGCCCTCATTTTCCGCCCGAAGAGCAAAAAGAACTGAATCCGCCTTTTATAAAAAAAGGAACGTTCACCCTTTTTGAAGGGCGGCATTTTTTTCGATCAACCGTTGACTATCCCTTTTTCTTGTGTTACAATGAAACTAAGAAAACCAATCAGGGAGATCGTTATGGTCAAGTTCTCGCTCGATCAGAGCAAAAAAGGTATCGAAGTCAGCAAGCATCTTTACGGCCTGTTTTTTGAGGACATCAACCAGGCGGGCGACGGCGGGCTGAACGCCGAAATGGTCATCAACAACTCTTTCGAGTTCGAATATTTCGCGTACGACAATTTCAGCGCGTCTTCCCCCGTGCAGCTGCGCAAGCAAAAGGCGGCGTACTGGGATATTTCGGGCGCAGGCCCGCATTACATCGCGGAGGAGGGCGGCATCGCGCCCACGAATCCTTCCTACCTCGTCATGTGCGTGGGCGGCATTTACCGTCTGGAAAACCCCGGCTTTGCGGTGGGCAGCTGGAATTATTACGGCATGGCGCTCGATAAGGGCGAAACGTACAATTTCAGCATGTTCTTCAAAAAGCTCGGCTTTGAAGGCAAGGTCGAGGTGTATGTGCGCGGCGCGCGTTCCGTGCTCACCACGGTCGCCGAGATCCCGCTTTCGGGTACGGACGGCTCGTGGGAAAAGGTGCAGTGCTCTTTTAAGGCGCTCTCCACCGAAATGGGCAGGCTGGTCATGGTGTTCAAGGGCAACGGGCACATCGGCATCGATTACGTTTCCCTTCTCCCTTCCACCGTGTGGGGGGATCCCGATAAGTACAGGAACGGCAAGCTTTCCCCTCGCATCGTTAAGGCGCTCAAAGACTGCCACCCGTCCTTCTTCCGTTTCCCCGGCGGCTGCGTCGTGGAGGGGGACGAGGTGTTCGACAATCAGTACAAATGGCGCAATACGGTCGGCCCGCTGGAAACGAGAAAGCAGATCGCCAACACGTGGGGCTATATGCAGTCTTACGGGGTGGGCTTCTATGAATATTTCTGCCTGTGCGAAGATCTGAACATGGCGCCTCTGCCCGTTCTGCACGTGGGGCTTTTGTGCCAGATCCGCGTGGGAGAACAGCGCGGCGAGGGATACCGCCGCATCATGCCCGGCACCCGCCAGTTCAAACACGAGGTCATCGACAACGCTGCGCACCTCCTCTTCTTTGCGAAGGGCAGCGTGGATTCGGAGGATCCCGTGGAGGCGCACTGGGCACAGGTGCGCGCGGATATGGGGCACCCCGCGCCCTTTGAACTCGAATATCTCGGCATCGGCAACGAAAACTGGGGATTCGAATATTTCGACAATTTCTCCGCCTGCCTTTTGGGGCTCAGACAGTACGATTATGCGGGTACGCAGGTCGACCTCATCAAAAAATTCGGCGTTACCGTCGTTACGACTGCCGGCGTAGACATTCGCCCGCAGGATTCCAACGACAACTGGAAGGTCATCAACCAAAAATACCGCGACATGATCGTAGACGAACACGTCTATAATTCGTATCAGTGGTTCATCGACAATACAAAGCGCTATGACTGTTACGACAGAGACGGTGCCAAGGTATTCATGGGCGAGTATGCGATGCACACCATGAGCGACGGCAGGGGCAGGCTGAACGGCGAGAACAACCTCCGCTCCGCGCTTGCGGAGGCGGCGTTCCTCACCGGCTGCGAGCGCAACAGCGACGTCGTGAAAATGACCTGCTACGCGCCTCTGTTCGCCTCCACCGCCAATTACAGGTGGACGCCCAACCTTATTTGGTTCAACCCGCGCGACATGATGTTCACGCCCAACTATTACGTGCAGCAGATGTTCGCGGCGAACACGGGCAAAACGCTCATAAACGAAGTGAGCAAGGTAGACGACGACAATGCGGGCGGCCTCCTCATCGGTGCGCACGCGACGGCCGTCGCCGTCAGAGAGGTGCGCGTAAAGAGCCTGAAAGACGGCGCCGAGCTTTACCGCCACAACTTCAAAGACGGCATGGGCGACTGGAAGCTGTATCCCCGCTGCATCGGCGGCAGGCTGGAAAACGGCGAGCTGTTCATCGACTTTGCGGACGCGTTCAACGGCTATTATCTCGACGGGAATTTCTCCGATTGCGAGGTGGAAGTGGATTTCCGCAGGGTCGGCGGCAAGCAGAGCTTTATCGCGGGCGTCGGCGTCAAAGACGTGGAAGACCGCGGCACGATGGATTGCAACGGCTTTTCCATCAGCTGCCAGTACGGTAAAAACCATAAGGGCTTCGACGTGTCTTTCGATAAACGCGTAGACTTTATGCGCACCGTATGCGAGATGATGGGCAAAGATAAATTCCTCGGTTACAGCCCCGAAGGGAACACGATGAAGCTCACGTATACCGCCAAAAAGCTGACGGCGCATTTCTTTAAGGACGGTGAATGGCATTTCCTCTTCGAAAAGAACATCTGGCGCGTCAACGAGCGCGTGTTCCAGTCCGCCACCTTCGATGAAGACAAGATCTATCTGAAAGTCGTAAACGTGAGCGGCAAAGAGCAGAAGCTGGAAGCGGACATCAAAAACTTCGGCGACAGGAAAAAGGCGCACGTCGTGACCCTTTCCGACGAAGACGAAAACGTTATCAACGAGATCGGCACGAATTACGGCGCCAAGCACAACATCGTGCCGCGCGAAAAGAACATAAAAATCGCCGGCAACAAACTTGAATATACCCTCGACAAGAACAGCGTGACGATCTTCGTCATAGAATGATCCGAAGACGGCTCCGCCCGCGCAAAGTTTCTGCGCGGGCGGATTTTTTACGGCGGCGCATCGCGTGCGCAAAAGAATAGAAAAACGGAAAACGGAGGTCATACGATGGATTTTCGGTACTATATGCCCGTGAAGATCGTTTGCGGGAGAGACTGCGTCAGAAAGAACGCGCCGGCTTTTGCGGAGTACGGCAAAAAGGCGTTCATCGTAACGGGCAAAAGCTCGTCGGCAAACGGCGCGCTTGCCGACGTTACGGCGGCGCTTGCGGAGAACGGGCAGGAATGGTTCGTTTACGACAAGATCCCGCCCAATCCCACGGTGGACTGCGTGCGTGAGGGCGGTGCGCTCGCCCGCGGCTTCGGGGCGGATTTTGTTGTGGCGATAGGCGGCGGGTCCCCTATGGACGCTGCGAAGGCGATCGCCATGCTCGCGCGGCAGGACGCGGGTGAAGACATATTTGCGTATCAGGCGTCCGCAGACGTGCTGCCCATGCTGCACGTTCCCACCACGGCGGGCACCGGCAGCGAGGTCACGCCCTATGCGATTCTGACGAACGACGAAAAGGAGACGAAAACGAGCATTTCCAACCCCGCGTATTTTCCGAAAGCCGCCTTTTTGGACGGCAAATATATGCTCGGTCTTCCCCGGGGTACGACCGTTTACACGGCGATCGACGCGATGTCTCACGCGATGGAGGGCATGCTTTCCGTGCGCGCCGGGGCGCTGACCGACGCGCTCGCAAAGGAGAGCCTGCGCGTTTTGCGCGGCGAGCTTCCTGCGCTGGCGTCGGGCAAGCTTAACGAAGAAGACCGCGACGCGCTCCTGTATGCGGCGACGCTCGCGGGCATGGTCATCGCGAACACGGGTACGAGCGCGGTGCACTCCATGGGGTATTCGCTCACTTATTTTCACGGAGCGCCGCACGGCAGGGCAAACGGTCTGCTACTTCCCGAATTTTTCGCGGTATGCGAAGAAAAATCGCCCGCGCGCGCAAAGGAAATCCTGAATGCCGCAGGGTTTTCCTCTCCTTCGGAGTTTGCGGCGGCGCTCGCGCCCCTGCTCGGGGAGAGGGAGAAGATCTCCGACGAGCTTCTGCATGCCTATGCAAAGAAGGCTTCCGTAAATAAAAACATCAAAAATTGCTCGGTATTCTTCGACGAGGCGGATCTGTTCCGCGTTCTCAAAGCGTCCGTCGGGTGCTGAATGCGGCGGGCGGCGGCGCGGAAGGTGTCGCTTTTTGCGGTAAACGTTCCTCGGAATTTGCGCAAAAGCCTTGCCAAGAGAATAAAATAATGTTATAATCTTTTGCATAAGGAGGTGATCACGGAATGAATGCTCCGGTCAATACATATGCGTTGCTTGCGTCCTTTTGGGAGGATCTGAAAAGCGGTTCGGGCGGCCCCACGATGATCGTGCTGATGATCGTTGCGGCGCTGGCGATCGTTTTGATCGCGGCGGTGCTTATTTTGTTCTGCCGCCGCTCCAAGATCGTGCTCGACGAGGGCGACGGGCGTAAAAGGACGATCAGAACAGGCAGATACAAAGCGGTAAAACTGCCGCAGCTTTCAAAGGAAGGATATACCTTCGGCGGGTGGTATAAAGACGCCGCCCTGACCGAAAAGGCGGAAGATATCGTACAGGCGTCTTCCAAGAATCTCGTATTCTATGCAAAATGGATAAAGGAGGGCGCAGAAAAAGTAACCGCCCCTGCGGAGGACGCAGTGCTTACCGCCGCGGAAGAAGTGCAACCTCCGGAAGAACCCGCCCCCGCGGAAGAATCTCTTTCGGAAGAGAATGCCGAAGTGCGTGAAGAAAGGGCGGAGGAAGATGTTTCCGACGCCGGCGCGCCTTCGGAGGAAACCCCCGCAGAGGAAACTCCGGCAGAAGACGCGCATACGCCCCCGACGAAGGCGGAAGAAAGCGCCGCCGAGGAAGCGCCGACAGAGGAGCTTTCAGAGGAAGAAGCCGCCGAAGCGCCTGCGGAACCCGCGGAGGAGACGGAAGAGGAAACCGAGGAGGAAGACGAGAACGAGACGTCCGAGGGCGACGAAATAGACAACGCGCTCGTTACGCTGGTCAGCGGCACAAAGGTGTTCGTGCAGTACCGCCGCAGCTTCCGCGCCAGACTGATCCAGTCGGACGAGGATATGAAGGAGTACTACAACCGTCTTCGCAGCGAACTGCTCTCATATGCGGGCGTGAAGGAGCGCGTCAGCTGGAATTACGACAGCTTCAACGTCGGCAGAAAGCAATTCGCGAAGGTGAACGCGAACAGAAGGAGCCTGATCCTTTATCTCGCGCTTCCGCCCGCGGAAGTGGACGAAAAATACGCCTTCCGCGACGTTTCCGAAAAAAAGCGCTACGCCGCTGTGCCCGTTCGGTATAAGGTAACGGGCAGCCGCAGTTTCAAGTATGCATGCGAGCTCATAGAGCAGGCCGCGGCAAAATTCGGCTTGGATTACAAGCGATTCGAAGAGACGCTCGAAATCCCGTACGAGGAGAGGGAGGCGCTCATCAAGCAGAAGCTCATAAAGGTTTACGCCAAGCGGGAAACGGGAGAAACGGTTACCGAAGAGGAACTCGAAAAGTATATCGAGGAGGGCGCAACGGTGGAGAGCCTTTCCGCCTATACCGTTACCGACCGCGTGAGCGTGAACGAGGCGGAGATCCTCATTTCAGACGCCACCGCAAAGCAGCTCGTGGCGCTGGCGGAGGAGGCGAGTGCGCCCCGTGCCCAGGGCGCCCGGGCAAAGCGTTCGTACGTCAATCTCGATACCGTTTCAGCAAACTTCCGCGAGGGAGACAGGGTCGACCTTGCCGCGTTGCAGGCAAAGGGGCTCGTGGAAAAGAAGGCGACGGCTTACAAGGTGCTCGCGAGGGGAAGTTTGGATAAATCGCTCATCATCGAGGCGAACGATTTTTCGCTGCCCGCCGTCAAGATGATCGCTTTGACGGGCGGCAAAGTTATAAAGATCAAAAAAGACTGATCGTTTTATTCGGAAAAAAGAAACACAGCCCTGCGGCTTTGCCGCAGGGCTGTTTCGTTATGCGTTCAATATTTTTTATTGAGGAGGGAGCCTTCCGTCTTTTCTATTTCCGCCTTCGCACCGGGAAGGTGGCATACGAGGGAGGAATAGATCGCGTCGATAATGGTCAGCTGAGAGATGCGCGAATTCAGCCCGAGTATCGTATAAGCCGTTTCGTCTGCGGCGGTATGCAAAATGTAGTCGCTCACCTTATCTACGGGCGATTTGCCCTCGTTGGTGACCGCGACCGTCTTCGCGCCGTTTTCCCTGGAAATCTTCAAGGCGTCTACAATGTCTTTCGAGCTGCCCGAATGGGATATGCCGATCGCCACGCAGTTTTCGCGCAGGTGCGACGCGGCGATCGCCTGCAAGTGGGTATCGCTGTAAGAATACGCGTTCAGACCGAGGCGCAGGAACTTGTGCGCCGCGTCTGCGGCTACGGCGGCGGAGTTGCCTAGGCCGAATATATAAATGCGGTCCGCGCGCATCAAAAGCTCGCATACATTCGCGAGCGCTTCCGCGTTCAGAGCGCTCGCCGTCTTTTCGAGCGAGCAGTAAACGAGGTCGCACAGCTTTTTATATATGTCGAGAACGGTGTCGTCGGAGGAGATGTTTTCATTCAGCCCGCGCACGTTCTCCTCCTTCGCGAGCGAAAGATGCCCGAGGCGGATTTTGTCGTTTCCCCCGCAGACGCGGCAGAAACGAGCAAGGTGGTCAAAATCGCGGGGTATTACAACCTGCCCGTTACCGTATGGGGCGGGGGCGGCGGCTTTACGTTCAGCGGCACGAGCGTTTCTTACGGCGAGGACGCGGTTTCTAAGATCGAAGGCTATCTGCAAAATATCGGCTGACGGCTGAACGGACTAAGGTGCAGCGCGGCGGCAAGCCGCCGCGCTGTTTCCGTATATAAGCGAAAATGTTTGCAATACAGAACGGAGGAGATTGTATGGAAGAGCCGCAAATCACAAAGGACGGAATTTTTATCGGCGGCAAAAAAACGCAGATCATATCGGGATCGGTGCATTATTTTCGGGTATTGCCCGAGTATTGGGAAGACAGGCTGAAAAAGCTGCGCGATCTCGGCTGCAACACGGTCGATACTTATATAGCGTGGAACCGGCACGAAAAGACCGAGGGCGAGTTTGATTTTACCGGCTGGAACGATTTTGGCAGGTTTTTGGATACGGCGGCAAAGCTCGGGCTTTACGCCGTCGTGCGACCGGGGCCGTACATCTGTTCCGAGTGGGATATGGGCGGCCTCCCTTGGTGGCTGCTCCGCTACGACAATATTTCCCTCAGAAGCTCAGACCCCGTATTCATGCAAAAAACTTCCCGCTATATTGCCGGGGTGTGCGAGCATCTCGCGCCGCGCCAGATCACGCGCGGCGGAAACGTCATATTCGTACAGCTCGAAAACGAATACGGCAATTACGGAAACGATAAAGCATATCTGCGCGCGCTTGAAAAATGCCTGCGAGACGGCGGTATAGAAGTGCCTTTGTTCACTTCCGACAGCGAGATGAAGATATTGCTCGACAACGGCACTTTGCCCGACGTGTGGAAAACGGTCAATTACCGCACGTCTTCGGCAAAGAGCATAGGCGCGCTGAAAAATTATCAGCCCGCTCTCCCTGCGGGCGTGGGCGAGCTTTGGAACGGCAGGGCGATGCACTGGCTGCACGCATACGAGCCGCGGGAGGTCGCGCCGATCGCGGAAACGCTTGCCGAGGCGCTGCGGCTTGCCGATTACGTAAATTTGTATATGTTCCACGGCGGCACGAATTTCGGCTGCATGAACGGCGCGGTATTTGACAATGAGGGCAAATTTACGCCGCAGCTGACAAGTTACGACGTAGACGCCCCGCTCTCCGAATACGGCGAATGTACGCCTAAGTATTATGCGGAGCAAAAAGTCATTGCCGCGCATTTGGGCAAAGCGGTGCCGCCGCCCTCCGCAAAGGTAGAAACGGCGGCGTACGGCAGGGCGGAATACTGCGGGTTTGCGGGAGCGTTCGATCACATTTCGGAGATCGCTGGCGGCGCGGAATACGTTTCTCCTCCCAGCATGGAACAGGCGGGGCAGGCTTCCGGCTGCATCGTTTACACGGCAAAGGTCGCCGGCTGCACAAAGGGTGGCAAGCTCCTCTTCCCGAAGATCGGAGACGCCGCCGAAATTTATATCGACGGAAAATATATCGCTTCCCTGTATCGTGCGGAGGGGAATCAGACGGTGGAGGTGCCTCCCTGCGAGGGCACGTTCGAGTTGAAGGTGCTGGTAAGCAACCTCGGAAGGATCAATTTCGGGTATCATCTGTTTGACAGAAAGGGGATCGTCGGCAACGTTGCCTTCGTCGAACCGGAATACTGCGGCATGAAGGTGATCCTGAGCCATTGGCGGGCGGAAACGATCGCGTTCGACAGGCTGCCGAAGCATTACGGCGCACTTGCGGCGCAGCCCGGGTTTTATAAATATACCTTTTCGGACGGCAGGGCGTGCGATACGTTCGTTCGGGCAGACGGGTTTACGCGCGGCTGTATTTTCCTGAACGGCTTTAATTTGGGCAGACATATGAAAGAGGGCCCGCAAAAAACGCTCTATATCCCCGCGCCCTTGTTGAAGGAGGGGGTGAACGAGCTGATCGTTTTCGACGAAGCGCCCGCTTCCGTTCCGGGTACGGTATGCCTGACGGATCGGCATACGCTCACGGAGTTATCGCTTTCATGAACAGATAAAATTTTTGCGCAAAGAGCCGCGGCCGGTACGCCGCGGCTCTTTTATCTGAACGATTCCATTATTTTCATTATTTTCATTATTTTTTCATGAATGCAATGTTGCAAAAATCGCGCGAAAATGCTATAATACGACAGGATTTGACAAAGGGAGCAAAAAGCGTTTGTTTGCCTCTCCATTGGAAAACCTTTATTTTTCCGCTCTGCGGATAAATTGAAAATAGAGGAAAAAATTTTAAGGAGTTGTAACTATGAAGATGAAAAAGTGGTTTGCCGCTTTTGTCGGCTTCGTTCTCGTTTTGGCGCTCGGCATTACCGCCGTTGCCTGCGAAACGGATACCGGAAACGAAGGCGGTGACGGAGATGATACGACCGATGTTGCGGTCACGGGCGTTTCGCTCGATAAAACTTCTCTCGAATTGTTGGAGGGAGAAACGGCAGTTCTGACAGCTACGGTAACGCCGGACAACGCGACGGACAAAACCGTTTCCTGGATTTCGAGCGCGCAGAGCGTTGCTACCGTTTCCGAAACGGGCACCGTTACGGCTGTTTCCGTCGGCAGGGCGACGATCACGGCTACCGCGGGCGGCGTTTCCGCAACGTGCGTCGTTACGGTATCGGAGGAAGGCATTTCCGTGACGGATACGCAAAGTCTGTTCGAAGCTGTGGAGACAGCGGAGGCGGGGGCGATTATCCGTTTGACAGCCGGTACGTACGCGTTCAACGACAATCTTTATATCGATAAGTCGCTCACGCTGAGCGGCAGCGGCTCCGTCGTCATCGAAAGGGGCACGGAGAACTGGGGAACGAACAGCACGGGCAGGACATCCCTCATCACCGTCGCGGCGGACGATGTTACGATCCGCAATGTGACCGTACAGGGAGCGGAAACTATCGGTTCGAACTACGCGCACGGCATCAACGTGTGGCAGAGCGAAAACGTGCGCATCGAAAACGTGGTCGCGAAAGACAACGACGGCGTGGGCGTTCTCGTAAACGATTCCGCCGTAACTCTCAGCAACGTGCAGACGAGCGGCAACGGCTGGGGCGGCGTAAACGTGGATACGGGCGAAGCGAGCGGGAGCACCTCTCTGACGCTCGAAAGCGGCTGTTCCTTTGCGGAAGTGCTCGCGATCTATTGCGACAGCGCGGCGATGGCTGAAAATGTCGAGGTGACGGCGGCTGGCTATCATGAGGCGACTGTTACGCTCGCAGGATCGGAAAACGTTGTGCGCCATGTTTGGACGACGAACGAGGCGATCACGGACGGAAGCTTTATAGCGGGCGATGCCGCGGGATTGCGGAATGCGGTCGCGGCGGCTCCGGCAGGGGCAGGCTCGAAAATCGTTCTTGTTGAAAATACTTATGCGTTGAATGCAAATCTTGCCCTTGATAAAGCGCTTACCATCGAAGGGATCGGCGAGGTCGTTATCGAAAAGGGAACGGGCGCATGGGAAACGAACAGCGCGGGCAGAACTTCCCTCATCACCATTGCGGCGGACGATGTTACGATCCGCAATGTGACCGTACAGGGAGCGGAAACTATCGGTTCGAACTACGCGCACGGCATCAACGTGTGGCAGAGCGAAAACGTGCGCATCGAAAACGTGGTCGCGAAAGACAACGACGGCGTGGGCGTTCTCGTAAACGATTCCGCCGTAACTCTCAGCAACGTGCAGACGAGCGGCAACGGCTGGGGCGGCGTAAACGTGGATACGGGCAGCAATACCAATACAACTTCGCTTACGGTCGATGCGGCGTGCGCGTTCGGGGAAACTTTCCAGATTTATTGCGACAGCAAAGCCATGGCAGAAGAGATCACGGTTACGGCAGACGGATACACGGCGGCAGAAACGGCCGATCAGAATAAAAATATGCGTTACGTTTGGACGAAAAACGCATAAATTCAATTCAGTAAGCCATAAAAAAAAGGGGATCCTGTTTGGATCCCCTTTTTTTATGGTGCGTTTTTTCCTCCCGTGTATTGACGGCGTCGGCTTTTCATGCTATAATAAACCATGGCCGCGCGTGGTTCGCGGCAAAATGTTTACATCGGAGAAGGGCAAAATATGTGGTTTGACGAGAGCATTTTTTATCAGATCTATCCGCTCGGGTATTGCGGTGCGGAAAAGGAGAACGACGGCGGCGCGGTGCGCCACCGCTTCGGCAAAATAGAGCAAAACATTCCCGCGATCAAGGAGGCAGGCTTTAATGCGGTGCTGTTCAATCCGCTGTTTGAAAGCGAGCGCCATGGCTACGATACCGTGGATTTTTTCAGCGTAGACAGGCGGCTCGGCGACAATGCCGATTTCAAAGACCTTGTATCAAAATTTCACGAGGCGGGCATACGCGTCGTGCTCGACGGCGTTTTCAATCACGTAGGCAGGCGCTTTTTCGCCTTTGAAGAGGTGCGCCGCGAACGGGAAAACACGGACAAAAAATATTGGTTCAACATCAATTTCGGCGGCAATACCCATTACAACGACGGTTTTTGGTACGAGGGTTGGGAAGGGCACATGGAGCTTGTAAAGCTCAATCTGCAAAATGACGCCGTGCTCGATTACATCGCCCGCGCGGTGCGGTTTTGGATCGACGAGTTCGGCATAGACGGTCTGCGGCTTGACGTGGCGTATCTCCTTCCCGAATGGTTCTTCGAGTGGCTGCGCCGTATAGTGCGGGAAAGAAGACAGGACTTCTTTTTAATGGGAGAGGTGATCCACGGGCAGAATTTTTCCAAAAACATCGTGCCCGACCGCCTCGATTCCATCACGAATTACGAGTGCTACAAAGGTCTTACTTCCGCGCTCAATTCCGACAATCTTTTCGAGATCGAGCATTCGCTTGAAAGGCTGTTCGGCTCTCAGCCTTGGTGCCTGTATACGGGTAAAAATTTGTTCTCCTTCGTAGACAATCACGACGTTCCCCGCGCGTACACCGCCTTGCAGGACAAAAGAAAAATTTATGCGATGTACGCGATTTTGTATTCCATGCCCGGCATACCGTGCGTATACTACGGCAGCGAATACGGCGCGGAAGGGGCAAAGGGGCACGGCGCGAACGGCGACGACGCACTCCGCCCTTGCATAGACGAGATAGACAAGGATAAAAGTCCGGAGCTCACCGCGTTTATCCGTAAACTGAACGAAATCAGAAAGCGCGAGCCTGCTCTGGCATACGGCACATACGACAAGTGCGTTCTCAGCAACAAATTTATGTGTTTCAAAAGGGAAAAGGGCGCGGATCGCATTTACTGTGCGTTCAATATTTCCGACGCCGACGTGACCGTGCGAGTGGAGGAGGCGGAGGGTACCGATCTTCTGAGCGGAGAGATCCGCAATTTGAACGACATTTATCTCCCTCCCTTTACCGTAAAATATTTTAAGAAAAACTGACCGTTTAAAAAATGAGGCTCTCCGATAATGTTCGGAGAGCTTCCTTTTTGTTTTTCCGCTTGAAATCGCACTAAATTTTTTTGCGGCGGCGGGCGGGGAAGGTATTTAAATATTTTCGTTTGCTATATTGCAAGCCGATTGACTTACAGGTAAATTTATGATAAAATTTTATAAAGTATTTCAATGCAATAAGAAGGGAGCGTTTATGAAAAAGATTGTATGTTCACTTGTATTGGCATCTTTGGCAGCGTTTTCGGCTTTGACCGGCTGCGCGACAGGCTCGTCTGACCCTGACAGTAATACGGGCGGCGGTTCCGGCACGGGCTCCGGCACGGGCTCCGGCACGGGCTCCGGCACGACCCCAACGGAATATTCCCAACTTTTAGAAGATATTTTGGATAGCGAGTATTATAATCGCTTGTCTGATGATTATTTTAATCATCGCGTGTTTGGTGCAGAAGTAGACAGAATGCCTTCCGGATTCTTGGAAAATGAGGGATACGATATTTCTGCTTTCACTGAAAATAAAGTGGAATATTACACGGTCACTTATGTGAAGAATAATGATACGAATAGCTTATATGTCTCAGTCAGAATAGGAAATAAGGGGCCTGACAGATATTATTCTTGTTATACATTAAAATACCAAATATCGGACCAAGAATATAAAGATTATTATATGCTGAATGAAGGAGGATACATTCAAAGCAGTTATTTTGTACAAGAATTATCTGAACAAAGAAATCCGGTAGAAGTTCATTCAGTAAAGGTGACAATAGATTATTATAATAATTTTTATAAAAATTTAACAAATGCCGATTCTTATGTTCTTGATTTATTTAATACAAAATCTGTTGAAGTGGATTTTCTGAATATTGATTTATCAAATGAAACACTTGATGTTGTCGTTAGAACAATGCCGAATAATAAACACGCATTCATTTTTGATAATGCTGCTATTCGTTATCTATCATTAGTACCTGCGATTGTTAGTTCAGTTAGTACATTGCCTTATGATAACACGATTTTTACGGGTCCAACATATGTAAACTCAACGAATGCCGAAGAATATAAAAACAATAGTGAAGAAATTACCTATTTTTATAGACCGGATAACGCTTACCATGGGTCAAATTTCGTCAAGTAATATATATTTCAGAAAAAATATATAAAATTAAAAAAAACAGGGGTGACCCTGTTTTTTTATATGCCGATAAAAAAGTGGGTTGCTCATTTTCAAAATTTTACCGCAGAGAAGTTCTTTTATAAAATCATACTTTGCCGCTTTTGCGGGCAGGTGATTTTATATGCGTTCATTTTTATATTTGTGCGTCAAAACGGTTGACAAAGAATCGGATGAATTGTATAATTATTCTAATATTTGCATAAATATTCCGCATATGCATAGGAGATGCGGAAAGGGAGAGGGCTGAAAAATGGACGTAGCGCTGTACATAATCGTATTGCTCGTATATTTTGCCGTGATGATATTCATCGGGGTCAAAAACCAGAGGAGCGCCAAATCGGTGCACGGGTATGTTTTGGGGGGCAGGTCGGTAGGGCCGTGGCTCTCCGCGTTCGCATACGGCACGTCTTATTTTTCGGCGGTCATTTTTATCGGATACGCCGGGCAGTTCGGCTGGAATTTCGGCATAGCGGCAACGTGGATCGGCATCGGCAACGCGGTGCTCGGATCTCTGCTCGCATGGGCGGTCTTGGGTCGGCGCACGCGCGTCATGACGCAGCAGCTCGATTCCGCCACCATGCCCGATTATTTCGGCAAGCGCTTTTCCGACGACAAGCTGAAAATCGCGGCTTCCGTCATCATTTTCATCTTTTTGATCCCGTACACGGCCTCCCTCTATAAAGGACTCGGAAGCCTGTTTGCGATGGCGTTCGATATTCCGTACTGGGTGTGCATACTCATCATGGCGGCGGTTACGGCGGTGTATGTGCTCATCGGCGGATATATGGCTACCGTGTGGAACGATTTTATACAGGGCATCATCATGCTGTTCGGCATCGTGATCATCGTGGTCGCCGTTCTCATGAGCCGGGGCGGACTGATGGAAGCGCTCACGCAGCTTTCGCAGATCTCTTCGGGAGACATGCAGGGGGCGTATACATCCTTTTTCGGGCCCGATCTTTACGGGCTGATCATGGTCGTTATTTTGACCAGCCTCGGCACGTGGGGGCTCCCGCAGATGGTGCAGAAGTTTTACGCCATCAAGAGCGAAGGCGCCATCAAAAAAGGAATGATCATTTCCACCGTTTTTGCGCTCGTCGTTGCGGGCGGGTGCTACTTCCTCGGCGGCTTCGGCAGACTGTTCATGGAAGACGCCTCTGCCGGCTATGATTCCATTATTCCGGCAATGCTTTCCGAAAGCCTGCCCGTAGTGCTCATTGCTCTCGTTCTCATTTTGGTCGTCTCCGCGTCGATGAGCACGCTGTCTTCCCTGGTCATGAGTTCGAGCTCTACGCTCACGCTCGATCTCATCAAGGGCGTCAAAAAAGATTTGAAACCGAAAAGCCAGATGTTTCTGATCAGGCTGTTCGTCGCTATGTTTATCGTCATCAGCGCCGTTATCGCCATTGTATACGACGCGTACGGGCTTTCCTTTATCGCCCAGATGATGGGTGTGAGCTGGGGCGCGCTCGCTGGGGCGTTTCTCGCGCCTTACCTTTTCAGCCTGTACTGGAAAAAAACGAGCAGGGCGAGCTGTTGGGCGTGCTTTGCATTCGGCGTGGCAACGAGTATCGCCGCCCTCGTCATATCCCTGTGCTCGGCGTCTCTGCCGGCGTCGTTTATCGATTCCTTTATTTATAAATATTTCTTCGGCTCGTCGATCTATGTGGGCGCGTGGACGATGCTCGCCGGCTTTGTCATCGTGCCCGTCGTTTCCCTTTTTACGGGCAAGCAGAAAACGGAGGAAAAGAACAAGCTCGATAAATTGTTCAAGCCCTTCGAAGAGCTTACGGAGGCGGTGGAAACGGCTGCCGACGGCTACCTGACCAAGGAGCCGGAGCCCTACGTGCTGAGAGAGCCTTCCGAGAGCGCAGAGCAGTTCGAAGATGATGAAAAAGAAGTTGGCTCCGCAAATACCGAGCGGTAAACGTACAAAATTGAGTAATAATAAGGAAAGAAGGCTGCGCCGTTTGCGCGGCCTTTTTCGATGCCCGCAAAAAACGGCGGTTTTTTATGTTTTTTGTTAAAATTTATAAATATTTTCCGCGTGCGGAAAATTTGCGGCAAATCCGTTGACAAATTTTTTTGTGATGGGTATAATACATTTGTCATAAGAAATCATGACAAATATTATATCGCAGAAAAGTTCGGCGAAAGCCGCAACGGAAGAATATGAAAGCAAAGGTATTTAAAAAGAAAAAACTGATTTTGTGCTGCGCGGCGATCGTGCTTATCATCGCCGTGGCGCTGTGTCTGCTTTTTTCCTGCGGAAATCATAAGGCGAGCGAGATCGCGCCGCCTTCCGACAGCCTCAGTATTTCCCGCACGCCCCCGAAAGACGGGTCTTTGCCCGATCAGTACGAGGGGATAGACAACATCGCCTACATTATCGGCAGGTTGGCAGAGCGCGAATATTATCATTCGGAAACGTTGGGGCATGTAGAGGCTTCCGTGCTGTTTATCACGGCGGGGCAGACCATCTACGGCAGCAAAGATTATAAAAACGGCATTTTGCTGACCTCTTCCGTGAGTATCAGCAACAATGCGTTCGCCCCCTCCAAGGCGATCCAGCGTTTTTACGGAGACGGGAAAGTGGTCGTGCGCGGCGCGGCGACGCCCTCCTCCGAATGGACGGGGAGCGATGTGGAATGGTCGACGGGCGAGCCCAGCGAAATTTTGGACGAAGCGCAGTATCAGGAGCGCTACGGCCTGTGGGCGGACGAATTTTCCGACTACGTGATCAACGATGAAACCGTTTTGGAAGTAACGCCCATAGAAAAGACGGAGGACGGCAATTATACCTTTACCGCCTCTCTCGACGGCGAGCAGTCTACCTATTATTATAAACATCAGATGGTTACGATGGGCGATCTCGACGATTATCCCGTCTTTTCCTCCGTTAAGCTCACTTTTACCTTCGGCGCCGATTGGACGATCTATTCCCTCGGCATCGAGGAAGAATATACCTCCCGCAAGGGGGTCGACGCAAGCTGTAAAGGCTCGTCTGTCATAACCTATTCTTATGAGGAAGCGGACGCAGACGTCTCCGATTACGAGGAGTATTTTATCCGTTATGCGGACGCCGCCGCGACGGGCGCGGGGGACAAGGAGCTGACCGCAGCGGATTATCTTACCTACGGCTTTGCCTCTTTTCTGACGGACGAGGTCGCGCTCGACGCCGACGTTTCGATCGGCGGTTCCGATCTCTCCGCTCAGATCCTTTTGGATATGCGCGGGCTGTCTTTCAATTCCCTGAAAGGGCGGCTCGGTTCTCTTTCCTTTGCGTATTCGGAGGATAAAATTTATCTCGATTACAAAGATATGCAGGGGTATCTGAACGTCTCCGACATACTTTCCCTTTTGGGCGGGAGCGGCGGATCGCAACTGGATACGGACGCGCTCATGGAAGACGTTATGAATTCCGAGATCGCAAAAGACGGAGAAAACGTAACGCTTTCCTGCACGCTCGATCTGGGCAGTATGCAGATCCCCGTCCGATTCGGCTTTACGGAAAGGGAAGGAGAGGTGTCGTTCGGCTATATCGAGGCCGATCTCGAAGCGCTGGGAACGGATATATCCGTGCATGCGGCGCTTGCGGAGGAAAAACCCGAAATTTCCGTGCCCGAAACGGCGGTCGACTTGTACCCGTATATCGAGAGCGTGAAAAACCTCGCGGAAGGCAGAAAATACGAGCTCGGCGTTTCGTATAAAAACGAAGAGATGGGACTCGCCGTCGACGGCAGCGTGAACGTAGACGCCGCGTCGGGCATAGCCGTGTCGGGGGATATTGCCGTAACGTACGGGGAGCTTTCTGTTCCCGTCGGGTTTACATATGTCGGCGATACGGTGTATCTGAGCGCGTACAATATCAAAGTGAGCGCGACGTCGGAGGAGATCGCGTCCGCGGTGGAGGCGATCCTCGCGGCGGCGAACGTGGAACTGCCCGAAATAAGCGGGATCGAAATTGACGCGGGAAAGATCGTTGCGGCGATCATCGGGCTGAACTTTGACGAAGTGATAGAGGAGCTCCGTCTGACGGGTGAAGGACTGTATCTGACGGTCGACCTTGACGAATTGTTGAGCGGGCTTTTGGGCAGCGAAACGGAGCTCGGCAGCCTGTCGGCGAAATATGAGTTGACAACGAATACCTTTACGGTGCAGGCATTGGGAGCGGAGGTGCGCTTTGGCGGCAGCGAAGCGGAGGTAGCCGCGCCCGAAGACGCGGCGGATTACGTATCCCTTTCCCGCCTTACGCAGTTCGTAAAGCCGGTTAAAGAAATCATAGAGAGCAAAGATCTCGCGTTATCGGGCGGTTTCGATCTGCTTGTCGGCGATGTGGCGGTACACGTGTCTTTGCAGGGCGAGATCCGTTTTTCCGACGATGTGCAGGCATATGCGGAACTCGGCGTTCTTGCCTCCGACGGATCGGAAACGCAGGCTAAAATCGCCTATGCGGACGGGGTATTGTATCTGAATCTGTTTGGGGCCTCCGCAAAGCTCTCCGTCGAAGATGCGGAAAAACTTACCGACTTGTTCGGCGGCGCGGAAACCGACGGCGCGACGGCGGCGTTGGCGTCCGTGTTTGAGAATTTTGATCTCGGCGCGTTCCTGTCCGGCATTGAACTGATCGCCGCGCAGGAAGACGCGATAAGGCTGACCGCCGATCTGGGTGCTCTGCTCGGCGAAGTCGGCAAGATCTCTGTTGTATTGGACGAACAAGACGGCAAGATCGTACTCAGCGCCGACGGCTTGGAGCTGTTCGGGTTACAGGCGCGGAACATTGCCGTATCTGCTTGGAGCGGTACGGGCGAATACGTATTCTCCACGGAAGGCGCGGTCGATCTGTATCCGTATATCGAGAGTGTGAAAAACCTCGCGGAAGGCAGAAAATACGAGCTCGGCGTTTCGTATAAAAACGAAGAGATGGGACTCGCCGTCGACGGCAGCGTGAACGTAGACGCCGCGTCGGGCATAGCCGTGTCGGGGGATATTGCCGTAACGTACGGGGAGCTTTCTGTTCCCGTCGGGTTTACATATGTCGGCGATACGGTGTATCTGAGCGCGTACAATATCAAAGTGAGCGCGACGTCGGAGGAGATCGCGTCCGCGGTGGAGGCGATCCTCGCGGCGGCGAACGTGGAACTGCCCGAAATAAGCGGGATCGAAATTGACGCGGGAAAGATCGTTGCGGCGATCATCGGGCTGAACTTTGACGAAGTGATAGAGGAGCTCCGTCTGACGGGTGAAGGACTGTATCTGACGGTCGACCTTGACGAATTGTTGAGCGGGCTTTTGGGCAGCGAAACGGAGCTCGGCAGCCTGTCGGCGAAATATGAGTTGACAACGAATACCTTTACGGTGCAGGCATTGGGAGCGGAGGTGCGCTTTGGCGGCAGCGAAGCGGAGGTAGCCGCGCCCGAAGACGCGGCGGATTACGTATCCCTTTCCCGCCTTACGCAGTTCGTAAAGCCGGTTCAGGAAATTATAAACAGTAACGGGGCTGCATTCGAGCTCTCGTTCGATACGAAGATAGAGGACGTTGCGATGTCTGCCGCGCTCGCGGGCGAGGTGCGCATTGCAGAGGGCGGGCTCGATTCTCTGCTGCTACGCGTTGTGCTTACGATCGGCGGGCAGGAAGAAACCGTTTACATTTTCTATAACAGCGAGGGCATAACGCTCGGCTACGGCGGTTATAACATGCGCCTCTCCGTCGGCGACCTGGAAAAATTGCAGAGTTCGTTGCAGGGGCTGATCAGCGGCGGCGCTGCCGACGAGGCTTCGCGCGGGGTGATGCTCTTTATGAGCGAATTTGACCTCGGCGGTTTCCTGCATAGCTTGCAGCTGCTTTCCGACAGCGAAAATGCGGTTACGCTCATCGCCGACCTTTCGGATATTCTCGGGGAAGGAAACGAGGCGTTTTCCGTCAGGGCGGAGCTGCTGAACGGAAACAAAATATCGCTGACGGCGGCAAAGCTTTCTGTTTTGGGGCTTACAGCGGAAAACCTGAATGTGGTCGCTTCGCCCGTGCCCGAAGCGTATGAATTGGATACCAGCTTTTTGCAGTGGCCGAATTGCGACAACGTATTTGAATTTGTGCTTGCCGCATATTCGAAGCTGTTTGAAACCGAATATCTCGGGCTTGCGCTCTCCTATGCGGAAGAGGGCGGCGTTTCCGCCGACGTAGCCGGCAGGGTACAGTTCGACACCGCTGTTTCCGAAGCAAAGGAAGTTACGGTAACGCTCAACCTCGATTTCCGCGCAAAGGTAACGGCAGACGGGCAGTCTCATTATCTGGAAGCAGTCATTTTGGAAGATACCCTTTGGGCGAGCTACTCCGTCAAAGGATTCGGGGCGGACACCGCTCTGAAAGTGTCGCTTCCCATCTCTCAGCTGTTTGTAGCCGGCAGTACGATCCTTCCCATTCTCGCGCCCATTCTCGGCATCAGCGAAGACGTATATTACTATCAGTTCGTCGACGCGATCCTCAACGGGTATGCAGAGATGAGCGAGTATTACAATACGATCAACAGCGATATATTCGGCCTTCCGCTGTATGGCGAGGGGACTTCGGCTTTCGACGCGTGGGTCGACATTATCCTCGGCATCGTCGGGGAATATACCGGCGCTCCCGAAGCGAAAACGCAGGAAGCAGAGGCTTCCGCGGGCTCGGTTTCCTTTACATACGGCACATCGGCGGCTGGCAACTTGTATGCGAACATTCTTTCCGGCGGCATGAGCGTTTCTCTCTACGCGCTTGAAAATGCGGAGCCGATCGGCGAAGACGGCTATGTGCTCGGCGGCGCGCAGGAAGCGATCGCCGCTCCCGCGGGAGAGTACATCGACATGAGTTCGATCGCGCAGCTTCTGAAAGACGTGCTCAAAGCGTACGACTACGCGAATCCTTCGCAGGGCTATCACCTCAGCGGAACGGTTACGCTGGATATGAATCTTGCGCTCGGATCTCTTCCTCTTGCTACCTGTTCGGTTCCCATCGATATAGATGTGCGCATCGGTTTTGACGATGCGGGCACGCCTTCGGTGTATATCAAAATGCAGGTCGCAGAGAATTCTTTGAAGATAGCAGGATTTATTCCCGTGAAAATCGTCGAGACGGATACGGTTACGGAACTGGCCATTCAGAACGGCAACGTCTATGTGGCGCGCGCGACGTCGGCAGACGGTACGAATGTAAATTATGCCAATGAGACGGTAGCCTACCGCTTTACGGGAGAGACGGAAGAGGGCTGGCTTTGGAAAACTGTTTACAATAATTACAGCACCGTTACGAAAAAAAGCTACGGCGATCCCGTGCAGTACCGCGCGATGACCCTGGCTGCCTTCCTGGGCGGAGACATCGCTTCGATCATGGAACACATGAGCTTTATGCTCAGCCTTTCCTCCACGGTGCAGAACGCTCTCGATCTCGCATTGCCCGATCCCAACGACGACAATACCGGTTCAGACAGCTCCGCTTCGGCCGTGTACGACGCGGGAGAAATGGTCAAGGCGTACACGTTTGCAGACAATCAGTATCGCCTGACGCTCGATATGGCGGCAGTCGCGGGCGACGATTCGTTCGGAGATCTGAACGTAAATATCACGCGGGCGGACGACGGCGAGCTGACCGCGCTGAAAGGAGACCTTTCCATTCTGGACTTTATCTCGATCGATTTCGATTTTGCGCACGTCGATCCCGGCGCGGACTCCGAGGCTCTTGCAAAGTGTGCGGAGGTGGAAGAGCTCGTCTTGTCGGGCGGCGCGCAGATCCCCGAAGAGGGGTATGCGAGCGGCACGGTCTATCGGAACGCATATGTTTCGTATGCAGAGGGCACGGATAAGATCAAAAAGTCGGAAGACGGGCGCTTTGCAGACTGGCTAGGCTATGTGCTGGAAAACGGCGCGTGGATACAGCGCGAGTGGACGATCGGCGATTTTGCTTCTGCGCTTGCTTAAAAAAAGCGCTCCCGCGATTTTGCGGGAGCGTAAATTTTTGAAAATTTATGAAAAATACTTTACAAACGCGGAAAAGCGTGTTATAATCAGTACAATATCTGAATAAGATAACGCTGTGAAGCGGAACAGTACCCCGAATTTCAGGTACGCAGAGAGCCGTCGGTCGGTGTGAGACGGTCGAAGACTTCGGGAGAACTCGCCGCAGAGCGGCCCGCCCGAAAGGTTAACGAGTAGAGGCGGGACGGGGACTCGCCGTTAAAAGAGTGGAATATGCGCCGGAAAAGGCAAGTATTTTACAGAGTGCGCGCAGTTATGCGCGAAAAGGAGTGGTACCGCGAACCCGATTTCGTCTTCTTAAAAGATGAGATCGGGTTTTTGATTTTAAATTTTCTGCAAGGCGCAGGCGTTGCGCGGAACAAAAGACGATTGAACGGAAAAGACGAGGAGAAAGCCATGAAAAATTTTGAAAAGTATACCAAACAGTATTTTCTGCCGCCCGTAAGATGTATGGACTGGGCGGAAAAGGACAGCGTGGAAAAGGCGCCCGTATGGTGCAGCGTTGACTTGCGCGACGGCAATCAGGCGCTCATTGAGCCCATGAGCCTCGAACAGAAGGTGGAATTTTTCAAACTGCTCTTGCAGGTGGGTTTTAAGGAGATCGAAGTGGGCTTCCCCGCCGCGAGCGATACGGAATACACCTTCCTGCGCACCCTTATCGAAAACGATCTCATTCCCGACGATGTTACGGTACAGGTTTTGACGCAGGCGCGCGAACATATAATCCGCAAGACGTTTGAGGCGATCAAAGGAGCGAAAAACGTCATTGTGCACGTATATAATTCCACCTCCGTCGCCCAGCGCGAGCAGGTATTTAAAAAGGATAAAGCGGCGATCAAAAAGATCGCGATCGACGGTGCAAAGCTTTTGAAGCAGCTCACCGACGAGGCGGGCGCGAAATACCGCTTCGAATACAGCCCGGAAAGTTTTTCCGGCACCGAGCCCGAATATGCGTTGGAAGTGTGCAACGCCGTGCTCGACGTATGGCAGCCCACGGCAGACAGAAAGGCCGTCATCAATATCCCGACCACGGTCGAAAACGCCATGCCGCACGTGTTCGCTCAGCAGTGCGAATATATGTCTAAAAATCTCAAATACCGCGAAAACGTGGTGCTCAGCCTGCACCCGCACAACGACCGCGGCTGCGGCGTCGCCACGGCGGAGATGGGGCTTTTGGCAGGAGCGGACAGGGTGGAGGGCACCCTCTTCGGCAACGGCGAAAGGACGGGCAACGTCGACGTCGTAACGCTCGGCATGAACATGTTTTCGCAGGGCGTGGATCCCATGCTCGATTTCTCTTTTATGCCGGAGATCTGCGCAAAGTATACCGAATATACGCAGATGGCGGTTTCTCCCCGCCAGCCCTATGCGGGCGAGCTCGTGTTCGCCGCTTTCTCGGGATCTCATCAGGACGCGATCGCAAAGGGCATGCAGTGGCGCAAGGAGCACAAAACGCCGCACTGGACGGTGCCGTATCTGCCCATCGACCCGACGGACGTGGGCAGAGAGTATCAGACGGACGTGATCCGCATCAACAGTCAGTCCGGCAAAGGCGGCGTCGGTTATATCTTGCAGGAGAATTACGGGCTGAACCTTCCGCCCAAATTCAAAGAGGCGATGGGGTATGCCGCAAAGGGCGTATCCGACAGAACCCACAAAGAACTCAAACCCGCAGAAGTCTATAAAGTGTTTTTGGACGAATTTGTGGAAAACAGGCGCGCGTTCGATATTCCCGAATGCCACTTTAAGCAGATCCCCGACGGCATCACGGCTACGGTGACCGTCATGAGAAGGGGAGAAAGGGCAGACGTTGTCGCCGACGGCAACGGCAGGCTCGACGCCGTTACCAACGCGCTCAAAAAATATTTCGGCGTCGATTTTACGCTCACGACCTACGAACAGCACGCCATGAGCGAAAAGTCCGATTCCAAAGCGCTCTCCTTTGTGGGGGTGGAAAAGGACGGCAAGGCCTATTGGGGCGCGGGGGTAGACGAAGACATTATTCAATCCTCCATCAATGCGCTCGTCGCCGCGCTCAACAACTATTTTGCAGAGTGACGCTGTAAACTATATTCTCGCATTATGTTATACCCGCCGCAATTTGCGGCGGGCAAACTTTTTAAATTTTTTATTTTACTGACTTAAAGTCGTTGACTTAAAGTCAGTAAAATGTTATAATGCAGCCAGAAAACAGAAAGGGGACAAGGATATGACGAACAGGCAGCTCGCGGCGCAGCAGACGAAGAAAAAGCTCATGGAGGCATGCAAGGAACTCATAACGAAAAAGGGCCTTGCGGCTACGTCGGTAGATGAGATCACGGAGGCGTGCGGCGTTGCGAAGGGCACGTTTTATACCTATTTCAAGAGAAAGGAAGACATCGTTTTTGCACTGAGCGAGGGTATGTTCGGCGAAATACTCGAAAACGCGAAAAAAGCGCCGGGGGGCGCCGTGCAAAAGCTGACAAACTATCTCGTCAATTTTTCGGATTATATCGAAAAGGGAGGCGTAAAGCTCGCGCAGGAATGGGTCAAAAACGTCGCCGATCCAGATTTGTGCGACAACGGCGGCACGCAAAAACTGGCAAACGACCTGCGCGATATGCGCGCGTTGCTCGATCATTTGGCGCAAACGGGCGCAATTAAGGCGGACGCGGAGCGGGAGGAGCTCGCAAAGGAGCTCGTCGAACTCGCGTACGGGCAGATGCTTTGCTGGTGCATGAACGGAGGAAGTTACAGCTTCAAAGAGCGAGCAGAGGCGTTCTGCAAGGCATATCTTCGCGAGATTTTGTCCGATCATATCGTTCAATAAAAGGAGGAAATATTATGGAAAAATTTTTGCTCAACGACGGAAATGCGATCCCTTCCGTGGGATTCGGCGTGTTTCTGATCCCGAACGACGGCTCTACGTACCGCGCCGTTTCGGAAGCGCTCAAAGCGGGCTATCGGCATATCGATACGGCAGCCGCGTATTTTAACGAAGAAGAAGTCGGCAGGGCCGTGAAAGACAGCGGCGTGCCCCGCGGCGAGATCTTCATAACGAGCAAGCTTTGGTTGCAGGATTACGGCTACGCCGCCGCGAAAAAGGGGCTGGAAACCTCTCTCAAAAAGCTGGGCACCGATTACATCGATCTCTATCTCCTGCATCAGCCGTACGGCGACGTTGCGGGGGCGTGGAAGGCTTTGGAAGACGCGAAAAAAGAGGGCAAGCTGCGCTCTGTCGGCGTGAGCAACATGACGCCGCGGATCTGGAACAAATGGATACCGCAGTTCGATACGCTGCCCGCCGTCAATCAGGTGGAGTGCAATCCTTATTTTCAGCAGAGGGAGCTGAGAAAGCTCACAGACGAAAAGAATGTGCGTATAGAAGCGTGGGGCCCTCTCGGGCAGGGTAACGCGGCGCTCCTTTCCGATCCCGTCGTATTGAAGCTCGCAAAAAAATACGGCAAAGACGCGGGGCAGATCATTCTTCGCTTCGAAGTGCAGGACGGCATCGTCATTTTACCCAAATCCACAAAGCCCGCGCGCATAGAGAGCAATCTGAACATCTTTGATTTTTCTCTGACGAAGGAGGAGATGCTTGAAATGTACGCGCTCGATACGGGCAGGGGAAGGCATGATCCGGACGCGCCCGGGATCGGCGAGATGCTCCTCAAAAACTATAAGGTACACGACTGACGGGAGGAAACGGAAATGGAGTACGCGGTATTTTCCAACGGAGTAAAAATGCCTAAAATAGGCTTCGGCACCTTTCAGATCCCCGAGTACGACGCGGCGAAGAAGGCGGTTTTGGAGGCGCTCGAATGCGGGTACCGCATGATCGATACGGCCGCCGCATATATGAACGAAAGGGCGGTGGGAGACGCGATCCGCGAGAGCGGATTAAAGCGGGAAGACGTATTCGTAACGAGCAAGGTGTATATGATTGACAAATCCTTCCGGTTCGGGTATACTTTTCGTAAGAAAACGGCAGAGGGAAAGATATGCGCAGGTGGATCAGAGAATCGGAGGAAATGTATCTGGAAACGATACTCCGTTTGGGGCAGAGCAAGTCTGCCGTCCGTTCGGTAGACGTCGCCGACGAGCTCGGGTATGCCAAATCGAGCGTATCGCGCGGGATCAACTTGCTGAAAGATAAGGGATATATCTCCGTGAACGCCGCAACGGGCGCGATCTCTTTTACGCAAGAGGGCAGGCGCAGGGCGGAGGCGGTATACGAAAGGCACCGCATTCTTACCGCCGCGCTCATAAAGCTCGGCGCGGGCAGGGCGCTCGCGGAAGAAAACGCCTGCCGCATCGAGCACGTGGTCTCGGGCGAGCTGATGGAAATTTTAAAAAAGTTTGTAGAGGAATAAAAAGACTCAATAAAAAAGCCCCTGTAATGCAACAGGGGCTTTTTTTGAACCGTTTATTTTTTGCCGTTCCAGCAATATGTGCAGAATTTGCAGGCGGGCAAGCCCGTGCTCTCGATCATATCGTCCAAACGGTGGTATTTCAGGGAGGTGAACCGCAATTCCTTGCAAATGCCCTCCACCATCGCCGCATATTGCGGCGAATCGGGGTCGGTATAGGGGGCTACCTTCTCCTCGGCGTCGCTTCCTTCCAGTTCCGCGATCTTGCGGCGCGCGATCAGTTCGAGGGAGGAATTGGAGCGCGAAAAATTCAGGTAAGGGCAGCCGTACAGCAGGGGCGGGCAGGCGAGGCGGATATGCAGCTCCTTTGCGCCGCTTTTATAAAGGAAGTCTGCGGTGCCGCGCATCTGCGTGCCGCGCACGAGAGAGTCGTCTATAAGAACCAGCCTTTTGCCGCGTATCAGGGAATCGATGGGGATCAGCTTCATGTGCGCGATCAGGTCGCGCTTTTTTTGGTTTTGCGGCATAAAGGAGCGGGGCCACGTAGCCGTGTACTTGATAAAGGGGCGGGTAAGAGGAATGCCCGAACGGTTTGCGTAACCCACGGCGTGCGCCGTGCCCGAATCGGGGAGCCCCGCCACGCTGTCGGCGGCAACGCTGTCGCGACGCGCGAGCGCGTCGCCGCACCGATAGCGCATCTCTTCCACGTTCAGCCCTTCGTAGGCGGAGGCGGGGTTGCCGTAATACACCCACAAGAAGGTGCAGATCTTCATTTCTTTGCCGGGAGGAGAGATGACCTGTACGCCTTCCGCGGTAACAAAGTCGATCTCGCCCGGCCCGAGCTCTTTATAGTAGTCATAGCCGAGGTTCAGATAGGCGAAGGATTCGAACGTTATGCAGTATGCGCCCGATTTTTTGCCGATCACGACGGGCGTTCTGCCCATTTTGTCCCGTGCGACGTAAATGCCTTCCGAAGTAAGAATGAGGATAGACATGGAGCCGTCTATCTTTTCCTGCGCGTATTTGATGCCTTCGGGGATCGTAGAGCCGAAGTCGATGAGGGAAGCCACCAATTCGGTCGCGTTGATGCTGCCCCCGCTCATTTCCAAAAAGTGCGTTTTTCCCTCCGAAAATGCCTTTTTCACCAATTCGTCGGTATTGTTGATCCGCCCGACCGTCGCGATGGCGAAATTGCCGAGGTGCGAGCGTACCAAAAGAGGTTGCGGCTCGTTGTCTGAAATGCAGCCGATGCCGATATTTCCCTTCATTTCCTCGAAGTCTCGTTCGAATTTCGTGCGGAAAGGGGAGTTTTCGATATTGTGTATCGCGCGGTTGAATCCGCCCTCGCCGTATACGGCAAGCCCCGCGCGCCGCGTGCCGAGGTGCGAGTGGTAGTCGGTTCCGAAGAACAGGTCGAATACGCAGTCTTTTTTAGAAGCTACGCCGAAAAATCCGCTCAATGCCTTTTGCCTCCGTGTGATGTTTTTCGCAAAGAAAAAGACCGCCCGGCGAGATCGCCTCGCGCGTCTTAGCCTTACGCCCGTGTTATTATAGCATAAATCGGCGGTATTGTCAGCCGTTCGCGGGGCGGGTCGCAAAATTTTTTTGCGCAGCGGCGCTCAGCCTTTCGGGAATATCCCCTCCATTTCGAGCAGTGCGCGCTTTTTGTCTGTGCCGCCGGCGTATCCCGTCAGAGAGCCGTCTTTGCCCAGTACCCTGTGGCAGGGCACGATGATCGAGATCGGGTTATGCCCGACGGCGCCGCCGACTGCCTGTGCGTACGCTTTTCCGCCGCGGGCGAGCTGTGCGGCGATCTCGCCGTACGTTATCGTCTTGCCGTATGCAACGGAGAGGAGCGCTTCCCATACTTCGCGGCGGAAGGGAGAGCCTTCCGGCAGAAGGGGCGGCGTAAAATCGGGGCGCTGTCCGCTGAAATACAGGTCGAGCCATTTTGTTGTATCTTCAAAAACGGGCAGAGCCCGCGCTTCCCGCGCGCCTTTATAAGCGCCGCCGAAGTATTTTTGTCCGTCAAACCAGAGCCCCGTGAGAAATTTTCCGTCGCTCTCCATCGTCATTTCGCCGAGAGGGGAAGAATATGCGCAGACGTATCGCATGGCGGTTTCCTTTTTTTATTATATTGTAACAGTTTTTTTCGAGAGGGTCAACCTCTTTTTGCAATGCACTCCAAACATCTTTCTTCCGGATGCGGCGCGTTTGCATGCGGTTTGCACGAAACAAAACGCCGCATTTTATATGTTTTTGTGCGCTAAAAATTTGTAAATGTATTGCGGAAATAAATTTTTTATGGTATAATAAACAAAAATCATATCTGATTGATGGAGGGTGCGCATGGAATGTCCTTACTGTAAAGCCGGAATGGAACAGGGCTTCGTAAAGTCTACGGGGTATGATTTGTACTGGATCAAGAACGGATATGAAGCGAATATGGCAAGGCGCAACGTTACGGAGCACGGCTTTTTTATTGCGGACAAGGGGTTTATCAACGGTACGCAGACGCAGGCATATTACTGCAATAAATGTAAAATTGTAATCATGAAAGCCGGAGAATAAAGCGATCAATTTACGAGTGGAAAGGTGTTTTGCCATGGGGCGGGTTTTCGATTGCATTATCCAAATTTATAAAACAATAAAGGAAAGGGAGCCGAAATATTATCGCGAGAGTATTTCGGCTTATGAACGCGCTTTTTTGGAATTGCTGGATACGAAGGAAGTAACGGGCGGGAGCGACGCGGATACGATCGAAGCCCTGCATGCGTTATTTCTCAAACACCTGGAACCGTGCGATTTTACAAAGGCGGAAGAAATTGAGTCCGGAGCAGTGCGCGCGGAAGGCGGCGCGGCGGAAGTTTTTTTGAAGCTGCTGTTCAGTGAATTGAGCCTGAAAAAGGAGACCGCCTGCGTCCTGACGGGGAGCGGCGTGGCGGAAGCTTTGCCCGATTGCGCTTTCAGGAGGAGGGCGGCGCAAAAGCTTGCTTTGCTGCAAAATGATAAATTTGCGGAACAGTATTATGCTTTTGCGGAAAAATACGACGGACTGAGCGTTGTAACGGGTATATCGAAAAGAGATCTGTATATACCGCTCAGGGGCAGATATATGGGCCGCGTCAATGAAACGAGCTTTTATCTGGAAGAAGAGATAGACGAATTTGTCCGGGAAAGAGGTACTGCGAACGTCATGCTCTTGTTCGGCGAGGCGGGGCAGGGAAAAAGTACGTTTGTAAGATCTTATTTCTGCAAATCTTTTTTTGAGGACAAGAAGGTTTTTCTGTTTAAATTGGCAGATGTTTTGCCGTCTATGTTTTTCGGGTTCAGGCTGCGCGTACGCGATTTTTTGGAGGCGTATGGGCTGAACGGCGAAATGCTCGGCGGCGGACTGCTGATCCTGGACGGATTGGACGAAGTTGTGGGGGAACTCACGGCAAAATCGTATAACCTTTCGGAATTTATCAACGAACTCGAAGAAGAACTTTCCGATATAGCGAAAAATTGCAAACTCCTGATCACGTCGAGGCCGCAGGGGATAGAAGACAGGCTGATCGGCTACGAAAAGATAAAAATATCCGGCTTGTCTTTTTCCGATCAGAAAAAGTGGATATTAAAATACGCGGGCTTGTCCGGAGACAGGGAGTTTTCCGAACAGACGCTGCTGTCGATCCGCTCCGCTTTCGCGGAATTGTCTAAATTGATGGAAACGCCCCTGCTATTTGAAATGATCGTAGCGCACGGCGTGAACGACAATATTAAAAACAGGGTCTTTCTGTTTGAACGTCTGTTCAAGGATATAGTAAATGCGGAAAGGCCGAAGGATATTCACCGTCTTTTCGAAAGGCTTGCCGTTGAAGAATTTGTCGAGGGCAAGGGGAGCAAGGTCAAAGAAGCGGAGATAAAGTACGCCTATCATCAGAGCTTTGTGGAGTTTTATCATATCGGCGAGGGCGTTGCGGGCGCGGAATTCGTGCATCGCAGCTTTTATCAGCATTTTTTGGGCTACGGGCTGGTCAATACTTTTTTGCAAAGTCTCTCTTCGCGGGAAGCGTTGATCGGATTTTTGAAAAAACTCGGGAAGCGCAGGCTGGAAAAATATGAATTGGAAAACATCGGCTGGATCGCGCAGAAGGAACATCTGTACCTGACGGAGGGGCAGATCGAGTTTGTTTTCGACGAAATCGTAAAAAACAACGGCATATACGCCTCGGAAGATCGCTGTTCTCTGACGACGGCGGGAGCCGTGTTTGTAAATTGCATAAATCTGGTCAACGCGCTTGCGGCAAAGACCGTATGCCTGAGCGGGATCAGACGGGAAGTGTTCAACGAGCTTTTGCGCACCTATGACAATTTCGGCATTCAGCTCACGAATTTCGACCTTTCTTTTTATATTCTGGTCGGGGCGCGGCTTTCGAACGCTAATTTGTCGGGGGTAAGCATGAGGGGCTGCGATCTCGCGCGGGCAGATCTGTGTTGCGCGGATCTCGCGCGGGCGGATCTGAACGGCTCTTATTTGAGGGGAGCGGATCTGCGCGGTGCGTGCCTGGAAGAGGCGGATCTTTCCGAGTGCAATCTGAGCAATTCGTATCTCAGCGGCGGCAATCTGCGCGGCTGCAATCTGCTGCGGGCGTATCTCATCAATTCGAATATGCTGGCGGCGGATCTGCGCGGGGCAAATCTGAAAAATGCGAATATGCAGGGCGCCATACTGAATGAAGCGAGCTATGAACAGGAAGCTCTGAACAAGGCGATCAGAACGCGCGAGCAATTGCTTGCATATATGCAGCAGAAGGGGTAAAGCATATGAATTTTATGCCGTACGAGGGGAACGAACCGTATATATTTGTCAGCTATGCACACGCGAATCAGGAGATCGTGACCCGCATCATAGAGACGCTTCACGAAAACGGATACAGGATCTGGTACGATTCCGGTATTATGCCGGGCGACGATCCTTTTGAAAACATCGCGAAGCATTTATACAACAGCGCGCTGGTCATCGTGTTTTTGTCTCGCAGGTCTGTCCAGTCGCACTATTGTAAGAGCGAGGTCAATTTCGCGTTTTCGAAATCCAAAAATCTTATTTGCGTCGTACTGGAAGAATTCGAAATGCCGCTTGGTTGGGAAATGCAGCTGCAAAACACGCAGTTGCTGTTCTATTACAAGCTTTCGGAAGAAGAGTTTTACGCAAAGCTGCTCGGCGGAGATAACATAAAAAAAGTACAGAAAGGCGGTAAGGAAGAGGACTTTTCACGTTCGGCCGCGGCGAGGTCGTTGGGGAGGGAAGAAGCGGATCTATTGCCCGTAACGGAGGGCGCCGTTTTTATTCCCGACGACGTGACCGAAATTTGCGCGGGCGCCTTTGAGGGGAGAGAAGATATACGGCGTGCCATATTGGGTAAAAACGTAAAAAAGATAGGGGAACGCGCTTTTGCAAACTGCTGTTCGCTGGAAAAGATCTCTTTCGGCGAACGGCTTGCGCAGATCGGGCCGCAGGCCTTTTCTCGGTGCCGCGCTCTCGAAGAAGTTGAGAGTTTCAGCCCGAGGTTCGAATGGCTCAACGGAAGATTTCTCATCGAGGGCGGCAAAGCGCTTATCGGGGCTTTTCCGAAATGCGGAGAAACGGAGTGCGTTCTGCCGATTTCGTTGCGCTATATAGAGCCGTACGCTTTTGACGGTGTAACGGGAATGGAGCGGCTCGTGATTTCGGAGGGTACGGTCTATATCGGGCGGCATGCCGTGCGCGAATGTGAGGGCTTACAGGTGATAACGCTTCCTTATTCTGTAAGATTTATTGCGGAAAACGCATTTCCGGCTTGCGCGGAAATTAAATTTTACGGGCATGCGGACTCTTACGGGGAACGCTATTGCAGGACCAACGGTCTGCGTTTTTCTGTTCAGGACGAGATCGGGGAAGAATTGCGGTCTGAATAAAACCGATGACGGGTTCTTTCCGCGGAAATAAAAAGGGCGGCGCGTGGTACACGCGCCGCCCTTTCGGGTTTGCCGTAAGTTATTATTCTTTGAACATTCTGTTGAGCCTTCTCGTGATGGAGCGGATATTTTCGCGCACTGCGCTCCTCGCGCTCCCGCCGATCACCTTTCTCGCCTCGACCGACTTGTTCACGCGTACGCGGGAAAGTATGTCTTCGTCGAACAGAGAGGAAAAGCTCTGGTATACGAAAAGGTCGAGCTTGTCGAGCGTCTTGTTGTTTTCGATGCAGTGGCGCACGATCTGCCCCGTAACGGCGTGCGCGTCGCGGAACGCCATGCCTTTCTGCACGAGATAGTCGGCAATGTCCGTCGCGGTGGAAAATCCGCCCGCGGAAGCGAAACGCATCTTTCTCGTGTCGAAAGAGATGTTCTGCAACAACTCGTTGAAGATGGCAAGGCAGTTGAGCACCGTCTCTTCCGCGTTGAAAAGCGCTTCCTTGTCCTCTTGCAGGTCTTTGTTATAGGAAGTGGGAATGCCCTTGATCACGGTCAGGATCCCCATCAGGCTGCCGTAAACTCTGCCCGTTTTGCCGCGGATCAGTTCGGGGATATCGGGATTCTTTTTCTGCGGCATGATGGAGGAGCCCGTCGAGTAAGCGTCGGAAATGTCAATGAATCCGAATTCGTCGGTAGAGTAGATGATGAGGTCTTCGCAGAAGCGCGAGAGGTGCGCCATCACCGTCGAACAGCAGAATATGTATTCGGCGACGAAATCTCTGTCGGATACCGCGTCGATGGAGTTCTGTGAAATTTCGGAGAAGGAGAGCAGAGAAGCCGTCATTCTCCTGTCGATGGGGAAATCCGTGCCCGCGAGCGCGCAGCTGCCGAGGGGCATCACGTCGGTACGCTTATAGCAGTCGGTAAACCGTTCGAGGTCGCGCAGGAACATTTCGCTGTAAGAATTGACGTACTGCGCCACCGATACGGGCTGCGCCTTGCGCATGTGCGTGTAGCCGGGCATGATATACTGCACGTTGTTGTTGGCAACGTCCAAAAGGGTCGTGATGAGCGTTTTGATGTGGTTAGAAATGTTTACGATGCTGTCCTTTACGTACAGGCGCAGATCGGTCGCAACCTGGTCGTTGCGGGAGCGGGCGGTATGCATCTTTTTGCCCTTGACGCCGATGCGCTTAACCAGCTCGTTTTCAACGAAAGTATGAATGTCCTCCGCGCCCTCGATGGTCAGATTGCCCTTTTCGATGTCCGCGAGGATATTTACGAGGGTATCGCAGATCTCGTCTGCCTCTTCTTTGGGAATGATCTGCGTTTCCCCCAGCATTTTAACGTGCGCGATGCTGGCGAGAATGTCGTGCCAGTACAGCTTGTAATCGAAAGAGAGCGACTGATTGAAGTCGTCTGCGCTCTTGGCGCTCGGTTCGGTGAATCTTCCTTCCCACAATTTCATATTGCCTGTTCTCCGTAATTTTTTTGCTTCGATTTTAATTGACTTATTGCGATTAAAACCTTAAAATAGATAGAAGGAAACGGCATCGCCGCGGGCGGTTGATCTCGCCCCTTATCCTGTATCGCTTCTATTCTAATACATTTCATAAAAAAATTCAAGTTATTTTATAAAAAAGAGAGACAAATTTGATTATTTTAGGGATCGACCCCGGGCTCGCCACGCTCGGCTACGGCGTATTGGAAAAGGATAAAAACGGCAACGCGCGCGCCGTCGACTACGGCGTGGTGCTCACGCCCAAGCAGGAGCGCCTTCCCACGCGCCTGGCTATTCTGGAAGAAGGGGTCAATAAAGTGCTCGATAAATTTTCGCCCGACGAGGTAGCCGTGGAGGAGCTGTTTTTCAGCAAAAACATCACCACGGGCATCGCGGTGGCGCACGCGCGCGGCGTGGCGCTGCTTGCCTGCATCAAAAAGTGCGGCAGGCTGTTCGAGTATACGCCCATGCAGATCAAACAGGCTCTCACCGGCTACGGCGGCGCGGACAAAAAACAGATACAGCTGGTAACGGCGAATCTTTTGCGGCTCAAAGGCATACCCCGCCCCGACGACGCGGCGGACGCTTTGGCGGTGGCGCTGTGCCACGCGCACACCTCCCGCCTTTCGGGGCTGTATTCAATATAGAAGGCCAATGGTTCACGCGTTTCTCGTGCAAAGGCACTGCGAAACGCCGTGAGATTTAGGAAAACCCCAACGTTCGCCGTTTTGCAAACGGCTCTGCGTTCGGATTTTTCCTCTTTGCCGCTTTTTAAGGGCTTGCACTATTATAAATGCGGCAAATTCACCTTTCCTGCCCGAGGCCGCTCGTCGCGGCAAATCGGGGGCTTATTCCGAAAAGTGCGATTTTCGGAAACGCAAGTGATTATTTAAATAATTCTGCGAAAAAGCAAAAATGACACTTTTTGCTTTTTCACTCAATTTGCCAATGCTTTGGCTTACGGAAAGGGTGAATTTGCGGCACTGTATAATTTGTGTGCCCTTAAAAGTGCCGCAAATAGGGGAAAGCCGTTCGGGTTTCCCCTCAACTCACGAAAATTCGCAGGCGTCAGCTCGCCGAGAATTTTGTGAACAAGGATTTAGGAGTTTTTTTATGCTCGGTTACATCAAAGGCAGAGTTTTACATTCTTCCGACGGCACGGTGCTGTTGGAAAATAACGGCATAGGGTACGAAGTGCTCTGTTCGGGCGCGGCGTACGCAAAGCTCGTGACGGACGGGCAGGGGGAGGTCTATACTTACCTGCAAGTGCGCGACGACGGCATTTCTCTCTTCGGCTTCGTTTCCGTGGAGGAAAAGAATATGTTTTTGAAGCTCGTTTCCGTTTCGGGCGTCGGCCCGAAAATGGGCATCACCATTCTTTCCTCCATGAACATCAACGACATCGCCGTAGCCATCGCCAATTCCGACGTGAAAAAGCTGACTGCCGCGAAGGGGCTGGGCAAAAAGACGGCGGAGCGCATCATTTTGGAGCTGCGCGAGAAGGTCGCCGCGCTGGAACTGCCCGAAAAGGCGGGCGCAAAGCAGGAACCCGCCGCCGAAAAAATATCCGACAAAGAGGAAGACGCGGTGGTCGGGCTCATGTCGCTCGGGTATACCCGCGCGGAGAGCGTGCGCGCCGTAAAGCGCGCGGAAGAGGCGGGCGCAAAGAGCATGGAAGAGATCATCATGACGGCTCTGCGCAGTATGTGAGGGGATTACAGAGGGTAAAACAATGAGTTTTGAAGACGATCTGGAAAACGGTTTCGAGGAAGATCGCCTCGTGATGAGCACGAAGGGCGAATACGATGTAGAGGAGAACGCCCTCCGCCCCAAAACGATGGCGGATTACGTCGGACAGACAAAGGTCAAGGAAAATCTGGGCGTCTATATTTCGTCTGCCAAGCTGCGGGGCGAGCCGCTCGACCATGTTCTGTTATACGGCCCCCCGGGGCTCGGCAAAACGACGCTCGCGCACATCATCGCAAACGAGCTCGGCGTGCAGATCAAGCTGACGAGCGGCCCCGCGATCGAGCGGAGCGGCGATCTCGCGGCGATCCTCACCAACCTCAACGAGGGGGACGTGCTGTTCATAGACGAGATACACCGCCTCAACCATTCGGTGGAGGAGATCTTATACTCCGCCATGGAGGATTACGCGCTCGACATCATCGTGGGCAAGGGGCCTTCGGCGAAGAACCTGCGCTTTCCCTTAAAAAAGTTCACGCTCGTGGGCGCCACCACCAAGGCGGGCATGCTCGGCTCGCCTCTGCGCGACCGCTTCGGCGTGCTGTGCCGGCTGGAAATGTACACGACGGACGAGCTTGCCGAGATCGTTACCCGTTCGGCTAAAACGCTCGGCATCGCGATAGAGGAAAGCGCCGCGCGCGAGATCGCAAGGCGTTCGCGCGGCACGCCGCGCATCGCCAACCGCCTTCTCAAACGCGTGCGAGACTTTTCCGCCGTGCACGGCAACGGAAAGGTGACCTATGAAGACGCGCGCTTTGCGCTCAAAAAAATGGACATCGACGAGCTGGGACTGGACGACACCGACCGCGGGCTTTTGCGCGCGCTGATCGAAAAGTTCGGCGGCGGCCCCGCCGGCCTCGAAACGCTCGCGGCGACCATCAACGAGGACGCGAACACCATTGAAGACGTGTACGAACCCTATCTCATGCAGCTCGGTTTTATCGCGCGCACGCCGCGCGGCAGGGTGTGCCTGAAAGGGGCATATGAACATATGGGCGTTAAAATGAGCGAAAAGCAGAAAGCGCAGATCTCGATGTTCGACGACGAGTAAAAGAGGTCTCGCTATTTGTTTTGAGAGAGGGAAAGCGAGGAACGCATATCAATGACAAATACGGAAATTTTGCGAGTCGCAATGGAACAGTCTGCGATCGATTCCTGCTGTACGCCCGAAGACTTTACGAAAAGCGAAAATATCATAAGCGTTTCGCGCGAAAGGGCGGGGCGCAGGGCGTATCTTTCCGAGCCGTATGTATTCGATCTCACTTCTTACGGAAAAAACGTGGTCGCCTGCGTGCGGGAGGACTTGCGGGAGGTCGCTTTTGCCTATCTTGCGAAGTACTCCGCGGCGCATTGTTTTGAAACGCCCGCGCTGCACGAGCTGGATAAACTGCTCGCGCCGTTCGGGTTGAAAACAAAATTTCAGGCGGAATATTTTTTGCCCGACGTTACAAAAACGCGCGTGCTCGGCTGCGCCTGCGATATACGCGTTCTGGAACCATCCGATTTTTCCGGGCTGTATCTTCCCGAATGGGGAAACGCCCTGTGCAAAGAGAGAAAAGAGCGGGATATGCTCTGCGCGGGCGCGTATCAGGATAACGAGTTGACGGCGCTTGCGGGCGCGAGCGCCGACTGCGATACGATGTGGCAGATCGGCGTCGACGTATTGCCCGCATACAGGGGCAGAGGGCTTGCGATAGCGGTCACCTCCCGCCTGGCGGCGGAAGTATTCGCGCGCGGCAAGGTGCCGTTTTACTGTGCGGCATGGTCAAATATCCCGTCCGTGCGCAACGCCCTCGCCTGCGGGTTTTATCCCGCATGGGTACAGCTTACGGCAAAGCCCGCCGAAGGGTTGCCGCCGAAAAAGGTTTGAAGAATATGCTGAAAAAATCCGATTATTTTTATGAACTTCCCGAAGAGCTCATCGCGCAGACGCCCGCAGAGCCGAGGGATTCTTCCCGCCTCCTCGTATACGACAGAAAGACGGGAAAGACCGAACACCGCATCTTCCGCGACATCAAAGAGTACTTGAAACCCGGAGACGTGCTCGTGATAAACAACACGAGGGTACTGCCCGCGCGCATGTTCGCTTATACGAAAAACGGCGGCAAAGTGGAAGTGCTCCTTTTGAAACGGCGCGACCTCACCGAGTGGGAAGTTTTGGTAAAACCCGGCAAAAAAGCGAAAGTCGGCACGGAACTTGTCGTTTCCGAAGAGCTTTCCCTCACCGTAAAGGACAGGACGGAGACGGGCGAACGCATCGTCGATTTTCATTTCGACGGCGTGTTCGAGGATATTCTCTCCCGCGTCGGCTCGATGCCTCTGCCGCCCTATATCCACGAAAAGCTCAAAGACAAAGACCGCTATCAGACGGTGTACTGCAAGACGGACGGCTCCGCCGCCGCGCCCACCGCGGGGCTGCACTTCACGAAGGAACTGCTCGCCGAGATCAGGGCGATGGGGGTAGAGATCGCGGAGGTGCTGCTCCATGTGGGATTGGGTACCTTCCGCCCCGTCAAGGAAGAGGATCTGACGCACCACGTCATGCATTCGGAATACTATTGCGTGAGCGAGGAGGCGGCAAAGATCGTAAACGCCGCCAAGCGCGAAGGGCGGCGGGTCATTGCCGTCGGTACCACCTCGGTGCGCACGCTGGAAACGGTCGCCGATGAAAACGGCTTTCTGCGCCCGTGCAGCGGCGATACTTCCATTTTTATCTATCCGCCGTACAAATTCAAGTGCGTGGACGCGCTCATCACCAACTTTCATTTGCCCGAAAGTACCCTCATCATGCTCGTTTCCGCTTTGATAGGAAGGGAAGAGTGCCTGCGCATTTATCGGGAGGCGGTGGGGGAGAGGTATCGGTTTTTCAGTTTCGGCGACGCGATGATGATCGTATAAGCGGCGCATTTCATTGTCGCGGTTACGGTTCCGCTCAGTCATGTACGGTGTAGTACACTCCTTCGCGGCTTCCGCCCGCTCCTCGAACTGCTTGCTTCTCCGATCCTCATTCTGTTCTAAAACTTCGCAATACATTGTCGCGCGGTGCGCGCCGACAGATTTTTTAAATTAAGGAACAAATATTTTGGCAGATAAATTTTCTTTCGAAGTCATCAAAACCGATCCCGAAACGGGCGCAAGGGCAGGTATTTTTCACACCCCGCACGGCGATATCGAAACGCCCGTATATATGTCCGTCGGCACGCAGGCGACCGTCAAGGGCGTGCTCCCGCGCGATCTGAAAGAGGCGGGTTCGCAGATCATTCTCGCGAATACCTACCATCTTTACATGCGCCCCGGGCACGAGCTCGTAAAAAAGGCGGGGGGACTGCACAAATTTATGAATTGGGACAGGCCTATCCTCACCGACAGCGGCGGGTTTCAGGTATTTTCCCTCGCAAAGCTCAACAATATCAAAGACGAGGGGGTCTGGTTCAATTCGCACATAGACGGCAGCAAGCACTTTTTCACGCCCGAAAAGGTGATGGAGATCGAGAACGCGCTGGGCGCGGACATCATCATGCAGTTCGACGAGTGCAGCGAATACGGCGTGGATCATAAGTACGCCAAAGGCGCGCTGGACAGGACGATACGTTGGCTGGAACGCTGCGCCGCGGCGCATAAAAACGAAGATCAGGCGCTTTTCCCCATCGTGCAGGGCAATTTTTATAAAGATCTGCGCCTCGAAAGCGTGGCCGCCGCCAAACCGTATGCAAAGTACGGCATCGGCATCGGCGGGCTTTCGGTGGGCGAACCCAAGCCGCTCATGTACGAGATGCTCGACGCGATACAGCCCGCGCTCCCCACGCACGTTCCCCGCTATCTTATGGGCGTGGGCAGCCCAGACTGTCTCATCGAGGGGGTGATGCGCGGCATCGACATGTTCGACTGCGTTCTGGCAACGCGCATCGCGCGCAACGGCACGGCGCTCACGTCAAAGGGCAAAGTGGTCGTGCGCAACGCCGTTTACAAAGAAGACTTTACCCCGCTCGACGACGAGTGCGACTGCTATTGCTGTAAAAATTATACGAAGGCGTACCTGCGCCACCTCGTGAACGCGGGGGAGATGCTCTCGTCCATGCTCCTTTCCCTGCACAACATCACTTTTTTGAACAGGCTGATGCGGGGATTGCGCCGCGCGATATTGGAAGGCGGGCTGAAAGAATTTCGCGAAGAATTTTACGCGAAATACGGCGAATAAAGATGAAATCGTTAAAATTCGGCGAAATTTTTATTTTCGGTTTGCGAATTGCTTGCAAAAAAAGCGCAAAAAAGTTAATATAAAAGAGAAGATCATTCTATCAACAGGTAAAGGAGAACAAAATAAAATGACATTCAACCTCTTGGCGAATGCGGCAAACATCGTATTCATCTGCGTCATCGTGGCGCTTCTGGTCGCTTTTTTCGTCTGGTCGTTTATCAGCAATAAAAAGAAGCAGAAGAACTTTAACGATACGATCAACGCCGTTAAGCCCGGCAGCAAGGTCAAAACGATCGGCGGCGTGTGCGGCGAAGTGGTGGAGATCGACGACGAGGAGAACACCTTTGTTCTGAAAACGGGTACCAGCGACGGCAGCGGCGTGAGCTATCTGAAATTCGACAAGCAGGCGATCTATCAGACGGACGCGAAGCCCGAACCCAAAGCGGAGGAGCCTGTAAAGGAAGAGAAGTCCGCAAAAGAGGAAAAGGCGGAGGAGCCTTTCGAAGAGGGCAAGACCGAGGAGAAACCCGCCGAGGCGCCCGCAGAAGAAAAGGACGAAAAGAAGGAATAAAAACGGCATAATACGAACGGCCTCCGCATAGGATAGAACAAATCCTGCGGAGGTCTTTTTTATGCGGAGCGTTGAAAACAGGGGAGGCGCCGTGCAGGTCGGCAAGGGCGCCTGCGTTTCCATCATATTCACACTGGCGGCGGTGCTCGTTTTTGCCCTCGCCGTAAAACTCTTTTCGCTTTCGTCGTCGGTCATTACGCCCGTCAATCAGGTGGTCAAATTTGTCGCCGTGTTTTTGGGGTGTTTTTTCTGCATCAAGCCCGGTAAGGCATTTTTTAAGGGACTTTTGTGCGGGGCGATCGTCGCCGTCGTCACGTATTTTCTGTTCGCGATCATCGCGGGCAGCATATCCTTCGGGTGGCTGAACGTGTTAGACATCGTTTGCGGCGCCCTTGCGGGCGGCATCAGCGCGCTCATCGCGGCGGCGCTCAGGAGCAAGGATTGAGGGGCGCGGATTTTTCCGAAAGAAAGATTGCAGGCAAATAAAACGCTTGCAATTTTTTTTGCGTTATATTATAATAAATAAAAAGCGATAAAGGAGAGCATCTACCATGAATAAGATCAAAACGGTCGCGCGCCCCGCTGAAAGAAAGATCACCGGCTGCGGAGAATGCAGAAGCACCTGCCAGTCCGCCTGCAAAACGAGCTGCACGGTCGGCAATCAGTCCTGCGAGAGGATCCAGAGGGAAGGGGATCCCGAAAAGAACAGATAACAAAAAAATCGAAGGGCAGTTTTACTGCTCTTTAATTTTGCTCTTCGCCCGATCTCCGGCCGAAAAATCTGCGGCGCGGATCGCGGAAAGATCTGCCGCGGAAAGATCTGCGGCGCGCCCGCGCACGGCAAGAGGGCGGGCGCGGCGGCTTTGCCGCGCGCCGGAGCGCGGTTTCTGTATCCGCGTGCCGATTGCGGCGTACTAAGGAGTTTCTATGGTTCACGTATTTCACTATAAAGAACATTATTACATATTCGATACGGGCAGCGCTTCCCTGCACGAGTGCGACGAAAAGGGCGCGCTCCTCATGCGCGAAAAACTGGGAGAGGCGGTCGACGCCTCTTCCGTTACCCCGCAGGAGCGGAAGGAATACGAGGAGGATTTTGCCGAGCTGGAAAAGCAGGGGCTCCTCTTCAAAGAGGAGGTGCGCATATATCCTCCCAAGTCGGACGAGGTAAAGGCGCTCTGCCTGCACATCTGCCACGACTGCAACCTGCGCTGCCGCTACTGCTTTGCCGACGAGGGCGCATACCACGCGAAGCGCGAATTCATGAGCCTGGAAACGGCGAAAAAGGCGATCGACTTCCTCATCGAAAATTCGGGCAACCGCAAGGTGCTGGAAACGGACTTTTTCGGCGGCGAACCGCTCATGAATTTCGACGTGGTGAAAGAGACCGTGTATTACGCCAAGGAACAGGCGGCAAAGCGCGGCAAGCGTTTCCTTTTCACCCTCACGACCAACGGGCTTTTGCTCAAAGACGATATAGCGGATTTTCTCAACAAAGAATTTGAGAACGTCGTTCTGAGCCTGGACGGCAGGCGGGAGGTGCACGACGCCGTAAGGAAGACGGCGAACGGCAAGGACAGCTTCGATCTGGTCATCGAAAACCTCAAAAACTTCGTAAAGATCAGGGGAGACAAGCACTATTACGTGCGCGGCACCTTTACGGCGAAAAATCTCGATTTTTCCAAAGACGTGCTCTTTCTTGCGGACAGCGGGTTTGAGAGCATTTCCATGGAGCCGGTGGTAACGGATATACCCGATCTTGCCATCACGAAAAAGGATCTTGCGCGCGTCTGCGACGAGTACGACGTCTTGTGCGACAAATATCTCGAATACGAGGCGAAAGGAAAGGGATTCAACTTTTTCCATTTTAACGTAGACCTGGAAGGCGGGCCCTGCCTTTCCAAACGGGTGAGCGCGTGCGGCGCGGGGAACGAATATTTTTCCGTCGTGCCGAACGGAGACATCTATCCCTGCCATCAGTTCGCGGGAGACAAAGATTTCCGCATGGGCAGCGTTTTCGACGGAAAGCTGGACGAAAATATCCGCAACAAATTCAAAAATTCCTGCCTGTTCACCCGCAAAAAGTGCGACGGCTGTTTTGCCAAGTTCATTTGCAGCGGCGGGTGCAGCGCGAACAATTACCATTATAACGGAGATATAGACGAGCCGTACGAGATCACCTGCGAAATGATGAAAAAGCGCGTGGAAAACGCGATGCACATTCTTGCCGTTACCAAAAACCGGGAGGCGGAAAGGTGAAGATCGAAAAGGGCGAAAACGTGTTTGTCCATTCCCGCGCCTACGTTGCGGGAGACGTTGCGCTCGGAGACGGCGCGAACATATGGTGCGGCGCGTGTATCCGCGGAGACATCGCTCCCGTGCGCATCGGCAGAAACACCAACGTGCAGGACAATGCGACCGTGCACGTCGGGTACAACAGGCCCGCCGTCCTCGGAGACGGCGTTACGGTGGGGCACAACGCCGTGGTGCACGGCTGCACGGTGGGAAACAACGTGCTCATCGGCATGGGCGCGGTGATCCTGGACGGCGCGAAGATCGGCGACGATTGCATTATCGGCGCGGCGACGCTCATTCCGCAGAACAAGGAGATCCCCGCGGGCAGCGTCGTGTACGGCAACCCTTACCGCGTCGTGCGCCAGGCCACGGAAGAGGAGAAACGGGGCAACGCCGCGAACGCGGAGGCGTATGTGCGCCTTGCAGCCGTTTACGCAGGGGCGGAAAAGACTCCCGAATTATGATAATAAGGTAAAAACCGAGAAAAAAGAACTATTTACACTTGACTAAATTTGTAAACTTTACTATAATTATTGAGTATATTTCTGATTTTGGCAAGTATACGCCCCGTCCGATGCGGACAAGCTGTCCTGCGGGCGGGCTCGGCGCGCCGTCCGCCGCAAAAAAGGGCGGCAGCGGAATATATTTAGTTGCAGGAGGAGGCAATGGGCAAGAAGAAATCGACGGCGCTGATCGTGCTCATCACGATCGTGCTCGTGGGGCTGCTGTTTTTGAGCTTTACACCCACATTTCCCGTCAAGAGCCCAAATTCATTCAGATCGCTTTTGAGTATCGTCGATCTGGGCAGAGATTTGGACGGCGGCTATTATACCGTCTATTATCCCGAGGGCGTGATTTCCAAGGCGGAATTCGAAACGCTCAAAGCGGAGTACGACTACGTCGCTTCCAATACGGAAGAGGGGCAAACGCCCTCCGTGGAAAATCCGGAAGAGAATTATACGGCTTATAAGGGCATCTATCTTTCCAATGACATCTACGCTTCGGATACGGGCGTAACGGAAACCTTTGCGTTGCAGTTCGACACCGCGCTCAAAGCGGTGCAGGCGCGTTACGAGGGCATGGGGTTCAGCGATTATTCCGTCCGCGTGCAGGACGATTATACCATTCGCGTAGAGATCCCCAAGCTCGATCATGACGACTATACCGCGGAATCTCTGGCGCAGAGCATATTCTCGCTCTTCTCTTATACGGGAGACATACTCTTTACCGACGCGTCTACGCGCGACGGCACGTCTACCGTTGAGATGGCGGGTTCGAGCGAAAATCTCAGCCGCGCTTCGATCGCCGACGCGGGCGACAGCGGTTATGCGGTCGTCCTGCATTTTACGTCGGCTGGGCGCGAAGCTTTCCGCGAACTGACGAGTACGCTCGCTTCCGCATCGTCCGACAGTTCGTCTTCGTCTTCCTCTTCCTCGACCCTTTATATTTATGTGGGCGACGATCAGGTGATGGGCGCGGGCGTTTCGGAAGAGATGAACCAGAGCTCCGTTTCCGTGACGGGCGGCTATACCCGCGAACAGGCGCAGGCGATCGCTTCCCTGATCAATTCCGCGATCGCTGAGGACGGCGTGATCGGATTTGATTTCGAATCTCCCGAATATTATTCGATGGACGCGCTGACGGGAACGAATACCGCGCTGATCGCGGCGATCTGTATCGGCGTGCTCTTTGTCGCGATGATCGTGTTCTCCCTCGTCAAATTCAAGGGCATGGGGTTGGCGCATACCTACGGCTTCGTAACGTTTTTGGTGGCGGTGGTCGCGTGCATCTCGCTGATCCCCGGCATACAGCTCACGCTGGGCGGCATCGCGGCGATCCTTCTCGCTTCCGCGATGCTCGTATCCTGCAACTATTATGCATTCAACAACATCAAAAAGGAGTTCGCCACGGGCAAAACGCTGACGGCGTCTGTCAAATCAGGCTATAAAAAGAGCCTCGCCTTTACGATAGACGCACATGCGATCCTGGTTTTGGCGTCTCTCGCGATATGGCTGATCGCTACGGGCGCGGCGAAATTTATGGCGCTCATATTCCTGCTTTCCATCGCGATCTCCGCGGTCTGCACCCTGCTCGTTACACGGTTTTATCTGTATATGTTCATGGCGCAGCCGAAAAATAAGATCGCCTTTGTAGGCTTCAAGAGGGAGGAAACGGAAGATGAATAAGCTTTCTGTAAAAAAGACCCTTCTCCTGTGCCTTACAGTGAGCCTTGTGCTCATCGTTGCGGGCGCTTTCCTGTTCGGCTTTTTGGGATTCAATCCCGACTCCTCCGCGAGGGATCTGACCTCTTTGGAGGTGGCTGACAACGGCTATATGACCGTCAATACGGAATACCGCTCCGCGTTGGAAGAGTTCTGCTCTTCCGAGATCTCCGAAGGCGGCTACGACGTGCAAGAAGTTTCTTATACTTCGGAAGCGGCGGGCGGGGCGGGCAGCCTCGAATTTATCCTTTCCGGCAGCGTGAACGAAACGGAGCTCGCTTCTTTCACTGCGGAGCTGGACGCCGCGCTTTCTTCCGCGAATTTCGGCGAACAGGGGAGCTATAAAGAGATCGGGGATATTTCCGTTACCTATCACACCGCCGAGTATGTTCCTCATTACGAATATATCTGGCGCACGGCGATCGGTATGGGCGTGGCGCTGGTGCTGCTGTTCGCATACGTAGCCATTCGCTTCAAGGTCGGCATGGGCGTTACCGCGCTCGTTGCCGCCGTGCACGACGTGCTGCTTACGCTTGCCGTCATCGCGCTTTTCAGGATACCCGCAGGGCCTTCCGTCATCTGCGTAGCGGTGTTCGCTTTGCTCCTTTCCATGTTTTTCAGCTTCAAGCTGTTCGGAAAGATGCGGCAGGATCTCCGCATGGAAGACAGAAAGGATCTGCCCGCGCAAGAGGCGGTCATGCTTTCCGCAAAGGAGAGCAGAAAGGGGATCTTCATCGCCGCGATCATGGCGGCGGCAGGGCTTCTCGTTCTCGCCGTTGTCGGGCTGATCGCAGGATTCGATCTCTTCTCGTTTATGATGGGTTCGCTTTTGGCCGTTATCGTTTGCACCTATTCTTCGCTCGTGCTTTCTCCCGCGATCTATTCGCTGATCAAGGAAAAGTCTGACGCGAACCGCGCGAAGAAGGCGAAGTACAACTACGCCTCCGAAAAGGCGAACGAAAAGGCTGCCAAGAAAAACGCAAACCAGGAAGGCTGAGCGCGGTGTATAGGCTGCGCACGGTCTGAATTAAAAGGATAAAAGGCGGGGCGTGATCGGCCCGCCTTTCTTTTTTATCGGCGGGGCGGAAAACGGCCCCGGTTCGGAACGGTATGAAAAAGATTGCAGAGGAGTGCGTGCTCTCCGAAGAACAACAAAACAGCGTAAAACGGCTCGCGGCCGCCTGCGGCATAAGCGAGCTTACCGCACGGATCTTGTTTTCGCGGGGGATAGAAACGCCCGAGGACGCCGCGCGCTTTCTTTCGCCGTCGAAAAAGCATTTTCTTTCGCCTTTTCTGATGCGCGGCATGAAGGAGCTTGCGGCGGCGCTTGCCGAAGCGAAAAACAGGGGGGATACCGTTGTCGTGTTCGGCGATTACGACGCGGACGGCGTGTGCGCTTCCTCCATACTTGTTTCCGCGCTCAGGGAGTTCGGCGTGCATTGCGCGGCGTATATCCCCGAACGCACGGAGGGCTACGGCATGAACGAGGCGGCGCTGCAAAAGCTCATAGACGAGCATGCCCCCGCGCTCATCGTTACGGTAGACTGCGGCATCAGCAACAAACAGGAGGTCGAGTACATCAAATCGCGCGGGGTTATGCCCATCGTTACCGACCACCACGAGCTGCCCGACGAGCTTCCGGACTGCGTGATCGTGAACCCGAAGCTCAAAGACGATTATCCGTATGACAATCTGTGCGGCGCGGGCGTCGCGTTCAAGATCGCGTGCGCTCTGCTCGGGGAGCGGGCGTATGCGCTGCTCGATCTCGCGGCGATCGCGACCGTTGCCGACAGCGTGCCCCTGACGGGGGAAAACCGCGACATCGTTTACGAGGGGCTCAGGCTCATCAACCGCAAGCCCCGCCCCGCGGTCAAATACCTGCTCGCGACCAAAAAGGACGAGGCGAGCGCCCAGACGCTCGCGTTCACCATCGCGCCGCGCATCAATGCGGCGGGCAGAATGGGAGACGCGAACAGCGCGCTCCGCCTGTTCACGAGCGAAAACGCCGAGGAGGTGTACGAGCTCGCGTGCCGTCTCAATGCGTACAACATGGAGCGCCAGCAGGTCTGCGACGAGGTTTATAAGAGCGCGAAGGAGAAGATCGCCCGAGAGGAATGCGCCTACGACAGCGCTATCCTTTTATACGACGAGGGGTGGAGCGCGGGCCTTGTGGGGATCGTTGCGGCGAAAATTTCGGAGGAATTCAACCGCCCCGCCATTCTGTTCGTGAAAAACGGAGACATTTTGAAGGGCTCGGCGCGGACGATAGACAATATCAACATTTACGAAGCGCTGAAAAACTGTTCGGAATACATCGAAGAGTTCGGCGGGCATTCGCAGGCGGCGGGCGTGAAGGTACGGGAGGAAAATTTCCCCGCGTTCAAGCGCGCGCTCTGCGCGCTGCTCGATTGCAGCTATACCCGCGAGGATTTTATTCCGACCGTTTACGTCGCCGCGGATATAGATTTCAGACTGGATCTGCGGCTCGCCAAGGAGCTCGAACGGCTCGAACCATGCGGTGTGGGGAACCGCAAGCCGCTCTTTTCCCTTTCCGTAGGCAGCGTGCGCGCAAAGCCGCTCAAAGAGGGGTCTCCGCACATTTCCGTCAAGGCGGACGAGGCGGAACTCATCTGGTTCGGCGGCGCAAAGGCGGCGCCCCTGCTGGAAGCGGACATCGATAAAAAGCTCGTGTTCGAATGCGACGTTTCCCGTTTCCGCGGCGAGGAATACGTGCGCGGCATCGTAAAAGACATGATCTGCGGGCAAAAGCAGGGCGAGCTTTCCCGCAGGTATATTTTCCGCAACAACCTGCTGCGCCTGACAGGTACGCCCGCCCGCGTCGCGCCCGTGCGCATGACGGCGGAGCAGATCAAAGAGGAGATCGCCGCGCGCCGCGCCGCCTGTTCTTACGGGCTGCTCCTCGCCGCTTCGGAAGGGGTGCCTGCGATTTTCCGCGAGAGCGTTGCCAGGCTGGACGAGGACATGTTTTCCCTCGCCTCGTCAAACGTGGGCAACGCGGTGCTGATCTCTCCCGCGGGAGATACCGATCTCGCCTATTACAGGGAAGTAATTTTTCTCGATACCCCCGCGGATTTCAACATTCCCGCGCTCGAAGGCAAAAAAGTTCTTGTCAACGGCGAACTTTGCGGTTATAATAGTATTGCCCGGTTAGACGTTGCCCGCGATACGCTCGGGGAAATTTACAGGGAGATCAGAAAGCTGCCTTCTGCGGAAAACAGCGTGGCGCTGGCGGAAATGTTGCCCGCGTATCCGGCGGAAGAGGTCATCTTCGCGGCGGAGGTGTTCGCGGAGCTCGGGCTCTTGCGCTTTGAAAACGGGGGCATCGCCTTCCCGAAAGGGAAGCGCTCGGAGCTGGGGCTTTCCGCTCTGTACCGCGCCGTTTGCGCTTTAAAGGAAAGATAAAATGAATACCGTCTTGCAGATGATCTATGACAACTATACGGGGACGGACAGGGAGCTGCTCGTCCGCGCTTATCATTTTGCGGAACAGGCGCACAGCGGCCAGAAGCGTGCGTCGGGCGAAGCATACTTTATACACCCCTGCGCCGTGGCGCAGATCCTCATAGAACTGGGATTGGACAGCGCGACGGTCGCCGCCGCATTTCTGCACGACGTGATAGAGGACACGCCCGTTACCGAAGACGACATACGCCGCGAATTCGGCGAGGAGATCCTGCGCCTCGTTGCGGGCGTTACCAAGCTCGACAAGATCGTTTTCAAATCGCGCGAGGAAGAAGAGGCGGAAAATTTCCGCAAGATTTTCGTGGCGATGGCGAAGGATATACGCGTCATCATCATCAAACTTGCCGACCGCCTGCACAACATGCGTTCGCTCAACTTTCTTTCCAAAGAGCGCCAGATCAAGATGGCGCAGGAGACGCTGGATATTTATACCCCGCTCGCGGGGCGCCTCGGTATTTCGCAGATCAAGTGCGAGCTGGAAGATCTGTGCCTGAAATATCTCGAACCGGAGGCCTTTGAATTTCTGGTAGAAAATATCCATCAGAAATTGGAGGAGCGGAACAAGTTTGTCGCTTCCGTCGTCAAGGAGATCAAGGCGATCCTCGACGAGAGCCACATAGAAGGGGAAGTGTTCGGCAGGCCCAAGCATTTTTATTCCATCTATAAAAAGATGAAGACGCAGAACAAGACGCTCGATCAGATCTACGACCTGACGGCGGTGCGCGTCATCGTCGGCACGGTGGACGAGTGCTACGAGGTGTTCGGCAAGATACACAAAAAGTGGAAGCCGATCCCCGGGCGCATCAAAGACTATATCGCTACCCCCAAGGCGAACATGTACCAGTCTTTGCATACTACGGTCGTTACCAACTTCGGGCAGCCCTTCGAAATTCAGATACGCACCTTCGAGATGCACCGCATCGCCGAGTTCGGTATCGCGGCGCACTGGAAATATAAAGAAAAGAAGTCGGAGGATACCTCCTTTACCGAACGGCTCTCCTGGATCCGCGAGGTGCTCGACTGGGAGGGCGGGCTGAAAGATTCCAAGGAGTTTATGGAATCTTTGAAAACGGAGCTGTACAGCAACGAGCTGCTCGTGTTCACGCCGAAGGGAAAGGTCATCTCCCTCCCGAAAGACGCGACGCCCATCGACTTCGCGTACGCGATACACAGCGAGATCGGCAACCGCTGTACGGGCGCGCGCGTAAACGGCAAGATCGTGCCCCTCAACAGCGTTTTGCAGACGGGCGACGTGGTGGAGATCATCACATCTTCCGCCTCGAAGGGGCCTTCCTGGGACTGGCTGAAAATCGTAAAATCTTCCAGCGCCCGCGCGAAGATCAAGCAGTTCTTCAAGCGGGAGATGAAGGACGAGAACATAAAGCTGGGCAAGAGCATGCTCGAAGGGGAAGCGAAGCGCAGGGGATATGCGCTTTCCGATATCCTTACCGAGCAGAGCTTTGCAAAGGTCTCCGAAAAGTTTTCCTTTTCAAATCAGGACGAAATGTTCGCGTCGGTAGGATACGGCGCAGTCACCGTCAATCAGGTACTGTTCAAGCTCATCGACTTTTACAAGAAGGAAGTGCCCAAACAGCCCGTTTACCGCGGCGGGGAAGGCCCCGCGGATTCGAGCGGCGTCATCGTAAAGGGAATGGGCGGGCTTCTGACCCGTTTTGCGGGCTGCTGCAATCCCGTGCCCGGAGACGAGATCGTGGGCTTCGTATCCCGCGGCAGGGGCGTCGTCATTCACCGCGCAGACTGCCCGAACGTGAAAAACCTCGAACAGGAGCAGGGCAGGATCCTCCCCGCTTCTTGGTCAGACGGCGCTTCGAGCGGCAGGTTCGTGGCGGGCATCGTCATCAAGGCGAAAGATCAGGGCGTGGCGCTTTCCGTGCTCACCTCCGTGGTCAGCGACATGCGGCTGATGATCACGAGCGTCAATTCCCGCTTCGACAAAAACAAAGACGCCGTCATCGAGGCGAATATCCGTCTCAACGGCAAGCAGGACATTGACCTTCTCATCAAAAAGATCGACGCCGACGAGCGCATCGACGAGGTGTACCGCACCGCAACGGGCTCATAAAAAAAACAAAGGGCGGGCGCGCCGCGGGAATGCGGCGCGCCCTTTTCGGAAAAATATGCAGATATACACCGTACCCGCGGGGCCGCTGCGGGCAAATTCTTACATCGTGACCGAGGACGGCGAAAACGCCGTGCTGATAGACTGCGGCGGGGAAGAGCCGCTCGCATTTGCGCGGGAAAAAGGAATAAAGATCCATACCGTGCTGCTCACGCACGGGCATTTCGACCACATCGCGGGCTGCGCCGCGTTGCAGCGCGCGGGCGCGCGGATCGGGGCGCCCGCGGAGGAGCTTTCCCTCATTTCCTCGCAGGGGAATCTCGCCGCCGCGATGGGGTTTGAAATCCCTTCCTTTCGGGTCGATCTGACCTATCGGGACAAAGACGTGCTCGACGTTTGCGGCATACAGTTCACCGTTATCGCAACGCCGGGGCATACGCCCGGCGGGGTGTGCTTTCTGGCGGGAGACGCGCTCTTCACGGGCGATACCCTGTTTTGCGGCAGCGTGGGGCGTACGGATTTTCCCGGCGGCAGCGCGGCGGCGCTGCGCGGCAGCATTCACAAATTGTTTGCGTTGGAGGGAAATTATACCGTATATCCCGGGCACGACGAGCCCACTTCGCTCGATTATGAAAGGAGGTACAACCCGTTCCGCTGAGGGGCGGCGCAGAACTATGCTGACGACAAACGCGGATTTTTTATACGGCGAGCTCATGGACGTCGTACGCCTCTTTTACGGGGAAGACGAGCCCGAGATCTCCCACTTTTTTGTGCAGAGCGGGTATGTTTTTTCCAATACCGTGGTAACAGGGGGGAACGAGTACAGTTTTTCCGAGGATCAGGAATGGAATGGAGAGATAGAATTTAAGCGGTATGCCCGTCGCTTTGCGAAGCTCGCTCTTTATAAGGCGCTCCGCACGGAAACGGGCAGGAGCATGCCGTGGGGCGCGCTTACGGGCATACGCCCCACAAAACTCGCGTACGGCGAACGGGAGGCGGGCAGGGATTTTGTGCCCCTGTTCGAGAAATTCGGCGTTTCCGCGGAAAACATCGCGCTCGTTTCCGACGTTCTCGCCGCGCAGGAGGGCATTTACGCAAAGGAAGAGGGGGACGCGGATCTGTACATAGGCATCCCGTTCTGCCCTTCCAAATGCAATTATTGCTCGTTCATCACGGCGGACATCGGCAAGACGGGCAAATACATCGGCGCGTATTTGGACGCGTTGGAAAAAGAGCTTGCCGAATGCAAGGGCATGGGCAGGCTGAAAAGCGCATATATCGGTGGCGGCACGCCCCTCGTTTTGGAAATGAGAGATCTGGAACGCGTGCTTGCGGCGGCGGCAGGGCTTATCCCCCGCGGAACGGAGTACACCGTGGAGGCGGGCAGGCCCGACGTGTTCACCGAAGAAAAACTCGGGCTCCTGAAAGAATACGGCGTTACGCGCATATGCGTCAATCCGCAGACCTTTTCCGATAAAACGCTCGAACGCATCGGCAGAAAGCACACGGCAGCGGATATATTCCGCGCTTTCGAGATGGCGCAAAGGTTCGGGTTCGATATCAACTGCGACCTCATCGCGGGGCTTACGGGAGAGAGCCTTTGCGAGTTTGAAAACAGCATAGAGTGCGCCGTATCCCTTTCGCCCGACAACATCACCGTGCACAGCCTTTGCCTGAAAAAGGGCGCGAAACTCAAAGAAGAGGAGAGCCGCCTTTTTGTTTCCGACATGGAAAAGATGATCGCCTTTTCGCGCGAAAAGCTGTACGCCGCGGGCTATAAGCCGTATTATATGTACAGGCAGAAATACGCGGCGGGCAATTCGGAAAATACGGGCTGGACGAAGCCGGGCAAGGCGTGCGTTTACAACGTGGACGTGATGGAGGAGATCACGAACAACATCGCCTGCGGCGCGAACGCCGTTTCCAAGAGGGTGTTTTTCGGGGAAGGGCGCATCGAGCGCATAGGCTCTCCGAAAGATATTCCGACGTATATACAGAAAACCGATAAGATTATAGAGGACAAGCGCAAATTTTTCGGCTCTATTTAGTTTACATTCTCGCAAGAATATGATACAATGTTTAAGGTGCGTAATCAAAGCCGTTCGGCTCTCCTCGGCGAGCTTTGTTTGCGTGAATAATTATTTCCAAGGAGTATAAAAACAATGGAAAAGGAAAAGAAAACACAGATCATCAACGAGTACAAGCGTCACGACGGCGACACGGGGTCTTCCGAAGTGCAGATCGCTCTTTTGACCGAGCGCATCAACCACCTCAACGAGCATCTCAAAGCACACCCGCACGACAATCACAGCCGCCGCGGTCTTTTGAAAATGGTCGGCCAGAGGCGCGGCCTTCTCGACTATATCAAATCCAAAGACATTGAAAAGTACAGAGACATTATCGCGCGTCTCGATCTGAGAAAATAAGTGCGTTGAAGGGCGGAGCAGGTGCTCGGCCCTTTTATCAAATAGAGAGGACTCTTTTTCAGCGGAGAGGAACCCTCGCAAGAACAATGTAAAGAGGAGTGTATCATGACAAAAACTTTCAGACAGTTTGAAACGGAGGTCGGCGGCAGAAAGGTCATCGTGGAAACGGGCAAATACGCAGAGCAGGCAAACGGCTCGTGCGTCGTCCGTTGCGGCGATACCGTCGTCATGGTCAACGTGACCATGTCGGAAACGCCCAGAGAGGGAATGGACTTTTTCCCTTTGCAGGTCGACTTCGAAGAGAAGATGTATGCGGTAGGCAAAATTCCCGGAGGCTTCAAAAAGCGCGAGGGAAGGGCGAGCGACAAGGGGATACTTACTTCCCGCCTGATCGACCGTCCTATCCGTCCGCTCTTCCCGAAGGGGCTTTATAACGACGTCGTGGTCATCGCGACCGCGCTCTCCGTCGATACGAATATTCCTCCCGAACCGTTCGCGATGATGGGCAGCTCCATTGCGCTCAGCATTTCGGATATTCCCTGGGCGGGGCCTACGGGCTCGGTGCAGGTCGGGCTGGTAGACGGCGAGTATATCATCAACCCCGACAACGCGCAGCGCGAAAAGAGCCGCCTGAACCTCGGGCTTTCGGGCACGAAAGACGCCATCATGATGGTCGAGGCGGGCGCGAAGGAAATTTCCGACGAGGAAATGGTCGGCGCGATCTTGTTCGGGCATGAAGAGATCAAAAAACAGTGCGCGTTCATCGAGCAGATCCAGAAGGAGATCGGCAAGCCCAAACGCCAGATGGAGCTGTATCACGTTCCCGAAGACATCGACGCAGCTGTCCGCGCCTACGCTTCCGCCAAGCTCGACGCCGCGCTCGAAGAATATGACAGGCAGGCGCGCGAGGAAAAGCAGAACGAGGTCGAGAAGGACGTTTTGGAGCATTTTGCCGACGTTTATCCCGACAAGGCGCGCGAAATGAAGGACAGCCTTTATTATCTCACCAAAGAAAAGGTGCGCGCGAAGATTTTGGACAAGGGTATCCGCCCCGACGGAAGGTCTTTGAAGGAGATCCGCCCCATTTGGTGCGAAACGGGCGTTCTTCCCCGCGTACACGGCTCCGCCGTGTTCACGAGAGGGCAGACGCAGGTTCTTTCCACCTGCACCCTCGGCACCCTTTCCGAAGTGCAGAAGTTGGACGGACTGGACGACGAGACTTCCAAGCGCTATATGCATCAATATAACTTCCCCGGCTATTCCACGGGCGAAGCGAAAGGACTGAAAAGCCCCGGCCGCCGCGAGATCGGCCACGGCGCGCTCGCAGAGCGCGCGCTCGAACCGGTCGTTCCGAGCGCGGAGGAATTCCCTTATGCGATCCGCATGGTTTCCGACGTTATGAGTTCCAACGGCTCCACGTCGCAGGCGAGCGTTTGCGGCTCTACGCTTGCGCTCATGGACGCGGGCGTGCCCATCAAGGCGCCCGTTGCGGGCTGCGCGATGGGCCTTATCAAGGATACGAACAGCGACCGCGTCGCTATCCTTACCGATATTCAAGGGCTTGAAGACTTCCTCGGCGATATGGACTTCAAGGTAGCGGGCACCGAAAAGGGCATCACCGCTATCCAGATGGATATCAAGATTAAGGGCATTTCGGAGGATATACTCCGCCGTGCGATCGCGCAGGCGAACGAGGGGCGCCAGTTCATTCTGCACAAGATGCTGGAAACGCTGCCCGCGCCCCGCAAAGAGCTGTCTAAATTCGCGCCGAAGATCATTTCCTTCAATATCGATCCCGATAAGATCCGCGAGGTCATCGGCAGCGGCGGAAAGGTCATCAATAAGATCATCGAAGAAACGAACGTCAAGATCGACATCGACGACGACGGAAAGGTCTGCATCGCGACCTACGGCGAGAACACCGAGAACGCCGAGCGCGCGAAGGCGATCATTCTTTCCATCGCCCGCGATCCCGAGGTCGGCGATATGTTCATCGGCTCGGTCGTGCGCGTTCTGTCTAAGGTGGGCGCGTTCGTTGAGCTCGCTCCCGGGAAAGACGGCATGATCCACATTTCCCGCCTTTCCGACAAGCGCGTCAATCAGGTGGAAGACGTTTTGAACATCGGCGACGTCGTAAAAGTGGAGATCATCAAGATCGGCGAAAAGGGCATCGATCTCAAACTCCTCGAAAAGATGGAAGGCTGAACAACCGAACAGGTATAGCGATCGGCGCCCGCGGCATTTGCCGCGGGCGCCATTTTTTATAGACAAAATTATATAAAGGTATTGACAATCGGCATAAAGCGGAATATAATGAAAGCGGAGAAATAAAAAAGGGGGAGGATAAGATGAAGGAATTTTTGGGAGCGCTCGGCGCGGTGATCGTTGCCTGTGCGCTGGCGATATTTGCGAGCTGTTCCACAGACGTGGAAGGGAAGAGCTTTTCTTACGACAGATGCGAGATCGCCGGGTATATCGAAGGACTTTCCGGCGAGCATTTCGACAAAATGAAAGAAACGATCGCAGACGGCTTTTTGGGATATACCTTTTCTTTCGCAGACGGAAAAGCGACGGTCGCGCAGTTCGGAAACACGATCTACGAAGGAAGCTATACGCAGGAGGGAAGCGTTCTTACGATCGCGGGAGAAAAGTACAATGTGCGTGGCAGACAGATCATCGTGAACGGAAACTTTACGATGCTGGGCGAAAAACTGGAAAACGTTGTCGTGAAAGTGTACTTTAAGGCGTAAAAGAATTTTGAAGCCGCCCGCGCTCCATGCAAAACGAGCGCGGGCGCGTTTTAAAAGAGCGGAAAGCTCGCTTATTCTTCCGTGCGTACGCCCGCTATGTGCAGAAACCGCGCCTGTTCGAAAACGTAGGAGGAGAGCGGCTTGTTGAACGCGTCGTAGGAATGCGCCGCGACCAGAGGCTCGCCGAACAGAAATCCGCTCACGATGCAGGTATGGTAATAATCTCCCGTGGCGCGCCCGAGCTGTATCACGTCTCCGAGTTCGAGCGCGCCCGGCTGCACTTCTTCGGCAAAGGGGCCCTCGCCGCGGTTGCTTACCAGAAATCGATCAAAAATTCCACCCCCGTCCAGGAGGCGGTGCGATCGTTCGCGCTGCGGTAAAACCAGCCGGTAACGGGCGTTTCGTTCATCGTGCCGCCGCCCGCATACAGGCATTGCGAAACAAAATTCGTACAGTCGCCGCCTATACGGGAAAAGTCGTAATAGGCGGGGTTGCGGCGGAACGCCCACCGCTTTGCGTAGTCGGCCGCTTTCCGGCGGTCATATCCGATCGTTCTCATACTTCAACAATATTCAGGCATGAAAAAAATCGTTCCTCGCGGCGCTTTTTCCGCGCGGATCCCGGAGATCTTATGGCATTTCATAAAACCACGCCCGAGGCGCTCGGCAGGGCTGAAGAATTTTATCATTTTACGGAGGAGGCGCCCTGCTCGTTCAGTTTTTGCACCGAGCTCGACGCGACCGCCCTGTACGATTTTGCAAAGGACAGTGGTATGAAGTTCTTTCCCGTATTTTTGCATTGCCTGAGCGCGGAAGTCAACGCGCGGCGGGAATTCCGCATGAGTGAAAACAAAGCGGGTGAGCTCGGCTGGTACGATACCGTAAATCCGTGCTATACCGTCTTTCATGAGTCGGTTAAGAAATTTTCGGACGTCTGGACGGAATACGACGGCGACCTGCGCGTATTTTACGAGCGGTATTCGGAAGACACGCGCCGATACGGGGGCGAAAGCGCGAAGCCGTCTAAACCGTACGAGGGAGAAAACCTGTTCAACGTATCCTGCATTCCGTGGGCGAGCTTTACCGGGTTCTCTTTGGAGCTTCCCAAAAGCACCCGTTTTTTTTCGCCGATCTTTACGGTCGGCAAATATTTTCGGAGGGAAGGCAGGCTGTATCTGCCCTTTGCCGCGCAGGTACATCACGCTGTCTGCGACGGCTGGCACGTGGCGATGCTCGTAAACGCGTTGCAGGCGCGCATGGACGGTTTGGCGGTAAAATAAAAAAGGGGAACGCGCAAGCGCGTTCCCGCATGAAATTGTGAAACTGCCCCGTAAAGGGCGGAGAGGGCCTTTCAGAAATCTTTTCTGCCCGTTAAAAGATCGAGGTCAATTTGAAAGTAATCCGCGATCCTGCACAGGTTTTCCAGCCCGATCTCCCTTTGCGCATGCAGATAGCGCGAAAGCGTCTGCTGCGGAATGCCGATCTCCTTTGCAATGCCGCTCACGCTTCTTTCCCCGATCAGTTCTTTCAGATTTTCAGCGAATTTCTTTGCATACATACAAATATTTTACACCGTTTGGTGTAAAATATTTGACTTACACCAAACGGTGTGATACAATAAACGCAGAAACGCGAATACAGAAGGGAAAACAAATGAGAATTGAAAAGCGCGCCCGCGGAAGAGGGCGCGCTTTTTATGCGGATCGGTCAGGCCTTTTTGAATACGGATTTCGGCTGGCCGCAGATGGGGCAGACCCAGCTGTCGGGCAGATCTTCAAAAGGGATATTGCCCGCATATACGTGCCCGCAGACGGAGCAGACGTATTTGTTCTTCGGGCTTTCCTCCGCGATGTAAGTGGGAGCGTTTTTCGCCGTTTTGCCCTTGATCACGTTGTGGTAGTAGGCATAGGTCATCGGCGGATTGTCGCTTAAAACGTCGGCGCCGATCACTTGACCCAAAAACACGGTATGCGTGGGGGAGTCCATCGTGTCGATGACTTTGCAGGCGATGTACGCGCCGCAGTCGGATACGACGGGCAGGGCGTCTTTTACGGAATAGGGAACGGCGTCGAATTTATTGCAGTCTTTGCCCGAGCGGAAGCCGAAGGTGCCGATAATGGAGGGATCGCTGTTCTCCGTGAGAATGGAGATCGCGAAGTGTCCGCAGTCTTTGATGCATTTATTGGTATAGTTGTTTTTATTGATGCTGACCATTACGGTCGCGGGATCCGCCGTGATCTGCGCGGCGCAGTTCGCCGTGCAGCCGGTTGGCCTGCCGTTATCCCATGTGGAAACGATGTAAACGCCGTAAGACATGGCGTGAAAAGCTTTTGGATTCATGATTTGCTCCTTAATAGATTTTATTCACGAAAAATTATTTGAGCTGACAAATAATTTTTCCGTGAGGGGGAGGGGAAACCCGAGCGGTTTTCCCCTCGCCGCGCGATGGTAAGGGCACGCGAAAGAGAAATCGCGCGGCTTCACCTCTTCCGTGAGCCGCAAGAATGCGGCAAATGGAGTGCGCTTTTTGAAAAGCGTGGTTTTCAAACGCGCCGGAAAGAAATCATTGTTCACGAAAAATTATTTGAGCTGACAAATAATTTTTCCGTGATTTTGATGGCTCTGCCCTCTGCGGCGCGCTTTTTGAGGGCACATCATATCATGCGCGCCGCATTCACCCGTTGAGACCGCAAGAATGCGGCAAATGGAGTGCGCTTTTTGAAAAGCGTGGTTTTCAAACGCGCCGGAAAGAAATCATTGTTCACGAAAAATTATTTGAGCTGACAAATAATTTTTCCGTGATGGGGAGGGGAAACCCGAACGGTTTTCCCCTCGCCGCGCGATGGTGATGGCACGCGAAAGAGAAATCGCGCGGCTTCCGTTACAAAAAATACGCCGCTGAAACGGCGTATTTTTTAGCGCTTTTTAATAGTTTTCCGCTTTCAGCTGGAAATATGCCTTCGGGTGCGAGCAGACGGGGCAGATCTCGGGCGCCTTTTTGCCGATCACGATGTGGCCGCAGTTGGAGCACTGCCAGATGCAGTCTTCGTCGCGGGAGAATACGAGCCCGTTCTTTACGTTGTCTAAAAGGGCGAGGTATCTCTTTTCGTGTTCTCTTTCGATCTCTCCGACCTTTTCGAACAGGAATGCGATGTGATCGAAGCCCTCCTCCTTCGCTTCTTTGGCGAAGGTCGCGTACATATCCGTCCATTCATAATTTTCGCCGGCAGCCGCGTCGATCAGGTTTTCTTCGGTAGAGGGGATATCCCCGCCGTGCAGGAGCTTGAACCAGATTTTTGCGTGCTCCTTCTCGTTGTTCGCGGTCTCTTCGAAGAGCGCGGCGATCTGTACGAAGCCGTCCTTTTTCGCCTTGCTCGCGTAGTAGGTGTATTTGTTCCTTGCCTGCGATTCCCCCGCGAACGCGGTCTGCAAATTCTGTTCCGTTTTGGTGCCTTTGAGTTCCTTAGCCATGATCAAACCTCCGAATTTTTATTTCTTTTGCAATCGGGACACGTGCCGACCAGTTCGATGCGTACGTCTTCCACCGAAAAGCCGCCCGTGTTTCCCGTAAGCGTTATGTTTGCCGCGCCGTCGGGCGCGTCCCAGAGCCTGCCGCATTCGCGGCAGCGCATGTGATGATGTTTATCCGTCCTGAAATCGAATCTGTCTGCGCCCTCGCTTACGTTGACCTTTTTGATCTGCCCCTGCTCCGCGAGCAGATTTAAATTTCTGTAAACCGTCGCTTTGCTGACGTGCGGGTGGTCCTTTACGATCGCGGAATAAATCTGATCGGCGTCGGGGTGGCTGTGCATAGAGCGCACCGTTTCAAGGACGAGCTGTCTTTGAATGGTGTTCCTATTATTCATAATATTTTCCTATTGATATTTAATACCATTTATATTATAACACAAAAACGGAATTTGTCAAGGTTTTTTCAAAAATTTTTTGCAACTATTGACAAAATCGCTATATGTGATTTATAATAAATGGGAGAGAAGCTGCGGGCGGAGGCAATATGATATACGAAAAAACAGAACTGAATTTTTTGGAACGCGATTGCGAGTTGCAATTCGGAGAAAAAGACGGCGCAAGGATCTTCCGCCGTGCTTCCAAGTTGTATGCGGAGCTCGTCGTTACCACAGATTATAAGAATAATCCTTTGCTGGAACGCCAGCTCAAAGGGCTTGTTTATCCCGTCATCGCTTACTATAAAACGCTGCTCGCTGAGGGGTATCGCGAATCGAACGCGCTCGGCCTGGTGCGCACGGAAACGGAGAAGGCGGCAAAAAACAGCGGAGAGATCCTGCACGCGCAGCTGCGCAGGCATTTTCCGTTTCATGCCTTCCGCCGCAACATCAAAAATTTTATGGCATACAAGTTCCCTGCGGGGGAGTGGCTCTGCACCGAACCGAAAACAAAGGGCGGCAGGATCGCGTTTCAGGTGAAGCAGTGCCTGTATTACGACGTGACGCATAAATTCGGGTGCGTGGAGCTCTGCCCCGTATTCTGCGATTATGAAAGGATCGCCTTCGGCGGGTTAGGCCCGAAAATTTTATGCGAAAGAGACGGCGAACTGGCGACCGGCCACGAAACGTGCGGTTATTTATTCAAAAAAGGCAAATGATGTTTTAATGTAAAAGGGGCGCCCCGCCGTGTGCGGGGCGCCCCTTTGCATGATCAGGGATATACAAAAAATACCCCCGCGGGCGCGCCCGCGGGGGATCTGCATTTTTCGGAATAAATTTATGCCTTGTTGTCGGAACCGAGCACGTCGACGATCTTGTGTTTTACGAGCTCCTTGACCGCCGCTCTCGCGTCTCCGAGGTACTGGCGGGGATCGAAATGATCGGGGTGCTCCGCAAAGTGCTTGCGAACCGCCGCGGTGCAGGCGACGCGCAGGTCGGAGTCGATGTTGATCTTGCAGACCGCCATCGTAGCCGCCTTTCTGAGCATTTCTTCGGGAATGCCGATCGCGTCGGGCATTTTGCCGCCGAACTGGTTGATGATCGCGACCTTATCCTGCGGCACGGAAGAAGCGCCGTGCAGAACGATGGGGAATTCGGGCAGGCGTTTGCCGACTTCTTCGAGAATGTCGAAGCGCAGCTGCGGCTTCTGGCCGGGCTTGAATTTGTAAGCGCCGTGGCTGGTGCCGATGGCGATGGCGAGGGAGTCGCAGCCCGTTTTTTCGGTGAATTCGCAGACCTCGTCGGGGTGGGTGAAGCAGGCGTCTTCCGCCTTTACGTTGACGGCGTCTTCGATGCCGGCGAGCTGGCCGAGCTCTGCCTCTACGACAACGCCCCTGTCGTGCGCGTACGCCACGACCTTCTTCGTGATCTCGATGTTCTCCGCGAACGCATGGTGCGAAGCGTCGATCATGACGGAGGTAAAGCCGTCGTCGATGGCGGATTTGCACGCTTCAAAATCTGCGCCGTGGTCGAGGTGCATGACGATGGGGATATCCGTCGTTTCGACTGCCGCTTCGATGAGGTGTTTGAGGTATACGGGGTTCGCGTATTTGCGCGCGCCGGCGGAAACCTGCAAAATGAGAGGGGACTTGCATTCCTGGCCCGCTTCCACGATACCCTGAATGGTCTCCATGTTGTTCACGTTGAACGCGCCGATCGCGTAGCCGCCCTTGTAGGCTTTTTTGAACATTTCGGTCGATGTAACCAAAGGCATAATGATAGTTCCTCCGATAAATTTTTTATCTGTTCCTATTTTACACTAATTGCGGATAAAAATCAATATAATTTGCAAAAATATCGGTAAATCGCTTTTAATTTTTTTTGCGCGAGTGATATAATTAAAGAAGAAAAAACGAACCTCGTCCGCTGCGGGCGAGGCGGAGAAAAAGGAGTATGCTGTTATGAGGGATCCGAGGATAGATAAGCTTGCCGACGTGCTCGTAAATTATTCGGTGCACTGCCAAAAGGGAGAAAAAGTGCTCGTGGAGGCGCGCGGGATCGACGCGCAGCTCGTCAATGCCGTCGTGGAAAAAATATTCGCCGCGGGCGGGTATCCGTTCGTGGACGTGATAGACCTTTCCGTGGAGCGCGCGCTGCTGATGGGCACGAGCCGCGCGCACTGCGAGCTGCGCGCAAAGTATGCGAAATACCGCATGGAAGACATGGATTGCTATATCGGGATCCGCGGGGGAGAAAATTCCTTCGAACTTTCCGACGTGCCCGCCGAAAACATGCAGGTATACGACCGGGTGTATTCTTTCCCCGTGCATCACGAAACGCGCGTCAAAAAGACGAAGTGGGTGGTTTTGCGATACCCGAACCCGTCGATGGCGCAGAACGCGGGCAAGTCTACCGAGCAGTTTGAGAACTTCTATTTCGACGTTTGCACCCTCGACTATTCCAAAATGGACAGGGCGATGGACGCGCTCAAAGCGCTCATGGAAAAGACGGACAAAGTGCGCCTCGTCGCAAAGGATACCGACCTCACTTTCTCCATAAAGGGCATTCCCGCAATCAAATGCGCGGGGCATATGAACATTCCCGACGGCGAGGTATATACCGCGCCCGTGAAGAACAGCGTGAACGGCGTGATCACCTATAATGCGCCCACCCTTGAAAACGGCATCAAGCACGAGAACGTGCGCCTCGTTTTCAAAAACGGCAGGATCGTGGAGGCGACCTCTTCCAACACCAAGGCGCTCAACGACGTGCTCGACACCGACGAGGGCGCCCGCTATGTAGGGGAGTTCGCGATAGGCGTCAACCCGTTTGTTACCGCACCCATGCTCGATATCCTGTTCGACGAAAAGATCTCCGGTTCTATTCATTTTACGCCCGGCTGCTGCTATGACGATGCGTATAACGGAAACAAGTCGAGCGTGCACTGGGATATGGTGCTGATCCAGACGCCCGAATGGGGCGGCGGCGAAATTTATTTCGACGACATGCTCATAAGGAAGGACGGCCGCTTCGTGACAGACGAGCTTTTGTGCCTCAATCCTGAAAATCTGAAATGATTTTTCTGCCCCGGCAGGCGCTGCGCGGTTTTTTCCGTTTTGGGCAAATTGCAGAAAAAAGCCTGCTTTTTTGTGCGATTTATTCATAAAATCGGTAAAACAAAAGTTATTTCGCGCAAATCATTGACTAAATTTTTCCTATTTGGTATAATAAAAACGCTGGAAAAATTTTGCGATAAAATCAATTTTTATAATTGGAGGAATATTCAAAATGGCTAATGTAAGAGTTGCGATCAACGGATTCGGCCGTATCGGCCGCCTCGCGTTCAGGCAGATGTTCGGCGCTAAGGGCTACGAAGTCGTCGCTATCAACGACCTCACCAGCCCCGCGATGCTCGCGCACCTTCTCAAATACGATTCCGCGCAGGGCAGATATGCGCTTGCGGACAAGGTTTCCGCGACCGAGGATTCCATCATCGTCGACGGAAAAGAGATCAAGATCTATGCCGAAAAGGACGCAAAGGATCTGCCTTGGGGCAAGATCGGCGTAGACGTCGTTCTCGAATGCACGGGCTTCTATTGCTCCAAAGCGAAGAGCCAGGCGCATATCGACGCGGGCGCAAAGAAGGTCGTTATTTCCGCTCCTGCGGGCAACGATCTGCCTACCATCGTGTACAGCGTCAACGAGAAGACCCTCAAACCCACCGATACGATCATTTCCGCGGCTTCCTGCACGACCAATTGCCTCGCTCCCATGGCGAACGCGCTCAACAAGTTCGCTAAGATCAAAAAAGGCTACATGACGACCATTCACGCATACACGGGCGACCAGATGACGCTCGACGGGCCTCATCGCAAGGGCGACCTGCGCCGCGCGAGGGCTGCCGCGGTGAACATCACCCCGAACAGCACGGGTGCCGCGAAGGCGATCGGCCTGGTTATCCCTGAACTCAACGGCGTGCTCGACGGCTGCGCACAGCGCGTTCCCGTTCCCACCGGCTCTTTGACCCAGCTCATCGCGATCGTAGAAGGCGAAGTGGATAAAGACGGCGTGAATGCGGCGATGAAGGCGGCGGCTTCCGACTCTTTCGGCTACACCGAAGACGAGATCGTTTCTTCCGACATCATAGGCATCACCTACGGCTCCCTGTTTGACGGCACGCAGACCAAATGCATGCCCATGGGCGACGGCTCCACGCTCGTTAAAGTCGTTTCTTGGTACGATAACGAGAACTCTTACACCAGCCAGATGGTTCGCACTATCAAGTATTTCGCTGAACTCAAATAAGAAAAATACTTGCATAAACATTCGCCCCTGCGGGTTCTCCCGCAGGGGCATTTTTTGTCGATTTTTTATGACCATAATCGACGTCATATGATCTTCATTTAAGGTGATGATGACGATCGCTTAAAAATAGTACAAAAGATTTGTACTTTAAACAAAAGGATAGATTTTTTGCTACAATGCGTTTATCAAAAATAAGGAGCACCGCGTATGGCAAAAAAACGATTGCGAAAATGAAGAAGCAGAGGAGGGCGTACTTTTTCTTTCCTTATGCGGAGAAGCTGAATGAATTTTATAAAAACATCCCCGTTGCCGAGTTTCAGAAGCTTATATCCGACCTGAAAGAAAAGACAAAGGCAGAGCCGTTCGACCTCAACAAATTATTTTGATCGGCCGGCTTGTTTTTTGCTTTCGGCGCATATACTATACCGTATGGTCGAAGCGTTGAAGAGAGTCGGCGAAACGGCAAGGCTTTCCGCAATACTCATCGGCACCGTCGTAGGGGCGGGGTTCGTTTCGGGTGCGGAGCTGGTACGTTTTTTTCCGACTGAAAATTTTTTGCCCTGCGCTTTTCTGGCTGCGCTCCTCATTTTTCTCGGATTTGCGCTCTTGTTTTATTGCGGAAAAAAGTACGGCGGATTCGAGGGAACGCTTTGCCGGGTATTCAAAAATTTTGCGCCCGCCGTGCGGTGGATTGTTTTGGCGGCGTCGCTCATGACGTCGGCGGGTATGCTCGCGGGGCTGGATTCCGTCATGCTCGAAGGCTTCGGCGTGCCGAAATCTGTTCCTTTGCTGTCTTTGGGGGTGCTGATCGCCGTCTATTTTCTTTCGGAAAAGGGCACGGCGGCGATCGGCTGGGTAAACCTTTGCCTTGTGCCGGCAATTCTTGTATTCGTCGCCTCCCTCGCTTTCCGACGGGTAGACTTTTCTTATGCGTTTTATCCCGCGCGCGAGCCGTTTGCGGCAGTGTGCCTTGTGATCGCCTATGCGGGAATGAACGTGTTTCTCGCCGCGCCCGTCGTGTGCGACCTCGGAGCAAAGTACGGGGGCGGTACGGTCGCGGCGGCGGGGGCGTCGCTCGTTATCGGGGCGAGTATAGTGATTATACTTGCCAATATTTTCGCTGCGGGCGCGAACGCGATCGGTGCAGATATGCCTCTTCTTGCGGTGATGGGCGCGCAGAGCGTTATGGGGAAAATATTTGCAATCGTTTCCGCGTTCGGAATCGTTACCACGTTGTTTTCCTCGTGGTACCCCCTCCACGCGCGTGCAAAGCGATGCAGGCATGCAAGATCCGCGCGCGTGCTGCTGTGTGCCGCAGCATTTTTGCTTTCCCGCTTCGGGTTGAAAAACATCGTCGGCTTTGCCTATCCGCTTCTGGGGCTTTGCGGCATATTGTTCCTCGGTGCATGCGCGCTGAAATGTTTTTTTCCGAAAAAAAACTCCCCGATGCATAGCGCAAAGGGGAGAGAGCGTATGTGAAGCGGGATACGGACAGAGCGTCATCTCGGGTGTTTGATGACGATCTTTTCCGCCAGCACGACGAGAAAATACATGCCCGCCGCCAGAATGCAGAGGATAAACGTCGCGGCCATCACGAGGTCGAGGCGGAATACCTGCCCGCCGTACACGATCAGATAGCCCAATCCCGCTTTGGATACGATGTATTCGCCCATGATGGAACCGATCCACGCCATGCCCACGCAAATTTTCAGCATGCCGATAAATTCGGGCAGGGCGGAGGGGATCACGAGCTTTGTGAGGATCTGCATTTTGCTCGCGCCCATCGATCGCAGCAGTGTGATCTTGTTTTTATCCGTCGCCAGAAAACCGCTGAGCATGTTCATCACTGCCACGATGATGCCCACGAGCACCGTCATGAATACGATGGCGGTGGAACCCGTGCCGAACCAGATGATGATGACGGGCCCGAGCGCGATTTTCGGCAGACTGTTCAGAACGACGATATACGGCTCCAAAATTTTCCGCGCCCGCTCGCTCCACCAGAGCGCGAGGGCGATGAGAGAGCCGAGCACTACGGCTATGGCAAAGCCCGCGAGCGTTTCCCAAAGGGTGGTGCCGATATGATAGAACAGAGTGCCGTTCGACCACAGCTCCCCGATCATCGCGGCGATGCGCGAGGGCGAGCTTATGATAAACGGGTCGACCAGTTCCAGCTGCGCGATGAGTTCCCATACACCGAGTATGAGCGCGAGCACGCCGACGCGCGCCGCCCATACGATGGCGGTGTTTTTCTTCTCCTTTTTCAGAAAGGCGATATGTTCGCCGGAAAATTCTTTCTTCATATGTTCAGCTCCTTCCACAGCTTTTCGAACCAAACCGAAAAGTGGGGCGATTCTCTTCTTTTGAGCGGGCTGAGATCTTCGAACCCGATCTCGTGCAGGCTCACTACGGAGGCGGGCCGTTTGCTTAAAACGAGTATCCTGTCTGCAAGGGAAATCGCCTCGGAAATGTCGTGCGTGACCAAAAGCGCCGTCTTTTTTTCTCCGCGTATGATGGAATACACGTCGTTGCACACCGAAAGGCGGGTCTGATAGTCGAGCGCGGAAAAAGGTTCGTCGAGCAGCAGTATTTCGGGGTCGGGCGCGAGCGTCCTTATGAGCGCGGCGCGCTGGCGCATGCCGCCGGAAAGCTGGTCGGGATAATAGGAAAGAAATTCCCCGAGCCCGTACTTTTTTGCGAGAGAGAGCGCCTTTTTCCTGTTTTCCGAGGTATTCTTTTTGCTGATTTCCAGGGGCAGAACGATGTTTTTTTCGATATTGCGCCAGGGGAAAAGCTCGTCTTTTTGCAGCATGTAGCCAAACTTTCCCGCGCTTTCGCGCGCGGGCTTGCCGCACACGGTGATCTCTCCCGAGGAGGGCTTCAAAAGCCCCGCCGCAAGGGAAAGCACGGTGGTCTTGCCGCAGCCGGAGGGCCCGATGACCGCCATAAATTCTCCTTCGCGCACGGTAAAGTCGAGATCCTTCACCGCGAGCGTTTCTCCGGCCTTGGTATGGTAGGTCAGGCTTACGTTTTTGAATTCGAGCAAACGCCCGTCAAGTGTTTCGTTCATGGTAAAAACCTCCCCCGCGCATCGGCATATACGCCGATGCGCGGCGGCTTTCAATCATTACGGCGTCAGCCGTAAAGCTCGGCGTAGATCTTGGAGGAATAGCTCGTATCCACGAGGTCTGCAAAATTGACCCGCTTTTCGAGCTCGCCGGCGTTGTCTATGATGTCCTGAAGCCTGTTGAACGCGTCTTCCGTCATCGTCATGTCCGTCTGCCACGCGTCGATAGACTTATAACTGTCGAGTGAGACCTTGACGGAATTTTCGCTCGTGCCGTCGAAGTAGGGCGTCAAAAGTTTTGCCGCCTCGGCGCTGTCCGTCGAGTTGACGTAGCGGATCCCTTTCATGATCGCCCGCAGGAAGCCTTCTATCGTCTCTTCGTTGTCGTCGATATAGTTTTCTCTGGCGATATAGCAGGTATAGGGCACCTCGCCCGAAGCTTCGCCCACGGAAGCGACCACATAGCCCTTGCCCTGCGCCTCATATTCCGACGCCACGGGTTCGAACATGGTGCAGTAATCCGCCGTGCCCGATTCGAAGGCGGCGGTCATATAGTTGAAGTTGATGTCGTAGTTCATGGTCACGTTCTGCCCGTCGTGCAGCCCGTTTTCGTTGAGGACGTATTCGAAGGTCATCGCGGGAACGCCGCCTTTTCTGCCTGCCAGTATCTCTTTGCCCTGCAAGGTGGTCGCCCAGTCGAAGGTGTCCGCCTCGTCCACGCGGGATACGAGGAAGGAGCCGTCTCGCTTGGTGAGCTGGCCGAACACGGTGGGTACGTTGTTCGAGCCGCCGATGAGCACGTACAGCGCCGCTTCCGGCCCGCAGAAGCCGATGTCTGCGCTGCCCGAAAGCACCGCCGCCATCACTGCGTCCGCGCCGCCGCCGTTGGTCAGTTCGATCTCGATGCCTTCTTCCTCGAAGTAGCCGAGGGCGTCGGCGATATACATGGGGGCGTAGAAGACGGAATGCGTCACCTCGTTCACCCGTATCGTTTTCAGCCCGCCCTCGTCCGTCTTGCAGGCGGAAAGGGGCAGGGCCAGAAACAGTGCGCACAGAATTGCGGTAAGTATCTTTTTCATTGATTTCTCCGTTTGGAAAATTTTAATACTATATCGTATGCGGGCGGAGAATATTTTGACATCGCATTTCAGGCAAACGGTTTCGTTTTCGATTGACAAGCGGCGGGCGTTTTTATATAATAAGTAGGCAGAATTTTTGTGACTGGATTGCGCCGCTTTTTTCGCTGCGCGATTTTTTATCAGAGGGAATGAACGTTATGGAAATGCAAAAGACTTACAATCCGAAAGATTTTGAAGACAGGCTTTATAAGGAGTGGACGGATAAAAATTATTTCCGCGCGGAAGTGGATCCGTCCAAGATCCCGTTTACCATCGTCATTCCTCCCCCCAACATCACGGGTCAGCTCCACCTCGGGCACGCGCTCGACAATACGATCATCGACGCGCTGATCCGCTTCAAAAGAATGCAGGGCTATTCCGCTCTGTATCTGCCCGGCTGCGACCACGCTTCCATCGCTACGGAGGTGAAGATCGTCGAGCAGATGAAAAAAGAGGGACTCACAAAACAAGACGTAGGCAGGGAAGAATTCCTCCGCCGCGCGTGGGACTGGAAGGAAAAATACGGCGGGCGCATCGTCGAACAGCTCAAAAAGATGGGCGTTTCCGCAGACTGGTCGCGCCTGGCGTTCACGATGGACGAGCGCTGCTCCAAGGCGGTGCGCGAGGTGTTCGTCAACCTCTACGAAAAGGGGCTCATTTACAGGGGAGACCGCATCATCAACTGGTGCCCGAGCTGTAAAACGGCGCTTTCCGACGCGGAGGTCGAGTACAGCGAAGACGCTTCTTTCTTCTGGCACCTCAAATATCCCGTGAAAGACAGCGACGAGTTTATCGTCGTGGCGACGACCCGCCCCGAAACCATGCTGGGCGATACCGCCGTTGCGGTCAACCCGAAAGACAAGCGCTACGAGCACATGGTCGGCAAAACGCTCGTTCTTCCGCTCGTGGGGCGCGAGATCCCGATCGTTGCGGACGACTACGTCGACATGGAATTCGGTTCCGGCGCGGTCAAGATCACGCCCGCGCACGATCCTAACGACTTCGAGGTAGGGCTTCGCCATAATCTGGAAGTCATCCGCGTCATGAACGACGACGGCACGATGAACGCGAACGCGGGCAAGGCATACGAGGGCATGGACCGCTTTGCCGCGCGGGAAAAGATCGTGGAAGATTTAAAAGCCTGCGGCGCGCTCGTGAAGATAGAGCCGCATGCGCACAACGTGGGGCACTGCTATCGCTGCCACAGCACGGTAGAGCCGATCGTTTCCAAACAGTGGTTCGTAAAAATGGCGCCGCTCGCAAAGCCCGCCATCGACGCGGTCGTGCGCAACAAAATACATTTTACGCCCGAACGCTTTTCGAAAATTTATTATAATTGGATGGAGGGCATCAAAGACTGGTGCATTTCCCGCCAGCTTTGGTGGGGGCACCGCATTCCCGTATGGTACTGCGCGGACTGCGGGGAGACGATCGTTTCCAAAACAGACCCCGCCGAATGCCCGCATTGCCACGGCAAAAACCTCAGCCAGGACGAAGACGTGCTGGATACCTGGTTTTCTTCCGCCCTTTGGCCCTTCTCCACGCTTGGCTATCCCGACAAGACCGCCGACCTCGACTATTTCTATCCGACGGACGTGCTGTCCTGCGGGTACGACATCATATTTTTCTGGGTCGCGCGCATGATCTTTTCGGGCATCGAGCATATGGGCAAGGTGCCTTTCCGCGACGTGCTCCTGCACGGCATCGTGCGCGACGAGCAGGGCAGAAAGATGTCTAAATCGCTCGGGAACGGCATCGACCCTCTGGAAGTCATCGACGAATACGGCGCCGATTCCCTCCGCTTTGCGCTGGTTTCGGGCGTTGCGCCCGGCAACGACAGCCGTTACAGCCGCGCCAAGGTCGAGGCGATGCGCAACTTCATGAACAAGATATGGAATGCGTCTCGCTTCGTCATCATGAATGCGGAAGGGGAAAAGATTTTGCCCGTCGGCGAGGTGAAGCTCTCCGCGCCGGATAAGTGGATCATATCCCGTCTGGAAAGATGTATCAAAGAAGTTACCCTCAATATGGGCAAGTTCGAGCTCGGCATTGCGGCGGGCGCCCTGTACGATTTTATGTGGAGCGACTTCTGCGACTGGTATATCGAGCTCACGAAGAGCGCGCTCTACGGGGAGGATCCCGAAAAGAAGAGGGGAGCGCTCTCCGTGCTGTGCTTTGTGCTCGAAAACGCGCTCAAACTTCTGCACCCCTTCGTGCCGTTCATTACAGAGGAGATCTATCGGAACCTTCCGGGGACTTCCGGCAGCATCATGGTTTCCGAATTTCCGCGCTATAATTCCAAGCTCGCCTATAAAAAAGAGGCGAAGGCTTTTGAAGGGATCATGGACGTCATCAAAACGGTGCGCAACATGAAAACTTCGGTCAATTGCCCGCCCTCCAAAAAAGTGAAGCTGTTTCTCTCCGCACAGAACAAGCGCCTTGTAACGGCGAACGCGGGGGCGATCATGAAGCTTGCGGGCGTGAGCGAGATCGGGTTTGTGGAGAGCGCCGCGGAGATCGGCGAAAAAACGATGTCGCAGGTCACCGAGAGTTGCACGGTCTTCGTGCCGTTGGGCGAGCTGGTGGATCTTGCCAAGGAAAAGGAAAGGCTTACCGCAGAGCTCGAACGGGTGCAGGGCGAGATCATGCGCGCAGACGGCAAGCTGCAAAACCGCGGATTCGTCGAAAAAGCTCCGAAAAATCTCGTAGAGGCAGAGCGCGCCAAGCTCGACAAATTTATTGAGATGAGAGAAAAGATCGCAAAACAGCTCGAAGAGCTTTGATAAAAAGCGGGGCAGTTGCCCCGCTTTTTTGACTGCCCGTGCCGACGGGTGCAGAAAAAGTGTTCCTGCGTGCGGCGGTTTCTTATTAAAAACAGAAGAACGGCGCATCTCGCGACGCGCCGTTCTCCTAAAACAAATGAGAAAAAATATGGGTAGTGAGTATGATCGGATCGTATGTAAAAAACGTACCTTTTCAGCACACATTTTACATGAATATTATAACTGATTCGCCGCGGCAAGTCAAGTGATATTTCGATAAAATTTTATCGGATATGCAAATTATTGTGCACTGTTTTGAAGCTTTTGCGGCAATGGTTTCGTCGAGGGAGGTAGATACTATGTTTCATATCGTTCTGGTGGAGCCGGAGATCCCGCAAAATACCGGCAACATCGTGCGCACCTGCGCCGCCACGGGCTGCAAGCTGCATCTCGTACGGCCGCTCGGGTTCGAGGTGTCGGATAAATATCTCAAACGCGCCGGGCTGGATTACTGGCATTTCGTGGACATTTCCTATTACGATTGTATCGAAGAGGTCTTTGCGAAGTATCCTTCTGCGCGCTTTTATTTTTTCACCACGAAAGCGGAAAAAACGCACAGCGACGTAGAGTATCGCGAAGGGGATTTTCTCGTGTTCGGCAAGGAGACGAAGGGGCTGCCCGAGCCGCTCTTGAAGCAGCATTACGAAAGCTGCGTGCGCATTCCCATGATCGGCGATATACGCTCGCTGAATCTATCCAATTCGGTCGCCGTCGCCGTTTACGAGGGCTGGCGCCAGCTCGGTTACGCGCAGGGGCGTTTGCAGGGAAAGCTCACCTCCCTTTAAAAATGCTACGCGCACGATTTTTTCGCGCGCGCGGCGGGAGAAAAATACCGACAATCATTGACAAATTGCAAAAAAAAGTATATCATTATATAGGGTAAAAATAAAAACCGAAGGAGATCAGGTCATGAACAAAAAGTCTGTTACCGATGTAGACGTAAAGGGCAAAAGGGTCCTCGTAAGGTGCGATTTCAACGTTCCCATGAAGGACGGCAAGATCACCGACGAGAACCGTATCATGGGCGCGCTGCCCACCATCAAATATCTGATGGAGCACGGCGCAAAAGTTGTTTTGTGCTCGCACATGGGCAAGCCGCACAACGTGTTCGACGAAAAGGTAAAACTCAACAAAAAGGAAAAGAAGGCGGTCGAGGCGCTCCCTGCCGACGAGCAGGCTAAGGCGACCGAAGAATACATCGCCAAGGCGAAAAAGAACGATCCGGTAAAGCTCACGCTCAAACCTGTTGCAGACAGGCTGAACGAGCTGTTGGGCGGCAAGGTCGTTTTTGCGAAAGACGTGATCGGCCCCGACGCGGAGGCAAAGGTCGCCGCGTGCAAAGAGGGCGAGTGCGTTCTTTTGGAAAATCTGCGTTTCTATGCGGGTGAAGAGGGGAAAGACCTCGAATTCTGCAAAAAGCTCGCTTCCTATTGCGATATTTATGTGAACGACGCGTTCGGCACGGCGCATCGCTCGCACGCTTCCACGGCGGCGATCGTAGAGTACGGCCTTGTAAAGACTGCGGTCTGCGGCTTCCTCATTCAGAAAGAGCTCGAAGTGATGGCGGACGCGCTCGAAAACCCCGTGCACCCCTTCGTTGCGGTGCTCGGCGGCGCAAAGGTCGCAGATAAGCTCAACGTCATCTCCAATCTCCTGAATAAATGCGACACGCTCATCATCGGCGGCGGCATGGCGTATACCTTCCTCAAAGCAGAGGGTTACGAGATCGGAAAATCTTTGGTCGACGACGACAAGCTCGGCTACTGCAAAGATATGATGCAGAAGGCAAAGGACATGGGCAAAAAACTGCTCCTGCCCGTCGATACCGTCATCGTGAAAGATTTTCCGAACCCGATCGACGCGCCCGTAGACGTGAAGACGGTCAAAGTGAGCGAAATCCCGGCGGATATGGAAGGCCTCGACATCGGCGAAGAGTCGAGAAAGCTGTTTGCGGACGCGATCAAGGGCGCCAAAACGGTCATCTGGAACGGGCCGATGGGCGTGTTCGAAAACCCGACCCTCGCAAAGGGCACGATCGCGATCGCGGAAGCGATGGCGGAAGCAAAGGACGCTACGACGATCATCGGCGGCGGAGACAGCGCTGCGGCTGTGCAGCAGCTCGGGTTTGCCGACAAGATGACGCACATCTCCACGGGCGGCGGCGCTTCTCTCGAACTGTTTGAGGGCAAAGTCCTTCCCGGCATCGCGTGCCTCAACGATAAAGACTGATTTTATAAGCCATAAGAAAGAGCGGAAAAATTCCGCTCTTTCCGCGGCAGAATAAATGAACGATTCACTATTAAAAAAAGGACAGATAACGGCATGAGAAGACCTATCATAGCAGGCAACTGGAAAATGAACAAGACCGCGGCGGAGGGCGCCGCTTTGGTCAACGAGCTCAAACCGCTCGTGAAAGACGCCGATTGCGACGTAGTGGTTTGCGTTCCGTTTACGGATATTCCCGCGGTGAGCGCGGCTGCGAAGGGCAGCAACATTCACGTGGGCGCACAAAACGTGCACTTTGCGGAAAAGGGCGCTTATACGGGCGAGATCTCTGCGGAAATGCTCAAAGAATTCGGCGTGGAATACGTCATCATCGGGCACAGCGAACGCCGCCAGTATTTCGGCGAGACGGACGAAACGGTAAATAAGCGCATGCACGCGGCGCTCGCGGCGGGGCTCACGCCCATCGTATGCGTGGGCGAAAGCTTGGAAGAGCGCGAAACGGGCAAAACGGAGGCGGTGCTTTCCGTACAGATCGAAGAGGGGCTCAAAGGATTGGAAGACGTTTCGAAGATCGTCATCGCGTACGAGCCGATCTGGGCGATCGGCACGGGCAAAACGGCAACGGCGGAGCAGGCGAACGAGACGATCGCGTTTATCCGTAAAAAATGCGCCGAGGTGTTCTGCCCTAAATGCGCGGAAAAGGTGCGCATTCAGTACGGCGGCAGCATGAACGCGAAGAACTGCAAGGAGCTTATGGCGATGCCCGAGATAGACGGGGGACTGATCGGCGGCGCTTCTTTGAAGGCGGAAGATTTTTCGTTTATCGTAAATTACAACAAATAAACCGCAAACAAGCCGCGGCGCATATGCGCCGCGGCTTTCTGTCAATAAAAAAGCTCCCGCAAAAAGGAGCGAATGTAAATATTTTACTTTGAAAATAGTTTTTCGTGTTAACTATATGGTCAACAAACTATGCCGCAAGCCGCATAAAAACGGATTACGGCAGGGGAGATGAAGCGAACCCGTACGCGGATTTCCGCATACGGGCGCACATTATTTGCTTTCAACGTAAGCGTGTACTGCCTTGACGAGAAAAGTCTGTTCCGCTTTGCTCAGCTTGCTGAAATCCACATAAAAATTTTGCAGCGTTTTGTTGTCGGTATAAACGTAGTTGTTTTCGTAGTCGGATTTACCGAGCAGATAGTCTGTGGAGGAGTTGAAGATATTGGAAATTTCGATGACCTGTTCAAAAGTAGGTCTCGAACGCCCGATCTCCCAACTGCTGACAGTCGACTGCTTTACGCCGAGTTTATCTGCAAGCTCGCACTGGGTGGTTCCGTTTTCTTTTCTCAGGGTTTTTAAAATTTTAGCAAACATAACTTATCCACACGCGATGCGTAAATTTTGAAGCGAAGCTTCAATACATCGGTGACCGTTTGTAAAAAAGGAAGGGCGTCAGCGTTCAGCTTTCAGCCCCAAGATCATGTCAGACGATACGTTCAGCGCTTTGCAGAGGAGCGCAAACGTGTCTATGGAAGGGAATTTGTCCGTACGGACATATTTGTTCACCGTAGAGGGATGGATCCCGACCTGTTCTGCGATCTCTTTCTGGCTCATGCCGCTGCTTTTGATTGCGTCGCGGAGCCTGACCTGGATTTCGTCCAATAAAGTTCCTTTACCCATATGCACAATCTCAAACGTTTATTTCTAAATTTTCTCATATGTTTTTTATTATCATAGCACGTTGTGCTTTTTTTGTCAAGCAATTGCAAGGAATTTTATTTTCGGGCAAAAAATGATAAAAATGAACGTGCGGCGCCCCGCTTTCCTTATAAAAATATGTGCGCCGAAAAAATAGGGTTTTACCCGCTTGCAAAAACGCGGTCAATAAGATATAATACTATACGGAAAAAGATTTTTAGAGGTGATCGGAATGAAAAAACCTTATGCAATCATCATAATGGACGGCTACGGGATCAATCCCGACAAAAAGGGCAACGCCATCGAATTGGAGGGCAGCCCCAACGTAAAGCGCTATGAAAGGGAATATCCCTCCTCGCAGCTCGGCGCGAGCGGCATGAGCGTCGGTCTTCCCGACGGGCAGATGGGGAACTCCGAGGTCGGGCACCTGAACATGGGCGCCGGGCGCATCGTATATCAGGAACTTACAAAGATCACGAAAGAAATACAGGACGGCGAATTTTTTGAAAACGAGGCGCTGCTCGCCGCAATGAAAAACGCAAAAGAGAACGGAAAGAAGCTGCATATTTGGGGCCTTTTGTCGGACGGCGGCGTGCACAGCCACAACACGCACCTGTACGCCCTGTTGAAGATGTGTAAGGAGCAGGGACTCGACAACGCCTATGTGCATTGCTTTATGGACGGGAGAGACGTTTCTCCGACCTCGGGTGCGGGCTTCGTGCGCGATTTGCAGGCGGAGATGGACAAACTTTCCTTCGGCGCGGTGGCGTCCGTGTGCGGCAGATATTATGCCATGGACAGAGACAACCGCTGGGAAAGAGTCGTAAAGGCGTACGAAATGCTCACCCTCGGCAACGGCATTCAGGCGGAAGACGCGGTGAATGCGATAGAGGAGTCTTATAAAAAAGAGGTTACCGACGAATTTATCCTGCCCACGAACGTCGTGAAGGGCGGCAAGCCCGTCGCGCTCGTGGAAAAGGGAGACAGCGTCATTTTCTTCAACTTCCGCCCCGACAGGGCGAGGGAGATCACCCGTGCTTTCACCGAGCCGGATTTTAACGGTTTTGAGAGAAAAACGGGCTATCTCGCCCCGTTCTACGTATGCTTTACGCAGTACGACGCAACTTTCAGCCACGTTCAGGTCGCATTCAAGCCGCAGAGCCTGAAAAATACCTTGGGCGAGTATCTCGCGTCTTTGGGCAAAAAACAGCTGCGCATCGCGGAAACGGAAAAGTACGCGCACGTCACCTTCTTTTTCAACGGCGGCGTGGAAGCGCCGAATGCGAACGAGGTGCGCGTTTTGGTGCCTTCGCCGAAGGTCGCCACCTATGACATGAAGCCGGAAATGAGCGCGTACGAGGTGACGGATAAGGTCATCGAGCAGCTCTCTACGGGCGAATACGACGCGATGATCCTGAATTTTGCCAACTGCGACATGGTAGGGCACACGGGCGTTTTGGAGGCTGCCGAAAAAGCGGTCGCCGCGGTCGACGAATGCGTAGACAGGGTGCTTAAAAAGATTTTGGAGATGGGCGGCGGCGCGCTTCTCACCGCAGACCACGGCAACGCGGATAAGATGATCGCCGAAGACGGTTCGCCCTTTACCGCGCATACGACCAACCCCGTGCCCGTCGTGCTCGTGTGCGACGAACTGAAAAACGTCAAGCTGCGCGAAGGCGGCGTGCTTGCCGACCTTGCGCCCACCCTGCTCGACATGATGGGCATACCGGTTCCCGCCGAGATGACGGGCAAATCTCTGATCGTGAGATAATTTTCCGCTTTGCGAAAAAATATCGCCCGCCGCGGACAAAAAAATCTCTTACTGTATGCAAAAACGGTTGAAAAATCCGCCGCGATATGGTATACTTATCGGGTATTCTGTTAAAAAGTAATTTTGGAGTGATACAAATGCCTGACATGATGTATTTGATGTCAAATTTATTGGCGCCTTTGGACGATTACAATCCTTATGCGATAGCCAGATTTATCCTTTTGCTCGTGATGCTCGTAGCGTCCGTTGTAGCGATCGTCATCGTGCTCATTCAGCCCGGCAATTCTACGGGTATCGATGCGCTCGGCGGTTCCAGCGAGACGTTTTTCGGCAAAAACAAGGGCAGGTCTTTTGAGAGCAAAATGAAGAGATGGACGGTCATTTCCCTCGTCGTGTTGGCGGTGCTTGCCGTCGCGTTCTACATTTTGCAGATCGGCGTGGGTGCTTGATCGGGATTTCAAGGATATTTTCAGGCGGCTGTTCGCAAGGATAGCCGCCTTATTTTTTGCCGAAAGGGAGTTTAACTATGTCCGCAACGGAAGAACTGAAACAAAAATTCGTCAGCGGCGAATTGCAATATAAAAAAGAAAACGAAATATATCGGCTTTTGGGCGTTTCCTCCCGCGCGGGAAGAGACGCTGTCCGCGCTGTGCTGGCGGAGCTGTTGTCGGCGGGCGAGCTCGTGCGCGACGAGCGCGGCAGGTTCGTTTCTCCCGAAAAGCTTTCCCTTATAAAAGGAGTGCTCAGCGGGAACGAGCGCGGTTTTGCCTTTCTCGTGAGGGAGGAGGGCGATTTGTTTATCCCGCACCGCTCGCTGCACGGCGCACAGCACAAAGATACCGTTTTTGCGAGGATCGTCGGCGGAGAAAGAGGAGACGAGGCAGAGGTTTACAGCATACTTTCCCGCGGGGTCGTCTCGCTTACGGGTACTTATTATAAAGAAGAGCGCGGCGGCTATGTTTCCCCCGACGACAAGAAGTATTTTGAAGACGTGCGCATCGTAGGCGGAAGGCGGCGCGCCTTTTCCGGGGAGAAGGTGCTCGTAAAGATCACCTCGTGGCCGGAAGGGAGAAAGCCGGAGGGCGAAATAGAGGAAGTGCTCGGGCGCGGCGGCGACCTTTCCGTAGAGGAAGAGGCGCTTATCAAAACGTACGGCCTTGCGGAAGGGTTTACGCAAAAGGTTCTTTCCGAAGGGAGGCGCGTCGCCGCGGAAAAGATGCCCCTTGCGGGCAGAAGAGATTTCAGAGATGTTTTAACGATCACGATAGACGGCGAGGACGCCCGCGACTTCGACGACGCGATCAGTATCGAAAAGCTGGAAGACGGGTTCCTTTTGGGCGTACACATCGCAGACGTTTCTCACTATGTGCGGCGGGGCGGCGCGCTCGACAGAGAGGCGTATGCCCGCGGCACGAGCGTGTATTTTCCTGACAGGGTTTTGCCGATGCTCCCTTTCGAGCTTTCCAACGGCATCTGTTCCTTGCGTGAAGGGGAAGACAGGCTCACGCTCTCCTGCGTCATGCACGTAGATCAGAAGGGCAGAGTCACCGAGCCGGACATCGCGGAATCGGTCATTCGATCGCGCAACCGCATGACGTATACGAACGTTACAAAGATCCTTGACGGCGATCCCGAACTTTGCGAACGGTATGCGCATTTGGTGCCCATGCTGCAAAATTGCAGGGAACTCGCACAGATCCTCATGCGCAAGCGCGCGGCGCGCGGCAGCGTCGATCTCGACGTGAAAGAGGCAAAAATAACCGTATCGGAGGGCGGCGAAATTTCCGTTTCCGAATACGAACGCACGATCTCGCACCGAATGATCGAGGAATTTATGATCCTCGCCAACGAAACTGTGGCGGAATTTATGGCGGCTTACGAAATGCCGTTTGTGTACCGCGTGCATGAAAAGCCGTCCGAAGAAAAGGCTGCTTCGTTCAAGGCGTATCTTGCGGAGCTGGGCATAAAGGCGAATTTCCGTCCCGAAAGCGTGCGCCCGGGCGAATACGGCAAAATTTTAGACGCTTTGGAAGCGTCGCAGAGCCCGATGCGGCACGTAGTGAACCGCGTCATGCTGCGCTCCATGTCTAAGGCGAAATACGCGGCGGAAAATATAGGGCATTTCGGGCTCGCGTCCGAATGTTACTGCCACTTCACTTCGCCGATACGCCGCTACCCCGATCTCCTCGTTCACCGCATCGTCAAATTGGTGCTCGATGGGCAGGCGGGAGAGGCGCAGCGCTTTGAAAATTTTGTGGACGTCGCGTCGGAAAACTGTTCGCAGACGGAGCGGAAGGCGGACGACGCGGAGCGCGCCGTAGACGAGCTGTATAAGGTCTGGTACATGCGTTCTCATATCGGAGAAACGTTCGAGGGCGTCGTTTCGGGCGTTACCGCTTTCGCGGTATTCGTGGAGCTGCCCAACACGGTGGAAGGGCGCATCAGGGCGGAAACGCTGCCGCCGGACGACTATGTGTTCCTCGAAAAGAATTATACGCTCAAAGGGCAGCGCCGAGCCTTCAAGATCGGCGACAAACTGAAAATAACCGTCGCTGCGTGCGACATCGGCGCGAGAAAGTGCGATTTTGTTCTGGCAGAGGAGTAATTGCTCCGAAAAGCTATCCCTTTCTTCAAATTTGTGCTATAATATAAGTCGCGCGGCGGCATGGAGAAGAAAATGCAATTCGAACTCTTACAATGGGAGGCGTCTTTGGCGCCGTCGCTTGCCGAAAGCGCGAACGATGCGCGGATCGCCCGCTTTCTGAGGGATTCTTTCCCGTACCCGTATTCGCCCGAAGACGCGGAGGCGTTCATCGCTTTTGCGCGGGAAGAAAACGGGCGGGGCGAGTTTTACCGCGCGATCGTCGCGGACGGAAAAGCCGTCGGCGGTATTGCCGTTACCCGCGGCGCCGACGTGTACAAAAAGAGCGGCGAGCTCGGCTACTGGCTTGCGCCCGCCGTTTGGGGCAGGGGCGTTATGACCCGGGCGGTGCGCGAGATCTGCAAAGAGGTGTTCGAAACGACGGACATCGTGCGTATTTTTGCGGAGCCGTTTTCCGTAAACGCCGCATCCTGCCGCGTACTGGAAAAGAACGGCTTTGCAAAAGAGGGCGTAAAGAAAAAGAGCGTTTTCAAAAACGGAGAGTTTTACGACAGCGCGATGTACGCGCTCGTAAAAGAGTAAAGGTTTTTTTATGAAGATCATAGCGGTCAATAAATCCGCTTCCTTCGAATATTTCATAGAAGAAAAATTCGAGGCGGGCGTCGTGCTCGAAGGGAGCGAGGTCAAATCCATACGCAAAAACAATTGCAGTCTGAGCGATTCCTTCTGCTTCGTCAGAAAGGGCGAAGCGGTGCTCAAAAATATGCATATTGCCGTGTACGACAAGAGCGGGGCGTTCAATACCCGCGATTCCAGAAGAGACAGAAAGCTCTTGCTCCATAAAGCGGAGATCGCAAAGATCGTCGGCAAAGTCAACGAAAAGGGGTATACCCTCGTACCTCTTAAAATTTATTTTAAGGATTCTCTCGTGAAGGTAGAGGTCGCGCTTTGCCGCGGCAAACATACCTACGACAAAAAACAGAGCCTGAAAGAAAAGGATCTGAAACGGGATACCGAACGGCGCATCAAGGAGTATATCTGAGCCCCGCGCGCCGTGCACCGGCTAAATTCGCAAAACATTTTTTACCTGTAAGGAGATACAAGTATGGTTTATAAAAAAGATACGATCTGTGTGCAGGGCGGTTACCGCCCGAAATCGGGCGAGAGCCGCATTCCGCCCATCAGTCAGAGCACCACTTATTTTTACGAAAAGACGCAGGACATGGCGGATCTTTTCGACTTGAAGGCGGACGGGTACTTCTATACCCGCCTTGCTAACCCCACCGTCGCGGCGTTCGAGGGGAAGGTCGCGGAGCTCGAAGGGGGCGTCGCCGCGATCGGCTGCTCCTCGGGCATGTCTGCAAGCACGCTTCTGGCGTTCACCGTGTGCGGCGCGGGAGACAATATCGTTTCTTCCTCCGCGATCTACGGCGGCACGTTCAACCTGTTCGCGGTAACGCTGCCCAAGCTGGGCATAGAAACCCGCTTTTTCGATCCCGACGCGCCCGCTGAGGAGATCGAAAAGCTCATCGACGGCAAAACGAAGATGATCTTTACGGAAACGATCGCAAACCCCGCCATTAAAATTCTCGATTTTGACAAGATCGCGAATATCTCGAAAAAGCACGCGGTGCTTTTTGTTGTGGACAACACGCTCGCGACGCCTATTCTGTGTCGCCCGTTTGAATGGGGCGCGAATATCGTCATTCATTCCACGAGCAAGTATATGGACGGCCACGCGGCTGCGCTCGGCGGCATGATCGTGGACGGCGGCAACTTTAATTTTAAGGGAAATCCCCGCTATGCTTCTTTCAACGAGCCGGACGAGAGCTATCACGGCCTCGTCTATGCGGATCTCCCCGCGGCGCAGTTTGCAACCAAATGCCGCGCGCAGATGATGAGGGATATGGGCGCGATCATGAGCCCGCAGAACGCCTTTTTGAGCTGGCTGGGCGCGGATACGCTTGCCCTGCGCATGGAAAGGCACTCTTCCAATGCAAAAAAGGTGGCTGCTTTCCTTGCAAAGCACCCCAAAATCGACTGGGTATGGCACGCTTCCCTTCCCGATAACAAATATCATAAGCTTGCGGAGAAATATCTCCCCGACGGGCAGGGCGGCATGCTCAGCTTCGGCATCAAGGGAGACGTTTCGCAGGCGGCTAAGTTTATGGAGGCGTTAAAGCTCATCACACAGGAAACGCACGTCGCCGATGTGCGTAGCTGCGTGCTGCACCCCGCGTCTACGACCCATCGCCAGCTCAGCAAAGAGGAGCTCGAACAGGCGGGCGTTCCCGAAAACCTCGTGCGCCTTTCCGTCGGCATCGAAAATCCCGACGACATCATCGCCGATCTCGACCAGGCGCTGGCGCACGTATAACCGCAGCCGTAAAACGCGCTGCCCCTCAAACGGGGCGGCGGCAGATCGGAGGGGGCAATGAAGAAGCTTTTTATGTCGCTCATGCTGTGTTTCGGCGTATTGCTCGGCCTTTGTGCGCTTGCGGGCTGTGCGCAGGAATTGAACGAGACAGGGAACTGGAAACTTTCCTATTTCGGCGACGGCGAGGGCAATTATGCCGTCGGGGACGATTATCGGGGCAGTGAAGTGACGGAGAATTTGTATTCCTGTTCATTTGACGGCTCGTTTTACAAAGTTTATCATAACGGCGCCGTAGTCGGAGAGGGCGGTTATTCGGCGGAGCGTGCGGGCAAAAATTCCGTTTTGCTGTCTCTCGACGGCGTTCAGGGCTGTTGGAATTTAGGGATCCAAACGCAGCTGAACGGCAAAGAGAGCGTCGGCATCACGGCGGAGTTTGACGGAAAAGTCATTTGTTTTGTACCCGCATAGCAGACGTTTTATAAAGTTTGACGCAAAGGAGAGAGAAAATGCCTATCGTGATCCCGCAGGATATACCTGCATATTCCGTTTTGAAAGGGGAAAATATATTCGTCATGAACGACGAGCGCGCCTTCTCGCAGGACATTCGCCCGCTTGAAATCGCGATATTGAACCTCATGCCCACCAAGGTGGAAACGGAAACGCAATTCATGCGCCTTCTCTCCAATTCGCCGCTCCAAGTCAACGTAACGCTCGTTTATACCGAATCGTACAAGAGCAAAAACACGGCGGCGGCGCATCTGGAACGCTTTTATAAAAAGTTTGACGACATCAAAAACAAACACTTCGACGGCATGATCATTACCGGCGCACCCGTGGAAACGATGGAGTTCGAAAAAGTCGCCTATTGGGAGGAGCTGAAAAAGCTGTTCGACTTTGCCGATAAAAACGTGACCAGCACGATTTACATCTGCTGGGGCGCACAGGCGGCGCTGTACTATCATTACGGCATTCAGAAACATCTTTTGCCCGAAAAGCTGTTCGGCGTTTTTCCGCACAAAAAATATCTGGAACAGCACGACCCGCTCTTGAAGGGCATAGACGACGTATTTTTCGTGCCGCATTCCCGCCATACCACGGTGCATGCGGAGGATATAGAGGGGATCCCGGATCTGGTATCTCTGTGCGAGGCGAAAGAGGTCGGGCTTTCCATAGCAAAGTCAAAGAATAATCGCAAGATCTTTATGATGGGGCATATGGAGTACGACCGCAACACCCTCAAAACGGAGTACGAGCGCGATCTTGCCAAAGGATTGCCCATCAAACCGCCCTGCAATTATTTTACGGACGAAACCTGCACGAGCGTAAACGTGAACTGGACGAGCGCCGCGAACCTCTTTTACACGAACTGGCTGAACTATTACGTATATCAGGTCACGCCGTTCAAATTCTGATTACCGTTTGCGGCAGTTGATTTTTTTCGGAAAATATCATATAATATATATATCCGCGCGAAATGCGCGGCGTATGGGGTAGCACCGGGTTCGATTGCCGGTGCGCGGAAGGGTAAGCACGCAGAGGAACGAGTGGCCTCTATAAAACATTCGGCTTAAATTTAAATGCAGACAATGCAAACTATCGCGCTGACGCTCAGTTGGCGTACGCTGCTTAATCAACATTAAGCGGTTCGTCCGTACCTCTTTCCCGTCGGGAGGCTGCGGGCGTCATTTAAGGCGGGGGACTGCCGTTTTGAGGTGAAGTCGGCAAAACGGCGGACTTTCAGATTTCTGCCGATATGAGCTTTCGGTCGCAGAGGCGCATATCGTAAGACAATTGCGGCATAAGCGTGTAGAAAGCCTTTTGGCAATCCGGTAAGACGCGAGTTCAATTCTCGCCTACTCCACCAGTGTCGACAGAGTTTGAACACCGCAAAGACGGAATACATTTTCGCGGGCGGTGTTGCGGGCTTTGTTGCATACAAGTAAAGAAAGAGAGCAACGAAAAAACCGTTGCTCTCTTTCTATTTCATTGATTATGGAATTTCTATAATTTTTAACCTGTTCTCTAAAAGCAATTTATGCGTTAAGTTTTTGCCTTGATCTTTATTAGATAATGTTTTTTCATAGGTATTGATCAACCGATATACTTCGTCCGTCTGTTCAAACCCTTTTGAATAATAAAAAATTAAACTGACTTTGCAGGGCTTGTGCTTGACGGGGGGGAGGAGCGATGCGTGAGGCCGTTCTTTTTTTGAGCCGTTTATTCAGTAAAGCTGAAAGTGCTGCGAATTTTTACGGGCGGAAACGGCGGAGAAGGTCGTTTTAAAAGCAAATATAGTTTTTTATACTTGACTTTCCGCTTTCTTTATTATAAACTAAGAAAACATCGCGCACTGTTTTAATGCAAAAGGAACGGTAAGTTCGTCTTTCGGCAAAAAACAGAGCATTTGTTTTCGGATAAAAGAGCCGCTGATTTTAACGCTTCGTCGGAGTTTTTGCCGGGGCGGAAAAAGGAATCGCTGCGTCTTGATTATACGGATTCATCAGAAAATTTTTTAAGGAAAATCAATTTTATGAACTCGAAAAAACTAACTTTTACAATTTTGGCGGCTGCTTTGATTTTGTTGCTGTGCGTTTTTTGCGCTTTTTTCAGTAAAGGGCAGAAAACCGCATATGCCGCAGCGGAGGGAGCTTCGGATATCACCCAAAGCGGCGTGGATTTTATAAATGCCGCTCCGGAGGAAACCACGGTCTATAAGGCCGGAGAAGGGAGCGTTACATATATTCCCGCTCAAACGGACGGCGCCGCGGAGATCGTTCTTGAAAATGCGGAGATACACTCGGGAACGAAAGTAAATTATAAGTCGCAGCATTGGGCGTATGCGGCAGTCGCGGCGACGGGAGACGTGAAACTCATTCTGAAAGGCGACAATCGCGTGTATCTTCACAGCCAATCGCACAACAACCCCTTGCTGTTCTACGATTCGAACGTAGTCGTTTCCGGCGACGGTATGCTTACGATAGACCGCGAGAATGCGTCTGATAAAAATAACGACGTTATACCTTTTCACGTCCGTTCCGACGACGATCTTTCAGGCAATGAAGAGGAATACGCAAAGAGCGGCAATTTTGTTTTGGAAAGCGGAACGATCTCTCTGAACGCAGGCAGCGCTTTCGGGGAAGGCTGTCTGACGGTCATAAACAACGTAAAAATACTCGGCGGAAAGATTCAGACGTACGGGCAGACCCACGGTATTTATTCCGTCAACGGCGATGTGGAGATTTCAGGAGGGAATGTCCGAGCGGAAGAATTCAGCTCGAGCGGCGTTTATGCGAAAAGAGGAGATATAAAGGTCGGCGGGGACGCAAAACTTTATGTTTCAAGTTATGAAGATTCTTTGACTTCCGGCATCAAGGCGGTGAACAAAGACGCAAAAGGCGGCAACGTCTTTTTCTATGGAGGAGAAACGGAAGTTTTGGTGCCGAATATCGGCGTCTTGGCGCAGGGAGGCAGTTCTGCGGGTGCAGGCAGGATCGGGATTTCGGGAGGCAAGCTGCGCGTAAAAGTTTCAGAAGGGAGCGCAAGCGATGTGGAAGCGGTCTATGCACAGGGCGAACAAGCGGACGTCGTAGTAACGGGCGGCGAAGTCGAAGCTTATGCGGAAGGCAGCGGAGATATGCTCTCGATCGGGATCTATGCCGCCCGTAACGTCGATATACGGGACGGCAGCGTTATTTCCGGCGCAGTGAATAAAGACGGGAACGGCTCGGCTTTCGGCGTCAGTACGGAGGGGAGCATTTTTGTTGGAGGAGGAGCGCTCTCCGCTTACGGCAGCACCGGCGCGGTAGATTGCATTGCGGCCCCCGTTTGCGCGGAAAAAATAAAAATATTTGCGGCGTCGGATACCGAAGGGAAAAACGAGTCTGATTACAATGAAGACAGCTTCGGCGCATATAAATACCTGAAATTTGCAAGAACCGAGGTGTTGTCCGTTACGGTGTTGCCCTCTTCTGCGACCGTAGAGAAGGGAAAAACATTGCAGTTTAGCGCTCAGTTGCAGGGAAACGGTGATTACGGTACATCGGTCGCATGGAAAATTTCCGGAGCGACCAGCGCAAATACAAAAATCGATCAGAACGGTTTGCTTACCGTCGGTGCAGACGAAACGGCGGAGCATATCACCGTAACGGCGACCTCTGCGTGGGATCCCGAAAAAAGCGCCTCCGTTTCCGTTGCGATTGCTTCGACGGCAGGAGGCGCCTCGCAAGATAACGGCGGCGGTTTGGAAGGTTGGGAGATCGCAGCCATTTCGATCGGGGCGGTCTTGGCAGCCGTGGCGATCGCGGTCGGCGTATATTTTGCTGTCAAAAAAGCGAAAGGGACGAAAGAATAAGGATGCGCCCGCGGATCTGCCCGTTTTGCTCATATCGGGCAAAGACGACCCCGTGGGAGATATGGGCAGGGGCGTGGAGCGGCTGGCAAAATATTATAAGGGGATCGGCAGCGGCTGCTTTTGCGAAAAGGATATGCTCGAATATTTTTTGACCGAGCGCTTTGACGCCGTCTATCTCGAACTCGGCACCAACATCGCCACGCGCCCGCTCTTTGCCATAGAGGAGCGCGTGGGGCCGCTGATCGACGTATTCTGCACTCGCTTTTCAGACAAAAAGGTCTTTTTGATGAGCCCCATCAAGGGCTTTTCCGACGTAAGCAGTACCGCCAAAGATTACAGCGTTAAATTTGCCAATACGCGCAAGGTGATCTCTGAGCATGCCGCAAAGCATGCAAACGCGGTCTTGCTGGACGGGCACGCGTTGGTTGGCAAAGACTATTACCTCAAAGCGGACGTGCTGCACCCGTCTGATTTCGGGCACGTGATGATGGGCGTGATCTTCGCCGATATGCTCAAAAAATATCTTTAACAGAAAACTCCGTTTTCGCCATACGGCGAAAACGGAGTTTTGCGTATTTGTCTTGTTTATCAAAAATCAGATCCGCGCCGGAAGCGCTTTACCGAACGCGACGCCCGAATCGACGCGTTCAGACTGCCGGCAAAGATGTTTTTGCCGCGGGCTTTGGCGGTTGCCTCGGTCACTTTTTCTTTTTCGAGAAGGCGTTGGAGAGTATTTTTTTCAACGCGTGCAAAACGCCGCCGTCGTCGTTGGATGGGATCGTTTTTCCGATCAGCTTTTTCAGCCCGTCGAAGGCGTTTTCGGTAACGTAGGAATGTTCGCAGGCGAGCAGCATCTCATAATCGTTCATATGATCGCCGAACGCCGCGCATTCCGAACGGAGAAAGCCGAATTTTTTTTGCACAAAGCCGAGTGCCACGCCCTTGTTTACGCCCTCGGCGGAAATGTCGAGCCAGTCCGCGCCCGACTGTATCACGCGCAGTCCTTCCAGCTTTTGCGGCAGTATTTTCATGCTGTTGTTTTCCGGGCCCCTCGCGTCGTATACGGCGATCTTGCAGACGCCCGTCTTTTTAAGTATATCGGAAAAGAGCCTGTGCGCGGTGTTGAGATAAGACGCCTCCACATAGGAAACGAAGGGTTGTACGTCGTCCTGGTAGTAAGCGCAGTCGGGGGTGCAGAGGAGGGGATAAACGCTGCCGTCTCGGATCGCTTCGATCTGCGCGAGGGCGGCGCGCGTCTTTTCGGGGCTCAGCAGTTTGCAGAAGAATATCTCGCCGCGGAATGCGCAAATCGCTCCGTTTTCGGCGATAAAAATGATTTTGTCACGCACGGGCGCGAACAGCTTTTCCAAAGAAACGAGCTGCCTTCCGCTGGCGGCGCAAAAATAAATGCCTTTTTCGTACAGCTCCTCGATAAGAGGAAAGATCTCTTTCGGCAGGTTCCCGGAAGAGTCGAGCAGGGTTCCGTCAAGATCGCTTACGGCAAGTCTGATCATGTATGTCCTCGCTGGTGTTTTTTATGCGCGGAAAACGCGCGTTCTTCACATAAGGGGGGCAAAAAAGCGGAGCACGGAGCGGTAGATCCTTCTGAGCAAGCTGCTCTTGCTGTTTTGCTCCGTCATAAGCTCGCTCTGCGTGCAAACGTGCAGATAATCTTCGTAAAGGTCGTCCGCCACCTCTTTGTCAAAAAACATGATATTGCATTCGCAATGCAGGTAAAAGCTGCGAAAGTCCATGTTGGAAGAGCCGATGATGCATACCTTTCCGTCGCTTACGATGCTCTTTGCGTGGATAAATCCGGGCGTATAGCGGTAAATGCGTATGCCTTCTTTGATGAGCGGCGTATAAAATGCCCTCGTTACGGCGTATACGTATTTCTTATCAGGAATGAACGGCACGGTGATGCGCACGTCTACGCCCGAGCGCGCCGCAGTGATGAGCGCCTTTTTCATTTCGTCGTCGATGATGAGGTAGGGCGTGTTGATGTATACGTATTTTTTCGCGTTATAAATGGTCTTTATATACAGCGATTCGCAGATATTATGCCCTCCCGCAAAAGGGGAATCGGAAAAAGGAAGGCAGGCGTATTTTCCTTCCGGGCATGTCGTTACATATTTGTCGTAATTTTCTTCCTTGGTGCCGTCCTGCGAGTTTTTCAGCTCCCAAAGCTGTAAAAACATCGCGGTAAAGCTCTGCGCCGCTCTCCCGCGCACCATCACGCCCGTGTCCTTCCAGTGCCCGTGCAGGGTGATCTCGTTGGTATATTCGTCCGCGATGTTGATGCCGCCCGTGAAGGCGGTAACGCCGTCGATGACGGCGATCTTGCGGTGCGTGCGGTTGTTCTGCGCCACGTCGAGGACGGGGCGAAAACGGTTGAAGCAAAGGCAGCGTATGCCCTCCTTTTCGAGGCGCGCGTCAAAATCTTCCGGAATGCCGAGCAGGGAGCCGATGTCGTCGTAAATGATGCGCACGTCTACGCCTGCGTCAGCCTTTTCTTTGAGGATCTTGTGCACGCGATCCCAAAATTTCCCCTCCGAAAAGATGAAGTATTCCAAAAAAATATATTCCTTCGCCGCGGCGAGCTCCTTTTCCAGCTGCTTACCGTATTCCTCTCCCGAAGAAAAGTATTTATATTCGTAACAGTCGGTAGCGGGGAGCGCGCTCTCCTTGCGCACAAATTCCGCGCACTGCGCGGCAAAGTCGCCCAGCTCTAAAAAGCGGCAGTCGGCCGCGGTCTGGCGCTCGTAAAGCTTCATGATCTCGGGCAGTTCGTGCATCAGCCGCCGCTGTAACGCCCTGCGCGGCTTTTTGCGCCGTCTGAAAATGAGATACAGACACGCGCCGACGGGCGGAATGAGCAGTATGGGCACGATCCACGCGATTTTATACTCCGCATTGATCTCGGAGTTGATGATATATAAAACGAGTATTACGTCGATCACCGCGAAAACGATGCTTACATACGTACCGACCGTCGGGAACTGCATGGAGAGCCATATCAGCGTCGCGGGAACGATGGCGAGCTCCAAAAGGAGCAGGAACGCCACAATAAAAAATTTACTTGTGAGGAGCTTGAAAAATTTTCGCATGAGATTTTACCGATAGAACGAGAAACAAAAGAGGCGCCGCAATCATTGCGGCGCTTCTCAGATCATATTCAGGATCGTGGGAGACACCCGTTTTTCCTTGTCGAGCAGTTCAGCTTTTGCGGCGAACAGCGCGGGGATATCAGCTGCGGCGGCCTCTTCTGCAATGAGAGGAGAGAGATTGACCGCTTTGTTGACGAGGAGGTTGATCGCCGCGGCGCTGCGCTCGCGGTCGTTGGAAACGCTCGTTAAAGAAAGCTTTTTATCGAGCGCTTTTTTCAGGTGGACGGAAATTTCGGGAAATTCCATGCCCGCGAAAATCACCTTTCCGCGGGAAGCGGTGATCTCGAAGGGCAGATCGGGCGACAATCCGTTGAAGGAGGTATATACGCAGCCCTCCGCCATTCTTCCCCCTGTGATCTCGGTCAGGTTTTTGAGCAGGTCGTCGTCCGCTTTGAGCGTATAGTATACGCCGCATTGCGCAGCGGCGGCGAGCCGCGCCTCGTCGGAATCGATGAGAATGGGTACCGCCTGATGATAAATGAGCAGCTGCGAAAGGATATTGCCCGTTTCTCCCGCGCCGATCACGGCGACGTGCGTGCCCTTGGGCACGTCGAGCTTGTCGGCAATGCTTTCACAGAGAGAAACGATGCCTGCATACAGCGCGGCGTCGTCGGAAACGGAAGACGGCAGGGGGGAAAGCTCGGACTCTTCCGCCACGATAAAGTCGCGCAAAAAGCCGTCTCTGTCTATGCCTGCGATCTTGGGGGAAAGGCAGTTTTCGCCGTTACCCTTGCGGCATTCGGAACATTCGCCGCATGCCGCCGCTCCGTCGAGGAACACGCGCGTATTCTTTTCCGCCGTCACGCAGCCTTCGCCCGCTTCCGCTACGACGCCCACGGCGTACATGCCCGGCACGCGCGGATAGCGGATACCCGAAGCGCCCGTATAGGCGCGTATCTCCGGATATGCGAGCAGAACCTTTGTGATTTTTACCTTTGCCTGCGTCGGCGAGGCCACGCTGTCGGGCCTCTCTTCCGAGGCGAGCACCTTCGGTGAAAGGAGCTTCCAAACTTCCATGCTTCCCTCTTAAAGTTTTGATTAAAGTCAATTATATAGCAATCTTTTAAAATTGGCAAGTAAAAAACGCACAAAAATCCGAGCAGACGGCCGCGCCTTACCGTAAAAGGCGGTCTTTTCCGCGAGATTGCACGCGCTTTAAAGAGTTTATGCGATTTCACAAAAAAATTTCATAAGGCGGCAAATATCGTTTGACTTGTCATCAAAAATAATATATAATAAATCAGCATTCAAGAAAGAATTACGCATAGAGAGGTGAAAGCATGAAGACCGATATACATCCCGATTATCACGAGGTCACCGTTACCTGTGCTTGCGGCGCTACGTTCAAAACGGGCACCACGAAAAAAGGCGATACCCTCAAGGTGGATATTTGCAGCAAATGCCACCCCTTTTTCACAGGCAGACAGAAACTCGTTGACACAGGCGGCAGAGTCGATAAGTTCAAAAAAAGATACGGAATTTGATTTTGCGTTTTTCAGCTCTAAGTGTTTGCTTGGGGCTGATTTTCTTTTTTCGGGCATTGCGGCGGCCGTTGCGCCGTTCGGGAGCGTTGCATGGGTAAAAAAAACAAGGAAAAGAAAGAAAACCGCACTTATATAGGCGGGCAGGCGGTTCTCGAAGGGGTGATGATGCGCGGCAAAACGGCGTACGCCACTGCCGTGAGAGATCCCGAAGGCAATATACAGGTGGAGAGCCGCCGCCTGAACACCTCAAAGGGGATGAAGCGCGTTGCAAAAATCCCTTTGGTGCGCGGGGTCGTCAATTTCGTCTCCTCCCTCGTTACGGGGTCTAAGATCCTGATGCGAAGCGCAGAGGTGTACGGCGACGAGGGCGAGCCTTCCAAATTCGAAAAGTGGTGTGAAGATAAACTGCATCTCAACATAATGTCCGCCGTTTCGTTCATCGCAACGCTTTTGGGCGTGGTGCTGGCGGTGGGGCTGTTCATCGCGCTCCCGCTTTGGCTTTCCAATCTGATCTTTCCGGATCACCTTGAATTGGGTATCGGCTACAATCTCGCGCAGGGCGGCATACGCCTCGTCATTTTCATTTTATATATAGTCGCGATCACGGCGATGAAGGATATACGCCGCGTATTCATGTATCACGGCGCGGAGCATAAAACGATCACCTGTTTTGAAAAGGGCATGGAGCTTACGCCGGAAAACGCCAAGACCTGTTCGCGCATTCACGACCGCTGCGGAACGACCTTTCTGTTTTTGGTCATGGCGATCAGTATTGTCGTTTTTTCCGTCGTGAACTGGCTTTTAAAAGATACTTTTATCGGCATCGACAACCGCGTATTGCGTTTTTTGGCTCAATTCGGCATAAAAATACTCTTTTTGCCCCTCGTTGCGGGCATCTCGTACGAGGTGTTGAAGCTTCTCGCCAAGTCGCAGAGCAAAATTTTACTGCCGATCAAGGCTCCGGGTTTTGCCCTGCAAAAGCTCACGACGCGCGAGCCGAGCGAGGACATGCTCGAAGTTGCGATCGCCGCGTTCAAAAAGGTATACGAGATGGACGCCGACCCCGCTCTTCCCGAAACGGATTTCACCGTTTCAAAGTCGGTCAAAAAATATGCGGAAGAGTTAAAAATGATTTTTGCGGAGCAGGGCATTGACGAGAGCGACGCCGAATGGCTCGTGTCCGTGAAGACGGGCGTACCCCGCAGCGAGCTTGCCTCCTCCGATAAAATGCTCGTTCCGAGCGAGGTAAGGGCGCTGGACGTGCTCGCGGGCGAACGTATGGGCGGCAGGCCGCTTTGGTATGTGCTCGGCAGCGCAAATTTTTACGGTTATGAGATCAAGGTGGATCCGCGCGTGCTGATCCCCCGCCCCGAAACGGAAATGCTCGCCGAATTCGCCGTAAAAGCGGCGGAAGACGGCGGCTGTGTGCTCGATCTTTGCACGGGGAGCGGGTGTATTGCCGTCGCCGTTGCAAAGGAAACGCAGAAACTCGGCAAGAACGTGAGCGTTTTTGCCTCCGACATAAGTGCCGACGCGCTCGCCGTGGCGAGGGAGAACGCCGAAGCGAACGGGGCGGAGGTCACGTTCGTCGAAAGCGATCTGCTTTCCGGCATAAAAGGGAAATTCGATGTGATCGTGAGCAATCCTCCCTATGTAAAAAGGGGAGATCTGTGCACGTTGCAAAAAGAAGTGAAGGATCACGAGCCTCTTTCCGCATTGGACGGCGGCGAGGACGGTTTGGATTTTTACAGGCGTATCGCAAAAGAGGCGCCCAAAAAGCTCAAAAAGGGCGGCATGCTCCTTTTGGAATGCGGCATGGGACAGGCGCAGGAGATCGTAAAGCTCTTGCAGAAGTTCGAATACGCGATGATCATGCGCGATCTCGAAGGCGTGGAGCGGTATATAAGGGCGGTGCTTTAATTATTCACGAAAAATGATTTGTGCTGACAAATCATTTTTCCGTGATTTGAGGGGAAACCCGAACGCGCGTCGCAACAAGGCGACGATGTGCGTGCGGCGCGTATCACTTGCCGCACAGCGCATATGCGCTTGTTGTTCCTTTTTCCCAAAAATCTCACACCGCTACGCGCGTTGCGATTTTTGGGAGCCCTATTTTTGCCGCGCGATATTTAAGGGCACACATAATAATAAATCGCGGACATTCACCCTTTCCGTAAGGCAAAGGATTGCCAAATAGGGGTGCGCTGCGGAAAATTGCGATTTCCCTTGCGCGAATAAATATTTAAATAATCAAAACCGCGTTTTTCAAAAAGCGCACTCAATTTGCCGCATACTTGCGGTCTCAACAGGTGAATGCGGCGCGCATGATACGGCGTGCCCTCAAAAAGCGCGCCGCAGAGGGCAGCGCCCTAAAATCACGGCTGAATATGCCGTCAGCTCGGCATATTCAGCGTGAACAGTAAGTTTTATGTTAAAAAAATTAGAAGACATCTTAGAAAAATACAATAAACTTGCGGAGGAGATGGCGGATCCCGCCGTCATTTCTCAGCCGGAGCGGTGGACGCAATGCGCGAAAGAGCATGCGGACATCGCGGAAACGGCGGAAAAGTATCTCGAATATAAAAGAGTCGAGAAAGAGATGAACGACGATTTTTCCGCCGCAGAAACGGAAACAGATCGCGAAATGAAGGAGCTGTTGACGCAGGAGGGGTATGCCTGCAAGGAAAAGCTCGCCAAAATTCACGAGGAACTGCGCATTCTGCTCCTTCCCAAAGATAAAAACGACGACAGGAACGTAGTGATGGAGATACGCGGCGGCGCGGGCGGCGACGAAGCGAGCCTCTTTGCCGCGGATCTGTACAACATGTACTGCCGCTATGCCGAGTCCATGCGCTGGAAAACGGAGATCATGGACGTGAGCGAAACGGAGCTCGGCGGCATGAAAGAGGTCGTTTTTACCGTGTCGGGCAAGGGCGTATACAGCAAGCTCAAATACGAGAGCGGCGTGCACCGCGTGCAGCGCGTGCCCGAAACGGAATCGCAGGGGCGCGTGCATACTTCCACCGTTACCGTTGCGGTGCTTCCCGAGGCGGAAGACGTGGAGGTAGAGATCAACGACAAAGACCTGAAAATAGATACCTATCGTTCGGGCGGCGCGGGCGGCCAGCACATCAATAAGACGGAGAGCTGTATCCGCATCACCCATCTGCCCACGGGCATCGTGGTTACCTGTCAGGACGAGCGTTCGCAGATCAAAAACCGGGAAAAGGCGATGAAAGTGTTAAAGAGCCGCCTTTACGACTATTATAATTCGAAGTATCAGAGTGATTATGCGGAAAACCGCAAAAGCCAGGTGGGTACGGGAGACAGGAGCGAACGTATCCGCACCTACAATTTCCCGCAGAACAGGGTGACCGATCATCGCATCGGCGTTACGCTGTACTCCCTCGATTCGTTTATGATGGGCGACATCGGCGGCATACTCGAAAGCCTTGCCATAGCGGACAGGGAAGCGCAGCTTTCCTCTTCGGAAAACGACGATTGACGCTGTGTATTGCGCGAAGGCGCGGCATTTTTCGGCGCAAAAAACGCTTCGGCGCGGCTTGCGCGGCGCATGTGCGATCATAACTTTCAGAAAAAATTTTTACGAGGTATATATCTATGAGAACGACTAAGAGGATTTCTTCCATTTCTCCTTCCCTGACCCTTGCAATCACCGCCAAGGCAAAAGCGATGAAGGCGGAAGGAAAGTCTGTCATCGGCTTCGGCGCGGGGGAGCCCGACTTCAACACGCCGCAGCACATCATCGACGCCGCAAAAGACGCGCTCGATAAAGGTTATACCAAATATACGCCCTCCTCGGGGCTTCCCGCGCTTCGCAAAAGGATCGCGGAAAAGTTCATGGAAGAGCAGGGGCTCGATTACGACTCTACGCAGATCATCGTATCCTCGGGCGCTAAGCACTCCATCTTTAACGCGATGTTCGCGCTCGTCGAAGACGGAGACGAGGTCGTGATCCCCGCGCCGTACTGGCTCACCTACCCGGAAGTCGTAAAGGTGTGCGGCGGCAAGAGCGTTTTTGTGGAGGGCAGAAAGGAAAATCATTTTAAGATCGATCCCGCCGATTTGAAAAAGGCGATCACGCCCAAAACGAAAATGCTGATATTCAATTCTCCGTCCAACCCCACGGGCGCCGTGTATACGGAGGAGGAGATCCGCGCCATCGCGAAGGTCGTGGAGGAGGCGGGCATCTGGGTGCTCTCCGACGAAATTTATTCCAAACTCATCTATGACGGCGTAAAGCATTTTTCCATCGCCCGCGCGAGCGATTATATGAAAGATCACACCGTGCTCGTAGACGGCGTTTCCAAAACGTATGCCATGACGGGCTGGCGCATCGGCTGGCTCGCCGCACCCAAAGACGTAGCCAAGGCGATAGACTCTTTCCAGAGCCACGCCACAAGCAACCCGACGAGTATTTCGCAGTATGCGGCGCTCGCAGCGCTGAACGGCAGCGAAGACGAGCTCGTCAAAATGCGCGAAATTTTCAACGACAGAAGAAAGTTCATGATCTCCCGCATCAAGAAGATCGACGGGCTTGACTGCATCGAACCGGACGGCGCGTTTTACATCATGCTCGTGGTAGACAAGCTGTACGGCAAGCGCTATAACGGCAGGAAGATCAACGGCTCGCTCGACGTTGCGGACATGCTTCTCGAAAAGGGCGTTGCGGTCGTTCCCGGCGCCGCCTTCGGCGACGACGAGTGCGTGCGCCTCTCCTATGCCATTTCCAAAGAAGACATCGCCGAGGGGCTCGACCGCATCGAATCGTTCGTAAAGGAGGTCTTTTGAGCGGTGATCTATTTCGATAAGAGCAAAAACCTCCTCGAAGAGGATAAGTACCATTACGAATTGCAGGACGTGAAGGAGCCCGAGCTCTTCCGCGACCTGTACCCTTACGACGAGATCCCTAAGGTCGTTTTCAATTACCGCAACGTGCCGATGGACATGCCCGCGGAGATCTGGATCACGGATACGACCTTCCGCGACGGGCAGCAGTCCACATCGCCCTTTACCGTCAGGCAGATCGTGGATATTTTCAAGCTCATGTCCCGCCTCGGCGGGCCGAAGGGGATCGTGCGCCAGAGCGAATTTTTCCTGTACAGCGAAAAGGATCGCCGCGCCCTCAAAGAGTGCCAGAACCTCGGCTTGCAGTTCCCCGAGATCACGACGTGGATCCGCGCGAACGAAAAGGATTTCGAACTGGTAAAGGACGCGGGCGTTGCCGAAACGGGCATTCTGGTGAGCTGCTCCGATTACCACATCTTCAAAAAGATGAATCTTACCCGCGCGCAGGCGATGGATAAATATCTCGGAATCGTAAAGAGCGCTCTTTCGCACGGCATCAAGCCCCGCTGCCACTTTGAAGACATCACCCGCGCAGACTTTTACGGCTTTGTCGTTCCCTTTGCGAACGAGCTGATGAAGCTCTCGCGCGAGAGCGGCATTCCCATCAAGATCCGCATGTGCGATACGATGGGCTTCGGCGTGAACTATCCCGGCACCTCTTTGCCCCGCAGCGTGCAGGGCATCGTATACGGGCTGCATCACCACGCGGAGGTGCCCAGCGAAATGCTCGAATGGCACGGCCACAACGACTTTTACAAGGTGGTTACAAACGCCGCAACGGCGTGGCTGTACGGCGCGAGCGCCGTCAACTGCTCGCTGCTCGGCATCGGCGAGCGCACGGGCAACTGCCCGCTCGAAGCGATGGCGATCGAATATGCATCGCTGCGAGGCACGGACGACGGCATGGACTTTACCGCCATCACAGACATCGCGAGCTATTTCGAGTCGGAACTCGGCTATATCATTCCGCCCGATACGCCGTTTGTGGGCAGGGCGTTCAATGCGACGCGTGCGGGTATCCATGCGGACGGCATGCTCAAAGATCCGGAGATCTACAATATTTTCGATACGGAAAAGATACTCAACCGCCCCGCGCGCGTTTCCATCAACAATGCGAGCGGACTTGCGGGCATCGCTTACTGGATCAACGACTATTATTGCCTGCCCGAGGATTTCAAGATCGACAAAAAGGATTCTCTCGTTGTAAAGATGAAGGAGATCATAGACGAGGAGTACGCGCAGGGGCGCAACAGCATTCTCGGCGACGACGAGCTCGACAATATGATCCGCGCGATAGACAGAGACCGTCACCGCGAATATGTCGCGTTCGGCAGGGTAAGAAAGGCGGGCAGATAAGCTTGCTTGTTCAGCGGAATGCGCGAGGGAAAGCTTTTCACCGGGCTTTCGCAAAATATTTGAAAAATTATCGGAAAAACTTTTAAAAACCTATTGAAAGAATCGGAAAAATAGTTTAAAATAGAAGCACCAAGAAAATCAGACGGAGGTTCCCATGATCAAAGTTATTTACGGGCCCAAAGGCACGGGCAAAACAAAAATCATCATCGACGAGGCAAACGGCAAGGTTGCGTCCGCAAAAGGGCACATGATCTTTATAACCAACACGAAGCGCTATATGTACGATCTGCACAGAGATATCCGTCTCATCGATACGACCGATTACGACATCGCGGGCGAGGAGGCGCTCATCGGCTTTATCAAAGGCGCCGTTGCCGCGAATAACGACAACGAGTACCTCTTTGTCGACGGTGCCGCACGTATCGCCGGGAAAGAAATCAAAGACATGGCTGCGTTCTATTATATGCTCGACAAGCTTTCCGAAACGAACGATCTCACGATCTACGTTACGTGCAGCTGCGCGAAGGAAGAACTGCCCGATTTTGTCAAAAAGTATATCTAAGGCTTACGCATGAAAGGCTGCGCCCTCCCTCGATGCGGGGGAGGGCGCACGTATGCGGGGCGCTGGCTGCGTTCGGCGCAGGCGACAGGAGGATTTATGAAATTTATCAGCACAAGGGGGAATGAGACTGCAACGGGAGCGGAGGCGATCGCGCACGGCATTGCGTCCGACGGAGGACTCTTCGTTCCGGAAACATTTCCCGCCGTAACGCGGGAAGAGTTGGAGGAAATGCTCTCCATGAGCTACGCCGAGCGCGCGGCGAAGGTGCTTTTTAAATATCTCGACGAATACGACTTCGAAGAACTGAAAGCCGCCTGCGAAAAGGCGTACGCCCAGTTTGACGAAGGCGACGCCGCTCCCTTGGTGAAGATCGATTCGTCCCTTTTCATGCTCGAACTTTTCCACGGGCCTACGTGCGCGTTCAAAGATCTCGCGCTCACGCTCCTGCCGTATCTTCTGCGCAAAGGATGCGATATTTGCGGCATCAAAGAAGACGTTTTGATCCTCGTTGCGACCAGCGGCGATACCGGCAAAGCGGCGCTCGAAGGGTTCAAAAACGCGCCGGGCATCAAGATCATGGTCTTTTACCCGAACGAGGGCGTCAGCAAAATGCAGAAGCTGCAAATGGCGACGCAGGAGGGGAACAACGTTGCGGTCGTGGCCGTCAGGAGCAATTTCGACGACTGTCAGAGCGCCGTTAAAACCATCTTTACGAGCGACGCGTGCAAGGAGGAGCTCCTGCGGAAGGGATATATCCTTTCTTCGGCGAACTCCATCAATTTCGGGAGGCTCGCGCCGCAGATCGCCTACTATTTTTCCGCCTACCTCGATCTGGTCTCTTCCGGGCAGATAGAGATGGGCGACAAGGTGAACTTCGCCGTTCCCACGGGCAATTTCGGCAATATTCTCGCCGCATACTATGCGATGCGCATGGGGCTGCCGATCGGAAAACTCGTGTGTGCGTCGAACAAAAACAATATCCTCACCGATTTTATCCGTACGGGCGTATACGATAAGAGGCGCGAATTTTTCAAAACGATGTCGCCTTCCATGGATATTCTCATTTCCAGCAACCTCGAAAGGCTGCTTTTCGAGCTTTCCGGAAGAAATGCAGTGCGCACCAAGCTGCGTATGGACAAGCTCAGGGAAGAGGGCGTTTACGAAATTTACGACGAGGAGAAAGAGGAGATCGGCAAGCTCTTTTACGCGGATTATTGCGGGGAAGACGAGACGGTGGAGACCATCTACGAATTCTTCGAGGAATATCAGTATCCCATGGATACGCATACGGCATGCGCGATGTACGCCGCGGCGAGCTACATGGAGAAGGAAAAGGATCACGATACGCCTATGGTCGTCGTTTCGACGGCAAGCCCTTACAAGTTCCCGCAGGACGTGATGTACGCGCTCACCGGCAACGATATCAAAGACAGTTTTAAGGCGATCAAGCATCTGAACATCACTACGGCGATGAAGGTGCCGAAGAGCCTTTCGGGCCTGAGAGACAAAAAAGTGCGTTTTGACATAGTTGCTGATAAAGACAAGCTGTATCCCGAAGTTCTGAAATTTGCAGAAAAGAAATAAACGGGTAAAACCTTATAGAAAAAGACCGCTTTCGGGCGGTTTTTTCTTTTTTGCACAAAAATTTGTAAAGAAGTTAAAAAATCGTGAAAATTACGTCGAATTTGGTGAATTTTGGTATACCGTGAGTCAGTCGATTGCTTTTTAAATGCGCTTGTGATATACTTAGATATGATTATAAACCTTGCAAGGTTTGCATAAAGCTTGTGGCGGTGCTTATATTATGGGAGAAGAAAAGAAAAAGTTGTTTTCCGCCGTTCAGCCGAGCGGCGCGGTCACGATAGGGAATTACATCGGCGCGATCAAAAATTTTGTCGCGTTGCAGGATCAGTTCGACTGCATTTACGCCGTTGCGGATCTGCATGCCATCACGGTCAGGCAGGATCCCGCGGCCTTGCGGAAAAATACGCTTGAACTGATGGCTCTGTTCATCGCGTGCGGCATCGACCCCGAAAAATGTATCCTGTTCGTGCAGTCGCACGTTCCCGCGCACTGCGAGCTTACGTGGGTGCTCAACACGATCACATATCCCGGGGAGCTTTCCCGCATGACGCAGTTCAAAGACAAGAGCGCAAAGCATGCAGATAACGTAAACATGGGGCTGATGGACTACCCCGTTCTCATGGCGTCGGACATTTTGCTCTATCAGGCGGCGGCGGTACCCGTCGGGGCGGATCAGAAGCAGCACCTGGAGCTCACGCGCGATCTGGCGATTCGCTTCAACAACCATTACAGCGATACCTTTACCGTGCCCGAGCCTTACATCATGAAGGGCAGCGGCGCAAAGATCATGAGCCTTGCGGATCCTTCGCGCAAAATGAGCAAGTCAGACGAGAATCCGAACGGATTTATCACCATGTCGGACGATCGCGATACCGTTATCAGAAAGTGCAAGCGCGCCGTGACCGACAGCGGCAGCGAGGTGCGCCTTTCGGAGGACAAGCCGGGCGTATCCAACCTGATCGCCATATACGGCGCATTTACGGGAAAGAGCGCCGAGGAGACGGAAAAAGAGTTTGCAGGCAAGGGCTACGGCGACTTTAAACTCGCCGTGGGCGAGGCAGTAGCCGACGCGCTCGCGCCGATCCAGGCGGAAAAGGCGCGCCTTCTCAAAGACAAAGCTTATCTGAACGCCGTCATGAAAAAGGGCGAAGAGGCGGCTTCGCGCATCGCCCGCAAAACGCTTTCCAAAGTTTACAGGAAGGTCGGTTTCTATCAGGGAGAGTGAGCGATGTTCGGCTATATCCAACCGGATATTCCATATATGTATGTCAAAGACGGCCTGCTTTATAAGGCGCTGTACTGCGGCCTGTGCAAGAGCATCGGAAAAAGCTGCGGTCAGACGGCGCGTTTGGGGCTTTCCTATGACATGACATTTTTATCCGCGCTCCTGCACAATATAAAGAATACCGACGTAAAGATCGACAGCCGCCGCTGTGCGGTGCACCCTTTCGTCAAAAGGCCGATCGCCGAAGACGACGACATCACGCGGGCGGTCGCCTGCCTGAACACGATGCTTACCTACTATAAACTTTCCGACGACGTGGAGGACGAACACAAAGGAAAGTTTGCCCGTTCCTTTTTCAAAAAGGGGTTCAGGGAGGCAAAAAAACTCCACCCCGAGGCGGAAAAGCTTATAGAAAAACATATGAAGTCGCTGCGCGGGCTCGAACAGGCGGGCTGCGCCAGCCTCGATATGGCGGCGGATCCGTTCGGGCTGATGATCGCCGAACTTTCCGATTACTGTTTGAAAGAGTATGCAACGGAACACACGCGCAACCTCTTTTACGGCATCGGAAAATGGGTGTATCTGATCGACGCGCTCGACGATTACGACAAAGATATAAAAAAGAAGAATTACAATCCCTTTTATTGCGCATTCAAAGATCCTTCAAAGGAGAAAATGCTCGCAAAAAACGGGGAAGAAGTGGATTTTGTTTTTAAGAGCATATTCGCGGAAAATGCGGAGTGCCTGAAAAATATCCGTTTTTATTTCAATCACGATTTGACGGACAACATCATACTTCGAGGCATGCCTGCGGCTACCAAACGCGTTACGTGCGGTTGCCATAAAAAGGTAAAGCCGACAAAAATAAAACTCAGATAGGCTTACGGCCGAAGGAAAATCGATGAACAAAAAATTTTATGATCTTTTGGGCGTCACCGAAGAGATGACCGACGAGCAGATCGCCGAAAGATACGAGCAGCTCAAAAAGAAATATTCGGAAGACCGCTTTCTCGAAGGAGAGGCGGGTAACGAAGCAGCCAAGATGCTCAATAAGATCGACGTTGCCTATAACGAGATCATGACGGAGCGCAGGGAAAGCCGTATGGCGGGCAAAACGAACTCCTCCTATACGCAGGTCGATCAGCTGATCCGCGAGGGCAAATTTGCCGAAGCGCAGGCTGCGCTCGACGAGTTCAATGAGCGCCCTGCGGAATGGCACTATCTGCAATCGGTCGTTTTTTATCGGAAAAACTGGATGAACGAGAGCAAAAAACAGCTTGAAATCGCCATTCAGATGGACCCGAATAACGAAAAATACAAAACCGCTTATTCGAAACTGAAAGAAAAGATCGAATACGACAAGCGCAAGGCGGAAACGCCGGAAGGCGCGGGCGGAGCGCAGCAGAATGGGGGCGGATCGAACCAACAGGCACAGCCGGATTACGATCAGCCTCAAATGGGCGGAGGCGGCGGGCTTTGCGAGTCCTGCGCTACCTGCTGCGCGTGCAATATGCTTCTTAACTGCTGTATGAATTCTTGCTGCGGCTGCCGTTGAGCGGCGGCAAAAGTTTTGCGCAGCGCCTTTATTTGCCGTAATGAAAAAGAAGTCTTTTCAGATCGCCCTGTCCGCGGTGTCTGCGGCTTTGGCGACGGTGTTCATGATCATGGGGCTGAACGTGCCCTTCATGTTCATATCGGGTTATGTATTTGCCGGAATCGCTCTCATGTTGCCGCTTGCCGAAAATTTCCGCGCAGGCGGCTTTTTGGCGTATGTTGCAACGTCTTTGCTGTGCCTGCCGTTCGGGGGCATCGTGTATTTTTATAAGCTGTTTCCGTTTGTTGCCTTTTTCGGACTGCATGCGCTCGTCAATTCTTTCCAAACAAAATGGAAGATCAACCGTTGGATCGCCTGGGCGGTCAAAGCGGTTTGGTTCGTCGGCATGCTCTGCGCGGAATGGGCAATGTTTTCGGAATTTTTCGCCATACCCTTTGCATGGATAGAGCGCTGGATCTATCTCATTATGATCATCGGCGGTGCGGCGCTGTTTCTGGCGTACGACCTGCTCATGATCCAGGCGCAGAGACTGGTCGACTTTTATGTGTCGAAAATCGATCGCGGCGGAAAGGGCCGCGGCAAGCGGACGGCAGACAAGGACAGAAATGCTGCGCCGAAAGATGTAGGAGATGTTTTTGACGGTTTTTCGCAAAACAACCGTGCGGAAGGGAAAGAAGCGGAGAACCCCTCCGAGGACGATAAAGATGTTGATAAAAAGGAAGACTGCGGAGAGGACGGCAACAAGGGCGTTGACGGGCAGTAGGAGAGAGTTTTCGGGAGAGAATTGTGGAAAGAGTCATCACGGAAAAGAATTTTGAGTTTACGGGAACGGTCGAGTCTTTCGGTTCGAACGGAGAGGGGATCGTTCACAGGGGCGAAACAGTGTTTTTCGCCCCGTTTACCGTTGTGGGAGAAAAGGTCAAATTCAGGGCGCTCAAAGTAAAGGGCAACATCGGCTATGCAAAGGCTTTGGAAATTCTGACCCCCGCAGACGAGCGGGTGCGCGCCCGCTGTCCGGTATTTACCAAATGCGGAGGGTGTCAGTTGCAGCATCTGCGCTACGGTGCGCAACTCAAACTCAAAAGCAAAACGGTGCAGGATACCCTCCGCAAAGTGGCGGGTATTCGCAGAGAGGTGCCTCTTACCGTCAAAAGCGAATTCCAGTTTGAATACAGGAACAAATTGCAATTGCCTGTCGGAACAGATGCCAAAGGCAATACGGTGATCGGTTTTTATGCCGAACGCAGCCATCGGATCGTGCCGGTGGATCGTTGTCCGATCCACCCCTCATGGGCGACGGACGTGATCGCCGTATTCAAGGGATATATGGAAAAGTGCGGCGTGCGAGGATACGACGAGACTGCCCGCCGGGGAACGCTCCGGCATATCGTCGTGCGCGAAGTGGAGGGTGCGTTCATCGTGACCGCCGTTACATATACCAGGGAGCTGCCCGGAAAAGAAGTTCTGATCGGCATGCTCGCAAAAAAATTCAACAGTTTCAGTCTGTGGCAGAATGTCAATACAAAGGACACGAATGTCGTTTTCGGCGATGAATTTATACTCCTTGCGGGAGAGGGCAGATACGCCGCGTGCGAGTGCGGTATCCGTTACGAGGCGGGCCCAAATACTTTTTTACAGGTCAATTCGGGCGTGTGCCGCAAGCTGTATGAGCGTGCGGTGCGATTCGCTTCGCAGAGCGGCGCGGAGGTCGCGATCGACGCGTACAGCGGAGGCGGACTGCTTACGGCGATGCTCGCAAAAGCGGTGGGCAGGGCTTACGGCATTGAGTCGGTCAAAGAAGCGAGCGAATGTGCCGACGCTTTGAAAGCCGGCAATAAACTTGAAGGAAAAATGTTCAATATCTGCGGTAAAGTGGAGAACGTTTTGCCTGAGCTTTTGCGGGAAACGGATCCGAAAAAGACGTTTTTGCTCGTAGATCCGCCGAGAAAGGGAGTCGACCGCGCCACGATCAAAGCGATTTTGACATCGGGAATTGAGAATATTGCTATGATTTCCTGCAATCCGTCCACGATGGCGCGAGACGTCGGGCTGCTTACGGGCGCGTTGATCGAGGAAAACGGCGAGCTGAAAAAAAATCCGGATTATATGCAGGAAGGACTTGCCGGGCACTATGTCATAGAATCGTTACAGACATTCGACATGTTCCCTCAGACAAAGCACGTCGAGACACTGGTACTGCTTTCCAAAAAAAAGCCTGACAGTCATATCGTAG